>OJIJ01000001.1_pt1 | contig 529309 bp, 514 predicted proteins | sample 1595891 | NCBI WGS metagenome assembly OJIJ01 (sample SAMN05416853, study PRJEB24817) | seawater metagenome | isolation source: Sea water | place: Canada:Atlantic | collected 2013-11 | reverse complement strand
ATATTGCGATTATGAAAAATACGTTCTTCATGAATTTACTCCTTGTACACTTAACAGTATTAATAAGCGGAACCCATTATCCACGTATTAATTGTATATAGATGGATAGTACTTCCATGTTTTTGCATATTAATAGCCAAAAGTGGATATGGCTTGGTTAATACACATTTAAATCTTTTTGTTAAATATAGCACCTATTTCAATTAGGTACAGAAGTGGGTCTCACCTTTTTTCCGGCAATGCTTTTGCAATAATCGCCGAGAATAATATAAAGGCCGCAGAAACCCATAGGCATATTTCAAAACTATAATATTGATACAACCAACCCGATAAAACAGTACCCAGCAAGCGACCTGCTGCGTTTGCCATATAGTAAAAGCCAACATCTAGCGATACGCCATTGCTATTAGCATAGCTTACTATTAGGTAACTATGTAGTGATGAGTTAATGGCGAATAACACACCAAAAGCTGCTAAACCAAGCCATAAGGTGGTACTTATTTGGAATTCGTAATGCAGTGCTATTGCCATTAACATGGGAATGACAAACAGAATAACTGCCCATTGATGCAAATGCTGGCCATCCTTTTTAGTAGCCTGTTGCTGGCCGGATAATCTGGGTGCTAGTGCCTGAACAACCCCATAGCCAATAACCCATAAGGCCATAACACTACCGACCTGCGAATAGTCCCAATTAAACTGTGCCGTTAAATACACCGGTAAGGCCACTACAAACCACACATCTCTTGCTGCAAATAAGAAAAGGCGTGCGCCAGACAAGTAGTTAATGGCCGAACTTTTCGAGAACAGGTGTTTAAATTTGGGCTTGCTGCTGGCTTTGCCGAGTTCTTTTTTTAATAAAACGCAGCTTGTTAGCCAAACAATTAGTAGGCCGACCACCATAATGAGTATCGCATTATGAAAACCAAATTGGCTAAGCAATAAACCACCTAGAAAAAAACCAACTCCTTTCAACGTGTTTTTTGAGCCGGTTAATATGGCCACCCACTTATACAGTGTATTGTTTGCCTCTTTGGGAACCAGTAATTTAATGGCGCTTTTGGCGCTCATTTTATTAAGGTCTTTAGCCACGCCCGACATTGCTTGCGCGGCCATTACCCAAACTATTGTGAGCATTTCGGGTGCTACTAACAACATTGACAGGGCCAGCACTTGCAATACCAAGCCAATGTTCATAGTGGTATTTAAACCAATAATAGCCCCTAACCAACCGCCAACTAAATTGGTGATAATGCCAAATACTTCGTAAAAAATGAACAACAGGGCTATTTCTAATGGCGTATAACCCAGCTCGTGAAAGTGCAAAACCACCAGCATTCTTAATGCACCGTCTGTTAGCGTAAAGGCCCAATAATTACCTGTAATAATGAGGTATTGTTGAATATCACTAGACAGTGATTGCAAGCTACGCATATTAATTTATTGGTTCGTCAGCTGTACCTACCTTGCGTACTAACTCTATGGTTCGATTAACGTAGCCCCATTCGTTATCGTACCAAGCGTATAGTTTTACCTGTGTGCCATTTACCACCATGGTTGATAGTGCGTCGATAATGCTAGAACGTGGGTCTGTTTTATAATCAATAGACACTAAGGGGCGTTCTTCATACCCCAAAATGCCGTTTAATTCATTCTTTGCGGCGGCCTTTAGTAGCTGATTAACCTCTTGCACTGTTGTGCTTTTTTCCACCTCAAACACACAATCGGTAAGTGATGCATTGGCTAATGGCACACGCACTGCATGGCCATCTAAACGGCCTTTTAACTCTGGAAAAATATGCGTAATGGCTGTTGCTGAACCCGTTGAGGTAGGAATAAGGCTCATGCCACAGGCTCTAGCACGCCTTAAATCTTTATGCGGTGCATCCAGTATGGTTTGTGTATTGGTTAGGTCATGAATGGTGGTGATTGAACCATGTTTAATAGCCAAATTTTCATGAATAACTTTAACCACCGGCGCTATACAGTTAGTCGTACAAGAAGCGGCGGTTACAATTTTATGTTCCAAAGGGTTAAACAGATTATCATTCACCCCCATGACTATGTTTAGCACGCCCTCTTCTTTAACCGGTGCTGTAACCACAACACGCTTAACGCCCTGCTCAAGATACGGCTGTAACAATGCTTTGGTTTTCATTTTTCCAGACGCTTCAATAACCACATCACAGCCTGACCAGTCTGTATCGCTAATAGTTGTATGTCGGCTTGTAGTGATCTGTTGGCCATTAATTATTATGCAATCATCTAAATGACTCGCCTCGTAAGACCAGCGGCCATGCACAGAGTCAAAGTTTAATAAATGCGCCAAGGTTGCAGCATCGCCCGCTGGGTCATTAATGTGCACAAACTCTATTTGCTCCGTGCCAAACCCTGCTCTTAATGATAAGCGCCCCATTCGGCCAAAGCCGTTAATACCTACTTTTATCGTCATAATTGTTCAGCCTTTTTTAACTATCGGTGGTAGAAAGAGTATATATGGAATTATACATATATGATTATCCATATATATAAAAATATTAAAATAAAAGCAAAATACTGATTCAGAAGATCGATTAAACGATTAACAGCAGGCTTGGTCGCGCTCAGGGCGCGATCGCATTAGGGATAAATTATTCAGGCTTTCTTTGATTAAAGGTGATTGAGCCGCACCCGCTGTATTTAAAATATCTGTCGCCCAGCTTGGTAAAGATGGGTTAATACGATAAAAAACCCATTGCCCTTGTCGCCTATCGGACAATAAATTAAATTTACGTAGTTGTGCTAAATGCCTTGAAATTTTAGGCTGGCTTTCTTGCAGGGCTTCCATTAGCTCACAAACACACAGCTCCCCTTCTTGCTGAATAAGCATCAGGCAGGTTAACCGTGTTTGATCGGACAGGCATTTAAAGAAGGCTAAAGGTTCCATAAACAAATTATAAAGCACGATATGATGATCGGCACGGCTGTGATGAATAAAAAAGGCCTTAGTAAAATACTAAGGCCTTTTTATGCTTCCTACATTTAAATTTAAGCCGTTGTTCCTGTTTTAACTTTAATGACTTTCATCGGGTTTTTAAAATGATTGTCTAAGGTTTTCCAGCGGCCTTCTGCTACTTCAACACTCTCTGTTCTTACATGGCCATAACCACGAACAAATTCAGGAACGCGCGCCATTTCTAGTGCAACCTCTTTATTTTCCTCAGTTAGGCCAGTAATAATTTGGTTTAACACTGCTTTATACTGTTTCAACAGCGCTTTATCTTCTTTGCGCTCTGCAGAATAGCCAAATGGATTTAACGGCGTATGTCTCAGGCCTTTAAATTTAGACGCTACTTTAAGAGCCGATAGCATCCACCCACCAAACTCTCGTTTTTTCAATTGCCCCGTTATCGGGTCGCGTTTGGAAATAAGCGGTGGTGCCATGTGGAACTTAATTTTATAGTCACCCGAGAAGTTTTCCTTTACCTCATTCGCCCAGGTGCCATCAGCATATAAACGGGCCACTTCTAACTCATCTTTATAGGCCATTAATTTATATAAGTAACGCGCTGCCGCTTGAGTAATCTCATCGCTATCGCCCGCTAGTTTTGCTTCTGCTTCACGCACTTTATTAATCAATTTTGTGAATTTTTTAGCATATGACTTACTTTGATAAGCCACCAAATCTGCCTCACGGCGACTAATCAACTCATCGGTAGTGGCGGATAGTACTTCCCATTCTGGCGTTGTGGCACCTTGTTCCAATAGTGCTTTAACCGCTTCTGGGTCGTGCGCCATTAAACGGCCAATTTTAAATACCCGCTGGTTATAGGCAACCGCTACGCCGTTTGCTGTAATGGCATCTTCCAACGACTGACGTTTAACCGGTAACCAACCTTTTTGACAGGCAAAGCCCAATAACATCATATTGGCGCCAATGGTGTTACCCGTTAATGTTTCAGATACTTTAGTTGAATCGAAGAAATCACAATTGCCTTTACCTGTGAAGCGCTCCAACGCTTGCTTCATATCATCAACAGGGATACTAAAGTCACCATCGCGAGTAAATGCGCCCGTCACAATACCGTGCGAATTAACCACCCCTTTAGTATGCCCTTCACGCAAGCGCGACATGCCTTCATCACTCGCACTGGTGACAATATCTGCACCAATCAATAAGTCTGCCTTACCAATAGATAAACGGGTTGAATTAAGCTCTTCCACATTATTAGCGACTTTAAGGTGGCAATATACCGCGCCAAACTTTTGCGCCATACCGGTTAAATCCAGCACTTGTGAGGCAAAGCCTTCTGCTTTGGCTGCTTCACCAATCATTGATGAAATGGTAACAACACCGGTACCACCAATACCACAGACCAAGGAGCCAAACACGCCATCGAGTGACTTAGGTGTTGGTTCTGGCAAGGCTGCGAACACATCATCTGATAAGTTAACGGAGCTACCTTTTGCCAATTCCCCACCTTCAATCGTTACAAAACTTGGGCAGAAACCTTTTACGCAGCTAAAATCTAAATTACAGCCAGATTGATCAATCACACGCTTACGGCCTAACTCTGTTTCTAGCGGCTGCACAGAAAGACAGTTCGATTGCACACCACAATCACCACAGCCTTCGCAAACACGTGAGTTAATAAAGGTTAATTTTTTCGGTGTTTCCACCAATTTACGTTTCCGGCGTCTACGCAGCTCTGTGGCACACGTTTGTTCAAAAACAAGAATGGTGACGCCTTTAGTGTCGGCCAATTCTTTCATCACCATTTGTAAATCATCGCGGTGATACAAATCAGTACCGGGCGCAAATGCGGTTTTATTTAATGCTTCTGGCTCTTTAGAAACCACTACAATACGAGCCGCACCTTCTGAGTGCATTTGCTGCGTAATACCTTCTACGGTTAACGGGCCATCAAACGATTGGCCGCCTGTCATCGCGACGGCATCGTTAAATAAAATTTTATAGGTAATATTAATGTTTGAAGCGATCGCCTGACGAATCGCGGTAGAACCAGAATGATAGAAAGTTCCATCCCCCAAGTTAACAAAGGTATGGCGGTTACCCAAAAACGGCGATGCACCTGCCCAAGTAGCTCCCTCACCACCCATTTGCGTATAGGTAGTGCCTTTTCTATCCATTAACCCCACTAGGAAATGGCAACCAATACCAATTAACTGTTCGCTGCTGTCATCTGGTAATTTGGTAGATGAACTGTGCGGACAACCTGAACAAAAATACGGTGTACGTTCTACCGTATTGCGTGGCACACTCAATTGTTTATCGGTATTTTCCAACACTTCAATCCATTTGGTCATGGAGTCTGTGGTTTTATATGGTTTCAACCAATTAACTAATGCTTTAGAGATCAGCGCTGGTGTTAATTCACCATTAGATGGGAACTGTGTTTGTTGGTCACGGCCTTTTTTACCCATCACCAACGGACGAATACCCATTGGCATATCAAACAAAATATCTTTCACTTGCGTTTCAAGGAATGGGCGAGACTCTTCAATCACCAGAATCTCATCAACCGATTCTGCAAATTCACGCACCAAGCTTTCTTCCATTGGCCAAATAACGGCTATTTTAAAAACCGCTAAACCCAGCTCATCGCGCATTGATTCATCAATGGACAAATCATCTAAGGCTTCTAGGGTATCTAGGTAACTTTTACCGGCAGTAATAATACCCACACGGCGTTGTTTTGCATCCAGCGTTACTTTGTTTAGTTTGTTTGCTTTAGTAAACGCTTTAACAGCGGGCAAACGCGCATTCACAATACGTTCGTCCTGATCCACCGAGCGGTCTGGCCAACGGGTATGTACGCCACTGTCAGGAATAACGAATTCACTGGAATCAGGCAGTACGGTTTCTGTGCGTTTAGGGTCAATGTCCACCATATACCAAGACTCGGCAATATCAGACACTGATTTAACCGCAACCCAGACGCCTGAATAACGCGACATTTGATAGGCAATTAAGCCAAAATCATAAATATCTTGCACCGATGAACAATGCATAATCGGAATACATAAGCCCGATAAAACGTATTCACTTTGTTGTTGAATACTGGATGATCGACTCATAGGGTCATCACCCACGGCCATAACAACACCGCCGTGTTTGCTCGTTCCCCATAAATTTGCATGATGAAGTGCATCAGCTGCTTGATCTACACCCGGGCCTTTGCCATACCAAAGTCCAAACGCGCCATCAAATCCATTGCCTTCAAAGAAATCTATCTGCTGTGAACCCCAAATAGCGGTCGCGGCCATCGCTTCATTAACACCGGGGTTAAAATGAATATCGCGTTCATTTAAAGACGATTCCACCCCTCTACACTCGGTATCAAAATTACCGAATGGTGAACCGCGATAACCTGAAATAAAACCACCGGTTTTTAGACCCGCTTCACGGTCACGACGTTGTTGCTCAAAGGCTAAACGTAAATAAGCTTGGTTACCTGATAAAAAAACAGGCCCATCTTCCCGTACAAACTTTTCTTCCTTAGATGTTGACATAAACCCTCTTTAATTAGTTTTTGCTTTTAATTTAGCCGGAATAGGTTTTACAACCGCCTCACCTGTAATGATTTTATTACCTTCCTGATCAAAACATTCTGTACTAAACGTTACCGTATTATTTTCTTTATTAATAGCCAAAACCTCTACAACTGCTCGGTATTGATTACCAAAAAAAGCCGGCCTTAAAAACTCTACACTTTGCTTAAGCCAAAGTGTTCCCAAGCCAGGAAGGTCCATGCCTAAAATACCTGAAAATTGAATCACCGAAAACATGCCATGCGCGACACGTTGTTTAAAAATGCTTTGTGCAGCGTAATCCTCGTCGTGATGAGCAGGGTTCCAGTCACCCGACATTTTGGAAAATTGAACCGCATCCTCGTGTTCAATCGTATAGGTTTTTTCTTTACGCATACCAATGGATAAATCATCAATACTCATACAGTTGCTGGGTACGGGAATACTCATTACGCTCCTTTTATTTATACTAAACATATAGTCATCACAACTACGTTACCAAACCAGTGTATCGTTATACACTGCTGCCTCAAATCACATTATGTTAGATACTTAATAAATGATGACTTAAAACAAGCTGTACTCACTTTTCTACTAATGACAACCACTCTGGTATTTTATGATGCCATTGTTTTTAACCAACTATAATTAAAAAATACTCATTAAACCCTATGATTCCTTCTAAGCCGCCTCAAGATTTAACCATAGGGTCTATTTATCAGCACTTAATTCGCCTTGCCATACCCGCGTCAATGGGGATGTTTTTCAACACGTTATATAACCTTACCGATAACTGGTTTGCCGGTAAAGTATCTGATGACGCTTTGGTTGGATTGTCCATTTCAAGCATTGTCTTTTACCTTTTTATTGGACTTTTGGCTGGCCTACAAAACGGCACGTCAGTCATGGTTTCAACAGAACTTGGCCTAAAGCAACCTCAACAATTAAAAAACATTATTAGAAACTGTCTAGGCCTAGGCCTTGCTTTTTCTTTAGTGATTACAGTTGCGGGGATTCTATTTGCAAAAGATGCCATCCACTGGCTAAGCACTAACGACATAATAACTGGGCTAGCATGGGATTATATTGAAGTCTTAATCCTCGGCAATGTCGCTTTTTCTCTAAGTGCTGTTGGCGCTGGCGCGCTGATGGCCTTGGGTGACACAAAGTCTAACCGTAATGCGTTAGTTGTAGGTTTCTTTGTTAACTTGGGCTTAAACCCATTATTAACCTTTGGGCTAGATATGGGCGTTGCCGGGCTCGCTTGGGCAACATTAATTATTAAGTTTGCATCGGCGCTTTATTTACTCAACATTTTATGTAAGAAATTGGGTTACAGACCCCTGCCGTGTTTGAACAAACTTGTCTCACTGGCTATTTTGAGACAAGTGTTACCGGCTAGTTTTAATTTTTTCATTATGATTATTGGCAGCTTGATGATTACTGGTTTTGTTAGCCGCTTTGGTGATTATGCAATAGCCGGTTATTCGGTTGGTTTACGGCTTGAACAAGTTTTATTGCTCCCTGCCCTAGGCCTCAATGCCGCCGTTTTAGCTATTTCAGGACAGAACTATGGCGCTAAAAATTACCGACGAATCGCTGAAACTTACCGTAAGGGATTAATACTTAGCTTATCTATTTCTCTTGTTTGTATTCCCGTTATGATTTTTCTCTCACCCCTGATGATGAGTTTTTTTAGTCAGCAAGATACTATTATTGATATAGGTACCACTTATTTAAGAATCGATGCATTGGCTTTTTTTTGCTACGTTTCTCTGTTTATTAGTGTGGCAACGCTTCAGGCTATAAAACAACCGGACTTCCCAGTTGTCATGGGTTTTTTCAGGCAATTATTATTACCTTTTATCGTCAATTATTTACTCATCATAAAATTCGACTATAGCATTGAATGGGTTTTTGGCTCTGTCGCCAGTATTGTTTTTATTAGTATGATTGTGACGCTGATCTATACACGTTCTCAATTAAAAAAACTGCCGCACATCAACTAGTTAACCTATTTGGATAGTCACTAAAAACCCCATCAACCCCGAGTTCCTTCATGCGCCTAATCTGCACGACTTTATTAACAGTATAAACATACACCTTAAGTCCCAAATCGTGCGCCCTATCTACCCATTTTGGCGTTACCTTTTGTAACCTTAGGTGTATTGAAAAAGCCTTTAATTTAGTCGCCCAGGCAATAGACTCATTGATATTATTACCAGCCAAGACACCTATCTTAACGTGTTGGTTTAACCTAACTACTTGTTCAAGCTCCGGCATTAAAAATGATGAAACAAGCATTTTATTTTTGTAAGTTTCCGGTGTTTTTTTAAGCAAGCTGGTTAACACTTTACCTGTGCCTAGGCCCTTCAGTTCAATATTCAAGCCGACTTTACCTACGGTTACCTCAAGCACTTCTTGTAAGATTGGTATTCTTTGCCCAAGACCTGCATCTAAGGCTCTAAGTTCTTCAAACGAATAATCAATTAATTTGCCACGTCCATTGGTGGTTCTATCAACTGTTTCATCGTGAATAACCAACAGTTTATCGGCGACACAATGTACATCAATTTCAACCCAATCTGCGCCTAACTCGATTGCTTTATGAATAGATAAGAGTGTATTTTCAGGTGCACAGCCCATTGCGCCTCTATGTCCAATCATCAACATAACACACCTCTTTTAAATTTAATCTGGCAGATAAAGTCAGTCTATAAGGAACTTTTAAAAAAGGATAGAATATTCATTTTCTTAAGTGGGTAATGTAGATGACTGATCAATTTAATAATGAATTTAATTTAGACGATGATGTAATCTACCTTAACCATGCCGCAGTTGCTCCGTGGCCCGTTCGTACCGAAAAAGCCGTCAATGCTTTTTGCCGCGAAAACGTTACTATTGGCTCCAAGAAATATGCGAATTGGCTCAACGTTGAAGCCCACTTAAAAAACCAATTAGCTCAGTTAATCCAAGCTGATAATGCCGACGAAATTGCCTTAGTTAAAAACACCTCTGAAGCCCTTTCTTTTGTTGCTTATGGGCTGGATTGGGCTCATGGCGATACTATTGTTACCAGTGATGAAGAGTTTCCCTCAAATATGATTCCGTGGGACTCACTTGAAAATCAGGGTGTTCGCGTCATAAAAACACACTTGAAAGACACAGAAGACCCAACTGCTGAGCTAATTAAAAATATTGATAGCCGAACTAAACTGCTAACCATCAGCTCAGTTCAATATGCCTCAGGCTTACGTGTTGATCTTGAACGTTTAGGCGAAGCCTGCCAGCAACGAGGTGTTCTATTCTGTATAGACGCTATTCAATCGGTTGGTGCATTCCCTATTGATGTAAAGAAGTATCAGGCCGATTTTGTGATGGCCGATGGACACAAGTGGATGCTTGGCCCTGAGGGCTTAGGCTTTTTTTATTGTCGGCAATCTAGTATTAACACACTCAAACTCACCCAGTATGGCTGGCATATGGTTGAGGATATGGGCAATTATGACGCCCTTGAATGGAGTACGGCAAAATCGGCAAGACGATTTGAATGTGGCAGCCCTAACATGCTGAGCATACATGCACTTTCTGCAAGCCTTAGTTTACTACTGGAAGTTGGTATGAATACGGTTGCCAACAACCTTATTGAGCGTGGCCAGTATGTGATTGATAAGGTACAACAAAGCCCCTCATTAACCTTGTTAACCAAGCCAGACGCACAAGGCAATAACATTATTGTTTTTAAGCCCACAAAGCATGACACAAATGAACTTTTTGACTACTTAACCTCACAGCAAGTGGTTTGTGCAAAGCGCGGCGGTGGGATTCGTTTTTCACCACACTTTTACACACCGTTTAGTATTATTGATCGTGCCTTTACTTTAATTAATCGTTTTTTAACAGATACATAAACACACGCATCCCCTTCAGTTTGCCAACGGTTTTTAAATTACTTCAGCAAGATTATCTTGCCAGCACATTTAAGTAAACGAACAGCTCCGTATTGAATACATTGCTCTAAGCCACTTTGTTGATTTCGTACGCTCGATTACTGTTACGCCCCCTATCTGAACTTCTTGCGCTCTTCATTAACGGATAAGCCATACAAACATATATAATGAAGCAGATATATTTACAGATAAAATGAGAAAAACAGCGATGACACGCAATGCTATAACCGTAAAGGTCGGATCCGTTTCAATAGGTCATGAACACCCCGTGGTTGTTCAATCTATGACGAATACAGATACTGCTGATATTGAACGAACCGTGGAGCAAGTTTATCAGTTAGCAAAAGCAGGCTCCGAGTTAGTGCGTATTACTGTTAACTCAGAGGCCGCCGCTGCTGCGGTCAGCACGATTAGAGAGCGACTTGACGCGTTAGATTGCGATGTACCCTTGGTGGGGGATTTTCACTTTAACGGGCACAAACTGTTAGAAAAATACCCGTGTTGCGCGCAAGCATTGGCTAAATACCGTATTAACCCCGGCAATGTTGGCCGTGGTAGTAAGCGTGACCCTCAATTTGCTCAAATGATTGAATGCGCTATTCGCTATGATAAACCTGTACGTATTGGTGTTAATTGGGGCAGTTTAGATCAATCTGTGTTGGCCCGTTTGATGGATGAAAATTCCAGATCCAGCACACCTCGCGATTCTGTTGCCGTTATGCATGATGCGGTTATTACATCGGCGCTAGAAAGCGCAGAAAAAGCCATTGAATTAGGCTTAGCCAAAGATAAGATTTTACTATCTTGCAAAATGAGTGGCGTTCAAGATTTAATATCTGTGTACCAAGACCTTGCCTCTCGGTGTGACTTCCCGCTTCATTTAGGCTTAACCGAAGCCGGAATGGGAAGCAAAGGTATTGTCTCATCCACCGCTGCCCTTGCGGTATTGCTTCAACAAGGCATTGGCGACACTATTCGTATTTCTTTAACACCTGAACCCGGCGGAGATAGATGCCAAGAAGTAGTTGTCGCACAGGAAATATTACAATCCATGGGCATACGTTCCTTTACACCAGCAGTTATCTCATGCCCCGGATGCGGCAGAACCACCAGTGATTATTTCCAGCAGTTAGCACAAGATATTCAATCATTTTTGCGCCATAAAATGCCGGAATGGAAAACTCAATACGCTGGTGTAGAAAATATGAAGGTAGCCGTCATGGGCTGCGTTGTGAACGGCCCAGGTGAAAGTAAAAATGCAAACATCGGCATTAGCTTACCAGGCACAGGCGAAAGACCCGTCGCACCCGTTTATATAGATGGACAAAAAGATGTCACCTTAAAAGGTAACGATATCGCAGAACAGTTTCAGAAAATTGTTGAGCAATATGTCACTAAGACCTACCAACAATAAAAATAGACAATCTATCTTTATTGAAAGCAGGAATCTTAATGTAGCGCTAAGGCAGCAAAAAACTGCCGAGACTTCGCTTATTCTAAGCCAGTAACTTCTTCTGCTTGAAGCCCTTTGTCGCCTTTAGTAATTGTAAATTCAACGGCTTGATTTTCTTTTAATGTACGGAAACCGTCACCTTGAATTGCTCTAAAATGAACAAACACATCTTCACCACCAGCATCTGGTTGAATAAAACCAAAGCCTTTTGAATTATTAAACCATTTAACAATACCGCGTACTCTTTCTGACATCTCTTTTCCTCATTATAAATAAACAAAAAAATCAAGCAGTTAGAACATATCCTTTATGATAATAGTTATTAGTTATCTAGCAAGCTTGAATCTTGAGTATACTAAAATCATTTGAAATGTCCTAACTTTTCCTTATGTTGCGTAATTTAATTTTTTTTAATCGCTAGAACCACTTCTTTTACTTTCTTCCCAAAGCATCATCAGTGTACTTGCGGAGCATTCTTCAACACCCTTTCCAGCTTGCTCTACTGATTGTTCAATATATGAAAATCGTTTTGTAAAACGCTCATTAGCCAGCCTTAGTGACCACTCGGGGTTGATGTCCAAATGACGCGCTAAATTTATACAGCTAAAAAACACATCCCCTAGTTCTTCCTCTATTCTTTTACGATTATTTTCAAGTACCATTTCATCTTTCAGCTCATCAATTTCTTCGTCTAATTTATCGACAACAGCGCCAACCTCATCCCAGTCAAACCCTACCGAGGCTGCTTTTTTCTGTAATTTGTAGGCTTGATTAATTGCCGGTTGATTGGAACTGACACCGGACAACACACTGCTGCGTGTCTCATTTTTATTTTCTGCTCGTTTTTGTATTTCCCATTTTTTTGCTAAATCGTCTTTCGAGGTTATTTCATTATTAAACACATGCGGATGACGTCTGGTTAACTTATCGCAAATTGCGTCAACAATATCGGAGAACTCAAAACTCTGCTGCTCTTTAGCTAACTGTGCATGAAAAACCACTTGGAATAAAAGGTCGCCTAATTCATCCTTTAAAGCAGGCAGGTTTTTTTGCTGAATTGCATCAGCAACTTCATAGGCTTCTTCGATTGTGTATGGCGCAATCGTCTCAAAACTTTGCTCCACATCCCAGGGACAACCGTTATCAACATCTCTTAACTGAGCCATAATTGTTAATAATTTATTCAAGTTATCATTAACGTTAATATTCTTATCTGCCATTGTACCGGTATGTTACAGTTTAATTGACTAAGTGAACGTATCACTTAGGGAGACACCCTACCCTTTGATTGCTGATTGTTTAGACAAGGTTTGCCCTTTATTTTATGTTAAATATTATTTGGCTTGGCTTTTTTTTCATTGCCTTTCTAACCGGCCTTTATCGCCTTTTTATACTCGGCGATATGAACATTTTTAATGATATTACCCTCGCCACATTTACCTTATCCAAAACAGCATTTGAAATTTCTCTCGGCCTGACCGGCGTTTTATGTTTTTGGATGGGGATTATGAAAATTGGCGAAAAAAGTGGTTTTATTAACCATTTAACACGCTTTTTAAACCCTCTTTTAAAACGCCTAATGCCCGACATTCCAGATAAGCACCCTGCCTTGGGCGCTATGGTGATGAACTTGTCTGCCAATATGTTAGGGCTTGATAATGCGGCAACGCCCTTAGGTATAAAAGCCATGCAGCACTTGCAAACCATAAACCCATTAAAAGACACGGCCAGCAACGCTCAAATTTTATTCTTGGTAATCAATACCTCAGCTGTCACCCTATTCCCTCTGACTATTTTCACATATCGTGCACAAATGGGCGCTGCTGACCCAACCGATGTTTTTATCCCTATTTTAATTGCTACCTATGCCTCGACGATGGCTGGGCTTATAGCCGTTGCTAGCATTCAACGTATAAAACTTTACGAGCCAGTTGTGCTTTGCTATTTAGCTGCTTTTAGCACCGTTATCGGCTTAATATTGTTCTATTTTTCAAGCCTTGACCAAGCCAGCATGCAACAACAATCATCGCTGGCGAGCAATTTTATTATTTTTAGTTTGATTATTGTTTTTATGAGTGGTGCTATCAAACAACGTATTAATGTTTATGATGCATTTATTGATGGCGCTAAAGAAGGCTTTCAAACCGCTGTAATGATTATTCCTTACCTAGTAGCAATGTTGGTTGCTATTGGTGTTTTTAGGGCATCAGGGGCACTTGAAATAACGCTGGATTACGCACGCTCGTTGTTAATCCATTATTCGCTGGATAGCCAATTCCTCGATGCGTTACCAACAGCGCTGATAAAACCGCTCAGCGGAAGTGGCGCTCGGGCAATGATGATAGACACCATGCAAACACACGGCGCAGACTCTTTTGCCGGCAGGCTTGCCTCTATTGTACAAGGCAGCACAGAGACAACCTTTTACGTCTTAGCCGTTTATTTCGGCGCAGTGGGTATAAAAAAAGCTCGGCATGCGGTTGCCTGCGGGTTATTTGCAGACTTGATAGGTATTATTACCGCCATCTGTATTGGCTATGTATTTTTTGCCTAAGAAGCGCAATAGCTTTGGTAGAATAGAGAATTTTTAACCCTACTGATTTTTACCTAGATTATGGCCAAACACCGGCAACCCTTTAGCTCTCGCTTTTACCCATTGCTTGGAAAACTTCCATTGCCGATGCTGCACGCACTTGCATATCCCGTTTACTTAATTGGCTATTATCTTGTTGAGCGCAAACGCAATGTTATTTATTCGAACATGCAAAACTCTTTTCCAGATACCCCGAGCAATGAGCTTAAAAAACTGGCTAAATTAAATTTTAAGCATTTGGTCTATGTAATATTGGAAGCCAGTAAAACCCGCACCCTCACGGAAGAACAAATTCGTCAGCGTGTTACCTTAAAAAACCCAGAAGTGATAGAAAAGTTTGCGAAAAACGACCAATCTGTCTTGATGCTTGCCGCTCACCATTGCAACTGGGAATGGATGCTGGCTGGTTGCAGCTTACAGCTTTCTTTTCCTATCGATGCTGTATACAAACCTTTGCACGATAAAATTGTTGATGACTATATGAAAATCTCTAGGTCACGTTTTAACGCTCGCCCAATACCTAACAAAAATGCATTAATTGAAATTATGCAGCGTCGTAAAGAGGTCCGTGGCTTTGCGATGGTTGCTGATCAATCGCCTGTCAGAAAAGAAGAAAAATACTGGACTCAGTTCCTTAACCAAGACAGTTCATTTGCAGTCGGTGCTCAGAAGATTGCCAAGCTCACCAAATACCCTGTTATTTTTGTTGGTATGAAGCGCCTAAGTCTTGGTCATTACGAAGTGTTTTTTGAAGAACTTGGACAAGCCCCCTATGAAAAAGAGGGTCACGAAATCACCGAGAAATACGCTAGAGCAACCGAGCGAATGATTCTCGATGCGCCTGAAGATTGGATGTGGTCTAACCGTAAATGGAAGAGAAAGCGTGGTGTCTACGATTAAACCACTATCGTTTAGGGGGTTGTTTTATGCGCAATAAACCCAGCTAACTGTTCAATTGTTGGGTAATCGAAAAAATCTGTTAACTCAACAACCTCTGGATACTCCTCGTCTATCTTCTCGTGAATTTGTGCCAACTTTAACGAGCTTGTTCCCATTTCAAAAATATTGTCTTTCAAGCTGATTTTCTGATCGGCTACAACAGAGTGACAAATATCTAATAATATTCGCTCTATGGAACTACCCGCTGCAATAAACTCAGTTGATTGTGTTTCAGACAGCTCTGTTAAAGCCGCTATAATCTCATTAAACGCCCCCGCTTCAAATTGTTCCGCTAATGCAAAACGTTGAACCTTACCACTGGTGGTTTTAGGTACTTTTTTTATAGGTAAAACATGCGCCACATCTAAGCCAGATTTTTCATTTAATTGGCGTCTAACTTCTATCGTAGTTTGGTAAAAGTTTTCTAGCTCACCTCGATATAAAACAAAAACAACCAATTCATCCAGTGCATCTTCAACGTTACGAATACCACAGACGACCACTTTTCCTAACTCAATACCATCAACATGCTCACAAACAGACTCAAGGTCAGGGGCATAATAGTTTTGCCCATTAACAATGATTAGATCCTTGGTTCTACCTGTAATAACCAACTGCCCCTCGTTTAACAAACCTTGGTCACCTGTATCTAACCAACCCTCATCATTAATCAGTTTTTCATTTAACTCAGGCGCGTGATAGTAACCTTTTGTTACATTTTCGCCTTTAATTAACACTCGGCCGATTACATTATCAGCAACAGCTTGCCCACTGCTATCTGCAATTATCATTTGCGTCCCGATAATAGGAGTTCCTAAGCGAACCAACTCTATACTTTGATCGGATGCCTCGCTAACGACCTGTGCTGGCTGCCCCTCTACTAAAGAGCTGCGCAACACATGAAGAGTAGAAAGTGGTTGGGCTAATTCAGGGAAGCTAACTACCAAACACGCTTCCGCTAAACCATAAACCGTAAACATCGCTGTTTCTGCTAGACCGAACGGTTTCATTACCGCGCTAAACTCTCTACATAGGTCTGCAGAGATAGGTTCTGCTCCGTTAAAAAGCAGGCGGACATGTGATAAATCAAGATTAACTTGGTTTTCTGGTTTAAAGCGTTTTAAAACATGTTTATAACCAAAATTTGGTGACGATAAAATCGTCGCTTTTTTCTCACTGGCTTTTTCAAGCCACAATGCCGGACGACGAACAAACAAGTCGGTTGGCATAATATATTGATTTATATTGACGAATAAGGGTGTCAAATGAAAACCAATAATACCTAAATCATGAGTCAATGGCATCCAGCTAAAAAAGCTGTCCCTATAATCAAATGCACTGCATTCAATAATGCCATATAAATTTGTTACTAAATTTTTATGTGTTAATACAACACCTTTAGGGTCGCCAGTAGAACCAGAGGAGAATTGAATAAACGCTGTTTGCTCAGGGTTAATATCTGCCAGCGCTCCTAAAGTATCAAAGGTCTCAATTTTATCGAGCATCAGTGCTTTTTGCTCAATCACTTTGTAAATAGACTCTTTTCCGTGTTCTTCAGCAAAAACTTTTAACCGCTGCAAAGCCTTTCTAGTCGTTGCGATATACGGTGTGTTAAGTTTTTCAAAAACATTAAATACTTTTTCACGGTGTCCATCACTGGTTCCAATCGCTAATGGCACAGCGACAATACCGCCATATTGGCACGCCCAAAACGCATCAATAAATTGTTCATTTTCAGCTAAGTGAATGATTAACTCGTTCCCTTCAGATGCTCCTTTTTGCTGAATATGGTGCAGCAAGCCTAGCGCCCGTTTTTTTAAAGCGGGATAACTCACTTGGCGCTCGTTGTCTTTACTACTGATATAGGTAATGGTTTTACTGGCATCTTGGTTGTTATCAAGTGCTTCAACCAGTGTTTTTGGAAATTGATTCATAACGTATGTAAGGTCGTATTTAATAACGTATATTTGATGGCAGCGCGTATTTTATAGCGATTAAATAAATTGAGGTGGATTTTCATGATCAAATGTAGAGATAATTGGTTCGCAATGCTTAGACCGTAGCATTAACGATGCACTGACTTTTTCACCTACCTTTAAAGATACACATGACCAATCTGCTGCACTCCCATACTCAACTGGGCACTCTAAGAGCCTATTTGGTGGTGTCAAACTAAAACCACAACGAGACACACCCATTCCCAGCCCTCTACCCGTTGCTTTGATAAAAGCTTCCTTACAGGTCCAAATGTTAAAAAAAGTCTCTTCGCGTTGTGCTGCGCTAATATTGACCCATTGAGCTTGTTCACTGCTTGAAAAGTTACGCTTTACTAAGCCCTCTAAATTATCTAAATAACGCCAATGCTCAAGATCAACACCAATATCTTCTTCTAAGGTCATTGCCACCAGGGCCTGCGAGCCAGAATGTGAAACATTAAACGATAATGCTTGATTTTTTAGGTACGGTTTACCAAATTCAGTTGTATCAAATTGCAGCTCAACTGGGCTGATACCCAAATAGCATGACAGCAATCGCTTAAGCTGTACTCTCATCGACAATGCTAATGCTCTATTTTGTTGATGCTTTAATCGATTTATTTTTAGCCACTCAGTTTCACTCACTATAGTGTGAGCCTTGCTAGTTATTGGCACCATCAGGTCAAACACCCACACATGTACCTCTCCTTGCTTCAAGTAAGGTAACTGTTGCCTATTTTTTGGAGTAAAACTAACCATAATGAACTACTATGCATTTAAACGTTAAGTTTTTAATTAAAACACGGGCATGAGCGACGACTCAAAAAATAAAATAGAGACGCAGCAATATACGATAAACCCAGGCATTTACCACTGGACTTATCATGCTATGAAAGCCTTATTTAAGGTTCTTAGCCTGACGGTTCGCACTCATGGCAACCCATCCTCTTGGTTAGAAGGCGATATCTTTTTATTCAATCACTTTGCTCGATTTGAAACCTTTATCCCACAATATTTAATTTACGAAAAAACAAAACACTACTCTAGGTCAATTGCTGCAAACGAGTTATTCGCTGATAATGTTTTCGGTCGTTATTTGATTGATTTAGGTGGTATACCAAATAACATTGATGGGCTTTTGTTTCATATAGCAAAAGATATTTTACACCAACAAAAGCTCGTTGCCTTCCCCGAAGGCGGTATCGTAAAAGACCGACGTGTGCTTGATAAAGAAGGCCGCTACAGTATTTATTCACGTTCACATAATGAGCGGCGAAAACTACATACTGGGCCAGCAGTTATTGCCTTAGCAATCGCTATTTTCAAACAAACTGTTCGTGACCTTAGTGAACAAGAAAACACAGAAACCCTCTCTTTATGGGCGAAAGAATTAGGCTTTGAAGACAAACAGCAATTGCTGGAACTGTGCAAAAAACCCACCCTTATCATCCCCTGCAATATTACCTTTTACCCCTTACGAATTGGTGAAAATGCATTAAGCAATACGGTACGATTTTTTGTTAATAACTTACACCATCGTATCTCGGAAGAGTTATTAATCGAAGGTAACTTTTTATTTAAAGATACCGATATGGACATTCGTTTAGCTAAGCCTATTGTCGTAGAGGATTACTGGACCAGATTAGAATCAACGATTACAACCACCTTTGTTAACCACTCAGATTTAGCGCTAAAACAACTTTTAAATAAAGTTGAGCATAACGGTAATTTGAACAACCTATTGTTTCGTCTGAGTTATCAACGCAACGCTAATAGAATTCGTGATGATTACATGCATGCTATTTATGACAATGTCACTATTAACATTGCTCATATTGCCGCAACGCTGATCATGCATTTTGTTGCCGAAGGAAAGACCCATATTAATAAAAAAAAGCTGCATCAATTGATTTATGGCAGCATTAAGGAGTTACAAAAAAGCGACACGCTAAGCTTTCATCGAACGCTGCAAAACCCCTCTATTTATCGCAATTTGTTAATGACAAAAAGCGAGACTTTTGACCTGTTTTTAAAAAGTGCCTACGAGGCAAACTTGCTTGAATCGTCGGGCGTGTACTATAAATTTACCGAACACCTTTCCGCCGAACAAGATTTTGATAGCATTCGATATAAAAACCCTATTGCTGTAAATGCAAATGAGGCTGCATCCATTCCTCAGGTCAGAATAGCTATTAAAACCAGCTTAGCCTTTAAATTTGACAAACAATCCCACCGGTTTGCCCACCTACTATTTGAAGATGAGTTACTTGAATACCATTGGGATATTTCACAGTTTAAAGACCCAAAACACCAAGTAATCAATCAACAACAACACCTCACCGAAAAGTCCGCCCTTCCCTATCTGTTAATGCCAAAAAAATATAATGGGCAGTGCGTCGTGTTTGTTCACGGTTTGCTTTCAACGCCTATTGAACTTAAAACATTGGCTGAAAAATTTGTTGCCCAAGGATATATCAGCATCGGTTGCCGCCTAAAAGGCCATGGAACATCACCATGGGACCTACACAAAAGAAGCTGGCAAGATTGGCGTCAATCTCTTCAACAAAGTATCAAAATAGCACATTGTTACAGCAAAGATGTACACCTCGTTGGTTTTTCAAGTGGTGGCCTGTTGGCTCTGATGGTTACTGCGAGTCATCACCTTAATATACGTTCAGTTACCGCGTGTTCAGCCCCCGTCAGTTTTAAAGACCCTTTATCTCAACTGGTAAAAATCACTCACTACACGAATAAATTTATACAAAAAATCAGTAACTCTGATGGTATTTTGCCATTTAAAGCCAATCTACCCGAACACCCCCACCTTAATTACCACCACACCCCAATTGCAGCCATTAATCAGCTCTTAATTTTAATTAAAAAAACCCTCCCCAGATTAAAAAAAATTAACTGCCCTGTCTTCCTGATCCAAGGTGATAACGACCCTGTAGTTGCCCCATCCAGTTACCAAACACTTGCCAAACACATACCAACTAAACTATTACACTATCAATGGGTTAGCTCTAACCGGCATGGCATTTTGTACGAGAATACAGAGGGCTGCCAACAAAAGGTCATTGACTTTATCTGTCAGCAAAACAAATAGCGTAAAATAAACGTTCTTTAAACCACTAGTACTTTCCAATGCGCGTTCACCTTAAAACATTAGGCTGCCGATTAAACGAAGCTGAAATAGAGTCTTGGGCAAATGATTTTGTTGCCGAAGGGCACCAGCTTGTTAATCAGGAAACTGAGGCCGATATTTTGGTACTCAACACCTGTGCGGTCACGCAAGGAGCCGTAAGAAAATCTCGCCAACTTGTGCGAAAAACACATCAAAAAAACCCGAGGGCAAAACTTGTTGTGAGCGGTTGTTATGCCACCTTAAATGAGCAAGAAACTGTTGCCTTAGATGGCGTTGATCTACTCGTTAATAACCAACAAAAAGACCAATTAGTCACCTTAACACTTAATGAACTAAGTGAAGAAACAATGCCGAGCATTGCAACTGAGCCTAATGAGGTTGCGTTATTTTCTAGGGGACGCCAACGAGCCTTTATCAAAGTGCAAGATGGCTGCCGATACCGTTGTAGTTTCTGCATCGTCACCATTGCCAGAGGTGATGAAAAAAGCAAATCTATTGACAGTATCGTCGCCGAAGCCAACACCCTCCACCAACAAGGCATTTCAGAGATTGTTATTACAGGCGTACACCTAGGTGGTTATGGTAGTGATACAGGTAGTAATCTATACAATTTAGTAACAGCCTTATTACAACAAACAAGTATTCCAAGAATCCGTATGGGTTCTTTAGAACCATGGGATTTACCGCAAGGCTTTCTTGAATTATTTAAAAACCCAAGGTTAATGCCACATATGCATTTACCAATACAAAGCGGCTCAGACACGGTACTTAAAAGAATGTCTCGGCGCTGTAAAACAAGTGAGTTTCGTGCGCTTGTATTAGAAGCACGTAAAATAATGCCGAACATCAATATCACCTCCGACATCATTGTTGGGTTTCCCGGTGAAACTGATGACGAGTGGCAACAAACGCTAGATTTTGTACAAGAAATGCAATTCGGTGACTTACATATTTTTACCTACTCAACTAGAGAAGGCACCAAAGCAGCCTCTATGCCAAACCAAATTAGTACGCAGATCAAAAAAAGCAGAAGCCAAGCTCTTCATACCCTTGCGGCATCAGCAAAACGCGCCCAAATGGATAAACTAGTCGGTCACACTGTTAATGTTTTATGGGAGGATAGCCACCAAGTTGAGACTGACGGTGTCAGCACATTATTCGGTTATAGCCCAAATTATTTACGCGTTAAAATCACTAGCACAGAGCCTGAAAAACTCAGTAACCAAATCATTCCTTGCAAGCTGACTTCAATTGAAAATAATGTATTTAATGCCGAATTAGCCTAACTCTCCTCGTTCATAAAATAGTTTAGTGGCACCTGCTACTGCTACTGCAGGTGCAAACAAATTGATGACAGGAATAGTGGTTGCCAACAAACTTATACTGCCAAACGTCATCGTGTTGACACGAGATCTGTTTAGCATACGTTTTTGATCACTAAATAAAATCTTGTGGTTTTCAAATGAATAGCCTGCATATTCAAATGTTAAAAACCAAGCACTAAATAATAACCATAGCGGCAGGCTAATTACATTAATGCCAGGTATCACCGACAGTATTAACAGTGGAACCGCACGAAGTAAATAGTATGTGATCTTACGTAATTCCAACCCTAACATCTGAAACATTTCTTTAAGAAACGTGTCAGCATTTACTTCAACATAAGGCTGCCCCTTTAGATGCGCTTCTACGCCTTTGGATAACTGGCCATAAAAAGGTGCCGCAATAATGTTAGCAACCAAGGTAAAGCAATAATAAACAATCGCTAAAATACTGGTCATAAAGATAGGCAAAATCAACCACGCTAACCAAGATAACCAACTTGGCAACATAGAATCGACCATTGTTGATAAATAGTGCCACAGCAGCCAACTTGCCACACTAAAGAGCACCACATTAATCAATAGTGGAATAATAACGAAACGCCTTAATCCTGGCTGGCGGATTAAGTGGAAGCCCGCAATAAAGCTACCAATACCATGAGAAAATGATGTTAGGTTTGTTTTCATTTTATAGATTATAAATTTTTAACTTATTGGGAAGGTATTTTGATAAAATCAAAGTTACTTTAACTTAACGTTTTACAGTAACGGACTAGCAATTGATCAAATGGAATTAGCTTACACTAACACAAGTATAAACAGTATGAGCCAGCCAAAAGCAAAAGTTATCACAGTCACCAGTGGTAAAGGGGGCGTTGGTAAGTCTAGCACGGCCACTAATCTAGCGCTTTCTCTTACCGCGTTAGACAAAAAAGTGTGTGTATTTGATGCTGATGCTAGTTTGGCCAACATTAATATTCTATTAGGTATTCAACCAACGTATACCTTACAACATCTTTTAAACGGCGAAAAAAACTTAAAAGAAATTATTATTGATGGGCCACGCGGCTTAAAAGTTGTTCCCGGCGCGACCGGAATTGCTGAATATGCGCAATTAACAAATGAGCAAAAACTGATCTTATTAGCGGCTTTAGATAAACTCCAACAAGATTTTGATTATCTCATTATAGATACGGCTGCAGGCATTGGGGATGATGTTCTTGATTTTATTAGAGCCTCACAGTTTTCAATTATTATTATTACCCCCGAACCCACTTCTTTAACCGACTCCTTTTCATTACTTAAAGTTTTAAAACGCTCAAACTATAATCGAACTTCATATATTCTCGTGAATATGGCTTTAGATGCCGAGAATAGCCAAGCAATATATAAACGTTTTGAGTCGGCTGTAAAAAAATATATTGATGTTGACATTAACTACCTGGGCTATATTCAAGTAGATGAAACCATGATTTCATCCATCAGGCTTCAATGCCCTGCTGTATTGTTAAGTCCAGACTCTAATGCAAGTGGCTGCTTTAAAAACTTGGCTAAAGAATTAGACAAAGAGGTTGCTGAACAAACTGTCGACTCATTCAGTGAGTTTTGGCGCCAGCAAGATGGCATTGACTCACGTGCTCAAACACCTTCTGAAACACCAGTCGTTACGTTTAAAGAAGACACTTTACCTAATACTGTCACACCGCCTGCTAGTGTAAAAACACCGCTTAGCTTTAAACAAGCCGCCGATTTTTGCATTGCCCAATTATCAACGGGTGATGTAACAGAAGAAGATTCAGCCGCTTTTTTAGAGCAACTTGCCCAGTTTCAACCACAAGTACCCGAAGAGCCCACGACTCAAGCAGATCAAGCACCCTCTTCGTCATCTATCCGAGAACTATACAATTACCTTGAACAACGCTCTTTTCCTAAAGACGAACTGCGAGAAATCGTCACAACACTTGAGCAAGTATATTTTGAAAAACACGCGGAAAGTCTTAATAGTTTTGAATCGAGCAGCTTAAAATTATTTGCTCAGTTCAGCGGAAATGAAGACGACTTACACTATCTCAATCAGCAACTTAGTTCATGTTTCCAACGCGAATTTAAGAAGCCACTATATGATGTTCTTGAGCACCTTGAAAGTTTAGTCAGCTCAAACAATTTTAGCCAGCAAAGCTTTGACGACCTGTTAAGTGAATTATTATCCAGTTATCAGAAAAAATTTAATGAGGCTTATAAAACCATGGCTGATGAAAACCTCAAATCCGCAAGGGAAGAAATTTCAGTTTTACAAAAGCAATTAAGCGACATTAATAACGAACTAAATGACACAAACAACACGCTAACCGAAAAAATAATGCTGTTAAATAAGATCCAAGCACTTCTACCCTCTTCCTAATTTCTTAAGATGGCGCAAAGCCTCGCTAGATTAACGACCAAACAAAGTAGAATAGTTTTTAGCACTCATTTGTGCTGTGGCGTCTAAGGATAAACCTCTTAATTCTGCCATTTTTTCTGCCACATATTTTACGTAATTAGGGTAATTTGGCTTTCCTCGCATCGGAACAGGCGCCAAATAGGGAGAGTCTGTTTCTATTAAAAAACGGTCATTGGGCACTTTTTTTGCCACTTCTTGAACTTGCTTAGCATTTTTAAATGTAACAATGCCTGAGAATGAGATATAAAACCCTAAGTCCAGTGCTTGTTTTGCCATCTCCCAATCTTCAGTAAAACAATGCAAAACACCAGCACACTCACCAGCAGATTCTTCCTGCATAATTCTAATTGTGTCCTGCTTTGCATCACGGGTATGGATGATAATCGGCTTATCAATTTTCTTTGCCGCCCTGATGTGATGACGAAAACGTTGCTGCTGGGTAAGTACCTCAGTCTCTTTTTCAATTCTAGAATAATCTAAGCCGGTTTCACCAATGGCCACAACCTGATCTTTCAAGGCAATATCCACTAATTCATCAACACTTGGATCATGGCCATCCATCTCATTAGGGTGCACACCGACCGATGTAGAAATATTTGCAAAACCGTTCACCAAATCTCGCATTGCAGGGTAATCTTCCCAATTAATTGACACACATAACATATGCTCTAATGAATCAGCTTTCGTAGCTTCTAAATATTCACTAAGACTATTTGAGAAAGGGCTTAGATCAACACGATCTAGGTGGCAATGTGAATCTATAAACATAGGTATTATCCTCTATAAATAAAAAACGGCCTTAAAGGCCGTTTCAAGAACATTCATCAAGTAACATTACATGGTGTGTGTAGGTCGCCCAGTTGCAGAGGTTCCCGCCAAATATGTTTCTATTTTTGCTCGCGCTGCACCACCGTCTTGTTCATTAAATTGAACACCAACACCGTTCGATCTGGAGCCTTCTGCGCCCACTGGGGTTATCCAAATAATTCGCCCAGCAACCGGAATTCTTTCTGCCTCGCCCATTAGACTCAACAACATAAATACTTCATCACCTAAGCTATATTTCTTATGAGTTGGGATAAACAAACCGCCCCCCTCAACATAATCCATAAACGCCGCATACAATGCATTTTTATCTTTAATCGTTAAAGATAAAATTCCTTGGCGAGACTCTTTTCCTGTAGGGGTCATTTAACTAGCCTTTATTTACGTGTTAGTGAATAACTTTGTATCGCGAACTCTTCTAGCATTAACTGTTGGTTAACTTGATTAGACTCTAACGATGTTAAATAATTTAACTGCTCTAACAATGTATGCATTCCTTTTAAGTGTAGCGTTTCTATAAAAACTTTCAAGTCAGCTCTCAGGTCAGGGTTCATTAGCTGATTATCTAAGGCACCATGAGCGCACTTGATTGCATCAGATAACCACGACATCAGCCATTTTAAAACAGGCAAGCCTTTTAGGCTAATACATTTTTCAGCAAATAGGACTGGATCTAAACGCCCTTTCAAAAGCTCTATAAAGTTATTCAGTAACAGCTTTCTGATCTTCAAGGCCTCTTTTTGCCATAATTCTTTAGCATAAAGAGGCGCGTTGTTAGCTAAACTCAAATATTGTTCTGGCTCCTTACAGCCCAAACCAACTAACCAACCCTTTGCCTCAGTCAGCTCAATACCCTTAACGGTTATAAGCTGACAACGACTTCTTATTGTTGCGGGTACTTTCGACAGTTGATTCACTATCAAAACCAGGCAGGTATTTTCGCTAGGTTCCTCTAAGGTTTTCAGTAAACTATTAGCCGCTGAATGAGACATCGCATCGGCTGGGTCAATAACAACAATTCTTGGTTTAGTATATTGATTGCTTAATGCTAATGATGACATTAACTGCCGAATGGGTTCAATTTTAATACTCGTTTTGCCCTCTTCAGGTATTACATGAAAGAAGTCTGGGTAATTATCAGCTTTAAACAATAAACACGCTTCACATAAACCGCAAGCAAACGGCTCATCAAGAGATGAAGAACAAACAGCTCGATGGGCAAACGCGATAGCCAACGATGATACCCCTAACCCTTCGTTGCCAACTAGCATCAAAGCACTGGGTAAGCGGTCTTGCTTTAAGTAACGAGATAATGGCCCCCAATAGTTTTGTAACCAAGGGTAAACAGCTTGTAATTGATTACTCATCTAGCAATATTTTGTCTAAGTAAACGGCTATATTTTTCTGTACTTGTTGCAAAGGGTCAGAGGCATCAACAACACCAAAGCGTTTAGGTTCTGCCTTTGCTCTATCCAAATATACTTGCCGAACATTTTCAAAAAATACTTTTTTTTCAGATTCAAAACGGTCTGGATCACTTCTATTCGCCGCTCGTTGTAAGCCAATATCCACCGACAAGTCTAACAAAATGGTAAGGTCGGGCAACAAGCCCTTTTGAACAAATTGTTCTAGCCAGCTAATATCAGCAACTTTAAAATGACGCCCGCCCCCTTGATACGCATACGTAGCGTCCGTAAAACGATCACACACAACCCACTTGCCAGATTCTAAGGCCGGCATAATGACGTTTTTAAGGTGTTGAGCCCGTGCCGCAAACATTAAGAGAAGCTCAGACTCATCACATAATGACTCATCATCATGGTCTAATAACAAGCCTCGAATTTTTTCGGCTATTTTTGTGCCACCAGGCTCTCTCGTTGTAACAACCTCTTGCCCGGCTAATTTTATATAGTTAGCAATGAACTCCAGATTTGTTGTTTTACCAACACCTTCAACGCCTTCAAGGGTTAAAAACTTTCCCACTTTCATTATTATTGCTTCCGTTGGTATTTGTTAACCGCTGCATTATGTTGCTTCAACGTTTCAGAAAATATATGCGTGCCATCACCATTCGATACAAAATATAAGTTTTTAGTGTCTTCTGGGTGTAGAACTGCGTCGATCGCCGCCTTACCAGGCATTGCTATTGGTGTCGGTGGAAGCCCATAACGTGTATATGTGTTATAGGGAGTGTCCTTACGTAAATCTCTATACCTTATATCACCGTCATACCCATCTCCCATACCGTAAATAACAGTTGGGTCTGTTTGTAGTTTCATACCTATTTCAAGTCTACGGATAAAAACACCCGCTATCTGCTTTCGTTCGTGAGCAGCCCCCGTTTCCTTCTCTACAATAGATGCTAGAATCAGTGCATCATAAACGCTTGGTATCACTGTTCTTACATCTCTTTTAGGCCATGCTGAATTAACGAAAACCTGCATCGAACGGTATGCACGACGAAGAATATCTACATCAGATGTATTTTTAATAAAAAAATATGTTTCGGGTAATAACATCCCCTCTAAATGTTTTTCCGGAATATTCAATAACGTTAAATACTGACTGATACTCGCTTGTTCAGGCAGTGTTTTTTTAATCGCTGGATGCTCTCTAATGTCCCTTAAAACTTCCTTAAACGTTTGGCCTTCAATGATTGAAATAGCATATTGATTAACCTTGCCTTTGACTAGAAAATTCAATATTTGCACCGGTGTCAAACCTGGAGAAAATTCGTACTCACCTGCTTGTATTCTATTGGCAGCTCCTTCAAACCGAACATGCCATTTAAACCAAGGTCCATCTACCACGCCTTTCTTATCCAGCGTTGAAATAATTTGATTTAGGTTTTGACCTTTTTCAATGTTCACAACAACAGAGCCCATCTCGTTAGAAATAGACGATTCATTCATTGCATAGTTGTACATCATCCAAAACCAACCAAATAATAAACTGCAAACAATAATTGTTATTGCTAATAAGCGCCGCATTAGTTTTTTCCCGCGTGTTGATCGACTTGATGCTGAATATCAGCCAGTACGTTATCTAACGCCCAGTGTGCATACGGACCCGCCTCTTTAATAAAGGCTTTGTCATCAATTCTAAGTTGTTTAATAGCTCGTATAGGCATTAAACTATTTGTCATAAAAACCTCATCTGCATCTATTACGTTCTCCACAGACAGCTCCATTTCTCTACAATCCATTCCTTCTTGAGTCGCTTGAGCTATTAAGTAATCACGAATGATTCCTCTAACTCCCGCATTTTCTAATGTAGGCGTCATTAAAACACCCTTGCTAACAATAAAAATATTACTCATTGTTCCTTCAATCACTACGCCCTCAACATCGAGCATTAAACCTTCGGTTGAAACAGTATCGCCAAATTCACTACGTGCTAACACTCGTTCTAATTGATTCAAGTGTTTAAGCCCAGCCAATAAGGGTTGGCGGCTTAGCTGAGTATGACATAAAACAAGGTCTAAACTAAGCAGTGGATTTTTTACCGTTGCCTTAGTTACAGAAAAAGACACTAGCCGTGTTACGTTAGGGTTTTTGGGCGGCAAAAAACCTCTTTTACCGACACCTCTTGAAATCAATAATTTTATAACCCCACATTGATTTGTCTCGATGAGCTGAAAGATTTCTCTTTCTAAAATATCCTTATTAAGAGGTGGAAAACCCAGCACTTCGCAACCTTTTTGTAAGCGCTGCAAGTGTTCTTCAAGATAACAAGGGCAACCAAACTCCACTAGAATGGTTTCAAACAGGCCGTCACCATATTGTAAGCCCCTGTCTGAAGCATTAATTGAGTCACCATATTGACCATTAATTAGGGTCTTATCCATTACTAATATTCAACGCTTGTAATAAAGCTTTGGCTTTATGTCGTGTTTCGTCAAGTTCTTTTTCTGCAATTGAATCCGCTACGATTCCTGCCCCTGTCCTCAATGTTAACTGCCTATCATTAATGGTAAAGGTTCTTATTAATATGTTTAGGTCTAGGTTGCCATTACGATTAATGTAGCCCATCGACCCGGTATAGGCACCCCTTGGCGTTTTTTCTAGTTCATTAATGATCTCCATACAACGAACTTTAGGACAACCCGTTATTGTACCGCCCGGGAAAACTGCTTTAATCACGTTTGAGGGCGACATACCCGAGACCAATTTACCTGTGACGTTTGAGACTATATGATGCACTTCTGCATAAGATTCCAAGCTCATTTTCTCATCAACCTTTACCGTACCGGTTGTACAAATTCGCCCAAGATCATTACGAATGAGGTCAATCAACATAATATGTTCTGCGCTTTCTTTTGCATTAAAAAGTAACTCTTGCGCAAAACTATTGTCTAACAATTCATCTTTATCTCTGGGCCTTGTGCCTGCGATAGGTCGCATTTGCACAACATCGTCAACACAACTAATTAAACGCTCCGGAGATGATGAACAAATAACCGTCTCGCCGAAACAAGCCAACCCAGCAAAAGGTGAAGGGTTATGTACCCTCAGTGAACGATAAACATCTAAATAGTCGCTCTGACCAGCAAACTCACCGGCCCATTGTCTAGAAAGATTAACCTGTAAGGTATCTCCTTCAATTAGATATGACTTAATCTTTTTTACACCCGCTAAAAAGTCATTCGACGGGTCTTCTTTTAACTTGACTGTTGGATAGTTAAATTCACTCTTTTCCAGCCCCTCTAGATCAACCAATACTTGTTTAATTAAAGCATCATGTCCCTTTTCGCACACAATCCAGCAACGGTTATCCTGATGGCTTCTTATGATGGCTAAAGGGATTCTTACAGCACTCACCACCGGTAAGCTTTTATCTACTTGCAGATCGGAAAGTTTTTCTTCAATAACACCAATAAGTTCATAACTTAAAAAGACAAACCAGCCCCCCGTAAAAGGAAGGTTGTCAGCCTTGCTTGCTACTTTCTCTCGTTCAAAAGCATGATCAAACTTAGCGAAAAATTGATTATTTTTTATGTTTGATGATTCAATTTTTTCGCCAGGAAAACCGAACAATATATCGAAAGCATTGGCTGAATGACTCGCATCATTACTTTCTAATAAAAATGGATAGCGCTGAGAATTCGCCGCATGGCAATCTAATAGGTCAAAATCTGAAGCAATTTCGATTTTAAAGTAATCGCCACAGTCTTTTATATCCAGTGTCACCTGGCAGGGTATAAGCTAAAGTCGTTTAAAGACGAGCGTGCCGTTAGTACCACCAAACCCAAATGAATTTGACACAACAACATTCATTTCCATTTGACGTGCTTCATTTGGCACATAATCTAAATCACAATCAGGATCAGGCGTAAATTGATTAATGGTCGGTGGCGCCACTTGATCACGCAACGCTAAAACAGAAAATACTGCCTCTGCGCCACCGGCTGCTCCTAGCATATGACCAGTCATGGACTTGGTTGAACTCATCGGTACTTTATAAGCATTATCACCTAATAAAGTTTTAGCTGCGTGCGTTTCAGCAACATCCCCAGCAGGTGTCGAGGTACCGTGGGCATTGATATAACTGACTTGTTCTGCATCTAACGAAGCGTCTTTTAAAGCATTTCGCATGCAACGGTATGCGCCATCACCATTCTTTGATGGCATGGTCATATGAAATGCATCGGAGCTCATTCCATAGCCGGCTAATTCTGCATAAATTTTTGCACCGCGTTTTTTAGCATGCTCATATTCTTCAAGCACCAAAACACCGGCACCATCACTTAAAACAAAGCCATCACGGTCTTTGTCCCAAGGACGACTCGCCGTTTCGGGTGAATCATTCCTACGTGACAAGGCACGCGCAGAAGAAAACCCACCATAAGACGTCACTGACGTGGCCATTTCTGCCCCACCAGCCACCATCACATCAGCATCACCGTATTGAATAATGCGCATTGCATCGCCAATATTATGCGCACCTGTTGTGCATGCCGTTACAATGGCGAAATTTGGCCCTTTCAATCCACGTAAAATTGAAAGGTTTCCTGAGATCATATTGATGATGTTTGATGGCACAAAAAACGGTGAAATCTTTCTTGGCCCACCTTTTTGAAAGCCTTCAAAACCAGCTTCAATGCCTGAAATACCACCAATACCTGCACCAATGGCTACGCCGATTCTTTCAGCATTTTCATCCGTCACCTCAAGACCAGAATCATCTAAAGCTTGGATTCCAGCCGCAACACCGTAATGAATAAATGGATCCATTTTTTTTGAATCCTTACGAGAAAGATAGTCATTTACATCGAAATCTTTAACGGCTCCACCAAAATTTGATGGAAAATCAGTTGTATCAAACCGAGTTATCGGGGCAATACCACTTTGACCATTTAAAATATTTTCCCAAGAATCTGCAACATTACCACCAACTGGTGACAACAAACCCAACCCTGTAACTACTACTCGACGTTTAGACACAATATGAACTCTCTAACATAAAACAAGCACGGCTTACGATAAAGTAAGCCGTGCTTGATAAAAAGAAATTGATTTATTCTGCGTTATTATTAACGTAGTCAATTGCTTGTTGAACAGTTGTGATACCTTCAGCTTGTTCATCAGGAATCTCACAATCAAACTCTTCTTCAAGAGCCATCACTAACTCAACCGTATCCAATGAATCTGCACCTAAGTCATCGATGAATGATGCTTCGTTTGTTACTTCTTCTTCCTTCACACCAAGTTGTTCTGCAACGATTTTTTTGACGCGCTCTTCAATATTACTCATTTTTCTATTCCCTCTGTATTTTTGGAACCACAAATTTAATTTGTGGTGTTCATATTATATTGCTAAATTTGTGGTCTTCTTATTATATTGCTAAATTAAAAAAGTTTAAACAATTCTATATATCAAACCAAGGACTACTACTAAAAACTTACGATCAATTATTCATTACCCCATATACATGCCACCATTAACATGTAAAGTTTCCCCTGTAATGTAAGCCGCTTTATCAGAACATAAGAAGGAAACAGCATTTGCTATCTCTTTTGCATCACCAAGACGCCCAAGAGGAACCCCTTCCAATAATGAAGCTTTTTGCTCATCTGGTAAGGCTTTTGTCATATCTGTGTCAATAAAGCCTGGAGCCACCGTATTGACTGTGATATTTCTTGAGCCAACTTCTCTCGCTAACGATTTACTAAACCCGATAATCCCTGCCTTAGCAGCTGCATAATTTGCTTGCCCAGCATTACCGGTTACACCAATAACTGAGGCAATACTAACAATCCGCCCTTTTTTATTTTTCATCATACCGCGCAAACAACCTTTACTAACGCGGAATATTGAACTTAGATTGGTTGAAATAATATCATCCCACTCATCATCTTTCATTCTGAGCATAAGATTATCTCTGGTAATCCCAGCATTATTCACCAACACTGTAGGCGCACCCACGGTAGATGTAATGTCTTTCAAGACCGACTGAATTGAATCTGTGTCGGTAACATCTAACGTCATTCCTTTACCTGAATCAGATAGATAATCTGATATAGCCGCCGCGCCGTTATCAGAAGTGGCCGTTCCAACAACATAAAAACCATCAGCGACCAGCTGTTGCGCAATGGCTTTACCTATCCCACGACTTGCTCCAGTAACCAATGCAATTGGTTTATTATTCATCATAATGCCTCTATCGTTTTATTAAATGAGCGCTCATCACCTAACGAGTAAAGTGCTAATGATTTATTAATTCTTTTATTTAATCCACTTAGCACTTTACCTGGACCACACTCAATAATGGTATCTATTCCGGCATCAGTTAACATCTCAACTGTCTCAACCCAGCGTACCGGCGTGTGTAATTGTTTCATCAGAGCCTGCTTAATATCAGATGCATCGTTATGTTGCGCTACATCCGTATTGTGTATGACTGAAATGGTTGGTATTGAAAACCTAACTCCGCCCAATACAGCCATTAACTTTTCAGCAGCTGGAGCCATCAACGCACAATGTGAAGGTACACTGACTGGTAACGGCAACGCTCTTTTTGCGCCCTGTTCTTTCGCCAACTCTATTGCTCTATTAACTGCGTTCGTATTACCTGCAATAACAACCTGACCAGGTGCATTAAAATTAACAGCCGAAACAGTTTCTCCCTCAGCCGCTTGATTACAAATATTTACTAAGTCAGCTACTTCAAGACCTAATATTGCAGCCATCGCTCCCTCACCTTCAGGGACGGCTTGCTGCATAAACATCGCACGTTGCTCAACCAATTTAACTGCATCAACAAAGTCCAAACTTCCCGCACAAACAAGCGCTGTATATTCACCCAAGCTATGGCCAGCCATAAACGAGGGAGTAACTTCCGCTGTAGATTGGAGCACGCGCCACATGGCAACACTTGCTGTTAGTATCAAAGGTTGTGTATTTTGTGTTTGGTTCAACTCTTCAACAGGCCCATTTTGGGCTAACGCCCATAAATCACGGCCTAATGCTTGTGATGCCTCATCGAAGGTTTCTTTGATTTGATTATAGTGAGCAGACAGATCACCTAGCATACCGACAGCTTGGGACCCCTGACCTGGAAAAACAATGGCTATTTTGTTTGATGACATAATGTATTAAATGATTTGAATTTACTGAAGACTTACATTTTTACAAGAGCAGAACCCCAGACAAAACCACCACCAAAGGCTTCCATCAAGACTATTTCACCTTTTTTAATTCGCCCATCTCTAACTGCTTGATCTAATGCAAGAGGCACTGAAGCAGCAGACGTGTTGGCTTGATTTTCTATCGTGAGAACAACCTTTTCCATCGGCATATTCAGCTTTTTTGCAACCGAGGAAATGATTCTTATATTAGCTTGGTGCGGTATTAACCAGTCAACATCTGATTTATCCATGTTGTTGGCTTCAAGTGTTTCATCCACAACACGGCTTAATGTTTTAACCGCGACTTTATACACATCATTGCCGTGCATCGTCATGAAAGCCTGATCACCTTCTTGTTTTTGGTCTTTGATTGGATTGTTCACATACAGCAGATCTTGATATTGACCGTCGGCGTTCATATGCGTTGATAAGATACCGGGCTCTTCGGATGCTTCTACCACAACTGCGCCCGCACCATCACCGAAGATCACACACGAGCTTCTATCTGAATAGTCGAGAATCCTTGAATTCGCTTCTGAACCGACAACCAGTGCTTTTTTTGCGCCCCCAGCTTTTATAAATTGGGTTGCAATGCCCAAGGCATAAATAAACCCTGAACAAGCCGCCTGAACGTCAAAAGCTGCCCCACCGTTTGCGCCCAGCCTATTCTGTAAAATACACGCCGTACTAGGAAAAACCCTATCAGATGAACTGGTAGCAACAATAATAAGATCGATTTCAGAGGCATCTAACCCCGCTGCTTCAAGTGCGTTATTAGACGCAATCTCAGCCATACTAGAGACAGACTCTTTTTCATCGATAACGTGTCTTTGCTTTATCCCCGTTCTGGAATAAATCCACTCGTCAGTCGTCTCTAATATTGATTCAAAATCTTTATTAGTAACAACTTTTTCAGGCAAATAACTACCTGTACCGGTTATTTTCGCATTAAACATTAACTAATGCCTTACCTAACAACACGAAGCTGAACGGCCCGAAGATACGTTAAAACAAAAACCTTATTAATCTTTATCAGCGACAACTTGTTCGCCGCGGTAAAAACCATCTGCACTCACATGATGACGCAAATGAACTTCACCAGTTGTAGGCTCGGTTGATAATGTTTTCGCTGTCAACGCATCGTGTGAACGACGCATACCACGTCTTGAACGTGATTTTTTACTTTTTTGTACTGCCATCTCAAATTCTCCAGAGAATTAATAACCCTTATCGCTTTTAAGCCATAAGTCTTTCCACAACAAAACACATTTATTTTGCTGACATTAGTTTTTGTCCATTGGACATTATTTCTTGAGTAGACGCTAAATCTTCTGTCTAATTCAACTTTAACTTTTCTAAAACCTCAAACGGATTCTTCTTTTTTTCCGTTTCAAGCCCATAATCTTTGCTTGCGCTACTTTTAGGCAACTCAACCGGACACACTTCGTGCCTTGCTATGGATGGAAGCACTAACACCACTTCTGCCTCAACGACATCGCTGATCAGCAAGCGCTCACCTTCATACAAGTAAGGCTCATAATCATCTGGTATTAATGATGCTCTAGCCTCATCATTAATAATCGCCAATTTCACATCTATATTGACCGGAAAATCAGTCAATTCTAAACAAGCGGCGCATTGTAACACGAGATCTGCTGAAATCCGACCTGTTAAAACAACAAATTTTCCGACTTTTGAAAATGTTAAATCTGCCCTTATTGAAGAACTAGACGGATCAATATCAGCCTGTATTTGCTGTAATTCATCGTAAGGCAGTTCGCCTGTAATGTTTCGTTCTTGACTGGCGCACAACGATGGGTCAACTTCTATCTGCAATGTCTTGGTCATATTAGGTAAAATGATCTTAATTCAAATTAACTATATTATATGAAAAATCATCCGACATTAGTATTAGCTTCTAGCTCACCTTTTCGTAAAACGCTGCTAAAAAAAATTTATCCTAACTTTGAAACCGCCTCACCGAATATTGATGAATCGTTTAAAGCCAACGAAAGCCCTATTGAACTTTCAAAGCGTCTCGCGTTTGAAAAAGCGACCGCGTTGACGCCAGACTTTCCTAACCACCTCATTATTGGCTCTGACCAAGTCGCCATGCTTGGGGATCAGCAACTTACTAAGCCCGGCGAATTTAACAAGGCCGTACAACAGCTAACACGCTCATCAGGGAAAACCATTGTCTTTTATACCAGCTTAACGCTTCTAAACTCTAAAACTCACGAGAGCATCACCGAAACAGACATCTGTAGAGTGCATATGAAAACCCTATCTCTTGGGGAAATAGAAAACTATGTACTCAGAGACAAACCATATGGCTGCGCGGCTGCTTTTAAATCAGAAGGCCTAGGCATCGCTTTATTTGATCGCATTGAAGGTGAGGACCCCAATGCACTTATCGGGCTGCCTTTAATCAAGCTGACTAATATGTTAACAACAATGGGCGTTAAAATACTTTAATAGTCAGGCCAGCAACTCTATCGAATAGCCATCAGGGTCTTTAACAAACGCTAAAATACTGTCTGTTCCCTTCATCGGCCCTGCTTCGCGTGTTACCACCCCGCCTTTTTGACGAATTAGCTCACATGCTTCATAGACATCAGCAACTTGTATGGCAATATGCCCAAACGCATCCCCTAGGTCATAGGCACCTTTATCCCAGTTATGCGTTAGCTCTATAACTGTACCGGCACTTTCAGGCTGATACCCGACAAACGCTAAGGTAAAACGGCCCTCAGGAAACTCCTTGCGCCTCAATAGCGTCATCCCTAACACCTCTGTATAAAATTCAATAGAACGGTCTAAATCTGCGACACGAAGCATGGTATGTAATAAACGCATATTTCTCCTTTAGAAAGTCTTAATAGTTAAAGCACCTTATGGCCATTTAAATAATCTTGGTAATAAGTCACTACTTTTTTTACATACTGTTCTGTTTCCGGATAAGGTGGCACCTTATTTCCATATTTCAAAACAGCTGATTCACCTGCATTATAAGCAGCTAGGGTTAGTTTAATATTAAATTTAAACAGTTCTAATAAATACCTTAAATACTGAACACCGCCACGAATGTTTTGCGCTGCATCAGTACGGTTACTGACTCCATATCGTTTTGCCGTTCCAGGCATTAATTGCATCAAGCCTACGGCTCCAGCTCTTGAGACAGCCTTTCTATCATAAGCTGATTCAGCATGAATAATAGCCATCACCAACGCAGGGTCGACCTTATATTGCCTAGCTTGCTGCTTAATCAGTGGTGTCAATTGACGACGATTACGCTGAAAGTTTTTATACTCAATCGTGCCTTTTTTAGGCGTCCGCATAATAAGCTTAAAACCGCCCCCGACGGGGTTATCTGTAAAATAAACATGGCCGTTTTTATCGACTTTTTTGTACAGGTCGGCCTGTATTACTGGTATAGCAACCAGCAACAAAATAAGCAAAATAAAATGATTAACACAACCCATACATTTTCTCAAAAGCCAAGAAGATTCAAAATCTCTTTATAACACAGCTTCTTACCCAACTGCGTCGAATAAACCTTTACTGACAGTTACTACACAGGCAAATAAAATGAGACCTCCCTCACAAATTTCATCATATAATGACTAAATAAAGCAGATAAACTCACCAAACTCCAGCTGTTTACAACTGGCTTCAAATTTTGTACTAATATAAATACAAACCGTCAAACAGAGGAATTAAATGTTACAGCAAGACGAACCCAAACAAGCCGCCGAATATTTAAGGCAAGCAATCCCAATGTTGTCACAACATAACTTACCTCCCACCCCCATCAACTACTCTATTTTTTACAGTTATTTATCTGGTAATTCCCAGACCCTTAATGACGTCATCGATAGCATTATTAGTGAAAAAAAACCTTTTACATTAGCTATCATGCTGGAACTTTATGAAAAATACATCAATGGTGGAGCAACCCTAGAACAACAAGAAAAAATACAGCACTCCTTAGAAAAAGTCATGTCTTCAGCATCTGAAGAAGTCCAACAGGTCAGCAGTGGTGCCGGAGAGTTTGACAGCGCAATTAACAAACATGCTGAAACTTTATCCTATACAACCGACCCACAGGCCGCTGCACTTGTGCTCAAACAAGTCATGCAGGATACACGAGAGATGGTTAAGAACAATCAGGCCACCCAAGCAAGGATGCAAGAAACAAATGCTGAAATTCTTAAAATGAAAGCCGAATTAGAGGCAGTAAAAGCAAGCGCTGAAAAAGATGCGTTAACAGGCCTTAAAAACAGAGGCGCGTTTGATAAAGCGATAGATAACGTTGTTCATAGTGAAACCAATTTAAGTGCAACCCTGGTTCTACTTGATATTGATCACTTTAAGCGTGTAAACGATAATTTTGGCCACCTTGTCGGCGATCGAGTTATTCGTTACGTTTCCGCACTTTTAACCCAGATTGTTGGCTCAGAGCACCATATTGCTAGGTATGGTGGTGAAGAATTTGCAGTTATTTTAACCGGCCTAGATATTGACAACGCGAAGCAGCTGACGGAAAAAATACGTATTGCAATGAGCAACAGTAAGCTGCAACGAAAAGAAAGCGGTGAAGCCATTGGAGAGGTAACAATCTCCGCAGGTATCGCAACAGTTAAAGCAACCGATAGTGTTGAACTGTTAATTGATCGCGCCGATAAAGCACTGTACCAAGCAAAAGAAGCAGGCCGAAATAAGGTTGTTATAGCCGCATAATTATAACGATTAATTCTTACCTTCGATCACAAAGGCTCATTTAATGAGCCTTTTCTTTACCCTATAGGCGGCTAAACTACCCGCCGTTATACTAAATATCAACAAGACCAATACATGCAGCAGCACCAATGACACTTCTCCACCTGTCATTAACGGGCGCACCAAGGAAATAGCGTGATACAAAGGTAACACGGTAGCAATCCACTGAACTATTTGCGGCAAGGTATCTATAGGGAAAAAGACGCCACTAACTAAAACCATTGGGGTAATAAATAGCGTCGTGTAATAAAGAAAAAAATCATAACTTTTGGCGCTTGATGTCATTAACAACGCCAATGATGAAAAACACAGCCCCGTTAGAAAAGCAACGGGCAACACTAATAACGCCCAGCCATTTTCCACCAACCCCAAGAAGGCAGCGACAATTAATATAGCACTGACACTGATAAAACTTTTAGTCGCCCCCCAGAGTATTTCACCAAAAACCACCTCACCAACATTCACCGGTGTCGTCAGCATGCCTAACCATGTTTGCTGCACTTCCATTCGAGTATAGGCGGAATACATGCCTTCAAAACTTGCCGAATTCAACGCGCTGGTGCAGACAACCCCTGAGGCCAAAAAAGCCATATAGGGCATTCCCTCAACCTCGCCCACAAATCGGCCCAAGCCATAACCCAATACGATTAAATATAACAAAGGCTCACCAAAGTTACCCAGCAATGAAGGCCCAGCAAGCTTCCCCCAAACGCGAATATTTCGCGACCAAATTGACCGACTTCTGGATAAAAATAGTTTCAGTTTAGCTAGTTTATTCACGCAAATCTCGCCCAGTTAACTTGATAAAAACATCTTCTAAATTCGCGGGACGAAACAGATAATCATCATGCGTCCCTTGCTCTAACACAGCCAAAGCATGGTTCATTTTCTCGCCATAAAAAAAGCAAATATCCCCTGATTTCTCAAACCGAGCGAGCGTTTTATCCTGCTTTAGCACCGATATTAAATCGTCCGAAGCTGCATGAACTTCAAGAACATGTGATTCAATTTCATCCTTAATTAACTCCTTAGGTGGCGAATCGGCCATCACCTCGCCGTAGTCCATCACAATAACCCGATCACATAAGCGCTCCGCCTCTTCCATATAGTGCGTCGTTAAAATTAGAGTAAGCCCCTGTTTTTTTAACTCGCGAAGCTTTTGCCAAATAGCTTGGCGTGCTTGTGGGTCTAGCCCAGTCGTTGGTTCATCCAGAATCAATAATTTAGGCTTATTAATCAAAGCCCTTGCCAATGATAGACGCCGTCTCATGCCTCCAGATAACGCTGATATTTTACAGGCCGCTTTATCTTCTAACGATGCAAATGCAAGAAGCTCTTTTGTTCGTTCTTTTAATGTTTTTTCGTCGATACCAAAAAAACGTCCATAAACGTATAAATTTTCTTCAACGGTAAAATCAGGGTCCAAATTATCCATTTGAGGTACAACACCGACAGATTCCCTGATAAGCGATGCGTTTGCAGGCATCGGCAACCCTAAAATTGACAGTTCTCCGGTATCTATCGGACAGTGACCAACCAACATCCTTAACGTCGTCGTTTTACCTGCGCCATTTGGACCCAATATTCCACAAAAACAACCCGCTTCAATATTTAAATCTAGCTCATTAACCACCTGTTTATTATTATAAAACTTGGAGATTTTTTTAATCTGTACGATGTGCGATGCAGAATTGACAGCATTCATTATTAATAACGATAAACTTTTTATTGGCTAGATATTATAACTGGCTGGCTATAAAAAACAGTTATTATTCTGGGTGCCTGATGCTCATAAAGACTGAACTTTTATCATTAAATATAGACTAACCTTTTATCTACATCATTGTAGGGATACATTTTAGATGAGTGAAAACAATGGAACCAACATTGAATACCTAAGCTATCTTGATGAACACGGAGCGTTATTACAACCTCTTCCAACGCCACTTCAAAACCGCGAAACGCTAACTCAGCTCTACCGCACACTCGTTACATCAAGACTTTTTGATGAAACGATCATCAATCTACAGCGGGTTGGAATCATCGGCACCTATGCCTCGAATAGAGGGCAAGAAGCAATAGGAACCGCTATTGGCAAAGCGATGCTTAAGGATGATGTCTTTATCCCCTATTACCGTGATATCTGCGCACAAATTCAACGAGGTGTACAGCTTGAAGAAATTTTGCAATATTGGGGCGGCGACGAAAGGGGCAGCCATTTCAAACATCAAGCTCACGACTTCCCCCTCTGTGTACCAATCGCCACTCAACTCTGTCATGCAATAGGGGTTGCCTTTGCCCTAAAGTACAAATCCACTTCAAAGGTGGCGGTTGTAACTTGCGGAGATGGCGCCACTTCTAAAGGTGATTTTTATGAATCATTAAACATCGCTGGCGCCATGTCGCTTCCAACACTATTTATTGTTAATAACAACCAATGGGCCATCTCCGTGCCCTTAGCTCAACAAACCGCCTCAAAAACGCTAGCTCATAAAGCACTTGCAGTTGGAATTGATGCAATACGTGTTGATGGTAATGACGTGCTCGGCATGTTAATTAGCATCGAAAACGCGCTGGAAAAAATACGAACTAATCAGCGACCTTTTTTCATTGAAGCCATCACGTATCGAATTTGCGATCATACAACGGCAGATGACGCGACACGTTATATCAACCCTGCATTATTCGAAGAAGCTCAACACAAAGAACCCCTAATTCGTTTTAAAAACTACCTAACTGAGCAGCATTCATGGACAACAGATGAAGACCAACAATTATATGCCGCAGCACAAAAGCAGATCAACATAGCAGTCGCTAATTACAAACAGCTCCCTGCTCAACCCGCCGGGGAGTTTTTTGATCATATGTACGAAAAAATTCCTGCCGATCTGGCCGAACAAAAACAACGCTTTCTCTTGGCGCTTAAACATCATGAATGAGTGGACGATGATTGATGCGGTCAACCGCGCAATGGCTAATCAAATGCGAGTTAATGACAACATTGTTGTATTAGGTGAGGATATTGGAGCCAATGGCGGTGTTTTTCGCGCCACAGATAAGCTGCAAAAAGAATTTGGGAGCAAACGCGTTTTTGATACACCCCTAGCCGAGTCAGCCATCGTTGGCATGTCTATTGGTATGGCCAGCCAAGGCTTAATTCCAATTGTTGAAATTCAGTTCATGGGGTTTATCTATTCCGCCATTGATCAAATTCTTAACCACGCTGCTCGCCTACGTAACAGAACGAGAGGCCGCTTAAGTTGCCCGATGGTTATTCGAGCACCCTTTGGCGGCGGCATACACGCACCTGAACACCATTGTGAAAGCACCGAAGCTCTTTTCGCCCATATTCCCGGCTTACGTGTGGTTATTCCCTCCTCGCCAGCCCGTGCATACGGCCTATTAATTGCAGCCATACAAGACCCCGACCCCGTTTTATTTTTAGAACCAAAGCGTATTTATCGTGATGGAAAGCAAGCCATTAAAGATAACGGCCAACCCTTACCTTTAGACACTTGTTTTGTGCTCCGTGAAGGTATTGACCTTACACTTATCAGTTGGGGCGCCATGCTTAAAGAAACCCTTGCTGCGGCAGAGCAATTAACACAACAGGGTATCGATGCAGAAGTTATCGATGTTGCGACCATTAAACCGCTCGATATTAGTAGCATAATCGATTCTGTTAATAAAACGGGCCGCTGCATTATTATTCACGAAGCCGCTAAAACAGGCGGTGTTGGTGCTGAAATAGCCGCCCAATTAGCTGAAAAAAGCATTACTTCTTTACTCGCTCCCGTTCAGCGGGTCACTGGTTACGACACCGTTATGCCGATGCTCAAAAATGAGCATTATTATATGCCCAGTGCTCAACGCATCATAAACTCAGCAATACAGATAATGGAGTACCGATGAATATATTTCATTTACCCGACTTAGGCGAGGGCCTTCCAGATGCAGAAATCGTAGAATGGCATGTTAAAGTTGGCGATAGCATCTCCATAAACGCTCCACTAGTCTCTGTTGAAACCGCTAAGGCTATTATTGATATACCGTCACCTGTCTCAGGTACTGTTAGCCATTTATATGGTGATATTAATGAGGTGATAAAAACGGGTGACCCACTTGTAAAATTTGAAGGTGATACAGAGCACGATAGCGGAACAGTTGTCGGCGAAATGGAAACCAGCGATGTTTTAATAGACGATAAATCGAGCAGCAACAAAAGCATACGCTTTAATGCCAAAGCCACGCCTGCTGTTAGAGCACTTGCTCACCGCTTGGGAGTTGATCTATCGATGGTCACGCCAAGTGGCCACGACGGCTTGATACAATCGGATGACGTTCGGCGTGTTGCAAGAATTCTATCTGCTGTCGGCCCAATGGAACCTTTACGAGGCGTACGTAAAGCAATGGCTAGGAACATGAGCCAATCACATGCTGAAGTAGCGCCTGCTACGGTAGTTGATGATGCCGATATCAGCCTGATCAAAAACACCGCCGATATCACCCCAAGGTTAATTCGTGCCCTTGTTGCAGCTTGCCAGACAGAACCAGCTTTAAATGCTTGGTTTGACTCACATGCTCTTGGTAGACGCCTATTAAGCTCCATTCATCTCGGTTTAGCAGTTGATGCACCACAGGGTTTATTCGTTGCTGTTTTACGCGATATTGAAAAAGAAAATCTAGACGGTATTAAACAAAAACTGGCAACTTTAAAAAGTAAAATTGAACAACGAAGTTTTTCAGCTGATGAATTACGAGGCTACACCATCACCTTGTCAAATTACGGCAGTATTGCAGGGCGCTACGCAATGCCCGTTGTATTGCCGCCCACTGTTGCGATTGTTGGCGCAGGTAAAGCTCGCGAAGAAGTTGTTGTAATAGAGGGAAAAATGCTGATTAGAAATATCTTACCACTGGCCATCACCGTTGATCATAGGGTCGTTACAGGTGGTGAAGCCACGCGCTTCTTAAAAGCTTTCATAGAAGACCTTCAACAGCCCCATTAACTAGCCTGCCATCGCTTTAAATCGCTTAACGTATCAACATCCCAAAGCATCGGCAACAAGCTATATGTCAGTTTTGCACCTGTCAATGCCTTCAAGGTCTGGCTTAGTACCGTTGCTTCACCCCAATCAACCTGACTAAACATATTGTCGCGCACCTTGGTGCAACCAATTAATACAAAACCACCATCTTCTGCCGGCCCCAAAACCACCTTCGAGTCTGTCAGCAACTGAAAGGCTTCCATTAAATAATTGAGAGTAAAAACTGGGCAATCGGCACCAATCAACACAACCCTATTTGCCTCGTGAAGCCCTTGCTCAAGAGCATACTTCATCTTATCACCCAGGTTAGCGCCACGTTGTTTGCGTAGGGCAAATTTATATTTCTTAGCAACCTGCTGAAAAAAGTCATGTTGTAAATCAGGCGCACACCATAGTTGGACGCTGTAATTACTGCTAGCAGCTAACTCAACAACACTGCTTAATAACGTTATATATACATCAGTTGCTGCCTTCACACCTAGTTCGGGTATCAAGCGCGTTTTTACAAAACCGTCTATAGGTGCCTTCGCAAAAATTTGCAGTACTGTATCAGCCATCAGATTTGCTATTATTGTTAGCTTGGAGCGTTTTATCCTAAACGCTAATCACCTATACTACCACGCTACAAAAAATATCCTTTCGTTATGAACCCAGATTTAGCTTCTCTTCAACCGTACCCATTTGAGAAACTCGCTAAACTCAAGCACGGTATTGCAGCACCCAAGCAGTTAGAGCATATCGCTTTATCTGTCGGCGAACCCAAGCACCCTACGCCTCAAATAATTACCGATGCGTTGCTAAAACACTTACATACCCTTGGCCAATACCCAACCACAAAAGGGCTAGACGAATTACGTCAAAGCATTGCCGCATGGCTTTCTCAACGTTTTGATATAAACCCTAACGCGCTTGACCCAAACACACATATTTTACCGGTTAGTGGCACACGAGAAGCCCTCTTCTCATTCGCACAATGCGTTGTCCAACGAAGTGATAAGGCCATCGTTGCCATGCCAAACCCCTTTTATCAAATATACGAAGGGGCAACTTTATTAGCCGGTGCAAAACCATTCTTCATCAATTGTGATCAAGAAAACAATTACCTGCCCGATTACGACAAAGTAAGCACAAAAACATGGAAAAACTGCCAACTACTTTATCTATGTAACCCTGGCAACCCCAGTGGTGCAAACCATACCGAGGCACAACTAAGACAACTTATTGAACTAGCACACCGTTATGACTTCATCATTGCGGCGGATGAATGTTATTCAGAGATATACACCACTGAACACAATAAACCATTAGGTTTATTAGAGGTCAGCCAGAACATGGGCAACACAGATTTTTCACGTTGTGTTGTTTTCCATAGCCTGTCCAAGCGCTCAAACGCGCCGGGTTTGCGATCAGGGTTTATTGCTGGCGATGCTAAGGTTCTAAAAAGCTATTTTAATTACCGTACTTATCACGGCTGCACCATGCCAACGCTGACCCAACATGCCAGTATTGCCGCTTGGGGACACGAAGAACATGTTAATGAAAACCGCTTTCTTTATGCTCAAAAATTCAAAGATGTGCTGTCTATAATTGACGATAGCTTGGATGTAAAAGCACCCGACGCGGGCTTTTATTTATGGGCAAAAACACCTATTTCTGATATCGACTTTGCACAGCAACTGTTCGAAAAACAACATATCACCGTGTTACCTGGGCAGTTTCTAGCCCGCAATACAAACGACGGCAACCCTGGTTTAAATCATATTCGTATGGCGCTGGTAGCACCAGTGGGCGAATGTTTAGACGCCGCACACCGAATTAAACAATTCATACAAACTCTTTAAACTATCATTAAATTATAGGATTAACACATGCAAAACCTTGAAAACATTATCAATGAAGCTTTTGAAAACCGCGCTGACTTTGATTCAAAATCAGTCTCCTCAGAAATTCGCAGTGCCGTTGAACAAGCACTTGCTATGCTAGACAGTGGCGAAGGTCGTGTTGCAGAAAAAAAAGACGGCGACTGGGTGGTCAATCAGTGGTTAAAAAAAGCTGTTTTATTATCGTTCAAGATCAACGACAACCGCGTCATGGACCGTGATGAAAACCGCTTCTACGATAAAGTAGAGACTAAATTTGCTAACTACACTGAAGAAGATTTTAAAAATGGCGGTATGCGTGCTGTACCAGGTTCAGTGGTTCGTGCAGGTTCATACATTGCACCTAATGTTGTCCTCATGCCCTCTTTCGTTAATATTGGCGCCTATGTAGATAGCGGTTCCATGGTTGATGGTTGGGCAACAGTTGGCTCATGTGCACAAATCGGTAAAAATGTTCATTTATCGGGCGGTGTTGGTATTGGTGGTGTTCTAGAACCATTACAAGCAGGCCCTACCATCATTGAAGATAATTGCTTCATTGGCGCACGCTCTGAGATTGTTGAAGGCGTTATTGTTGGCGAAGGTTCCGTGATTTCAATGGGTGTTTACATCGGCCAAAGTACAAAAATTTACAACCGTGAAACAGGCGAAATTATGTATGGACGTATTCCTCCTTACTCTGTGGTTGTACCGGGCAATTTACCATCAAAAGACGGTACACATAGCTTATATGCGGCCATTATTATCAAAACGGTGGATGAAAAAACTCGCAGTAAAACTGGTTTAAACGATTTATTAAGGGATTAATATGCCCATCGTTATGTATGGTATTAAAAACTGCGACACCATTAAAAAAGCCAAAAAATGGCTGACTGATAATGGGATCGAGTTTACGTTTCACGATTACCGGCAAGATGGCCTAAACGAAGCTCTTTTAAGCGCTCTCGAAGGCCGCCTTGGTTGGCAAGCGATGATTAACAAACGAGGTACAACATGGCGCAAACTTGATGATGAGGTAAAATCATCAATCGATAGGGAAAAGGCCATTAGCATCATGTTAGAAAACCCCGCGATCATTAAACGTCCTATCTTAGATACCGGCAAAACCCTAGAACTTGGCTTTTCCGCTGATCAATACCAACAACTATTGTCTACATGAGTGATACATTAAACCTCACCCTTGCCTTACTTAAAAAGCAATCACTTACGCCTAACGATGCAGGCTGCATGGACTTGATGGCAGAGTACCTGCAAGAACGTGGCTTCAAAATAGAGTGGATGAACTTCGGCGAAACGCGCAATATGTGGGCAAGAAAAGGCAGCGAAGCGCCGTTATTTTGTTTTGCAGGTCATACCGATGTGGTACCCACGGGTCCACTAGAAGAATGGAGCACTCCACCTTTTGAACCTACCATCAAGGATGGCTTGGTCTATGCCCGTGGTGCCGCTGACATGAAAGGCAGTTTAGCGGCAATGATGACTGCTTGTGATCGTTTTATTACTGAACATAGCACTCACAACGGCTCTATTTCGTTCTTAATCACTAGCGATGAAGAAGGCCCCGCCCATGACGGTACTGTTAAAGTCATTGACACACTGAACCAGCGCAAAGAAAAAATCGATTTTTGTATCGTTGGTGAACCGTCGAGCCATAAACATTTTGGTGATATGGTACGCGTTGGTCGACGTGGTTCGATCAATGGTTATTTAACCTTATTTGGTAAACAAGGCCATGTTGCCTACCCCGAATTAGTCGATAACCCTATCCATGCCCTAGCCCCTATTTTGTCAAAAATAACGGCAGAAAAATGGGATGAGGGTAATGAATATTTCCCCCCAACTAGCTTTCAAATCTCTAATATTAATGCTGGAACCGGTGTTGAAAATGTTGTTCCTGGGCAACTTAATTTAGTGTTCAATCTACGTTTCTCGAGCGAATTAACACCCGAAGACATTAAACGGCGTATCACTTACATAGTGGACCAAAATTCAGATAATTATGAGCTTAGTTGGCAGGTATCGGGTTTACCATTTCTGACCGAGAAAGGAACATTAACCAACGCTGTTGAACAAGCCATTTATGAACTAACCGGCAGTACACCTGTTTTATCGACTGGCGGCGGCACATCTGATGGTCGCTTTATTGCCCCAAGTGGTGCCCAGCTCATTGAGCTAGGCCCCATTAACGAAACAATCCATAAGGTTAATGAATGCGTCCGTATTGACGATTTAGACACATTATCACTGACCTACTCTAAAATACTAGAAAATATTTTACTTTAACTACAAAACATAACTGGCTGATTTATATGAACTATGACTTTGATTTAATATCTATTGGTGGTGGTAGCGGTGGTATCGCTGGTGCGAATCGAGCAGCTTCTTACGGTGCTAAATGTGCAGTTGTTGAGCAAGCTAGGCTCGGTGGAACCTGCGTTAATATTGGCTGCGTTCCTAAAAAGGTAATGTGGTTTGCCGCCTCGACAGCAGACATTATTCACTCGGCTAGCGATTATGGTTTTGACGCTTCACTCAATTCCTTTAACTGGCACTTGCTAAAGCAAAATCGAGACGCCTACATCAAACGCCTCAATGGAATTTATGGCAATAATTTACATAACAATAACGTCGAACATATTGAAGGAACCGCATCGTTTATTGATAGTCACACTATTCAGGTTGGTGACAAACAATATACGGCTAAACGTTTCCTCATCGCCACCGGGGGTAAACCGGCTATCCCCAATATTCCTGGTGCGCAATACGGTATTACATCGGATGGTTTTTTTGAACTTGAAAAACAGCCCCGCAAAGTGGCCATCATTGGTGCAGGGTTTATTGCCGTTGAGCTCGCAGGTGTCTTCCAAGCCTTAGGCACTCAAGTAACACTTATTATACGAGGTGACCACGCTCTTCGATCATTCGATAGTATGTTAGGTACTGAGTTAATGAAAGCCATGCAACACCAAGGTATTCAAGTTGAAACTCAAACCACACAAACGTCTATTGATAAAAGCCCCGAAGGAAAATTAACCATCAACACCACTACTGGCGTCGTTGACGGCGAATACGATGAAGTTATTTGGGCAATTGGACGTGAACCAAACACCGATTCATTATCTATTGAAAAGGCAGGTATTGAACTTGATAAACGTGGCTTTATCACCACCGATGAGTGGCAAAAAACATCTCAAGAGCATATTTTTGCCGTCGGCGATGTGACTGGGCGAGCTGCCTTAACACCCGTCGCTATTGCAGCAGCACGCCGCCTTTGCGACCGATTATTTAACGGTCAGCACGAGCGTAAATTAGATTACAACCTGATTCCTAGCGTCATCTTTTCACACCCTCCGATCGGAACAATTGGCCTCACACAAGAGCAAGCCATTGAGCAATTTGGCGATAACGTAAAAACCTACACCTCCACCTTTAACCCTATGACACAGGCGCTATCAGTTGATAAACAGCCCACCACTATGAAACTGGTAACCACAGGAAAAGAAGAAAAAGTGGTCGGTTGTCACCTGTTCGGTGAAAGCTCTGATGAAATTCTTCAAGGTTTTGCTGTTGCTATCAAAATGGGCGCAACCAAAAAGGACTTTGACGATACCGTTGCCATTCACCCAACAAATGCGGAAGAATTAGTGACGATGACCTAGCCTTTAATATCAATAGGCTCTTAGTCATCAACGGTCTTGTCACCAAAAAAAACACTAACCTAGGTGACACCGGGGCAGCATGAAAGGAGGTTAGCTCTAACCTCCTTTACGTCTTGCCTCACCGGCTTCAAATTCCGCTAATTGTTCAGGTGTTGCTGGTAATTGATATTTCTCTTTCCATTCGGCAAACGTCATGCCATACACAACCTCTCTAGCCGCTTCATAATCAATATCAACATCTCGTTCTTTCGCTTCAGCCATATACCATTTAGAAAAACAATTTCGGCAAAAGTCTGCCAAATTCATCAAATCAATATTTTGCACATCTGTCTTCGTTTGAAAGTGTTTAAGAATACGCCTAAAAGTGGCGGCTTCAATTTCTAATTGTGTTTGTTTATCCATCATTATTCTCCTTTTTAGGGTAAGTGGGGCCTTTCTAAATATTCATGTGATTGCATTTCAAGCAAACGACTGACTGTACGTTCAAATTGAAAAGCCAGCTTTTTACCTTGATACAACTTCTCAGCAGACACTTGTGCTGACATAATTAATTTAACATTATGGGCATATAACTCATCGACTAAATTAACAAAACGGTTCGCATGGTCATTACTCATATCATTCATTACCACAACGTCTGATATCAATACAGTGTGAAAACAGCGCGAAATTTCAATGTAGTCAGCTGAACCACGTGGAATATCACAAATGACTTGATAATCAAACCATACAACCCCTTCTGAGCAATGCTTTACATCAATAATCCGCCCCTCTATTTCAAGTGCTGACTCAGGTTCAACATCTGCAACGGTTAAGTGTTCAAACAACTCATTTAATACCTTGTCTGTTTGATCATCCAAGGGAGAATGATAGATTTCCGCCTGTTCTAATTCTCGCAATCGGTAATCTGTTCCACTGTCTAATTTTCTAACCTTACAGTTGGCCTTCAATGCCTCGATAGCGGGTAAAAACCTTGCCCGTTGTAGTCCATCCTTATATAAACCATCCGGCTCGATATTAGACGTTGCAACTAAACAGATACCACGCTTAAATAAAGCCTCAAACAAGCGGCCTAACAGCATTGCGTCGGTAATATCGGAAACAAAAAACTCATCAAAACACAACACCCTACAACGTTGTGATATTCCATCGGCCACCTTTTGTAGTGGATCTTCAACATTTTTTATCTCACCGAGTTGTTTATGAACTTTTTGCATAAACCGATGAAAATGTGTTCGCTGCTTTTCTTTAAATGGTAAAGAATCGTAAAAGATATCCATAAGATAGGTTTTGCCCTGCCCTACACCTCCCCATAAGTAGAGCCCTTTGGGCGCCAATAAAAGAGGTTCTGATTTGGCCTTAAATATAGAAAAAAAACCTTTCTTTTCAGTTAGCTGGGAGGGTGTATTGAGCAGCTCTTTATACAAATCATTTAAACACTGAATAATGATTTTCTGTGCATCATCTTTAATAAAACTTTTTTGCGCCAGATCAAGTTCATAGCGTTCTAATGGGCTCATAGTGAAATATCAATAATTGTGTTAAATTGTTAATTTGAAGATATTGAAGTCGTTACCAAGCCAGCAACTTAAATTAAGTATATTGTAGCAATTATCCCTCATGAACATTCAAGCAAATTTAACCGGTGTTAGCCTAATACCCAATCCTAAAAAGGCTGCCAACAAACCGACTGGCACACAGGAAGATTTAAATGAAAAGCACATAGCAAGTCAGGAGAAAAACAGCCCGTTAACAACTAAAAACATTGAACGCGCTGAAATAATCCAAAAAATTGAAACGCTAAATGACAGTCAAAAAGCCAATATTCATATTGACAACCTAGACTACAAAAACCAAAAATCAATCCAGTCATACCTTGATCATCAGGCTCTAGAAAGCCAAACTCTACGCGATGAACTCCACAGTCAATTAGGCGTAGATTTTTCTGTTTAAATATACACCTCCTATACCATGAAACTTCTGACTGATTTTTTTCCAATATTACTATTTTTTATTGTCTACAAATGGCAAGGCATATACGCTGCAACAGTTGTCGCAATTATTGCGTCTGGCCTTCAGGTTGCTTCATTTTGGCTTAAAAATAAACGAGTCGATTCAACACATATAATGACTTTCTGCCTTATGCTTCTTTTTGGTGGCGCAACACTCTACCTACAAAATGAAACCTTCATTAAATGGAAACCCACAGTGATCAATTGGCTTTTTGCCTTTGCTTGCATTTCCACGCACTTTATTGGTAACACCCCTCTTGTTAAACGCATGATGAGCGGTGGATTAACACTTTCTGACAAAATTTGGACAAAACTAAATGGCATTTGGGCTCTTTTCTTTGTAGTACAAGGGCTTTTAAACCTGTATGTTATGTACAATTTCGACACAGATACTTGGGTAGATTTCAAATTGTTTGGAATGCTTGGGTTAACAATAATGTTTATTGTGGCTCAAGGCATTTACCTTACCAAGCACATCGAAGACCCTATAAACCAACCAGATAACCATAACTAGGAATTTTTCTACAGATAAAATGACAAACCGTACAGATATAATAAAAGACACTTTAAATAAGGCTATTCAGCCCGAGTTCATTCAAGTATTAGATGATAGCCAATCTCATGCAGGGCATGAAGGTGCTAAATCAGGTGGTGGGCATTTTTACCTGACCATTGTTTCTAATAAATTTGAAAATAAATCAAGAATTCAACGTCACCAGCTTATTTATCGAGCATTAGGTGACATGATGAAAAGCGACATTCATGCACTTAGCATTAAAGCCTTTACACCAGAAGAAAAACCGACAACAGGAGATTTAAATGAAGGGTAAATTAGTCATCATTGGTTCAATTTTACTAGCATCTATCGCCCCACAGGCATTCGCAAACGAAGACCCAACCATCGCTATTGTTAATGGACAAGAACTCAAACAATCAACCTTACAGTTTTACGCCCTAGAAAGGCGTCAAATCGATTCAAAAAACAATGTCCCAATGAACCAACTGGTTGATGATATCGTTAACATGCAACTCCTAAAAGAAGAAGCTCATAAGAATAAGTTAGACAAATCTTCTGACTTTAAGGCACGCATGAAGTTTATTAATTTAAGCATGCTTTCTCAAGTCGCTATGATTGACTTTCTTGACAACAACCCTATTCCTGAAGAGCGTCTAAAAGAAGAATATGATGCTAACATTAACGAAATGGATGTCACAGAACTTAAAGCTAGCCATATCTTAGTATCAGAAGAAGCGCAGGCGAAAGAAGTTATTGAGAAACTCAACAAAGGTACTCCATTCGCTACACTTGCCAAGGAATACTCAACAGGACCAAGCGGCCCAAAAGGTGGGGATTTAGGTTGGTTTGCTCCGCAACGAATGGTACCTGAGTTCTCGAAAGCCGTGCTTTCTTTGAAAGATAATGAATACACTAAACAGGCTGTACAAACTCAATTTGGTTGGCATATCATTTTACGCACTGGGAAACGTGATGGGACGCCGCCAACGTTTGAACAAGTCAAACCGAGCATTACGGCTAGTCTCGAACAAGAACATATTCAAAAACACATTAATGATTTAAGAAAAAAAGCAAAAATCGAAATCACACCACAAAAACCTCAATAGCCCTAAACACAACAGCATAGAGGCCATTTATCAAGGGCCTCTATGCTGCCCCCACCTTTCTACGTTTATCCGCACCTCATCAATTAAGACGTGACCAGTTCACCTTATAAAACGCGTACTGCTCATCCTCTCACATCAGATAGACCTACTTTATTTAAATAAAAAATATACCCGCCTTCCCGCTCTCCCATCAAAAACCGAGCTGATCAATGATGGTATACCTGCCCATTGAGAAGCTTAAAAATCACCACACCTAACGTCTATAACAGCGCTAACAACTGGATTAAAACCTCGTATTATGTTATTTTGCGCGATTAAAATAACAATGGTTTTGAGGACAATTAATGCGCATAATTTTATTGGGTGGCCCTGGTTCCGGTAAGGGGACACAATCGCAATTTATCACTGAGAAGTACGGTATTCCTCAAATCTCCACGGGAGATATGTTACGAGCTGCCGTTAAAGCTCGCACACCATTAGGTATTGAAGCAAAAAAGGTTATGGATGTCGGCGGCCTTGTCTCTGATGAAATTATTTTAGGCTTAATCAAAGAACGATTAACAGAAGATGATTGTTCAAAAGGTTTCTTGTTAGATGGTTTCCCACGCACAATCCCACAAGCCATTGGCCTTGCAAACATGGGCATAGAGGTTGATCACGTCATACAAATTGCTGTCGATGACGAAGAAATCGTCCGTAGAATGGCTGGAAGGCGCGTGCACTTGGACTCTGGCAGAACATACCACCTTACTTATAACCCACCTAAACAAGAGGGACTTGATGACATTACTGGTGAGCCATTAATTCAACGTGCCGACGATCATGAAGACATTGTTCGCGATCGCTTAACAACTTACCACTCCCAAACAGCGCCACTTGTTGACTTCTATTCAAAGGCTGCTGAAACATCTGCAGTTAAATTCAGCACCATTGAGGGTGTTGGTGGTGTGCAAGACATTACTGCAAAAATATTCGCAGTACTCGACGACTAGGTGTTTGCCGAGCAAATTCTCGGCGATACAACAATAAAGCATTAGCTTAACTTTTGATTAAGCTGATAATTTCACTTAAAACTTAATGATTTTGCAAGGAATAACCTAAATGAAAACATATGATATTGCTGTTGTTGGCGCTACAGGCGCCGTTGGTGAAACGATGCTATCTATCCTTGAGGAAAGAAAGTTCCCTGTTGGAAATATTTACCCTTTAGCAAGCAGTCGCTCTGCTGGTGGCACTGTTCAATTTAATGGCAAAAACGTAAAAATCGGCAACCTCGCCGACTTTGATTTTAGTCAAGTTCAAATTGGTTTGTTTTCAGCAGGCGGTTCTGTTTCTGCAGAGTATGCGCCTAAAGCTGCCGCTGCCGGTTGTGTTGTTATTGATAACACATCACATTTCCGCTATGACGATGACATTCCACTCGTGGTGCCCGAAGTAAACCCAGAGGCCATCGCGCAACATACCAATAAAGGCATTATTGCAAACCCAAACTGCTCAACCATTCAAATGTTGGTTGCTTTAAAACCCATCTATGATGCGGTCGGTATTGAGCGTATAAATGTTGCCACTTACCAAGCCGTTTCAGGCACTGGAAAAAGCGCCATTGAAGAACTAGCTGGGCAAACAGCAAAATTATTAAATGGCAAAAATGCTGAGGCCAAAGTATACCCAAAACAAATAGCCTTTAATGCATTACCCCAAATTGATGTCTTCCAAGACAACGGCTACACCAAAGAAGAAATGAAAATGGTTTGGGAAACCAACAAAATTTTTAACGATGATTCAATCAAAGTTAACCCAACTGCTGTCAGGATACCTGTTTTTTATGGCCACTCTGAGGCATTGCACATAGAAACTAAAGAGAAAATCAGCGTCGAAAAAGTCCGTGAGCTAATGTCCTCATTTGACGGAATTACACTTCTTGATGAACGCATTGACGGTGGTTATGCAACAGCAGTTACCGAATCAGCAGGTCATGATGATGTTTATGTCAGTCGCATCAGAGAAGATATCTCTCATCCTAGAGGACTTAACCTCTGGGTCGTTGCAGATAATGTTCGTAAAGGCGCTGCATTAAACAGCGTACAAATTGCCGAAGTACTAGTAAAAAATTATCTTTAGTCTATAGTTGATATTAATAATATATTTCACTAATTTATGGATAGACGACTATCGTTAGTTTAGGAGCAACAAAATGAACAAGCCTACAAAAACTATTGCCGCACTTTGCCTGTTAAATTCTGCAAGTGCCCACGCATTAGGTGTCGGGGAAATTACAACGTATTCTGCCTTAAATCAGTTGTTAAAAGCGCAGATTCCGCTTGTTGGCTCCAAACAAGAAGACCCCAGCAATATAAAAATAGGCATTGCTTCAAGAGAGACTTTTGATAAAGCAGGAATTGATAGGCCACACTATCTAACCCAATTAAAGTTCACCCCTGTGCTAGGTAAAAACGGTGAAATTACCGTTGATGTTCGTTCGACTGCAACCATAAAAGAACCTTTCGTAAACTTTATTCTCGAAGTTGAATGGCCCCAGGGGCGTACATTAAAAGAATTTACTATTCTTTTAGATCCCCCCATCACAATGTCTGATGTTAGAACCAACCCACTAGAACTACCTCAAACACCCAGCATTACACCAGTAACACCCGTAAACGATGCATCGGTAACAACATATACACCCCCTACCACTACTGTGCAAACCGCACCTGCCAGTGAATATGGCCCAACAAAAAGTCGCGATACTATCTGGGGTATTGCTAAAAAACTCATTACTAATAATCGTACTGTCACTCATCAACAAATGATGCTGGCCCTTTATGACAATAACCCAGAAGCCTTCTACAAAGAAAATATCAATGCTTTAAAAAAAGGAGCGGTGCTTAAACTTCCAAGCACTGAACAGGCAGAAAGCCTCAGCCCTACACAAGCCAATAATGAATATATTAAACACAATACACTCTGGTCTTCATCAACTACCGTCTCCAGTACGCCAGCGGCCGTTGCAAAACTAGACCAGAAAGACCAAGCCCTTGCAGCGACATCCGACGTTAAAAAAAAACTTGAAAATAACCTAGATGAGGCAAAACTAACCTTATTAACACCGAAACAAGATACTGAAAAAAATATACCTATAGAAGGCAACACCACTGATACCCCAATTGGTTCAACAAGCTCTACAGAGCAAGCAAACATTGCCATTGAGATGGCTACAACCCTTGAAGAAGAAAACAAAGAGGTTAAATCACGTCTCAATGATTTAGAAAAACAAGTAGACAAACTACAACGTTTATTAGCTTTAAAAGATGAGCAGCTAGCACAATTACAAGCAGCAAAACCTGTCGTTGCTGAATCAACAGCAACAACTATAAAGCCAGCCCCTATTGATACACCTGTCGAAAAAAATGATAGCAAGGATAATGATAACACCCTTGCCCTTTATGGCGGCGGCGCGCTCCTTGTTCTACTTGGGCTATTTTTAGCACGTCGAAAAAAGCAACGTAAGGAAACACAGCCTGAGGACGTATTTTCTGATACACCAGCTGTTGTACCAACTATTGATACAGACAATACTGATACCTCATCAACTATACTCGATGAAGAGCCTCTTTTAAGCGAATTCATACCCAGCGAATTCGACAGCAGTGAACATACCCAAGAAGCGGATCCTCTAACAGAGTGTGATGTCTATATTGCTTATGGTCGATTCCAACAAGCAGAAGATCTTATCAAAAGCGCGATAGAATCAGAGCCAGAAAACCTAGCTCTTAAATTAAAATTGCTTGATGTTTACTTTTCATCCAATAACGCTGAAGCTTTTGAAGAACAGGCCAGTTCATTATCAGACCTAAAAGATTCAGACCCTGACGCATGGAATAGCATTGTTGATATGGGCATGGACATCTGCCCTGACTCACCACTATTTCTAGCACCAGCAGAAGAAAACATTGAAATTCAAGCAGCACCAATTCAAACTGATGACCTTGACCTTGACCTTGATTTAGAAATACAACAAGACATTGAGCCTGAAGAAGCTAACCACGACGAAGAACCAAAGAGTGAGTTTGAATTTGATTTTGACCTAATCAAAAATCAAGATACACCACAGGATCTGAGCAACCCTACCAGTGAGAGTATTGAAACCATGTTTTCATTAGCACAAGCTTCTCTCGAAATGGAAGACACAGAGTCGGCTCGTCAAACATTAGAAGAAATATTGGAGAACGGTAACGATTCCGACAAAGAAAAAGCACAAAAGATGCTCGATAGTTTGTAAAAAACCACCTTTAATGCGATCGTAAGCATAAAAGCTGCACCTCCCTTTTATGCTATAAAATGCTCAATACGAACGTACGTAGACAAACAGAACCGACCCTTTAATAAAGGCACCTTGCTCATTTGCAAAGAGTCTGCTGCTTGATTGTCATAAAGAACCCTACTTGAAAATACGTTTAATAATAACTAAACCTTGCGACTAGCGACTGCACAAACAAAGGCTCCATTACAGACGGTTTTCCTTTATAGGTTTTAATCATAAGGAAACTATAAAAGAGATGATTATTTCACGTAGAAAATTTCTAAAATTATTAGCGGTGGGTACCAGCACTTGTTTAACCTTGATATCTCCCCTCACTAGTTGGGCGGCATGGGCTAACGATGCCTTTAATGCCGACACTCTTAATAAGGCATACCAACATTTATTTGGCTCATCGACCCTCATTAACAGTAACGAGGTAAAGCTAAAGGCGCCTAAAACAGCAGAAAATAGCGATGCTGTTCCTATTTCGATCAAAACCAAGCTAAAAGGTGTCGACTCAATTAGTATTTTTGTACAAGACAACCCTCAACCTTTAACGGCGACCTTTCAAATCCCACCAGATACATTAGCATCTGTGTCGACCCGAATTCGTTTAGTTAAAACTAGCACCGTCATCGCTGTTATCAAAGCAGGAGACAAGCTATATAGTAGAAGCCAAGAAGTAAAAGTCTCATCAAGTGGGTGTACTCGTTAGCAACTTAATAATTCGTTATTAATCTCATCTTATTTGGAGATATAAATGAAAGTGAGAGCAAAAATAATAAATAACATCACTCATGTTAGGGTATTAGCTATACACCCCATGGAAACAGGTGAACGTATTGATAAAGACTCAGGCGAAAGGATATCCGCGAAATATATTCAAAAAATTAGCTGCGAACACAACGGTAAAGAAGTTTTTCTAGCACAATTTGGCACATCAATATCTCAAAACCCTTATCTGGCTTTCTCATTTAAAGAGGGTAAAAAAGGCGATATTTTATCGTTACGGTGGAATGATAATACCGGCGATGTAAAAAAGACTGACACAACCATTAAATAGCTTATTTCTAACTATTAACCTGTTGTTAAATAGGCATTAATAGCTTTATGTGCATGCCCTGCTTGCGACATTTCCATACGAAGGCTATCACGCTGACTCAATAAAAATTGAGTTAGGATTTTATTTTTATCTAGCACCAATTGAATACTTTCTGCCAATACTGCAGCTTCGATTTCTGGCGGTGTTTCAAACAAATGCTGTATGTCTGTATCGCGTGCTTTTTCAAGCTTTACCACTACATCCCATTCACCCTCTTGAGCTAGCTGAATGAGTTTTTCAGTATCCGCAAGAATAGAGTCAAGGCGTTGTAAATCACTTGGCATAAAAATTAACGTTGCGCAGCATCAGGGCTTATTGCATCCCACCCCATTTTAATTTGACTCAAAAGCTTACCCGCTTCATCAAGCAAGGCAGCATCATTCTTAATATTCGCCTGTAATAAAACGTGATTAATATATTCATAAAGTGCATCTAAATTCTTTGATATTTCACCACCTTGTTTGAAATCTAAACTCGCTCTAAGTCCTTCAATAATTGAAATAGCACTTCCAATTTGCTCACCTTTCTTAGCAACGTGCTGTTGCTTTAAAGCGCTTTTTGCAGACAATATTCGCGATAAGGCCCCATCCAATAGCATTTGGATTAACTTATGTGGTGATGCGTCCATTACACCACCATGTACGGATGTTTGTTGATACTGTTTTAATGCAGTTGCGCCATTCATAGGATTCTCCAATTATAAATGTACTTTAATTATTACTATTTGAATTATAAGCACCTGGTAAATTAGCCAGCTGCTGTGTTAAAAAATTACTCTGATTTTGTAAAGAACTTACCAGTATATCCATGGCGGTAAATTGACTTAATAGCCTACTTTCTAAGGACACTAACCGTCTATCTAGTGCTTCTCGCTGATCGGCAATATCATCCACGCTGACTTGTATACCGGCTGTTCTAGAATCAATGATTCCATTTGAGCCAATATAACCCTCAATAGCCATATCTAACGTATTGGCGATGCCATTACTCGCAGCAAATAATTGTCCAACTTGATCAAAATTACTGTCCAAAGCAGCGTTTAACGTCTCGCTATTTAAGGATAGCTTCCCCTCTTCATCTGTTGTAATACCTAGCTCTGCTAACGTGCTAAAAGGACCTGTAAGCCCAGTCACAGAAGAGGAAATTTCTTGTCTTATTAATGTACTAATACCGCGCAAAGTAGAGTCGCCCAATAGCAATCCTGCTGATTCTGTCGCCGCATCGTATGAACCCAGTGTATTAAAGGTATCAACTAAGCCGTTATAGTTGGCAATAAAGGTATCAATCTTAAACGTAATCGCCTCACGGTCTTGCGCAACCGTTAACTGCTCACCTGCACCAACTGAAACAGCATTAATCGTAATACCATCCAGCACATCCGAAAATGTATTGTTATTACTGCTGATTAATTGACCATCCACTTTTATTTGGCCATCTTGAGCTGCGCTTGGTGTATTTAATTGTGCATTGACTAAACGTGACAAACCAAATTCATCTGAATTTTCGCCATCACTATCGACTGCTGTTATTGTTATTGCATTATCTAAACCACTAGATGTTGCTGTAAAAACTAATTGTTGCCCCGAATCGACATTAATAATAGAAGCTGAAACACCTGTATTATCATTGGCAGCATTAATCGCATCTCTAATATCCGTTAGGGTATCTGTTGCATCAATCGTTAAAGAAAAAGAATCAGCACCCTGGGTAAATGTTAGGGTGCCGTCTCCTATTGTATCCGTATCAGCAAAACCACTGGTTGTTATCAACTTGTGCGCTTGTGCTAACTGAACAACTTCAATGCCATATTGCGAGACATCCGCTGTTTCATCAGCCGTCGCAGTAAAAACCTCATCATTACTGGATAAAGCAGACCTGAGTTGAAAATCCGCTGTATCTTGCAAGTCTCGAACAGCCCCTTGAAAAATAGATAAAGCACTTTTCAAAGAACCAAACGCTGAAATATCACCTAAATATTCAGCTTCATTAAAGTCAAGCCTGTTTGATTTATCGACACCCTCTGCTTCAACCAACTGAGTGATCAATGTATTAACATCTATTCCAGACCCGATACCTGCTGATGAAATTGACATAATGGTTTCCTTATTTACATAATACTGAAATAACTATGCAAAAAGCTTGCCTCCTACGCACTTTCGTTTACCAACAAACCACGAGCCGCATCTTCTGATTGCGCCTTGTTTTCAGCCAAATACGCTGCCATTGCTAACACATCTTCAGACGGAAAAGTCCGGATAACATCACCCGACTCCTTATCTGTTACCGTTATAACGGAACGACCAGTATCATCATGCACACTAAATTGTATAGATCGTTGAACGTTTTGAACAAAGCTATTCAAATCACTCACCGTTTCTTCAATTTTTTGTGCAGCTGATGACTGGCTACCGCTTACCTCTTCCGGCAAAGCTTGACCACCCATTGACTGATTACTTACCTTCTGTGCAATAACACTATCAGTTGATACGGTAACATTAGACGCCTTAGACGTTACCGCCTTTGGTGCCGAACTAACTAAATTTAATGTTTCCATAACTACCTCCTGTTTAGATTAATACTGGCTCTATTTTCATAAAGCCAGTATTTACCCTTAACGCCCTATTGCAACAAGGCTAATACGTTTTGTGGTAACGAGTTAGCTTGAGACAAAATTGACAAACCTGCTTGCTGCAGAATTTGCGCTCTAGTCAACGCTGCAGTCTCTGCTGCAAAATCAGCATCTTGAATACGTGAGCGCGCTGCACTTAAGTTTTCTGAGGTAGTTGCTAGGTTAGCAATAGTAGATTCAAAACGGTTTTGAATCGCACCAAACGTACTACGCAAAGAACTCACAGCCGTTAATGCAGAATCAACCTGACGAATGGTCGTTTCTGAATTAGCCACAGTATCCACAGCAGCTGTCGATAAACTTCCAGATACATCTGTTGATGAAGCTAGACCCAATGTTGTCAGACCAGTAGTTCCCGTCACGGTGATGCTTTCGTTAGAAACAACGTTCAAGGTACCATCAGTATTAAGCGCCGCAGAACCCTCACCATTTAACGCTGTATTAATAGCGTCTACCAGGCTTTGTGCTGTGGTATATGTACTATCAGCAACTGTAAAAGCTGTCTGAGTACCTATTTGTATACTAAAATCACCTGCTACTGTCACTGATGTGCCAGCTACCCCAGCTACATCACCGTCTGTGATTGCAGTTACCGTCTCTGAACCCGCCAATGCAAAGTTACCAGTAGAAGCATCCTCATCGGTAAAAGTAATATTAGTACCATCACTTTCTGCCGTAAAACCTGCGCTAGCATAACCTGTTGATCCAGTTATGGCTGCCAACAAATCAGCCGCATCCGTTATGTTTGTATCCAGTGTTACTGTGAACAAGCTTCCACCTGGTGCCGTAACAGTAAAGTTACTATTTGCTGATGTGTCAGCATCTGAACCAGTTACATCTTGCACAATCGCAATGTTGCCCGGTGTTGCAAATGAAGCGCTAACAGTACGTCCGACTGTTGCTGCTGTACCTTCATTTACATCTGACAATGTAACGGTATCAGTATTATCCGACTCTGTCGTTAATCCAGATAGGGCAGATGTAGTTAACGAATCTGCTTTTGCTGCAGCAAACGCTGCGGCAAAGGAGTCTGCATTTGTTGCAACCGAATCAGCTGCAAAATCAGTAGCAATTGTTACATTATTAGCATCAACAACAGTATAAACATCAGCGTTACCAGAGCCTGCATCTTGGAATGTAAAAACTACGCCTTCGACAGTGATCGTATCATTTGCCGCCGCAGGAGCATTTGCAAATGTGATTGTATCTGAACCCGCAGTGGCCGGTACCGTAGAGTAATCGGCAACAAGACCAGCAGCAGCCGTTGTAAAGGTTGCGGCAGTACCATCAATTAGATCAGTTAGATTAGTCGATGATGTTGCTGTTGCTACTGCTCCAATAGAGTCCAGACGTGTACTTGTTGATAAGTCTAAGCTGATCGTTTCGCCTACATTTGCACCCACTTGAAACTGGGCGCTACCAAACGTGCCATCAAGAATTTTTTGACCGTTAAATGATGTTTGTCCTGCGACTCTATCAATCTCAGCTAAACGTTGTTGCACCTCTAAGTTTAACGCCGCTCTATCTGATGATGAGTTTGTTGAGTTAGCAGACTGAATCGCTAGCTCACGAATACGTTGCAAGTTGTTACCAATCTCACCCAATGCGCCTTCAGCTGTTTGAGAAAGAGAGATAGCATCGTTTGCATTTCGAGACGCTTGGTTTAAACCACGAATTTGTGTGGTAAAGCGCTCTGAAATGGCAAGGCCGGCCGCATCGTCTTTAGCACTGTTAATACGTAAACCGGAAGAAAGTCTTTGTAACGACGTGTTTAACGAACTTTGTGATGTATCTAAGTTACGTTGCGCCGTCAAAGACGCAATATTACTGTTAATAAATTGAGGCATTTTATTGCTCCTATGTAAGCCTAATGCTTACTTTTTCTAAAACATGACGGATATATCTTTGAGTATGACTAGATATTCACCGCCTCCGCTTAAGGTATCGGCGCTATAAAAATATTCTTTAGGATTTATTTTAAGTTTTTTGTAGGTTACAACTAAGTGGCATCACCAAGCCTCAAACATCGACTCTATGAGTCAAAAATATTGACACCACATTTATAGAGTCGACCTAGGGTTTATTTAATTATAATAAATTAAATAATGATAAATTTTGCACTTTAACGAATGACTGCTGTGCTGCCTGCAAACTCACTATTTGAAGATTAAATCGACTGATCGCTTCTGCCATATCAAGGTCTTCAACCTGTGACTTTGCGCTTTGAAGGTTTAATAAGAAGTCTTGATTGGTTTCTTGTTGGCTATCTAGTGCATTTAGCCTTGCACCAATTTGAGAACGCACATCTAAAACACGGTTCAACGCGGTATCTAACTGATCCAAGTGATCATATAAAGGGATAGAAACATTCGTTGCACTGGCAGCGCTTGTAAGCGATACATCAATTGCCAGCTCTCCTTCACCTGGCGTGTTAGCAATGATACGGAGTGTATTATTAGTTTGGTCGAGATCAACTGTTGAATCGTTACTGGCAACTGCCGTATTTAAAAGAGCAGCTACGTCATCGCCCGTTACAGCAGCAGAAATATCCACCGCTATGCTTGGTGGTGCAATCGCTGGCCCCGTCCCATCATCAAACTCATAATTAATACCGTTGATAGTCATTGACTGCGCATCTAAAGGCACCGAATTAAAGGTTAACTCTGTTTCTTCTAGCGCCGGACTATTGGTCGCTAAATCCGTCGCTAAACTGTATAACGTAGTGAACACATCCTCTGCATTGCCATTTTTATCTTGCAGATTAAAAAACAATTCTGCACCTGAATTATTGTCTGACACCGTACGGTTTTCACCAATCTGTATCAAACGCTGACCTTGATCGCCTTGAAAACTAAATACACCCGTGGCAGCCGAACCGGTAACCGCCTGTGTTTGTCCTTTAAAACCTGAATACAGATAATCACCATTAGCATCTTTGGTATTGGCGAGCGCCACCATTTCGTCAAGACGCTGAAACATCTCGTTTGCTATAGATTGTCGGTCAGCTGCCGTATTTGTATCGTTGTACCCCTGCACGGCTAATTCACGGACACGGTGTAAACTATTGGTTACACTTTGCAAGGTTGTATCAGACAACGATAAACGATTTTCTGCGTAATTTATATTCGTTTGAAACTGCGTGATTCGGCTGATGGATTGGTTAAAGTCGAGGACCTGAGCTGCACCCGACGGGTCATCAGATGGTGTAAGTATCCGTTTACCTAATGAGATTTGTTGCTGCGCTTGGTTAACTTGAGCCTGCTGAAACATAATCGCATTAATACCCAATTGTTGAGCAAGGCTTGTTGAAATTCTATCGACCATTATCTGAAAGCTCCTAATAGCGTTTCGAAAATTGTACGAGACGTTAACACAACTTGACTAGCGGCTTGATACGCTTGTTGAAAACGAATTAAATTAGCCGCCTCCTCATCTAAATTAACACCACTGACAGCATCTTTGGAGGCGATGGTTTGAGCCAAAAGACCATTTTGTGCAGCCGCATTAACTTCAGCCGACTGTGTCCGGCGACCCACATCGGCAATAACTTGACCGTAAACATCTTGAAATGAGGCGGTACCACCGGACAAACTCAAATTCGTTTGCAACCCAGCAAGGAAATGCCCATTTCGGTTATCACCCGTGCCACCTGAATTATCAACCAATGAGAAGGTATCACCCTCATCAGGCTGACCGGTTAGGGTAAAGCTAATATCGCCAAAACCAGCGACATTAACCGTATAGCTATCGCCGTTATTTGTTGCTGCATCGTAGGCCAAGGGCCCTCCCGTAGCATTACTAACCGTATATTGTTTTAATGTATTGTCATACGTTAAAACAACACCAGCCGGTAACGATGATGCTGATAAACCAGTCACCGCCACATTACTTAAACCGCCAGTTCCAGAGTTGCTGACGGTTTGCTCTGAGACAACCGGAAGCGCAACAGCAATATCTTTAGGGTCAGTTAACGCTAATGAGAAATTTTCAGCCGCATAACGTGTTGGGCTGATCACTCTATACTCATTATTAACATTTGCCGATGATAAATCGAAGGTTAGCCCATCGTAATCAACCGATGCTCCAGACGATATAACACCACTGATAGAGGTATTATCAGATAACCGTGTAATGTTATAGGCTGTATTTGGTAGCGCCGTCCCATCCGTTGTAACACGATAATCGCTATTAATTATTTGTGATGGATCGGAAACACTGACAGCCAATGAGCCTGCGTTGGCATCGGCCTTAACATGGGTAATATTTGCTGTACTAAAAAAGTTTAGCCCCTGTTCGCCCTCTAGGTCGATACCATTGGCATGTTGATTATTTACTGAGAATGACAGACCGATAGCTATTTCACCTAAGGCATGAACCGCTTCATCTAACACCTCATCTTTAAAACGTAAGGCGCCCCCTATTTCACCCCCTGTCATAAACTGGGTAATAGCTGTATCAGCGCCGCCCTGCTGAAAAATAACATCAACTCTAGTAGGGTCTAATGTAGACGGCTGCAAAGCCAGTGTATTGTTCGTATTACCTAAGACTAAAGTTTGCCCATTACCAATAAAAACATTGACCGCACCATTTTCTTGCTCATTGGTTTTTACATTCACTAACTGAGACAAATCATCAATTAATTTATCTCGTTGATCCAATAAATCATTCGGCAAGTTACCATCCGAACCACCTAATGCGCTGGCGATCCTGTCATTAATCAGAGCAATATTTTCAGATAGGCTATTTATCTCGTCTATATTTCCCTGTAACGAACCGTTAACTTGCGTGCTAACACCATCAAACAATCGGTCTAATGTAGCAAAACGGTTTTCCAACACCTCGCCTTCAGTTAATAGCACTTGGCGTGCTGGAATAGATGTTGGATCATCTGCAACAGCTTGAACCGCATTGAAAAAATCTTGTAAGGCCGTACTTAACCCAATATTTTCATCCGCTAACACACCATCAATTTGGTTAGCAAAGTTTAAATAAGTCTCTAATTCAGACACAGCAGTACTACTGCTTCTATATTGTGTGCTTAAAAAAGCATCATAAAGCCTACTAACATTAGTCGCACTAACACCCGAACCAATATACCCAGCACCAGCCAGTTGTGGATTATTAGCATCTAACTCGACCCGTTGACGGCTATAACCTTCTGTTGAAGCATTGGCAATATTCTGACTGGTCGTGACAAGCACACTTCTAAAGGCAGTTAAACCAGACAAGCCATTGAGTAATAAGTCACTCATAGGGCTGCTCTTTTTAAATGTTGATATGTCATATTATGTCTTCCATTGTTAACGTATCGGCCTAACTGGCAAAACCTGAAGCTGGAACGGTAAGACCACTAAGCTGCGCACGATTAAGGATCGATAGTATTTTTTGGGCATATGCAGGATCGGTTGCATACCCTGCTTTTTGTAGACCTTTTACAAACCCTTCGTTTGAATCTACTTGAGTTAATGCCTGCTGATAACGTGGGTTTTGTTGCAAGAACTGCACATAATCGTTAAAGCTCTCTTGGTAACTATCGTATGCTCGGAAAGTTGCTTGACGTTTTTCTGCAATACCATTTTCGTACTCAACCGTTTGTACTGAAACAGTTTTGCCTTCCCAGCCATGCGAGGCTTTTATACCGAATAAATTATGACTACTTTGGCCTATTTTATTTCGCATAATGTGTTTACCCCAGCCGGTTTCTAGGGCAGATTGGGCTAATAATACTTTGGCATCCACACCCAGCTCTTGCGCTGCTTGTTGTGCCTGCGGCCACATTTTATGAATAAAATCTTCTGGTGAGTTAATGGCTGTTACGTTACTTGAAGGCTCAGCCGTTTTCACTTCTTGTAAGGCCCCTTGAATTCTTCGTACCGAGGCTTCTCGATAATCAGACAACCCCTGTGCCGCCACCATGTTTTCGCTTTTTACTTGGCCACCCATTTGCTGAACAATCATATCCGCCAACCCCAAATGCCCCCGTTTGGATAAATCTAGAGAAATTTGATCGTCATACATCGATTCATAAAACTTTGTTTTTTCACCATCAATTAACTCGGAATCAGGCACCGTATCTCGCATGCTTTTAAGCATCATTTTTAAAAACACGGTCTCAAATTGACGCGCCACTTGCTCTAGGGCTTCTTGTTTTTCACCCTGCCCGCCAGTGGCCTTAGCTTTTAATTGCGCTAAGCCATTAAAGTCTGCATAAACATCTGCTTGTGAGCCACTTATATTCATTAGATAACAATCAGCTCTGCAGTTAATGCGCCTGCGCCTTTTAGCGCCTCTAAGATCGCCACCAAGTCACTTGGACCCGCACCCACTTGGTTAACAGCCCGCACAATTTCATCTAGCGATACACCAGGATCAAAAACAAACATGCGTTTATCTTCTTCGGTAACGGTTATATCTGTTTGTGGCGTGACAACTGTTTGCCCATCCGAAAACCCGCCTGGCTGGCTAACATTTAAACTCTCGTTAATGGTCACTGTTAAATTACCGTGAGAGACCGCCGCTGGACGTACTTTGACCTGATTGTTTATGACAACCGTACCCGTTCTTGAGTTAATAATAATACGCGCTGCTGATTGTGCCGGCTGCACTTCTAAATTTTCAAGCAATGACATAAAAGCAACCCGTTGAGCTGGGTCACGTGGCATATTCACTTTAACGCTGCCACCGTTTATTGAATGTGATGTTTGCGGACCAATAGCTTGGTTTATCGACATTGCTAAGCGATTAGCAGTTGTAAAGTCAAAGGTATGCAGGTTTAACGTTAAGGAATTACCATCATTAAAGGGGCTATAAACAGAGCGCTCTACTGATGCACCATTAGGGATATTACCTACGGTGGGTATGTTCACACTTATTTTAGAACCATCATTACCCGATGCACTCAAACCACCCACAACTAGATTACCTTGCGCTATCGCATATACTTTGCCGTCAGCACCTTTTAAAGGAGACATCAATAAGCTACCGCCGCGTAAACTTTTCGCCTCGCCAATCGCATTAACGGTCACGTCAATCATTTGCCCTGGTGTTGCAAAAGCAGGTAATGAAGCGTGAATAATAACGGCTGCAACATTTTTAGATTTTATTTGCACATTTGATGGGATTTTAACGCCCATTTGACTCAACATACTGCGCAAACTCTGGGAAGTAAAATCCCCCGATTTCACCTTGTCGCCGGTTCCATTTAAACCAACCACCACACCATACCCCACTAATTGGTTTGAGCGAACACCTGTAATAGAGGCTAGGTCTTTAATTCGCTCGGCATTAGCGTTTGTGATGCTCATTGCTAACAAAACCAATACTATTTTAAAATATCTCATCACCTTCTCCTAAAACGGGAACACCGCACTGATAAAGAAACGTGCTAACCAACCAATTTTATTAGCATCTGCCAGTGCACCTTCACCTGTATACATGATAGTGGCATCGGCAATTCTTGTAGATTCCACACTATTATCGGGGTTAATATCGGTTGGACGAATAATGCCCGATAAGCGAATATACTCATTACCCTGATTTAAACGAACACGCTTTTCACCACGAATTTTTAAATAGCCATTCGGTAAGACATCTATCACGCTAACGGTAATGCTACCGCTGAGGCTATTATTTTGTGTGCTTTCAGTCTCACCTGCAAAGTCACTCGCTGAAGCCAAACTGCTATCAAGATTCAAACCAAATTTAGAGGGGTCACTCATACCCAAAATGGTAGGCGTAGAAATTGAAGTACTGTTATCTTTTTTGATATCAGTATCGGCTTGTTTCTTTGCATTGGTTTTTTCAACCAAATTAATCGTTAAAATATCACCGATTCTTCTGGCTCTTATATCTTCAAATAAACTCACCTCATAACCCGCTTGATAGATAGAACCATTATTGCTTTGTGGCACTTGATAAGAGGTCGGCTTAGCAGGCACATACTCCGGATCGTGGCGAGGTTTACTCATATTATCCATCATCGCGCAACCGGATAGCATGAACACTAAGACAAAGAGTTTAAGGGTTTTCATTATCATGATTCCTTGTTTATAAATCCTGCATTAAACGTTGTAGCATTTCATCTGAATTTGAGATGGCCTTTGAGTTCATTTCATACGCACGTTGAGTTTCGATCATGCTGACCAACTCTTCTACAACGTTCACGTTAGAGGTTTCTAATGAACCACCTGATAACAGACCCACGCCTGTTTCGCCCGGTGTCGTTACCGTTGGGCTACCACTGGACAAAGACTCCCTAAACTGATTTTCACCAATGGGGTCTAGACCTGTTGGGTTAATAAAGTCGGCCAGTGTAATATTGCCTACCTGACTTGGCGTAGAATTACCGGCTTGTAAAACTGACACCGTGCCATCCACACCGACAGTAACACTTAAGGCATCTTCTGGAATGGAAATAGAGGGCTCTAATGGGTAACCGCCTGATGTTACCATTTGGCCATCGCCATCCAGTTTAAAGCTGCCATCACGTGTATAGGTAATACTGCCATCAGGTCTTAAAATCTGGAAAAAACCACGGCCATTTACCGCAATATCAAGCGAGTTTCCTGTTTGCTGAATAGTCCCTTGGGTATGCGTTTTTTCAGTAGCAACCGTACGAACCCCTGTACCAATCTGCAACCCCGTCGGCAAGATGTTATCTTGTGACGATTGCGCTCCAACTTGTCGTACATTTTGATACAACAAGTCTTCAAACACCGCTCTCGACTTTTTGTAACCGGTTGTATTAACGTTGGCTAGGTTGTTTGAAATAACCGACATCCGCGTTTGTTGCGCTTCTAGTCCCGTTTTACTAATCCACATTGCTTGCGTTGACATTTAACTCTCCTAACTGACGCGCATCAATTGAGCGCTTGCTGCTTCGTTTTCACTGACTGTTTTCATCATTTTGACCTGTAACTCAAAATTTCGAGCCAGCTCAATCATGCTGACCATCGCGTTGACAACACTCACATTACTACCTTCTACAGATCCTGATACCAAACGCACTTCGGCACTGGGTTGAGCATCTAGTCCGCTTTTTAATCGGAATAAACCATCCTTACCTTTTTCAACATCTGATAGCTCAGGGTTCACCAATTTAATTCTATCGATGGTTGATAATGTTGCCGCACTATCACCCAGTGGAATAATACTAATCGTGCCATCGCTTCCAATTTCCACCTTGTCAGCCTCTGGTATCGCCACAGGACCACCGCCACCCATCACTGCTAAGCCTGTACCGGTTGTTAGCACCCCATTGGGTGTAATTCTCAAATCGCCCGCACGGGTATAGGCTTCGGTGCCATCTTCTGCCTGAACAGCTAACCAGCCATCACCATTAATAGAGACATCTAAGTCTCGGCCTGTTGACTGTATGGTGCCGTGGTCAAAGTCTATTCCAGGGCGCTCAGCCATCGCATAGACATTCGACGGAAGCCCTGCGCCATATACTGGCATGCTTCTAAATTGAGACAAATCAGCTTTAAAGCCCGTGGTATTCGCATTCGATAAATTATGCGAATTCACCGCTTGCGCCAACATCGCTTGCTTGGCACCGCTCATTGCTACATAAAGGCTACTGTCCATTTAATTTCTCTCTTCTTGAATCAGTGATTATCGAATATTAATAATGGCCGTTTGGATTTCATTCTCAGTTGAAATCGCTTGAGCATTCGCTTGGAAATTACGCTGAGCAGTAATCAAACTCACCAACTCCGTTGCAATATCAACATTAGAGGCTTCAAGCGCACCAGATTGAAGTGAGCCAAAGCCTGCCGTACCAGCAGAACCAATCACTCGGTCTCCAGCAGCAAATGTATCGGCCCAAGACGTATCGCCTAATTGACGCAAACCCTGTGAATTGGGAAAGGTTGCCAACGCTACCTGACCTAACTCTGTGGATTGACCATTGGTGAACGTTGCAGAAACAATACCTGCCTCATCAACACTGATGCCGCTTAGACGACCAGATGCAAATCCATCTTGACTCAGTGAGTTAACAGCAAAATCGCCGCCATATTGGGTAGTATCCGAGTAATCAAAGTTTAACGCTAAGTTTGCAGCCCCATTACTCATTGGCAATGCATCAAAGGCAACATTGCCACTACTGGGCGTTGCCGCCTCAGCAATACTTTGAAATGAACCGAGGCTATCAAAGGTCATCGTCAAAAAGTCATCGGCTCCCGCATTTAATGTTAATGGGTTACCATCTACATACGTATGCACTTGCCATTCATTACTACTGGGGTCACTTGCAACGTAATACATCGTGGCAGGAAAATCATTGCCTAATGAGTCAAAAACCGTTGTTGATGTTGAATAGTTGTAACTATCCGCATCTGTTGCACTAAATTCTGTTGGATCAATCGGGAAAGTCGTATACGTTGATGGAACAGTTTGTTGAGAATCTAGGTTTAATGTTGGTTCAACACTGGTTGTTGCCGACGGTGCTGAGTCACCCGTACTTAACTGTAATGAGGCTAGGTTCCCAGTATTAAATGTACCATTACCATTTGATGGGAATGTTTGTAACTGTCGTCCAGAACTATCAACAACAAAGCCATCTTTATCGGTTGAATAAGCACCCGCCCGAGTATAAACATTAGTTCCATTATCACTTAGAACAAAAAACCCATCACCGTTGATCGCTAGATCTAAACTACTGGAGGTAAATTCAACATTACCTTGGCCAAACTGCTGCGACACACTGGCAACACGAACACCACTACCCGGTGTATTACCAGACACACCTGTAAAAGAGGTAGCAAACACATCGGCAAACTCTGTACGGGACTCTTTAAAACCATTTGTAGAGGCATTGGCAATATTGTTACCAATCACCGATAAATCAGTTGCTGAGGCATCAAGCCCACTTAATGAAGTACGAAATGACATAGTATTCTCCTAAACGTGTTTAAAATATTCTTGAAACATTGCTAAATGGCACACTGCCTAGACCCGACAGGTTCAGTTGCAATGGTTTACCTAGGCCGCCCAAGGTAACGCTGTCAACATCTGCCGAAATTTGTGTATCCAATTCAAAATTTTGACCGTCGATACGCGCTTTAGCATCAACGTTATAAAGCCCCGGAGATGCCACCGTTCCATCTGAACGTTTGCCATCCCATGAGAAAGCAACAGTGCCTGCAGATTGTGTTCCTAGTGGAATGGTCTGCACTATCTGCCCTGCTTGGTCAGTAATATTGATTGAAACGTCTGGTGAACTGGTCGGTAACGTCAGCTCTCCATCAATTGAGCCTCCCGTTGTTAAGACACCTGCCTGTAGCGGAACATTAACCCTTCTTCCCACTAAATTAGCTGCCTGTAGAGCTTGGTCATTTGATACAGATGACGCAAATTCTGAGAAAGAGGTATTCAATCCATCAATGCCAGTGACTGTACTAAATTGTGCCATTTGACCTAAGAAATCACCACTTTCCATTGGCTTCATGGGGTCTTGGTTATTTAGCTGTGTAACCATCAGTTTGAGGAAATCGCCCTGCCCTAGATCACTGTTTGATTTACTGGTATTTGTCGCCGTACTTTGTTGAGCAAGGCCTAAACTTTGTAGCGTATTAAAATCGACTTCTGACATGGTTATTCTCCGTTACTGACCAATTTTTAATGTTTGTTGTAAAAGTTGCTTTGCCGTATTTAGCACTTCAACATTATTTTTGTAGCTTTGACTTGCAGACATCATGTTGGCCATTTCTTCAACCACATTAACGTTTGGCTTAAAAATATATCCGTCTTGATTCGCCATTGGGTGTTGCGGCGCATATTCGCTGCGAAGAGGCGACTGGCTTTCGACCACGCCCAATACGCGAACTTTTTTTGCGGCCGATTGTTGGTTAGCCATTGCTCCGTCTAACACTTCAGCAAAAATTGGCTGGCGCGCACGATATGTCTCACCGGTACTGCTGCTTACCGTTTCAGCATTCGCCATATTGCTGGCCACCAAATTTAAGCGGGTTGTTTGTACGCTCATTCCGCTACCTGCCACATCAAAAATATTATATAAAGACATGCTTATTCACCCCTTAGTGCTGAAAGGTAACTGGAAATTTTGCCGTTCACAAAACGCAGAGACGTTTGATAGTCCATTGCATTTTGCGCATACTTTGCTTGCTCAACCTGTGCATCCACCGTGTTACCGTCTAGCGAAGCGCTTAACGGTGTACGATAAGCAAGAGCAACCGTCGCGGGTGTTTTATCAAACCCAATATGCTGATGATGTGTTTGTGTCACATGACCTGCCGCTGTGTTGAGCCTGTTTAAAACTGACTTAAAATCAAAGTCTCTTGCTTTATAGCCTGGCGTATCGGCATTAGCCATATTAGAGGCTAATACTTCAGCGCGTTTAGAACGATAAATAAGCGCTTGTTCGTGTACACCAAATAATGAGTCAATCGTTGTTGCCATCTGTCACTCCTGTTTCGTTGAAAACAATAAAGCAGAAACCATGCCATTTTTTTAATCTAATTAAATCAATAGGTTATAAAAATAAAAGGGTGGGTAAATAGCGGCAAGAACGGCAAAAAAGCGGCAAAGCGGAAAGCATTGAGAACAAAATTACATACTTTTAATGACGAGGGTAAGCTTGTACCAATCACCCCTTCCTCTGCATTACCTTATATAGAACTATCTAAACGGTTCGTTATTATCATCTCCGGTTCCATTTTAGAAATGTCTTTATTACGGCATATTTAATGCATATATATTTCTAACCTATACATCGTCACGATATTGCACATAACGTTTATGAAATCATTGTTAACACTAATCACTTTCTTACTGCTGTTTTCTCCGCTGCTCTTTGCAACAGAACAACCGTTTGAAGATCATCAAAATATTCTGGACAATGCACATACCTATTTAACCGACAGACTGGCTAAGCAACATTTAGAACACAGTATTACCGTTCAAAACATAGACTCACGTCTCAAACTCAAAAAATGTTCTTCAGAGATTGACATAAGCCTCACCCAAGCGCCTGTAAAACCAGGAAAAAATACATTAAAAATTGAATGCATATCGCAGACTCCTTGGCGAATATTTATGACGGCACAAGTTCAACTTTTCAGCCATGCTCTGGTTTTTAACCAGCCGTTCAACAAAGGGCACCTTCTTAAAGAATCTGACGTTACATTAAAAAAAATTGAACTGACAGGACATCGATCCGCTTACTTATCAGAGTCTAAACATGCGATAAACCATGTCTTAAAAAGGCGAGTTCGCCGAGGCGATCTTGTCAGTGTCAATATTTTGTCAACCCCAACCCTTATTAAAAAAGGTGACAACATCACAATCATTGCAAAAAACAAAGGCTTCCAAATCAGCATGAAAGGCATTGCATTGATGGCCGGAGGCAAAAATGACAAAATCAAAGTGAAAAACATTAAAACCAAAAAAATCATCCAAGGAATTATTTCTGATTCGCAAACTGTTAGAGTAAGCATATGAGAGCGTCTATTAACCATCAAGTTTCCTTACAAATCGCCGATACAGGTGATGCATAGCCACAGGAATTATTATGTCTATTAATATCAAAAAAACCGGCCATAAATCAGCTCAGAGCCCTGTTAACAAAGCAAACAACACCAAGAAAAACACCAAAAGTAGCGCCAAAAAAGCTACTAAAACAGCTGATAGTGATAGTATTGATTTAACTGAAAACGCATCCAAACTCCAACAAATTGAACAGTCTCTTCAAGACATTCCTGTTATTGATACCGGTCGTGTAGAGGCCATTAGCCAATCCATTGAAGAGGGTCAGTACAACATCGATAATGAAAAAATAGCTGATCGAATTATTAAAAGTGAAACAGCGCTTCACCTTAAAAAGAAATCATCATGACAAAAAAACCAACTGATCAACTCATTGAACTAATACAACAGCTTGAGCACATCTCAGGTCAATTAAACAGCACCTTAAAAAAAGAACAAGCCGTTTTGAAGCTGAAAGACAGTCAACAATTATTGGAACTTTCTGACGAAAAAAAAGCCTTAGTTACCCACCTAGAAAACCACACCAAAACCACGCATATTTTTTTAAGAAACATGAATATCAACAAAGGTCTTTACGGTTTTTCAGACGCCCTTTCCAGCTTAGCATCTGGAGGTATCAAGACATTACTAGAAAAAGCCTGGTCCAACATTCAAGCTTTAGCGGAAGACAATAAAAAACTGAATCAAATAAACGGCTCCATTATTGAGCTTAATCGTCGACACACCCAACGCTCACTGGATGTTTTACGTGGACAAGCGAGCACAACCACATCTACATACGGGGCAGACGGCCATGCCGCTAACAGTAAAGTATCAAGAAACATCTCCATTGCTTAATTACACGTGAACTTTATATCCAGTCTAAAGTCATTATTGCGCTCAGAAGAAGAGGAACAAACACCCAACCCTAACCCAAATTTTATCGTTCGGCCCTCTCGCATTAAACACATGTTGCAAATTCTAATGGAGTCGCATGTACAAGTTTCGCTGGTATTCGATAATCAATTAGAGTGCACCAGTAGATTACTCGACGTATCAACAAACGAATTAATACTCGATCAATTAAATAACCGAGCCGCTCATCTTAAAATGCTACCCGGCACGGTTATACAAGTTAACGCCAAGCATCACGCCGTTCCTTTTAATTTTAGCTCAACTATTACCGGCACATTGCACGATGGCAGCTACCTGATGGCGATGCCCGAAAAAATATATCACCCCCAAAAAAGATCCTTCTTCAGAGTACCCATTGAGAATATCGAAAAGTATAAATTTACCGCTGCCATTCAGTTTTCTGAAAACCTTATTTCAGGCTATGTTTACGATGTTAGCTTCGGCGGTATTTGCATTGCGGTTTATTCAAACTCTTATGTGAAAAAAGGCTCTATTCTAACGCCTGCCAGCATGACCCTTAAAGACGGTAGTACTATTCAGTTAGATTTAACCGTTTGCTCTGTAAAAAAGTCTCCGTTAGAAGGCTTTACACGCGTCGGCTGCGAATTCCTTAACTTGGCCAGCCAAGAAAAAAGAGAGATCCATAAATTTATTACAGCATGTGAACGCGAACGCGCAAAAAAATAGTCTCCCTCAAGTTCACAAAGCTATAAAAATAAGCGTTTTGCGCTATCCCTAAAAAGCCCAATAGTGATATTATTTGACGCGAATTAATCAGGGTTCCATTTTTAAAATACATTTGACAATTCTTTAATATGGCCTCGGTAGCTCAGCTGGATAGAGCGCACCCCTCCTAAGGGTGAAGTCGCAGGTTCGAATCCTGCTCGGGGCACCACTATAGTGCTAAATATTAAGCATTAACAAAATGAGTAATTTAAACCCTTATCTTTTCTTAAAACTCGATTACACTTACAAACCCCTACATAAATTTAGACAGACGGAATATTTTAATGAACAATTTAATGCAGTTATTTAAAAGCACTTCCGCCCTAAATGGTGCTAATGCAAACTTTGTTGAAGACCTATATGAGCAATACCTCAATGACCCAGAATCAGTTGATGAGCAATGGCGAGAAAAGTTTCATTCCATACGATCGAATGCTGAAACAGTTGATATCCCCCATTCATCTATTAAAAAACACTTTTCTAACCTCGCCAAGGCTCCCACCGGAGTTCGTGTCATTCAAGGCGGCCTTTCTTCAGAGCAATTAGCCAAACAAGCTGCTGTTTCAAGACTGATGAATTCATATCGAATTAATGGTCATAAACAAGCTAATGTAAACCCACTAACACCACCAAAATCACAACTAATTGCTGAATTAGATATCGCTTTTCATGGGTTAAGTGAGCTTGACCTTAATACGCAGTTTGACACAGGTACCTTACACAACACACCTGAACAATTAGCACTGAAAGATATTCTGCCAATACTCAAAGAAACCTATTGCAACAGTATTGGTGTTGAATATATGCACATTAGCGACACTGAAATGCGCTCTTGGGTAAGACGCCGTATGGAAGGCCCACGCGCTCGCCTAAACCTTGAGGCCGATCAGAAAAAATGGCTACTAAAGCTACTGACCGCCGCTGAAGGCATTGAAAACCACCTGCACAGAACCTATGTTGGGCAAAAACGTTTCTCACTAGAAGGTGGGGAAAGCTTAATTCCGATGCTTGATGAAATGCTTCAACGACTAGGTGAGCATGGCGTCAAAGAAACCGTTATAGGCATGGCTCACCGTGGCCGGTTGAATGTTCTCGTCAATATTTTCGGTAAAAAGCCATCCATTCTTTTTGAAGAGTTTGAAGGCAAGCGTTCTGCCTCTCCAGCCAAAGACGGCTCTGGCGACGTAAAGTATCACATGGGCTTCTCCTCGGACATTAATACGCCAGGAGGGGAAATGCACCTTGCCTTGGCTTTCAACCCTTCTCATTTAGAAATTATCAACCCAGTTATTGAAGGCTCAGTACGTGCAAGACAAGATCGACGCGGTGAAACAGGCGAAGATGAAGTTGTTGCTATTCAAATACATGGTGATTCCGCTTTTTCTGGTCAAGGCGTGATCATGGAAACGTTGCAAATGTCTCGTACCCGTGCCTATGGCACAGGCGGCACGATTCACATTGTTATCAATAATCAAATCGGCTTTACCACCAGTAACCCTGCTGATACACGATCAACATTGTATGCTACCGATGTGGCTAAAATGCTGGAAACCCCTATTCTGCATGTTAATGCAGATGACCCAGAAGCCGTTTTGTTTGCAGCTCAGCTGGCCGTTGATTTCCGTCATGAGTTTAGACAAGACATTGTTTTAGACATGGTTTGCTATCGCCGACGTGGCCACAATGAAGCAGATGAACCGGCTGTAACTCAACCATTGATGTATAAAACTATTCGTGAGTTACCGACTACGCGTAAAATTTACGCCGATCGTGTTGTTAATGAAGGCTCATTATCTGCCGACGTGCCGAAAAACTTAGAGTCGGAGTATCGTTCTTCTCTAGAAAAAGGTGAAATTGTCTCACGGCCAATTTTAGAACATAAAGTTAACCCGTTTGTTGCCAAATGGAATGCCTTTTTATCAAGCAAGTGGGATGACCCGTGCGACACCACGGTACCTGCCAAAGAGTTTCATGAGATCTCCGACCTCATGCTTACCTTACCACCGGAATTTTCACTTCAAAACCGAGTGGAAAAAGTACTAGAAAGCAGAAAAAAAATGTCTGTTGGCGCCTTACCTATCGACTGGGGTTATGCTGAAAACATGGCCTATGGAACATTACTAAGTAAAGGTAGAAATATTAGAATGACGGGGCAGGACGTAGGCCGCGGAACATTTTTCCACCGCCATGCCGTTTTGCATAATACGCAAAATGGTGAGACCTATACCTCGCTAAGACATATGTTTCTAGAACAAGGTAGATTCTCTCTCTATGATTCTTTTCTATCTGAAGAAGCGGTTCTAGGTTTCGAGTATGGCTACTCCACAACAGAACCCGATGATCTAGTTATATGGGAAGCACAATTCGGTGATTTCGCCAATGGTGCACAAGTGCTGATGGATCAATTTATAAGCTCAGGTGAAACAAAATGGGGACGTATCTGTGGTCTTGTTATGTTATTACCTCATGGTTACGAGGGCCAAGGTCCTGAACATTCATCAGCCCGCTTAGAGCGTTACCTACAATTATGCGCCGAACATAATATGCAAGTTTGTGTTCCATCGACACCAGCACAGATCTTTCATTTATTACGCCGCCAAACATTGAGTTACTTCCGTAAACCACTGATTATAATGAGCCCTAAGAGTTTACTGCGCCACAAACTAGCAACATCTACCTTAGAAGAGCTCACTGAAGGCAAGTTTCACCCACTGATTCAAGAAGTGGATGATATTGATCCTGATAAAGTCACAAGACTCATCGTCTGCTCTGGAAAAGTCTATTATGATTTACTCGAACAGCGCAGAAGCGATGGCCTTGAAAACGTTGCTATTTTCAGAGCCGAACAGCTTTACCCATTCCCTATCGATGAGCTACATGAGTCGTTTGAGCAATACCCTCAATTAAAACAACTCGTTTGGTGTCAAGAAGAGCCCAAAAATCAAGGTGCCTGGTACCAAATTAGACATCGGTTTTTTGATTTACTCAGCGAGAAGCTAGAACTTAAATATGCAGGTCGGCCTATGTCAGCATCACCAGCCGTTGGTCAATTTAGCCTACATGTTGAACAGCAACAAAAATTAATCCATACAGCACTTTATTAAAAAATAGACTTTAAAAAAAAGGAATAAACATGAGCATTGAAGTCGTAGTACCTAGCCTTCCAGAATCCGTTGCCGATGCCACTTTAGTAACTTGGCATAAACAAGCCGGTGACACCGTTTTAAAAGATGAAAATCTAGTTGACCTCGAAACAGATAAAGTAGTTTTAGAAGTCCCTGCACTGTCAGATGGTGTGTTAGCAGAAATCATTGAGCCAGAAGGTTCTACTGTATTAAGTGGCCAATTGCTGGCTCGCATAGAAGCTGGTAGCGCCAAACCAGAAACCCCAAGCCCAAAAGCAACACCGGCAAAATCAGAACCAGCAACAACAACTTTACCTGCTGAAAAAAATTCAGGTTCAACTGAAGCACTTAGTCCTGCTGTTAGAAAACTCGTTGCTGAGCATGGATTAGACCCCCAACAAATTGCAGCCTCAGGTAAAGGCGGCAGAATCACCAAAACCGATGTGCTAAACCATATCAAGCAACAGTCTAGTAATGGCGTCACAACAGCTTCAGCAACCATGAGCAATTCGGCACCGAGCAAAGCGGCTAAGGCAACACCAATGCCAACTTTACCAACAAGTGAGCGTGCAGAACAACGCGTGCCGATGACACGCCTTCGAGCAAAAATTGCAGAGCGCTTAATTCAAGCACAGCAAAACACGGCCATGTTAACAACGTTTAACGAAGTAAACATGCAGCCTATTATGGACATTCGCAGTAAATATAAAGATCAATTCTCGAAAGTTCATGATACAAAATTAGGCTTTATGTCATTTTTTGTTAAAGCAGCCGTTGAGTCACTTAAGCTTTTCCCATCAGTCAACGCCTCTGTTGATGAACAAGATATTATTTACCATGGTTATTATGATATCGGCATTGCCGTTTCATCACCTCGCGGCTTAGTAGTGCCGGTACTGAGAGATGCAGACCTGAAAAATTTTGCCGCCATTGAAAGCGGTATTGCTGAATTTGGTATCAAAGCCCGTGATGGAAAATTAGGCATCGATGATCTAACCGGCGGTACATTTACAATCACTAATGGTGGTGTATTTGGATCAATGATGTCGACTCCTATTTTGAACCCACCACAAAGTGCTATTTTGGGCATGCATGCCATTAACCAACGAGTGATGGTAGAAAACGGTGAAATGGTTATACGTCCTATGATGTATCTAGCCTTATCTTATGATCATCGAATTATCGATGGTAAAGAAGCAGTGTCCTTTTTAGTCACTATAAAAGACTTCTTAGAAGACCCCGCAAGATTACTGTTAAACGTTTAATAGGGAGCATCCCATGAGTTTAGATAATAAATTTGACGTTGTTGTCATCGGCGGTGGACCGGGTGGTTATGTCGCCGCTATTCGTTGCGCTCAACTTGGCCTAAAAACAGCCTGCGTTGATGAGTTTACTGATAAAAACAATAAAGCATCACTTGGTGGCACCTGCCTAAATGTCGGTTGCATACCGTCTAAAGCTCTACTTGAGTCCTCACATCATTATGAACAGTTAAACCACGGCTTAGATGAGCATGGTATCAAAGTAACTGGGCTGAAGATTGACGTGCCCACAATGATCAAAAACAAAGACGATATCGTAAGTCGTCTTACCGGTGGCATCAGTGGTCTCTTTAAGGCTAATAAAGTCACCAGCTTTCATGGTCGCGGAAAATTACTGGCTGGGAAGCAAGTCGAAATCACTAGCAACACTGATGATGTTTCTGTTATTTCAGCAGACAGCATTATCTTAGCAACCGGCTCACGCCCTATCGATATCCCCTCTGCCCCTGTCGACAACATAAATATTGTCGACTCCACTGGCGCACTGAATTTTGATAAAACACCTAAAAAATTAGGCGTAATTGGGGCCGGTGTCATTGGCCTAGAATTAGGCAGCGTATGGAACCGCTTAGGGTCGGATGTTGTGTTACTTGAAGCCCAAGATGAATTTTTACCGGCAGTAGATACAAAAATAGCAGCAGAAGCCAAACGGCAATTTAAGAAACAAGGACTTGATATCAAAATGGGTGCTCGCGTTACCAAGGCGACCACAAAAGCTAAAAAAGTAACTGTCAATTATGAAGATGCTTCAGGCGAACATACCATAGAACTGGACAAATTGATCGTATCGGTTGGTCGCAGGCCCAACACAGATAATTTATTTGCTCCAGAGTCTCCAATTGAACTTGATGAACGCGGTTTTATTGAAGTTGATGAGATCTGGCAAACAAGTCAACCTTGTGTTTATGCGATTGGTGATTTGATTCGTGGGCCGATGCTTGCTCATAAAGCTTCTGAAGAAGGCGTTGCCGTCGCTGAAGTCATTTACGGTGAAGAACCTGAAATAAACTACGATGTTATTCCAAATGTTATCTACACTGGTCCTGAAATTGCGTGGGTTGGGCAAACCGAACAACACCTTAAATCTGCAGGTATAAAAGTAAAAATAGGCACGTTCCCTTTTGCAGCGAGTGGTCGTGCCCAAGCCCTAGGCGATACCACGGGTATGGTCAAAATCATCTCTGATGAAGAAACAGATCAAATTCTAGGTGTGCACATTATCGGTGCCCAAGCTTCTGAGCTTATCGCTGAAGCAGTATTGGCGCTAGAGTACTCTGCTAGCACTGAAGATCTCGCATTAACCATTCATGCCCATCCAACACTTTCTGAGGCACTGCATGAAGCTGCCCTCGCTGTTGATAAGAGAGCATTGCATATCCCTAATCGTTAAGTTGTAATAGTTAAGGTTGTTTATTGAAGTACGTCAATACCATCATCAAGACGATGTTGACGTACTTCAACACCTCCCCCCCCCCTCCCCAGCACTAATCAAATAGCACATTATTTAATTATTACCCATTGGCTAGGCTCATTAAGAATATGATTTTTCAGAGCATAAGTTTTTCTCTTCTCCCAAAATTAAGGCTTTACAAACAGAGACAATTATATTAATTTTATTAACTTAATATAATAATTTAAGTTAATCTACTAACTTATTGATTGTTAAGTATTTAAAAATCCAATGGAGAACCGGATGAGTTTAACCCTAACACAAGCAGTCCCGCAAAATGAAATCGCCACATGCGAGCTTCTCCTCGATTATTTAGAAAAAATTGGTGTTGAATATGTTTTCGGCATTCCAGGTGGTGCTATCGAACCACTCTACAATGCCTTAGCTAAAAGTGAGAAACGTGGCGGCATAAAAGCTATCACCGCTAGACATGAAACAGGGGCTGTTTTTATGGCCGACGCCTATGCAAGAAATACCGGGAAACTAGGTGTCTGCTGTTCCACTACCGGCCCAGGTGCAACAAATATGATCACCGGTGTTGCTTCCTCATTTGAAAATAACACCCCGTTACTTGTTATCACTCCTCAAGCATCTCAGGATAAAGTAGGTAAAAAGGCTCTCCAAGAATCTGGAGATACAGGGGTTAATATCCCTGGAATGTTTCAGTTTTTTACCAAATACAATAGTTATGTAACGCATGTGGGGCAATTTGAGCATAAACTTGTATCTGCTATCATGTCTGCTTTTAGTATGCCAGGAGGCCCAACACACCTGAACATTCCAACTGATGTATTAAAAAGCCATATCCCTCCTAAACAACATCCAGTCAATATAAATAATTTATTAAGCCGCCCCTACTTAAAAGACGAAAAAGCTATACAAGCTCTTATAAGTGAACTTCGTCATTCAAAAAAGACTATTTTCGTAATCGGTGCAGGCGCTAAAGGTTGTAGCCGATTAATAACCGATTGCATTAATGATTTAGGTATTGAATTTGTTGCTACACCTGATGGTAAAAGTTTTATTAATCCTTACCACCCATCCTATAAAGGTGTTATTGGTTTTGCCGGACATAAGAGTGCGAGTAAAGCACTTCAATCCGATGCCGTTGACTCTATTGTCCTTATTGGTTCTTCTTTAGGTGAGTTTAACAGTAATGCATGGGACCAATTATCTTTATTGAACAACAAACTAATACATATTGATAATAACGAAGATAACCTAACAAGATCTTCTATGGCGAAGCTCCAAGTAGGCGGTCATATTCCAACTATCTTAGAAGCCATTTTAGAAAATAATAGAACGCAAATTAAACATAAAGAAAAAATCTCAACTAAGTCCGTTATAGATAAAACTCAATTATTCGCTGATATATGTATAGATAATCAAAAAAAACTCCATTTTGAGCTTGATGACTCTACAAAAACCAAAGATCGGTCTAGCCCATTAAAACCACAGTTTTTAATGGCGCAGCTAACTCAACTTTTCCCACCTAATACCCGTTACTTAGCTGATAATGGCAATAATATGGCTTGGGCAGTTCATTATTTAAACCCCTATGACAGGCGCTTTAGTGGCCGCCGATCTTCACAAAGAGACCAAAAAGATAGACGAGCATTTAGCGCCGGGTTATTACAAATTAACACTGAGTTTTGTTCAATGGGTTGGTCAGTTGGAAGCGCCATCGGTACTGCACTAGCGCACCCAAATGATCCCGTTCTTTGTATTGTTGGTGACGGCAGCTTCCTCATGTCGGGTAACGAAATAACAGTCGCATTACAAGAAAAGTTAAATATTATTTTCCTTGTGATGAACGATCAACATCTTGGTATGGTTAAACATGGTCAACGATTAAATAAATCAGCCGATATAGCCAACACATTACCGAATATTAGTTACGCTTTAATGGCATCAGCCATGGGCATCATGAGTCATACCATTGAAACAGCCGATGACTTACTGCAGCTCGATACTAATAAAATTTGTGAACGCAAAGGACCCACTCTACTCGACGTTAGAATAGATGCAGAAGAAATTCCCCCTATTGCTACGCGCTTAAAAGGGATGAAGTAACAATGGAACAAGAAAAAATAAATACTAAAATTTGGTTTGAAGAAGAAGAACCTGACAACCCATTTGCCGCCAAAACATCTTACTGTTCTGGTTACAATGTTTATGGTGATTTATTGGGTAAAATCTCTTGGCCCGAATACATTTTTTTATTATTTAAGCTTGAAAAACCCTTACCCTGGCAGTCTAAACTATTAGAGGCTATCGCTATTGCTATTGCCAATCCGGGCCCTCGTGATTTAGGTGTCCGTGCTGCTATGAATGGTGGTGTAGGCGGTTCAACCGCCGCTTCCTGTTTAATGGCCGCCTTAGCACCCAGTGCTGGCAAAAATGGAGGGGCAAGGGAAGTTTATCAAGTGATGCGCTTATGGCAACAGTGTGAATTTGACCTCCCACTTTGGCTACACAAATTACCTAACTACCAAGACGAAGTAGAAGTTGAAGTTTGGCCAGCTAGTGAACACACCCCTGGCTTTGACCCGTATGGGGCAAGTTGTGCCACCCCCGTTTTACAAACATTGGATCACTTAACGTCCATATACTCTGACGGAGCTCTAAGCTATTTATCAGCTAATCGACAGATATTTGAAAAAGCTGCTGATGCGCCATTAGGCATGACTGGTGTCATAGCCGCAGCCTTCACCGACTTAGGTTTTACGGATGAACAAGCAGAAATACTATACCTTTTGCTTCGCCTTCCGGGTGCAGCAGCACACTCACTTGAACAAAAAAAGCTTGGCTGGCGTAAATACCCATTCTTTGGAGACGGCTTAACCCTCACTAATGACCCAGGCCCATTAAATTCTAACCAAACACCCAGAGGCGAACTATGAAAGGTCCCACAACATTAAAACAGGCCGAAGATAATTGGCATACTAGTATGGGTGCTTTATTCAATGGCGAACGAGTCGTTTTACGCGGAAAAGATTTATTTACAGAACTAAATGAGGTTTCTTGGTTTAAATATTTGATGTTTGCAATAACGGGGAAATTTTTTTCAGACAAAGAAATTGATTTAATTGAAAAAGTATGGACGCTTACTGTCAGTTACCCTGAACCAAGAATTTGGAATAATAGAGTTGCATCTATTAGCGGTTCGGCCCGATCTACGGGTGCACTTGGCGTTGCAGCAGGTATAGCTGTATCAGAAGCAAGTATCTATGGTAACCAGATCAACATTTCAGCCATTGATTTTATTCAACGCGCTAAACTTGCCATTGATAACAATCAAAAGTTAAACATTATTGTAAAAAAAGAATTAAAAGCCAAACGCATCATCTCAGGGTATGGTCGCCCCCTAATAACAACAGACGAACGCATCGCACCATTGACACACGCTGCTAACAAACTCCAGTTAAGTGAAGGCCCTCATTTTAAGGCCGCTAAAAAAGTTGAAGAAACCTTAGCAAAAGGTAGGTATCGAATGGTAATGAATGCCAGCGGGCTTGCAGCTGCACTTATAGCTGACCTTGGGTTCACAAAAGAGCAGTATTATTATTGTTCAATAATTGCGTTCTCGGCCGGTATCATCCCTTGTCATATAGATGCTATCAATAAAGAAGAAGGCAGTTTCTTTCCACTAAGCTGTCAACGATTAAATTACACGGGCCAAGAGCTAAGAAACTGGTAATTTATGAAATATGCATTAGCATGTTAAAAATAAAATAAAAACCTTATTTATGGTTTACGTATGAAAAAAATAATTGCTTGGTTAGCCTTAATTTTTCCCATCTTTTTTGGGGGTCCTCTACACGCATTTTATGGAGCTGACAACACTCTAGAAAGTATCTATGGCGAGGAAGATCATCTTTATATTGCTACTGGTCGAAAACAGACAGTGTCTCAAGCACCTGCTGTCGCCAGCATCATTTCTGCTAAAATCATTCGCCAAATCGGCGCACGAGACATTGATGAAGTATTAGAAACGATACCCGGCCTTCATGTATCATACTCAGCTAGTGGCTATAACCCTATTTACCAAATCCGCGGTATTACCTCAAAGTATAACTCTCAAGTTCTAATGCTTATCAATGGGGTTCCTATTACTAATATTTTTACAGGAAACCGCTCCCAAGTTTGGGCCGGCATGCCGGTTGAAAACATATCCCGTATCGAAGTTATTCGAGGCCCTGGCTCTGCTATTTATGGGGCTGATGCATTTGCTGGAACTATAAATATCATTACTAAAAACTCCACTGAAATAGATGGACTAGAAATAGGTGCGTCCGCAGGAAGCTTCGATGAATACCGAGGCTGGATACAATACGGCGGTTCGAAAGCCGGTTGGGACACGGCTTTCTCTGCTCAAGTTTTAGATACATATGGCCAGCACGAAAACGTAAACTCAGATTTCCAAACAACCCTTGATAATCTTACTGGAACCTCTGCCTCTTTAGCGCCAGGTAATATTAATTTAGGACGCCGCGCATTAGACACTCGAGTTGATATCTCTAAAGCCAATTGGCAATTACGTTTAGGGTATCAAGCCAGAAGAGACGGTCAGGTAGGTGCAGGGCTTTTTCAGGCACTTGACTCTGCTGGTGAAGCAGATGCTGATCGCTATAATGCGGACGTTACATATAAAAACACAAGTTTCTCAGAAAATTGGGACTTTAAAGCGCAATACAGTTTTTTTAACAGCATCACTCGATCCGACTTAGTATTACTCCCACCCGGTGCTAATACCACGGGACTTCCGAGCCATACATTTCCAGATGGTGTTCTAGCGAAGCCCGACATATACGAGCGCCATAACCGCATCGACTTAACAAGCTTTTATACCGGCCTAAAAGATCACGATATTCGTATTGGTACCGGCTTCCACCATCAAGACCAATACAAAATTGAAGAAAAGAAAAACTATTTACCTTTTGGCCCTGCTTTAATTCCTCTTGGCGGACTTGTTGATGTCAGTGACACGACCCCTTTTAACCAAGAAAAAACACGTAAAATTTACTATGGGTTTATACAAGATGCATGGGACTTTGCTCCTGATTGGACTTTAACTGCCGGCCTACGCTACGACCATTACTCCGATTTTGGCGACACAATTAATCCACGACTGGCCTTAGTCTGGCAAACCAGTTATCGCTTAACCAGTAAGCTTTTATATGGACGCTCTTTTCGTGCCCCTTCATTTGTTGAACAGTTCAATATTAATAACCCTGTTGCTTTGGGCAACCCAGATTTAGACCCTGAGATTATTGATACCTATGAGATAGCCTTTGATTACAATGCATCCAACAATCTAAAATTTAGTTTTAACTTGTTCTACTACGAAATGGAAGACATTATACGTTTCGCCCCTACAACAGCCAACAACACAGGTAAACAAACTGGGCACGGCTTAGAAATGGAAGCAAACTGGAATGTAACAAAGAAGCTTTCCATCTATGGTAATTATGCTTACCAGTCTTCTGAGGATAAAGACACTAATAGCGACGCTGCAGATGCCCCTCAACAACAACTTTATCTGAGAGCTCATTATGATATATCGCCCATGTGGTCAATCAACTCTCAACTAAACCATGTCCGTGATAGGCAACGTGCTGCAAGCGATTTACGCCCAGACATAAGCAATTACACCACCATTGATTTAACTCTACGTGCAAAAGGACTTAACCCTGACATAGAACTTGCTTTATCGGCTAGAAATTTACTCGATGAAACAGTCAAAGAGCCATCCGAAGCACCTGGAAGCATCCCCGATGACCTGCCTCTTGCTGGCAGAGCTTTTTTTGTTGAACTGAGAAAATCTTTTCATTAAATCGATAAAGTTGTCGATAATGGCAAATAAACAATAATCAGGGATGATTAAACAACATGATATATTTTAAAATATTTTATAGTACCGCTCTACTTGCCATACTTTTTTATACAACGACAATACTTGCTGATGACACATTAGAAGCTAGCGCTACCTTCAACATTACTGTTGTTTACCCTGATGTTAGAAAACCTTATAGTACACTTTTTGAATCTATTATTAGTGGCATTAAGGAACAGCCTAAGCTAAACGTACAAACACAATTAATGGATAACTCAATGCTGGAGACAGATATCCTAAATTCTCTTAGACAAGAGAGCCCAGACGCTGTTATTTTATTAGGTGGCGGCAGGCGAGCACTACAAGAAAAAATAAACTCTCTTTATAAAACAACCTATGGTGCCTTATTTCTTTCTGACCATGATATCAACAATGGCCGTTATGGCATTTCTATGACCCCTGACCCCTTCCTTCTCTTTTCTGAATTAAAAAAAATACAACCAATGGTCAAGAAAATTCATGTTGTTTTTGATCCAAAAACTAATGGTTGGTTAGTTCAAAGGGCCATTAAAAACACCCCGAACACAGGAATAACCGTCATTCCATACGAAGCCTCAAGTTTGCAACAAGCGGCCCTAATTTATAAAGAGATTGCTCGCAATAATGACCATACTAACAGTGCTTTATGGCTTATACACCATGATCCCACCTTTGATAGTAAAAGCTTATTACCACGAATTCTATCGGACGCTTGGAAATATCAACAAGTCGTCATATCCACTAACCCCTCACATGTACGAAGAGGGGCTCTATTATCACTGCTTCCAGATAGTCAACAAATAGGAAGAGATCTAGCCGCCACCACAGTTCGATTATTAAGTGGGCAAAAAGCATCACCCGTTACGCCAATGCAGTCATCCCTAGTTGTTGCGAACCTTAGAACAGCCAAACATCTTCCAAACACCATTCGTTTAGATCAAAAAACCAATTTTGCTTTGACCTACCCAAGAGCCTCAGCAAATGATTAAAACGTTTTACAAATTTTTAACACAACGTAGTTTTAAAAACCTCCTAACGACAACCTACTTTATTGGCATCATACTTTTAATATCCATTGCCACTTTAATCACCTCCAATTTATCGTCTAAAAGTGTTCATGACAGCCTTAATCAAACTGGACTCCAGCTTGTTGAGTCATTAGGAAATAACAGTCGCATCGCCCTTCTCTATCTCAGTCAAGATGAAGCTGAATTAGTCGTAGAATCAATCCTCTCCTTCCCGGATGTTAAAGCAGCAGGAATCTATGATGACAAAATGCAAGTAATCTACCAAAGTAGTGACCTGTTAAGTGCAGGCCCTAACACCTTGCCAGTAGAATCAACGTCTTTAGATTATGAAAATGAGCATGAGTGGAGCTATAGCTCACCTGTTTATAGTACGCTCGATGAAGAAACATTACTTTATTCAGATAGTGAATTTAAACCAGAACTTCTAGGTTACGTGCGCCTAACGGTTGGAAAAAATGTACTCAGGTCGCTTAAAAGTGATTTTTATAAGTACAACTTAATGGTGATAGGTAGCTTAGCCCTATTATTATTGTGGGCTCTTTTATTCATCACAAAACGTATTAGCAAACCAATCGATAATTTAGCTAAAAATATGCTAAATGCTGCTCAAGGCAAGCGAACTGAACGCAAAGGTATCGGTAGCACAGAAGACATTATGCGCATGGAACAAGCCTTTACAGACATGATGCATATTTTGGAAAATCGTGAACAAGAACTCATTACTACGCGTGACATCGCTATTGAGGCAGCTAAAGTCAAAAGCGAGTTTGCCGCCAATGTCAGTCATGAACTGAGAACGCCTTTAAATGGTATTTCAGGCATGCTAGAACTATTATCTGATATGGACCTTAACGTCCAACAGAAAGAATACCTAAAGGTTGCCTCTAGCAGCGCAAATTCATTACTAAGCCTTATCGATGATGTTTTAGATTTTTCCAAATATAACCAACAAGATGTCGACTTACACGAAGAATCGTTTAATTTACGTAACACGTTGGAAAACTCCATTACCCTACTCAGCGCTCAAACTCAGCACAAAAACATTTCTATCGCCTATTTTTTAGATGCCGATGTACCTCTTCATCTAATTGCTGATGAGTTGAGGCTCCAACAAATCATACAAAATTTACTCGGTAACGCCATTAAATTCACTCCGGCTGGTGAGGTGAGCATTTCTATCTCAACCTCAGCATTGAATGAAAACAACCTAACCTTATTATTTGAAGTAAAAGACACCGGCGTTGGTATCCCTCAAGAAGTTCAAAATAAAATTTTCACTGCCTTCTCTCAAGCCGATAACTCTACTACTCGAGAATATGGTGGAACAGGCTTAGGGCTTGCCATCAGCCGACAGCTAGTCACTATTTTTGGCGGTGAAATGGGCGTAAAAAGCAAAGTTGGTAAAGGCAGCACTTTTTGGTTTACTGCTAATTTTACTGTCGACATGCAAGCCGAAGCCTTTGAACTATCAAGCACTCAAATATCACCCACTCAACCTAATGTTTTAACGGTTAGCGATGATGATTTTTCTCACCGTTTTATCGTTCAACAATTTCAAGCATCACCTTTTCATGCTGACCATGTCACTGATGGGATGACAGCTATAAAGAAACTGCGTCAACACGAAACTTTATCAAAGCCTTACGATTATATTTTAATTGATAATCTTCGTTCAAACATTAGCCAAACAGCCTTAATTCGTATGATTAACGCTGACCATACTTTAGCCAACACAAAGATAATTGTCCTCATCGCTAACCAGTCAAGTCAGCTTAATGCAACAAAAGAGCTCAACGTATTTGGGCATATTACTAAACCAATTAAACAATCTGATTTATTATTGCATTTACGCTCAACCGTTGAATCAAAACCAACATTATTACCTGAACAGCAAGCACTCAAAGAACCCCTACCAGACTATTCATTTAAGAAAATTCTTGTTGTTGAAGACAATAAAGCGAATCAACTGGTTGCTAAAGCCATGCTAGAACGCTTCCACTGTAATGTAACCTTGGCTAACGATGGTCTTGAGGCATTAGAGCTTTTTTCCAGCCAGTCCTTCGACCTTATTTTGATGGACTGTCAAATGCCAGAGATGGATGGTTATGAAGCAACATTCCAAATACGTGAACTTGAAACTGTCGACAAACACACACCTATCGTTGCACTAACAGCCAACAAACAAAACGCTGACCGAGAACAATGTATCGCGGCGGGAATGGATGACTTCATGTCAAAACCATTAACACTGCCCACATTAAAAACCACCTTACAGAAATGGGTTACGCAAGAAGCTGCACAAACCAACCCTATCGAGGACAGTGAAGACAAACCTCTCATACAAACAGTCTTGGATGAAAAAACATATTTAAAACGGCAACAAAACCTTGGAGCTGAGTTCAAAACTACTTTACAGTCTTTCCTTGAGCAAACCCCTCTCAGCTTATCCCGCTTAACAGATAGTGTCTCAAAGCTCGATAGGATTGCTATAAAACGTCTTGCTGAATCTGTTAAAAATAGCGCTTTCGATATTGCTGCACTACGCCTTTCACAAGCCTGCAAGAAATTAGAAAGTGCTTGTGATGATGGAGAAGCTAAATTTCTAGGCCTTCAACATAAAATAATTCTATTTGAGGCTGAGTTAGTTATCAAAGAAGTCTCTATAAGACTAAACAACAGTGAGACTGAAAACCCAGTCGTCAGTCAACACCTTAACCCTGCTAGGGTTTTATTAATAAACGCTGACAAAAGAGACCGCTTTTTAATCAAAAATGCCTTGGAAGATAGTGGCCACAATGTAGATGAAGTAATTAACAATTATCAGGGGATGCTTTATTGCGAACGAAATAAACCTGATATCGTTATTTTAAATCATGATTTATCTCATGATGACATTGAGCTTGTCAAAACGTGTGAGGTTTTTAATAGCAGCGGTATTCCTTTCACTATCACCTCAAACTTAGAGAGTGAAACCTCGATTAATAATGCATTTAAAATGGGAGCACTCGATTATTTTTCAACACCATTAAACTTGTCTCTTTTTATTCATCGGATTAATCGAATATTAGCCACCAAACAAACTGAAAAACAAATATTTAACTTAGCGCATAAAGATCATTTAACAGGCCTAATGAACAGGTCTTTATTTACTAAGAAAGTTTCTGAGCTGATCAACAAACACGAGCGCGAGCATAAAATAATGGCCGTTATTTTCCTCGATTTAGACCGTTTCAAATTAGTCAATGATTCCTATGGCCATGAAGCCGGCGATTTACTGCTTAAAATTGTTGCTGAGCGCCTCTCAAGAAGTGTTAGAGATGTCGATATCATTTCAAGGTTTGGTGGTGATGAATTTGTTGTCGCTTTAACCGATGTTAAATCACATCAAATAATCGAAACCCTAGCACGTAAAATACAAAACAACCTCTCAAGGCCCTTTGTTTTCTTAGAGAAAGAAATGCACGTTAGCGCCAGTCTTGGCATCAGTGTCTATCCAAGTAGCGGCAAGACGGTCAGTAACCTGATAAAGAACGCCGATATTGCCATGTATTTATCCAAGCAATCAAAAAGCCCTTACGTCTTCTTTGACGATACGATGTCCGAGAGCATTAACCAACGTTTAGTCATAGAAAATGAACTACGTAATGTTATTTTACGCGATGAATTAAAGGTTTTTTATCAGCCACAATTTAGCGCCACAAACGGCGAGCTTATCGGTATGGAAGCCCTCGTCCGCTGGCAACACCCTAAAAAAGGCCTAATTCCACCGAATAACTTTATCGGTTTAGCTGAAGAAACAGGGCAGATTCATATGATTGGCGAGTGGGTTATGGAAACAGCCTGCAAAACGTTAAAAAACTGGATTGACCGAGGGGCAAAACCAATTAGAGTTGCCGTTAATTTATCTACACTTCAGCTAGAAGATGACGGCATCGTAAACAAAATATCGTCTATTCTAGAAACCACTCGGCTTCCACATAAGCTTCTTGAATTAGAAATAACTGAAAGCTCCGTTATGAATAACGAACAACTGATGATTGAAAAGCTAAACACATTAAAAGAGTTAGGTATCAAACTTGCCATTGATGACTTTGGAACGGGCTACTCTTCTTTAAGTTACTTAAAACGTTTGCCAATTAATTTATTAAAAATTGACCGCTCATTTGTTAATAACTGCCTGCTTAACTCAATAGATTCTGACATTATACGGACGATTATTATTTTGGCTCACAGTATGGGTATCGATGTCATTGCAGAGGGAGTTGAAACAGAGCAGCAAAGCACGCTTCTAAAAAGCCTCAATTGTGATTTCGTACAAGGCTATTTATTTGGCAAGCCAATGCCTAGTGAACAGTTCGAAAAGCTTATTTTCAACAACGTAAGAGATAACGTATACCCGATCACTTTGTTACAATAAGTTTTTTAACCAAACAGGGTGTTTTAATGACCATTATCAAACAAAATGACCTTATTGAAAGTATCGCAGCTGCTTTTCAATTTATCTCTTATTATCACCCAAAGGACTACATTCAAGCGTTAGGCCAAGCGTATGAGTTAGAAGAGTCACCCGCTGCAAAGGATGCAATGGCACAAATTCTTCTTAATTCACGCATGTGTGCGATGGACCACCGGCCCATCTGTCAGGATACCGGTATAGCAAATATATTTTTGGAAATCGGCATGAATGTCCAATGGGACAGCAGCATGAGCGTCGAAGATATGTGTAATGAAGGAGTAAGACAAGCTTACCTCCACCCCGACAATGTATTAAGAGCCTCTATCGTCTCTGACCCATTAGGCGCAAGAAAAAACACAGGCGATAACACGCCCGCCGCTATTCACATGAAAGTAGTGCCGGGTGATACCGTCAGCATTCATGTTGCCGCTAAAGGCGGTGGCTCTGAGAATAAATCTAAATTTGTCATGCTGAACCCGAGTGACAGCCTAGTAGATTGGGTACTTAAAACGGTACCTACCATGGGGGCTGGCTGGTGCCCACCTGGCATTTTAGGTATTGGTGTTGGTGGCACTGCGGAAATGGCCATGAAACTAGCCAAAGAATCGTTAATGGAGCATGTTGACATTCAAGAGCTTAAAGACCGTGGCCCCAGCAATCGTGCCGAAGAACTTCGCCTAGAGCTATACGAAAAAGTTAATGCTCTCGGTATAGGTGCACAAGGCCTTGGTGGTTTAACAACAGTGTTAGACGTAAAAATCAACCATATGCCCACACATGCCGCGTCTCTACCTGTCGCAATGATTCCAAATTGCGCGGCAACTCGTCACGCACACTTTGTTCTCGACGGATCTGGCCCATCCTATATAGAACCACCCAAGCTTGAAGATTGGCCAGAAATTGCCTGGACACCCGATGCAAAAACTAAACACGTTAATCTTGATACTGTCACTGAAGAAGAAACGCATACTTGGCAGCCTGGCGACCGTCTACTGTTAACTGGTCACATGTTAACCGGCCGCGATGCTGCACATAAGCGCATTGCTGACATGTTTGCCAAGGGTGAAAAGTTACCAGACGGTGTTGATTTCAAAAATCGTTTTATTTACTACGTTGGCCCAGTTGACCCTGTGAAAGATGAAGTTGTTGGTCCAGCAGGCCCAACAACAGCAACCCGTATGGATAAATTTACCGAGATGATGCTCGATAAAACCGGCTTACTGGGTATGATTGGAAAAGCTGAACGTGGTCCTGATGGTATTGCCGCCATTAAAAAACATAAAGCCACCTATTTAATGGCTGTTGGAGGCGCTGCTTATCTTGTCTCTAAAGCAATAAAAGAAGCTAAAGTTATCGCTTTTGATGACTTAGGAATGGAAGCTATCCGAGAGTTTTATGTTGAAGACATGCCCGTAACCGTAGCAGTCGACTCTACCGGTGAATCAGTACATAAAACAGGCCCTGCTTTATGGCAGTCGAAAATTGCTGGTATTCCGGTCGTTAGTGAATAAAAAGTTCGACACACAAAAAAGCCAAGCGTTATGCTTGGCTTTTTTGTGTTTTCTCTTTTTTCTATCACTTAATTCTTGTTAAGTAATTCAATGGAACCTGGGTTTTGAAAACCACGTGGTAATTTAACACCACGCTGGGCCCGTTTTCCTTTATAAGCATCTAAATCAGATAATTTCAAATTAATATGTCGTTTACCCGCATTAATACGAATAGCTTGCTGCTCATTGACCACACAAAAACCGATCACTTTATCATCCCCTGATTTTAAATCTTTAGTCGGGATTTGAATCAGCTTATTTCCTTTACCGCGGCTTAATACCGGCACTTCACTCACAGGGAATATTAATAACCGGCCTTGTTTACTGACAATCGCAACCCAGCCCTCTTCAGCCTCGTATAACGCTGGTGATAGTAGCTTTGCACCTTCTGGTATTGTTAATAAAGCCTTACCTGCTTTATTTTTAGTTTGTAAGTCATTCAGATTTGTAACAAAACCATAGCCAGCATCAGATGCCAGCATAATATGCTCATCTACACCTGCAATAACATCCGTAAACATAGAACCGGCAGGTGGTTTCAAACTACCGGTGATCGGCTCGCCTTGCCCACGTGCTGATGGCAACCCATGAACTGGTAAGTTATATACCCTGCCTGTTGAGTCTAAAAAGTAAACCCAGTGATTGCTGCGGCCTTTTGCCGATGCTAAGTATTCATCACCTGACCTAAACGTTAAACTCTTTGGGTCAATATCATGGCCCTTAGCGGCACGAACCCAGCCTTTTTGTGAAATAACAACCGTCATAGGCTCATTGGGAATAAGCGCTCGCTCATCTAACGCCTGTGCTGCTGACCGATTGACAATCGGCGAGCGCCGAACATCTCCATACAATTGAGCGTCTGCCTGAATTTCTTTTTTAACCAATGTCCGCAAACGTTGTTTTGAGCCTAGAATTTTTTCTAACTCATCACGTTCCTTCGTCAATTCTTCCTGTTCTGCACGAATTTTAAACTCTTCTAACTTTGCTAACTGACGCAATTTAATCTCAAGAATCGCATGTGCCTGAACATCAGTAATATTAAATTGCTGCATTAATGCATCTTTAGGATGATCCTCTTCTCGAATAACCCGAATGACTTCATCAATATTTAAATAGACAATCAATAACCCATCTAAAATATGTAAGCGATCATTTACTTTATCTAAACGATGCTCCAAACGTTTTCTAACAGTTTCAAGCCGATAAGTTAACCACTCTGCTAATAATACTTTCAAGTTTTTAACTTGCGGTTTTCCACTTAAGCCGATTACATTGAAATTGACACGGTAGGTTCGCTCTAAATCGGTTGTTGCGAAAAGGTGCGACATTAATTGCTCGACACCAACTCGTTTAGAGCGCGGCACAATAACTAATCGTGTTGGGTTTTCATGGTCTGACTCGTCTCGTAAATCTTCTACTATAGGTAGCTTTTTGGCACGCATCTGTGACGCAACTTGTTCCAGCACTTTCGCCCCAGATACTTGATATGGCAGCGCAGTCACAATAATTTGACCCTGCTCCATTTCATAACGCGCTCTTGCACGTAGACCACCTGAGCCTTTTTCATACATTGCACGAATCTCATCACGCGACGTGATTATTTCGGCCTCTGTCGGAAAGTCCGGTCCTTTTATATGTTCCATCAGCGTATCGATATCTGCCTTTGGTTCATCCAATAGGCGGATACAAGCGCTCGCCACTTCATTTAAATTATGTGGCGGTATATCTGTGGACATCCCTACGGCAATCCCTGTCACACCATTTAATAATAAATTGGGTAAGCGTGCGGGTAACAACTTAGGCTCTTGTAAAGTGCCATCAAAATTATCGGTCCACTCAACCGTGCCGTGCCCTAACTCGCTCAACAAACTGTTTGAATAAGGCGCTAAGCGTGATTCTGTATAACGCATCGCCGCAAAGGACTTTGGGTCATCTGGTGAGCCCCAGTTTCCTTGCCCATCTACCAATGGGTAACGGTAAGCAAACGGTTGCGCCATGTGCACCATCGCTTCATAGCAAGCGCTATCACCATGCGGATGGAATTTACCCAGTACATCACCCACTGTTCGCGCTGATTTTTTAAATTTTGCGTTATTAGATAGGCCTAATTCAGACATCGCATAGACGATACGGCGCTGAACAGGTTTAAGACCATCTGCGATATGTGGCAATGCACGGTCTAAAATAACGTACATAGAATAATCCAAATACGCTTTTTCAGTAAATGTTTTTAATGGCAGCGTTTCAATGTTTTCAAAAGATGTTGTCGTCATAATGTTCTCTTATATATCTGCCAAATTACCACTTTCTTCTAACCATGCTTTACGGTCTGAAGCACGTTTTTTTGCAAGTAACATATCCATTTTGGCATGGGTTTGATCACCCGATGTCATATCTAGTCTCACTAAGCGACGTGTATCCGGGTCAAGTGTAGTCACCCGAAGTTGAGCAGGGTTCATTTCACCTAAGCCTTTGAAACGCTGTACATTAATTTTGCCTTTTAATTTTTCAGCCGCAATACGATCTAACACACCTTCTTTCTCGGCTTCATCTAGGGCGTAAAACACCTGCTTACCCACATCAACTCGGTATAAAGGCGGCATCGCCACATAAATGTGCCCTGCTTCGACCAATGCCGAAAAATGCCGAACAAATAAAGCACATAACAGAGTGGCAATATGTAGCCCATCAGAGTCCGCATCGGCAAGAATGCAAATTTTATTGTAACGTAAGGATTTTAAATCTAAGGAGCCGGGCTCCACACCGATTGCTATTGAAATATTGTGTACTTCTTCCGAGGCTAAAACATCAGCAGGGTCTACTTCCCAGGTATTTAAAATTTTTCCTCGTAACGGCATAATAGCTTGAAACTCACGATCACGCGCCTGTTTAGCAGAGCCGCCTGCAGAGTCCCCCTCAACTAAAAATAGTTCAGAACGATCGGAGTCTTGGGATGAACAGTCTGCTAATTTTCCTGGCAAAGCTGGGCCGCTGGTCACTTTTTTACGAATAACTTTTTTACCCGCACGTTGCCTATTTTGTGCACGTTGAATAGCAATCTGGGCAATTTCTTCACCTATAGCGGGGTGTTGATTTAACCACAGACTAAAACTATCTTTAGCCGTTCCCGAGACAAAAGCTGCACATTCTCTAGATGTCAGCCTTTCTTTTGTTTGGCCTGAAAACTGTGGGTCTTCTAACTTGATAGATAGCACATAATGACAGCGCTCCCAGACATCATCTGGCGTAATTTTAACCCCGCGCGGGAGTAACGATTGGAATTCGCAGAACTCTCTGACCGCTTCGGTCAATCCTGTGCGTAAACCATTAACATGCGTACCACCTTGTGATGTAGGCACCAAGTTTACATAACTTTCAGTAATCCCTTCACCGGCATCGGTTGACCAAGCAACTGCCCACTCAACCGATTCGCGTTCGCTACTCGCACCCGACACAAAGCCTTCTGGCGGCAATAAAGTTAAATGTTTTAATTCACCTAATAAATAATCGGTTAGGCCATTTTGATAAAACCACTCTAATTTTTCAGCATTGATTTCATCCTTCAAATAAATATGCAAACCAGGGCAAAGGACGGCTTTGGCTCGAAGTACATGTTTCAACTTAGATAACGAAATCACAGCCGAGTCAAAATAAACAGGGTCTGGCTTAAAATGAACAGATGTACCGGTGTTTCGCTGTCCTACTGTTCCAAGCTCTGTCAAATCTGCTACTTTGATACCATTCTCAAAAGCCATGTGCCAACGCTTACCAGTACGCTTAACTTCCACATCAACCCGAGATGACAACGCATTAACCACAGAAATGCCGACGCCGTGCAAACCACCAGAAAATTGATAGTTTTTATTTGAAAACTTTCCGCCAGCGTGCAAACGGGACAGAATTAATTCGACACCTGGAACACCATGTTCTGGGTGAACATCCACTGGCATCCCTCGTCCATCATCGTCAATTTTGACCGAGCCATCTTTATATAAAGTTACGACTATTTCACTTGCAAAACCCGCAATTGCTTCATCGACACTATTATCAAGTACCTCTTGTACTAAATGATTAGGTCTAACCGTGTCGGTATACATCCCCGGTCTTTTTTTAACTGGGTCGAGCCCCGTTAGGACTTCAATGTCAGAAGCTTCGTATTGACTATTCATAAACTGGGTTAATGACTCGTTAAAGTATAAATGAAGGCCGGATTCTAACCATTAAGTCTAATTCTAACAAGCTCACATGCCGGCTTATAATCATAATTGCTGGCGCGAATGATCACACCTCTAATTGATTCAAATGTTCACTTGAATAATAAAGGTTTTGAACTAGTATACATTGATAAAAAAAATTATTAACGTTAGGGAGATAGTTGTTTTGAAGGATAGGAATGAACTTTTTAATAAAATCCATGACACTCTGAAGTTGCCTCTGTCCGGATATCATCAACTTACAAAGTCACTCGAGTTAGTTCTAGAGTACTTGGAGGTAGATCGTTGTTCATTACTCTATCCTTGTACAGCCAATGCTTCAACACATATGATTCCTATTGAAGTAACCACAGCCAACTACCCTGGTGCCAATAAATTAAAAACCGACCTCTCAACAACCTCACTTTTTAAGCATATTAGCCAAACTGTTGAAAATACAACCGAGCCGGTCTCCTTTGACCTTAAAAATATCGAGTCAACTCAATTATCAAAGGTATATAAAGACTTCTCTATAAAAGCACAAATCGTTAAGCTTATTGAACAGGCTAATGGTGAAAAGTGGGGTCTCTCACTTCATCAATGTAATTCAACACGGATTTGGGACGCTGAAACGAAAGATATAATAAATACAGTCGCCGAGATGATCCGCCCTATTCTTTCAACGCTTGTAGATATTCCAACACTCTTAAGTCTTGTTGAGTCTGCAACAGAGGCGATAGACAATTCCTCATTGCCGCAAGTGCTATACAACATGGATAGGGAAATTGCTTATGCTAATGAAGCCTATTGCCAATTGCATAAACGCGATTTAAATGATTTGCTACACCAGCATGGTAAACAATTTTTCTCCGAAGAAGAGCACGATAGGTACGATCAGCTTTTTGACGATATTTTAAAATACGGTAACGCAAACAATAATAGTACAAAAACCACAGGGGATGGTGAAACTATTCACACCGAATTTCACGGCTCCTTATTGAATTATAATGGTAGCCGACACTATCATGTTTCGCTCTATGACCAGACCGAAAAAATTAGAAACCAGCAACAACTCCAATCATACAGTGATATCCAACACGCTATTATGGAAGCCAGTGATGACGGTATGCTGGTCGAAGATACTGATAGAAAAGCTATCGCCATTAACCAGACTTTTTTTAATACCTTTGATATTCCACCCAGCTTACTAAAAGAAAAGAACAACCAAACACTAGAAATGTTAAAGGCTGGCATGGATAAAATGCAAGACGCTGAAAAGATCGCGCAAAATGTGTTGTCCTTAAGCCCTTCTTCAGAGGTTAAGACATCAACACTCATTTATTTAAAAAATGGCACGATATTAGATTTAGCGTCTTTCCCTTTAATTCACGACAAGACCATCAAAGGGCGTGTTTGGTACTTTAAAGACATCACAGAAAACACACTACTTACACAAAAGCTAGGCTTCGAAGCAACACATGACCCCCTAACAAAACTCGTTAATCGTCGTGGTTTCGATGAAGAACTTAGTCGCTCTATTAATGACTTAAAAGACAGTAATGCCGTTCATGCTTTACTCTACCTTGATTTAGACCAATTCAAAATAATCAATGATAGTAGTGGCCATGCAGCAGGAGATATGGCACTTATTGAAGTCAGTCAATTACTCTTAAAACAAGTCCGCTCGGCCGACCTGCTCGCAAGAGTAGGTGGTGATGAGTTTTGCATTTTATTAAAAGACTGCCCACCCGATGCAGCTCATGCATTAGGTGAACAAATCAGACAAGATATCGAAGACTTTATTTTCATATCCGGCGATAAAGAATATAACCTAGGCGTCAGTATTGGCATTGTTACCATTGATAAGAGCTTTAATTCATATGAAGATGTTCTCAAACTGGCTGACACATCGTGTTACCTTGCTAAAGAGGCAGGGCGTAACCAAATTCACATCCACACGAATGCAGATCAAGCAGTTGCGTTACGATTACAACAAAATAATATAGTCAGTCAAATAAATGATGCACTTAAGGCCAATCGTTTCGAGTGTTATGTACAAAAAATACGCACTGTTTCTAACGAAGACTCCAATACCAAAAATACGCTCTCAAATTATGAAGTATTGGTTCGTATGCTCGATGCAGATGGCAGTATTATCGCACCCAATGTGTTTTTGCCTGCTGCAGAACGCTATAAGTTAATGTATAAAATTGATCATTGGGTTATAAAAAACTCGATTCAGGCAATGGCAACCATTCAAGAGCAAGTCGACTGGTTTAGCATCAATCTATCAGGGCAGACCATCGCCCACCAAGGTAGCTTTGAACTCATCAAAAAGTGTATCGATGACGCCAACATCCCTCCCCAAAAGATTTGTTTCGAAATAACTGAAACAGCCGCGATTACTAACCCTGAGTTTGGAGTGAGTTTCCTAAATAAATTACAACAACTAGGTTGCTTAATTGCCTTGGATGACTTTGGCTCCGGTCTATCATCGTATGAGTACCTCAAGCGATTGCCCGCTGACATTCTTAAAATTGATGGTCAATTTATTCAAAATATGCTCTACAATCCTTTGGACCTTGCGATGGTGAAGTCTATTAACGAAATTTCACACATCATGGGGAAAAAGACTGTAGGAGAGTTTGTTGAAAACGAAGCAACGCTCAAAAAAATGAAAGATATTGGGATTGATTTTGCACAGGGCTTCTATCTTGATACCCCAAAGCCTCTTCGCACCATACTAGAAGCCCACCCCATGCAAATCACTCTAGAGTAAACGTAGCGTTTACTTATTAATCCAAATCACTCGCCAACGAGTTTCGTATATTATCAGGCACCGTCACCTCATGTTTATATGCTGGGTGATCAACACCTGCATTGATAATCGCACCGTTTTGCACCGCTTCCACCATCGGTTGCGTCAACTCAAAGCGTAAAAAATGAACAGAAGATGTTTTCTCATTCGTTTCACGTTCTAAGTCTTCATTAGCAATGGGGTAAACCTTATCAAAACCCGCTACTTGAACCCACGTCGCACGTTCAATACCAATCATTTTTTCCAGCGCCACTTTACGATCACCAGCATTATCAAACTGAATCATCATTGTTGCTTTCCAGTTTTGCCCGTCAGGAATCAATGGGTTATAGGTTTCAATTTCTTCGATAATGCCCGCCGAGTCAAAGATTTTTTCGGCACGTAACATTTCTTGAACCTGGTAGCGCATGGTTAAATAGTCTTCAAAATGTAGGCTGACATTCTCCCCGATTCGCACTATTCGATTAAGTTTATGAGCACGAACCTTTTGCCTATATTCATCACGTTTATTCGAATACTCTTCAAGACCATACAGTTCTTCTTTAACTAGCTTTTTCATTTTCAACCTCTAATGTTCAAATGCCGTACGCTTGCTTTAGCAAACTAATAGGGCTCTTTACGTTTGACTCATCTTCCAAGCCACTTGCAATGTGATCAGCTGCCATAGGGCAATCGCTTGAAAACACATCGGCTTCAGCCTTTTTCACTCGGTTTACAACCGGCTTTGCAATTTTTTTAGCTATATCATGGAACTCACTTTTTAGCGCATACGTTCCATCATGCCCAGAACACCGTTCTATCGCATTTACTGATGTATTTGGAATTAACTCTAATACCTCTTTCGTCTTTAATCCAATGTTTTGAACCCGTAAATGACAAGCAACTTGATAAGAGACCTGCCCTAATTCACCTTTAAATTCTGTTTTTAATAAGTTCGATTTATGGCGAAGCATCAAATACTCAAATGGGTCGAAAATAGCATCACGCACTTTTGCTACATCTTCATCATCTGGAAACATTAACGGCAACTCTTGTTTAAACATCAACACACATGATGGCACAGGGGCAATTACATCCCAGCCCTCATCAATCAATTTAACAAGTTGCGGAATGTTATTGTTTTTTAAACGCTCTACCTCTTTAAGATCACCCAGTTCAAGCTTAGGCATACCACAACAGTTCTCTTTACTTGCCATCGTTACCGCAACATTATTATGCTCTAGCACATCAACCAAATCATTTACTAAATCTGGTCGATTATAGTTACCATAACAGGTGGTAAAAATAGCCACTTTTCCGGTTGTTTCTCCGCAAGCTTGCACACCCGAAGCATCATGTTTTTGCTGGGCAAATTTTTTCCTTGCTGTTTCGGTATGATAGGCTGGGATAACCGCTTCGTTATGAATCCCTAATTGGCTGTCTAAAACTCGTCGAATTGTCTTGTTCTGGTTCGCTGCATTCACCACATTAACAACGATGGGGATAGACGCTAATTTACCAATTCTATCGGTAGATGTAATTAATTTATCGCGTTGTTTGACTTCATTTTTTTCAAACTTAACGGCCTTCGCACGAAGCATTAAGTGTGGGAAATCCAAGTCCCATTCATGAGGAGGCACATAAGGGCATTTTGACATAAAGCACATGTCACATAGATAGCAATTATCGACCACATCCCAATAGACTTTTTTATCGACGCTATCGAGTTCCATTGTTTCTGACTCATCAATGACATCAAACAATAATGGAAACGCATTACATAAATTAAAACAACGACGACAACCATGACAAATATCAAACACACGATCTAATTCGTTGAATAAATTAGCCTCATCATAAAAACTAGCGCCTTTCCAATCTATTGGATGCCTTGTGGGGGCCTCTAAGCTACCTTCTCTCATTTATTTATCTCCAAAAAAAAGGAGAGCACATGCGTACCCTCCTTTTGATCTAAATCAACACTTAAGCGTTTAAGCTATCTAACGCTTTTTGGAAACGATTCGCGTGTGAACGCTCCGCTTTTGCCAGTGTTTCAAACCAATCAGCAATTTCATCGTGACCTTCGTCACGTGCTGTTTTTGCCATACCTGGGTACATATCAGTGTACTCATGCGTCTCACCGGCAATCGCTGCTTTTAAGTTATCTTCAGTTCCACCAATTGGCAGACCTGTTGCTGGATCACCTGTTTCTTCTAAATATTCTAAGTGACCGTGTGCATGGCCTGTTTCACCTTCTGCAGTTGAACGGAAAACAGTAGACACATCGTTGTATCCTTCGATGTCTGCTTTGTTTGCGAAGTATAGGTAACGACGGTTTGCTTGTGACTCACCAGCAAACGCATCTTTTAAATTCTGTTCTGTTTGAGAACCTTTAAGTGACATAGTAATTCCTCTTAATTAAGTTGAATGATATCAATTCTACCTTTAGACTGGGTCTAATAGTAAGCTCAAGATACGTTACCATCAATTTGATGTCAATATGATTGCTTCGTGCTAACTAACACGACAAGCATTTTAAAAAAATAGTGACCCTATCCAGTCTAGTTAAGGTAACGTATTTCCTTTTACAAAATCAACGACAAAACTAATGGCCAAAGCAAAAAAACTCGATTTAGAATCATCACTTCAATCCTTAGAAGAACTTGTTGACCGTATGGAAAATGGAGACTTGAGTCTCGAAGAATCACTAAAAGAGTTTGAATTAGGCATCAAGTTAATTCAATCCTGTCAAAAGTCACTTACAGACGCTGAACAAAAAGTTGAAACTCTATTAAACAGCTCCGCCTTGGCAAAACCCGTCGATTTCGATTAAATATTTAATTTACCCACAGCCATGACTGCTTTTAAAGACTTCCAAAGCGCCAAAACACAACAAATAGAAACCGCGCTAGCGCGCTATCTTCCCGCGAGTCATATTGAACCCAAGCGATTGCACGAAGCCATGCGTTATTCAACTCTTAATGGTGGCAAACGTATTCGAGCGATGCTCGTCTATGCGACTGGGAACTTACTTGAAACACAACAACCCATATTAGACAGCATAGCTAGCTCAATTGAGCTTATTCACGCTTATTCACTCATTCATGACGACCTTCCATCAATGGACGACGACGATTTACGTCGTGGCAAACCGAGTTGTCATAAAGCCTTTGACGAAGCAACTGCTATTTTAACCGGAGACGCGTTATTAACACTCGCCTTCAACGTGCTGGCAAAGGCGGATTGCAGCAATGAACAAAAAATAACCTGTATTCAACTGTTATCACAAGCTGCCGGTTCAAGAGGCATGGTCGGCGGCCAAGCCATTGATCTGGCTAATGAAGGAAAGTCCATTTCCATTGCTGAAATTGAAAATATGCACCTACATAAAACAGGGGCCTTGATCTGTAGCTGTATCACTTTAGTCGCAAGTTTAAAGTTTCAAACAACAGATAGCCAGTATCGCCACCTAAAACATTATGCAGAATGTATCGGGCTGGCGTTTCAAGTACAAGATGATATTCTTGATGAAACCTCATCCACTTCAACACTCGGCAAAACACAAGGTAAGGACCGGCAAGCTGAGAAGTCCACATACCCTTCTATTTTAGGCTTAAAGGCTTCGAAACACTTAACCAAAGATTTGCATGACGAGGCTATACAAAGTCTTTCAAATTTTGACCACCGCGCTAATTACCTTAGGGATATCGCACAGTTCACTATCTCACGAATATCTTAAGCACATGGTCCTTAGACCAGTATTCACTTGCATAGTCTTTGCTTGCAAACGATAATACGCAACCTTAACCTAACGTATTATGAGCATTACGTGACGCCACTGGCAAAATACCCTATTCTCGATAAAGTTGATATACCAAACGACCTTCGTAACCTTACGGAAGAGGAGCTTATTGGTTTGTCACATGAGCTGCGTGAGTTTCTAATTTCCTCCGTCAGCAAATCAGGGGGGCATTTGTCAGCCGGGCTTGGTACCGTTGAACTGACCATTGCCTTACATTATGTTTTCGACACCCCTACTGATAAATTAATTTGGGATGTTGGACACCAGGCTTACCCACACAAAATTTTAACTGGGCGTAAAGATAAGATTTCAACAATTCGTAAAAAACACGGCGTTACCCCTTTTGTAACACGTGCAGAAAGTGAATACGACGCATTTGGCGTTGGCCACTCGAGTACATCAATCAGTGCCGCTTTAGGTATGGCCATTGCCGCCGCTATAAATAACGATGAAAAACGCACAGTTGCTATTATTGGTGATGGTGGAATAACCGGTGGTATGGCTTTTGAAGCGCTAAATCACGCCGGTGCCTTAGATGCAAATTTACTGGTTATTTTAAACGACAACGACATGTCTATTTCGCCAAATGTCGGGGCGATGAAAAACTATTTAGCTAAAATCTTATCCGGAAAATTCTACACAACCGTAAAAGAAGGTAGCAAAAAGGTGATGGCTAACATGCCCAGTGTTTGGGAGTTGGCAAGACGAACTGAAGAACACGTAAAAGGCATGGTTATACCGGGGACATTATTTGAAGAGATGGGCTTCAACTATATTGGACCTATTGATGGTCACGACCTCCCCACTTTAGTTAAAACATTATCCAACCTAAAAGACTTACAAGGCCCACAATTCTTACACATTGTGACCCAAAAAGGTAAGGGCTACTCCCCTGCTGAAGCGGACCCAATTGGATACCACGGCGTTTCAACCTTTGACCCAAGTAAAGAAAAGTTACCAGAAAAGGCACCTAGTTCAGCCACTTATAGTGAAGTTTTTGGCCAATGGCTTTGTGATATGGCTAAAGAAAATGACAAACTCGTTGGCATTACCCCTGCCATGCGTGAAGGCTCTGGCATGGTGACATTTGAACAGCAATACCCAGAGCGTTTTTTTGATGTTGGTATAGCTGAACAACACGCTGTTACCTTAGCGGCGGGAATGGCTTGCGAAGGCTTACAGCCTGTTGTTGCTATTTATTCAACGTTTTTACAACGTGGATATGATCAACTTATTCACGACGTTGCCTTGCAAAAACTCCCTGTTCTTTTTGCTATTGACCGTGCAGGCTTAGTTGGCCCTGATGGCCCCACTCATGCTGGTTCGTACGACTTTAGCTACCTGCGCTGCATCCCAAATATGGTTATTATGGCGCCCGCTGACGAAAACGAATGTCGACTTATGTTAACAACAGGGATTCAACATAAAGGCCCAGTTGCAGTACGTTATCCACGTGGTAAAGGTCCTGGGGTCACTATTAGTAATACACTTGATAGCATTCCAATTGGCAAAGCCGTTACTCTAAGGGAAGGCAAAGATATCGCCTTATTAGCATTTGGCTCATCGGTGACACAAGCACTTGAAGTGGCCGAGGAATTTAATGCAACGGTGATCAACATGCGCTTTATAAAACCCTTGGATGAAGACATGATCAAACATATTGCTAGCACTCACAACACGTTGGTGACACTGGAGGAAAATGTTATCAAGGGTGGCGCAGGCAGTGGTGTTAACGAGTTTATTAACCAAGCTTCAATCGATACCAAAGTCTTAAACATTGGCTTGCCAGACCTTAATCTTGAACACGGTTCAAGAGAAGAACTATTGCAAGAAGCAGGTCTCGACACTCAAAGCATAAAAAACTATATAAAAAGCAGTTTAAATAAAAAAAACACCTGATATAACAAAGCTTACTTACTAAATATGACCATCGAAGACGTACAAAACCACCCAGATTCTAGAAATATGCCCATTAATAAAGTCGGCATAAAGGATATCCGCCACCCATTTGTTTTTGTCGATAGGGACGGTCACCAACGAGCAACTGTTGGCACCTTTAACATGTCTGTCAACTTACCTCATCATCAAAAGGGCACTCATATGTCACGTTTTGTGGCCCTTTTGAATGAAGATTGCCAGCAATTATCTATTAAGGGGTTCAGTGCATTATTAGAAAAAATGACCCACACCCTTGAAGCGGAAACAGGTTACCTAACCACAGAGTTCCTATATTTTGTTAACAAGTCTGCCCCTATTACTGGCGTTAAAAGCTTATTAGACTATCAAATAAAGCTTGACGGGTACTGGTCAAAAAGTGATCACAAAATCAAAATTACAGTAGTCATCCCCGTTACCAGCTTATGCCCTTGTTCAAAGAAAATCTCTGAATATGGCGCGCATAACCAGCGTTCTCATATCACCGTTACCGCAAAAATTGGTGATAATATTTGCGCTGAAGACATTATCCAGCTGGTTGAAAAGCAGGCATCGAGTGAACTTTTCAGCCTATTAAAAAGGCCTGATGAAAAATACGTAACAGAGCTCGCCTACGACAACCCTAAATTCGTAGAAGATGTCGTAAGGGATATTGCTAGTGCACTTAACGATGACCAGCGAATTTTAGCTTATACCCTAGAAGCTGAAAACTTTGAATCCATACACAATCATTCTGCCTACGCAGTAATCGAAAACAACAAATTAACTTAATAATACCGGAGCTCCAACAATGTCTAACACCATAGACCTCACCCAATACGGGATAACCAACCCTAGCGAAGTTATCTACAACCCTTCTTTCGACCTTTTATTTGAAGAAGAAACTCGAGACGATCTAACAGGCTATGAAAAGGGAACTGTAACTAACTTAGGTGCTGTTGCAGTCGATACCGGTATTTTCACTGGACGCTCACCAAAAGATAAATACATCGTGATGAATGACGTATCACGTGATACCGTTTGGTGGTCTACCCAAGGCAAAAATGATAATAAACCCTTATCAGAAGAAAACTGGGGACACCTTAAAAATATTGTCACTAAACAATTATCTGGTCAGCGATTATTTGTTGTGGACACCTACTGTGGTGCCAATAAAGATACCCGTTTGGCGGTACGCTTTATTGTTGAAGTCGCTTGGCAGGCACATTTTGTAAAAAATATGTTTATTCGCCCAACAGAAGAAGAATTGGTTGATTTTGAACCAGACTTCGTTGTTTTAAATGGTGCCAAAACAAATAACCCCGATTGGCAGGAGCACGGCCTTAACTCAGAAAACTTCATTGCTTTCAACCTAACCGAAAAAATGCAGCTTATCGGTGGCACTTGGTATGGTGGTGAAATGAAAAAGGGCATGTTCAGCATGATGAACTACCTGCTTCCACTGCGCGGTATAGCCTCAATGCATTGCTCTGCCAATGTTGGTAAAGATGGCGATGTTGCAGTGTTCTTCGGTTTGTCTGGAACAGGCAAAACAACACTATCCACCGATAAAGACCGTCAATTGATTGGTGATGATGAACATGGCTGGGATGATGATGGCGTGTTTAATTTTGAAGGTGGCTGCTATGCTAAAGTTATCAATTTAAGCGAAGAAGACGAACCTGAAATTTATGGTGCTATTCGTCGCGATGCTCTTTTAGAAAACGTTACTTTATCTGAAGATAACGTCATTCAATTTGCTGATAATTCTAAAACCGAAAACACGCGTGTTTCTTACCCAATTGATCATATTGACAATATTGTTAAGCCAGTTTCAAAAGGTGGCCATGCTAAAAAGGTTATTTTTTTAACCGCCGATGCGTTTGGCGTAACACCGCCGGTCTCAAAATTAACAGCCGCGCAAACTAAATATTATTTCCTATCTGGCTTTACTGCAAAGCTAGCCGGTACTGAACGAGGCATTACAGCGCCAACACCAACATTCTCAGCGGCCTTCGGTGCAGCATTTTTATCATTACACCCCACCAAATACGCACAGGAATTAGTGAAACGTATGGAGGCTGTTAATGCCGAAGCCTACCTGGTTAATACTGGATGGAACGGCACGGGAAAACGAATTTCAATTAAAGATACCCGCGCTATCATTAATGCAATCCTTGATGGTTCAATTGAAGAAGCAGAAACAACACATATTCCCTACTTCAATTTAGAAATACCAACCGAGTTACCAGGCGTTAACACGGACATTCTTGACCCACGAAACACCTATGAAAATGAAGCTGATTGGGAAAAACGCGCCCATGAGCTTGCTCACTTATTTGAACTTAATTTCGAAAAGTACACAGATAACGAAGAAGGAAAATCTCTCGTAGCTGCTGGGCCGCAACTAAAATAATAACGTCAATCATAAACGTTAACCTCAAAGGCCATGCTCTTGCATGGCCTTTTTTGTGGTATCTTTGATAGCTACGTCACCACTGATCTCATCATTATTTATGCCCAATGATCCAAGCCATATCGTCAGACCTGGTAATAAAAAAAAGCGTAAAGGGAAATTTACTGAGAAAGGACGTCAACTCGATGCCAACGCTCAACAAGCGATAAAGCAATTACTTGCTAACAAACCACATCGAAAAGACCTTCTTATCGAGTACTTACACCTTATACAAGATACTTGGTCCTATATCAGCGAACAGCACTTAATGGCCTTGGCAGATATACTAAAATTACCTCAAGCGGCGGTCTATGAAGTTGCCACTTTTTATCATCATTTTGATGTCATCAAAGAAAATGAGGCTGCACCACCACCTATCACAATTCGTGTTTGTCAGTCCTTAAGCTGCTGTCTGGCCGGTGCTGATAATTTAATACTAGAATTAAACAAGCAAAACCCAGAAAACATTCGAATAACATCCGCCCCATGCATGGGTTTATGCAACCAAGCACCCGCTGCTGCTGTCGGCAAAAATTATCTCGGTCAGGTAACCTCCAGCTCGCTCCTGTACGCTGCACAGAACAACCTGACACAGGCCAATGTGCCTACATACCAACGTTATGAACAATACATAAACGCAAACGGGTATCAATTACTCGCATCGCTGAGCAAACAAACTCTCAGCGTCACTGACGCTATTAACGAAATTGAAAAAAGCAATTTAAAAGGTTTAGGTGGGGCGGGGTTTCCTACTGCCAGTAAATTACGTCTTGTAAAAGCCGAGCCCGCTCCTAAGTATTTTTGTGTAAATGCCGATGAAGGCGAACCCGGCACATTTAAAGACAGACATTACTTGTCCACCGCGCCACATCAATTTTTAGAAGGCCTGCTCATCGCAGCATATATTATTGATGCTAATAAAATCTTTATTTATTTGCGCGACGAATACCCTGCTATCCATCAATTATTGCACAACGAAATTCAACTCCTCGTTAATCATAAGATCATTAAAGAAGATTATATCGAGATTAGGCGCGGCGCTGGCGCCTACATTTGCGGCGAAGAATCTGCAATGATTGAATCAATTGAAGGTAAACGTGGCATTCCCCGCCAACGCCCGCCTTATGTTGCTCATCACGGTTTATTTGGTCGGCCGACCTTAGTACAAAACGTTGAAACCTTGTACTGGATTCCCACAATTTTAACTGATGGCGGTGAGCACTTTGCACAACAAGGTAAAAATGGGGCCAGTGGCTTGCGCACATTTTCAGTATCAGGTCGTATCAACAAACCCGGTGTCATTGTTGCCCCCGCTGGCAGCAATATTCGCGAATTAATTCATTTAGCAGGCGGTATGCTTAAGGGACATTCATTTAAAGCTTACCTACCGGGCGGTGCCTCTGGTGGTATCTTGCCTTCATCCTTAGACAATATTCCGTTAGATTTTGGCAGCTTAACAGAGTACGGCTGCTTTATAGGTTCGCATGCCATTATTGTTTTATCAGACAAGGATAGCATCAAGGCAACGAGTCAAAACCTACTTGCATTTTTTAATGATGAAAGTTGCGGTCAATGCAGCCCCTGTAGAGTTGGCTGTGAAAAGGCCAGCTCCTTGTTATCCGAACAGCAGTGGAATAAACCACTATTAAAAGAGTTATGTACAACAATGGCTGACGCATCAATCTGCGGACTAGGCCAAGCCGCTCCAAACCCAATTTTATCGAGCATTAAATATTTCAGCGATGAGGTCTAAATGAGCAATTTAGTTTCATTTTTAATAGATGGAAAAAAGGTTTCTGCTGAACCTGAAGAATCAATTTGGCAAGTCGCTAAACGACTCGGCACCACTATTCCGCATTTATGTTTTAACAATAAGCCCGGTTACCGCTCCGATGGCAACTGCCGGGCCTGCATGGTTGAAATTGACGGCGAACGCACACTCGCCGCTTCGTGTTGCAGACACCCCAGCGATGATATGGTCGTTCACACACAGAGTAAACGCGCCACAGCAGCTCGTCGGCTTGTCATCGAATTATTAAGTACCGATGTAAATCAGCAGACGATTGCGGGATCAACTTTCGATAATTTGGTGCAATCCATGGAGATTGGGCCTTCACGATTTCCAAAAAAAGTAACTAACACCCCCGACTTATCTCACCCAGCCATCTCTGTAAAGCTTGATGCCTGTATTCATTGTACGTTGTGCGTTCGTGCCTGCCGAGAAATTCAAGTTAATGGTGTGATTGGTCTAGCTGAGCGAGGTCATGATGAAAAAATAATTTTTGATTTTGACGACCCAATGGGGCAATCCACCTGCGTTGCTTGTGGTGAGTGCGTTCAAGCCTGCCCAACTAATGCACTCTCACCTGCTTCAGCCAAAGTCACTAAGACAGACAAACAAGTACAATCCGTTTGCCCCTATTGCGGTGTAGGTTGCCAAGTTAGCTTAAAGGTTAACGATAACAAAATCTGCTCTGTCGAAGGTGCTAATGGCCCCTCTAACCAAGGCCGCTTATGCGTAAAAGGCCGCTTTGGTTTTGATTACATTACATCTGAGCAGCGACTTACCGAACCGCTAATCAGAAAAGAGGGTATCGAAAAAGGCGTTAATATCGACCCAGCTAACCCCTATTCGCATTTTAGAAAAGCCTCTTGGGAAGAAGCACTTAATCTTGCTGCGAAAGGTTTTTCAGACATTAAACAACAGCATGGTGCTGATTCCCTGGCTGGCTTTGGCTCTGCAAAGTGCTCTAATGAAGAAGCTTATATTTTCCAAAAACTAATTCGAGCCGGCTTTGGCACTAATAACGTCGATCACTGCACACGTTTATGTCATGCTTCCTCCGTTGCCGCACTCATGGAAACAATTGGTTCAGGGGCCGTTACCGCACCGTTTATGGCAGCTGAAGACAGCGATTTGATCATCATTATTGGCGCGAATCCAAGTGAAAACCACCCCGTTGCAGCAACCTTTTTTAAACAAGCTGTCGAGCGCGGTACCGAATTGGTTGTGATGGATCCTAGGGCTCAAGCGTTAAAACAACAAGCAACGCATATGCTACAGTTTACACCGAGCACAGATGTTGCCTTACTGAACGCCATCATGCACGTGATTGTTGATGAAAAACTTTATAATCAACATTATATTGATCAACACACCTCTGGTTTTAAGCTGTTTGCTACACACCTTAAAGACTATGCGCCTGAAAAAATGCAGAGTATTTGCGGCGTAACTGCCGACACCATCAAAACAGTTGCAAGGAAATATGCAACCGCCAAATCTGCCATTATTTTTTGGGGTATGGGCATCTCACAGCATACACACGGAACAGACAATGCGCGTTGCCTTATTTCATTAGCCTTAATGTGTGGTCATATAGGACGCCCCGGCACAGGCCTCCACCCTCTACGCGGCCAGAATAATGTTCAAGGCGCCTCGGATGCTGCTTTAATCCCAATGTTTTACCCCGACTACAAGCCAATAAGTGACTGTGAAACACAAACCTTTTTTGAATCCCTATGGGACACACCCTTGAACCCCAAAGAAGGCTTAACAGTCGTTGAAATTATGCATGCGATACATCGCAACAGCATTAAGTCCATGTACATCATGGGGGAAAATCCTGCCATGTCAGACCCTAATTTAAACCATGCCCGTGCAGCACTGGCTAAATTAGAGCACCTTGTTGTACAAGATATTTTTCTAACCGAAACAGCTATGTTTGCAGACGTTGTTTTACCTGCTACCGCGTGGCCGGAAAAAAATGGTACTGTAACAAACTCAAACAGACAGGTACAAATGGGGCGACAAGCTGTTGAACCACCAGGCAATGCAAAAGCTGACTGGTGGATTACACATCAGATCGCTCAGCGTTTAGGTTTAGAGTGGCCCTATTCAACACCAAAAGATATCTATCATGAAATGCTGTTAGCCATGCCCTCATTAGCTAACATCAGCTGGGAACGTCTTGAGCAAGAGCATTCCGTCACCTACCCTTGCCCGTCCCCTAAGGAAGCTGGTCACGATATCGTTTTTGCCGATGGTTTCCCCACTGAAGACGGACGCGGAAAATTTATCCCTGCAAGCTTTTTGCCGGCTAATGACAAATTAGACACCGAATACGACTTTATTCTGACAACAGGCAGACTACTAGAACATTGGCACACTGGCGCAATAACTCGACGTAGTGAAGTACTCAACACACTCGAACCAGAAGCTTTTGTTCAAATGAGCCCCATCGATTGTTCAGCGCTTAAGGTACAAGCAGGCGACATGGTTTGCGTTTCAAGCCGCCGAGGATCTATTAACATCAAGGTTCGTGTTGACCATAAAGTACAAACTGGCCTCATATTCATCCCGTTTGCTTACGTCGAAGCAGCGGCTAATTTATTGACCAGTCATGATCTGGACCCTTTTGGAAAAATACCTGAATACAAGTTCTCAGCTGTCAAAGTAGAGCCAATTTAATGCCCAACAACTCAAATAAAATTATCGGCGTCATCCTGTCAGGTGGTCTCTCGAGAAGGATGAACAACCAAGACAAGGGCTTCATTCAACTCGCTCATAAGCCTCTTTTTGAACACGTATTAGAGCGATTGTCTCCTCAATGCGACTCAATTATTATTAGTAGCAACAAGGAGAGCCAGCAACTGTCTTCTTATGATTTACCTATTATTAAAGATTCATTAGAAGGGTTCTTAGGACCTTTAGCCGGGCTTTTAGCCTGCATGCAGTGGGTAAGAAAGCATCAACCCGGTGTACAATGGATTGCCTCTGTGCCCGTTGATACGCCTTTTATACCCCAAAATTTAGTTTCCACGCTTTATCAATCAATGCTTGAAAACACCGCCGATATTGCCTGCGCCACTTCAAATGGTCGCACACACCCCGTTATTGCCTTATGGCCAATAAGGCTACTTGATGATCTGGAAGCTGCACTAAGCAAGGAGAATATACGCAAAATTGATTTATGGACATCTCGCTACAAAGTCTCCCTCCCAGACTTCAGTGATAGCTTGCTTGACCCTTTCTATAACATTAATTGTCATGAGGATTTAGTGCACGCCGAAGCGTTGCTACGTAAGCCGAATGAAAATACAGCCTAAACTTAAGCTGTTACATCAAACACTATCCGCTCGGCCCCATTCAAAACTTGAAAATGTTGCCCTTTTGCTCGCGAAATTAAAGTTACACCAAACTCGCAGGCAAGCTCAAACCCCATCTTAGTGGCCCCAGAACGAGACAATAATATAGGCACCCCCATTTGCGCGACCTTGATAACCATTTCAGAGGTTAAACGCCCTGTTGTGTAGAAAACACAGTCATCACCTTTAATACCCTTCAACCACATATGTCCAGCAATAGTATCAACGGCATTATGACGCCCTACGTCTTCAACAAAGAACAATACCTCCTTACCTTTACAAAGCGCACAACCATGAACAGCACCCGCCTTTTTATAGACTTGGTTACGTTGCCCAAAATGATTAAGCAAATAATACAATACAGATTGTTCAATACTACGTTTGGCTAACACCTGCTCCTTTAAACTCTCAACAACATTACCAAACATCGTGCCTTGTCCACACCCTGAAGTAATTGTTCGACGTGCTTTTAATTTCTCAATATTAGGGTTCTTTTTACTCGATACAATCACTGCAGCATTGGTTTGCCAATCAACTTGAAGTACCTTTATATCTCCGATAGTCTCAAAGAAGGTTTGATTTTTAAGGTAACCCAACACCAACAATTCAGGAAAAGACCCCATCGTCATTAAGGTTACTATTTCTTTTTTATCGATATAGATGGTTAGCGCACGTTCTTCAACCAATTCAATTTCAATCGACTGCCCCTTCTCGTTGACGGCAAAAACACAAGATGAACCCTTAATTTTTGACGCTGTCATCTCGATCATTATGTTTTCTCTTTTAGAATTACCCCCTTATAACACGCAAAAAAAAAGCCATGCAAATGCATGGCCTTTTTAAACGCATAGAACAATTAAAGCAGGTGCTTTACACCATCACGTTCTTCTTTAAGCTCATTTTCCGTTGCGATCATTCTTTCACGACTGAAATCATTAATTTCAAGACCTTGAACGATTGAATAGTCACCGTCTTTAACAGTCACAGGGAATGAGTAAATTAAACCTTCTTCAATACCATAGCTTCCATCACTTGGAATTCCCATACTCACCCAATCGCCGTCTGCTGTTCCTTGCACCCAAGTACGCATATGGTCTAATGCAGAACTGGCAGCAGACGCTGCGCTTGACAAGCCACGTGCTTTAATAATGGCAGCGCCACGTTGTTGAACAGCAGGAATAAAGTCATCGGCATACCAGCTTGCATCGACCTTAGATAACGCATCTTCACCGTTGATTAAGCAATTGTGAAGGTCTGGGTATTGTGTTGCTGAGTGGTTGCCCCAGATTGTCATCTTAGTAACGTCCGTATTATGATTACCCGTTTTTTCGGCCAATAAGCTCATCGCACGATTATGGTCTAAACGTGTCATTGCTGTGAAGTTACGTGGGTCAAGGTCTGGTGCATTATTCATCGCAATCAATGCATTTGTATTTGCAGGGTTACCCACCACTAATACACGAACATCACGTTTAGCAACTTTATTTAAGGCTTTACCTTGTACCGAAAAGATGGCCGCATTTGCTTCCAACAAGTCTTTACGTTCCATACCAGGACCACGTGGACGAGCGCCCACTAAGAATGCAAAATCGATATCTTTAAAGGCAACTTCAGCATCATCAGACATTGAAACACTTTGTAATAAAGGAAATGCACAATCGTTCAATTCCATAACCGCACCCTCAAGCGCACCTAAAGCAGGTGTGATTTCTAATAGGTGTAAACAAATTGGCTGATCTGGGCCTAAAAAGTCGCCAGATGCTATACGAAATAATAATGAGTACGAAATTTGACCAGCGGCGCCGGTAACGGCTACATGAACAGGTGCTTTCATTTCTAACAATCTCCTTAATAAAAAAGATGAATTATAGCTGATATTCGACTTTTTTTACTTAAAAACCATCATTCCTTATTAGCTAGGCGGTATTAAGCTATTCTTTTTCTCGAGATTTAAGAATTTTTTTTAAATCGTAATGATAGATAAAGCTCGGCAAAGCAAAGACAACAAATAAACATATTGTAACCACGTAGAACTCCCAGTTCTGCGCAGTATTTGTTCCCATTATTTTGTATTCCAAAGCAAAGCCAACACTGAACGTCAGCACATACCAACATAGCCATTCAAACCAGCGAAACCAGCCTGATTTATGCGCGATTTGTCTAATACAAAAAAGTTTATCGCTTAACCATGGCAAATTAGCCATAAGAATCGAAAAAATCAGAAAGATAACAATTGTTAATTGATTACTCATCAATGAATTTTAATGCTTATAATTATTGGTGCCGAGAGCGGGATTTGAACCCGCACGTCCATAGGACACTACCCCCTCAAGATAGCGTGTCTACCAATTCCACCACCTCGGCAAATCCATTCAGTTAATCAGGAATGGGCAGGTCATCAGCAGGCTTCATACCATTTTGCTTAGCCAGCCCATCTGTTGGTTCCACAAGGTTGTTGATTAAGTCCGCAGGCGTAGCTTCTGTTGATTTTGCTGGTTGTGAAACCGTCAAGCCATCAATAATATCATCAGGTGCTGCTCTATTGCCTCCTAGATAAGCAAGCGCTAGACTTGTTGAAAAAAACAATGCGGCCAAAATAGCTGTCGAACGACTTAAAAAAGAGCCGGAACCTTTAGCACCAAATACCGTACCGGATGCACCACTGCCAAATGCTGCGCCAGCATCAGCGCCTTTACCATGCTGAATCAAAATCAACCCTATCATCAATGCTGCAATAACCACATGCACTGATAAAACTATTCCAAACACACTCATTCTCTTATCCTTCTATACCTAAACGGTATGAGTTTTATTACGGCAGAACTTACCCACCAAGTTTATTTTTACGCTTTTTGGCAAATTGAAACAAACGCTTTTGCATCCAAGGATGCGCCACCTATCAAACCACCATCAATATCTTTTTGTCCAAACAATGACATTGCATTATCTGGTTTTACACTTCCGCCATATAAAATGCGAAGCATGTTAGCTGCATTTACATCTCTCTCGCTAACCAATGCTCTTATAAAAGCATGCACCTTTTGAGCTTCTTCAGGGGAGGCCGTTAACCCCGTTCCAATGGCCCAAACGGGTTCATAAGCCAGAACCAGTTGCGTCAAATCTACAGCGCTATTATTTAATAACGCCTCAACCTGATCGTTAATTACATCAAATGTAGCACCAGACTTGTATTCTTCCTGTGTTTCACCAACACAATAAACAGGAGTAACTCCAGTCATTTGGGCTGCCAGCACTTTCTTAACCAGCTGCGCATTTGCTTCATTAAATAGTGTTCGCCTTTCTGAGTGACCTATTAGTACCCAGCTACAGCCAACATCTTCCAACATATGCGCCGACACTTCACCGGTATATGCCCCAGACTGATACTCTGAAACAGTTTGAGCACCTATGGTTATCACTGTCGGTTTAGTTATTTCTTGTGCAGCCGCTATATAGACGAAAGGCACGCAGACTCCTATATCACACGTTATTTTATCATCAATTGTCGTTTCAATTGCACGTAAAATTTCACTTGTTGAGTCAAGTGAACCATTCATCTTCCAGTTTCCAATAACCAGTGATCGACGCATCAAACTTCTTACCTTAAAAAACGAGCAAGGTTAGCGGCTATTCAGCAATAAATCAATCTTAATTAAGCGAGCACTCACGCACAATTCACCCCTTAAGCGTCAAGTAGGCCTTCGACTGTTTTACTAAGGTCCATCGCCAGTTTTTCCACTAACTTCACATCTTCGCCTTCAACCATTACCCTAACTAATGGTTCTGTGCCAGAAGGCCTTAACAATACTCTTCCTGCGCCTTTTAAAACCTTCTCGATAGAAGCAACGGCTTTATTAATATCATCCGTCATCGCAAACTTTTTAGCACCACTTAGCTTCACATTAATCATACATTGAGGATACTTTTGAATATCACTTTTTAGTTCATTCAAAGAGGTGCTCTCGCGCATCATAATCTCAATCACTTGTAGAGCTGAAATAATTCCATCACCTGTTGTCGTTCTATCAGCACAAATTATATGCCCAGACCCTTCACCACCCAAGATTGACTCTGATTCGTTCATCAACTGAATAACATGCCGATCTCCTACTGCTGAGCGTAATAAGTCAATACCTAATCTATTGAGTGCATGCTCAACGCCTAGATTAGTCATCAATGTTCCTACAACAGATGAACCTGAATAACCATTTGATTGACGACCTTTGGCTAAAATATACAAAATATCATCACCATCCAACACTTCGCCTAAGTGGTCAACCATGATTAATCGATCGCCATCGCCATCTAATGCCACACCAAAGTCAGCATTATTGGATAAAACCGCCTCGGTTAACGCCTGAGGGTTAGTTGCTCCACAACCATCATTAATATTAATGCCGTTTGGCTCAGCACCTATTTTAATCACCTCCGCACCTAATTCACTAAACACATAAGGAGCAATATGATAGGTAGAGCCGTGTGCGCAATCGACAACCATTTTTAAAGAAGATAAGTCGATCATTGAAGAAATCGTGCTTTTACAAAACTCTATGTATCGACCCGCCGCATCATTAATACGGTTAGCTTTACCTAACCGAGACGATTCCACAACGATGAGTGGCTCGTCCATTTTTTGTTCTATCGCTTGCTCTATCTCATCGGCAAGCTTTTCACCTTCACTAGAAAAAAACTTTATACCATTATCATAATGAGGGTTATGTGAAGCACTAATGACTATTCCTGCATTGGCACGGAGCGTTCTCGTTAAATATGCAATTCCTGGGGTTGGCATAGGGCCTAATAACTGAACATTTGCGCCTGCTGCAACTAAACCAGCCTCTAATGCTGATTCAAACATATAACCGGAAATACGAGTATCTTTGCCAATTACAATTTTACAATGCCCTTGTTGCTCGAACACTCTCCCGGTCGCCCAACCCAGCTTTAAAATAAATTCGGGAGTAATGACCCCTTCCCCAACTAAGCCTCTAATACCATCGGTACCAAAATATTTTCTTGTCATAGTTTCCTCATTTGGCAGCCTGAACAGCCATATAGACTTTTAACGCATCAGCTGTTTCAGCAACATCATGCACACGAACAATAGACGCACCATTAGCCACTGCTAACAACGCGGCACTAACACTGCCAATTAATCTCTCATCGACTTTTTTATCTAATAACTGACCAAACATTGATTTTCTTGATAGGCCAGCCAATATTGGGCAGCCATGGCTCTCAAACTCTTTTAGTTTCGCCAATAATGTCAGGTTATGTTGTAAGGTTTTACCAAAGCCAAACCCTGGGTCTAATATAATCTTCCCTTTAGCAATACCGACTTGCTCACAGGCCGCTATACGCTGAGCAAAAAAATCATTCAGCTCTTCAACCACATTAAGGTAATATGGTTGATCTTGCATCGTGGTAGGGTCTGCTTGCATATGCATTAAACAGACAGGCACTCCTAAAGAAGCCGCCATATCCAGTGAACCCGGTCTCTGTAAGGCATACACATCATTGATAAAGTCCGCTCCGGCCTCTATGGCAGCCTTCATAACATCAGCTTTGCTGGTATCAATTGAAATGGCAATATCCGATTTAAGTCGAATCCCTTCAATAACAGGAACCACCCTTAGGATTTCCTCGTGTGTAGAAACAGGTAATGCATTAGGCCGTGTAGATTCACCGCCAATATCAATAATTGTGGCGCCTTGCTCAGCCATCTTCAAGGCATGTTGCACCGCTGATTCTATCTGTGTAAAAGAACCTCCGTCAGAAAAAGAATCCGGCGTAATATTAAGAACCCCCATAATTTGGGGGCTCTTTAGATCAAATATTTGGTCAAGACGACTCTTCACAGCATTAAGGTTGTTCAGCAGGGCCTCCAATAGTCGGCTTTGACTCCTTATCTGTAGCGTCTTTATCTTCTATCGTCGCTTTCCCTGAACCAGATTGATCATCATTTTCCCAATCTTTAGGTTCACTCACTGGCTGACGAGCCATTAATTGGTCTAATTGATCGCTATCAAGTGTTTCATACTTCATTAACGCTTCTGACATAGAGTGTAAAATATCAATATTTTCAGTCAATAAGCTCTTAGCACGCTCGTAGTTTCTATCAATAAACACTCGAACTTCTTTATTAATAAGCTCGGCTGTTTCATCCGAAATCATCTTAGTTTGACCACCAGAATGCCCCATTGCATTTTCATCTTCTCCGTAATTTAATGCGCCAAGTTTTTCTGAAAAACCCCATTGAGTCACCATATTTCTAGCAATAGCGGACGCTCTTTCAATATCATTTGATGCACCAGTTGTTACCGCTTCTTCACCAAAGATAATTTCCTCTGCTAAGCGACCACCATATAAGCTTGATAATTGGCTTTCTAACTTCTGTTTACTGATACTAATTTGATCTTGCTCAGGTAAGAACATTGTGACACCTAACGCTCGCCCACGTGGAATGATGGTCACCTTATAGACAGGATCGTGCTCAGGCACTAAGCGACCAACAATTGCATGACCTGATTCGTGATATGCCGTGCACCTTTTTTCGTCTTCACTCATCACCATAGAACGACGTTCTGCGCCCATTAACACCTTATCTTTAGCGTTCTCCATGTCGTTCATATCAACTAACTTCTTATCAGCTCTAGCCGCAAATAATGCCGCTTCGTTTACCAAGTTAGCCAAATCTGCACCTGAAAAGCCCGGTGTGCCTCGTGCAATCACATTAGGGTTAACACTGTCACCGAGAGGCACCTTTTTAAGGTGCACTTTTAAGATTTGCTCGCGCCCTCTAATATCTGGTAAAGGAACAACCACTTGTCGATCAAAACGACCTGGGCGTAATAAGGCCGGGTCTAAAACATCAGGACGGTTAGTCGCGGCAATAACAATCACCCCTTCATTACCAGAAAACCCGTCCATCTCAACCAATAATTGGTTCAAGGTTTGCTCACGCTCATCATTACCACCACCAATACCAATACCACGGGCACGGCCAACCGCATCAATCTCATCGATAAAAATAATACACGGTGCATTTTTCTTGGCTTGTTCAAACATGTCTCGAACACGTGAAGCCCCTACACCAACAAACATTTCAACAAAATCAGAACCCGATATGCTGAAAAAAGGCACTTTAGCTTCACCAGCAATCGCCTTCGCTAACAAGGTTTTACCTGTACCAGGCGAACCCGACATTAAAATTCCGCGTGGGATTAAACCACCTAATTTTCGAAACTTACTAGGGTCTGTTAAAAAATCAACAACCTCTCCAACCTCTTCTTTTGCTTCTTGAACACCCGCCACATCAGCAAACGTTACTTTTATTTCATCTTCACTTAATAGTTTCGCTTTGCTTTTACCAAAGGACATTGCTCCACGACCACCGGCACCGCCTCCGCCACCTTGCATTTGGCGCATAAAGAATATCCACACACCAATTAACAAGAGCATCGGGAACCATGATATTAAAATTGACATAAGCACCGATTGCTCTTCAGGTGGTTTGGCAATAATTTCAACACCATTTTTTAGTAAGTCATCAACAAGGTGAATATCACCAGGACTACGTGTTGTAAAACGCTCACCTAACGTAGTTTGACCACTAATATTAGGCCCATCTATGGACACTTTACTAACCTGGCCTGCATTAACAGCACTGATAAACTGCGAATAACTTAAATTACTAGTTGATGATTGTTTTGATCCACCAAAATTATTGAATACGGACATCAGCACGACGGCGATTACCACCCACATAATAATGTTCTTAACCATTTCGTTCAAAGTGTTACTCCCTCGTGATGTTTATGACAGTGCTCAATTAAACTGTTATTTTTAAAATTCATTCAGTAATTTATGGGGTTAGATTACTACAATTTCAAGCCCTTTGCCAAAAGGTAAACCTCTCGACTACGTGCGCGTGAAGCTTTGGGTTTGCGAATCAGTACTGTCGAGAAAACTTTTTTAGCCTCTTGAACATACTGGTCAAACCCTTCACCTTGAAACAGCTTTATCAAAAACGAGCCCCGGCTATTTAAACTGTTTTTTGCAAAATCTAATGCCAATTCTGCTAAATACATGGATTTTGGTTGATCAATCGCCTTACTACCACTCATATTAGGCGCGATATCAGACATCACTATATCGACTGTTTGATAACCGATTAAGTTTTGTAAGCGCTCAAAAACCTCGTCGTCACTAAAGTCACCTTTAATAAAGTCAACACCATCAATAGGATCAATATCTAATAAATCTAACGCGATGACTCGCCCATCGCCTGCGATTTTTTTTATGGCATATTCTGACCAACCACCCGGCGCGGCACCTAAGTCCACCACAATTTGTCCAGGCCTCAATAACCGGTCTTTTTTGTCAATTTCTTCTAATTTAAATACGGCGCGCGAACGAAGCCCCATTTGTTGAGCTTTTTTTACATACTCATCGTTAAAATGCTCATCCAGCCACTTTTGTTTGTTTTTATGCTTGGTCATACCTTTGCATTATTATTTGTTTACCCACTGTTAACATAGGTACATCTACAAAACAGACGCACCTTCTTGTATCTTTTAAGTGTAGAATGCGCGACCTAACTTAACAGAATTTAATGAAACACTATGGCATTATCAAATCAGCAAAAAAAGAAACTAAAGGCACACGCACACTCTTTAAAGCCTGTTGTTCGTCTAGGTCAGTCTGGCCTAACCAGTAATGTATTAGACGAGATTGAGTCTGCGATCACGCACCACGAGCTAATTAAGGTAAAAGTGTCTGCTGATGATCGAGATGACAAAAAAGCGATCATTCAAGAGATTGCTGATAAAACCGCCTCAGAACTCATTCAAAGCATTGGTTTTATGGCTGTTTTTTACAGAGAAAACCAAGATAAAAAAGCTTATTCGTAACGAACATCCAAAATTTCAAACTCTGTGACTCCACCAGGCGCTCTTACCTCAGCAACATCCCCTTCTTCCTTTCCTATCAATGCTTTTGCAAAAGGGGATGCATAGGAAATTAAGTTTTTCTTTATATCTGCTTCATCTTCGCCAACAATCGTATAGACAACCAACTCTTCTGTCTCGATATTTTCTAGCTCAACGGTACAACCAAAAATAACTTTGCCGTTAGCGTCCATGGTAGAAACGTCTATAATTTGTGCATTTCCTAATTTGCTTTCAATATCACGAACCCGTGCTTCTATTAAGCCCTGCTCTTCTCTGGCCGCATGATATTCAGCATTTTCTTTTAAATCACCGTGCGCGCGAGCATCAGCAATCGCTTCGGTCACTTTAGGACGCTTTACATTTTTTAGCTCGTCCAATTCTTTTTTAAGGCTTTCTGCGCCTTTTTTAGTTAATGGTACCTTACTCATAAATAATCCTTAATTTTTACAACTTAATGACGTGCTTGCAATGCGTGAAGCTCTCTGACTTCTTTCACAGTAATATCTGCTAATGCATCAATTGTCGCTTTAGCACCCGCCATAGTAGTGCAATATGTCACCTTATTTTGTAACGATTCACGACGGATTGAAAATGAATCAAGAATCGCTTGTTTACCTTCTGTGGTATTAACGATTAGCTGAATAGGTTCATTTTTAACCACATCTACAATATGAGGACGGCCTTCGTTAACCTTGTTGACTAGCTCACATTCAACCCCAGCTGCCTTTAAGGCATCTGCCGTCCCTTTTGTAGCCAGTATTTGCTTCCCGCGTGAAACCAATACTTTGGCTAAATTAATCATTTTATCTTTGTCAGCATCTCTAACGCTAAACAATACTTTATCTTTATTTGATAATTCAATACCAGCAGCACGCTGTGATTTACCGAATGCCTCTCCAAATGTATCCCCTACACCCATCACTTCACCTGTTGATTTCATCTCAGGGCCTAATAACGGATCTACATTAGGAAATTTAACAAAGGGGAAAACCGACTCTTTAACCGAGAAATACTTAGGAATGATTTCTTGAGTGGTGCCCTGATCTGCTAATGACTGCCCTGCCATACAACGAGCTGCAATTTTCGCTAACGGGTACCCCGTCACTTTCGATACAAAAGGAACTGAGCGTGATGCACGGGGGTTTACTTCTAAGATATAAATATCATCCCCTTTAATAGCGAATTGAATGTTCATCAAACCGACAACGCCTAATTCACGAGCAAGGTCTTTAGCCTGTACACGCATTCTATCTTGCACCTGCTGACTCAAATCAAATGGAGGTAATGAGCAGGCCGAATCGCCCGAGTGAACACCCGCCTGCTCGATATGTTCCATAATGCCGCCGATTAACAACTCCTTACCATCGAAAATAGCATCTACATCGACTTCAACAGCATCATCTAAGAAACGGTCCAATAACACCGGTGAATCATTTGAAACACTAACTGCTTCTCGCATATATGTACGAAGTTCTGCTTCGTTATAAACGATTTCCATCGCACGACCACCCAATACATATGATGGCCTTACAACTAGCGGATAACCAATTTCTTCTGCATGAAGTACGGCTTGTTCTGGATTTCGCGCGGTTCTATTAGGTGGCTGTAAAAGCCCTAGCTTTTCAACTAATTGTTGGAAACGCTCACGATCTTCTGCCAGATCAATAGCTTCCGGTGATGTTCCAATAATTGGGACGCCTGCAGCTTCTAAATCTTCCGCTAGTTTTAGCGGTGTTTGACCTCCGTATTGAACAATCACGCCCTTTGGCTTTTCAAGGTGTACGACTTCAAGCACATCTTCCAGTGTTAACGATTCAAAGTACAAACGGTCTGAGGTATCAAAATCAGTTGATACCGTTTCAGGGTTACAGTTAACCATAATGGTTTCATACCCGTCTTCACGCATTGCCAACGCTGCATGGACACAACAATAATCAAACTCGATTCCCTGTCCTATGCGGTTTGGGCCGCCACCCAATACTATAATCTTCTCACGGTCACTTGGCTGTGATTCACACTCTTGTTCATAAGTAGAATACATATAAGCTGTAGAAGACGAAAACTCACCTGCACAAGAATCAATCCGTTTATAAACAGGGCGAATATTCATCTCGTGTCGGGCTGCCCTTACGGCACTTTCTTTAGCGCCCAGTAAAGCAGCTAATCGCGCATCTGAGAAACCTTTTCGTTTCAATCGATACATTGTTAAATTATCAATTGAAGCAAGCTCACTGTTTGATAAAACAGCTTCTTCATTTAACAAATCTTCTATTTGAATCAAAAACCAGCGATCAATTTTTGTTTGCTCAAAAATACTTTCTAAACCAAAACCTTTCCTAAACGCATCTGCCAAATACCAAATACGATCAGCACCTGGTTGTTGTATTTCACGCCTTAAAATAGCATCAACCCCTTCTTCGTTTAAATCAACGATTGGGTCTAATCCATTCTTACCTGTTTCAAGCCCGCGTAAGGCTTTTTGTAGTGACTCTTGAAATGTTCGCCCTACAGACATTACCTCACCGACAGATTTCATCTGCGTAGTAAGACGGTCATCTGCCATTGGAAATTTTTCAAAGGTAAAGCGAGGAATTTTCGTAACAACATAATCAATAGACGGCTCAAATGATGCGGGTGTTGCGCCCCCTGTTATTTCATTACTTAGTTCATCCAAGGTGTAACCGATCGCCAATTTTGCAGCCACTTTAGCAATAGGAAAACCCGTTGCTTTTGAGGCTAACGCTGATGAACGGGAAACTCGTGGGTTCATTTCAATCACAATCATCGCACCATTTTCTGGATTGATGGCAAATTGAACATTAGACCCGCCTGTATCCACACCAATTTCACGCAATACATCGATCGAAGCATTACGCATAATTTGATATTCTTTATCGGTTAATGTCTGGGCGGGGGCAACCGTAATAGAATCCCCTGTATGCACTCCCATTGGGTCAAAATTTTCAATGGAACAAATAATAATACAGTTATCTTTACGATCACGTACCACTTCCATCTCGTATTCTTTCCAACCTAAGACGGACTCTTCAATCAACAACTCATTAGTGGGTGATAAGTCCAAACCTCGCTCACATATCTCTACGAACTCTTCTCGGTTATATGAAATACCGCCACCACTACCACCCATCGTAAAAGATGGACGAATAATTGTTGGAAAACCGATATCATCCAAGGCTTCAAATGCTTGCTCCATATTATGTGCAACAAATGAACGTGGCGTCGACAAACCGATTTTAGTCATCGCCTTTTTAAACAGATCCCTATCTTCTGCTTTATCTATTGCTTGTTTTGACGCGCCAATCATTTCAACATTATGTTTTGCAAGCACGCCATGCCTATCCAAATCTAGCGCACAATTAAGTGCCGTCTGCCCACCCATCGTTGGTAACAGCACATCTGGCTTTTCTTTTTCAATAATTTTTTCAACCGTCTGCCAATCAACCGGCTCGATATAAATTGCATCGGCTGTTTCGGGGTCCGTCATGATTGTCGCTGGATTTGAATTAACCAAAATCACGCGATAACCTTCTTCTCTTAGCGCCTTACAAGCCTGCGTTCCTGAATAATCAAACTCACAAGCCTGACCAATAACAATAGGGCCTGCACCTAATAGTAAAACGGATTTTATGTCGGTTCTTTTTGGCATAATTCTCTTTATAAATTTTTATGGCTAATTGCCAGGTGTACACAAAAGGGTGTCAACGTTTTCATTGACCGCTCGCTTAATTAAGCTTTATATGAGTCCATCATTGTCGTAAACCGGTCAAACAGGTACACAATATCTTGCGGACCAGGGCTCGCTTCTGGGTGCCCTTGGAATCCAAATGCGGGGCAATCCGTTCGCTCTATCCCTTGTAGGCTCTTATCAAATAATGAAGTATGCGTTGCCTTTAAATTAGCTGGCAAAGAATCCGCATTCACAGCAAAGCCATGGTTTTGACTAGTGATCATAACCCGTTGCGTTACTAAGTCCTGTACCGGATGGTTAGCGCCATGGTGACCAAATTTCATTTTTACTGTTGAGGCACCACTGGCTAACGCCAACAATTGATAGCCTAAACAGATACCAAATACGGGGACTTTCTCTTTTAAAATAGTTTTGATGGCCTCAATGGCATAATCACATGGCTCTGGATCGCCGGGGCCATTTGATAAAAACACACCATCTGGTGACATTGCTAACACCTCTGAAGCTGGCGTTTTCGCTGGCACAACACAGACTTCGCAGCCCGACTCCACCAACAACCTAAGAATATTTCGCTTAACGCCAAAGTCATACGCGACAACCTTGTAGTTTGCTTTCTTCGTTGCAGCCTTGCTTGTTTGCCCTAACTGCCAAACTGGGCTTGTCCAGTCATAAGGTTTTTTGCAGGACACCAGCTGCGCAAGATCAAGCCCTTTAAGTGGCGTCACTTCTTTTGCTGATGCTAAGGCATGCGCCTCATCAACTTCCTCACCGGCTATGATACAGCCTCGTTGCGCGCCTTTTTCACGTAGAATTCTTGTCAACCTACGCGTATCAATATCAGCAATTGCAACGATATTATTTCTAGCTAAATATGCAGATAAGGACTCTTCTGAACGCCAATTACTATGCAGTAACGGTAAATCCCTAATAACCAAGCCCTGCACATGAACTGCGGCAGACTCTTCATCTTCAGCATTTGCGCCAACATTACCAATATGCGGGTACGTTAGCGTTACAATTTGATGTGAATAGGATGGGTCAGTGAGAATTTCTTGGTAACCCGTCATCGACGTATTAAAAACAACTTCGCCTGTTGTCAGGCCTTGAACGCCAATTGATTGGCCGTGAAACACACTACCGTCTTCGAGAACCAGTATCGCTTTGTCAGACAAATTACACCACCTTTAGATATACAAAACGGGAAGAACCTTTACTGGCACCACCCGTTTTGATTGTTAATATGTATGTCCGCGAATTTTACTGGATTAAGTGCCTCATTGTCCATTCCAACACGAGCATATTTTTTAGCAAATTATTTTGCGACATCCAGCGATTTCGACAAATACGCATTCATTATTAGCGTGGGGTCTTCTTTTAACCTTTCTTTCCATTCCCCTAAAGGTATTTCCGATTGAATCAATCCTCGCATAACACCAATAAAATCCGTACGACCAACTGTGATAGCACCCACCAGCAAATCATCTTTAAAGTTTAAACGAATATATTTATAGTTATCTTTATCTAGCAAAACTGCACTGTCACCACCTTCTACTCCGCCCCAACTGCCAAATGAAGTTGATACTAAACCAGATGTATCAAGAACATTCATGCTTAAACTACCTTTATAGGTAGAGTTACCACCCATCATATTAACCGCAGCTATCCGCCCATGATCAACGGCTGTTGGCTGAATAGCGTGCACTGAATTTCCACCTGTTGAAAAGTCTGGCCCCTGAGCAACATCACCAGCAGCAAAAACATCTTCAACACTGGTATGCAGCCCCGCATCGACAAGAATACCGTTATCCGTTTCAATACCACTGCCTTCTAAAAACTCAATATTTGAATAAACCCCTGTTGCAACAATAATCAAATCGTATTCAGTTAAGCTGTCGTCATCACGCTTCAAAGCTGGGCCAGGCTCAATTGATTTAATACTACTGGGCAGGATCATCTCCACCCCTTTTGCTTCACACCAAGACTGAATCATTTTGCCTGCGGTTTCATCCATCATCCGGCTAACCATAAAGCCAGTACGCCCCAGCATAACAGTCAGATTAACGCCTTTTTTTAGCATTGCCTCAATAATAATAGAGGCAACAAAGCCAGCCCCTAATAAAGCTACTTTAGAGCCTGGTTTAATTGAATCAAGTATTCGTCGACCATCCGCTAATGTCCAACAATTCACCACACCATCTGTTTCCGATCCCGGGAAAGGGCAATTTGCAGGACGCGAACCAGTCGCAATCATCAACTTGTCATACTCAAAGACATCACCACTATCAATAACAACCTGATGGCTTTTAGTCTCTACCTTTTCAACCCTTGCAATAACATGGTTAATATTCAAATCATCGAAATGGCCCGCTGTTTTTCTAAGGTGCGTGCCCGTATCTTGTATCATTCCACTTAAGTAATATGGCAACGCCATACGGGAATATGGTGACTCTTTTTCTTGACCAATCATCGTGATTGAACAATTTGCATCGGCTTTTCTCAGCGTCTCTGCTGCCCTCACAGAGGCTGGCCCAGCACCAATCAGAACGTACTTTTTAATATTCGATGAAGCCTGCGCCGGCTCAACTGTTTTAACTTGTGACATTACTTTTCTCTCCTATGTGTCGGCATCCGGCTTTATACTTTAATTACCAGCTCCCAACAGTATTGATGTCCTGTTTTATTACTGATTCTTATAACAGTATTTACATAAACCCTTACGTTATCTTTAAATATTAACAGAAAACTATCAATACAAAAGACGGCATTTAATCTTTCAGACCTAGTACGTCTTGCATGTCATATAAGCCAGGAGGTTGATCGGCAAGCCAACAAGCCGCCCTGATTGCACCAGTAGCAAAAGTCATTCGACTTGTTGCTTTATGACTGATTTCAATGCGCTCACCTTCATCGGCAAACATAACAGTGTGCTCACCTACAATATCCCCACCTCTGATGGTAGAAAAACCAATGGTTCCCTCTTCACGCTCACCAGTAATACCTTCGCGCGCATAAACTGCACACTCATCTAATGCCTTACCCATTGCATTTGCAACCACTTCGCCCATTTTTAAAGCAGTCCCGGATGGCGCATCTACTTTATGCTTATGGTGTGCTTCAATCACCTCAATATCAACAGATTGGCCGATTGCTTTTGCCGCCAACTCTAAAAGTTTTAACGTTACATTGACACCAATACCCATATTAGGCGCAAACACAATTGGGATATTTTTTGACGCTGACACTATCTGCGCTTTATCCGCCTCGCTAAATCCAGTCGTGCCAATTACGATTGCTTTTTTCTGTGACTGACAAAAAGACACCTTATCCAAACAAGCCTCAGGCCGAGTAAAGTCAACTAAAACATCAAAGTTAGGCGCTTGGTTTGAAAAATCTGAAACAACGTGAACTTGCTGCTGGCTCAACCCTGCCATTTCACCTGCATCTTTACCGATTGCAGGCGAGCCATCACGCTCAATAGCGACACCAAGTGTTGCCAACTTATTTTGTTGGCACGCTTTAATTAAGTTAAGTCCCATACGGCCACTTGCGCCAGATACCGCTATTTTTGTCATCTTTTCCCCTTATCAATATCACCTAGGCTATACACATCACTACAGCCTTTATTTTACTTTATAGAAACTCTAAACCTGTTAAGACTTCATTTTGTCAAAAAAACTTTTAACACCACCTAACCACGAATGCTCTTGTGGATTGTGCTTAGTGCCACCCGTTTTAAATGATGCTTCTAACTGTTCAACCAACGCCTTTTGTTCAGCTGTTAAACTAACTGGCGTTTCAACATTAACGCGACACATTAAGTCCCCGACAGGCCCTCCTCTTACAGGCTTAACACCTTTACCGCGTAACCTAAATAACTTACCTGTTTGCGTTTCGGGCGGAACTTTTAATTTAACTTTTCCAGACAAGGTAGGCACCTCAAGTTCGCCACCAAGTGTTGCTGTTGCAAAGCTAATGGGCATATCGCAATACAAATTTGCACCATCACGTGTAAATATGGCATGTTCACGAACATTAACTTGAACATATAAATCACCAGCAGGCCCACCATGATCTCCTGCTTCTCCTTCACCACCCAAGCGGATACGATCGCCAGTATCAACACCGGCAGGAATTTTTACCGATAATGTTTTTTGCTCTTTAGTTTTCCCTGTACCCCGACATTTACCACAAGGGTCTGTAATTTGCGATCCCGACCCATGACACGTTGGACAAGTTTGTTGAACAGAAAACATCCCTTGTTGCATACGCACTTGACCATGACCAGCGCATGATGAACAAACACCTGACTTACCACTTTTAGAACCGGTACCCTTACAAGTCGTACAACTAACAGAGGTAGGGATTTTTATTTTGGTTTCCATACCAAAAACAGCCTCTTCTAAAGACAAATCCAAGTTATAGCGTAAATCCGCACCACGAGTCACTTGGCTACGATGACCGCCTCCACCACCGCCAAATATATCGCCGAAAACGTCGCCAAATACATCACTAAATGAATCGCCACCAGAGTGTCCTCTGCCGCCACCCATAGAAGGATCCACTCCCGCATGACCGAATTGGTCATAAGCGGCGCGTTTTTGCTCATCACTTAAAATAGCGTATGCTTCTTGAATATCTTTAAATTTAGCCTCGGCATCTGGGTTATCAGTATTTCTATCCGGATGATACTTCATCGCCAAACGTCGATATGCTTTTTTTATTTCGCGCTCACTGGCATTTCGAGCAACGTCTAGTGTTTTGTAAAAATCTGCTTTTTCCATGACTCTCAAACCTTTAATACGTCAAAGCCACCGATAAATCGGCGGCCATGTCGTAGCCCAACACGGGCTATAGTTAAGTAACTTAAAACTAATGTTTTAAGGCTTATTTTTTATCGTCTTCTTTTACTTCTTCAAATTCAGCATCAACGACATCATCAGCATTTGCATCAGAGTCAGACTTTGCTTCAGCAGAAGCGCCTTCAGCCGCCCCTTCAGCGCCTGCATCAGCGTACATTTTTTCAGCTAACTTAGCGGACAATGTTGTTAAGGCTTCAGTTTTTTGCTCAATCGCTTCTTTGTCGTCACCTTTAATAGCTTCTTGAAGATCCGCAATAGCCGCTTCAATATCTGCTTTTTCAGAGGCATCAACCTTATCACCCATTTCTTCAATGGATTGTTCAGTTGCGTGAATCATGCCATCCGCTTGGTTTCTAACAGTCACAAGCTCATGCAATTTTCTATCTTCTTCAGCATGCGCTTCAGCATCGTTAATCATTGCTTCGACTTCTTCATCAGATAAACCACTTGATGCTTTAATAACAACAGATTGTTCTTTACCTGTGGCCTTATCTTTAGCAGATACATTTAGAATACCGTTTGCATCAATATCAAAAGACACTTCAATTTGCGGCGTACCACGACGTGCAGGCGGTATATCTTGAAGGTCGAAACGGCCTAAAGATTTATTGCCTGATGACATTTCACGTTCACCCTGTAGAACATGGATAGTAACTGCTGTTTGGTTATCTTCTGCTGTTGAGAATGTTTGACTCGCCTTACTAGGAATAGTCGTGTTTTTCTCAATTAGCTTTGTCATTACGCCACCCATTGTCTCAATACCCAATGAAAGTGGTGTTACATCTAATAAAAGCACATCTTTAACATCGCCAGCTAAAACACCTGCTTGAATTGCAGCGCCCACGGCAACGGCTTCATCTGGATTAACATCTTTACGTGGCTCTTTACCAAAGAATTCAGCAACAACTTCTTGAACTTTTGGCATACGTGTTTGACCACCAACCAAGATCACGTCATCAATCTCAGAGGCTGATAAACCAGCATCTTTAACAGCTGTTGCACAAGGCGCGACCGTACGTTGAACTAGATCATTAACAAGAGACTCGAGTTTTGCACGTGTCAATTTAACATTCAAATGCTTAGGCCCTGATGCATCTGCCGTAATGTAAGGCAAGTTAACATCTGTTTGTTGGTTAGATGATAGCTCTATTTTTGCTTTTTCAGCGGCTTCTTTTAAACGTTGAAGTGCTAATGGGTCGTTGTGTAAATCTACGCTGTTTTCTTTTTTAAACTCATCTGCAAGGAAGTCGATAATACGTAAATCGAAATCTTCACCACCTAAGAATGTATCACCATTGGTTGATAACACTTCAAATTGGTGCTCGCCATCAATTTCAGCAATTTCAATAATTGAAACGTCGAAGGTACCTCCACCCAAGTCATAAACAGCAACCGTACGATCACCACTTTTCTTATCCATGCCATAAGCTAACGCAGCCGCTGTTGGCTCGTTAATAATACGTTTAACGTCTAAACCGGCAATCTTGCCTGCATCTTTCGTTGCTTGACGTTGCGAATCGTTAAAGTAAGCAGGCACAGTAATAACGGCTTCTGTTACCTCTTCACCCAAATATGCTTCAGCATCTTTTTTAAGCTTCATTAAAATACGCGCAGCTATTTCAGGCGGCGCCATTTTTTTACCCTGCGCTTCAATCCAAGCATCGCCATTATCGGCAGCTAGAATTTTATAAGGCACCATGCTGACGTCTTTTTGCACAACATCATCTGTAAATTTACGACCAATTAAGCGCTTGGTAGCAAATACCGTGTTTGATGGGTTTGTTACCGCTTGACGTTTTGCAGACTGCCCTACAAGCACATCACTTTCTGCTGTAAACGCTACAATTGAAGGCGTTGTTCTTGCACCTTCACTATTTTCAAGTACTTTCCCGCTGTCGCCATCTAATACGGCAACACACGAGTTCGTTGTTCCTAAATCAATACCAATAATTTTAGCCATTTAAATATCTCCGAAATTTAATTTATTCTATTCTGTTAGTTACGATATAAGGGCGTGAAATTTAATTTTCAAGCCTGCTCATCAATTTTCTTTGTCTCTGTAGGTGCTTGAGGTTGCGACACAATAACCATTGCAGGACGTAATAAACGCTCATTGAGCGTATAACCTTTTTGAAAGACTTGTATCACCGTATTAGGCTCATGATCAGGGCTTGGAACCATAGAGATAGCCTGATGTAAGTCCGGGTTAAAACTTTCACCTTCTGGGTTAATTTGCTTAACGCCGGACTTTTCAAGCGAAGCTAGCAACTGCTTATGTGTCAACTCCATCCCTTCTTTTATGGCTACAACATCACCTTCTGCTGCATCCACTGATGCCAGCCCCATCTCTAAACTATCGACTACTGGCAACATCTCTTTAGCAAACTTCTCAACAGAAAAACGGTGCGCCTTTTCAATATCTTTTTGTGTTCGACGGCGAATATTTTCCACCTCTGCCTTTGCCAGCAACAATTTTTCCCAGTTTTCATCAGCACGAGTGGTCGCCGCATCTAGCGCCGCCTGCAAATCAACCTCTTCTGAGGCAGCAGTTTCCCCTTCCGCCTCATCTTTCAATGCATCCTCTACTATTTCACCAACAATACTTTCTTCCGTTTCAACCGCTGGTTGTTCAATATTCTCTTGATCTGTCTGTTCTTCAGACCCCATAGCCTTTCCTCTTTTTTACACTTAAATTTGATTGATAGCGACTTACCATTAAGGCAAGCGCATAAACTGTTTTAGTTAAATGGTGATAGTTTTCTAAATTTCAAGGTTCCAGCCAAAACTTTTACAGCAAAACCAAACAATAAGCTCAATTTGCCATAAAGTTCACCGATTACTCCACCCTTCGGCACTATGTATGATAAACCAAACAGTCGAGTGGCATTCAGCAACGCATACCTTATCAATAAAGCTATAGAAATGATCTCCAGCAATTAAAATTAGATATCTAACACACGCTTAGCACGCGTAAAATTCAAATTGATCCTTAAAATGCCGACACTCAGTAAATAAGCCGTCATTTAGATTTAGATTCTGGTGTAAATCGCTACATTTCGTGTAAACTTTTACCTTCAACTGAGGAGTAAAATGAATACAAAATTTAAACGAATTGGGCTGATTTCCAAGCCTAATGCCACGGATATATCTGCAACAGTTCAAGCATTATATACGCTGTTAATTGACGCCAATATTAACATCGTTGTTGATGAAGAAACGGCTCACCATATCTCATTGCCCTCTGAGCACATCATGAGCATCAGTGAATTAGCCGACCAATGTGATCTCATCATGTCTATTGGCGGTGACGGGACACTCTTATCAGCTGCTCGCGCCTTGGTTGACAAAAAGGTTCCTCTCGTCGGTATAAACTTAGGTCGCATTGGTTTTTTGGTTGATATATCACCAGAAGAGATGAATGTTCAAATAAGGCAAATCCTCGAAGGCCATTACCATGAGGAAGAACGTATTATCCTCAACACTCAAATCATCCGTAACAATACGCTTATTCACGAACAGTCAGCGTTCAATGAAGTCGCCATTCACCGATTAAAATCCCCTGGTTTAATCGACATTGAAACCTATGTTAATCAACGTTTTGTGAATGCTCAGCGCTCTGATGGATTAATCATAGCCACCCCAACTGGCTCAACAGCTTATGCACTATCCGGTGGTGGGCCGCTAATGCACCCCTCGCTGGATGCCATTGTGCTGGTTCCTATTAACCCACACACCTTGAGCAACCGCCCACTGGTGGTAGATGGAAAAAGCGAAATTGGTATTCGCTTTAGCCAACGAGATAAGCACGAGGCGCAACTAACATGCGATAACGTCATTCTTCCAAGTATCCTTGAAGATGACCTTATAAACATCAGTCGCCATGAAAATAAAATTCATTTGTTACACCCAACGAATCATGACTTTTTCAATATTCTGCGCGTAAAACTTGACTGGAGCAAAGCTCCTCAAACATAAAATTAGGTATGCTTAAATCCATCGACATAAAAGGCTTAGCTGTTGTTGATCAATTAAACCTCGAGCTTGAGCAAGGGATGACCGTGCTAACCGGCGAAACAGGTGCGGGTAAATCCATTTTACTGACAGCAATGAAACTGTGCCTAGGCGAACGAGCAGATGCTTCGTTATTGAGACCTGGGGCTAATAAGGCGGATCTTAGCTTAGAGTTTGACATTACCGATCTACCGGCCTCCCAGCAATGGCTTATAGACAACGACCTTGATGATGAAGGAGATTGCTTCATTCGAAGAACCATCAATGCTGACGGCCGTTCAAAAGCTTATATCAACGGTCAAGCCGTTAATTTAAAAGCCCTACAACAACTTTCTAAACACCTTATTAACATCCACGGCCAGCATGCACACCTAGATTTATTACACCCCGGCAAGCAATGTGAATTAGTCGATTCATCTTTACCCTCTCAAGCCTTGCTTCTTGAATGTCGCAAACAGTACTCACATTGGAAACGATTAACCGAAGAGCTTCACCACCTAACCGATGGCAATGAAGACAATGAGAGTGAAAAACAACTACTTAAATATCAAATCAATGAATTAGAGCAAGCAAATATTATCCATATTGACTACGATGAGTTGGTGCAAGAACACGCGTTAGCATCCAATATGCGTAAAATCATTGAGACCTCAGCACACCAAATAGACATATTGTATGAAAACGAAAACGCTTCTATATATGGTCAAATTAATAATGTCTCGCATGAATTAGAGTTACTGGCTGACTTAGCGCCTGAATTTACAAGCGTGGGCGAACAAATCAAAGAAGCCAGCATTCAAATTCAAGAAGCCAGTCGTGATTTGAGGCATCAAATTGATCAACAAGAAGATGACCCAGAAAAACTCAGCTTGCTCGACCAGCAATTAAGTAGCATTCATGAATTAGCTCGAAAACTGCATGTTGAGCCCTCGCAACTTTCCGACAAATATACTCAGCTCACTGCACGACTTGACTTGCTTGAAAACCGTAACGAGAAATTAAGCGCGCTTCAACTAGACATCGCTGAGGCAGAAACACTGTACCGCAAGCAGGCCGAACTTCTCCATAATGAGCGCAAGCAACATGCTTTAAAGTTAAGCCGTAACATTACCAACACTTTAAAAACACTTGGGCTTCCGGATGGAAAACTAAACATAAACGTTAACCATTTGGCGAAGCAGCCTCCACAAAAAAATGGTCTAGATGATGTCATCTTCCTTATATCAACAAACCCGGGGATGCCAGATTCGCCGATTGGAAAAGTGGCATCAGGGGGCGAGCTTTCTCGTATTAGCCTAGCCATACAAGTGGTCACTAGCCGCCGCAATACGACACCTACCTTGGTGTTTGATGAGGTTGATGCAGGTATTGGTGGTGGTGTTGCTGAAACAGTTGGAATACGCCTACGCGAGTTAGCTTGCGACCGTCAGGTCCTATGTGTCACCCACCTGCCACAAGTCGCCTCTCAAGGGCATCAGCATTTATTAGTCAGCAAGCAAAAAAGCCAACAACAAACCAAAACAAAAATTGATAGCTTAAATCAAACACAGAGAATTAATGAAGTAGCCCGTATGTTAGGTGGTATTGATTTATCAGATAAAACTATCGCCCACGCAAAAGAAATGGTGGAAAAGGCTATTTAGCGCATGATGGGCAGACCCCATAGATATATAAACTATGGTCTGTTATTTTGTAGCCTTTTTCTTTAGCAATCACTTTTTGACGCTGCTCAATCATCTCGTCGTAGAACTCATCAACCCGGCCACATTTCACACATAAAATATGGTCATGGTGCTCATCTTGGCATAATTCAAAAACTGAGTTACCACCCTCAAAATGATGACGATTGACTAAACCCGCCGTTTCAAATTGCGTTAACACACGATACACCGTAGCCAACCCAATTTCTTCACCATCGTCTAAAAGAGCCCTATACATGTCCTCAGCTGACAGATGTTTATTCTCAGTACTTTCCAACATATCAAGAATTTTTAACCGAGGTAAAGTAACCTTTAAACCAGCAGCCCTTATATCTTTTGACTCCATTTCGACCTCTAATTTGGGGTGGATATAAAAGTGAGATGATGTATCATCTCACCATTGCAATCATACACAGAAGATCTTAAATGCGAAAGCGTCTCATTCTAATAATGATATTCATTTCAAGCTCAACCTTGGTGGCTTGTTCAACGACAGAAACCCTAAACGACAAGATGCTTGACGTTGCTGACACCCTACCCGGTGTTTATAAAATTGATGTCCATCAAGGAAATGTGGTGACTCAAAAAATGATTGACCAACTCCGTCCGGGCATGGATAAGCGGCAGGTAAAATTCATCTTGGGCACCCCTTTATTGGTGGATCCATTCCATCAGGAGCGTTGGGACTATTTCTACGATATAAGAAAGGCAGGCAAACCACATAAAAGAGAACGGATTACCGTTATTTTTAATGAAGGCAGCCTTGCTAGCCTAAAAGGTAATTTCAAACCTAGCAATGAGTTTAAGCCGATGACCATCGATACCAAGGTGATTGATGTCCCCAAACGAGAAAAAAAGGAAGTCGGTATTATGGAAAAAATACTTAAATTCATCGGCATCGAACCAGAAGCAAAACCCTAGCATGAGCATCCAATCTTATTTAAAAACAATTAACCAAACCCCTCACGCTAAAAAATTAAACATTACCTTGGTGAGCCATGGTGAAACATCCACCACATTAAAGCTTCCTTTTAGCAAACAGATTATTGGCGATTGTGTTAACAACTACATCCATAGTGGCGCTGTTTCCACTGCTATTGATACAGCCTGTGGCGCTGCTATTTTACAGGCACAAAACAATTTACGTGCTATGGCAACACTGGATCTAAGAATAGACCATATTCGCCCCGCTGCCTCCGGTGCCGATATAAACGTATATGCCGATTGCTACCATTTAACTCACACCATTGCTTTTGTTCGCGCCAGCGCCTATACCGATGATATAAATAGCCCTATTGCAACCGCCGTCGGTAGCTTTATGCGTTCTAACAAACAATTCCCAGTACAATAAAATGTCCTTAGTAGAAAAAATAAATGACATCAAACTGCGTCATGATTATGAGGCCATTGTAGAACTTATTCCGTATGCCAAAACAATCGGTGTAGAAACCAGCATGGTTGGCGAAAGCATCGTATCCAGCTTGCGCTTTATGGAAAGCAATATTGGCAACCCTGCGGTCCCTGCTTTGCATGGCGGCGTTATTGCTGGGTTTATGGAAAATTCCGCCCTGTTACATTTAATCTGGGAAATAGAACTCGTTAACATCCCTAAAATTATTGATGTCTCTATAGATTATTTACGCCCTGGGCAAACCACTACCACCTACTCAAAGTGCGATATTGTTCGCTTAGGAAGTCGTGTTGCTTTATGTAATATTATTGCTTGGCAAGAAGATATCAATAAGCCTATTGCGCAAGCGCGCGGACACTTTTTACTGTCAGAAAATAGACCTCTTTAATGCTATAAAAAAGCCTTGCTATCTATAGCAAGGCTTTACAGGTATCGACTTACTGTTTAACGCCTATACATCCATCATTTTCCTATACCCTTTCCACAAAGATCGTATCGCTCCCTCTGTCACAAAGTGATCATCTGTACCCGTTCCAACGCCACCCATTTCAAGTACATTAGTATAGTTTCCATCTCGCACAATAGCTTTTTGACACAACTCTGTTGATTCCCCATCTTCCATTGATATAAGCCCAGCAGGCCCGACAAGATTCAATTGTTTTAAGCGGAAGTTACGCATTTCTTCGGTATCATCGGCATAACCAAAAAACGTCCAAACTAGCTCAAACTCATTTTCATTCTTTGGCAGAATCTGCCGGAAAGCTAGTGTGTTTTGAATTTGGTGTACCACCAACGATGGAAAAAGCGAAAAAATGACGGTCGTGGTGTCATCATCAAATTCTTTCGCCCCGGCTAACAAAGACGGGTCAGCTAACTGGTAAGTACCTTCTTGATAGGTTCTTGTGTTATCACTCTTAACATCAGATAACTTACTTTCATCTTCTTTACTATTTTCCACCCACAACACGGAGTGCACATCATTATTTACGATAGTACCACCACCTAATGAAGCACGATAAATACCAAACGTTGGGTGAAATAAATGTAACAGACTCGCATGATAAGGGTCTTTAGTATTTTCTGAATAAAACTTCCAATTACCAGCTATGTATTGACGAGTATGCCCGATCACTTCAATAGGCCCTTTTAAGATGCGCTTGAAATGATACGCTACATCTTCGCCCATATAAGTTTCAATATCAGGCGTTTCATCACTAAAGGTGCCAAAAATAACGCCCAGGTGATTAACAACACGAACTTTACGTAAGCTGTGTTGATCCTTAGCAAAGTCTTTTGGCATCCCTCCCTTGCCGCCAAGGCCACGTTGAAAAGGGACTCCACGCAAATCACCTTTAGCATCAAATGCCCACTGATGGTAGACACATGTGTAAGCACCATCTTCTGATTTGCCATGGCGCTCTCGGCAAATTTCCGCACCTCGGTGAGCACAGCGGTTCACCCAAGCGTAAATTTCATTATCTTGACCACGGGTAACAACCACCGGAGTGTCACCAATATAAGTAGACTTAAAACTGCCTTTTTCAGGCAACTCTGCTTCCGTCGATAAATAATTCCATGTCGGGCCGTTATGTATCTTTTTTTGCTCAAGATCGTAAACTTCACGACTATTAAATATTGAGTAAGGAACCGCCGTATGGTCTGTGCCAGCTGGCCATTTTAAATGTGGGGGTGTTATTGCATTCATCATCTTTCTCCTGACTTAAATAGGGATAACCATCAAGGTGGTAATTCTATGCGTGTCATAAATGACTACACGTTCTTTAAATTTAAGAACGCCATTTTCGCGAACAAGGAGGTCAACATAGCGACCTACGTTATAAACGGTACTTTCACCATCATTACAGGTTTTAAAAACTGCGTAATTAGACTGCACCTTAATAGTGTCACCATCTTCTGTACTGATAACAGGGTTACTTGTGATATGGCGATACCATTGAACTTGATAAATATTAGCGTGCCTTAACGCCGTAATTCTATCTTGCAACATACCTTGGCTATCACACCACATAATAGCTGTCGGCATACCTATTTCATGGTTTTCTCTTGGAATAACCTTATACAAGCAATTTTCAGTAAAAAAATCTGGCCAACGTTCTAAATCATCATCATCGATACATTGAACGTAAGCATCAAGCAATTGACTGACTTCATGTTTTAATTCTGGCTCAATACTAGTACTTCTCATACCTTCTCCTCAATCTATTGGGTGCGCTAAAAACACCGGCGCGGATGAGTATCGCATTGAGCCTTAAATGAAAAAATGATCGAGATCAGAAAGGACGTATTACCTTTAATATCTTAAAATAAAAAAAGGCGCTCTGTTTAAATAACAGAACGCCTTTCGCGTGTGTTGCAGCGTTGCCAGCACATTAAAATATTAGTACTACTCTGCAAGCAAAGCCTCTAGTTTATTGGGCAGTCGATTCAAACCCCTTCATAGGCTTGAGGGTGAATCCGCACACTATCACCAAACAATCGATTGAGCGCATTGATATAGGCTTTTGCTGAGGCAATCACAATATCTGTATCCGAACCGTGGCCATTCACAATACGCCCTGCTTTTTCTAGCCTAACGGCAACTTCGCCTTGAGAGTCCGTCCCTTCAGTAACATTACTGACAGAATAAAGCTGAAGCGTCGCACTACTTGTCACGATTTTCTCAATGGCCTTAAATGTAGCATCAACAAGCCCACCACCTTGAGAGGTTTCTGTTTGCTCAACCTCATCTACCATTAACGTAATACAAGACTCAGGCATTTCCCCCGTTTCCGAACACGCTTTAACGGACACTAACTTAATCGCTTCACTAAAAGCTTCTTCCATTTTGAAGTCCGACACCAGGGCTTGAATATCTTCATCAAAAATTTCAGATTTTTTATCGGCTAAATCTTTAAAGCGACGAAAAGCATTATTTAACTCTTCTTGGCTATCCACCATTATGTTTAGCTTTTCTAAACGATCCTTAAATGCACTCCGCCCAGATAATTTCCCTAATACTAATTTATTAGAATTAAGACCAACATCTTCAGCCAACATAATTTCGTATGTTTCGCGCGATTTCAACACGCCATCTTGATGAATACCCGACTCATGGGCAAACGCATTAGCACCCACAATCGCTTTATTCGGCTGCACAGGAAAACCGGTTATACCCGACACCAACCGAGAGCAGGTCATAATCTGAGTTGTATCCAAGCCAACATCACAGGGAAATAAATCCTGCCGTGTTCGAACCGCCATCACAACCTCTTCAAGTGCTGCGTTTCCTGCACGTTCACCTAAACCATTGATTGAACACTCAACTTGGCGCGCACCATTCATAACACCGGCTAACGAGTTCGCCACTGCCAAGCCTAAGTCATTATGGCAATGTGTTGAAAAGATAGCTTTATCTGAATTAGGTACATTTTCAATTAACTGTCGAATCGTGTTGCCGTATTGGTCTGGCAAGTTATAACCCACAGTATCTGGAATGTTAATGGTTGTCGCACCCGCGTCAATAACCGCCTCAATAATCCGACACAAGAAATCAAGGTCTGAACGCCCCGCGTCTTCAGGCGAAAACTCAACGTTATCTGTGAAGTTTCTTGCCAATTTAACCGCATCAACAGCCTGTTCAAAAACCTGATCGGGGGTTAATAGCAACTTCTCTCTCATATGAAGTGGCGAGGTCGCAATAAAGGTATGGATCCGCGATGCATTTGCATCTTTAAGTGCTTCACCAGCACGTTCTATATCTGCTTTGTTTGCCCGCGCCAAACCACAAACCACACTGTCTTTAACGGTTCTTGCAATTCCTTGAACAGCGGCAAAATCGCCTTCACTTGAGATAGGAAAACCTGCCTCAATAATGTCAACCTTCATTTTCTCTAATGCTTTAGCGATACGAAGCTTCTCTTCTGCAGTCATTGCTGCACCGGGGCTTTGCTCACCATCACGTAAGGTTGTATCAAAAATTATTAACTTCTCTTTACTCATTTCTAAACTCCAAATGTCATCTTGATGACAAATTTTTACTTATACAATTAGCTAATTGCGTTTCACCTCGCCAGGTATATTCATTAGCCGCGTTGCGGCAGTCGAGCTAGGCTGAGAAGAAAAGACTTTGCAATGACAAAAAGGCGCACAGACACTTCACCAAAAGCGGCATTTAATGTTTTATTATTATCTGTGACTATCATATTGACTAATATAATCCATTTCCTTGGTATTTCAAGGCAAATCATTCATTCGCTGAACGCGCACCTTTTTTGGTAACTTTTCCGGCTTCAGCACGTTGGCGTCTAACTTCTTTAGGGTCCGCAATTAATGGACGATAAATTTCAACGCGGTCTCCCACTCTCAATAGCGTATCTAGTTTACAAGGCTTACTGAAAACTCCCACCGCATTGTTGTCCAAATTAATATCCGGAAAATGTTTCAAAATCCCAGAGGCATCTATCGCTTTTTGAACAGTCAACCCATCATGAAAAGGGACAACTAAAATTAATTGTTTTTCTGGCGTTGCGTAAGCCACCTCTACATTACCCATAAACCTCATCTGCCCTTTTGATAAAACAATCCATTAGTGAACCACATATTTGACTAAATATGGCACTAAAAACAAAATTACTAACGGAACTTTTAAACTCAAAGTCCACTTCCATTGTTATTTTACAAGCATCTTCACGAAGGTGCTTAAAACGCCATTCACCAGTCATAGACTTAAAAGGCCCTTCTAACAACTCAAGTTTAATGCTTTCACCTGCCGCTAATTGATTTTTCGTACTAAAGACTTTGTGCAACACCTTCCAAGCCACTTCAAGTTCCGCCGTCATACTGTCTTGCGTTTCAGACAGTACTTTACTACTTTTACACCATTTCAAAAACAATGGATACGATGCCACATCATTGACAAGGTCAAACATGTCTGCAGCTGAATGCCGCACTAAAGCACTGCGTTCTACTTTATGCATCGCCTTAGATCACATCAATTGATTTTAAGAAGACAATAACGACTGCCAGAGGCGATATAAATTTTACTAAAAACAGCCAAGTTTTATACAGCCACTGCCGCTTAAGGCTTAATTCCTTTACGCTATCTTCTTCACTCATCACCCAACCGGCAAAAACAGCTATGCATACACCACCCAAAGGCAACATGATATTTGCTGTTAGATAATCTAAAATGTCAAAAAATGTTTTACCAAAAAAAGTAACATCTGCAGTTAGGTTAAAGGATAAAACCGTACCTATACCCACGCCCCATGTGACAAGACCCGCCCAGATACATGAACGCATGCGGCTCATTTTTTTATTTTCAACCAACCAGGCAACAGCTGGCTCTATCAGCGATATTGATGAGGACCATGCTGCAAACACAAGTAATATAAAAAACAGCGTACCAAATATTGAACCATACGCCATATGCCCAAAGGCAATTGGCAATGTTTGAAAAATAAGGCCCGGTCCACTAGCTGGTTCCATACTATTAGCAAAAACAATGGGGAAGATAGCCAAGCCTGCCAATAACGCAACCACCGTATCCGCCAACCCAATCAGCATAGTGGTTGAACCAATTGAAACCTTAGACGGTAAATAAGAGCCGTACACCATGATCGCCCCCATGCCCAAACTAAGCGTAAAGAACGCATGTCCCATTGCGGTCAACACACCTTCACTGGTCATTTTCGTAAAATCTGCCTTAAATAAAAACGAAACGCCTTCTTCAAACGCACCACGCTCCATGGCGTAGCCAACCAATAAAATTAAAATAGCCAACAACGCAGGCATCAAGAACTTCACCGTTCGTTCAAGTCCTTTCACACCTCTAGCAACCACAAGCATCGTCACAATCATAAACAAACTATGCCATGCTAGTAGCTTTTCTGGGTCTGCCACAAAGGTGGCAAAGATATGACTAACTCCGTCAGCCGTAGCACCTTCAAAAACGCCCGATGCAACACGTACAACGTAGGCCATAGCCCAACCAGCAATAACACTGTAGTAAGACAAAATTAAGAACCCTGCGATAACACCCAGCCAGCCTAACCACGACCAATATCGGCTCGCTTTTGCTTCTGTTGCCAACGTTCTCATTGAATTAATGGGGCTTTGTCTTCCACGACGGCCCAACATTATTTCAGCCATCATAATGGGGATGCCTATGATCAAAATGCACAATAAATAGATAAGCACAAACGCACCACCACCATTTTCACCTGCAATATAGGGAAACTTCCATATATTGCCTAAGCCAACGGCCGAACCTGTAGCTGCCAAAATAAAGGCCAATCGGGATGACCATTCTCCATGTTGCGATATCTGTCTCATAAACCTTGAACGTTTGTTATTGATAATAAATTAACCCAACTTTACTATTTAACCAAGTTATTAGCTGACTTTTATAGCGATAAATCAACGCCTCGCTTAGAATATAGACATGGCAAGCAAAAAGAAAAAAACACATCCTAATTCCATCGCATCTAACAAAAAAGCGACACACGATTATTTTATCGAACAACGTTTCGAAGCAGGCATGGTCCTTGAAGGCTGGGAAGTTAAAAGCATCCGTGACGGACGTGTTCAATTAAAAGAAAGTTATGTCGTTATAAAAAATGGTGAAGCCTGGCTGGCCGGTGCACATATATCACCACTTTTGTCTGCCTCAACTCATATCGACCCAATGCAAACACGTTTACGAAAGCTCTTATTAAATCGTCGTGAACTTATCAACCTTGTTGCACTAGTCGAACGTAAAGGCTATACGATTGTTCCCTTATCAATGTATTGGGTTAAAGGCCGCGTAAAACTAGAAATCGGTTCGGCTAAAGGTAAACAGCTACATGACAAACGCGCCTCGGCTAAAAATAAAGACTGGCAGCGTGAAAAACAGCGCATCATGAAGCATTCAGGCTAGGCATACCAGCTACCTCACTTAAAATATCTAAGGCATGCTCCCCTTTTTTCACCTTTAAAAATTAGAACTTGGCTAAAACACATCCTCCCTGTGTTAATAACGGGTTGACATCCCTGCTATTAAGCCTACATAAACGCATAACCACCTGTTTTTTTCTTCTCAATGAAAGAATTATTCACTATATTTGTGAACCTTTCATAATGTATAGTATCGAACCATAACCAAAGGGGGTGACCTGGCTTCGACGTGGGTAGCAAAACCTTAGGTGCATGCCGAGCTTTCAGGAATCTCGTAAAACATCTGAAAAATTATAGTTGCAAACGACGACAACTACGCAATCGCTGCCTAAACACCAGTAGATTGCTGTCTGACTGGAGCCGTGCTTATGCGTCCAGCGATCTTCGGATCATCTCAGGCATCATAGCTCATAAGATCGTATTGAAGCTTGTTCGGGGCGGATGTACTAAAACTTAACCGAAATCGTCTTTGGTCTTCCTAGCCTATCGGGTAGCCACTGATTAAACTAAAAGTTATAGGATAAGCATGTAGAGCCGAGGGCGGAGTGCTTGCGGACGCGGGTTCAATTCCCGCCACCTCCACCATTTACCAGTCTAACACAGACCAAGAAAGTCCAAGAAACCCTGCTATGTAGCAGGGTTTCTTGCATCTAGCACCCCAACCCACCCACCTCGATCTATTCGCATCACATCTCAAATTGGGCAACATTAGGGGCAACAAGTCTTATCAAAATTGAGTTGCCCCCATATGCCATTAACCAACATAAAAATTAAAAATGCTAAGCCGCGTATAAAATCTGACGGAAGCACAACAACAAAAATTTGCCGTTTTTCAGGTAAAAAAGGCTTACACCTTGAGGTTGGTCTGAATAGCTGTCGAAAACTTTACTAAACTGCCGCTTGTGCAAAATCCGGCTGCATTCCAACACCTCAATGCTCGAGTATAAACGCCTCTCCACATCTCTTTTTCGCCCTTCCCTCACCCCTACAAACTGCTAAATAAGCCTGAGTTTTCTATTTAAGTTCACTCTTAACCCTGCCTTAACCCTACTTTTGACATACTAAACTCAAGAAAACTTTAAAACATGGGAGTGTTTTATATGAATAGAGTGATTCAATCGCTCGGCCTATTCGCAATATCTTTGGTATTAAACGCATGTGCGAACTTAGGTAATAAACAGCTTAGCGAATCGGCTCTGAATACAACGGGGCAAATGGTGACATGGCAAGCACAGGATGCTACTGCCGAAGATGCCAGCCAACTAACTGATTTGGTTGATATTGAGGCAATACCAAACCTTACGAATTTTATTCAAGAGGCATTAAATAATAATGCCAATTTACAACAAACATTAGTGACGTTACGAACGGCTCAGGTTGCTATCGATGTCGCAGAAGCAGACCAAAATGTTAATTTAAGTGCTGGAAGCAGTGCTAGCAAAGCAAAGAATGAGAATTCTGGCTATAGCAACAACCTTAATATCAGCTGGGAGCTGGACTTATGGCAAAAGATCAGCAATGGTGTCAGCGCTGCTAACTTTCAGGCAGCAAGTGCTGAAGCTGCATACCAATCAGCTCGCGACAGCTTGGTGGCCAATGTTTTACGTGAATATATTAATATTTTAAGCCAGCAACAGTTATTGAATATAGAACGCGCTCGGCTAACAGTATTTGAAAATAATGAAACGGTTATTTTAAACCGTTACCGCACCGGCTTGGGCTCATTAGATGATTTGGATACGGCCAGAACAAGCAGTGCCACCATACAGGCAACACTTGCTCAATATGAATATAACTTAGCAACGGCTAGGCGTACACTTGCGGTGTTGTTAGGTCGACAAGATCAAAGCCTAACCGAGCTAGATCAATCCTCTAGTTTTCCTGATGTACTGCTCCCTTTAGCGAACCTACCCAAGCAAAATCTATCGCGTAGACCAGATTTACAAGCGGCTTATTACACACTCAAAGCATCTGAATTTGAAGTTGATATTGCTTATAAAGCTTTATTGCCCAGTATTAACCTTTCAGCTGCATTAAGCGATAGTGCTAGTTCTGCTACTGACGCCTTATTTACTAATCCATTATGGAGTTTACTTGGGCAGATGACAGCGCCGTTGTTTCAAGGTGGAGCACTACGCGCGCAGGTGGAAATAGAAAAACTAGCCTCTGTGGACGCTTGGTGGCTATATCAAGAGTTGCTATTAAACGCGGTACAAGAAACACAAAACGCACTAGACAATGAACGGGCATTAACTGACATAAAAAAATATACCAGCATGGCCATTGATAATGCCGAACGAAGCGTTAAAACCATTGAAGGCCAATACCGTCAAGGACTGGCCAATATTCTTGATTTAGTGTCGGTGTACAACAGCCGATTCGACTTACAAAGCCAGCTCATTCAGCTGCAAGCATCACAACTTCAAAATCGTATTAACTTAGGCCTAGCACTAGGCCTTGGAGTGCCCTATGAAAAATAAAAAACTTTTTGTCAGTTTAATTGCACTAGCAACTATTGTTATCGCCATCACTTATACCCTGATGAATATGAACGCTGGAAAAGCAAACAAGCCTCGGGGCAATCAGCCGGCAAATAAGGACAATAGCCGTGTTGAAGTTGATAGAAGCACAACTTCTGCCAAGCCGCCGCGAAACCTGCCAGCGCAAACCGAAAAAGATCGCAATAACAACGCTAGCGAAACCCAAGCTGATGCAACTAAAAGAAACAGTGATAATTCTCAAGCGCAAGTTGGTATTTATAAAGTGTCTGCCGCTAGCTATCATGCCGTTGTTAAAGGCTATGGCGAAGTTCAACCCGTTGACAGCTTAAGCTTAATCGCTCAAGTAAATGGACAGATCGATAAAATAGCCGCTAATTTTAAAACCGGCGCTTTAGTAAAAGCAGGTGAAACACTGGCATTTATTAATAAGACTCCCTACTTAAAAGCCTTAGCAAGCGCTCAGTCAGACTATCAAGCAGCCGTTGTATCGTTGGAAGAAGAACGTTTACTTGGCATACAAGCACGTGATGAATGGAATCGTTCAGGTCTAGATGGTGACCCTGCGTCAGATCTGGTTTTAAGAGCACCACAATTAAAAGCTGCTCAGGCGGCATTAGAAAAAGCTCGGCAAACCGTGGCATCGGCAACACGTGATGTAGCGTTAACTGAGGTCACAGCACCCTTTGATGCACTGGTTATTAGCCGAGAGGTATCACCCGGTAGTTATATTCAAACTGGAGGGGCTGTCGCAAAACTATATTCTGTCGATAGTGCCGAAATAGCCATTGGTTTATCGCCTAGTCAATGGAATCTGCTACCCAGTTATACCTCGCAAGCTGAACTAGACTGGCCAGTTACCTTGTTGGATGCTTCAACAAATATTCAGTGGCAGGCCAATGTATCTCGTGTAGAACTTCATCAAGATATGACCACCCGACAACGAAATGCGATTGTTAGTTTAAACAAACCACTTACCCAACAACCCCCACTCCTTTTGGGTAGTTTTGTTAGTGCTCAAATACAAGGCATTAAATTAGATAATATTTGGAAAATACCCGCTTCATCTGTCTCTCAAAAACAAGAAGTCTGGTTTATTTCACCGAACAACAACACCTTGCAAAAATTTACCCCAAACGTGTTATTTGAAAATAAAGGTTTTGCATTTATCAGCCCATACCAACAACTTAAAAATGCGCTCATCGTTTCTCGGCCCTTAAACAGCTATTTGGCCAACACTCGGGTGCAGGCTGTTATTGAAGCAACGACTGGAGAATCAAATAATGACTGAGCACAAGGGCATTATTGCTTGGTTTACTCAAAACCCTGTTGCAGCCAATTTACTGATGGTTAGTTTAATCATTCTTGGTTTAGTCTCCATGAATGACATTCGAAAAGAAGCCTTTCCGAGTATGGAGCCTCGCTTTATTACCATCTCTATGGTCTACGATAGTGGTGATGCAGAACAAGCAGAAGAAGGCATTGCAATAAAAATTGAAAATGCCCTAGAAGCCCTCCCAGGTATCAAACGGATTACTTCAACGTCTCTTGCCAACGGATCAACGGTACAAGTTGAAAAAGAAACCGAATATGACCTCGATGTGCTTTTTACTGACATTAAGGCCGAAGTAGACAGTATTTATAATTTCCCATCCGATGCAGAAAAACCTGTTATAGAAAAAGCCCGCCGTCAACAACACGCCATTTGGGTGCAACTTTATGGCGATGTAGACCACAGCACTTTGCAATATTTAGGTGAACAACTTGAACGTGACTTGCTTGCAAAGCCTGACATCAGAGACGTAAATGCCAGTAGCTTTATTGACCCTATGATCTCCGTTGAAATCGACGAAGCCAAACTACAGGCTTACGGTTTATCCCTTTCTTCGGTGTCGGAGGTTATTAACCAAGAGTCTAATACCGCACTAACCACCAGCTTGCGCAACAAAGAAAAAGTCATTCGCTTAAAAGCATCAGAACAAGCCTACTACGCCAAAGACTTTGCTGATATTCCGCTGATTACCCATTCAACTGGCGTGGTACTGACGGTTGGCGATATAGCCAAAGTGACTGATATATTCGCCGATGACAGCTACAAACTATCGCGCTACAACGGCAAAAATGGTTATGGCATTCAAGTGATGATGGATGAATACGGTGACATCACTAGCATGGTAAAGCAAGCCCATGAAGTGGTTGAAACATGGCATCAAAAAGGCTTGTTACCTGAAGACGTTGAACTGGAAACTTGGTACGACAAAAGCATCATGATCACCGAGCGTTTAAGCCTGCTAACCAATAATGCTTTAATGGGAGTGGCGCTGGTTTTTATAACCCTCGCGTTATTCCTAAATTTACGTGTCGCTTTTTGGGTTGCAGCCGGTTTGCCGTTCATCTTCTTCGGCACCTTGTACTTCATGACCGGCAACTATACCGACATGACATTAAATGAAATGACCACCTTTGGCTTTATTATGGCATTAGGTATTGTCGTGGATGATGCAGTTGTTATAGGCGAAAGTGTTTACTCTACGAGAAAAAAGCATGGCGACACCGTGGATAACACCATACTGGGCACCCATAAAGTTGCTATACCGACGTTATTTGGTGTGCTAACAACGGTCGCCACGTTTTTTGCCTTATCTAATGTGTCGGGTGGCTTAGGCACCTTGTATTCACAATTCGGCACGGTTGTTACTCTGTGTTTATTGTTATCGGTGGTTGAGTCAAAACTAATTTTACCGGCGCATTTAGCCCACTTGCCCACCAAACAGCAAACAAGAACCGGCTTAGCAGGCATCTGGAATAAAATACAAACAGCCGCTGACAATGGCTTACAGTGGTTTAACTATCGAGTATACAAACGGCTGCTTAAGCTTACTATTGCGTATCGTTATGCGGCCATTCTATTTTTTATTGCTGTTTTTATCATTGTTATCAGCTTGCCGCTTACCGGTGCGGTACGTGTTAGCTTCTTCCCCAGCATGCAAGGTGATACCGTCACAGCCAATATGGCTTTGCACAGTGACGCGAGTTTTGGTCAAAATGAAAAGAACCTATTAACGCTAGAGCAAGCAGTATTGGAAGCTGACAAACAATTATTACAAGAAAAGAATAAATCAGGAACCGGCATTGGTAGTTTGCAAATATTGGCAAATGGCGACCAAAGTGGCAGCCTCACTATTTCGCTAGACGAAGCCAAGCCCTATTCTTTAGATGAGCTATCCGCACGCTGGAATCAACTAGCGGGAAATTTAGAAGGCGTAAAAAGTTTAAAAATTCGCTCTCGTCGTGAAATGGTGGAAGGCTTTAAAGTTGAGCTTAAAAGCATTAATGAAGATACCCTGACGGCGGTGAACAACGCCTTTATAGAAAAGCTATCTGAAATCAATGGCGTGTATGCCATCGAAAGCTCTTTAACGCCAGGCGAAGCGATGATGCGTTTTGAGCTAACGCCTCAAGGACGCGCCATGGGAATGGACACCAGAAGCCTGTCTCAACAGTTGCTTAAAGCATTTGGCGGTGAAGTTGTTCAACGTTACCTGCGTGATAAAAATGAAGTTAAAGTGAGGGTGCGTTACCCAGCAAAAGACCGAATGAATCCCTCCGATGTATTAACAACGCAAGTACGGTTGACCGATGGCACAGTTGTTCCTTTAAGTGTTGTTGCCAGCATTATTCCCGATGTGCAACAAAAACAGGTAGTGCGCATTAACGGGCTACGAGCACTCACTGTAAGCGCATCGGTTGACGGCGATCTGATTACTTCTACTGAACTGGTCAACGACCTAAAAGAAAGTTTTGCTCCTCAACTGGAACGACAATATCAAGATTTATCCTTGTATTTTGCCGGAGAAGCCGAAGAGCAAGCCGAGACACAAAGCTCAATGCAAAGCGTATTTATTCTCGCTTTATTGTCTATTTTTGCGCTGTTAGCTATTCCATTAAAATCATATGTACAGCCATTAATAATAATGACAGCCATCCCCTTTGGAATAGTTGGCGCCATTATTGGTCATTGGTCTAACGGGCTCATGTTGAGCTTATTATCACTCAATGGCGTCTTGGCGTTAAGCGGTGTCGTGGTGAATGATAGTTTATTGCTGGTTTCGCGTTTTAATACCTTACGTCAAGAAGGTTTAGCGATAGAAGCCGCTGTTATCGAAGCATGTACAAGTCGTTTGCGCGCTGTACTGCTCACCTCTATCACCACATTTGCAGGCTTATACCCAATATTGGGCGAAACATCGATGCAGGCACAATTTTTAATCCCAGCGGCGGCATCACTGGGCTATGGTATTTTATTTGCTACGGTAATCACGCTTTTATTAACCCCCGCTTTATTGTTAATTTACGATGATATCTTTCGTGTCTTTAACCGTGCGTTATCGAACCAGCCGTTAAGCAAAATGAAGCTGCCAACTACAGAAAATAACCAGAGCTAGATCGATCAATGCATATTGGAGAGCAGATGATACGAGTATTATTGGTAGAAGATAATTTAGGCCTTGCCGGCAATATTATTGACTATTTAGAGTTGGAAGACATGGCCTGCGATCATGTCGCTAACGGTATTGCCGCTTTGAACTTAATGAATGCACAAAGATTCGACGTTATCATCCTTGATATCAACCTGCCAAAAATGGATGGGTTTCGTGTCTGCGAACATGTAAGAAATCAAGGTGATGACACCCCTATCATCATGCTAACTGCCAGAGACAAGCTAGAAAGTAAACTAGAAGGCTTTCAAATGGGTGCCGATGATTACTTAGTGAAACCTTTTGAGATGGCTGAGTTAGTCGCCCGCGTGATCACACTGTCGACACGACGTTCTGGACAAATAAGAAAACTCCAATTTGGTAATGTTTCTTTAGATCTAAAAGCACAAATCGCCTCTGTTAACGAGAGCCTTTTAAAGCTCAGCCCAACCACCTTTAAAATCCTTCAAGTACTACTTCGTGAACAAGGTAATGCCGTCAGTCGCCAGCGCCTTATCGATGCCGTTTGGAAAGATGAAGCGCCCGAAAGTAATACCTTAAAAGTGCATATTCATAACCTACGAAAATTGCTGGCTCAAGGCGACTCTAATATAGAGGTAAAAGCACTTCCAAACGCTGGTTTTTGTGTTGCTTTAACAAGCTCACCGTCCTCAAAAGTTGCAGACGATAATGACATTGAGCAAACCGATAACAAGCAGGAGCGCAGATAGTATGGTGAATGATTTACGACTTAGTTTACGCCGTTATATTTTGTGGTCATTATTTAGCCTTGCAGCCATTTTGATCATTCTTTTTTCAATTCAAAACAGTGATAGTTTTTTTGATGGCATGGACGGCATGCTAAAAAGAACCATGATTCGTGTTGCTGAAAGGGCTGAATTAGATACAAGCGGTAGTGCAAAAATTCTTGATTTTTACATTTCAGATCAATACAACAAGTTACCTGAAAAAATTCGCTCAAGCTTTAAACCCACCGACTTTCAGCCATACGTATTGTTAAAAAACATTAACAAACCGAATTGGTTTAAAAGACCGGAATCCGCACAGTTTGCCTTGCTGGCACGCTTACCAAATGGCGATATTCGCTATGTATCACAAGCTTTTGAGGCCCCACCCACTCGTCAAACCAGACCTTTTCATATCAATCGCATTATCTATAACATACTGCTTGGTCTGATTGCTCTGGCTTCTTTTGCGCTTGCTTTGCAGTTTCTTATGCGCAGCGTCACAAGGCCAGTAGAAAAGCTTCAACAATGGGCCGCTAAGCTTGACGAGAAACAACTCGACTCACCCATTCCTTCATTTAAATACAAAGAACTAGATGCCCTTGCACATATTATTCATAACAGTTTGCAAGATGTTCGCACGACGTTATACCGCGAAAGAGAGTTTGTTAACCATGCCAGCCATGAATTACGCACCCCTATTGCCGTTATTCGCAGCAGCAGTGAACTTTTGCAAAGAGTTGTCGATCCTGACAATATTAAAGGCAATAATGCCATTGCTCGCATTGATCACGCCTCAAAAACGATGGCCGATTTAACCGAAACACTGTTATGGCTAGGAAGGGATACAAATGAAACCCTGCCGCTAAACGCCATCAATGTTAAGACAATGATAGAACAGATCAGTGAAAATTTAATGTACCTACTGTCAGGTAAAGAAGTCACCGTTAACTGTCATTTAGAAAACCGTGAGCTAACTTTGCCTAAAACAGCCACTGAAATAATCATAGGGAATATCATCCGTAATGCATACCAACATACTTATTGTGGCTCGGTAAAGATAAACCTTAATAGTCAAATACTTACTGTTATAAATAAAGAAAAAAGTAGCCCACGTGCACCCAACTATATTGAAAAAGAAAATCTAGATGATGGCTATGGTATAGGTATTAAACTGATCGATAAATTAGCGACTAAATTGGGCTGGTCTTATCAACATCGAGCGTTGAATAACGGTTATCAAGTGGTTCTTTCATTTTGCACAAGACAACAAGCTTCTGATCTTTAGGCCATGTAAGTACGAGATAGATTAGTTAACTAAAATAGCTTCTATTTTCATATACCCAGCCTTACACATTTAATCTGTGTCTGTTAGTATCTGTAATATTTTTTTTGTTTTTTCTTCCATTAAGGCTATATTTCCACGCGACTCAACATTTAAACGCACAACCGGTTCTGTGTTCGATTGCCTTAAGTTAAAACGCCAGTTATCAAACTCCAGGCCAATGCCATCTGTTTCATCTATTTTATTTGCTTGTGCCTTAAATGCTTCAAGAACACGCTTTATTGAAGCATCTGGGTCAATTAATTGACTATTGATTTCACCCGATGATGGAAATGCGGCTATTCTTTCTGCCACCAACTCTGAGAGTTTTTTATTTTTAGTGCTTAATAAGCCAATAATCAATAACCAAGGAATCATGCCGCTATCGCAATAAGCAAAGTCTTTAAAATAATGATGTGCACTCATTTCACCACCGTACACGGCATCTTCTTTTCGCATACGTTCTTTTATGAATGCATGCCCCGTTTTGCTCATAATAGCTTCACCACCTGAGGACTTAACTATATCAATGGTGTTCCAAGTCAGGCGTGGGTCATAAATTATTTTTTCACCTGGATTATTGACTAAAAAAGCCTCCGCCAACAAACCAACAATATAATAACCTTCAACAAACTCACCATTTTCATCAAACAAAAAACACCGATCAAAATCGCCATCCCATGCTATTCCTAAGTCTGCTCCGTGCGCCTTGACTTGATTAGCCGTTGCAGGACGGTTTTCAACCAATAAAGGGTTAGGAATTCCATTTGGAAACAGGCCATCAGGCTCGTGGTGAACCTTAATGAATTCAATTGGAATAGACGCCGCGTTAAAACGTTGCTCAAGAGCATCAATCACATGTCCAGCTGCTCCATTCCCCGCATTGACAACCAACTTTAGTGGCCTTAATTTTTCCGGCTGCACATAACTAAGCAAGTGATAAACATATGCATCCAGCGTAGAAATTTGCTCCGAACCACCTCTTAAAGCGTAATCAATAGCAGGAAAATCATTTTCTTCTGCCATTCGTTGAATTTCTTTTAAACCTGTATCACCACTGATCGGCTTTGAGTCCTCTCGCACCAATTTCATGCCATTATAATTAATAGGGTTATGGCTCGCTGTTACTTCAACACCACCATCAACTCCTAGATACTTTGTAGCAAAATAAACCTCTTCTGTACCCACCATACCGATGTCAACAACATTGACTCCCGCATCTTTCAACCCATTTGCAATGGCTTGTTTCAGCGCTGGGCTTGTCTCACGGATATCACCACCGATAACAATCTTCTTTGCTTTCAAGAACGCACCAAATGCTCTGCCAATTCTATAAGCAATTTCTTCGTTAAGCTCTACGCCAAGTTGACCTCGAATATCGTAGGCTTTAAAACACGTTAATTTACTCGTCATTACATTTTCTTTTTATTAAAATTAAAATTACAACGTCGCTTTCTCTTATAGCATAAGTATATGCCATACACCTTTTATACCTAGTAGGCGTTAAGACATCTAAAATGGAAATAGACCAAAGAGTATTTAGTTAGATTAATACTTTATGGGAATTTTCTTGTGACTACAGTGCCCCATAAGCCTTTTTAAAAGGGTAGTTTTTTCGTAATTCAAATAGTATCATTAGTTGATGGTTATTCGGTAGTTGTTACTAACCTCAATTTAATACGACCAATCTACCCTCCTTACTAACTCTCCACTATTTAATTTAACTAAAGGACAATCATGGAAAAAATCAAGTGCGCATTGATTGGATCTGGCAATATTGGCACAGATCTTATCTATAAAATTCAAAGAAGCCCTTACCTTGAACCTGTTTGGATGGTAGGTATTGATCCAGAGTCTGAAGGTTTGCTCCGCGCTAAAAATATGGGCCTCAAGGTAACCTCTGATGGTGTCGATGGTTTATTACCTCATGTGCTTGAAGACAATATTCAAATAGCCTTTGATGCAACCAGTGCCTATGTTCACGCTGAAAACAGCCGTAAACTTAATGAGCTTGGCGTGTTAATGATTGATTTAACACCAGCCGCTATTGGCCCCTTATGTGTCCCACCCGTTAACTTAAGCCAGCATACTGAAAAACTTGAAATGAACGTAAATATGATTTCATGTGCAGGGCAAGCCACTATTCCTATTATCAGCGCGGTATCAGGCATTCAATCTGTTGAGTATGCAGAGATTGTGGCCAGCCTTGCTTCAAAGTCTGTTGGCATTGGTACTCGTGAAAACCTTGACGAGTTCACTTATACAACCTCCAGTGCTATTGAAACGGTTGGCGGTGCTCGTAAAGGCAAGGCCTTAGCGATCATTAACCCTGCTGAACCCCCACTTATTATGCGTAATACTATTTACTGTATTACCGATGATAAACCACAGGAAGACAAGATCGTTGAGTCCATCCTAAATATGATTGAAGAAGTTAAAAAGTACGTCCCAGGCTACAAGCTTATTAATGGGCCTATTTTTGATGGCAATAAAATTTCTGTGTTTATGGAAGTTGAAGGGCTTGGTGACTATTTACCCAAATACGCTGGCAACCTTGATGTAATGACTGCTGCTGCCACTAGAACGGCAGAGATGTTCGCGGAAGAAATTCAAAATGGAACAATAACTCTTAAACCTGTGGAGGCTGCGTAATGTCAGAGTCAACAACCGAAAAACTAAGCTCATTAGATGGCCGCAAAGTTATTTTACATGACATGTGCCTGCGTGATGGCATGCATGCCAAGGGTGAACAAATTTCTGTTGAAGAAATGGTTCGCGTTGCAACCGCATTAGATGATGCAAACGTTCCATACATTCAAGTCACACATGGTGCAGGGCTGGGTGGTAATTCATTGCAGCATGGCTTTTCAATGGCCACTAATGAAGAATACATTTCTGCCGTCGCCCCTTTAATGAAGCAAGCTATTGTGTCGGTTTTGCTGATTCCTGGAATGGGCACGATGAAGGAACTTCAATCCGCTTATGATGCAGGTGCACGTAGTGTTCATGTCGCCACGCATTGCACGGAAGCAAACACATCACCTCAACACATCGCTTTTGCTCGCAAATTGGGCATGGATACTACCGGCTTTTTAATGATGGCCCATTTAAATACTGCTAAAGGCCTTGCCGAACAAGCCGCACTGATGGAGTCTTACGGCGCACAAACTGTTTACCTAACCGACTCGGCTGGTTATATGTTGCCTGAAGATGTTACCCGCTGTATTTCAGCCTTACGCGATACGTTAAAGCCTGAGACAGAAATCGGCTTTCATGGTCATCACAACCTTGGAATGGGCATTGCAAACTCTATTGCAGCTATTGAAGCAGGCGCTAGCCGAATTGATGGTTCAGCAGCTGGTTTGGGTGCTGGCGCAGGCAATACACCATTAGAAGTTTTTGCCGCTGTGTGTGAGCGCATGGGCATCGAAACAGGTATTGATCTATTTAAGCTCATGGATCTGTCAGAGAATATTATTCTGCCATTAATGGATCATGTTATTCGTGTTGATAGAGAGTCATTAACCTTAGGCTACGCCGGTGTTTATTCAACTTTCTTATTACATGCTAAACGTGCTTCTGAACGATTTGGTATTCCGGCTCGCGATATTCTCGTTGAACTGGGCAGAAAGAAAATGATTGCAGGCCAAGAAGATATGATTGTTGATACGGCGATGACAATGGCTAAACAACGAGGCATAGAAATTACTACCAGCGTGTAAGAAACAACGCTAGGAACAGTATAAAAAAAGCCTTGCCATTAAAATGGCAAGGCTTTTTTATTAGTTAATATAAAACTAAATTTAAAATACTTAAACGCCTAAAGCATCTCTGGCCAACGAACTGCCCGACCCTTGCAATGGCCCTAATGGGTTTTTGCGTGACTTTTCAGAATCTAGAAACGGCACGCCACTCCAAATTTTATAAACAGCTACGCCATTATCTAACACAATCAGCGCATCAAAACGCCAACCCGTTTCTATTGTTTTACGCTTAAAGCCCAACAAATCATTAAACACGCTACCCACGCGTTTTCTTTTAATAATACCCGGATGCGCCTCATAGGCAATACAGGCCTCTTGCTTCATCAAACAATTTCTAACACTTACTGGTAGGTGCTCCAATTTAACAGAATTAGTTGGCATAAATTTTTGCAGAATATCTAAGTACGACAGTATTTTTACATTTGGTGTTGAGTAAGGATTAAAACCCAATTGCTGTAACTCTTCGATTGTTGTTTGGTTAAGAATAATTTTATCGTATGCAGACATGGCCTGTTTGAAGCTATTCCAAGGCGATTTAGTCACATCTTCTGTTCTAGGAAGCGGGCTGCCGCAGGCTGTTAGGAAGAAAAAAACCAATAAACAAAGCAATAAACGATGCTCTCTCCCATTTTCCATTTTGCTAACCCTTTTTTTATTTGAATTTTATTAACTGCTTACCTTAAAGAATAGCTGATTCTTATTAATTTGCGCATCCTTTAAGCGCTTAATTCATCAACAAAATGGGTGATTACTGCTCTTGTTCGGTTAATCTCCAATTTTTAAGCATAAAAGTTTATAATAACCACTTTATCTCTGATAGAAGGTTTAGATGAATGCAATCTAACACCCCGACTATCCCAATTGAAGGCTCTAAAAATGACATCCCAACCTACCTTAGGCTTCGCTGACTTAGCGTTGTCTACTCCTGTAATGGACGCTCTAAAACGCATCGGTTACGAACAACCCTCTCCTATTCAAGCTGAAGCAATACCACATTTGCTAGATGGCCATGATTTAATTGGTACAGCACAAACGGGTACTGGTAAAACAGCCGCATTTGCTTTACCCCTTTTATCAAAAATTGACTTAACAGTCAGCGGCCCGCAAGTATTAGTGCTAGCACCCACACGTGAACTAGCCATTCAAGTTGCTGAGGCATTTAAAACCTATGCTAGCTCAATGAAGGGCTTCAATGTGTTGCCAATTTATGGCGGCCAAGCGATGGATACCCAATTAAGGCAACTGCGCCGTGGCGTACACGTTGTTGTTGGTACACCAGGCCGTGTAATGGATCATTTACGCCGTAAGACGTTAAAACTAGATAACCTAAAAACCATCGTCTTAGATGAGGGCGATGAAATGCTAAGAATGGGTTTTATTGAAGATGTAGAGTGGATTTTAGAACAAACACCAGAGCAACGACAGGTTGCCCTATTCTCTGCAACCATGCCTGCCCCCATTCGACGTGTTGCCGACAAATATCTAAGCTCACCAAAAGTCGTTAAAATTATTTCTAAAACATCAACCGTTGAACGCATTGAGCAACGTTTTTGGATGGTTAGCGGCTTACATAAACTAGATGCTTTAACGCGAATCCTTGAGGTTGAAGACTTTGACGGCATTATTATGTTTGTCCGCACAAAAGCATTGACCGTAGAGTTAGCTGAAAAACTCGAAGCCCGTGGCTATTCCGCCTCGGCTATTAATGGTGATATGACCCAAGCGCTTCGTGAACGAACCATTGATCAATTGAAAAAAGGTCAAATTGACATTCTGGTTGCCACCGATGTAGCGGCCCGCGGCATAGATGTTGCCCGTATCAGCCATGTTGTGAACTATGACATCCCTTATGATACAGAAGCCTATGTTCACCGTATTGGGCGTACTGGTCGCGCAGGTAGAACAGGCAAGGCGATTTTATTTGTTGCACCACGCGAACGTCGCCTACTACGTGCTATTGAAAACGCTACCCGTCAGCCAATCAAACCCATGGAGTTACCAACTCGCCAACAAGTTAATGAAAAACGAGCTAACGACTTTAAAGCAACACTGACACAAGTGATGTCGAATAAGAAATTAGATTTTTTCCACCAGCTTATTCAGTCCTATATAGAAGAACACGATGCTGACCCGATTCAACTAGCAGGGGCATTGGCCTATTTGGCTCAAAAAGACAAACCATTGATGCTTGAGGAATCCTCTAAAAAATCATCAGCCAAAGAAGGAAAAAGCCCTCGTCAAGACGCCTCAATTAAAGGTGAAAGAAGAAGCAAATCATTGCGCCCAGATAAAGATGATTTACCCAAAAGTAAACGTGGCAACCCCAAAGTGCCGATGGACAACTACCGCATTGAAGTTGGAAAAAACCACAATGTTATGCCGGGTGATATTGTTGGCGCCATTGCCAACGAAGCAGATGTTGAACCAAGGCACATCGGCCATATAGAGCTCAATGAAGACCACAGTTATATTGAATTGCCCGTTGGCATGCCAAAAATTGTTTTTCAAAGCCTGAAAAAAATTCGCGTTCGAAATCAGCCGCTTAATATCGAGCGAACCGATCATGTAGCAAAGCCTGCCGCAACCTCGGCGAAACCCGCTAAAGGTAAGAAAAAAACGTACACTAAAAAACCTAAAAAGAAAAAAACCAAGTCGTTTTAAACTTAAGTATGGACGAAAGAATTACAGAGCTTGAAATAAAAGTGGCATATCAAGAAGACACGATCCAACAATTGGATCGTGTTCTTTGTCAGCAGCAAGATCAAATAGACTCGCTCAAAAAACAAATCAAAGAGCTAACAAACCGCTCTCAAGAAACATCCACGGACACGAAAAGCCTATTTTCCGCCTTGGATGAAGTTCCGCCACATTATTAGAAACAACCGATACTCAACTAACAGATAAACCTAATCATGAGCATAAACTGGTATCCAGGGCATATGCATAAAGCCCAAAAGGAGATTAAACAGCGCCTCCCCGAGGTGGATATGTTTATTGAAGTACTGGATGCTAGAATTCCATACAGCAGTGAAAACCCTATGCTGGCTAGTATTCGTGCTGATAAGCCTTGTATTAAAATTCTAAACAAAACGGATTTAGCTCAAGCCGATAAAACAAAAGCTTGGCAGGAATACTTAGAACGCAACAAAAACACAAAGACACTGGCATTAAACTTAAATCAACCGAATAAAAGTGAACAAATATTCTCACTTTGCCAAAAACTAGTGCCAAACAAAGGTACAAAAATATCCCCTATTACCTGCCTTATTACAGGTATTCCTAATGTTGGAAAATCTACATTAATCAACACATTAGCAGGAAGAACCATTGCCAAAACGGGCAATGAACCCGCCGTCACTCAAACACAACAACGGATTGACCTAGGCAATAATATAATCTTATTTGACACACCCGGCCTACTTTGGCCAAAAGTAGAAAACGAAGACAGCGGCTATCGTTTAGCCATCACAGGGGCCATCAAAGATACGGCTATTGAATATGATGATATCGCTTATTATGCCGCTGAGTATTTTCTAAAAGAACACCCCGATGCCTTAATGGAACGCTACTCGCTAGATGAGCCACCAAAAAATGAAACTGCCCTACTTGAATCCATCGGTAAAAAAAGGGGAGCTTTAGTCTCTGGAGGTCGTGTCAACCTCAATAAGGCTTCTGCTATTTTTATTCATGATTATCGAAGTGGAACCTTAGGTAACATCACACTGGAAACACCTAAAATGATTGAGCTTGAGGTCGCTAAAACTGAAAAAATACTAGCCGAAAAAGCTGCACTAAAAGCCGCTCGAAAAAAGAATTGGAAAAATAAAAAATAATAGCTGATCTTAGTTTCATCTAATAACGCTTATTAGATCAGTGCGCATGTTTTTCATTTCTTGCAGTTACCCCATATCCACCTATTTATAATGCCCTTTCAATGGCCGTTTGCGCCTATTACACAGGCTCAAAAACAAACTTGCCTACGTCGCCTGATCAGGTCGGGCACAATTAAATTCAGAGTCACATTTGCTAATTAAGGTTTGCGATCCAATAGCCTGTCAATGATATAATATGCTTTTCATCTCTATCCTACCCACCTGTATTACACCTAAGGAATCAATGAACTTATCTACACGCTTTGCTTACCTACTATTTATATTTTTTGTACCCACCATAGCGTTTGCTAGTAATACCAGCGAAACAAGTCATCTTGATCTAACCGACAATATAATTGGCTATTTAGCCCTTGGCGTATTTGCTATTGCCTACCTATTAGTTATTTTTGAAGAACAGCTTCATTTACCCAAATCAAAGCCTGTTCTTTTAGCAGCAGGCATCATCTGGATCATGATTGCCATTGCTTACCAACAACATGGTTTTGATGACTCCGCTGAAATTGCAATACGACATAACTTTCTTGAGTACGCAGAGCTATTTTTCTTTCTCCTAGTCGCCATGACCTACATAAACGCCATGATAGAACGAGGTGTGTTCGATGCGTTAAGAGGTTGGTTAGTTGAGAAAAACTTTAGTTATAAATCGTTGTTTTGGCTTTTAGGGATACTCGCTTTCTTTATATCCCCAATAGCTGACAACTTAACCACCGCGCTTATTATGTGCACAGTTGCCTTGACGGTTGGTACCAAAGAACCAAAATTTGTGGCCATTTCATGTATTGCTATCGTTGTTGCAGCAAACGCTGGAGGTGCCTTTAGCCCGTTTGGCGATATTACAACACTGATGGTTTGGCAAAAAGGACTTGTTCGTTTTACCGAGTTTTTCACCTTATTTTTGCCGTCTTTTGTTAACTACCTCGTGCCTGCGGCCATCATGCATTTTTTCATTCCAAGCGGCTCCCCCGACAAAGTTGACGGCGAACAACTTGTAATGCATCGCGGAGGAATAGTCATTGTCGTCCTATTCTTATTAACCATTCTAACGGCTGTGAGCTTCCACAACTTTCTTCATTTACCCCCTGCTATTGGCATGATGACCGGTTTGGCGTATTTAAAGTTTTTTGGCTACTATCTCAAAAGAACCTATCGTTTTAGCGGCAACCCCACAGAAGACCGATTTAACGAGGGCATGGAAGCGAGAAATACTGACTATACTCGTGATAAAGACTTTGATGTCTTTAAAAAAGTGGCTGGCGCAGAATGGGACACCTTATTCTTCTTCTACGGCGTTATTATGGCTGTCGGTGGATTAGGCTTTATTGGTTATCTAGGCATGATTTCTGAAACGATGTATGGTGAGCTAGGACCAACGGTTGCCAATGTCATCGTAGGCGTACTCTCGGCTATTGTCGATAATATCCCTGTTATGTTTGCGGTACTCACGATGAACCCAGATATGTCACATGGCCAATGGCTGTTAGTCACTCTTACAGCTGGTGTTGGTGGTAGCTTGCTGTCCATTGGCTCGGCTGCAGGTGTAGCTTTAATGGGGCAGGCTCGTGGCATTTACACGTTTGCTTCTCACCTTAAATGGACACCGATTATCGCGTTAGGCTATATAGCCAGTATCTATGTTCACCTATGGGTTAATGCGTCACACTTTTAACCACATGAAGAACTCGCACACAGCGGATAACTCGTCACCACCCGCGCCTATTTTAGGTTTTGTAGCCAATAGCGGCACTGGGAAAACAACGCTTATCAGCCAACTCATTCCTATATTGAATGAACGCGGGCTGAAAACTGGCTTAATTAAACACAGCCACCATGATTTTGAAATCGATCAACCAGGCAAGGACAGCTATCGCCTGAGAAAAGCTGGGGCCTCCCCTGTTGTGTTGGTTTCTAGTCATCGTCGCGCGGTGATTACCGAGTTAGACGGAAACGAGCCCACTCTGGCAGAACAACTAGGTTGCTTTCCTCCAGGCTCTGTTGACTTGGTGATAGTTGAGGGCTTTAAATACACGTTTTATCCAAAAATTGAACTGCATCGAGCTGAATTAAACGCTCCTTTTCTATACACTAATGACACTTCAATTATCGCTATAGCCAGCAACACAAACTTCTCGACAGAGCTTCCACACTTTGACATAAACAAGCCTAAACAAATCGCTAACTTTATCATCGACCAATTTTTAAAGGCCACAGAATGACTGACTGTTGTAGCACCCCTGGGGTATTAACACTGGAGCAAGCATTAACTCAAATTTTACAAACGCTTCAGCAAACTGATCGTTATGAGCGTGTATCGCTAAAGGACTCGCTTAATAGAATCACCTATGAAGATATAAAGTCTTCTATAGATGTTCCTAGTTTTAGGAACTCATCCATGGATGGTTATGCCATTCGAACCGGTGACCAACAATGTCACTCACTAAAAGTGATTGGTGTTTCTTGGGCCGGCAAACCTTTCACCAAAAAAGTGGCTAAAGGGGAATGTATCCGAATTTTTACCGGCGCCTATGTTCCAGATGATTGTGATTGCGTTGTCATGCAGGAAAATGTTCATCGAACCGACGAACAGATTCAAATAACACAGCAACCAAAACACGGTGAAAACATCAGAAACATTGGAGATGACACAAAAAAGAATCAAGCAATACTCAATAAAGGCAACCTCTTAAAGCCTGCCGACATAGGGCTACTTGCAGCTCGTGGCATTGCAGACATTAGCGTTTTCAAACAACTCACCGTGGGGTTCTTCTCAACCGGTGATGAACTCATTTCTATTGGACAACAAGCTCAACTTGGGCAAATTTTTGATAGCAACCGCTACACCTTGCAAGCCTTACTTGAACAAGCGGGTGTTACACCCATAGACTTAGGTGTCATTCCAGACAACCGCCTTGCTGTTGAAGAAGCGTTGGTATCCGCCTCTAAAAACTGTGACCTGATCATTACCACTGGTGGCGTTTCGGTTGGTGAGGCCGACTTTATTGCTGAAGTTCTGGCTAAAATTGGTACCGTTAATTTATGGAAAATTGCCATTAAACCGGGCAAACCGCTAGTTTTTGGTACTATCGGCGAGGCTGCTTTTTTTGGCTTGCCGGGCAACCCTGTCTCAGTCATGGTGACCTTTCAGCAAATTGTGCTGCCTGCATTACATAAAATCATGGGGCGAGCGCCACAAACAAGTGTTAATTTACAGGCCAAAACAACTGAAATCATCAAAAAACAGCCTGGGCGTACCGAATTTCAACGTGGGTTTGTTGAAAACAAAGACGGCGAGCTATTGGTTCATTCAACAGGCGGACAAGGCTCACACATGCTAAGCTCTATGTCTAAAGCTAACTGTTTAATTGTCTTAGAGCAATCAGCTGGCGACATTGAGAAAGGCCAACCTGTAACCATTCAATTATTGGAAAACACCCTATGACAGCAAAATCCATTTTAGTGACCGGCGGCGCAGGCTATATAGGTAGCCATGTTGTGAAGTTGCTTGGCGAACGAGGCGAAAACATCATCATATTAGATGATTTATCAACTGGTTTTGAACACTCAATTTTGTACGGTAAATTCATTCAAGGTAACACCGGCGACAAAAAACTTGTTGACCGTATCCTACAACAACACAATATTGATTCTGTCCTACATTTTGCAGCTCACACCATCGTCCCTGAGTCTGTTGAAAACCCACTGAAGTATTATGAAAATAATACCTGTTGCACGCGTAACCTATTGGAGTGCTGCTCTAAAGCAGGCATAAAAAATATAATCTTCAGCTCTACTGCTGCTGTATACGGCGAGCTTGAAACCGGTTTTGCTTCAGAAGAAACCCCTACCGCACCGATTAACCCGTATGGCAGCTCTAAACTGATGAGTGAGCAGATGATTCGCGACTTATCTAAGGCCACAGAACTCAATCACGTTATCTTGCGCTATTTTAACGTTGCCGGTTCGGACCCCGATGGAAAAATTGGTCAATCAACAAAAAATGCGACTTTACTCATTAAAGTCGCCGCTGAAGTTGCTGCTGGGAAACGTGAAAAATTATTTGTCTTTGGCACTGATTACCCAACACCCGATGGCACCGGTATTCGTGATTACATCCATGTGTCTGACTTAGCTGAAGCACATATTAACGCTCTGGATTATTTAAGAAATAATGGCGAATCAACAACCCTTAATTGTGGTTACGGACATGGTTTTAGCGTTAAAGAAGTCATTAACGCTATTAATGAAGAACATGGCGTACCCATCTGTGTCGAAGAAAAGCCCCGTCGTGCCGGTGACCCACCAGAACTCATCTCTGTGGCTGAAAAAATCCGTCAAACCATTGGCTGGCAACCTCAGTACGATGATTTAAACCTGATCGTTAAAACATCCTTAGCCTGGGAAAAGAAACTAATTACACACGGTAGCTAACAGGTTCAAGCGAGCCAACCCTGCACTATGCAGTTAATCTTAGCTACCACGTTCTACTAAGAAGGCTTTAATTCGCTTTAAGCCCTCTTCAATACGTTCAATTGATGTCGTGTATGCAAACCGAAGATACCTTGCAGGTTCGCTAGAACCGAAGTCTTTCCCTGGCGTTGTTGCTACACCTGCTTTTTCCAATAACTCCAAAGCAAACGCATAACTATCATCCGTAAATAATCGGCAGTCCGCATAAATATAAAACGCACCTTGTGGCTTAGCCATCATTACAAACCCCAATGACTCCAAACCCTCGTAAAGCCTATCTCTACGCTGCTCGAACTCATCTCTACGTTGATTCAAAATCACTCGTGTATCCTCATCAAATGCAGCTAAAGCGGCATATTGCGAGGGCGTTGGTGCAGAGATATATAAGTTTTGCATAAGCCGATTTGCAGCTGATATAGCGTATTCAGGCACCACCAACCAACCCAAGCGCCAGCCTGTCATTCCAAAAAACTTTGAAAAGCTATTTAAAACAAACACATCATCTGATATTTCTAATGCTGAAATGGCTCGTTGCCCATACACAAGCCCATGATATATCTCATCTGAAATTAAAAACCCTTCTCGCTCTCTTATTGTTTGAACAATATTTTGTAACTGATCAAAATTAACCGCGGCTCCAGTTGGGTTTGAGGGTGAGGCCATCATTACACCACGTGTTGCCTTCGACCAGGCTTGTGCAATTAACTGCCCTGTTAGTTGAAAACCATGTTCCTCACCAACATTGATAGAGGTTGGCTGCCCCCCAAATAAAGTAACTATATTATTATTACAGGGATACCCCGGGTCGCAGGTCAGCACCTCATCACCTGCATCTAGCAATGATGCTAAGGCAACCGTTAAGGCCCCTGATGCGCCTGGCGTTATAAAAATACGTTCAGGCGATAAGTCAACGTTATACTCATCACGATAATACCTCGCTATTTTTTTTCGCAAGGCAGGTAAGCCTTGCGCTTTAGTATAGTGAACATCTCCTTTTTCCAAAAAACCTTGAGCAGCCTTTAAGATCGGTTCAGGGGTTGGAAAGTCTGGTTCCCCTACTTCCATATGAACAACATTTTCCCCTTGCTCTTCAAGCGCTTTAGCTTTCTCCATAATATCCATCACATAAAACGGAAAAACCTGTTCAACGCGCTTAGAAACTTTTCCAACATTCATCAAAAAACCTTTGTAGAAACCTGAAATAAAGTCTATATTTTAGAGCAATACAACTGAACGTACGAGCATTCAAATCGACGAAAAACATTGCTTATTTCCGCAATATCTGATATTTATGCGCGCTTGATTTTTTTAACCATTGGTAACAAATAAAATAATGGCTACAAACAAAGATAAAAATTTAGATGCAAGTCACCTAAAGTTTAAACCTTACAAAGCAAAGAAAGGTGAGGAACACATGAGTCCTGCTCAGGTTGAACACTTCAGATCTATTCTAATGCAGTGGAAAGAAGGCCTAATGGATGATGTGGACCGTACCGTTCATCACATGCAAGATGAAGCTTCAAACTTTCCAGATCCAACAGATAGAGCCAGCCAAGAAGCTGACTTTAGCCTTGAGTTAAGAACACGCGATCGTGAACGTAAACTGGTCAAAAAAATTGATGAATCCATTAGCATGTTGAACGCTGGTGACTATGGATTTTGTGAAACATGTGGCATAGAAATCGCTATTAAGCGTTTAGAAGCACGCCCAACTGCCACACAATGTATTGACTGTAAATCTCTTGATGAGATAAGAGAAAAACAAAAGATTTGATGCCTTTGCCTTAAGCCTATCTTTTGGTTGCTTTGGACCCAGCTTATAGGGGGCGATTTGCCCCCTCTCCAACCGGCCCTTTACATTACGGCTCTTTATACACGGCTATTGCTAGCTTTTTACAAGCACGATCTAAAGGCGGCAAATGGCTTGTAAGAATAGATGACTTAGACTCCGCTCGCTGTCAGCAACAGTATTCCAGCAAAATACTTAAAACGCTCGAGCAATTCGGCCTTACATGGGATGAGCCTGTTTTCTACCAGCACACTCGCCATCATGACTATCAACATGCGTTAGAACAACTCCTTGAACGTCAATTACTTTATCCCTGTCAATGCTCTCGCAAAGATTTAGCCAACAGAGGACTTCACGCAGGTCTTTATGACGGCCATTGTCTAAGCCACCCGTTAAAACCCAATCAACCTTCTGCATTACGTATCCGATTAGCAAATAAAAAAATATCCTTTATCGATGCCGTGCAAGGTCCCTCCCATCATAAACTACAAACACAGCATGATGATTTTGTAATGTTTCGCAAAGACCGTGTTTATGCTTATCACCTTGCTGTTGTTATTGATGATAGTACACAAGGCATTACTGAAGTATTACGAGGGCATGACCTTCTAGACAGCACCTACCGACAAATTCATTTACAACAATTATTGAGCATACAAACACCTCATTATGCTCATATCCCTGTTATTACAGACACTAACGGCATTAAATTGAGCAAACAAACTTATGCGAGCGACATCTCATTATCACCTGTTAAATCCACACTTTTAAGAACATTTGTCCATTTAAGCTTAAACCCACCCCAAGAACTGTTAGAATCAAGCACAGCAGAAATTCTAAATTGGGGTATTAAGCATTGGTCACTTAAACAGATTATTGTTCAACAATCACTCCCCTTACAAAGCAACTAAACATAAAAGCCAGCATTACGTTTTAGTTTTATTTCAATATAATCATAGCTAGTTCATTAGAAACAACACAAATGACTACAGATACTAGAAGCCCTTATACTCAATTTTTTACATTAATGAACAGTAAGCTGCCAGATGAGTACAAGGCCGTTTTACAAAAGTTTCAAGAACACGGCGACTTTTATCAGCAGCTAATTAACAACGTAAATAATAACGAGACTGATTTATCAAAATTTTGGGACTTACCCAGCACTCTCGGATTTAACACAGCCTCAAACCCACAAACTAAATGGCTCCAAAGCTTTTTTAGTCTCAATAACTTTCAATCAAGCACTGATACCCAGCTGATACAGCAATTTACCCAAGCAATCTGCGAACTTCCATTACAGGCCCAAGAAAATCTCTCTAGTATTCAAGCAGCGCTGTCTAAATTAAATCAGCTTTATGCCAAGTTAAGCCAATCAGCAATGAAGCACTTTCAAGCCTTGAAAGATGAGTCTCCAGACGCATCGAATGAACAGCTATGTATTTTTTGGTTAACTGCTGGCGAAAAGGCGTTTAGTGAGATCAGTCAAACCGATGACTATATAAATGCGCAAAAAAAATTGTTTGAATCATTAAATAACTTAAAAAATACACAACATGCTTTTTCTGAACAAGCAGCTGAGCTATTCGGCCTTCCAACACAACAATCATTAGAAGATTTACAAAATGGCCTGCATAAACTTAGAATGGAGTTTGCAGAATATAAAGCACAAACCGACGAAGTCATTAACGAACTTAGACAAACCATTTATCAATTAAAATAACGCCTGTTGAGCCGAGCAGATGCCGAATAAAACCAAAGATCACGAAAATATCTGGCAAGATGAGTTTGTGCTTCTTATGGAGAAGCTAGCTGACAAGGATAAACAACCCCCGCCTGAAGTCGGCAGTAGCCTCAAAGAACTTATTTATAGTGAAAATAAGCTGCAACTTTTTCACTATAACCCTCTTGATGTTGCGCAGAAAAAACTCCCTATCCTAATAACCTACGCTCTGGTTAATCGCCCTTATATTATGGATCTTGAGCCTAAAAGATCCCTTATATTACGTTTATTAGAGAAAGGTTACCCGGTTTACCTCATCGACTGGGGATACCCCGATAGTAGTGATCGTTTTACAGACCTAAATGACTATATTAATGGTTATTTACACCGTTGCGTTCAGCAAGTAAAACACCACTCTAAAGAAGAAAAAATAGACCTCTTAGGTGTTTGCCAAGGCGGCGTCTTCTCCTTATGTTATACCGCGCTTCACCCAACTGAAATTCGCAAGCTCGTAACCCTAGTGACGCCCATAGATTTTCATACTAAAAACAACCCCTTAACAAGTTGGACCAGTCACTTAAACACACAAGCATTAGCGTCTCATACAGGCAATGTGCCTGCTGAGCTTATAAGCCAACTTTTTAAAGCCATAAAACCTTTTCAATTAAACCGAGAAAAGTACCGTCGACTCAAGCATATTATTAACAACACTGAAAGCTTAAACACGTTCCTACGCATGGAAAGGTGGTTACATGACGGACCAGATTTAAACAGAGCGGCTGCCGATGAGTTTTTAATTAATTTTTATCAACAGAACAAATTACATGAAAACACATTAACCATTGCTGGGCATGCTGTTTTACTGAACAAAATCACGTCTCCGGTGCTAAACCTTTACGCAACACAAGATCACCTTGTCCCACCCGAAGCAACACGCGCACTGAAGCAACATATAAAGCCGGAGCTTTATCAAGAACAAGCGCTAGTTGGCGGGCACATTGGTGCATTCACTAGCCCAAGAACTCAACAGACACTGATCCAATCACTGGAACAAGGACTAGCTTAGGATTTGCCTTTGTCTGTCGATGTTGATAGCTCAACCGTTTTCATCATCGCATCCCACATAGTCTTTTGAACACCTTCCATTGCCAACATTTGTTCAGGCATTGGCATATATAGTTTCATGAGTTCAACCATATCACTCGACTCAATACCAACTAGCATTTTATTACGAATTTTCTCTATCGCTTCGCGCTGAATAGCTTGAACATCAGGCAGACCCAAGAACTCTCTCATTTCTTGAGGTGTTGCCTCAATTTCAATCGTTGCTTTCATATACTTCCCCACCTCATACCGCTAAGGTCTACCTAACATTGTAGACCTTAGCGCGAGACATAATTATTTTTTAGCATCACCTTCTGTTACAGGGCGACCTGACGGATTTGGTAGTTGCGTGCTTCTAGCCGTTGCTTTAGGTGCCGTTTGCTTGACAGCGGGTTTTGGTGCGGCTTCCTTAGCTGTAGGCTTCGGTGCGGCTTTCTTAGCCGCCGCCGGTTTGGGGGGAGTTTTTTTAGCGGCAGGTTTCGGTGCTGCTTTCTTAGCCGCGGGTTTGGGGGGAACTTTTTTAGCAGCAGGTTTCGGTGCTGCAGGCTTGGGGGTCGCTTTCCTAGCGGCAGGTTTTGGTGTTGTTTTCTTAGCCACAGGCGTCATAACCATTGAAGGCGCCTCTGCTAAGCCTTCTTGGATAAGCTCGCCCATCGCCTTCCTTGTCTCCATTGCAACTTTGACTGACGATTGCGCATTTTTCAATACTTTTTCTGATAACTCCTTGTACAAACTAGATTGTAAATTCATCAACTCTGTCATTGAGCCAACTTTATTCACAGAAGTAACTTTTTTTATACTTCCTTCGAGACAACTCGACACCAAATCCATTTGCAATTGGGTTAGTTGTTTTACCGATTGGGTATTTAACGTATTAATTTTCTTTAATGATTCATTGGCTTTTTTACTTAATTGAGCCCACTGTTTGATAAGGTCATTTTGCATTTTCACCGCTCCCTGAATTATTTAAAAAATAAAAACCTAGTCCAGTAATATCGATTACTTAACTAGCTGTCAATAAAAAAGGCAACCAAATGGTTGCCTTTTTCTCTCTAAAGAAGTATTTCAGACTCCTTAGAAACTAGTAAACAAGCCACCATTAACAGGAATATTTGCCCCTGTTATATAGCTTGCTTCGCTTGAGGCTAGAAAGTTGACCGCATTAGCAATCTCAACCGGTTCAGCCAAACGTTGCATTGGAATTTGCGAAATTAATTCATTACGAATGCCTTCATCAATCGCCATAACCATGCTAGTCGCTACATAACCTGGGCTTACTGAATTAACAGTAATCCCTTTACGAGCTACTTCTTGTGCTAACGCCATTGTAAAACCATGCATACCGGCTTTTGCCGCAGAGTAGTTGGTTTGACCAAATTGGCCACGTTGGCCATTTACTGAAGAAATATTAATAATCCGTCCATGTCCTCTTTTCAACATAAAGTCTAGAACATTTTTAGTCATATTAAACACGCCATCTAAATTAGTAGATAACACAGCATCCCAATTAGACTCATCCATGTTTTTCAAAAAGCCATCGCGAGTAATGCCTGCACAGTTAACCAACACTTCAATTGGGCCAACTGTCTCTTCAACGTGTTTAATCATCTCAGCACAAGCGTCAAAACTTGTAACGTCTGCTTCTTCAACTAAAAAATCAAACCCTTCTTTCTTTTGAGCAGCTACCCATTCGTCTGCTTTTTCAATTTCTTTGTTAAACGTTGTTGCAATAACAATATAGCCGTTCTGTGATAACTTTTTAGATATCTCAGACCCAATACCGCCAATACCACCTGTTACTAAGGCTACTGAATTACTCATACTCTGGCACTCCAAATAATTAATTAAGAATAAACTTGTTTATTGCATTGCACTATAGTTAAAGTAACTAGCTAAGTCAATTTTTGGCCCGCCAACATACCCTCGCTGCGTGTTTATTATTATTTTTCTCATCACGTTTTATAATAGAGAGCCCTTATAAATAAAGCCTCTTTTCTCACTTAACTGAACCAGTATATTTACCGTACAATACGAACACACATCACTTAAAATGAGTTAAGGCTATGTTATTGATTATTTCTCCTGCGAAAACCTTAGATTTCGACACCCCGCCCGCTACAACAAGCCATTCACAACCGGCGTTTTTAGATGATTCAGCGGAGTTAATTGATCAACTTAAAACCCTGTCACCATCAGACGTGTCTAGTTTGATGAGTATTAGTGATAAATTAGGCGTGCTCAATAGCAACCGGTTTATTGAGTGGCAACGACCTTTCACCGATAAAAATAGCAAACAGGCATTATTATCATTTAAAGGTGATGTTTACGAAGGCATGGATACAAGCTCATTTTCAGAAGACGATTTAGAGTGGGCTCATAAGCACCTACGTATTCTTTCTGGTTTGTATGGTTTACTTAAACCTTTAGATTTAATCCAGCCCTATCGTTTAGAAATGGGCACAAAATTTAGCAACCAACGAGGTAAAAACCTCTATGAATTTTGGGGTCATAAAATTACCGACAAACTGAATCAAGAACTTACCGAACAGAAAAGCCCTGTTCTTATTAATCTAGCTTCTAACGAATATTTCAAGGCTGTCAAACCAGCTCAGCTGAATGCTCAAGTGATCACTCCGGTTTTCAAAGACTGGAAAAATGATAAATATAAAATTATCAGTTTTTATGCTAAAAAAGCACGCGGTATGATGAGCGCCTACATTATTAAAAATAGACTGGAAAGCCCCAGCGATATCAAACAGTTTGACACCGCCGGCTACGCATTCTCAGCAGAACAATCTTCAGACAAAGAATGGGTGTTTTTAAGAAAAGAGGCTGTTTAATTTTTTATCGCTTTTGCTACTGTCATGCCAAAATCGGTTATTCAAGCCGCTGTTTTAGTGTCTCTGGTTATCTTTAACTATAATCACAAGGCAGCAGACTTGCTCTAAGGTAAAACCCCACTTCGGCTCCAGCTCATTATAGACTGCTCCAAATCAGGCGACGGGTTAACTGGTCAATAAATTATTAACGCTAAAACCTATTAGAGGGTGCCTTATTAGTACGATACCTTTCGCCCTAGTCAGCTAGTCTGTGGTCAAGATAACGCGAATTGCATCTAACTTAAAGGAGGCTCTTTTAATGTAGCTACCTAAGTCGTTAATATTGGCTTTTAATTGAGTAATCTCGCTATCGCGAATATTGGGGTTTACCCGCGCCAATGCAACAAGCCTTTCTAGATTCAACGATTCTTGTTGTTGCATCTCTTCAACACTTTGTTTTACTAACGCTTCTTGGTGAACAACAACCAGTTTCTCAGCTTTTTCAATCAGTGTTTTAATCGCCTCTTGACCATGCTCAATAATATTCAGTGCAATTGACTTTTTAACAAACGTCACCCTAGACTCAATATGCTCTGGCTTTAAAATATCAGTCATATCCAAGCCATTTGAACCGACCACAATTCGCTTTACCGTTTTCGGCAAATAGCGGTGCAATTGTAAGCGTTTAGGTGCGGGACAATGCGTTGTAAATATAGCTTCGAGAATCACCGTTCCAGCAGGAATAGGCGGTAATGCCATGGTACAAAACGTTGAATTACCAAACTCACTATTGATAATTTGCTCCATCGCGCCAGTCACCATGGGGTGTTCCCAGGTTAAGAATTGAAAATCTTCACGTGACAAGGCAATCTTTCGGTTAAACGTCGCCGTTAAACCGTCTTCAGGCAAACTAGGGAAAGCATCACTTTGCAAATGACCACTTGGCTTAATAACAATGCTGTCTTCGCTATGGTATTGCTGCTCAACACCAAAACTTTCAAAGACTTCTTCCATGTAATGAGACAATTCTAAGTGGCTTGATGACAAACTAATTTCATCAATAATTTCTTGTGCCTGCTCTTTTCTGCAAGAGTTTAATTCCAACATCAAGTCACGGCCTGCATGCATATCCGCTATGCTCTGTTGCATTAACGTACTGGTTTTTTCAATGATTGCTGCAAATTCATCATCAGACGCATCACCCAGCAAGGCTTCTTTTAAATCCGCTTTAACAATCGCATAAACATGGTGCCCTGTTGAGCAGACATGGCTAAAGGCGTTGAGTCCTTTATCATACCAATTCATCAATCGATGTTGGCCGGTTCCCTCTATACATGGCACATGAAGGTGCACCGTATCGGTTTGACCAATTCGATCTAGGCGACCTATCCTTTGTTCTAACAAGTCTGGATTAAGTGGCAGGTCAAATAATACCAAGTGGTGCGCAAACTGAAAATTTCGACCTTCACTTCCAATTTCAGAACAGATAAGAATCTGAGCTCCTTCCTCTGCATCAGAAAAGTACGCCGCAGCCCTATCTCTTTCTATTAAGCTCATACCTTCATGAAAAACGGCAGACGCAAAAATTGTGCGCATTTTTAAATATTCATGTAACTCCTGCGCCGTTTGTTGCTGCGCGCAAATCAACAATACCTTTTCATTTTTATGCGTATCCAACCATTCCACCAACCAGGTGATACGTGGATCTAGCATCAACCAGTCTTCGCCCAATAACATTTCAGGCAATAGCGTTTTGGCCAATGCAAGATCGGTGTCTAGCTCAAACTCATTTTCTACGCTAAGCGCAGGTAATTGATACGCGTGTAATTTCCTAGATGAAAACGCATCTATATTTTCTCGCGTGTTCCTAAACAACACGCGGCCAGTACCGTGCCGATCGAGCAATGCATCAATGAGCGAGTCCACAGATATATCGTCAGATAAAACCGCTTGCTCACCCAGTAGCTGCAACAGCGATTGCTTTAAATTAACATCAGCAAGTACCCCATCAATGGAGTTTGCCGCCATCAACTGTTTAATAAGCTGATTAATCTCCTGGTAACCGGCTTGTTCTTCACGAAAAGCGGCTAAATCGTAATAACGATCGGGATCTAATAAGCGCAACCTTGCGAAATGGCTCGTAACCCCTAATTGCTCAGGTGTGGCAGTCAATAGCAATAAGCCCGGTACATGATTTGCTAATTCTTCAATACAGCGGTATTCGTTACTAACGTTATTCTCGTTCCAGAATAAATGATGCGCTTCATCAACAATCATCAAGTCCCAATTTGCTGCTACCGCTGAGGCATGATAATTCGCATTTTCAGATAAAAAAGATAATTGGCAAAGTACTAATTGAGCCGTTTCAAACGGGTTTATGTCCCCCTCTTCTCTAATCGCATCACAACGTTCACGATCTAGAATTGTAAAAGACAAATTAAAACGACGTAAGAGTTCTACCAACCATTGATGAATAAGTGCATCGGGGACAACAATCAATACTCGCTCAATTGAACCGGTTAATAGTTGCTGATGTAAAATTAAACCCGCTTCAATTGTTTTCCCTAATCCGACCTCGTCGGCCAGTAAAACACGCGCTGCATTTCGCTCCGTTACTTTACTCGCTATATAAAATTGATGGGGTAATAACTGAACACGTGGGCCCGATAAACCAAACCCTTTAAACTGATCTAGTTTACGTTGAAAGTCTAATGTTTTAAGGCGCAAATCAAACAGCTTGTTTTTATCTAGCTGCCCAGTAAATAAACGACTTTGAGGTTTATTAAACGCCCCGGTACTATCCAAATCAATTTCGTGTAGCACCACTTGCTCACCCTGCCCATCAATACACAAATAAATCATGCAATGGTTATGCTCTTGGGTTTGCTCAATAGTTACTTCTTGACCACCTTGGTGGCTTACTGTGTCACCCACATTGAAAGTCACCCTACTTAGCGGTGCATTATCCAATGCATACACCCGAGGCTCTTCAACAGCTGGGTAAAACAATGTCACGTGGCGCCCTTCTATGCTCTCAACAACCCCTAGGCCCAATTCAGTTTCAGAATGACTAACCCAACGTTGCCCAGGATAAAAAATATGTTGACTCATCGACTGTTGACCTCACCACGGAATATAAAAGGCGTGGATGATAAAAGTAATCCCCCGTACTCGCAACCTAAGTTACACCTAAAATCATAAGATTACTTAAAGCCAAACAGGATTCCCATACTCGTTGTTAAAAATGTTTCACATCCAAGTCTTTAGTTAAACGAACCTGCGCCGCAATCTCCTCAATCGAAATAGAGGTTACATTCAAAAACGGCACATTTTCCATATGCAATAATTCTTCTACTTGTGAAACTTCTCTTTGACAGGTTTTTAATGAAGCATAAGGACTACCTGGTCGACGCTCTTCACGAATCCTGCTCAGCTGCTCCGCGCTGATGGTCAAGCCAAATAATTTTTTCTTATACGGTTTTAATGCTCTAGGAAGCTCACAGTTATCTAAATCACTGTCTGTAATCGGGAAGTTAGCCGTAAAAATGCCATATTGAAGGGCAAGAAATAAAGACGTTGGTGTTTTCCCCGTTCTTGAAACACCAATTAAAATGACATCAGCCTGATCATAACGGTCTAAACGCGCACCATCATCATACTCCAGCGCATAATTAACCGCCCGTATGCGTGATTCGTAAGAGCTTGTATCACTCAAACCATGACTTTTCCCGACCTCATGAGATGACTCTTGTCGTAAATCATTTTCCATTCTAGTAATATAATCATTAAACAAATCATAGAAAATACAATTACTTTTAGACACTATCTCACGCAAATCATCATTAGTGAATGTGCTAAAAACAATTGGGCGGCCTTCATTAACCGTATAAGCTGCATTAATTTTATTACACACAGTCTCTGCCCTTGATACCGTATCTATAAAGGGAATAACGTGTCGTTCACGCTCAACACCTGTAAATTGTGTCATTAGACTATTACCCAGTGTTTCTGCTGTAATAGCCGTTCTATCTGATATAAAAAAGATTGTTCTGCTTTTCATTGAATATAGCGGTGCATTTTTTGTTAAAATATTGGATTAATTCGAATTTTAAACCAAAAGGTAGCTTCTCAGCAGATAGATTTGCAGTGTGGAAGGTATCAACATTAGGGGATCAGAAGTTGGAAGATTATATTGTTTGGCTAGACTCAACAGGTATGGACGACGTCGAGCACGTTGGTGGAAAGAATGCATCACTCGGCGAGATGATTAGCAATTTAGCCTCTGTAGGCGTTGATGTACCCGGTGGCTTTGCCACAACAGCAACGGCTTTTAGAGACTTTCTTTCGCAAAGTGGTATCGATGATAAAATTCACGAAAAGCTCAGCACATTAAATGTAGATGACGTTAATGCCTTGGCCGCAGCCGGCAAAGAAATTCGCCAGTGGATTATTGACACGCCCTTCCAACCAAGCTTAAAAACGGCTATTGAAAAGGCCTATGCAAAAATGCAAGCTGATGCAAATAGTGAGTTCTCTGTTGCCGTTCGTTCCTCTGCAACGGCTGAAGATTTACCCGATGCATCATTCGCGGGGCAACAAGAAACATTCCTAAACGTTGATGGTATTGACAATGTAATGCGTTCAATTAAAGAGGTATTTGCCTCATTATTTAATGATCGAGCCATTTCTTACCGTGTACACCAAGGATTTGAACACAGTGGCGTTGCCCTTTCCGCTGGCATTCAACGCATGGTTCGCAGCGACATAAGCGCTTCAGGTGTTATGTTTACACTCGATACCGAATCAGGCTTTCGTGACGCAGTTTTTATCACCTCCAGCTATGGTTTAGGTGAAATGGTCGTTCAAGGTGCCGTTAACCCAGATGAGTTTTATGTTCATAAGCCAACCTTAGAAGCTGGTCGGCCTGCTGTATTACGCCGCAACTTAGGTAGCAAGTTGATTAAGATGATCTATAACGATGAAGCAGGCGACCCTGTTAAAATTGTGGATACTGACCCATCAACACGCGGCGTTTATTCCTTGACCGATGCCGAGGTGGAAAAACTTTCCAGCATCGCTATTACTATTGAAAAACACTACCAACGGCCTATGGATATCGAATGGGCTAAAGATGGTTTAGACGGTCAGCTGTATATCGTTCAAGCTCGTCCTGAAACGGTTCAAAGCCGCGCCGGTAAAGAAATTCAACGTTACTCTTTAAACGAAACAGCTAAGGTACTTGTTGAGGGCCGTAGTATTGGCCAAAAAATTGGTTCTGGCCCTGCTCGCGTTATCGATAATATTTCTCAAATGGACCAAGTCCAAGAGGGCGACGTATTAGTCACCGACATGACCGACCCAGACTGGGAACCGATTATGAAACGCGCCTCAGCGATTGTAACCAACCGTGGTGGCAGAACCTGTCATGCCGCCATTATTGCCCGTGAATTGGGTATTCCTGCTGTGGTTGGCTGTGGTGATGCAACAGACCATATTACCCAAGACACTGATATTACCGTTTCTTGTGCCGAAGGAGATACTGGCTTTATTTACGAAGGTCTACTGGACTATCAAGTAGACACCGTTAACTTAGACGCCATGCCTGACATTCCAGTTAAAGTCATGATGAACGTCGGCAACCCTGATCGAGCCTTTGATTTCGCCTCATTACCCCATGAAGGAGTTGGCCTAGCACGCTTAGAGTTCATTATTAACCGAATGATTGGTATTCACCCTAAAGCACTCTTAGAGTATGAACAATTACCAAGCGACCTAAAAGAAACCATCAGCAAACGAATTTCTTGTTATGAAAGCCCTAAAGACTATTACGTTAAACGTTTAGTCGAAGGCATCTCAACCATCGCTGCAGCTTTCTCGCCTAAATCCGTCATTGTTCGCATGTCCGATTTCAAATCGAATGAATACGCCAACTTAATTGGCGGCGACCGTTATGAACCGGAAGAAGAAAACCCAATGCTTGGTTTTAGAGGCGCATCACGCTACATCTCTGACTCATTCCGCGAATGTTTCAATATGGAATGCGAGGCCCTAAAGTTTGTACGCGACCAGATGGGACTAACAAATGTCTGGGTGATGATTCCTTTCGTACGTACCCTAGACGAAGCCAAGCAAGTCACCGAGCTACTGAAAGAAAACGGTATTGAAAGCGGTAAAAATGGCCTTAAGCTCATTATGATGTGCGAATTACCTTCTAACGCTTTAATGGCTGAAGAGTTTTTAGAGTATTTCGATGGTTTCTCAATTGGCTCAAACGATTTAACACAACTAACGCTAGGGCTTGATCGTGATTCCGGCTTAATCGCTTCTTTATTTGACGAGCGCGACCCGGCCATTAGAAAACTTCTTTCTATGGCTATTCAAGCATGCCGCAAACAAAACAAATACATTGGTATTTGTGGACAGGGACCATCTGACCATCCTGATCTTGCCAAATGGTTAATGGAACAAGGCATTGAAAGCGTCTCGCTAAACCCAGACAGCGTTATTGAAACCTGGATGTTTATGGCGGGCCAAAAAATCGAAGGCTAAAAAAACCATGACGATCACAACGTTTAACCCACCCGTTCGCACCTTGATGGGCCCCGGCCCATCTGATGTTCACCCACGTGTCCTATCGGCGCTTGCACGCCCGACAATTGGCCACTTGGACCCGAGCTTCAGCACCATGATGGATGAGGTTAAAACCTTGCTTCAATATGCATTCCAAACAGACAACCAATTAACTTTCCCGGTATCTGCGCCCGGCTCTGCTGGTATGGAAACTTGTTTTGCAAACTTATTAGAAGCAGGTGACAGCGTTATTGTTTGCCAAAATGGTGTTTTTGGCGGACGGATGAAAGAAAACGTTGAACGTTGTGGTGCTATTGCCATCATGGTTGAAGATGAATGGGGAAAAGCGATTGACCCGCAAAAAGTTGAAGATGCTCTTAAAGCCCATCCTGAAGCTAGCGTGCTGGCTTTTGTTCACGCAGAAACTTCTACGGGCGCTTTATCGGACGCCAAAACTTTATGTGCATTAGCGCACCAATACAATTGCCTCACTATTGTAGATGCCGTCACTTCTTTGGGCGGTTCAGAATTACGGGTGGATGATTGGGGTATTGATGCCATTTACTCTGGCACACAAAAATGTCTTTCCTGCGTGCCTGGCTTATCCCCTGTTAGCTTTAGTGAACGCGCACAAGAGCGTATCAAACAACGTAAGGAACGAGTACAAAGTTGGTTCTTAGATTTAAGCCTTGTTATGGGCTACTGGGGCAATGACGGCGGACGCTCATACCATCACACCGCCCCAGTTAACAGCCTATACGCCTTACATGAATCACTATTAATGCTAAAAGAAGAAGGCTTGGAAAATGCATGGGCTCGGCATTCAATGCTGCACCAGGCCTTAAAAGCCGGTCTAGAAGCAATGGGGCTTAGCTTTATCGTTCCTGAAGGCTCTCGGCTCGCCCAACTCAATGCTGTCACTATTCCTAGCAATGTTGATGATGCTGTCGTTAGAAAACGCTTGTTACACGAATATGACCTAGAAATTGGCGCAGGGCTTGGTTCCTTAGCCGGTAAAGTATGGCGTATTGGCTTAATGGGCCAATCTGCTAGCGCTAGTAATGTGATGTTCTGCCTTGCCTCGCTGGAGTCCGTCTTGAATGACATGGGGGCAACTATCAACACTGGTGTTGCACTACCTGCAGCACAAAAAGCAACTTTCGGATAACGGTATTTAACATGGATAAACTCTTTATACTCCTTCAGCACATTTTGCCAAAGCATAGTTTATCGGCCTTAATGCATAAACTCGCCCGTTGTAAAACGCCTTGGGTAAAGCAATTTATCATCAATACTGTTATTAAACGGTTTGGCGTCAACATGTCTGAGGCAGCACAACCAGATCCAGAAGCCTACGAAAGTTTTAATGCCTTTTTTACCCGTCAATTACGTGAAGATGCACGTCCCCTAGAACACGACGATACAACGATTGCCTGCCCTGTCGACGGCACCATCAGCCAAATGGACAGCATTGAAAACGGCGAATTATTTCAAGCAAAAGGCAAATCATTTAACCTGTCTGCTTTGTTGGGTAATGACAGCCTAAGCAGCGAATTTGAAGACGGCCAATTCACCACGGTTTATTTATCCCCTAAAGATTATCACCGCATCCACTTCCCTGTCGATGGAACACTCAAAAAAATGGTACACGTACCCGGTGAACTGTTCAGCGTTAACCAAACCACTGTTGAAGCAATAGATGAATTATTTGCCCGTAACGAACGGGTTATTGCTTTTTTTGATACCCCTGCTGGCCCTATGGCGATGGTCATGGTTGGTGCTATTTTTGTGTCGAGTATTGAAACCGTTTGGTATGGAGAGGTTACCCCGCCTCGCCACAATCAAATTCGTCAATGGCAATATAGCGATAACAAGCAACAATATAAAAAGAATGATGAAATGGCTCGTTTTAATATGGGCTCAACCATCGTTATGTTATATGGAAAAGACAAGGTCACATGGGCTGAAAATTTAGCAGCAGGGGACGCCGTTCAATACGGGCAAGTGATCGCTAAAATTAATAAGTAAACAAGCAAATTGAAAACCAACACGGTTTACACATCGGCTTGGCTTTTTATTTTTTTCAGCACATTACTATGGTCTGCCATAGCACCCAATGATGCTCTAACATGGTTACTTGAGGCCCTTCCGGCAATTATTGCGTTAATAATTTTAACCTTTACCCGCAAGACCTTCCCACTCACCACGCTGGCCTACCTATTAATCTTAATACACGCTGTCATTTTGATGGTTGGTGCTCATTATACTTATGCTGAAGTCCCTCTTTTTGATGCCTTGGCTGAGCTAATGGGCTCAGAAAGAAACAATTACGATAAACTTGGGCACTTTGTTCAAGGCATCACCCCAGCGATTATTACTCGGGAAATTGTCATACGACAAGATGTTATAACGTCATCACGCTGGATGAATTTTTTTGTCATCTGCGTGTGCTTAGCCGTGAGTGCATTTTATGAGTTAATTGAGTGGTGGATTGCATTAGCGTCAGGCAAAAGCGCAGACGCTTTCTTAGGCACGCAAGGCTACATTTGGGATACACAGTCAGACATGATGTTTGCACTAATTGGCGCCATCACTGCCCTGCTCACCTTATCTTATTTACACGATAGACAATTAAGCTCGATCAATCGGAAACGTTAAAACATCATCAATGGCGTTCGCGCCTGTCATTAACATCAACAGCCTATCTAAGCCCAAGGCAACGCCTGAACATTCGGGCATTCCATGTGCAAGCGCGGCTAATAAATTTTTGTCCATCGGCAAACCATCTAAGCCACCTTGCTCTCTTTGTGTTAACTCATCTCGAAAGCGCCTAGCTTGTTCAGCAGCATCGGTTAGTTCCTCATAACCATTCGCTAACTCCACATTATTAAAGTACACCTCAAAACGCTTTGCGGTCACGGGCGGGCCTTCATCTAATTGGGCTAACATCGCCATGCATTCAGGGTAATCGGTTACAAAATAAACAAGGTCTTTTTTAAGCTTCGGCTGAACATATTGACTGAATACGTAATCTAGGCCGTTGGATAACTTCCCGCCACAAATATCACTCGCCTCTGGGTTGCCTTGCGTAGTCGCATAGGCCATTAAATCACTGTAGGTAAGCTGATGAGGGTTTAACCCGGTTAATTGCTGAAATAGTTGTTGGTACGTGACCGTTCTATACGCCAAATTTTGCCCGAAACAGAGCATCAACAACTCAACCATTTCATTGATTAAATCAGCCAGCTTAAAACCCACTCGATACCATTCTAGTAACGTAAACTCAGGGTTATGAAAACGCCCCCGTTCAGACTGTCTAAATGATTTTGCTATTTGATAAATAGAACCCGAGCCCGCAGCCAGCAAACGCTTCATGGCAAATTCAGGTGACGTTTGCAAGTACAGTTTTTGAGACGCCGACAGGGCCGTACAAAAACTATCTAAATTAATATCACAACTTGCTGCTGCTGAAAGCACCGGCGTTTCGACTTCCAGAACAGCTTTTTCTATAAAGAAAGCCCTGATCGTTCGATAAAGCTCGGCACGCTGATGCAATAAAGCCGCTGAACAAGTCGGCGGCCATTGCTTATTGTTAAGGTCAGTCAATTAAAAACTAGTTTTTCACACGTGAAGTGTATTCGCCTGTGCGAGTATCAACCTTAATCACTTCGCCAATTTGCACAAATAAAGGAATTCGAACAACTGCACCTGTTTCTAATGTTGCGGGCTTACCACCACCGCCAGAAGTATCGCCTTTTAAGCCAGGGTCGGTGTCGGTCACTTCAAGCTCTACAAAATTTGGTGCCGATACCAATAAAGGCGCCCCATTCCATAAAGTCACAATACATTTATCTTGTTCTTTTATCCACTTTGCAGCATCGCCAACTGCGGTTGCATCACCGGATACTTGTTCGAACGTTTCATCATCCATGAAGTACCAAAAATCCCCATCGTTATATAAATAAGACATTTCAGTTTCCATTACGTCAGCCGCTTCAACGGTTTCGCCCGACTTAAACGTGCGGTCAATGACCCTACCTGTTTTTAAATTACGAATCTTTACTCGACTAAACGCAGGCCCCTTACCGGGTCTCACGAATTCATTTTCAACAATCGTGCATGGCGAATTATCCAACATAATTTTTAATCCGCCTTTAAATTCATTTGTACTGTAAGTGGCCATGTAAATTCTCGTTAATTAATATAGTTAAATTATAAAGTTCTTCAATTAATGGTCATTATAATGGCTAATATGATGAACACAGAAAAAACTTCTTTAATTCCGAGCTGGCAGCAAGAACTCCAATCGGCCTTTACAAACATCAATGACTTATTGTGTTTTTTAAACCTTAATATTGACGACCTTAGCCTTCATACTGAAGCAGCTAAAGATTTTCCACTTCTGGTCACAAAAAGTTACGCACAGCGCATTAAAAAGTCTGATTGGGGTGATCCGCTGCTTCGGCAAGTTCTCCCCGACCCTAGTGAGCTTTTAACAAACCCAGATTATTTAAATGACCCAGTTGGTGACAGCCAAGCCAGTGTCTTGCCCGGCTTGTTACATAAATATTATGGTCGTATTTTACTGGTTAGCACGGGGGCCTGCGCAATACATTGTCGTTACTGTTTTCGTCGTGAGTTTCCATATACTGACAATAGTGCAAACCGCTCACAGCTTGACTCTATTAAACAGTACCTCATTGAACACCCAGAGGTAACCGAGGTCATTCTCAGTGGTGGCGACCCGTTAACGCTAAGTGATACCAGACTTCAGCACTTATTTGACTTGTTTGAACAGCTGCCACAAATTGAGCGTATTCGAATTCATTCAAGAATACCCATTGTGTTGCCTAGCCGGATAAGCAAAAAATTATTGGAAATACTTTCCTCAACAAATAAAAAAGTCATTATGGTTATTCACGCCAACCACCCAAACGAGTTAGATGATAGTGTTTCTAACACTTTGTTTGCTATAAAAAAAGCGGGGCTTACTTTACTCAATCAAACGGTATTATTACGGGGCATAAATGATAATGTAGAAACCTTAACTAACTTAAGCCACCGTCTATTCCATTGCGACACCCTCCCCTATTACTTACACGTTCTTGACAAAGTAAACGGTGCCATGCATTTCGACACACAGATGGAGCATGTGTTTGATGTATACCAACACCTTCAAAAAAAACTCCCAGGTTATTTAGTACCTAAGCTGGTACGCGAAGAAGCCGGCAAGCCTTATAAAACATTATTATCTACAAATATTAACTTTCCTTAAAATAAGGCGCATAATCAAACCTAACTTATAAAAAATGATTTTAAACACACCTTAAATAAATACTGACTTAAGAAACACCACATGGATATGCACAAAAAATTCACGGATAGAATTGGGCCTGTCGTAACTAAATCTCACGTAGATTTGCCTTTTGAGCCTAATACAAGATCCTGCCAAGAGTGGGTAGACGACTTGCCGATCTTAGACGCCGCATCGACAGCAGGAATGATGTTGACAGCAACGCAAGGGCTATTATCAACGACCGTTGCCCCCTACACTAAATTCAAAATTTCTGAGGTAGTTAGCCCTTATGTTATAAAACTAACTATCCTTAGTCTCAAAACGATAGAAAACTCCAACCTTCCGTTAAGCCAAAAACAAGCTAAGTTATCAACACAAATTTTAAATATCTTAACCAACACCCAAAATGTATATCAAAATATTGTTCGTTCAACATGTTTTATTGAAAACAATTTTGATAAAAACAATAACAATAAATCTGTTTTTTCTGAACATGAAAAAGGCCTTATTGTCTTTAGAGCCATAGAACTTCAGGGCATTATTCAGCTTTTTGATGCTCTAGTCTACAGACCCACTGACCATAACTTCTGGAATAACTTAAATGCCCTATATATGCTTGCTGAAGGGTTAAACATTCATCAGTTAGAATATTTGACAATAGATAAAAGAAAACACACAACCATAGAAAATGAATTTAAAAAAAATCACTTTTTCCATTTAGCCAGTCCGAATAGGTTTAACCGACACGACATAAAAACTATTCAGCGTATTTTGTCTATACAGGCTAATAACATTTTAATATCATCAAAACCACAAGCATCAGCGACCTTTTATATTGACATTTCATTACCTAAGCCCGCTTCTCACTTGATCAACTTAAATATAAATGATCATTGTAGATTTATAGATAATGAGAAGCTTTTAAAATTCATTTGTAGTGATCACATCATGTCCCCCAAAAGGTATGACTCAATTTCACTTATGTCTGACAAACCTACCTTATCAAAAATAACAATCCAAAGATTACTTCCTAGCTGGAGTACTTTTCAAAACCGACGGTCAGTAAGGCATGAAAAAATTGAAGAGGTTCTTGTCTACCCTGGCTTTGACAGTATCATTAGAGCTTTAGTTATTGAGCAAAACCCCGAACACTTCAATAATAAATCAGCACAGCAACAAAAGAACTCGATCAACTTTAATGTCGAGAATCTAGAAATAATACCAATGGAGTTACACCAAAGAAATTACCATAAATCTAGTAATGCCCTCGTGAATAAAGCTCTTAAAGCGACTGCCGAGAGCACGCTCAAAGAGACTAACAAATACTCTCTTTCTGCAGAAAAAATCTGGAAAGCCCAATATGCTCTAAACCCAGGTGAAAAAGGCGAAAAAGTAACCGCGCACATTGGAGATAGTAGCTTACAAGGCTTAAGGTTTAATATCACTTCTAATAACAAACCTCTTTTGAAAGCTTGCGATATTATCTGTCTTAAATCAAAAAATGGGTTACTCCAATTAGCGATTATTAGACGTATCAACAAACTTGATGACGGCGATATTTCTGTGGGCGTAGAAATGATGTCACCTAGCCTTAAAATTGCTAATATCAATTTCCATGATAAGGAGCTCCACCCAAAACCCGTCATTTTCCTCCAAAGCATTCCCAATATTCGTCAGCCTGACTCAATTATCACCCCATTTTTACTAGACAACACTACTAAAAATATCGCGTTAATAACAAAGGGCAACACCGATTATTATCGTATTGGTACAGCAATTGAAACAAATCAAGTTTTTAACCATTACACAGTGTTAAAAGAAACGAATCTAGATTAAGGTATGCAATAACATAATACTTGGCTAATAGATGACTAAGAGGACTGTACTAACTGTTGATTTTTCAACAAAAGAAATTAAGGCTTTAGAACTTGCATTGAACACAACAAAAACCGATGTCACTTTAACGCCAACAACTATTAACCGTCTAAAACCGGAGTCATACTCTGATGCGAACCTAGTCGTTGTAAAATTAAACGATGATGACTCTAAAAACGAAGATTTAATACGAAAAGTAAAACAATACTTTCTTCACTTCCCCGTCATTCTATTGACAGAAAAACACTTAAGCAGTGATGAAGTCAAGCGTTACGATGCTAACAACATTATCGATATTCGCAGCTTTAACCCTGTTCTTTTGGTCGCTAAGTCTATCGCCCGTGAAGTAACCCTACAACATAATAAATATTTATTACACCAGGTTAATTCACAGTTTAAAAATGAATCTTACCGATTCGAGTCTTTTCTAAAACATACCGAAGACGGTGTCGCGCTTATCTACGATGGGCAATATTGGGCGACCAACTCAGCCTATAAACGTATTTTTAGCATCCCTGATGATGAGAACATTATTTGCACACCCGTTATGGAGTTCAGCACCCCAACATCTTGCCCTGTCCATGGTAATCCATCTAAAAGAAACTTCAATACGTCGCTAGAATCGTTACCTGATGAAACCGTCTTATCAGTTCTTATACAAACTCGAGATGGCGACTCATTTATCACCACTCTCTATAAAACGCATTGCTTTGTTAAAGAGCAGCTTTGCACACAAATCTTAATTCATAACCCCGATGCATGGAGTAGCGTAGAAAAAGGCTTCACCGACCTACGAACCTTTGACCATGAAACTGGCTTGTACAACAAAAGATTTGTGACTGAATATATTGATAAAGAGATAGCCAGTGAAGAAGCACATGGCTCGCTGGCCATTATTCTGATTGATGACTTCCGCACTATTCGAGAACAGCATGGTATTAATTATACCGACGACGTTATTCGCTCCCTAAGCCGCACGATTAACGAAACCTGCTCGCAAAATGATATTCTTGCGCGCTATGGTGATGCTGTCTTCACCTTGTTTTCAGATGAGCTTGGGCGCTCTGAGTTTTTGTTAAGCTGTCAAAAAATACTAACCCAAGTTAACAACACCCTCTTTGGCGATGATAGCCAATACATTAAATTAACCTTAAGTATTGGTGTTAGTTTTATTGACCCGCGAGTCACCACCTCTAAACAACTCACCTCACAGGCTGATAAAGCCTGTGACAAAGCCAGTTCTCATGGTGGCAACCAAATTCATGTCTTTGATTCTGTCACGACACCCTTAACCGTTATCATCGATGAGGCAAAAAACACGCATTTGATACAATCTGCTTTAGAACAAGACAGACTTCACCCGTTATACCAACCCATTGTGGAACTATCCCAGAAAAAAACTGAAAATTATGCGGTGCTACTTAGAATTCTTGATAGCAAGAATGCACATATCCCACCCGATCATTTTATTTTAACAGCCGAAAAAACCGGCTTAATCAGCCAGCTTGATGAGTGGGTATTGAAAAGCACCCTAGAACAAATCAAAGAAGCCTCTCGCCAAGGGATTAAAAGAAAATTCTTTATTTCTATCTCTAATATTACCTACCGAAATACACCGTTCATAGAAACGCTTGTGAGTGAATTAAAGTTCTATAATATAGATGCCAGTTTATTGGTTTTCCAAATCAGCTTTTCCGATGTAAAAATTGAACCCACTGTTTTAAAGAATTTCATCACCGTCATTAAAAAAGAGTGTGGTTGTCAAATCGCTTTTGACCAGATTGGTTTTAGTCAAATCACTGACAGCATATTAAAAGAGTACCATGTTGATTACTTAAAAATAGACGGTACGTTTAGTCAAAACTTACTTAACAATGAAGAGTCACAACAAACCATTAAAGATCTTATTCAAGTCACTCGCAGAAATAACGTAAAAACAATTGCAAAGTCGGTTGAGAATGCAAATACACTCGCGCTGCTTTGGAACCTTGGTATTGACGCAGTACAGGGCTATTTCTTACAAGAACCCTCCGACATCATGCGTTTTGACTTTGACCTTAACAACTAATCTTCATTTGCCACGCCATGAGGCACATGTCCAGTAGCAACGTGTAGTTGAGCAGACTCGCAGTGCGCTGCTTGATCATCAAAGAAAATATCAGCACCAAATGATTTTAAAAACTCACCTTTTGCTAGCCCACCTAAAAAAAGCGCCTCATCAATTCTAATATCCCAAGAACGAAGTGTTCGAACAACACGCTCGTGGGCTGGCGCTGAACGAGCCGTTACCAACGCTGTGCGCACAGGGGATATTTCTTCAGCAAACTGACTTTGTAAATTATGTAAGGCAGATAAAAAGGATTTAAAGGGACCGCCAGACATCGGTTCTTTAGCTGATACCTGCTCATTTTCAGTAAACGCATCCAGCCCTTTTTCCTTATATATTCTCTCCGATTCATCAGAAAAAATAACCGCATCACCATCAAAGGCTATCCGTAACTGATCATTAGCAGCATCCGTGCCTTTACCAGACAAAATAGTCGCTGCAGCATGCCCTACCTCCAACGCCTTACGTACATCTTCTGGAGAGGTTGAGAGAAACAAGTCCACTTCAAAGGCTGAGATATAACCAAACGGGCTATTACCACTGGTAAAAGCAGCACGCTTTATATCTAAATCATGTTCGCGTATTGAGTTAAATACCCTAAGTCCAGTATCGGCGCTATTTCTTGATAATAAAATCACCTCAACTGATGCCTCAGGTAATCGTTTGTTCAAGCCCAAAAGCTTTTTCACTAAAGGGTAAGCCACCCCGGGGTTTAAACTCTCATCCTCCCTAGCAATTTGATAAGCGCAGTACGCTGCTTTGCCTTCTGTTTCAAACACTTTATTCGATTCGACTAAATCAAATAATGCCATTGAAGAGATCCCAATCGTTAATTTTTTAGAACCTGATGATTGCATGATGAATACCCCTATTTCGCTCGTCCATATTAAATCATGTAGATAAGCCCCATAAAAGAAGCCCTTTGCCATGTACAACTAGTTGAAGATTCAAGCAGTACTGACGATATTAGTTGTTTATAAAGCCTCTATCAATAACTCATATAAGCATAAACTAACTGCTAGTTTATTTGTTCATCTGTTGAAATCAGATCAGCGCTTAATTAGACAGAACTAATGCCTTCGCCTGTGGCTGCTAAGTCCTCAGAATTACCTCGTTCCACCCAGTTCCATGCAACAAAAAATGCTATTGCACTCAAGAAAGAGGCCATAGTAAATACCCATTGCGAACCAAACGCATCCCAAAGAAAGCCCGCTAGCAGCCCACCAAACATGCCACCTGCCCCATAACCAATACTCGTATATAAAGCCTGGCCTTTATCTTGCGCCGCACCTTTAAAGTAGTGATGTGTTAACTGTATGCAAACAACATGAAATGAGCCAAAAGATGCGGCATGTAATAGTTGCGCCACTAACAGCGCGACCAAACTTTCTGCTAGCCAAGCAATAATTAACCATCTAATAATGGTTAAAAATATACTTAACAATAAAACAAACCGTAATTGAAGATGATGAAAAAGCTTCTGAATTATGATAAATATCGCAATTTCAGCAAAGACGCCTAACGACCATAACAGGCCTATTTCAGTTTCGTTGTAATCTAACTTATCGAGTAATATCGAAAAAAATGCGTAATAGGCTCCATGTGAGGCTTGCATTAAAAAAACCACCATAAAAAATGCGACTATTGCCTTTTTGCTCAAAATGGAATAAATCGTAGGTCCCTTTGTTGGATGTTTTTTTCGCCCTTTTTCACTCAGCAGCAAGCTAGATAAAAAAATCATCACCAAGCACAGACTGACCAAGAGCGGCCATTCATCTAAACCGATGACTGTCAGCACATAGCCAACACCCAACACCGTCACAACAAACCCCACCGAACCCCATAACCTTATTCCGCTATATAGGTTTGTTCGCTGCGCCAATTTAGTTAATGTCACTGCCTCAAACTGCGGCAACATGGCATTCCAAAAAAAACTAAAAACAAAAAATATCAACAAGATAGCAACAAATTCTTGCTCAAATAGCACACAGGTATAAGCCGCCGCGGATACAAAAGAGGCCAACTGGATCAGTCTCATTCGGTCATTAAACCCTGAAGATATCCAAGCTAAAATACTCGGCGAAACCAGCTTAGTTCCTTGCATCACAGCAAAAACCAAACCTACTTGCACAGCCATATAGCCAATAGAATTTAAATACAGGCCTAAATACGGCGTGAGTGCACCTAAGGATGCAAAATAAAAAAAATAGAACCCAGATAACCGCCAATAAGGCAATTTTTGATTAGCCAACGAAATAAACCTTATGCCAGACTATTAGTGAACACTATAACGAGCTGTCTCCCGCTGGAATAATAGGTGCCGCTGATTTCACATCACTGTTTTGTCCTGTGTGTCTTAGCATATGATCCATTAACGTAATGGCCATCATCGCTTCTGCAATGGGGGTTGCTCTAATGCCTACACAAGGATCATGTCGTCCTTTAGTAACAACCTCTATGGGCTGCCCATGTATATCGACAGACTGACCAGGAATTCGTAAACTGGATGTGGGTTTCAAGGCGATACTGGCCGAAATCGCCTGACCAGTAGAAATACCTCCTAAAATACCGCCGGCATGATTACTGAGGAATCCTTCTGGCGTTATTTCATCTCGAAACGCCGTACCTAGCGCCTCCACACAGCCAAAGCCCCCTCCAATTTCAACACCTTTGACGGCATTAATACTCATTAAAGCATGCGCCAGTTCGGCATCAAGGCGATCAAAAATCGGCTCACCCAACCCTACAGGGACACCTGTTGCAGTAACATTGACCCGTGCACCAACAGAATCGCCTGATTTTCTCAATGCATCCATATAGTTTTCTAATTCACCTACTTTACTGGGATCTGGACAAAAAAATGGATTTTCATGGACATAGGCCATATCAACCACATCAATTTTAATTGGTCCTAATTGAGCCAAATACCCTTTAATTTCAACACCAAATTTCTCTCGCAAATATTTTTTTGCAATACCGCCAGCGGCTACTCTCATTGCCGTTTCACGGGCAGAAGAACGCCCACCACCACGATAGTCACGAAAACCATACTTATGCTGGTAGCTATAATCTGCATGCCCAGGTCTAAAGGTTTCTTTGATATTCGAATAATCCTTAGAACGCTGGTCTGTATTTTGTATCAACAGCCCAATAGAAGTCCCTGTTGTTTTCCCCTCGAACACACCCGATAAAATTTTTACTTCATCAGCTTCACGTCGTTGTGTTGTGTGTCTTGATGTACCAGGTTTTCTTAAATCAAGATCACCTTGTAAGTCTGCCTCGCATAGCTCTAATCCCGGAGGACAGCCATCTACAATACAGCCAATAGCCGGACCATGACTTTCTCCAAAACTAGTCACCGTAAAAATTTTTCCTATTGAATTTCCTGACATATTCGTATTATTACTGTTAATTAATTACGCTAGTTTAGCTTGAAATAGCGTGTGATATTTTAATAATTGTTCTTTCGTTAACATGAAAACACCATGTCCACCATACTCAAACTCTTGCCATAGAAAGGGGACTACTGGGTAACATTGTTGCAAAGCCTCATCTGTGTTTCCAACTTCAACATAAAGCACCCCACCTTCTTTTAAATATTCTGGAGCCTTCACAAGAATGTTATGCACCAATTCTAAACCTGATACTCCACCATCCAAACCAAGTTGAGGTTCTTTATAAAACTCGTCAGGTAAATTAGAAAGCTCCTCATGCCCAACATATGGCGGGTTACTAATAATCAGATCATATTGCCGATTCGCCAAGCCTTCAAATAAATCTGACTCTATAGCCTCTACCCTGTCTGCAAGCTTATGCCGCTGTATATTTTTATTAGCAACATTTAACGCCAACGCTGAAATATCTGCCAAATCAACCTTTGCCTCAGGAAAGCTAAACGCACTAGCAATCCCTATGCAACCGCTGCCGGTACATAAATCTAGAATACTATTTATTTTTGAGCTATCCACCCAAGGAGCAAACCGGTCTTCAATAAGTTCTGCGAATGGCGAACGAGGGACAAGAACATTATTATCAACAAAAAAAGGTAGGCCAGCAAACCACGCTTCACCCACTAAATAGGCAGCAGGAATTCTTTCTACTATTCTACGCTCAAAAGCATCTAAAACTTTTTGCTGTTCATCAACACTCACCTCTGAAGATAATATCTGCTCATTATCTAACGGTAAATTCTTTGTGATGCCCAGCACAATATAACTGGCTTCATCTAGTGTATTATCTGTCCCATGGCCAAAATAAAGCCCTGCATCAGCAAATAAATTAGCGCCCTCAGTAATGAGTTCATTAATTGTCTTTATTTTTTGTATTTTAATTGTCATAAGGGCATAGAAAGGGCTATATTTAACTGAATAAATTAATGGGTGATAATTTTAACTCAATTAATACCTTATCAAAGCAGTTTAAAAAAGCAGTTTAAATAATGTCCAGCAGAAGCTTAACAAACGAAGAAGTTAACTCTCTATTTCCTATCAGAAATTTCTCTGATAATAGTAAACAACAACTTCAAGGAATGGTAAAAACAGAACAATATGATGCTAATAGTATTTTATTCTCTGTGGGAAAAAGTGACGATAAGCAAATTTATTTGTTAGAAGGCAAAGTACAACTGACGTTTGCTAACAACAAAGAAAGAATCATTGAAGGTGGTAAAATAGAAGCACGTTTCCCCATTAACAACTCGTTACCACACCAAGCTACGGCTACTGCCGTTGAAGAAGTCACCGTTTTATCTATTGAGCGCAGCACATTAGATAATTTATTAAACGAAGCACTACCCAACAGTAATATGGCAATTCTCGAGGAAAGTGAAGACCCCTTGCTATACAACCAACTTTACTTTGAAATCACTCAAGAGATGCAAGCTAATAAACTTACCTTACCATCTATCCCTGAAACAGCTATAAAAGTTCGTAAAGCAATCTCGAATCCTCACGCAACCTCGGACACTATTGCGCAACTTACTCAGCAAGATCCTGCCATAACCGCTCAGCTAATCAAAGTCGCTAATAGTCCATTGTTTAGGGGCCGCGAAAAAATTGAATCACTTCCTCTTGCAATAACTCGACTAGGTATAAAAGCGACTAGCAATCTCGTTACAACATTTACCATGAGAATGGTTTTTAATGCTAAAACAAAAGACATAAAGGATTTGATCTCAGCGTTATGGCTTCACAGCCGAGATGTCTCTGGAATTTGTGCTGTGATGGCTAAAAAGCTCAAAGGTTTTAATACCGATAAGGCCATGCTGGCCGGCTTAATACACGATATCGGCTCCATTCCTATTTTAACTCATGCAGATAAACACCCAAACTTAATACATAACAAAACAGATGTTCAATATACACTTAAAAAGCTCTCCCCTGTTCTTGGAAAGATGGTCTTAAAAAAATGGAATTTCACTGACGATTTTATTGAATTAACTAGTAATGCTGAAAATTGGGAACGAAAAAATGACCAGCCTGCTAATTATACAGACCTTATTATTGTTGCCCAATTACTTAGTTTTAGAAACACTCTCCACCAAGATAGCTACCCAGAAGCCTCATCCACACCTGCTTATAACCGGCTATCTAAACTATTAAGAGACCCTAATGACTCTCTTGATGTGCTGGAAAACTCGCAAGAAGAACTAGCTCTAGTTAAACAACTTTTCAATTAAATAGCGACTTTTTTTTCATTGGAAATACCTAGCCTCCCAACCCGCGTAACAACAGCAACTAGGGAGACTGCTTTAATTATAGACAAGCTCCAAACCGGCCAACCCTTACAAGTAAAAATAGTCGATCAATTAGCCAATAAGCATGACGTTATTATCCGTTTAGGTAATCAACTGATAGCGGTAAAAACAAATATTCCCGTCACTGTTGGTCAAACGATTAACGTGATAGTCGACAGAACGCCTACTGAACTGATCCTAAACGTTAAACAGCCACCACAAGCCAATCAACAAATACCGTTAAGCTTACGTCACTTACTTCCAAAACAAACTCCCGTCAGTGATTTCCATCAGCCACTCGGCGAAGTGCTTGCTGGGATTAATAAGCAAACAGTTCAATCAGCGCTGACTCAGTCAAAAGAACTGGCGCTGCAATTACTTCAGCTTCGGCGTTTAGCCAATAATATTATTCACACCTTGCCCAAGCAAAAAAATATAACAACAGCTGCGGGACTAAAAGACGCAGTCCAGCACTCAGGTGTGTTTTTAGAACCAACCTTACAAAAAATGCTGTTGGACAATAAAGCCGCTTTAAAAAACCATTCTGATAACGCAACAACCAGACATCAGCTTCCACTCGAACATTTAGCCACTAAAGCATTAAACCAACAATCTACTGAGCTCTCTCGCGTTGATATAAAGGCAAACCTTATTAAACTCATACAATTATTGAATGCCTGGCCAAACTCCACAGCAAGCCAACAAAAAGCGCAGCCACAAAGACTAACGCAAGAAGCGGCACCATCGTCCTCAGTAAAACCTACCGTTATGACACAACAGGCAAGCGCAGCGCAATTATTCGACCAACAAATAAAGGCCTTACTCAATAAAACAGAAGGTGCGCTTTCTAAAATAACGCTAAACCAACTGGCAAGCAGCAATATCGATAACAGTACCGGTCGCCAAACATGGCAAATTGAAATTCCGTTTCTAAACCAACAAGCTACGGAGTCTGTTTTTCTAAAAATTGAACAAGAAGACCCCTCTCGTAAAAAAACGAATGAGACGAACCCTCAATGGGTCGTTTCGCTTGAAATGAACCCTCCAAAATTAGGCCTCATTAAAAACAAACTCACACTTCAAAACCATCAAATCAGCAGTCATTTTTGGGCAGAACAACTCGAAACACGGCAGCTAATTGATCGTCACTTAAATACCTTCAAAGAACAACTTAACCGCGCCAACTTAAAGACCGATAGTATTCAGTTACAAGAAGGGCCAGGCCCGATAATGCAAAACAACAAACCTAGCGAATCTATTTTAAGTGAGAAGGCCTAATGACTGACATAGTAAACCCTGCTGATATTGCCATTGCTTTAAAATACGACGGCCAACATGCACCTACTATAACCGCAAAAGGTAGGGGTGATCTTGCACAGGACATTATTGACCTTGCTATTGCTAATGACATCCCCTTTGATCACAACCCAGAATTAGTCAAAATACTCAGTAGTATTCCTCTCGGAGATGAAATTCCCGAAGCACTTTATATAGCCGTTGCAGAAGTCATTGCCTTTGCTTATTTACTATCCGGTAAAGTACCAGACAACTATACAGAGCAACCAGACTAAGCCTTATGTAAGCGAATCAGTAAACTGGCTTCATCAACTGTTAGGTGGCACTTTTCAACAATTTCATCAGCGCTAGCCCCTTTTTGCGCCAACTCTATCGCACCTTGGAACTCTTGTAAGTGCTCAAACGTATCGCTTTCTTCTAATTCTTCTATACGGCCCATTAAACTACGAACACGCCGCTCTGCCCCACCCACGCGCTCATCAACACCTAAACCACTCGCACAAAGGGCTGAAATATCATGTTGAACCGTGTTAAGTTTCTTACCAAGGTGGCTAACTGTAGACTCTAGTGCTTTAGTTCTACACCATTGTTTATAGGTTAGAAAAAACAGCATCACCACCGCCAACAGCAGCGCGGTAACAACTATAGGTATATAAAATTCCATCAAACCCTTTCGTCTATATGTTTAGGCACTGAGTCATCCTCAGTATCTTTTGGTCGTTGCTTTTCAATTTTTTTATTTGTTTGAGCGTCTGGTTTATTTTTATTGTTCGGCTTAACAGGACGAACAGCTCTACTTGGTGTTATTTTATTTATACTGGCCATCTTTACTAACCCATATATTAATTCAAAAATTTATTAAACCGACTATTTTTGGCTTTCTCAAGCTTCTCTATTTTTTCAGCTGTCGATTCATTTGATTCACTCACATTACCCATTGGCAACTCAATCGCTTCTTGCAATTCGACCGCTTTCTTTTCAACAACCATAGGCTCTTCTATAACCGCCTGCGCTGATTTTCTTTTTTCTGCAAAACGTGAAATAGCATTCGATTGAACCACAATAACCACTCGTCTATTCCTTTCACGCCCTTCTGGGGTTCGGTTATCCTCAACTGGGTGGTGTTCGCCATAACCAACCGCCGCCAAACGTTGCGGATCGATCCCATATTTAGTCAATAAATGAACAACACTGGCTGAGCGTGCGGCAGATAATTCCCAATTAGAAGGGTATTCAAATGAATTTATCGGAATATTATCCGTGTATCCTTCTACTTGCACCGTATTATTTAATTTTCTAATTGGCTTGGCGACTTGCCATAAGACTCTTAACGCTTCATCAGACAAGCTCGCATTACCACTTCCAAATAACATTTTGCTGTTCAATTCAATTTCGACCCAAAGGTCATTTTTTTTAACCGACACAAGGTCACTATCTATTAGTGGGGACAAACCAGACTCCAAATTGTCGGCTAACTGACCTAAGACTTTCGCTTCACTTATTGTTTGATCACTGTCAATGTCACTATCAACAATTTTAGCTGTTTGTTGTGGTTTGGCCTCAGAAAATAGCTCAGGAATCATTTTATCGCCCCCTCCTTCCAGCTCCATCAGCCTTTCAATCAGCGCTTTATTTTGCAGCACATCGCCAATTTCTATTGGATTCATGGTTCTAGGCTGACCTTTAAAAGCGCCATCTAAAGTGCTTGATAACACTCTATATTTCCCTTCATTCACCGACGAGACCGAATACATCACCACAAAAAAGGCAAATAAAAGGGTAATGAAGTCCGCATAAGAAACCATCCATCTCTCATGGTTTTCAACCTCTTCAAGCTTTTTTTTGCGTCTTGCCATTGACTATAAATACCCTTGAAGCTTTATCTCAACATTCCGTGGATTTTCACCTTCGGCTATCGCCGCAATCCCCTCTATCATCATTTCTCGAGATTGCGAGTATGCTTGAATTTGAACTTTTAATTTGGAGGCCATAGGAATAAATAATAAGTTAGCTAAGCCTACACCATAGATGGTTGCAACAAATGCGGTTGCAATACCAGCTCCTAATTTACTTGGGTCGGACAAGTTTTGCATAACATGAATAAGACCCATAACAGCACCAATAATGCCGATTGTTGGTGCATAACTACCCATCGACTCAAACACTTTTGCACTCAGCAACTGCCTTTCTTCTAGCGCTTCTAATTCAAGCATTAATATATCGCGTATTACTTCTGGTTCAGCTCCATCAACCAATAATTGCATTCCTTTTTTAGCGAACTCATCTTCTTCATCATCAACAACCGCTTCTAGACCGAGTAACCCTTCGCGTCTAGCAATTTCGCTCCATTCAATAATTTTAGTGATTGACTGTTTTAGCTTAAGCTTAGGAGGAAAGAGCACCCAGCTTAATAACTTAAGTGAACCAAAAAATATTTTTGCGGGTGATTGCAGCAAAACTGCGCCAATGGTTCCACCCAGCACAATCAAGGCTGCCGGGCCATTAATCAACGCAGACAGGTGGCCACCATCCATAAAATTGCCACCTAAAATAGCACCAAAGCCAATAATTACGCCCAAAATGGTCAAAATATCCAAATTACACTCTCCTGGTTTAGGGCGAATAACATCGAATGAAAAATCATCAATACAGCTCCATTGTCTTAATTATTAGGCTTAATACCTGATGCTTATGTGGGCGCATAATTTACCAAACGTGATTTCAAGCGAAGCATTGCTTGATTATTAATTTGACACGCTCGTGATTCACTTACCCCTAATACACTGCCTATTTCTTTTAAATTTAGTTCATTATCATAATACAATGATACGACCATTTGCTCTCTTTCCGGCAAGCTAGAAATGGCCCCTGCTAGTGCCACTCTAAAGTCTTCTTCATTGATGTTTTCTAAAATATTTTCTGTAGAGACTTGGTCGCTTTCTCCCTCCATCTCATCGGTACTGAATAACCGACAACATGTACTATCTTGCAATATTTTATGGTATTCCTCTATTGTGATATCTAGCAGCGCGGCTATTTCTGTGTCACGCGCATCTCGCCCAGTTTGCTGTTCAATACGTCGCATCGCTTCAGTAATTTGACGCGCTTTTCTATGCACCGACCTAGGCGTCCAATCGGTGCGCCTAACATCATCCAACATGGCGCCTCGTATGCGAATTCCAGCATACGTTGCAAAACTAGCCCCATAGTTATCTTTATAGTTATTAGAGGCTTCTAATAAACCTATCATACCTGCTTGAATAAGGTCTTCTACTAAAACAGTATCCGGTAGTTTCGCTAATAAGTGATAAGCAATGCGTTTAACTAAAGGCGCATGCGTAGCAACCAGTTCCCCAGCAGTTTTTGCTTGAAGGTTGGTATACATCGCAATGCCGTTCACTCCGTCAACTCTCCTATTTAACTCGCCTGAATAAGCCGTTCTACAAAAAACTCTAGATAACCTGCCGCACCCCGTTGTACAGGCCATCGATCGATTTTATTTGCTAGGTTTTTAATCGCCACGGCGGCGTGACTATTTGGCGCAGACTCAAGTACTGCTTGTTGTTTTTGAACTGACTTACGGAGACTTGGATCAAATGGAACAGCACCTGTAAAATACAGCGCTACATCAAGATATTGATCCGTGACTTTACAGAGCTTTTGGTACAGCATTTTCCCATGTTGAAGCGACTCCACCATATTGGTAATAATATGGAAGCGAGACAAGCCATGATCACGGTTTAACAACTTAATCAACGCATACGCATCGGTTAATGACGTTGGTTCATCACAAACAACAATCAACACCTCTTGACAAGCCCTTGCAAAATTAATCACACCGCCATGAATGCCCGCTGCGGTATCAACCAATAATAAATCAATTTCTTCTTGAAATTCGCTGAACGCATTAATAATCCCAGCTTGTTCCAGCGTGCCCATTTCTGCCATATGCTGAACACCTGATGAGGCTGGAATGACTTTTAAGCCCTGAGGGCCTTCAACAACAATTTCGTCTAACGTTTTTTCCCCACTTAACACATGGGTTAAATTAAATTCCGGGTGCAGCCCCAGCAAAATATCAACATTGGCTAACCCCATATCTGCATCAAGCAGCGCAACTTTTCGGCCTAATTTACAAAAAGCGATTCCCAGGTTTACAGATAAATTTGTTTTACCCACCCCACCTTTACCACTGGCTACTGCAATCACTCTCACAGGTTTTTTATTTGTCATCTGTTTCATTCCTGATGCTTGATTCAAGCCTTCTTTAAACATTCGCATGTCGCGAAGACCCATCTAATAACACAGATAAACCAATATCTTCTTCATCTGCTAATAATTCACTGGGTTCAATAAACGTTGCCATAAGCTCGCTGGCAGATGGGTAATGGAGATCTTCAGGTACTCGTTGCCCATCTGTTACAAAACCCAAGGGTATTTGTTGTTCAATAATGGCAGATAGTGCACTGCCAGGGCAATCTGTTTCATCCAATTTACTAAGAATGCAGCCTTTTGGCTCTGCATCTGCAAACGTTTTAATCACTTCGCGCATAGCCCTAGATTCGGTAGTCGCCGAAATGACCAAATAATTATCTATCTCAAACTTATCGTCTTGCAATAATTTGAACTGTTCTGTCATCCGAATATCTCGTTGACTCATCCCAGCTGTATCGATCAATACCAACCGTTTATCGACGAAATCCGTTAATGCATCTTGGAAATCCTCTTCGGTAGAAGCAACACGCATAGGCACACCTAAAATTCTAGCAAAATTACTCAATTGCTCATGAGCCCCAATACGGAAATTATCTGTTGTGATTAATGCTAATGAATCAGGCCCGTGACGCATTCTAAAACGTGCAGCAATTTTTGCGATAGTGGTGGTTTTACCCACACCTGTAGGGCCCACTAAAGCGACCAAACCACCGTCATCAAGTATTTTGTTCTCCATAATAGGTAGTGAATCGGCGGCTAGTGTTAAGCAATTAAGCCACGCCTCTTCAAGCTCTGTTTCTGTAACAACCGTTTCGGCCAACTTAACACTTAGTTTTTTTGAAAACCCGGTATCCAACAATCGTCTAATAACATCAATTCGTACTGGGTTTTGTTGCGTCCGGTCTGACCAAGACAATTCGTTTAATACGGTTCTAAACTCATGCCGCATCATGTCTAATTCATGTTTAACTGCCTTAATAGCTGGGTCTTCAACCCATGTTGGCTCGACCCCTGCCGGTTTGTTTTTTGCTGGTTTTGGTTTAGCTAACCGTTGTTTCAGCGCCGGTTTTTTGTGGCCCGGCGTATAGTCCTCTCTAAACGCCTGCTTAGGCGGCTCATTCCAGTCTATTGACACCCTGTCATCTTTTAGCTCCTCATCCAACCTAGCATCTAGCAACGTTTCTTTCTTATCGGCCGCTGCTTGAATGGCTTGCTCATCATAATCCTTAGCCGCCACAATTTCGACGCCACCGTCTACTCTATTATTTGATAGGATAACCGCATCCGCACCCAGCTGCTCTTTGACCAGCTTAAGTGCTTCACGCATATCAGGAGCAAAAAAACGTTTAATTTTCATCGAATATAACCTCGTAAAGTCTATTATCCATTTTGCCCAACACTCCCAACAACACGAACTTGTCTATCCTCAGGGATTTCGTTATACGACAAAACATTTAATGTTGATATTGAGTGGCGAACAAAATGAGCTAACCAAGGGCGCAAAAAGCCAGAGACTAGAAGAACGGCACTTTTCCCTTCCATTTCTAGTTTTTGAGTACTTTCTTGCAATGCATTTATCATTCTTTCTGCTAACCCTGGTTCCAATCCTGCGCTACCATCTTCTGACGCTTGTAAGCTTTGTTGCAATAAGCGTTCCAAATCTGGATCTAAAGTAATCACTGACAGTTCACTGTCTAAGCCACTGATTTTCTGGACTATTGAGCGGCCAAGGGCAATTCTAACGGCCGCTGTTAATGCGCCAGCATCTTGACTGCTACGCCCATGTTCAATCAGTGTCTCGGCAATTGTTCGCATATCTCGAACCGGAATATTTTCCTGTAATAAATTTTGCAGCACTTTAACAACTGTACCTAATGAAATGGTTTCTGGTACTAAGTCTTCAACCAGTTTTGGCGCTGACTTTTTCAGCGTATCGAGCATTTGCTGGACTTCCTCATGGCCTAATAACTCATGCGCATGTGTTTGAATAATCTGACTTAAATGTGTTGCCACAACAGTCCCAGGGTCAACAACGGTATAGCCCATTGTTTGTGCTTGGTCCTTTTGCGATGAGTCAACCCAAACCGCGTCTAGACCAAACGCGGGGTCTTTTGTAGCAATGCCTTGAATATCACCAAATACTTGGCCTGGATTAATCGCCAATTCCCTATCAGGGTGAATTTCAACCTCGCCAATATTAACGCCCATCAATGTTAGGCGATACACATTCGGTGCCAAGTCTAGGTTGTCACGAATATGCACAGATGGAATTAAAAAGCCTAATTCTTGCGAGAGCTTTTTGCGTACCCCTTTAATTCTTGACATCAGCTCACCACCTTGCGTTTTGTCAACTAAGGGAATCAACCGATAGCCCACCTCTAGGCCAATCATATCGACTGGGGCCACATCATCCCAAGACAGTTCTTTTGGTTCATCTGGCAATGCTTGTACAGGCGAATCAAGCTCAACAGGTGTTAATTCTGCCTGTTGCTGTTTTTTATGCATTAAATAAGCAACATAACCTAAGGCACCGGCCAATGACATAAACACTAAGTTGGGCATTCCTGGAATCAACCCTAATACGCCAATAATCGCACCAGCAATAGCCAATGCTTTCGGGTTACTAAGTACTTGCAGTGACACCTGCTCACCCATATCTTGATTACTATTCACTCGCGTCACGATAATGGCTGTTGCGGTAGAGAGTAATAAGCCGGGGATCTGCGCCACAAGACCATCACCAATTGTTAGCAATGTGTAATATTCCATTGCTTGAGAAAAAGCCAAGTCGTGTTGCAACACACCCACACCAAGGCCGCCAACAATATTAATTAGTAGAATCAAAATGCCTGCAATAGCATCACCACGAACAAATTTACTAGCCCCGTCCATCGAACCATAAAAATCAGCTTCCTGACTAATCTCTGCTCGTCTGTCACGTGCTTCATCTTGGGTTAATAGCCCCGCATTTAAGTCTGCATCAATAGCCATTTGTTTACCCGGCATTGCATCCAAAGTAAACCGAGCGCTCACTTCTGAGACACGGCCTGCACCCTTTGTAACTACCACAAAGTTAATGATAATCAAGATGCTAAAAACTACTAAACCAACCGCGTAGTTACCACCAATAACAAACGCACCAAATGCTTCGATCACTTTACCGGCAGCATCACCACCATTATGCCCCTCAAGTAAAACCACCCGCGTTGATGCAACATTTAAACTAAGCCGTAATAGCGTAGCTACCAATAAGAAGCTTGGAAAAACAGCAAAATCCAGTGGCCGTAATGCATAAACCACTACCAATAAAACAATCAACGACAACGCAATATTAAAGGTAAATAACATATCCAGCAAAAAGGGTGGCAATGGCAGCACCAACATCGCCAAGATGACCATAATCAAAATGGGTGCACCTAAACCATTTCGCGCGAAATCTAATAAAATTTTTGAAATGTCGTTAAAATTCATCGTCTATTGCTACCTTGTTAAACGCTAATCGGTGTTGTTTGTATATTTTTTGTATTCATCTGGAATAGAAATATCACTTGGCGCGACTGGTTTCTTCCAGCGCTTTTGTGTTGCAATTCGTAATTGATAAACATATGCCAAGACTTGAGCTACCGCTAGGTAAAGCCCTTTAGGGACTTCTTGATCAATTTCCGTCGTAAAGAATAAGGCCCTAGCTAAAGGTGGCGCTGAAACCAGCGTAACCCCATTACCAACCGCAATATTCCTTATTTTCGCGGCTATTAAATCCGCACCTTTAGCAACAACGATGGGGGCATCGCTTCCACCTTCCTCGTATTTAAGTGCTACTGCAAAATGCGTGGGGTTGGTCACAATAACATCAGCCTGTGGTACCGCTTCTAGCATTCTTCCTTGTGACATTTCTTGTTGCAATTGACGTATTTTACCTTTTACTTCGGGCCGCCCTTCGGTCTGCTTCATTTCATCTTTCACTTCTTGAAGCGTCATTTTTAGCTTTTTCTTGTATTCCCATAAACTAAACGGCACATCAATCGCCACGACCAATAATAAAGACGAGCATAAAATGACAAAAGATAAGGTCATCACATCGCTGGCTCGAAGCAAGGCATTTTCTAACGGTAATTGACTAAGATAGATAAACTCGCGCAAATAGATATCCACTAACAAAGCCATAATGCCTAATATTAAGCCAAACTTAAGTAAAGATTTAACCAGCTCTATTAGACTGCGCATCGCGAACATTCGCTTAAAGCCTTCAAGCGGATTCATTTTGCTTGCCTTAGGAGCAAAGGCTTCAGCACTAAATGACCAGCCCCCCATCGCAATAGGGGCCGCTAACGCAGCAACCACCATCGCCGCTAAAAAAGGGGCCACGAACATTAGTGCCTCCTGCATAGCGAACTGAAGGCTGTTAATTGATGCTAAAGGGTCAAACAAAGTGCTTCTTTCTATCGTAAAAGCCTCTTCCATCACGCGCCACATGCCTTTCATGATGCGCTCACCGGTCATCCAAATCATCACCGAGCCCACCATTAAAACAACGACCGTATTCAGTTCTTTAGAGCGTGCAATATCACCCTTTTTTCGGGCGTCTTCCTCACGTTTGGCGGTGGGTTCTTCGGTTTTTTCTTGGTCGTTATCAGTCGCCATATCAACGCCTTATCCGTAAAAAGTCGCCAATCACACCATAACTTTCTGCCAGCAAATTGGTAAAATTTCCAAGTACTGACGTAAGGGTAACCCACATTAATAATGTTCCTAAAATGAGTGTAATGGGAAAACCAACCGCAAAAATATTAAGTTGTGGCGCTGCTCTTGTAACAACACCGAAGGCAATATTGACCATTAATAACGACACAATGGCTGGTAATGCCATTAATAGCCCAGCTGAAAAAATTCTGCTTGACCAGGCAATAATGGACCAAATGTCCGAACGCTCCATGCCGATATCACCAATCGGTAGGGTATTAAAACTATCGATCAACATTTCAATTAACACCAAGTGCCCCCCAAGTGTTAAAAACAAAAGAGTAGCCAGTACCAAATAAAATTGACTAACCACCGGTACGCTGACGCCGGTAGTTGGGTCCATCATCGAGGCAAAACCTAGGCCCATACTGTAAGCAATTCCCTGTCCTGCAAAAATAATAGCACTGAATACCAACTGCAAAACAAACCCCACTGACAGGCCAATCAATAATTGTTGCAACCCCGTCATAATGCCTTCATGACTCAACACATCAATCGCTCGGTGTTCAGGTAAAAGAGGAAGCGTAAAAAAAGTCACCATCAATGCTGCGCCAACAAGAATTTTATTATCAACAAAACGCCCACTAAACACAGGGATTGCAATAAACATGGCACTTATGCGAAGCAAGGGCCAAAAAAAACTCGATGCCCAAGCCATGATTTGTTGTTCACTATAGACCACGCTTAGAGTATCCGCTTAACCGATTAAATCAGGAATACTTAGATATGTTTGGCGCGTAAAATTAATAATTAAGCGCAACATCCATGGCCCGGCAATAGATAAAACAACAACGGTGATCAATAACTTAGGAACAAAACTTAATGTCTGCTCATTAATTTGTGTTGCTGCCTGAAACATCGCAACAATAAAACCAATGGCTAACGCCGATAATAAAATAGGTGCCGATAAAAGGACCGTTACTTGCAAGGCTTGCTCGCCTAAATTCATGACGCTATCAGGTGTCATTAGTTCTACCTCCTAAGTAAAGAAGCTCGCGGCTAAAGTCTCCATAATCAGCGACCAGCCATCTACTAAAACAAATAACATCAGCTTAAATGGCAAGGAAATAATCAATGGAGATAACATCATCATACCCATCGACATCAAGACACTGGCCACGATCATATCGATGATAAGAAAAGGAACAAAGATCATAAACCCAATTTGAAACGCTGTTTTTAGCTCACTGGTCACAAACGCCGGTAATAACAGCGATAACGGCACATCTGACTCATCTGTGATAGGCTCCGCTCCAGAAATTCTGGCAAACATTTCCAAATCATCACTTCTGGTCTGGCGCAACATAAAGCCACGAAACGGCTCTATTGCTTTTGTAATAGCTATATCTGCCGCTATCTGATCGTTTAAATAAGGTTGCAGAGCCTCTTCATTCGCCTTTTCTAACACTGGCGACATAATGAAAAAAGTTAAAAATAAAGCCAGCCCCAACAAAATTTGATTGCTAGGTGTTTGTGGTGTGCCCATCGCTTGGCGAAGAATGGAAAAAACAATAATGATTCGTGTAAACGAGGTCATCATTACTAACAAGCTTGGTAAAACTGTCAGCAATGTCATAACTGCTAATATTTGCAGCGTGACCGAATAACTTTTACCGTCTCCAGCGATAGTAATGGCCTCAATGCCACTCGCCGCAAAACTCGTCATGGGAACAAGAGAGAAAAAAATAATAAACAATAGTGGCCTTTTCATTCTGCGCCCTTTTTATTCATTACTTTTTTTAAACTGTCTTGAAAAGCTGTCGGTACTGCTTCTTCCTGACTAAGGCTTTGAGATATTTCACCGGCCTCAAAGGTATGCAAGGTCACCACCCTACCCGGTGCAACACCAAGTAGCAGGTGTTGATTACCCGCCTGTATCAAGACTGCTTTTTCTCGATGCCCCAACGACACACCAGACAGTACTTTCAAATGACCTTTATGACTAGAGGCTAGCCCTGTAAAACGCTTTGCGGCCCAAGCAACGATAAGAATCAGCAATAAAACAAAGAACAAACCTATCGTCCACTGCGTTAGATTCGCTGTAGACAACGGATCTACGCTATTCGAACCAATAGCAGTTGGCACCGATGAGAAGGCAGCTGTTGAAGTGAACATCAATGATAAAGCCCGTAAGTAGTTCATTACTTCAGCTTCTTTACTCGCTCGGCGGGGCTGATAATATCCGTTAAACGCAGGCCAAACTTATCATTCACAACCACTACCTCACCACGCGCGATAAGCGTTTTATTCACCAGCACATCCATCGGTTCACCAGCTAGGCGGTCTAACTCAATCACCGAGCCTTGGTTTAGCTGAAGTAAGTTACGAATACTGATCTTTGTATTACCCACTTCCATTGAAACAGTCACTGGCACATCTAAAATAACATCCAGATTTATTTCGCTGTCCATGCTGCTAGGCGCGCTGGTATCAGAGACAGGTGCGAACGCTGCTGCTTGTGCATCATCATGTTCATTAGTACTCTCATCGCCCCAATCAGCATTGTTATCTGATGGCTCATTTGCTGTCCCACCTAGGTCAGAAGTGTCATTAGTATTATCGTCATCACTCATTTTCTTTATTCCTCATCATTGACCAAAATCTTCACTTCTTCACGTTCCATCTTCTCTTGAAGTTTCACCGCAAAGTGTCCATTACTTTCACCAAGCTTGCCTCTAAACAATGGCATTTCTCCAGACTCAACAATGACCTGCTCTGGTAAGGTAATCGGTAAAATATCGCCTTCCTTAAAGGATAAAACCTCTTTAAGTGAAACTTCTTTCTTTAGTAATACACAGTTAATATCCACATCTGCTGTTTTAATGTCGTTCCTTAATGCAGACTTCCAACGTACATCAATATCACCACGGTCACTTTGAATACCGGCATCTAACAGTTCACGAATCGGTTCTAACATGCTGTATGGCAAACTAAATTGAATATCTCCGCCACCCCCTTCAAGCTCAAGATGAATAGTCGATACCACCATCACCTCTGTCGGGCTAACGATATTGGCAAATTGAGGGTTTACCTCAGAATTAACATACTCAAACTCAAGTTTTAAAACCGGCTCCCATGCTTTCATCAAGTCTTCAAAAACAATGTCCAAAACAATTCGAACTACGCGTATTTCTGTTGCTGTAAATTCGCGTGCTTCGCTCGTATTATGAAATTTTCCAGAACCGCCAAAATAACTATCCACAATCATAAAGACCAAGCTTGGGTCAAAAACAAACAAGGCTGACCCACGTAAGGCCTTTATTTTTATAATATTTAAGTTAGTTGGTACAAACAGGCTTTGAACGTATTCTGAAAACTTCAACATTTGAATGCCTGATACAGACACCTCTGTTGAGCGCCTTAAGAAGTTAAACAGGCTAATGCGGAAATAACGTGCAAAGCGCTCATTAACCATTTCAAGTGTTGGCATTCGCCCACGCACGATTCTATCTTGGCTATTAAAGTCATAATTGCTCGCCTCACCGTTTGGCGCATCAACGCCTGTTTCTGTTTCAACATCGCCACCATCGACACCTTGCAATAAGGCATCAATTTCATCTTGCGATAATAAATCCGAATCAGACATTTACTGCATGACCAAGTCTGTAAAAAAGACTTCTTTTACGTTAGAAGAGACACTTCTCTTAACTAAAATTTTATTAATTTCTTCTTTAACATCTGATTGCAGCTGTTCTTTTCCTTTTGATGTTTTAAGTACTTCAGGATCTTGAGCAGACAGCATCATTAGAATATTGTTTCGAATCACAGGGTCATGTTTTTTTACCGCATCAATAACGCCTTCATCATCGACCATAATACTGATAGCCAGTTTTAAGACCTTTATATTGCCGTCTGAAAAATTAACCATAAACGGCGGCGTCAATGCTTGATAAACGGCTACCGCTTCAGCCTCATCAGCATTCTGTTCATCTGCTTTTTCTTCAATAGCTTCTGTTGACTCACCCACAACCGGACCTTTTTCTGCTTCAAAAAAACCTGTGAAATACAAGCCAGCGCCTAGCAGTATAATGGCCAACACAACACCGCCCGCGATCATAATTAACTTCTTTTTAGAACCCGCCGCATTTTCAACTGCTGTTTCTTGCTCTTGCTCTTCGTCTGCCATAATATTTACGTCCAAAAGTTATTACATAAAAACAGTAATAGCAATTGCTGTGCCATATATTAAATCAATATTTTTCAATGACTTATAATAAACTAATGCTCAGGCGTCAAAATCAAGTCATTAAGCAACCTAGTATTTTTGGTGTTTGTCAAAATTTAACCACCCTAAACGTAAAAAAGCCTAAGTGTTCTTAGAACAACTTAGGCTTTTAAAACATCCTAACTAACTGTCTATTTAAACGTCAGGCAAAGTCACTAAATAAACCAGTGTATCGTCGTACTTGTTCAGCATCTTGTGAATCAAACATTGATTCACCGGTGTCCCGATTAAACTCATCTGATTGAGCCATTCCACCTTCTTGGCTATTGGAAGCTTGTTCACGTTGATCACTAAATGAATGTTGCGATACATCAATACCCACCACGTTGACGTTTTGCTCATTCAACATATCGCGTAAGCGGGGAAGAGCCGCCTCAATGGCTTCTCTTGTTGCACCATGTTGTGCAGTAAATGACACCATTGCTTGATCATTTTGCATTTGGACTCTGACCTCAATAGGCCCCATATGCTGAGGGTTCAACCTAATCTGGGCGCCAGACATGGATTGGCCCACTACCCACTGTACTCGCTGGGTGAAGTGCTCCCCCCACTTCTGACTGTTCATTGGCGTATCAAGCTGCAAATTTGCCTTATCAATTACGGCATGTTGTGTTTGCCCAGCAACCGGTGCCCCTACATTTAATAACAAGCCTTCTGTTACTGGTAAAGCTTTACTGCCTGCCGTTTGCTGAGTAAACATGGAGTTTACCGTATCAGACACTGTGTTTTTTAAATCACCTACAAGTGCATCAGGCAGACTTGTAGATTGAGGCTTATTTAAGGATGGCAGCGTAGCCGACGAATTCAAAAAATTCACTTCGCCACCTTTCCCATTCAATCTACCCCTCTGGTCCGGCAACCGTCCGGCCGTTAGTGGGTCAAACACTATATCTTTGTCGCGCACATTAGCATTAGCCAATATATCGCTGTTTAATGGGCCGCCCAAAGCTGCCGCTGGTGGCAATTCATTGCCGCTAATCGCAGCCATAGCTTCCCCTGCTTCAAGCTTAGGCTCAACTAATATTACGCCTACCTCTGTGGGTATCTCAGCTGTATTTTCTACGATAATGACGTCTTCATGCAGTTGCCCTGAAGCGTTAGATAGCACCTCGGTAACCGTTGCCGTTTGTTCTGATTGAGTTTCATCAGCCGTTACAATCTTGGAGGATGAAGCAGCTTCCGGCGCATTAGTCTTATTAACAACAACCGCCGTGTTACCAGTGTTTTCAGCATGTTTATCCGATGATGCTGGTTCATGACTCTGCCTATTAAGACGGTCTATATTTTTTTCAAAATGTTTTGAAAACCCGTCATCGTTTGAGCGACTGGAATCACTTATAACCGAATCAGCAGCACCCTTCGAGGCGCTACCCATCTGTGGACTTAATATAGCTGGTACGTCCATTGCCATCTCCATATTGCTTTAAATATGTTTACAACAGAGCAATTGGCATGCCAGATCAATAAAAGCCTTAACAACTAGGTCTTAGCTTTAGTTTTATCAAGCTTATTTTTAGATTACTACCGCCTACATATTCCGGCGGTACTGTCCGCCGACCTCAAAAAACGCCTCTGTAATTTGGCCCAATGAGCAATAGCGACCTGCCTCCATTAACACCTCAAAAACGTTCTCATTATTTTGCACCGCCTGTTGTAAATCATGCAGTGCTTCTACGGCCTTATCTTCGTTTGCTTCGTGGGTAGCCTTTAATCGATGCAATTGACTTTGTTTTTCTTCTTCCGTGGAGCGCGCCAATTCGATAGACGTTACGGACTCATCAGCCGTTGGATTTTTAAACGTGTTTACCCCAATAATTGGCAGCTCACCTGTATGTTTCAACATTTCATAATTCATTGATTCATCTTGAATTTTCCCACGTTGATACCCCGTCTCCATTGCACCGAGCACACCACCACGTTCAGAAATGCGTTCAAATTCGCGTAGCACTGCTTCTTCGACTAAATCAGTCAGCTCTTCGATAATAAAAGCCCCCTGCAAGGCATTTTCATTTTTTGCAAGGCCGTACTCTTTATTGATAATAAGTTGAATTGCCATCGCACGGCGGACAGACTCTTCGGTTGGTGTTGTCACCGCTTCATCATATGCGTTGGTATGAAGGCTATTGCAGTTGTCATTAATGGCAATCAATGCCTGCAAAGTAGTCCGAATATCATTAAAATCCATCTCTTGAGCATGTAATGAACGGCCCGATGTTTGGATATGGTATTTTAATTTTTGTGAGCGATCATTTGCCCCGTATTTAAAACGCATTGCAACGGCCCAAATTCGCCGCGCTACTCGGCCCATAACGGTATATTCCGGGTCCATACCATTAGAAAAAAAGAATGACAAATTAGCGGCAAAATCATCAATATGCATACCTCGTGACAAATAGGTTTCTACATAAGTAAAGCCATTTGACAAGGTAAAGGCCAACTGGGAAATAGGGTTCGCGCCCGCTTCAGCAATGTGGTAACCCGAGATCGAGACTGAGTAGAAATTACGGACTTGTTTATCGATAAAATATTGTTGGATGTCACCCATCATTTTCAGGCTAAATTCTGTCGAAAAAATACACGTGTTTTGACCTTGATCCTCTTTAAGAATATCTGCCTGAACGGTACCTCGTACATTCGATAAAGCCCAATCTTTAATCTCATTGCGTTCGTCCTCTGAGGGGCAGCGTCCTTTTTCCTCTTCAAATTTATCGCACTGTTGATCAATAGCGGTATTTAAAAAGAACGACAATAAGGTTGGCGCTGGGCCGTTAATCGTTAGCGAAACGGATGTTGTTGGTGCGCATAAGTCAAAACCATCAAACAAAACTTTCATATCGTCTAAAGTAGCAATAGAAACGCCTGAATTGCCAACTTTCCCATATATATCGGGCCTCACACCTGGGTCATTGCCATACAGTGTTACCGAATCAAAGGCTGTTGATAGCCGTGTTGCCTCTGAACTTTCAGACAATAATTTAAAACGTCGATTGGTTCTGAAGGGGTCGCCCTCACCCGCAAACATACGGGCTGGGTCTTCACCTTCGCGCTTAAAACTAAACACACCGGCGGTATACGGAAAGCTTCCCGGTAAATTTTCTTTTAATAAAAAGCGTAATCGTTCGCCATCGTCTTCATAAGCGGGTATTGAGACTTTTGGAATACGGGTGCCTGACAAAGAGTATGTTGCTATATTCGTTGTCACTTTTTTATCCCGAATAGTGTTCACATAGGTGTCTTCTTTATAGGCTTTTTTTGTATCTTCCCAAACATCAAGTAACCTTTTACAGCGTGGATCGAGCGCATTTTCACGCTTCAAAATTTGTCTATTGAAGGCTTCGTCGCTTGCAGGCTCACCCAACATACGTTGCACTTGTTTCAATTGCTGACGTTCTCGTGCAACGGTGACTTGCTGTTCGATTTTTTTATGGTAATCACGCACTGTTTCGGCAATTTCAGCTAAATAACGTTGCCGTTCAACAGCAATAATCGCGCTACTTGTTGTTGAGCGTTTGATCGCTACTTGAGCAAAAAAGGCACCTTCCCAGGTGTTAAGCTCTTTGCTCTCGAAGATTTTTAATAAGCCCTGATACAACGCCGTTACCCCATCATCATTAAATTTTGATGCGATGGTGCCATAAATTGGCAGTTCTTCGATCGGGGTTGTAAAGAGTTCGTAATTACGTTGATACTGCTTTCTAACATCGCGAAAAGCATCGTCACTGCCTTTGCGATCAAATTTATTAATTACCACCACATCAGCAAAATCCAACATATCAATTTTTTCTAACTGACTGGCTGCCCCAAACTCAGGCGTCATCACATACATCGATACATTAACAAACGGAACAATACCCGCATCACCCTGCCCAATGCCTGGGGTTTCTACAATAATTAAATCAAAATTTGCAACTTTGCAGGCATCTATAATGTTTGGTAATGCTTCAGGAACTTCGCCTTTCGTGTTGCGCGTTGCGATCGATCGAAAATAAATATTCGGGTGATTAATCGCATTCATACGAATACGGTCGCCTAATAGGGCACCACCCGTTTTACGTTTGGTAGGGTCAATGGCAATAACCGCAATTTTTAAATGCTCAAGCTCAATATTAAAACGTCTAATAAGCTCATCTGTTAAGGACGACTTACCAGCACCACCGGTTCCCGTAATACCCAACACAGGGGTTTTTGAAAACGCCTTAGCGCGCACATTGATTGCATCAGTAGATTGTTTTGAAACCGTATTTTCATCGAAGCCTGTAATAAGACGTGATAATTTTCGATACCCGTGTTCATTCAAATCATCAAAATCATCAGGTATACCTACCTGTGCAAGGTCATAGTCCGATGTTTCGATCATCTCATTGATAATCCCTTGTAGCTGTAATGATTGCCCATCGGCTGGACTAAATATATGAGACACACCATAGGCATGCAACTGTTCAATTTCTTCTGGCACGATAACCCCACCGCCGCCTCCAAAGACCTTGATATGCGATGCCCCCTTTTCTTTTAACAGGTCAATCATGTATTTAAAATATTCAACATGTCCGCCTTGATAAGAGCTTATTGCAATACCATGCACATCCTCCTGAATAGCTGCATTAACCACTTCTTGTACCGAACGATTATGCCCTAAGTGAATAACTTCAGCCCCCGTTGATTGAAGAATACGGCGCATAATATTAATCGCCGCATCATGACCGTCAAACAAACTGGCTGCGGTAATAAAACGCACGTGGTTATTAGCTTTATATTTTACAAGTTTACTGGGGTCAACGACCGTCTCTTGTGCTACTGACATGCTATAACTCCTAACTGTTTTGCCTTAGTTCAATACGCCTTATTTTTCCTGAAATTGTTTTGGGTAATGACTCAACAAATTCAATTTCTCGTGGGTATTTATAAGGTGCTGTCTGTTTTTTCATGAAAGCTTGAATGTCTCGTCTCAGCTCATCACTAGGTTGATAGTTACTGGCTAAAATAATAAACGCTTTAACTACTTCGCCACGTGCTTCATCTAGCTTTCCAATGACCGCTGACTCAAGAACGGCAGGGTGTTCTAATAAAGAACTTTCTACTTCAAATGGGCTAATTCTGTATCCCGATGAATTAATCATGTCATCTGAGCGCCCAACAAACCAAAAATACCCGTCTTTATCGACGCTACCATTATCTCCCGTATAGTACCAACCGTTTTTGAAACACATTGCCGTTGCTTCATCATCTTGCCAATAGCCCTCAAACATACCCGGCTGAAGCGGCTCTGTTAGTTCAATGGCTATACTGCCAATGCAATCTACCGCACAAATATCACCTTTTTCATCAACAACTTGCACATTAACACCCGGTACCGGCTTACCCATAGAGCCTGGTTTAACAGGCATGCATGGGTAGTTGGCAACAATATTAATGGTTTCGGTTTGACCATAGCCATCGTAAATTTTTCCACCCGTGGCGTTATACCAAACTTTAATCATTTCCGGGTTTAACGGCTCACCTACTCCTAACGCATGACGAACTGAACTTAAGTTATAGCTTGATAAGTCCATTTGAGCAAATACTCGGTAAACGGTTGGCGGCGCGCAGAATGTTGTTACTCCTAACTTTTCAATTAATTTCAAGTGTAATTCGGCATCAAAACCCACACCATCAAACAACACCATTGCAGACCCCATTTGCCATGGTGAATACAACATTCCCCAGGCTGCTTTAGCCCAACCCGTGTCAGACAACGTCCAATGGATATCATTTTCTTGCTGATCCATCCAATATTTACCCGTAATCGTATGGGCGTGTGCATAGGCGTTATCTCGGGCACCATTTTTGGCATTCCTGTCGTACCAGAGGTAAAGTAAATCATCATTAAATCTGATGCTTTGCTCGGTGCTAATTGCGACCTATCTAAGTGAGTGCTTGCAGGTTGAGTAAGTGATTCAAATGTACACCAACCTTCTTTTGGTTCTCCAATAACAATCAGCGTCTTAAGACTAGGGCAGTTCTTTTTAATCGCCTCAACCTTATCTGCGTTATTGGCACTCACAATTGCCATACTGGCCTTTGAGCGATTGATACGATATTCAATATCTTGCGAGGTTAACAAATTAGTACCTGGCATCGTTACCACACCTAATTTGCAACAGCCCAGCATTACTGAGTACCATTCACCAACTCGGGGAATCATAACAAAAGCCAAGTCGCCTTTTTTAGCACCTAAGCTTAGCAAGCCATTTGCAAATTGATTAGATCGTTTAGAAAGATCGCTAAATTGATAATATCGAATATTCTCGCCCGTACTATCGACTTCGATATACGCCAATTTATCGGCTTCTTGCGCTCTTTTATCAATGACATCAAAAGCAAAGTTATAAAGTGCCGGCGTTTCTAATGTGAATGATGCTTTGACATCATCATAATTTGTCATATTAAACATACGCTTCCCCTATTTTTATTATTATTCTTTTAATCAGTTTAACACTGACCAATTATGAGTCAAAAATAGTAAAACTAATGCTTGAGCTATGTATATAGTCCATAGATCACTAATGTCGTGCAAAAAAAAGCCCTTATAAATATACTTTATAAGGGCTTTATGTATTAAGGCATCAATTGTTTAGCATTAACTGAATGGGTTATTCAGAACAATCGTCTCTGTCCTTTCTGGTCCTGTGGAAACAATATCAATAGGCACCTCTACGAGTTCCTCTAATCGTTTAATATACGCTAGCGCTTCTTTTGGAAAGCCGTCTAACGATTTACACCCTTCCGTTTGACCTTGCCAGCCAGGCATTGTTTCAAAAATTGGCTCACACTGTGCATAATTTTCAGCACCAATGGGTGGTACGTCAATAATCTCACCGTTTAACTTATATGCGGTGCATATTTTTACTTCCTTGAGTCCATCCATTACATCCAGTTTGGTTAAGCAAATACCCGTTAAACTGTTCAAGCGGGCAGAGCGTCGAAGTGACACAGCATCGAACCAGCCACAACGCCTTTCACGACCAGTTGTTGCACCAAACTCATGCCCTTTTTTACCTAAGTACTCCCCCACTTCATCATTTAACTCGGTCGGAAACGGTCCGCTGCCAACACGCGTTGTATAAGCTTTAGTGATGCCTAAAATATAATCCATATCACAAGGCCCCATTCCACTGCCACTGGCCGAACTACCAGCAGTAGTGTTAGACGAAGTAACATAGGGGTAGGTGCCATGGTCAATATCTAATAATGCGCCTTGTGCGCCTTCAAATAAAATATTTTGACTGTCGCGACTGTATTTATGCAGTTGATCGGCCACATCAATAAGCATTGGCTTAATGATCTGTGCTTGCTCCATTACTTGGTCATACATTGTTTGAAAATCATACGTTTCGGCATTGAAATAATGCTCCAACACAAAATTATGGTACTTCAATAGTTCTTGCAGTTTTTCCGCAAAAATCTTTGGTGTTAATAAATCGCCGGCACGCAAACCTCGTCTTGCAACCTTATCTTCATAAGCAGGCCCAATTCCACGTCCTGTGGTGCCAATTGCTTTATTACCTCGTGCTCTTTCGCGCGCTAGATCTAAACCTATATGCACAGGTAATATTAATGGACAGGCTTCACTAATCTTCAAGCGTCCATCCAACTTAACACCGGCTTTTTCTAAAATATCCATTTCAGTCAATAAAGCTTCGGGCGATAACACAACACCGTTACCAATTAAACACTGAACATTTTCTCTTAAGATACCTGATGGAATCAGATGCAATACTGTTTTTTCATTTCCAATCACTAAGGTATGGCCAGCATTATGCCCCCCTTGAAAGCGCACAACTGCAGCAACATCATCAGTTAATAAATCAACCAATTTACCTTTGCCCTCGTCACCCCACTGGGTGCCAATTACGACAACATTTTTTCCCATTTTATGTCTCTATCTAAACTATGATTATGAATTGATACAAGTGCGTTATTCACTCACTTGCCATTGACCGTTTATCTGTTTGATGGTCAACGTATGATCGGGTTGTTGCGTATCACCGGGTAGCGCTTGTATAACAATTCGGCCCGATGCTCGCAATTGACGAATAAGATCATGCAAATCAGCATCCATTACATCGGGCGCTAAAATAACATTGTCAGTTTGTTCTTCGCTTAACTGACTTAAGCGTGATAACACTTTGACATCTGCACTAAACCCAGTGGCTGGTAGCAAATCGTCCATTTGTTCTGTTAAGTTATCGTATCGGCCACCACGCGCCACTTCTGAGCCAAAGCCCGGCACAAACGCAGCAAACACAATACCTGTTTGATATTGATAACAACGCAGCTCACCTAAATCAAAGTATAAAGGTAACGCGGGGTAAATATTCTGCAGTAATTCAGCGGTCCGTTGAAGCTCGTCTATCGCTTGTAAAACATCAGCGCCGCCAATTGCTAAATTAGTTTTTGCATCATTAAGAACAGATATATCACCATTTAGGTTTAACAACTGATAAAAAGCCTCATACCAAGCTTTATCTAACTGGAAGGTTGATAGCAATTCTTCTAGCTCTTCCGTCGCTTTTCGTTGCAATACTTCAAATAACTCAGCTTCTTGCTCAACCGTTAAGCCGGCGTTTTTGGCAAGCTCTCTAAAAATGGCCACGTGACCTAAATCTAAGTGAACTTCTTGTAAGCCAGCTATTGCTAAGGTTTCGAGCATCAACCGTATAATTTCCACATCACTTTCAATGTGCTGGCTGCCGTAAAGCTCTACCCCTACTTGAATTGGGCTACGTGATTTTTCAATCTTAGCACCTCGCGCCTGTAGTATTGAGCCGAGGTAACAAAGCCTAGTAGGTGCCTCTTTATAAAGGTGATGTGAGGCCATACGAGCCACTTGCGGCGTCATATCGGCTCTAACCCCTAAGGCTTTACCACTGATCTGGTCAGTTAAATTAAACGTCTGAAGCGCTAATTCACTGCCCGTTCCTGTTAGCAAGGTATCGCGAAATTCAACCATTGGTGGAATAACATACTGATACCCCCAAGATCGAAACAAATCTAACAATTTGCGCCGCATGGTTTCCAAACGAGCCGCCTCATTCGGGAGTAAGGCATCAATACCTTCTGGTAACATCCAATTATTTTTCTTAGCCATTAACTTGTTAACCTTATCGCACCAGCGTTAATAAAATAACACCCGCAATCATGCTTAAAAGCCCTGACATGCGAATCGTTTTATCATCCATTTCTATTAACCGCTGATAGGTTTTGCGTAGTGCATCGGGGCTTATAAATGGAACAATCCCTTCTAAAACCAACACCAATGCCATTGCCGCAAATAGTTCTTGCCACGCCATTACAAAACCCCATTAGCAATTACTGCTTATATAAACTTACTGTTTCTTAAAATATTTAAAGAAATCAGATGTCGGTTCAAGCACAATAAGGTCATCTCCTGCCCCCATACTTTTACGATAGGCATCTAAACTACGGTAAAAAGCGAAGAACTCTTTGTTCTTATTATATGCACCGGCATAAGTTTCAGCCGCTTCGGCATCACCCCTACCACGTAATTCTTGCGACTCCCTATAGGCTGTCGCTAAGATAATTTCACCTTGTTTATCAGCATCCGCTTTAATTCTCTCAGCTGCCTCTTTACCTCTTGATCTAAAGTCACGTGCCACACGCTCACGCTCTGACTCCATTCTTTTGTATACAGACGCGCTAACTTCCTCTGGCAAATCAATTCGTTTAATTTGAACATCAATAATATCGATGCCTAGACCATTTGCTAACTCATTAATTTCTTTAACAAGCCCTAAACGGATTGTATCTCTACCTACCGAAATTAACTCTTTAATTGTTTGCTTACTAAACGCTGCTCGCATGCCTTCTTTTACAAATTGATTTAATCGTGTATCAACTTGCCTAGGGTCGCCACCAACAGCTCGATAGAAATTATCCACATTGGCGATTCTCCATTTCACGAAAGTATCAACAATCACATTTTTCTTTTCAGAGGTTAAAAAACGCTCTGCCTTAGAATCAAGCGTTTGAAGACGACCATCATATTTTCGAACGTTATTAATAAACGGAAATTTGAAGTGTAACCCTGGCTCTAGGTCTGTTCGAACAATTTCACCCAAGCGAAAAACGATTACCCGCTCTCGTTGATCGACCGTAAAAATACTTCCAGAGCCAATAAAAAGAACCGCTGCTAAAACAACCAACATCATTGGATTCATTTTCATTATCTTCCCCTCCCTCTATCTCTGTAACTTGTATCTCGCCCTGTGTTATCAGGCGTGGTTTTTTCTGGCGGTGTAATAAAGCGATTCGGGGCAGCCGATGCTTTAGCAGCGGTTGATTCCATCAATTTATCAATAGGCAAATACATTAAGTTATTGCCACCTTTAACATCCATGATGACTTTTTTAGAATTACCCAACACATCTTCCATTGTTTCTAAATAAAGTCGTTTACGAGTCACTTCTGGAGCTGCTTCGTACTGAACAAGCAGTTGATCAAAACGTGAAGCATCACCTTTCGCCTCTGATTTTACACGTTGTTCATAGGCTTGTGCTTCTTGCACAATTCTTGATGCCGCACCACGTGCTTTAGGTATGACTTCATTAGAGTAGGCTTGCGCTTCGTTGATAAACCGCTGCTCATCTTCTCGAGCCCGAATAGCATCGGAAAACGCACCTTGGACTTCTTCAGGGGGTTGTGCTTCGACAAGGTTCACAGACAAAATGATCAGACCGGTTTCATATTCATCCAGCATGGTTTGCAGCTTTGTCTCAACTTTTGCGACAACCTCACTTCTACCTTCAGTTAAAACAAAGTCCATTTTATTTTTGCCGATAACAGATCGTAAGGCACTTTCAGCAGACTGTTTTAGCGTAACCTCAGGCGCTCTAACGTTAAAAATATAATCTTGTGGATTTTTAACTCTATATTGCACTGCTAAGCGAACATCAATGATATTTTCATCTTCTGTCAGCATTAATGCTTCTTTTCGGACACCGCTGGCTGCTTGCTGGTTAGCACCAGAACGGTAACCAATTTCAATAAATCTTTGCTGATCGACATTAACAATAATCGCGCTATCGACTGGGCGAGGGAATCGCCAGTGGGGCCCGGGTAATGTTGTTTCATGATATTTACCGAAACGTAATATAACGCCTCTGTTACCTTCATCAACGATATATATCCCTGTGGCGAGCCAAATTAAAGCGGCAATTCCAACCAACACACCAAGGTTAGCGCCTGATGGGCCATTTGAAGGTTTCTTATTAGACGTTCCTTTTGAACCGCCCCCACCAAACAAGCCACCAAATTTTTCTTGTAAGGAGCGTACTAACTCGTCTAGATCTGGAGGAGTTTGTTGTTCTTTTTTACGCCCACTCCATGGGTCTTCCTTCTTTTTATCGTTACCTGAGTCATCCCAAGACATAGTTAAAACCTCAACTTTAAAAATTTATTTATTTCAGCACACAATTTTAGGGTGCTACGCCATGCTAAGCAAGAATTTAAACCACTAATTCAATGATGCCCTGCTAGATGGTCGTCAGCAAATGTTTATATTTATTGGATATATTGAGCTCTATAACCCAGCAACCATCATCCCGGTTTTCTTCTTTAAGAATTTGTGCAACTTGGAATAACTTCGCTCGTAGTTTAGCCTGCTCGGGCTTTAAAACGACACTCATTCGTGTGTTTTCATCATGACAAAGCGTCGATAATGTCTCTAACAATAGGTTTATTCCATCACCGTCCATTGCTGATAACCAGACCGCGTTGACACTGTCTGTTTCGTCTTTATCTACATGCGCATCGACGGCTGGTAAGCAATCAATTTTATTGTAAACCATCACCTGTGGGATGTTGTCTGCTCCAATTTCTTTCAGGACAGAATTTACTTCGTGGATTTGTTCTTGCCTATTAGGACTACTTGCATCAACTACATGTAATAGCAGGTCAGCCTCAATCGTTTCTTGCAGGGTAGAACGAAAAGCTGCGACTAATTCATGCGGTAAGTTTTGAATAAAACCAACTGTATCAGCTAATACAAGCTCACCGTAATCAGGCAATTTCACTTGACGTAATGTTGGATCTAATGTGGCGAAAAGCTGATCCGCTGCATAAATAGCAGAGTTTGTCAGTACATTAAAAAGCGTTGATTTTCCGGCATTTGTATACCCCACTAAAGACACCGTGGGCACATCAGCGCGTTGCCGACTTCGCCGTCCTTGATCGCGCTGCTTATTAACTTTTGTTAACCGTGTTTTAATTTGACGGATACGTTGGCCTATTAGTCGGCGGTCTGTTTCTAACTGTGTTTCGCCCGGCCCACGCAAGCCTATCCCACCCTTTTGTCTTTCTAAGTGAGTCCAGCCTCTAATTAAACGCGTCGATAAGTGCTGTAATTGCGCCAGCTCGACTTGCAGCTTACCTTCAAAAGATTGTGCTCGTTGGGCAAAAATATCTAGAATTAAGTTCGTCCGATCTAATACCCGAACTTCTAATTCTTTTTCTAAATTGCGTTGCTGACTTGGACTTAGGGTATGGTTAAACAACACAATATCAGCGCAAGTTTCATGCAACTGATGCTTCACCTCGTCTAACTTACCCTTCCCCACAAAAAATCTAGCGTCTGGCGAACGTCGTGAGCCAGTCACCGTTGCCAGCGGCTCAACATTGGCCGATATAACCAATTGCTCAAACTCGCTTAGATCATCTTCTGAAAAACTTTCATTAATCGATAAATGAACAATAAGCGCCCTTTCACCCGTACCGGGGCGATCAAACAACTCCATTAATTAGGCCCAGCGCTAATCATTAAATCAACCGAATAAATAAACTAAGCCTCCTCACCAGCACGAGGCATCGTAACCGCTCTAGCAGGCACAACTGTGGAAATAGCATGCTTATAAACCATTTGATTAATCGCATTTTTTAAAATGACGACGTATTGATCAAATGACTCAATTTGCCCTTGCAATTTAATCCCATTAACTAAAAAAATCGCCACAGGAATATGTTCCTTTCTTAATGTATTTAGAAAAGTATCCTGTAAGTTATGCCCCTTAGACATCTTGTTTCTCCTTATTATTTTGAATATTAACTTAATGACTCCAAAACGATCGAATCCATTCTATTTTGCAGTGCAACAAATTGTACCTCAAAACATCTCAATTTTGTTTATTAATATTGTCTATTGCTTATAGATGATGACGTCATCACAATATTTCAAGCCTACCGCGTTGTTTTTTTGTTAACCTCGCTCAACACCTGCTCTAACACCCTTGGAGCGGCTATGTCCAAAAGGGTTGTTTTAGTCTGTTGTCGCAACCAGGTAAACTGCCTTTTTGCCAATTGTCGTGTGGCTATAATCGCTTTTTCACGAAAAGTCACTTCGTCATATTCGCCCAATAAGTGTGACCATGCCTGTCGATATCCAACTGCTCTAATAGCCGGCAATGATGCCGTTAAATCACCTCGTTCAAACAAGCAACGAACCTCATCAAGAAACCCGTTTTCAATCATCTTATCCATTCTTAAGGCGATCTTGTTATGTAGCTCTATACGATTGCTTGGCATGATAGCAAATTTAAATACTTCAAACGGTAGCGGTTGTTTTGCCTGTTCTAACAACCAATCGCTTTGACTTTTACCCGACACCAAAAACACTTCAAGCGCACGTTGTATTCTTTGCGTGTCATTCGGGTGAATTCGCTTAGCCGCCCCCGGGTCAACTTTTTTTAAATGATCATGAACCGCCTCCCAACCTTCACTCGCTGCTTGCTGATCAATCTCTTGACGAATCGCTGCATTAGCATCGGGCAATTTAGCCATACCATTTAATAAAACATGAAAGTACAGCATGGTACCACCAACTAAAATCGGCATTTTCCCTCTACTCGCTACCTCATTAATCAGCCCGAGTGCCTGCTCTCGAAATTGCCCTGCCGAAAAACTTTCAGAAGGGTCTAAAATATCAATTAAATGATGTTTAACACCTTGTCTTTCAGCTAAATCTGGCTTTGCTGTGCCAATATCCATCCCTCGGTAAACTAACGCCGAATCAACACTGATCACTTCACCATCTAAGGCCTTTGCTATTTCAACCCCCAAGGCTGTTTTACCAGAGGCAGTTGGCCCCATCAACATGACCACACGAGGTAAAATTAACATACGTTTATTGACCTCTTAAAAACAATGAGTCTAATTGTTGAACATTAAGTAGCACCCATGTTGGTCGCCCATGATTGCATTGACCGCTATTCTCGGTCTGCTCAATGTCTCTCAACAAGGCATTCATTTCCATTTCTGTTAGGCGTCGATTGGCTCTAATCGAACCATGGCAGGCCATATTACCCAAAACGGTATAACACGCCTCTTGAATACTTTTTGTTTCCCCTGTTTGTGCCAAATCTTGAATTAGTTTCCTAACCAACACCTCAGCATCATCTTGTGCCAGCAAAACAGGTATAGCTCGAACCAAAAGCGTATTTGGGCCTGACAAACTTAAGTCCAACGCTAAGCCTTCAAGCATGTCTTGGTATTGCTCAAAAGCCACCACCTCTTCATCCGATAAATGTATCTTCTGTGGAATCAACAACGGTTGCGATGGTATCTCACCCGCGTCATATTGTTTTTTCATCTTTTCGTACACAATCCGCTCATGGGCCGCATGTGTATCTACCAATACCAAGCCTTGTTCCGACTCTGCAAGAATATAAGTATTGTGCAAGTGTGCAATGGCATACCCTAGCGGAGGCGCACCCTCTGCTTGCTGAACACGATTATCAACTGCTGGAGCCGCCATTGACATTTTTGGAGCGGTGTATGATGTTCCTTTAGCGTAATGAACAGGCGATTCAGAAACTGACATTGGCATTTGACGCTGCTGCATATCGCTGTAACTGGGCACAGTATTTGGCGTAGTCGGCGTTAGTGTTTTAACCGCATGATGGTCTGAGGGCCGAACATCCGTCAATAATTGTTTTATTCGCCGATAAACAAAGTCATGAACCGCTTTACTTTCGCGAAAACGCACTTCTAATTTAGCTGGGTGCGCATTGACATCAACTAACCTAGGATCAATACTCAAATACAAGACATAAACCGGGTGACGCCCATGAAATAAAACATCCTGATAGGCTAAGCGAACCGCGTGATTAATCAATTTGTCTCTGATCAAACGGCCATTGACATAAAAAAACTGCATATCTGCCTGCGACCTTGAATAAGTTGGTAAACCAACCCAACCTTGCAGACCTAAGTCTCCATTGACGACATCCACTTCTAGCGATTCATGGACAAAACCATCACCACACAATAAGCCCACTCGTTCGCTCTTTTCAGCATTAGATAAGGCCGGTTTTAAATCCATAATTTGACGCTGATTATGCCTAAGGCTAAACCCTGTATCAAAGCGACTTAACGCCATCCGCTTAAGCACTGTTTCAATATGGCCAAATTCTGTCTTTTCTGTTTTAAGGAATTTTCGGCGTGCAGGCGTATTGTAAAAAAGATCACGCAGTTCTACGCATGTGCCAATAGGGTGTGCGGTGGGCACAGGGTCTAGCTCCTTTTCTGTACCGTCTGCCTTAACAGACCAGCCTGCATTATCACTTTCTTGTCGTGAGGTTAACGTTAATCGTGACACCGAACTCATACTCGGTAAGGCTTCGCCGCGAAAACCAAAGCTAAGCACTGACTCTAAATCATGCAAGGAACCGATTTTACTGGTTGCATGACGCGATAAGGCAAGCTCTAGATCCACTTTAGCAATACCTAGGCCATTATCGGTAACACGTATTAACCGCGACCCACCTTCTTCAATTTCTATCAAGATTTGAGTAGCACCGGCATCCAGTGAGTTTTCTACTAATTCTTTCACTGCAGAGGCGGGGCGTTCGATAACCTCACCTGCCGCAATTTGGTTAATCAGCTGTGGAGGTAGTTGCTTAATGAGCATAAGGCATTCGATACGTTTGTTGTTTTGCGTCTATATGAAGGTAGACACATTGTATCGAAAAAAAACTAACTGGGTATTTGAATAACTTGGCCAACTTTAATTTTACTGCTGCGCATGTCATTGGCTTTTTTCAAGGAACTAAGAGAAACCCGATGGCGTTGCGCAATGCCGGACAAAGTATCACCTCTTTGAATTTTATAAGTTGCCGCAGCCATACGAATCGTTGGTTCTGACGGTAAGCGTTGATGAGCAAAATATGTCTTAACGCCTTTCATAATGGCATTCGCCATTTTCATTTGATGCCTTGGGCTTCGTAGCTTAGCTTCTTCATCTTTATTTGAGATGAAGGCCGTTTCAACTAAAATCGACGGTATATCTGGCGACTTCAATACCATAAAGCCCGCTCGCTGGACTTGTTTTTTATGTACATGGCCAACGCCTTTTAAGTTTTTCAGCACCTCACTAGCCACTTTTGCACTGGCATCTTCAGTATGGTTTTGCGATAAATCCAGCAGTACAGAGGCCAACATGCCGTCTTTATCATCCAAGCTAACACCACCCACTAAATCGGCTGCGTTTTCACTTTTAGCTAACCACCTCGCCGCTTCACTACTAGCACCACGGGTAGACAACACATACACGGACGAACCTCTCGCACGTTGGTCTTTAAACGCATCGGCATGAATAGATACAAACAAATCAGCTTTAGCCTTACGAGCCTTCTCCATTCGCTCACGCAAACCGATGTAATAATCCCCTGAACGAACTAAATAAGCTTGCATATTGGGCTGTTGGTTCACCAGCGTCGCTAATTTTTTAGCAATCGCTAACACCACTTCTTTTTCACGCGTCCCTCTATGACCTTGTGCGCCCGGATCTTCTCCACCATGACCCGCGTCAATAGCAACAACCCACTTGTTATGCTGAGCAGAACTCACTGACTTTTTAACGACTGCCGGCTGCTTAGCCTCTGCATTTTGTTTAGGGTATAAATCAACCACTAAACGATGTCCATAATTATCATTCGGTTTTAAAACAAAACTTTTTGCCTTAACCGCTGTTTTCAAATCAATGACAACACGCAAATCATTTTTATTACGAGACGCTTGGCGTATTTGGTTTACGACTTTGTGATTGGTCGTAAATGCTGGCACTACCGCGTCAAACTTTGCGTTATTTAAATCAACCACCAACCGAGAGGGGTTATCGAGTGAAAACACTTTATGCACAACTGGTGACGACAAACCAAACACTAAACGCGTATGATCCGGTGCAGTCCAATAACGCAGTGAGTCCACTTTTTTACTTGCAGCGGCGATTGCCGTAGTGCTTATTGATAAGGAAGAGACAACCAACATCAGCATTGACACATGCTCTATCAGTTTAAAATTATTCGAGAATAGTTTCATAACCAACTGTTTTTATGAGTCTTTATAGTTAGATATTAACAGTTCTCTCTCCGTTCCGTAAATATTTATTTTAATCAGTAAATCTGGTTCTGTTAATAAGTCTCCGCCATTAACTGGCCATTCAACAAAACAAATTGATTCGTTATTAAAATAATCACGTATCCCCATGTACTCGAGCTCTTCAGCATCCTTTACTCGATACAAATCAAAATGAAAGACTGGTTGATCGTTGATGATGTAGGGTTCAACTAAATTATACGTCGGGCTTTTAACGGCTCCTTGGTGCCCCAGGCCTTGTAAAATACCTCGAACTAAGGTTGTTTTTCCTGCACCTAAATCACCCTCTAAAAAAACAATCATTCCCGCTTTCAACTTCAATGCCAGCTGCTTTCCCGCTGCTAACATGCCCTGCTCATCTTTAATAATCATTCACTAACTCACGAATTGGTTGCATCAAATCACTTGCCAACAGGCCTCTTTGACCCTTCTGAGCCGCACGATCGGCTGCCATCGCATGAACCATCACAGCCATTTTTGCGGCGTCTAAAATCGTTAAGCCTTGAGCCATTAAACCTGAAATAACCCCTGTTAAGACATCACCCATACCGCCTGACGCCATGCCTGGGTTACCGGCTTTACACATGTAAATATCATCACCGCCGCCATAAACTAAACTACCAGAACCTTTTAAAACAACCACCCCTCCATATTCATTCTGGAGCTCTTTAACAGCTGCTTGCCGATCTAGTTGAATATCCGCAGCTGAACAGCGCAGCAGGCGCGCAGCCTCACCGACATGCGGCGTTAATACCCAATTGTTATTTTTCCGAGGTGACCTAGACAATAAATTCAGCCCATCTGCATCAACCACTGCTGCTAGCCCCGTTTCTAAGGCCGCTTCATAGAGACTGCTTGACCACCGTGTTTGACCAAGCCCTGGACCGATACCAATAACATCACAGGCCGTCGCTATTCGCCTTAATTCTCTTTGATCAGCGACCCCATGGCACATTAATTCAGGTCGTGACAAAGTAAGGCTTGCCGCATGTTCTTTTTTTGTCGCAATACTAACTAAACCACTGCCAACTCTTAGCGCTGCTTCTCCAGCCAACCGTATCGCACCACAAAACCCACGATGACCACCCACTAGCAAAACATGGCCAAAATCACCTTTATGTGACTCCTGTTCACGAGGCGGCAATAAGGTCATCAGCTCAGCATGTGCCAATACCGATATTTTATTTTGTACTTTTTCGGGCATATGAGGACATTCGAAATTGAGATATAAATTCACTGATCATTTTAAGGTATCCTACCGCAGATGAACGAAAACAACATCGACTTACAACAATTAGCCAAGGAAATAAAATCACTTGGCCAGTCCCTTGGCTTTCAACAGGTCGGCATTACTGACACCGAATTATCTGACGCTGAAAAACAGCTAAATCATTGGCTTGAGGCGGGCTTCCATGGCGACATGGATTATATGCACAAACACGGTACAAAACGTACACGTCCTAGTGAGTTACATGAAGGCACGATACGTGTTATTTCATGCCGCATGGATTATTTACCAGAGCACATGGAGCGCACTAAAGACTTAATGAAAGACCCCGTTCGCGCCTATATTTCACGTTATTCGTTAGGACGAGACTATCACAAACTCATCAGAAAAAGGCTTCAAAAACTGGCAACCCTTATTGAACAAAAAATAGGCCCTTTTGGCTACCGTGTGTTTGTTGATAGCGCACCAGTTATGGAAAAAGCAATTGCTGAAAAAGCCGGCTTAGGTTGGATTGGAAAACACAGCAATGTATTAAATAAAGAGGCCGGCTCTTGGTTTTTTTTAGGCGAACTCTACATCGACCTGCCACTGCCCATTGATACAGCCGCCGAAAAACATTGTGGCCGTTGTACCGACTGCATTGATATTTGCCCAACACAGGCTATCGTCGCCCCTTACACCGTTGACGCTAGACGCTGCATATCATACCTGACTATCGAACTGAAAGGCTCGATCCCAGAAGAATTTCGCGCTCCAATGGGTAATCGAATATATGGTTGTGATGACTGCCAACAAGTTTGCCCATGGAATCGATTTGCCAGTTTGACGAACGAAGAAGACTTCCTAGCACGCCAACATTTAGATACCACGTCGCTCATTGACATCTTTCGCTGGGATGAACACACTTTTTTAAAAAACACCGAGGGCTCTGCTATTCGTAGAATTGGTTATGTCAGCTGGATTAGGAATATTGCCGTTGCCCTAGGTAACGCGCCCCACGATAAGAAAATCATTAAAACCTTGAACGAAAAACAACATGACGACAACCCAATTATTCAAGAACATGTGCAGTGGGCCATCACACAACAAAAACAGAAAAAGCCTTTAAGTAATTGCTAAGCAAAGTCACTTAGCCAATTTTTATAAAATGCTCTCTGTAGTACTTTAATTCTTCTATTGACTCGATAACATCGTCTAAAGCCTGGTGCGTCGCTTTTTTCTTAAAGCCCTTCATTATTTCTGGTGCCCAACGGCCTGCCAATTCTTTTAACGTGCTCACGTCCAAATTTCTGTAATGAAAAAATGCCTCTAGCGTTGGCATATAGTTCGCCATAAAACGCCGGTCTTGGCAAATACTGTTTCCACACATAGGTGAAGCACCTTGTGGGACCCATTTCTCCAAAAACTCAATGGTTTGCTGTTCAGCATCGCGTTCTGATAATGAACTTTTTAAAACGCGCTCAATCAAGCCAGACTGGCCATGATGCTGCTGATTCCAATCATCCATTGCATCCATCGTTTGTTTTGTTTGACGTACTGCTAACACCGGCCCTTGTGCAAGCACATTCAGTTCCTTATCGGTGACAATCGTTGCTATTTCAATGATAGAATCGCTGGCAGGTTCTAAACCCGTCATTTCAAGGTCTATCCATATTAAATTCTGTTTATCTTGAGACATTTTATTACCTTATATAAATTACAAATATTAATAACACCCAGCATGCTAGTAAAATTATGAATGAGTTTAGCTATATTTTTTTATTTTTCTTAGTCGCCTCAACACTACTAACACTGTGGTTGAATAAACGCCAAATAATGCACATCATGCACCACCGGAATAGCGTACCCAGTGATTTCAGTGACAAAATTGATTTAACCGCCCACCAAAAAGCGGCTGATTACACCATTGCTAAAACAAAAATAGACAACTTACAAACCCTGCTAAGTGCTGGCATTTTAATCATTCTAACCTTAGGCGGCTTGATTAATGTCATTCTTGAAACAAGCCAGACTTACCTCTATAGCGATATTTGGGCTGGGGTGAGCTTAGTTCTTTTTGTTTTTGTTCTCTCCCATCTTATTGGTCTACCTTTGAGCGTCTATCAAACCTTCAAGGTCGAACAGTACTTTGGTTTCAATCGTACAACGGTAACGCAGTTTATCAAAGATCAGTTTTTACAACTGAGCTTAATGTTTGTGATCGGCATTCCGCTGCTGTACGCGCTGTTATGGGTTATGGATAAAATGGGTACATATTGGTGGCTGTATGCTTGGATACTAACCATCAGTTTTACATTTTTTATGACTTGGTTAGTTCCTACAGTTATCGCCCCCTTGTTTAATAAGTTCACCCCGCTTGAAGAAGGCGAATTAAAATCAAAAATCACACAACTTTTTGAACGGTGCGGTTTTAATAGCAAAGGCATTTACATCATGGACGGGTCAAAACGTTCAGGGCACGGTAACGCTTACTTTACAGGCATTGGAAACAATAAGCGTATCGTTTTTTTTGATACCTTAATTGACGCCCTAAGCCCCGATGAAATAGAGGCCGTACTTGCTCATGAGCTCGGTCATTTTAAATGCAAACATATTCTCAAGCAGATGCTCACATCAACGCTCATTACCCTGATAGGGTTTGCTATCTTGGGCGTGTTAAAACAACAAAATTGGTTCTTTGAAGGTTTGGGTGTCTTGCAAAATAACAACGCTGTCGCGCTACTACTTTTCATCTTAGTGATGCCGGTTTTCACTACTTTTTTACAACCACTTAGCAGTCATCTTCAGCGTAAGTTTGAGTTTGAAGCAGATGCCTTTGCAAGCACAATGGCTAACCCAGAGCACCTAATTCAGGCCCTTGTGAAGCTCTATCGAGAAAATGCCAGCACACTAACGCCAGATCCACTTTATTCAAGCTTCCACCATAGCCACCCGCCTGCTGGCGTGAGAATTAATCACTTAAAAGAGTTAGCCCATAAAGCTTATTAACGCTGCCTATGAACGTAAACGCCCGCTGCACGCTGTTTTTGCCTGTTAAGCCTTACTTTGTAAAAATGCTAACAAGCATTCAACGAATTGTTTCGCAAACAGCTTATCATTCACCTAAAACCCGTATTCTGTGAAGACTAACAAACGCGCGCAACACACTAAAAAGGAGCAACAAAAGCTTCTTAAAGGTCGCATTATTGCTCACTTAGGAAAGGCGTTAATTGTAGAGGACGAGCAAGGTCGAACGGCTCGCTGTAAAAAACGCACACAGCTACAACAACCTGCTGTTGGCGACTATGTAGAATGGATAAAAACTGAGGATGATGCGGGGCGCGTTGAAAATGTATTAGAACGTCGTTCGCTACTGTCTAGACCTGCAAAAAATGGCCAAACACGGCCTGTCGCTGCTAATCTTGACCAAATTGTTATTATTATTGCCGTTAAACCTACAATAGATCCGCTGCTACTCGATCAATACTTGATTGTTTGTGAGTTCCAAGAAATAAAACCACTTATTGTATTGAATAAAGTTGACCTGCTTGATGAGGGCTCAAGGAAAAGCACTGATGAGCTGATCCTACTTTATCGAAACCTTAGCTATGAAGTTATCGAGGTTAGCGCTGTAGAAAAAAGCGGGCTAGACAAACTAAGAAAACGGCTGAAAAATGAAACCAGTATCTTAGTTGGACAGTCTGGCGTGGGCAAATCAACCATCACCAATTCATTACTACCTGACCTAGACCTTCAAACAAAAGCTCTTTCCACGGCATCAGGCTTGGGCAAACACACAACCACCTCATCCACTTTGTACAAACTACCTGAGGGTGGTGACATTATTGATAGCCCGGGTGTTAATATTTTTGGTTTAGCGCACATTACCGAACAAAATTTGGCTTATGGCTATCGAGAAATCAAGCACTTAGCAGAGCATTGTAAGTACTCAAACTGTCTGCACCTAAAAGAGCCCAAATGTGCCGTTAAAGATGCCGTTGAAACAGGTGATGTTTCAAAAAAACGCTATTTACGATATTTGAAATTACGCGATAAACTTGCTTACTAGCCTGGAGGCCACTGCATTGCTCTTCCACCTAGCACATGCAGGTGAATATGGTAGACCTCTTGGCCAGCATCTTGTTTACAGTTAAACACGGTTCGATAACCTGACTCCGACAACCCCTCCATCTCAGCCACTTTTTTAGCCGCCTGCATAATTTCACCCATTAACAAGGTGTCTTCCTCGCCCATATCTGCCAATGTCGGGATATGCTTTTTAGGAATAACCAATATATGCGTTGGTGCTCGCGGATTAATATCTCTAAACGCTAAAACAGACTCGGTTTCATACACAACATCCGGTGTTATTTCACCATTCACCATCTTACAGAATAAACAATCCGTCACTTATTGCTCCTTTAAACTTCACTACGCCCACTAAACGCGTGAGACAACGTACCACTATCAATATATTCTAACTCGCCGCCAAAAGGCACACCGTGCGCTATACGCGTAGCCCTAACGGAGTATTTTTTTGCCATCTCACTAATATAATGCGCTGTTGCTTCACCTTCAACCGTTGGATTAGTCGCCAAAATAATTTCTTTAATGACGCCCATTTTCAGTCTATCAACCAATTTATCCAAACCGATGTCCGCTGGCCCCAAGCCATCGAGCGGAGACAAGCGGCCGTTCAACACAAAATACACCCCTTTAAAAGAGGTTGCACCGTCTATCGCCATCACATCAGCAGGTGTTTCCACAATACATAATAACTGTTGATCACGGCGATCATCTGAACATAATCCGCAAATATCAGCAGACGACAAAGTTTGACAAACCGAACAGTGTCCAATTTTATCCACCGCTTCTGCAAGGCTTTGCGCCAATTTAAAGGCGCCCTGACGGTCACGTTCTAGTAGATGAAACGCCATTCGTTGGGCCGACTTTTGACCGACACCCGGTAAACAGCGCAAGGCCTGAATAAGGTCTTGAAGAATGGGTTCAGATTGCATTTAAAAAGGTAATTTGAAGCCAGGAGGTAGTGGAATGCCTGCGGTCATCCCCGCCATGCTCTCTTTATTTTCACTTTCAACTTTACGCACCGCATCATTAATTGCTGAGACAATTAGATCTTCGAGCATTTCTTGGTCATTATCTGCGATCAAACTTGGGTCTATCGATAACCTTTTGGCTTCGTGTTTTCCTGTCAGTACGACCTTAACAAGACCTGCTCCGGACTCGCCCGTCACTTCAAGTTCTGCCAGCTTTTGTTGCGCCTCTTGCATCTTTTCTTGCATTTTTTGCGCTTGTTGCATTAAGTCGCCTAATTGGTTCTTCATTTCTTTCTCCGTACTATACCGTGGTTAATCTATTGGCTTAATTGAGCCCTCTATAATAGTAGCGTCAAACAACTCAATTATTTTCTTTACTGCGGGGTTGTTTCTTACTTCTTGCTCTGCCTGACGTTGCCTTTCAGCCACTTTATCATTAGCAATACTATTCGGTGTCACAATGTCTTTAGCCCCTTCGGTGAGCTGAAGCTGTAACTTGCGCCCATAATAATCAGACAGTGCCTGTTCTAAGTTTAGCTCTGATTTTTTATTTAGAGAAACATGCCCGTCCATTAACATCAACTCACAGACGTGCTCGTCCAGTTTCACCAATGTTGCATTATTCGCTAACTGAAGTGTCATGGGATCCAAGCCTAATGTTGGCACCAACTCATGCCAAGGCAGATCTACATTGGCAGCTGGTTTTACTGTTTCAACAGGTTGTATAAGAGCCGTGGGGGCTGCTTTTTTAGCGACAGAAACCGGTTCTACCGGACGCTTTGTTACTGGCGCTATATTTTCAGGTGTTTTTTTTTCAGGAATAATCAGTTTAGGGGCTTTTTTAGCTTTGCCCGTCTCTTTGCTGTCCTCTACTGTGACCTTTTTTGGCACCGCTGCTACTTCAGTTAATTTTTGAGCCGCCACTGGTGGCTTTGGCTTAAGGCTAGCTTGTGCGATGGGTTTATCACCCCCATTAGCAATATCAACCGGTGCAAATGCTAGCATCCTCAATAACACCATTTCAAACCCAACTTTTGGCGTAGGTGCCAACGGCAAGTCTTTTTGGCCCATCAGTGCTATTTGATAATACAGCTGCACATCTTCTTTGCTTAACTGCTGAGCCAACATGGCCAACGCCTTATCTTCTGCGTCAGTTCCAACTATTTGACAGACTGCTATTTGATGCAGGTGAATCAATAACGACTGCAACACTTCTGCATAGTCTGGGGCAAATTCATCCAGTGTTTGAATGCTAGCTAGCACTTCTGATCCTTGCTGAGTTAATAATGCCTTAAGTAAATCTAGTACCGGTTCGCGTGCAACGCTACCCAGCATATCAATTACATCAGCTTCATTCAGCTCACCGTTGCCGTGAACAATCGCCTGATCTAATAAACTAAGACCATCACGCATACTGCCATCAGCTGCACGTGCCAATAATTCAGTTGCTTGTTGTTGATATGCAATGCCTTCGCTTTCAAGAATTAGCTTAAACTGACCTTCAATTTGATCTGGCGATAAGCGCTTCAGGTTAAACTGCAAGCAACGCGATAAAACGGTCACTGGCATTTTTTGTGGATCTGTCGTTGCTAAAAGAAACTTAACATGAGCGGGCGGCTCTTCTAATGTTTTAAGCAGCGCGTTAAAACTACTTTTGGAAAACATATGCACTTCATCGATCAGGTAAACTTTATATTTACCGCGACTCGGCATATATTGAACGTTTTCTAACAGGTCTCGCGTGTCATCGACACCGGTTCTAGACGCCGCATCAACTTCAATTAAATCGGGGTAACAACCTTGATCGACTTCTAGGCAAGTTTCACACTCGCCACAAGGCTCTGCATTAGTAAGATTAGGGCAATTTAACGCTTTAGCTAATACGCGGGCAATTGTTGTTTTCCCTACTCCGCGTGTCCCTGTGAAGAGATAGGCATGATGCAAGCGGTCATTTTCTAAGCCATTGACCAAGGCACGCACGATATGCTCTTGCCCAACCACTTGAGCAAAATTTAACGGGCGCCATTTTCTTGCAAAGACTTTATAACTCATAAGTTTTTATAGGGTAACAAAGGCAATGGGATTGTGCGAATTTTTAGCCCTTTAAGCTAAAACTAAAGAAGCCTCTAAAAAATGGGTGGTAACCCATGCCAGCCGCACCCCGGCACATGACTCCATCGCTACCGTTGCTCCCTTCCGGGCCTGGCGGAGTTCACGACTTCACATTGCGAGGGGACCAACATGAGTCACCATTGTTCGTTGCTTTCAATCAGGGTGGGGATTGTCCATCATTGTGTGCGATCAATCAAGAAGGGAGAATAAAGTTTATTCATTATTTTTAAACCAGGAAGCCTCGTTATGCTAAATATGCTTAGTAAGAACTTCCTTTAAATGCTAATTTACCGGAGAGTAGAAGTATACCTTGGCCCAATTCTGCATTATTGCGCATGAAGAACTCACCAAACTCCCTCTTATTACAAAATTTAAGCTACAGCACGCTAATGCCTAACTGGCCGCTTTGCTAATTTACGCTGCAAGGTTCGCCGATGCATATTAAGTCGCCTTGCTGCTTCCGAAATATTCCCATCACAGTCCAATAAAATTTTCTGCATATGCTCCCACTCAACGCGTTTAACAGAAAGCGGTTTATCAGATGGTGCGCCATCAGAGTCTGCCTTTTCTTGCGCAAAGGCCGCTAGAATCTCATCCGCATTTGCCGGTTTAGTAATATACTGAATAGCACCCAATTTAACCGCTTCTACTGCTGTCGCAATACTTGCATAGCCCGTTAACATCACTATGCTTATGGCCGCGTCTTTATCTTTCAAGCGTCGAATCAGTTGCAAACCAGAACCGTGCTCTAACCGCAAATCCACTACTGCCATATGTGGTTTAAACACCTCTGCCTTATGAATAGCTTGCTCTTTTGTCTGTGCCGATGCCACCTCAAAACCACGACGCGTAAAGGCATCACATAATACTGAACAGTAAACTTCGTCATCATCAATAATCAGCATTCGTTTATGAGTGTCTTCCATGCTCTTTGCCTATGCTATTACGGGAATACAAATACTCACACAAACACCCTTTGGCTGGTGATTTTCCCATTTAATACTCCCTCCTAATCGTTCTAGAGTTGCCTGCGTAATATAAACACCAAGACCTAACCCTTTGTCTTTAGAACTCATCATATGTTTGCCTAATTTAAGTAATTGCGCTTCATCTATTCCGCAGCCTCTATCTTCAATACGAATATGTATATTGCTATCAGTCCAGCTCAATACAAGTTTCACATACTCTGGGGAGACTCTTGCTGCATTGTCTAACACATTGATTAATGCACGCGTTAATGCAAGATCGGTTATCAACTTTGGGGCGTGCCCAACTCCTTTAACCTTTTCAATTAAAGGCACATTTAAATTAGATATTCGCCATTGGGCAACAACATTAGCCAAGTATTCATCAATCGCTAATAATTGCCCTGAGTCATATTTTTCAGACGTTGCTCTTTCAGTAATCGTCGACAGAACCTTTTTACAACGTTTGATTTGTCCTTGAAGAATCGATAACTTAGAGCTCGCAGCCTTATCTCCCGCTGCCTGAAAATCAAGCTCAAGCTCATGTGCCAACACGTCCATTGTCCCTAATGGCGTTCCAAGCTCATGAGCAGCGCCTGTCGCTAAGGTCCCCAGCGCAATTAAACGCTCATCTCGAAACATGCGTTCCTTCATAGTCGATAACAGCTCGTTTCTCTTACGTAATGATTGTGCCATCCCTGCTACAAAATAAGCCAGTAAGAATATAGACAATAAAAAGCCTATCCACATACCGATCACATGGTCTTTAAAATGCCCACCTGCTTCCACTTCCACGGGGTTATTAATGTGAACAAGTGGCTGATAATAAAACACAATTAAGCTATACGATAGTGATGTCAATAATGCCATTAGCCAAACATAACGTTGTGATAACAGTGTTGCCGCAATACTGTGGGGGACTAATAAAAACCAAGCAAAGGGGTTTGTCGCACCGCCTGTGAAATACAAAATACCGGTTAGCGCAACCACATCACTAATCAATTGGTAGAAAAATGCCTCATCTGTAATTCTTGATGAATCTTTTAATAAAAAAAGGGTCAATACACTCCAAATAACTTGACCAACTAATATCGCCGCTAACGGTTTAACAGGCAATGCCATTTCTAAATAGTAAATCGTTGTTAAAATAGCAATCAATTGCCCACTTATATTCAGTGCACGTAACGATAATAAACGCTTTAGGTTCTCACCAGGTGCTGAGGTTGTTGTATTGGCCGACAAAGTAATCATTAAAATATTTAAAAAATAAGCGCTTCTTACTTTAACAGCTAAATCTATTGACGAAGAGTCCTTGCGTCAATTTGACTCAGTTAATCACTCATTATTTTTTCTTTCCCATCTAGTAAATTCTCAATATCCTGCCATCATTAATGTATTTATATTTGGAACTTAACTTATGACCCTTGATCAACCAGAAAGTCGTTGCTCTATTACTGGCTTGCCCGATGCTGCAACTTTTTCAGAGCAAACAGAACAACTACTAGAATTTTGTACCCGTACTCATGCTAACGCCCTTATGCTTTTTATTACTTTTGATACGAGTGTTAGCGAGATCAATGGCCAACAAAATGACCTCGCCCTTAAAGCCATTGCAAAGCGATTACTCTCTAAAGCCCGTGATTCAGATATTTACGCCCATTTAGGTGAAATGAACTTCGCTAACCTAACTATTGAAACCAGTGAAAAACATACGCCGATCTTAATTGAAAAGCTCAAAATAGAACTCGCACAACCGATCACGTTAATGGACGGCTCTTCTATCAAACTAAACACTAAAGTGGGCCTTGCCGAGTATCCTAAGCAAGGAAAATCTTATGCAGAGCTGATTGAGGTTGCTAGAAAAAACACTCAAACGTTATAGCTTAGAAAGCAACATACCCCAGATATAAAAAAACCTGGCACCTATTGAATTAGGCGCCAGGTTCAACTCAATATTAACTACTTAAGTTGTTATTTCAATGAAGCAAGCGCCTCATTAAATATCTCTGAAGGTCTCATAACCTCACGCACTTTATCAACATCTGGCTTGTAATAACCACCAATGTCTACTGCATGCCACTGCTCTGTAGTTAATGTACCAACAATTTTCTCTTCATTCTCAGTTAGTGATGCTGCTAATGGCTGAAAATGAGTTTGTAAGGCTTCATCTTCTGTCTGTTCAGCAAGTGCCTGTGCCCAATACAACGCAAGGTAAAAGTGACTACCACGGTTATCAAGCTCCCCTGTTTTACGTGACGGCGATTTGCCAGTATCGAGTAATTTAGCCGTTGCTTCATCTAATGTTTTTGCCAACACAGCTGCCTTCGCATTGCCATCTGATATCGCTGTATGCTCAAGTGAAGCGCACAGAGCTAAAAACTCACCTAGCGAATCCCAACGTAAATGATTTTCTTCTATCAATTGTTTAACATGCTTAGGCGCTGAACCACCTGCACCCGTTTCAAATAAACCACCGCCTGCCATAAGCGGCACGATAGACAACATCTTTGCACTGGTCCCTAACTCAAGAATCGGAAATAGATCGGTTAAGTAATCACGCAAAATATTACCCGTCACAGAAATTGTATCTTTACCACGTAAAATACGCTCAAGTGTGTAACGCATCGCCCTTGTTTGCGACTTAATTTTAATATCTACGCCAGTTAGATCATGATCTTTAAGGTATTTTTCAACTTTTTTAATCAATTCATTTTCGTGCGGACGGTACTTATCTAACCAAAAAACAGCCGGCGTATTTGATAAACGTGCGCGCTTCACAGCCAATTTCACCCAGTCTTGAATAGGTGCATCTTTAACTTGGCACATTCTCCATATATCACCTTCTTCAACATCCATTTCAAGTAAGACATTGCCTTCTTCATCAACAATACGGGTGCTGCCATCCGCCTTCATCTCAAAGGTTTTATCATGGGAACCATATTCTTCAGCTTTTTGAGCCATTAGGCCAACATTAGGGACTGTTCCCATTGTGGTTGGGTCAAACTCTCCATGTGTTTTACAAAAGTTGATTATTTCTTGATAAATTCGAGCGAAAGTACTCTCCGGCATCACTGCTTTCGTGTCTTTCATTTTACCGTCAGGGCCCCACATTTTGCCGCCTGCGCGAATCATTGCAGGCATTGATGCATCAACAATCACCTCATTAGGCGTATGTAGGTTAGAAATCCCTTTAGCGGAATCCACCATAGCAAGCTCTGGGCGCTTTTCGTAACAGGCATGCATATCACTAAGAACTTCTTCTTTAATCGATGCAGGTAGCTTCTCAATATGTTCATAAACACTGCTCAAACCATCATTAGGGTTAACACCTAATTCATCAAACAGCTTGCCATGTTTTTCAAACAAGTCTTTGTAATACACTTTTACCGCGTGTCCAAAAACAATAGGATGAGACACTTTCATCATGGTCGCTTTTACATGAAATGAAAACATCACACCGGTTTCTTTCGCGTCGTTCATTTCATCTTCTAGATACGCACACAATTGCTTCTTGCTCATAAACATACTGTCTATGATTTCACCTTCTTGTAGCGCTAAACCCTTCTTTAATACGGTGACCTCACCATTCTTAGCAACAAATTCAATGTTCACCTTGCATGCTTTGTCCAGCGTTAAGCTTTTCTCACTAGAATAAAAGTCACCTGAGCGCATATGAGAAACGTGTGTTCTAGACGCCTGACTCCACTTACCCATAGAGTGTGGGTTTTTCTTGGCATATTCTTTAACTGCCTTAGGTGCGCGACGATCAGAGTTACCCTCGCGTAGTACCGGGTTAACCGCACTTCCTAACACTTTACCGTACTTTTGTTGAAGAGCTTTTTCCTCATCAGTTTGAGGATCTTCTGGATAATTTGGAATATCAAAACCCTTTCCCTGCAACTCATTAATAATTGCTTTTAACTGAGGAACCGATGCACTGATATTCGGTAATTTGATAATGTTCGTCTCGGGATTTTGCGTTAAACGTCCTAATTCAGACAATGCATCGGGGACCTTTTGATCATCAGGTAGCTGATCAGCAAACGTAGCAAGCACTCTAGACGCTAACGAGATATCACTCACCTCAACGTCAATGCCAGCTGCTCCTGCGAACGCTTCAACAATAGGAAGAAATGAAGCAGTCGCTAATAAAGGCGCTTCATCCGTTAACGTATAAATAATTTTGGACTTTTTGACAGTCATTCTCTCTCCGTGCATTGATAGGGTAATTTAAAGATGCCTGATTATACGACATTTTAAAGCCCTTCTAACTGTTTAGAGCACGAAAATTCAGCAATGACTAGCTGAGTGTATTCCAGCTAGTTTGAACTTAATGCAAAACATCATCATCAAAAACCGCTTAGCTTTCGTATTGTAATTGAAATACGAGTAACCTTTTAGAGACACCGTTGTGTTTTAATTCCGACATGGAGGCTGAGAGCGGAATCGAACCGCTGTACACGGCTTTGCAGGCCGCTGCATAACCACTCTGCCACTCAGCCAGAGAGGACTTTATTGATAAAACCGTGGTGGTATCACGGCTTAAAATTTGGAGCGGGAAACGAGATTCGAACTCGCGACCCCAACCTTGGCAAGGTTGTGCTCTACCACTGAGCTATTCCCGCTTTGAGGCCGTGTATTCTATCTTTCGTAGCAACTCTGTCAAGTCAGAATCCCTACTATTTTCTAAATTGGGGTAAAGCAAGCTGAATATATTGCCACATTGACCAAAGCGTCAGCACTACAGAGATATAAATCAACACCACTCCTAACATCCGAACCGGAATCCCATAAAGGTCTGCGTTAAATAACAAACACACAATCGAAACCATTTGGAACCCTGTTTTATACTTTCCAATCCATGAGACCTTTACAACAGAGCGTTGCCCAACCTCTGCCATCCACTCACGTAATGATGCCACTGAAATTTCGCGACCTATAATGATGGCGACTGGTATTGCGATATAAATAGCTGGATCGGCTTGCACAATAAGCACCAATACAACCACCACCATTAACTTATCAGCCACAGGGTCGAGAAACTCACCAAACGCGGTCTGCAAATTCAACTTTCTGGCTAAAAACCCATCAAACCAATCTGTGATGGATGCCACTATAAATATTAGCGCACACCACAATCTAGGCTCTTCAATTGGCAAGTAAAAAATCACCATTATTACCGGTATAGAGGCAATACGGAATAAGGTCAAAATGGTTGGAATATTAAGAATCATTCAACTAAAAAGTATTGATGTAGCCACATATAGTACCACTTTATCCAGCTGGTCCGTCATGATAGAAGTTATACACTCTTTGCGCTAATGATTTACTGATCCCCTCAACCGTACAAAGGTCATCCACCCCAGCAGATTGAATTTCACGCAAGCCTCCAAACTGTTTAAGTAATTGGCGCCTACGTTTCGGACCTAAGCCATCAATTTGCTCTAGGGTCGACTTTTTCTTCTCTTTACCACGCTGTTGACGATGGCCACTAATAGCGAAACGGTGCGCCTCGTCTCTAATTTGCTGAACAACCAATAAGGCCGGCTCATCTGCTGGAAAAATAAGCACCTTACCGTCCTTTGCACGATAAATTTTTTCCATCCCAACTTTTCTGTCACTACCTTTTGAGATGCCGATAACAAACACTTCAGGGCTATCAATATCGTTTAGTGCTTTTAAAACAGCATTAACTTGGCCTTTCCCACCATCAATTATCAGCAAATCGGGCACTACATGTTCATTTTTTTTGGCACGAAGGAAGCGACGTGATACTGCCTGAGACAGTGCAGCATAGTCATCACCCGGCGTAACTCCGGTGATATTGAAGCGACGATAATCTGATTTCAAAGGGCCCTCCTCATTTAAAACAACACATGAAGCAACGGTTTGATCCCCCTGCAGATGACTAATATCAAAACATTCCATACGCGCAATACCTTTCTCAACGCCTAATAGCATTGATAATTTACTGAGTCTATCCCTTGTATTTTCTCTACTTTCTAGGCGCTGAGTTAAGGCCGTTATAGCGTTACTTTTCGCCATCTTCAGCCAACGCGCCCTTTCCCCTCTGGGGTTAGTAACTAGACTTACTTTCCTCTCTGCTTTCTCATTGAATACTTGTTGGATTAATTCTGCTTCAAGCAAGGCATGACTCAAAATAACCGCCTTAGGTAATTTTTTATCTAAATAAAACTGCAGCAAGAAAGCATTTAACACCTCTTGCTCTGTTTTTCCCTGCGGAATTTTAGGATAAAACGTACGATTGCCTAAATGTTGACCTTTTCGTATGAAAAACACTTGAACACAAGCAACATGCTGCTGTATTTCACACGCAACCACGTCAAGGTCCCCATCATTACCACTAACATATTGGCGCTCCATCACCTTTCTTAACTGAGCAATTTGATCACGGAATTGAGCTGCCTTTTCGAAATTCAACTCATTTGCTGCACTTTCCATTTTCTTAACTAGATCACTGATTAGTTTGCTATTTTTGCCCTCAAGAAATAACACCGTGTGAGCCACATCATCATGATAATCTTGCTGGCTAATAAGGCCAACGCAAGGGGCTGTGCAACGTTTAATTTGATGCTGTAGGCACGGTCTAGACCTATTTTTAAAAAAACTGTCATCACATTGCCTAACGGGGAAAAGCTTCTGCAAGACGTGTAAGCTGTCGCGAACCGCGCCTGCACTGGGGTAGGGACCAAAATACTGCCCTTGCTTTTTTTTAGCACCCCGATGGAATGTAAGTTTGGGAAACTCTTGATGTGTTGATAAATAAATATAAGGGTAACTTTTATCATCCCTTAAACAAATATTATATCTAGGCTTCAATTTTTTGATGAGTTGATTTTCTAACAGCAGCGCCTCACCTTCAGTATGCGTAACAACTATCTCGATCTGTTGCACATAAGACAACATCAGTTTTTTCTTAGCGTCTTTATCTGTTTTATTAAAGTAACTCGACACCCTTTTTTTTAGGTTTTTCGCTTTACCTACATAAATACACACACCACGATGATCGAGCATTTGATAAACACCCGGTTTTTGGGTCAATGTTTTTAGAAAATGCTCGCTATCAAAAGTCGTTAATTTGTCCTTACCTTCCATAACAATCAGTTTACTTATTTATTCAACTTAAGGGCAGCCATATTCATTTTAAATTAACCCTACAGGGTATTTTTATACTAAATGAACAGCCAAAAAAAACCTCGTAAACGAGGTTTTTTCTTTTAGCTATTAACTGCTTATTTCTTTTTGCTGGCTTTAGCAGGCATCACACTTTTGAACAGCCCTTCTTGCATTTCTTTAAAAACTTCCATATTTCTATTTGCTAATGAGGTCATCATTGCAAAAGGATCAGCTGCTTGCTCCAGTTTGCTCCTTACCTTGGCTCTTTGCTCGGCGATTAACTTCACCGAGTTTTCAAGGTAACTTGCAAAATTATGTTGAAATGGATCACCATAAAAACGAATCAATTGCTCTAACATTTCAGCACTCATTATCGGCTCACCATCCTCTTCTTGCTCAAGAATGATTTGCAATAATACGCTTCGAGTTAAATCTTCTTTTGATTTCGCATCAACAACTTTAACAGGTTCCCGTTCAATAATAAGCTGACGCACATCATTAAGCGTTACATACTTACTAATCTCCGTGTCATACAAACGACGATTAGGGTACTTTTTTATGATTCGAGAATTAGCCATAGTTATTAACCGTGAACTGATGAGTCGTTAATCTATTTCCTTCATGCTTAATCTAACACGTCCTTGGCGATCAACCTCAAGAACTTTCACATTAACAACATCACCTTCAGAAAGCTTGTCACTAACCTTCTCAACACGCTCTTCAGAAATTTGTGAAATATGCACAAGGCCATCTTTGCCTGGCAAGATCGATACAAATGCACCAAAGTCCATTAAACGAACAACTTTACCTTCGTAAATTTTGCCCACTTCAACTTCTGCAGTAATATCTTCTATGCGTTTTAACGCTTTTTCGCCAGCTTCACGATCAACCGAAGCAACTTTTACGATGCCTTCATCAGTAATATCAATAGATGCGCCTGTTTCTTCGGTAATTGCCCGAATAGTGACACCACCTTTACCAATAACATCGCGAATTTTTGCTGGGTCAATCTTAAGTGTAAGGATGCGCGGAGCAAAATCAGACATCTCTTCGCGTGCTTGTGAAAGATCAGAATTCATTTTTTCTAAGATATGCAAGCGGCCTGCCTTTGCTTGCTCCAACGCATTAGACATGATTTCATGCGTAATCCCTTGGATTTTGATATCCATTTGAAGTGCAGTCACACCAGAGTCTGTACCAGAGACTTTAAAGTCCATATCACCTAAGTGATCTTCATCGCCCAAAATGTCAGACAAGACCGCAAATTCATCACCTTCTTTGATAAGGCCCATCGCGATACCAGCTACAGGTGATTTAATCGGCACACCTGCATCCATTAGCGCCAAACTGGTACCACATGTGCTCGCCATTGAGCTTGAACCATTTGATTCTGTCACTTCGGCTACAACACGTAGTACATAAGAGAAATCTTCTTGGCTTGGTAGAACCGCTTGAATACCACGTTTTGCTAGACGACCATGACCAATTTCACGTCTTTTTGGTGAGCCAACAAAGCCTGTTTCACCAACACAATATGGAGGGAAGTTATAGTGCAACATGAAGTGATCACGGTACTCACCTTCTACTGCATCAATCATTTGTGCATCGCGGTCTGTGCCTAACGTTGCAACAACTAATGCCTGCGTTTCACCGCGAGTAAATAGTGCCGAACCGTGTGCACGAGGTAAAACCCCTGTACGCACATGGATAGGACGAACAGTTGACAAATCACGTCCATCAATACGTTTTTTAGTCGATAGTACTAACTCACGGACATGTTTCTTTTCTAGAGAAGAGAAGATTTCTTTTACTTCTTCAGGGTCTTCGTCTTCAAGTTGGGCTAATACACTTGTACGTAGCTCTTGTAATTTAACTTGACGATCAAGTTTAACAAGAATCGTATACGCATCTGCAATGCCAGCTGTTGCAAGATCAGCCACTTTTTCAAGTAACGTTTGATCTTTTTCGGGTGCAACCCATTCCATACGTGGCTTACCCACCTGTTCAGCTAGCTCATTAATGGCCTGAATAGCCGCCTGCATTTGTTCGTGGCCAAAGGTCACGGCGCCCAACATAATATCTTCAGGCAAACAATCAGCTTCTGATTCAACCATTAAAACAGCATCTTCAGTACCTGCAACAACTAAATCTAATTTAGACTCAGCCAAAGCATTTTTTGATGGGTTTAATGCATATTCACCATTTATATAACCTACTCGTGCAGCACCAATTGGACCTTCAAACGGTAGACCTGAAATAGCCAATGCAGCTGATGCACCTAATAAGGCAGGAATATCTGGATCAACTTCTGGGTTTAGTGAAATAACAGTCGCAATAACCTGAGTTTCGTTTTTGTATCCTTTTGGAAACAGTGGACGAATAGGACGGTCGATAAGACGAGAAGTTAGAGTTTCTTTCTCACTTGGTCGCCCTTCTCTCTTAAAAAAACCACCCGGTATTTTACCTGCAGCATATGTTTTTTCTTGATAGTTTACGGTAAGCGGAAAGAATGAATTATTTTCTCCCCCTTCACGTTTACCTACTGCTGTTACTAAAACAATCGTACCGTCTATTTCTACTAGTACTGCTCCGTCTGCTTGACGTGCAATCTCACCTGTTTCAAAAGATACAGTCTGATGACCGAATTGAAACTCTTTTTTTACTGAATTCACTATTTATGCCTACCTATTATTTATCTTTTACTTTCTCAATCCTAAACGCGCAATCAATGCACGGTAACGTTCTACGTCTTTGCCTTTTAAATAGTCTAATAACTTACGGCGACGGTTAATAATTCTTAATAAACCTTGACGTGAATGGTGATCTTTTTTGTTCTCAGAAAAATGCGGTGTCAAATGATTGATTCTCCCCGTTAACAAAGCAACTTGAACCTCTGGAGATCCTGTATCACCTTCTGATAACGCATATTCTTTAACAATTTCTTGCTTTTGTTCTGTACCGAACGACATATTTCTTACTCCACTTTCTATTATATTAATCTTAAGTAACAGTTCATTGTACTCTTCGTAATGTATGCTAACAAGCTTTAAGACAAATGCTTAAGCAAGCTTATTATGCAAAAATCCTGATAGGCGCCAAATAGTTACCCTCACTCCACTTACCAAGGCCAAAAATATTTCCCTTTGGGTCATTTAAACGAATAATAGGGGAATTTTCTAGACCGTCGACGTATATTTGCCGACCCAAACATAGATCACTCACCGCTTTATCATTACAGTTGATGATAGGGTATTGTTGAAGCGCCAAATCTAGACTATTCAACTGGCAATCTAAACTAGCCAAATCACCTTTATCAGCCTCTAATTGCTCTATGGTAACCGCATCATTAAGGTCAAACGGACCAGTTTTAAGGCGCCTTAAAAAGGTCACGTGAGCCCCACACCCTAACTGCTTACCAATATCTTCTGCCAAAGTGCGAACATACGTACCTTTAGTACACGACACTTCAAACGTTAGGGTTTCTTCGGATTGTGACAGCAAGCTCAATGAATTAATCGTCACCTCACGAGCTGGCCGCGGCACTACCTGCCCTGCGCGTGCTATGTCATACAACCGCCGACCGTTATGTTTAAGCGCCGAATACATTGGAGGGATTTGTTTAATCTTTCCGCTAAATGTTTCCAAGATTAAATTGAGATCATTTTTATTTATAGATGGCACAGGGCGCTCGGCTAGGACCTCACCCTCAACATCACCTGTAGTGGTGGTTTGCCCCAATCTCATTGTAAATTGATAGGTTTTATCTGATGCCAATAAATATTGCGACACTTTTGTTGCATGGCCTAAGCATATCGGAAGTACACCAGATGCAAGCGGGTCTAAACTGCCGGTATGCCCTACTTTTTTTGCACCATATAGACGTTTAATAATTTGAACGGCGCGACTGGATGAAATATGAAGTGGCTTGTCTAAAATTAGAATACCGCTGATATCACGGCCTTTCTTTTTTCGTTCTGACACTCGTTATTTCTCGTTATCTGGGTTTGTTGCTTTCAGCAGCGCATCCATTTTAATACCTTGTTCGATAGACTCATCTAGAAAAAAACGTAATTCTGGCACCATCCGCATGCGCATCCGCTTTGAAACGATACCGTGGATGTAGTTTGACGCACGATTTAAAGCCGCAACACTAGACTGCTTATCTTCTGCTTCTTGCGTTGTTAACACGCTGACAAAAACTTTGGCGACCGCTAAATCTTTCGTGACTTCAACATCACTAACGGTGACAAAGCCAACGTCAGGGTCTCTCAAGTCACGCTGAATAATTTCAGCCAACTCTCGTTGAAGTTGACGTGAAACTCGTTGGAAACGTAAAAACTCTCTAGGCATTAATCACTGCTTATAATTTGCGTTTAACTTCTATGCGCTCAAAAACTTCAATTTGATCGCCATCTTGTACGTCATTGTAGTTTTTCACACCAATACCACATTCCATACCCGACTTAACTTCCTGAACATCATCTTTAAAGCGCCTTAATGACTCAAGCTGTCCTTCATAGATAACAACATTGTCACGTAACACACGAATAGGTAAATCCCTCTTAACGTAACCTTCTGTCACCATACAGCCTGCAATTGCGCCTAATTTAGGTGATTTAAATACGTCTCGTACGTTTGCAATCCCCACAATTTGCTCTTTAATGTCTGGAGCTAATAGGCCTGACAACGCATCACGTACATCATCAATCACATCATAAATAATACTGTAATAACGAACCGATACACCTCGGTTTTCAATCATACGCCTTGCACTTGCATCGGCACGTGTATTGAAGCCGATAATTAGCGCATCTGACGCAGCAGCAAGGTTAACATCACTTTCATTAATACCGCCAACACCTGCGGCCACAATTGAAACCTTCACTTCATCTGTTGAAAGATTTGTTAGTGATGATTTAAGTGCCTCTAAACTGCCATGTACATCTGTTTTAAGCAGTACATTAAGTGTAGCGCTATCCCCATCTTCCATTTGTGAGAATGCTTGCTCTAGTTTCGCTGCTTGCTGTTTTGCTTGCCTTGCTTGTTTCGATTTATTTTGGCGGAATTCCGCAATTTCACGTGCTTTTCGCTCGCTTGGTGCAGCATATACTTCAACGCCAGCTTCAGTTGCACTTGAAAGACCCAGCACTTCAACGGGTACCGCTGGCGTTGCTGATTTCACTGCTTTAGCATGTTCATCAAACATCGCCTTAACTCGACCATGCGCTTCACCGGCAACTAGATAGTCCCCCATATTCAAGGTGCCTTTTTGCACAAGAATAGTTGCCACTGGGCCTCGGCCTTTATCTAGTCGTGACTCAATTACAACGCCTGTAGCCGCCACATCAACTGGTGCAGACAACTCTAATAATTCAGCTTGTAGCGCAATTGCTTCAAGTAACTCATCAACACCGTCGCCTTTTAATGCTGAAATATTAACAAATTGCGTATCACCACCCCAATCTTCAGGTGTCACCTCAAGTTGAGACAACTCATTCCTTACTCGATCAGGCTGCGCCCCTTCTTTATCCATCTTATTAACAGCAACAATCATCGGGACACCCGCTGCTCGCGCATGATCAACGGCTTCTTTTGTTTGCGGCATCACTCCATCATCGGCAGCAACCACTAAAATAACTAAATCGGTTATTTGCGCACCCCGTGCACGCATTGCAGTAAACGCGGCATGCCCAGGTGTATCAATGAAAGTCACCATGCTATCGCCTTGTTTAACTCGATAAGCACCAATATGCTGAGTAATACCACCTGATTCACCCGCTGCTACACGACTTTCGCGAATATAATCTAATAGCGATGTTTTACCATGATCTACGTGCCCCATAATCGTCACAACTGGGCCACGCGGCTCTTCTTTACCGTCTTTTTCTATGACATCTGCTAATAACTCAGCTTGGATGTCTTCATCGCTGCGTAAAACAACCTTATGACCCATTTCTTCAACGACAATTACCGCTGTTTCCTGGTCTAATGGTTGATTGATGGTAGCCATAGTGCCTAAGCCCATCAATGTTTTAATAACTTCTCCTGCTTTCACATTCATGCGCTGAGCAAGGTCAGAGACAATAATGCTTTCAGGAATTTCTACACTATAAACAATACTTTTTGTTGGTACTTCAAAGCCGTGCTTACCATTGGATTCTAGTCGTATATCACGTGTCTTACCGCCACCTTTCTTTTTATTTCGACGTGGTTTCTTGTCTACGTGCAAGATGCCTCCACCGAACTTAGAGCCCGCCTTCTTCTTGTCTGTCTTGCGGCCCAGTTCTTTTGCTTTTTTAGCGTCAGCTTCTGCCTTCACTCTGGCCATAATCTCAGGTGAGGCTATTTTAATCTTAGGCTCCTCAACTGGCTCACTTTTTGGTTCTGGTTCTGGCTGCGGCTCTGGTTTTTGCTTTGCTTCTAACTCAGCACGCTTAGCCGCCTCTTCTGCTTCAGCCGCTGCTTTTTTTGCAGCTTCTTTAGCTTGTTCAGCTTCTAAAATTGCTTTTTCTTCAGCTAACTTAGCCTGTTTTTCAGCTTCAATTTTATCTAAGGCTTCTTGTTTTTTGCTCGCTCTTTCTTGTTCTTTTTCACGAGCGGCACCTTGTTCCTGCACTAAGTCTTGATGTGCTTGGGCCGCTCTTTTTGCTTCTTCAAGTTCATCAGAACTCAACCCCGTCGCAATTTCTTCAGCGGAGCGTCCAAGTGTTTTCTTTTTTCTAACCTCGATACTAACCGAACTTGCGCCACGGCCTTTTGCTTGCTTCAGCTCTGTGACGGTAGTTTTACGTTTAAGAGTCATCTTTTTTGGTGCGGAGATGTCTTTTTTAGCTTTCCCGTGACTCTCACGAAGATATGTGAGTAATTTTACTTTATCGTCTTCACTAAGCGTTGAGGTTATTGTCTTACCTTTTACACCAGCATCTTTTAGTTGCTCCACTAGCTTTTCAGCGGAGGTACCAACTACTTTTGCTAAATGTTGAACTGTAATATCTGCCATACTTCTTTCTCCAGAGAGTTTATTGCTTACTCAGCGAACCAAGGTTCACGTGCTTTCATAATTAATGTTGTCGCACGCTCTTCATCAATACTTGCTATTTCGAGTAGTTCATCGGTTGCTAAATTAGCTAAATCTTCCATTGTGACAATTTCTTTGCTCGCTAATTTAAAGGCTAACTCACGATCCATCCCTTCCATATTAAGAAGGTCTTTGGCTGGCTCATGTTCTTCTAAGACTTCTTCAGAAGCAATTGCTTTTATTAAGTAAGCATCCTTAGCACGTTGTTGCAGCTCTTCAGCAATATCTTCATCAAATTCTTCAATATCAGTTAGATCATCTAAATCTGCGAAATTTATTTCTTCAATTGAGGTGTAACCCTCTTGCACTAAAATGAGTGCAACATCTTCATCAACATCAAGATCAAGCATTAATTGTTGAGCATAACCATCTGCTTCTGATGAATTTTGCTCATCTGCTTGCGTCTCGCTCATCACATTAAGCTTCCAGCCAGTTAACTCACTTGCCAAACGAACATTTTGTCCACCTCGACCAATTGCCTGCGAGAGACTATCGTCTTTAACTGACACATCCATGCTGTGTTTATCTTCGTCCACGACAATCGCAACCACTTCAGCTGGCGACATCGCATTAATCACGAACTGCGCTTCGTTTTCATCCCAAAGAATAATATCTACACGTTCACCTGCCAGTTCATTTGATACTGCTTGAACTCGTGAACCACGCATCCCAACACAGGCACCCACAGGGTCTAGACGTTGGTCTCGTGTACGAACGGCTATTTTTGCTCTTGAACCTGGGTCACGCGCAGCCCCCAAAATTTCAATTAAACCGTCTCCTACTTCAGGCACTTCTAGTTTAAAAAGCGCTGTTAGTAATTCTGGTGCGCTTCTTGAAACCGTCAGCTGCGGACCACGTGTTACTTCTTCTACTGACTTTAAGTAACCACGAATCCTATCGCCTGTTCTAACGGGCTCCCTTGGAATCATTTCTTCACGTGGAATAATGGCATCCGCTGTCCCTTCTAGATCTACAAACACATTACCACGCTCAATACGCTTAATGACGCCTGTGACCAGCTCGCCTACTTTATCTTTATAAAGTTCGTATACTTTTCTTCGTTCAGCTTCTCTAACTTTTTGAACAATCACTTGCTTTGCAGCCTGCGCACCAATTCGGCCAAAGTCAGCCGACTCAATTGGCTCTTCTATAAAGCTACCCACTTCTAAAGTTGGGTCTTTTTTCTGTGCATCTTCCAGTAGAATTTGAGCATCTGGGTTTTCTAAACCATTTTCAAAATCAGGGTCAGCTTCAACAACCTCCCATTGACGGAAAGATTCATAATCCCCACTCACGCGATCAATAGCTACACGCACTGCAATGTCGTCACGGTATAGTTTTTTCGTTGCCATCTCTAAAGCAGCTTCAATTGCTTCAAAAAGAACACTACGATCAATTTCTTTTTCGTTAGAAACAACGTCTACAACCATTAAAATTTCTTTATTAGCCATCTTTAACCCTGAAATATTTTTTAATAATTAACTACTAACCTAGCTTTCTTTATGAGAGAAAACGGAATTTCTATTTCCTCGTCATCAACATGTAAGTGCACTGTCTCACCTTTCACTTCTAGAATTTCGCCTGTAAACCGACGTTGCCCTTCAAGTGTTGATTGACGCAACTCCAATTTGACTGTTGATCCTTTAAAGCGTTCAAAATGAGCCAACTCAAATAATGGACGCTCCAAACCAGGCGATGAAACTTCAAGCCTGTATTGCCCTGTTATTGGGTCTTCAACATCCATAATACCGCTAATTTGATGACTCACTTTAGAACAGTCATCCACCATAATTCCTTTTTCCGAATCGATATAAACCAATAAAGTCGCCGCCTTACCTTGCCCGGTAAACTCCGCACCAACAAACTCATAACCAAGCCCAGTAACTGCGGGCCTAATCAACTCTAATATTTTAGCGGGTGCTTGATTCATCTCTATCCATCACGTACAAAAAAAGGGCCAAAGCCCCATTCAACACTTTAATTTTTGCCTTAAATCTTTAGTCTTATTTAGATTCATAAGGGGCCAAACAAAAATACCCCAAATGGGGTACCGTATATTCATTGGTAGCGGGGGCAGGATTTGAACCTACGACCTTCGGGTTATGAGCCCGACGAGCTACCAAACTGCTCCACCCCGCGTCCATTTAAGAGAAGAATAATACTGGATTTAGCTTTCTTTTACAATCACTATTAACGTTTTATTTACTGTTTTTAATTCTTCGTTTTAAAGCAAGCCTGTTAATACGTATAAACAGCCGGCAGACATCAGCCCTGCCAATAGATCATCGGCCATAATACCGAGGCCACCTTTTACTTTTGTATCTAACCAATTAATGGGCCAGGGTTTCGCAATATCAAATAGACGAAATAAAACAAACCCCAGTATTACGTTTTGCCAACTAAACGCCACCCAATACATTGTTAGTAAATAACCAGCAATTTCATCCCAGACAATACCACCATGATCATGCACACCAATATCATCCGCCGCCTTACCACATATCCACACACCTGAAACAACGACCAATATCAACGCCGCTGCATAACCATTTTCAAAAAACTTGATTAGTACATAATAAAAAGGAATCGCCACTAATGTTCCCATCGTGCCGGGTGCTTTTTTAGATAACCCAGAACCAAACCCAAAAGCCAACATTTGCACAGGGTTAGCTAATAATTGTTTAAATGACGGGGTTTTATCAGCTCGCAAAATGATCGTACCCCTTATTAAGCGTAAATATTTTTCCGTTTTTCACTTCGACTCTCAAGCCCGCCTCTTTCTCAATAACACCAATTTTTGTAATGTCATACTTATGTAATTTACTTAATTCATCAGCATTTAGGTTCGAGGGTAATGTAAAGCATAACTCATAATCATCACCTGTCGAATAAGGCCATAAATCGTCACTCAGCTTACTTGCATGTTGGCGAACGGACTCAGTCACAGGTAAGCACTCATCCCATACGCTTGCCCCAACACCGCTTGCTTTAAGTAGGTGACTCAAATCTGCAGACAAGCCATCTGAAACATCAATACAAGATGTCGCTACATTGAGCAGCTCGCGCCCTAATGCCACTTGAGGATTTGGCTTTAAATATGAACCCAGTTCTGAGTCCATCATGTTGAGATAACCCTGGCGGGCTTTTTCTAAGCCTAAGCCGGCGCTACCAATATGACCGGACACATAAATATCATCACCAACGTTTGCGCCTGAACGCATCAATCGTTGCTGTTTAGGTAATAGACCCATCACATTCACTGTAATAGAAAGGGGGCCTCGAGTAGTATCACCGCCTATTAACTGTAACGAATATCGATCAGCCAATTCAAAAAAACCTTTTGCAAACGATGCAAGCCAAGCTTTATCTATTGCTGGTAGTGTAATCGCTAACGAGGCCCATGCTGGGGATGCCCCCATCGCGGCTAAATCACTTAGGTTAACAGCCAGCACTTTATGCCCTAACAATTCTGGTTCACTATTCGCTAAGAAATGTACATTTTCAACCAGCGTATCCGTGCTAACAGCTATTTGTTTATGGCTAGGCACATCGATTACAGCACAATCATCCCCGATACCTAGCACTAAGGATTCGTTAGGGCCACCTGCCCTTGAGGCAAAGAACTCTTCAATAATCGAAAACTCGGGGGACGACATTTTGCAAGGTTAACCGGTTTTTTTCTTGCCTTTTGATTTTGCGTTTATTTCAACGGCTCGACTTTTTTGCGCTAATTTGTCCATGATGCTATTTACATAAGCATGACTTTTTTCAGAACCAAATTTTTTCGCCAAGTTTATCGACTCATTAATAGCCACTCGGTACGGTACTTCTGGTTTGTAAAATAGCTCATATGCACCCAAGCGTAAAACAGCCTTTTCAATGGGATCAATCTTTTCTAAATTTCGCGTAGTGAACTCACTAATTGCTTCGTCTAACTCACCCAGTTTATCAACGACACCGATCAATAGGTGCTCAAAATAGGCTGTCTGATATTTAGGCGTTTCTGAGTCTTCTTCAAATTGTTTACAAATTTCATTAAGGTTTTGACCCGTAATTTGCCACTGATACAAAGCTTGTAACGCGACTAATCTTGCATTGCTTTTTGGTGAACTCATTCGGCGTCTATCACCTTAAGCACATTAACCATTTCAATGGCCGCAAGGGCCGCTTCAGCCCCTTTATTTCCAGCCTTTGTGCCCGCACGTTCTATCGCTTGCTCGATAGAGTCAACTGTTAACACACCAAACGTAACAGGGATATTCGCTTGCAATGACACAGTGGCTAGGCCTTTGGTGACCTCGGCTGAAACATATTCAAAATGTGGCGTACCACCGCGAATAACCGCGCCCAAACCAATGATTGCATCGTATTTTTGCTTCGCTGCTAGACGTTGCGCTGCCAAGGGCATTTCAAATGCGCCAGGTACTTTGACAATATCAATGTTTTTAATATCCGCACCATGTCGAACTAATGTATCAATTGCACCGCCTTCTAGTTGGTCAACAATGAAGCTATTAAAACGCCCCACCAATAAGCAGAAACGTGCATCACGCACGACCATATTCCCTTCTATTACCTTTGCATCTGACATATAAAACCCTTGTTATGTGTACGTATAAACTTAAATTTAAAGAACCATTTGTATCGTTCGAAAAGCGCTTAAGCTGCTGCACTCTTCATTTATCAGCAACTTAATCTAATGGCACATGCTCAACAATCTCAATATCAAAACCAGTCAGCCCTGAATATTTCGTTGGCGTACCAAGCAATTTTAAGTTTTTAATACCGAGCGCCGTTAAAATTTGACAACCTACACCCACTTCTCTTGAGTCAACCAAGGGTTGTGGCGCCAAATTAGACACCCCTTTTTCTTTTAATTCTTGCTCGTGAATAAACTCAACAATCGATTGATTATCTTCTTTATTACGAATTAAAATCAACGCACCTCGCCCTTCAGCAACAATCTTTTGCATCGCACTTGGCAAGGGGTAGTGATCACTCTCTTTCGCGTGTAATAAGTCGGCTAATGTGCTTTTTGCATTAATTCGAACCATTACTGGCTCATCTGTGTTGACATCACCATACGTTAAGGCCAAATGCAGCTTATTATCTATTTCATCTTGAAAAGCATGAAGTCTGAAATCACCGTATTTAGTCGGATAATGGCAACTACTGACAAGCTCTATCGTTTTTTCATTTTGTATACGGTAATGAATTAAGTCGGCAATCGTCCCCATTTTTAATTCATGTTTTTCAGCAAAAACGCTCAAATCTGCTCGTCTTGCCATCGTTCCATCATCATTTAATATTTCCACAATAACAGCAGCAGGCTCTGCACCTGCCAGACGCGCAAGGTCACAGCCAGCTTCAGTATGCCCTGTACGATTTAAAACCCCACCCGGTTGCGCCATCAGCGGGAAAATATGCCCCGGCTGAACCACATCGGTTGGCTTTGCAGTTGGATTAACCGCGGCTAAAATAGTTTTTGCACGATCAGCCGCTGAAATACCGGTAGTTACGCCTTCGGCCGCTTCAATTGACACCGTGAAATTGGTTGAGTAGGCTGCTTGATTATCATTAACCATTAACGGCAACCTTAATTGCTGGCAACGCTCACGCGTTAACGTTAAGCAAATCAAACCGCGGCCATAACTCGCCATAAAGTTAATGTCTTGCGGGCGCACATGCTCAGCAATCATTAGCAAGTCACCTTCATTTTCACGATCTTCATCGTCCATTATGATGACAATTTTGCCTTGCTTTAGGTCATCAATAATTTCTTGAGTCGTATTCATAAGTATTTTTAGTTGGTCAGTGTCACGTATTGTAGCCGATTCAACTCAGTTTCTTTTCAGATTATTTAACAAAGCCACTGCTTTCAAGTAATTTTTTATAATCAACTGATGACGAATTCTTTGCATCCCCCATCATTAAGCGCTCTAAGTAACGCGCAATAACGTCTACTTCAAGATTCACTGAATCGCCAATTGTTCGCAGGCCTAATGTTGTCATCTCTAACGTGTGCGGCACAATATTAACGGAAAACGAAGAATCATCCACGCTATTCACCGTTAAGCTAATACCATCAATACAAATGGAGCCTTTTTGCGCAACATAACGAGCTAATTGTTTAGGCATACTAAAACGAAAACGGACTGAACGTGCATCGGTTTTGCGCTCAAGCACCTGCCCAACCCCATCAACGTGGCCACTAACCATATGCCCACCTAAGCGAGTGTGTGCTTGCAACGCACATTCTAAATTAACCGCCGTACCGACTGTTAGTGCCCCCATCGTTGTTGCCGATAATGTTTCATTTGAAACATCCGCAACAAACTGGCCTGCCGCCAATTCAATGGCCGTTAAACAGACACCATTAACAGCAATACTGTCACCAAGCTGTGCATCACTCAAATCTAAATGAGCTGTAGCAACCGTCAAACGCACATCACCTTGCTGTTGCTCAATACGCTTAATTTCACCGACTGCTTCGATAATTCCAGTAAACATTTAGCCTTCCCTTTTAACCCGATAAGTTAATTTAATATCGTTATCAAGCTCATGCATACCCACATAGTGTAGTTGAACTCTATCTGACAACGTTGATACTTGAGGCATAGAAAAAGCACCTCTTGCATCCGACCCTAAGGCACTTGGCGCCATATAAATGATTAACTCATCAATAATACCTGCTTGCAACAGTGCACCATTTAACAATGCACCGGCTTCAACCATTACACTATTAATAGCCTGCGACCTTAGCCACTCATGAACGGCGTATAAATCAACTTGTCCCTGAGCATCGGCAGCAATCACCTGCACAGTACAGCCAGCTTGCTGCAAAGCCGTCATAGCGTCTTGATTATTACTACAGGTTAAAATAGTGACCTTAACGTTCGACTTAAAAATACGAGCATTCACTGGGGTTTTTAACTGCGAATCTAGAATAACTCGATGCGGTTGCTCTACCGCTATATGCTCCAAACCATCTCTCGCTGTTAACTGGGGGTCATCAGCAAGAATTGTTCCTACCCCTGTTAAGACAATATCACTTTCAGCACGTAGCTGATGTACATCCTTTCTCGCCGCTGCTCCTGTTATCCATTGGCTTTCGCCCGATGCCATCGCTGTTTTACCGTCCAGACTCATTGCCACTTTACTAAAAATATACGGCTGGCCTGTAGTCATCCTATGATAGAACGCTTGATTTAGCGCTATTGCTTGCTCTTCAAACAAGCCAACAGCCACCTCAATACCTGCAGCCTGAAGTTTGGCAACACCTTGCCCGGACACAATAGGATTAGGGTCTTGCATAGCAATAACCACGCGAGATACCCCCGCGTTAATTAAACCATCAGCACACGGTGGTGTTCTGCCATGGTGGCTGCAAGGCTCTAATGTCACATACGCAGTTGCACCTTTCGCTGCTGCAGCAGCACTCTGTAACGCATATACTTCAGCATGTGGTTCGCCAGCTTTTTTATGCCAACCTTCAGCAATAACGTGCCCCTCGTCAACAATAACACAGCCGACACAAGGGTTTGGTTTTGTGCTGTACCTACCAAGCGCCGCCAGTTCTAGCGCTCGGTTCATATGGCGTTGATCATTAGACGTAAACGTCATAGCATCATATTATTTTTTGCTAACAACGGCTGATAACATCAGCTGTTCGCTTTTATCTTCTTTTTCAAGCTCATCAATTACTTTTCTAAATTCATTGATGTCTTCAAAACTTTTATACACAGACGCGAAACGAACATAAGCAACATGGTCTAGGTTTCCTAGTTCTTCCATCACCAGCTCACCAATTTTCATCGAGGGGACTTCGCGCTCGCCCAGTGACAGCAAGCTTTTTTTGATGCGACTCAAAGCAGCATCAATATCTTCGCTGCTAACAGGCCGTTTCTCTAACGCACGCAATACCCCGACACTAAGCTTTTCTTCCCAAAAGGGCTCGCGAACACCATTACTCTTCACTACCCTCGGCAGATTCAGCTCGGCTGTCTCAAAGGTGGTAAACCGCTCTTTACATGCTTGGCATTCACGACGCCTACGCACACTATCCCCTTCACCCGCTAAGCGCGAGTCAATAACACGTGTATCACTGTCATTACAAAAGGGGCATTGCATATGGCTTAAACCTTAATCTGCGTAAACAGGTAAACGTAAACAAATGGCCAATACTTTTTCCTTAACCGCTTGTTGAACGCTTTCGTTTTCAATGTCATCAAGAATGTCACACATCCAACCAGCAAGGTCTTTGCTGTCTTGTTCGCTAAAGCCGCGTGTTGTAATTGCTGGCGCACCTAAACGAATACCACTGGTCACAAAGGGTGACTGAGGGTCATTCGGTACAGAGTTTTTATTAGTCGTGATGTTTGCCGCTTCTAGGGCTGCTTCAGCTGCTTTACCGGTTAAGCCTTTGTCGATTAAATCAACCAAGAACAAGTGATTGTCTGTACCACCTGACACGATGTTATAACCACGTGCGATAAAGGTATCGGCCATCGCACTAGCATTGACTTTAACTTGTTTTTGGTAAGCTTTAAATTCAGGTGACAACGCTTCTTTAAAGGCCACTGCTTTCGCTGCAATCACATGCATCAGTGGGCCGCCTTGAGTACCGGGAAAGACCATTGAGTTTAATTTTTTCTCAATCTCAGGATTGGATTTGGCCAAAATTAAACCACCACGTGGGCCACGTAATGTTTTATGTGTGGTTGATGTAGTAACATCAGCAATCCCTACTGGGCTTGGGTATTCACCCGCCGCCACTAAACCGGCAACATGCGCCATATCTACAAATAAATACGCACCAACAGAATCCGCAATATCACGGAATTTTTGCCAGTCCATTACACGAGAATACGCAGAAAAACCGGCTACAATCATTTTAGGTTTATGTTCGTTTGCCAGTGCTTGAATTTCTTCATAATCCACCTCGCCGGTTGCTTCATTTAAGCCGTATTGAACGGCATTAAATATTTTGCCCGAGAAGTTTACTTTAGCTCCATGCGTGAGGTGCCCACCGTGCGCCAAACTCATCCCTAAAATGGTATCGCCTGCTTGTAAAAGTGCGAAATAAACTGCTGCATTGGCTTGTGAGCCCGCATGAGGTTGCACATTGGCATAATCTGCACCAAACAACTCTTTAACACGGTCAATAGCTAACTGCTCAGCAATATCCACATACTCACAACCACCATAATAGCGTTTACCTGGATAGCCTTCTGCATACTTATTAGTCAACATAGAACCCTGCGCCTGCATCACACGAGGACTCGCGTAGTTTTCAGATGCGATCAGCTCAATATGGTCTTCTTGGCGTTGCTCTTCTTGTTGAATAGACGCCCAAAGTTCGTCATCAAATCCTTCAATGGTCATGCGCTTGTTGTACATTTAGTTTCCTCGTGCCGTTTCCAACGTCGTTAATTAAATAAAAAAGCGAATTCTACATCATATTGTGGTTACAAGGCTATTTTTAGCAGAAAGCACACAAGAACTTTGAAAAACCAACACCAATTGGCATCCTAAAGCCTGATCAACGCATGCTCAAGTTCTTTAATGTATATTATTAACATCATAAACTACCGGACCAATGTTGTATGAGAACGGCCTACATCACGCATGCTGATTTAATTAAACATGACATGGGGGATGGACACCCAGAAAGGTCAAGTCGCCTATATGCCATTCAAGATCAATTAAAACACCAACAGCTTTGGGACCTTTTAGAGCATATTGAGGCGCCAAATGTCGAGCAAGCCGCTTTATTGCGAGTTCATAGCCAGCAACACCTTGAATATATAGTTGATAACGCCCCTGGCAGCGGGCAAGCGCTCTTTCAAATCACCCCTGATACGCTAATGAACGAACATAGCCTAGACGCTGCGCTAAAAGCTGCAGGCGCAGGCACCACTGCGGTTGACCTTATTATGGACAAGCAAATAGAAAATGCTTTTTGTGCTGTTCGGCCACCGGGGCACCATGCGGAAAGGTCCAAATCAATGGGCTTTTGTTTTTTCAACAATATTGCTGTTGCGGCTGCACACGCTCTTGAAAAACACACACTAGATCGTATTGCCATTGTTGACTTTGATGTCCACCAAGGTAATGGCACACAGGAAATTTTTGAGGCAGATGATCGCGTGCTATTTTGCTCAAGCTATGAGCACCCTCTGTTTCCATTTTCTAATCGCCCGAGCATCCCCAACAAGCTCATTAACACGCCTTTAAAGTCAGGCTCAACAGGGGCAGAGTTCCGCGCTCAGGTACAACAACATTGGTTACCCGCCTTACATGCTTTTAAACCACAGTTTATTTTTATATCAGCCGGCTTTGATGCACACTGGGAAGATGATATCGCGACCCTGTGTTTTCAAGATCAAGACTTTGCTTGGGTAACACAGGAAATCATAGCGATTGCACGGCGCTACTCGCACAATCGCATTGTTTCTGTACTCGAAGGCGGTTACGCACTAAAAGCATTGGGACGTAGTGCCGAACAACACATACGTGCTTTAATGCAACTGAGCTAAATCAACTGTTTGACGCTTCGCGATTTAATAACAGCTTCACCGTCACCACCCCGGGTTCATTATGCTGACTTTGCATCGTAAAGCCGGCTCTTTTACACAGATCTAGCATGACTTTGTTTTCTGCCAACACTGAACCATACACCTCCTTAAGCCCTCTTGATTCGGCGTAATGAATAATCCTCTTCAACAATAACGTACCCAAGCCTTGTCGGCCAACGACATGATTAACAATTAAAGAAAACTCAGCCCTTGGTTCAAATGCCTCTGATATTAAGCGCACCACGGCGTACAGCTTCCAGTTTTTTTGTGTTCTTGGGTCCGTTATAACCAACGCCATTTCACGGTCATAATCAATTTGCGAAAAACGTGCTGCCATGGGGTGACTCATCGTCTTTATTGCATTAAAAAATCTAAACCGTATCTCTTCTTTGGTTAACTGATTAAAGTTTTCTATCAGCGCCGGTTCATCCTCTGGTCTCACCGGTCTCAATTCGTAGGTTTTACCGGACGCAAGCGTTATTTTCTCTTCAAGATCATGTGGGTAAGGGTGTATAGCCAGCCTGTTCGTCTTCACCTCACTTTTTATAGAAATACGTATGCGGGCATCGAGCGCAACAACACCCTGACTATTAACCAGCAACGGATTAACATCCAACTCAACTAAGCGATCAAAATCCACAACTACTTGAGAGAGTTTAATCAGTGTTAACAAAAGCGCATCCATATCAACAGCTTCTCGATCACGATAACCTTTTAGCAGATGATAAATTTTCGTCCTCGCCACCATATCTTTTGCTAACTTAAGGTTCAATGGAGGCAAGGCTAGCGCTTTATCGTTATACACTTCAACCGCTGTACCCCCCTGACCAAACATTAAAACCGGGCCAAATGTTGGGTCATTTAACACACCTAAGATCACCTCATGCGCGTCTTTATAATTAGCCATATTTTGAACAAAAAAGCCTTCTATTTGCGCATCTGGCCGACGATGTTGAACCGTATTTTGAATATCCAGTACGGCTTGTTTTACCGCTGCCTCACTCGCCAAGTTCAGCGCAACGCCTTGAACATCTGATTTATGAAGAATATCGGGAGAAAATATTTTTACCGCCACTGGGTACCCAAGCTCTGTCGCAAAACTGACAGCCTCTTCGGCTGTCGTAGCCAGGCGTGTTGTTACCGTCGGAATACCATAGGCTGCCAACACCTGCTTTGCTTCCATTTCATTAAGCCATTCGCGCTTTTTCGCTACCGCTTTGTCAACAATAGACTGTGCTGTCTTAACGTCAAACTCTAAATCTTCTGTCAGCGCGGGCGGTGTTTCCATCAAAATTTTCTGGTTTTGACGATAATGTACTAAATACATAAATGAATTAACCGCCGATTCAGGCGTTGCATAACTCGGAATACCTCGCTCAGCAAACAAGGAACGACTTGCTTCGGCGGTTGCACTACCCACCCAACTGGTGAGCACACATTTTTTACCTGTTGCAGCAATATCAGCCACAACCTTCGCTATATCAATGCTTGATGAAACAGCCGTCGGACAATTCAAGACCAATATCGCACCAATATTTTCATCCTCTTGAAGAACACCCAAGGCGGCAGCATAACGGTCTGGTCCAGCATCACCAATAATGTCGATAGGGTTTGCACCCGACCATGTTTTTGGCAACACCTTATCAAGCTTTTGTTTGCTGACATCTGACAGCTGCGCTAACACCCCACCTGATTGAACCAATGCGTCTGTTGCCAATACACCCATACCACCACCATTTGTCAAAATGGCTAAGCCACTCTTATCCAGTGGTTTAACCGATGTCAGTGATGCAGCAGCATAAAAAAGCTCACTCATCCCATTGACCCTAAGTAATCCTGAACGATCAAAAACAGCTTGATAGACATCGTCAGAACCTGCCATTGCCCCCGTATGAGACGCTACTGCTTTACTGCCCGCATCTGAGCGACCCACTTTCAGCACAACAATCGGCTTCGTCCTAGAGGCGGCCCTTGCTGCTGAAATAAAGCGCCTCGCATGCTGAACCGACTCCATGTAAATAACAATAGCTTCCGTTTCTGAGTCCATTGACATCGCATCTAAGACCTCTCCAAATGTAATATCAGCCATATCCCCCAGCGACACTAAATGAGAAAAACCGATACCGCGACCACATGCCCAGTCAATAATCGAGGTTAACATGGCGCCTGATTGAGAAATGACACCAATCTTTCCTTTGTTAGGCATTAAATGGCTAAAACTCGCATTTAATTTGTTAATCGGTGAGATAACCCCTAAACAATTCGGCCCTATAATTCTCACATTATATTGACGCGCCTCTTTCAACATTTGCGCCTCAAGATCTTTACCACCGGTGCCATTGCCTTCAGAAAACCCAGCGGTAATGACAACAACACTTCTTGTCCCTTTTTGCCCTAGTTCAGCAATTAACCCCGGTACAGTCTTAGGTGGTGAAACAATAACCGCTAAATCCGCTGCAGATTCAAGTTCATCTACCGAGGCACTACAAGGAAGGTCGAGTACACGTTTATACTTAGGGTTAACAATACTGATATTGCCTTTCGCCATACCGCCAGACAATAAGTTTTGAACAATGATCTTACCGAGTGAGCCATCACGTGAACTGGCGCCGATAACAACAATTGTTTGAGGAGCAATAAAGCTCGACATTCTGTTTTCAGTCATGTTCCTTCCTTAAAATAAAATTATTTGTGCAATGCAATATAATAAGATTGTAATACGCATTTATCTAATTTATAAGAAAAAACCACCTATATCGCTACCTAATCTGATATTTACGCCTATAACGCCATCCAATCATTGTATAAAATATCTATCAATAACTATGCGCGCCAACTCGCCATTAAACGAGCCGCGCCATAAACGATTAATACACGTTTAACTATGTTTACTACCCTTAGAACAAGTCTTATTTAAATAATAAACGGATTACAAATGGCTCAATACATCTACACCATGAACGGCGTTAGTAAAGTCGTTCCCCCAAAACGTAAAATTCTTACTGATATTTATTTATCGTTTTACCCCGGCGCTAAAATTGGTGTTTTGGGTCTAAATGGCTCAGGTAAATCGACCCTGCTAAAAATTATGGCTGGGTTAGACACCGAAATAGAGGGCGAAGCGCGCCCACAGCCAGGCATTAAAATTGGCTACCTCGCCCAAGAACCGCAATTAGACGAAAGCAAGGACGTACGCGCTAACATTGAAGGAGCGTTAGGTGACCTCACCAATGCTCAAGCTGAATTAGACGCTGTATATGCCGCTTATGCCGAGCCCGATGCTGACTTTGACGCCCTAGCAAAAAAACAGGCCGAGTTAGAAAACATCCTGCAAGCTGGTGATGGCCACGACACCGATCGCACCATGGAAATTGCCGCAGATGCCCTACGCCTACCGCCATGGGATGCCGATGTTAGCAAACTATCAGGGGGTGAAAAACGCCGCGTTGCGCTGTGTAAATTATTACTTTCAAAACCCGATATGTTGCTGCTTGATGAACCAACCAACCACTTAGATGCTGAATCTGTGGCATGGTTAGAACGCTTCTTGCACGATTTTACCGGTACCGTAGTTGCCGTTACCCATGACCGTTATTTTTTAGATAACGTTGCCGGGTGGATTTTAGAACTCGATCGCGGACGCGGCATTCCTTGGGAAGGCAATTACTCATCATGGTTAGAACAAAAAGACGCACGACTAGAGCAAGAACAAAAAGCCGAAGCCTCGCAAAAACGTTCCATTAAAAAAGAGCTAGAATGGGTGCGTTCAAACCCGAAAGGCCGCCATGCTAAAAGCAAAGCACGTATGGCACGCTTTGATGACTTGCAATCCAAAGAGTTCCAAAAACGCAGCGAAACACAGGAAATTTACATACCACCCGGCCCACGCTTAGGTGATTCGGTGATAGAAGCCGTTAATATCAGCAAAGCCTTTGGTGACCGCGTGTTATTCGACAACCTAAACTTTAATCTGCCACAAGGTGGCATCGTGGGGATTATTGGTGCCAACGGCGCAGGTAAATCCACCCTATTCAAAATGATGGGCGGGTTAGAAGAACCCACCAGTGGTGATATTAAGATAGGTGAAACCGTAAAACTCGCCTACGTAGACCAATCACGCGAAAACTTAGACGACAACAAAACCGTATTCGAAGAAATATCAGAAGGTAACGACATGATTACCGTTGGCACCTATGAAACCCCATCACGCGCTTATGTTGGACGCTTTAACTTTAAAGGATCTGACCAACAAAAACGCATGGGCGACCTATCCGGTGGTGAACGTAACCGTGTGCATTTAGCTAAAGTACTGAAAGAAGGCGGCAATGTCTTACTGCTCGATGAACCAACAAACGACCTAGACATTGAAACCCTACGCGCATTAGAAGAAGCCCTACTCAGCTTCCCCGGTTGCGCCGTGGTCATCTCGCATGATCGCTGGTTCTTAGACCGCATAGCCACCCACATGCTTGCCTTTGAAGGCGATAGTAATGTAGTCTGGTTTGAAGGTAATTATGAAGAATATGAAGCCGATTTAAAACGCCGACTGGGTGTAGAAGCAGATCAACCTAAAAGGTTAAAATATAAAAAGTTGGCGGGGTAGAAAAATTCATTCATGGGGCTATCGAATATCAATTTGATTGCCCCTATGATTTCGCACCATAAACACCATTAAAAAAGGACGATTAATGCTCAACTCATCCAAAAGCCGTCAAATAATCTATGCTTTATTTGCTTTAGCGGGCGTCACGTTAACGTCGTACTTTAATATTCAATATATGCTTGAACAGGGTGGGTTTTCACTTAGTCATTTTATTCATCAGGCCTATATTAACAATGCCTCAAGCTCTTTAACCAATGATGTGCTGGTTATCTGGGGCGCTTTTATTGTTTGGTCATTTATTGAAGCTCGCCGCCTCTCAATGGCTCGATGGTGGGTATATATTCTACTAACGGCTACCGTTGCGGTGGCTTTTGCAGTGCCCGTTTTTTTATTAATGCGCGAGCGACTCTTAGCAGAGATAAATATCGATTAATAATAAATGAAGACCGCTAGGCTGATTTTAAACGTCGATTGAGTGCTGAGATAGATCAACCTAGACGGCTTAAATATAAGAAGTTGGCTGGGTAAAAAAGCTTATTGATATGTGGGATTAAATCCCACCATTTAAATTCAAGAGTCCAATGGAATGGAAATAATGTATAAATATTACAAGAAGTTAAACGCCTTTATTAAAATCAACCAAATAAAACTATCGGGATTCCCGGTAATACTGTTTTGTGGGATGCAATCCCATAAAACATGCTGTTAGGCAAAATCATATGAATAAAATGCTTTTGCTAGCTCGTTGGTTTTTACGAAGCTGGCCAGTGTTGATTCCAATATTTTTTGTAGTCTTGCATTGCACCGCTCTTAGTTATTGCCCTACCTCTTTAGAACAAATAAATAAAGCCTTTGCATTCGGGTTACAGCTGGCTGGTGGACTTCTAATTCTTTATTCTATCGACTCAAATATAGGAATTATTCATAATTCAAATATTATAAATGTAATAAAAAAGTGGCTTGCTGACATTCCACTATTTAAAAAGGCTTCTACACAAACAATCACTCTTGGTGGCGTCTCTTCTAAAGAAACTTTCGGTAACTTACGTATATACAACACTCCAAAAACCACAGAAGAAAAAATATCCCATTTACAAACTCAAATTGACTGGGTGAAAAAAGACCTAGAAAAACAAAACATGTCATTACAACAATCTGTATCTAAATTACAAAAAGCATCCTTTAAAGAGATTAACCGCATAAAATCCCAACTTTCAAGTTTAGAAGGCGCTTTTAAAGAAATGTCTGTAGGAAGTATTAAGACACAAATAATGGGAGTACTTTTTGTTGTTCATGGCTCAATTTCCAGTTACATTGCCTAAGGAATCAAGAAGAATCAAGGGGTCAGCCAGCTTGATTTACTTTATTCAGAGGGTAGTTAGCCCCCTCTCTTAAATAAGAAATTCTGATAGGCTATTTATTTTGACAAACAGAAGCTTTTCAAATAGCTGACCCAGCAAACTCTTAAGCTTTCAACGCTTCCTCAATCGCGTTAATAAGGCTTGCATCATCAGGCTTTATATCAGGCGCAAACCGGCCCTTAATTGACCCATCACGCGCCACTAAAAATTTTTCAAAATTCCAGCTGACATCGCTTTCTACCGCTGGCGATAAACCCTTTTCTGCCAGTCGGCTCATTAACTGACCACCTTCTAGCTGTTTGCTTGTTGGCTGGGCATTAATAAGCCATTCGTATAGCGGGTGTCTTGGGCTGCTATTTATGTTTACTTTACTGTACAGCGGAAAATTGACGGCATAGTTTGTTGAACAAAATGCTTGTATTTCAGCATCACTGCCCGGTTCTTGCCCTGCAAAATCATTACAAGGCAAACCCAATACCACCAAGCCTTTGTCTTGATACGCTTGATAAAGCGCCTCTAAACCTTCATATTGAGGGGTTAAACCGCATTTAGAAGCCACATTAACAATCAGCATAACCTTTCCCTGGTAGTCAGAGAGGGTTGATTCGTTACCGTCAATTTTAGTTAGCGCTATATCGTAAATTGAGTTATTCATCATCTTTTCCTTGTTCGTTTAATTGTCGTATCTTAACCATTATTTTGATAACTTGTACCTTATAAATGCAGTTATTCCTAGTACCCTAAAAGAACGTGAATATCACAATAGAGTGAATTATGGGGTCGGCCTAGCTAGCGCCCACTCTTAACAAAGAACCAATAAGTTCTTTAACGGTTATTGGTTAAATTAATCATTAAAAAAACATGCAATCAGACCCCCAAAAACTAATTGAAAAACACCCCAGCCTTACTCACTCAGAATTAATGAAGGTTATGTCACATGTTCAACGCCCTCAAGGCGACTGGATTTTACATACGTTGATGGTAGAAGGTTGCACTGTGCCCTTTAAATTCAAGCGCAAAGGTCAATACCAGAGCTTAAAAGGCGCCCGAGTAAACATGACGTACTATCCAGCACAAGAAACTGTTGCTGGCATTGATTTAGAAATTATGAAAGTAGTGCGTATAAAAAGAGGCTGACCTACAACTTAAAGAAGGCGCTAGTTTAAGTTCGTGATTGTTATGCCTAACACAAGTTTTAGCAAAATCGCTTGCAGCTACACCCAACAAGGCTTGTATCGGTTCTTGATAGTTAAAAAACAGTTGAAAGATAACAAGAACACCAAGGCCAACCAGCATATAACGGTTGCCGGTAAACCTTGCCCAGTTAAATACCGAAGCCATGGTATAGATGGGGTAGCCAGTTTGATTTAACGCAATTAGTCATTTTTTGACGCGACTTTTAACAAGCGATTTTTACTCTTGAGACGATAAAAGAAGTTAGGCTCGCTGATGACATAAATATCACCGTCTTTGTCCATTGTTATACCTTCAGCCTGCGGTACATCATCATGCAAACCAGCATTCCCTCTACTCAAGCCCAATCGGCTGATTTCAATCCCTTCTTTATTGACTTCAACCATTTGACGAGATTCGTCACTCAAGAGTATTAGGTGGCCTGTTTGATCGTCATAATGCACCCCTGAGTAATCATCACCGCCAAAAGAGGTTTTTTCTAAAGAAAACGGCGTTGAAATAGCAATATCAGATGATTCAACAAAACCCGACAGCTTTATCAATTGTCGAGGTGTTTTCTCGTTAATGATAAATAAATCCCCACTGTCTTGGTTATAAGTTAACCCTTCAAATCCTTTGTTTTTACCTGATGTTATGGCCAACTGAAGGCTCTTTAAGCCCGCCCTATTAACAACCTTTGTTTGCGAATTAATATCGAACATTACTAAGGTTCTTTTTCGCTCTTCAACCACGGCATATCGTTCGCCGCCGAGATACATCACCCCTTCAGTGTCTTCGAAGCCAATTAAATCAATACGACGAATTAGCTCACCGTCTTTTGTCAGCTCAAGTAGCGTTTCTGGGTTATTAACAACAGCAAATAATGTATTCGTATTACTGTTATAGGTTAGGCCAGATGCATTATCTTTAACACCCGCTATCATCTTGGGCGTTGCGTGAATTTCATAGCCACTTAAGCCAATTTGCTGTCCAGCAACTATGGGGGCTTCTTCACCGCTGAAGAGGCCTAATGAAACGACTAACATTAACAAGAGATAGATCAGGTTTTGCTTATTACAAACTTCTAAATCACCAATACGAGACTGCTCCAAAACAATTTTGAAGCAATAATCTAAACGAGATATTCGTGTGGTATTCAGCATGGCATTCATCCTTAGAATTTGCAGTGAATGTAACCAATGATGATGACAACGAAGTGTCAGAACGATGACAATATGCAGACGCGAGGCACAAATACCTATCTCAGCCCTTTCCGTGGAACAGGAAAATTTCGCCGCATAAAATCAAAGGATTAGACACTGTCACGAACCTGTCATCTTGCCTCTACATAATAAAGTTTTAGTAAACAGCTTAGGTGGGTTAGGTGATCAAAAAATTAGAGGCGAAATATATTGCGAAAGAACTCAGCTGGCTGTCCTTTAACGAGCGCGTGCTACAAGAAGCGGCAGATAAATCCACACCTATTATAGAAAGAGTCCGGTTTTTAGGCATTTTTTCAAACAACCTAGATGAGTTTTTTAGGGTGCGCGTTGCCAATGTTAAGCGTCGGGTTCTTATTGAGAAAGACCTTGATGAACAAACACCGACCAAAAACTTGTTACGTGATATACAAAAAAAGGTCTTAAAGCTACAAGAAGAATTTGATGTCACTTACCATGAGGTATTGAAAGGGCTCGCGCATAAAAACATTTTCTTAATTAATGAAGATCAACTGAGCCCCGAGCAAGGAAGCTGGCTACAAAAATACTTTACCAATCATCTACAAGGTTTTATTGAGCCTATTATTATCAATAAAAATACTAATTTAGCGGCCTTATTAAAAGATGACCTCAGCTATTTAATTTGTGAAATGCTGGGTGGTAAAAACATACAGTATGCAGCCATTGCGATACCAACCACAGACTCTCCTCGTTTTATTGAATTACCACGTGAAAAAGGTAAACGACGACGAGATATTATTATGTCCGACAATATTATTCGCTATTGCATAAACAATATTTTTTCCGCCTATTTTAATTACAAGGTCTGCAATGTTTACGCTATGAAGGTAACGGGAGATGCTGATTTCGGTCTAACCGATGATATTGATTTATCGGTTTTAGAAAAATTATCTATCGGTTTAAAGCAGCGCCTACATGCTAAGCCTGTGCGATTTGTGTACGAACGAGCCATGCCCGATCATGCTATCGACATGCTGAAATCTAAACTTGGCATTACACGTCATGATAGTGTGGTGCCAGGTGGCCGTTATCATAATTTCCGAGACTTTATTGACTTCCCTAATGTGGGGCGTAAACACCTTGAAAACCCTCCGTTAACACCTTTGGTTTCTAGGCAATTTTCCCGTCATGCCTGCCCTTTTGATGCAATAAAGCAGCAAGACATTTTGCTTTGTTACCCTTATCACAAGTTTGATCACTTTACCGAATTGATACGTCAGGCAGCTTTTGATCCAAATGTATTTGAAATAAAAATCTGCCTCTACCGTGTAGCCAACAACAGTAGGCTTATCAAGTCACTGATCAATGCGGTTAGAAATGGCAAAGAAGTTTTTGCTGTTATTGAGTTACACGCACGTTTTGATGAACAAGCCAACATGGAATGGGCGCGTATCTTAACCGAGTCGGGTGTTAAGGTTCACTTTGGCTTACCCTCACTAAAGTGCCACACTAAATTATGTTTAATTGGCCGACATGAACATAAAAAACAAACCTATTACGCTCACGTTGGCACCGGTAACTTTCACGAAAAAACAGCTAAGGTTTACACCGACTTTAGTTTATTTACCAACAAACAAGCGATTACCAAGGAAGTTGCGCTTGTTTTTGACTTTATTGCTCACAGTTATAAAAAAACCACGTTTAAACATTTAATTGTTTCCCCTATCGGCACGCGTGAATGGATTAATAAATCGATTGAAAATGAAATAAAGATGGCCAAAAAGGGTTATAAAGCTGAAATTCTTATTAAAATGAACAACATTGATGATAATCAAGTTATTGATAAGCTGTATGAGGCAAGTGGTGCTGGCGTAAAAATTAAAATTGTATTGAGGGGGATGTGCAGTTTAGTTCCAGGGGTTGTAGGGCTTAGTGACAATATTGAAGTTATTTCTATTGTCGACCGATTTTTAGAACATACACGATTTACGATTTTTCATAATAATGGAAACCCTCGCGTTATCATTAGTTCGGCAGACTGGATGACGCGTAATATAGAGCGGCGTGTAGAGGTTGGCTGCCCTATTTATGACCCTGCCATTCAGCAACAAATTATCCATATCTTTAACCTCCAATGGTCTGATAAGACAAAGGCCAGAATTATAGATAAGAAACAACATAACAAATATTTGCCACGAGGCAATAAGCGAAAAATTCGCTCTCAAATATCGGTGTATAACTATCTAAAAGACCTTGAGTCTAACAAGAAATGACTAGCCTTAACGCCGATACCCAATCAGAATTAATTGCTGCCTTAGATTTAGGCTCTAATAGTTTTCACTTAATTATTGCTCGCTTAAATGCCGGTAAGCTTGAACCTCTGCATAAGGTAAAACATCGAGTACGCTTACGAGCGGGGTTAAATAAGGCTAATGAATTAAGTTACGAGGCGATGCTAAGAGCAGCAAGCAGTCTTAAAGAAATGAGCGCTACAATAAAAACACATCAAATTAAAAAATGTCGTGTCGTGGCCACTCATACCTTGCGAGAAGCTGTTAACCGTAATGCTTTTCTCTCACTGGCTGAGTACTCATTGGGCTTTCCTATTGAAATAATTTCAGGCTCTGAAGAGGCCAGATTAATCTACCAAGGGGTCGTTCGTAGCGAAGAAATCAAAGACTCATGTTTGGTGGTTGATATAGGTGGTGGCAGTACTGAAATAGTGCTGGGTGAAGGCACTGATACTCAATATAGAGACAGCAAAAACATGGGCTGCATCAGCTTTACAGAACGTTACTTCAGTAAAGGCGTGAATCAAAAATCATTTAAACGGGCCGAGGTATCCGCACTGCAAAAGCTTGAGCAGTGTTCCCATCATTTTAGGACAAGTCACCCAAATAAGGTCTTTGCAACATCAGGCACCGCCAAAGCCCTTTTTAAGGCGATCGGTTTAATCAGCGAAACAACCGACCGTCTAGAATTAAATACCTTACTCAAATTACAACATTTATTATGCCAAATAGACGGTGTCTCTAAGCTCTCATTAGTTGGTATTGACGAAGCTAGAGCCATGGTTTTACCTGCTGGCTTAGCCATTATGATTGCCCTTATGAAGAGCCTAAACCTAACTGCTTTGACATTCTGCTCTGCTGCCTTGCGCGAGGGCGTCTTGTTTGAAATGGAGCAACAAAATAAACAAGGAGATACACGGCTGCGTACTCGCCAACATTTACAACGTCTTTACAACGTTGACCGTAGGCAGGCCCAACAAATAGCAGAAACTTGCGAGCTATTTTGGCACCAAACTTCAAAAAGCTGGAGTCTAACCTCAACGAAACTTAAGACTCTATTACTTGAGGCCGCTTATTTATATGAGGTTGGCCAGCAAATTAATGTGACTGACTTTCAGCAACATTCAGCTTATATTTTGGCTAACAGTGACCTTGCGGGCTATAACCAAGACGAACAGCTTCTGCTTTCAACCATCGTCATTGGGGCTAGAAAACGGTTTAGACGAAGACGGCTTCCCGACATTCGAATTATCAGCCATAAAATGTTAACGCGGTTAATTCGCCTATTTCGCTTAGCTGTTATTTTAAATAATAGCCGCCAGCCCTTAGTTATCGATTTATTATCGCTTCAGGTTGATGGGCGCGAAATGATGCTAAGCATTGATAAACAGTTCTTTCTTGAACAAGACGTGACCATGGCTGACTTAAACAAAGAGTCCAGTGTTATGGCAAACCTAGGCTACACCCTGTCTTGCCAAATTGTTTAACTGACTAGTTTAATAGCAAAATTTATTCTGCACGTTACTTAGCTGGCCTATTCACCCTCTTTCACTTTAATGTTTTATATTTTTTTGCAACGCTGTCTTTTTCCTAACTAGAATCGAACGTTCAAGTAATCAAACTAACCTTCTCTGTCCTTAAACAAAAACGCTTAACCGTTTAAGCATTAGGTATCAAAAATAGGGTATTTAGATTATTGAGACAAGCAAACGTCGAGTAAGATATTTAGCTTAAAATACCTAAACTTGAATTTACAAAATTCACCCCCAAATACTTCTTATATTGTTTAAGGACATTTTCAACATGACTCGAATTGCTTTATTTTTAGCCACTAATGTAGCCATTATGGTCGTTATCAGCTTGGTATTTAGCCTATTTGGTTTATCAGGTACTTTGCAGGCAAATGGGGTCGATTTAGACCTGAATGCTTTATTAATTATCTCTCTGATCGTTGGCATGACCGGTTCGGTCATTTCCTTAGCCAAGTCAAAATCCATGGCAAAACGTTCCATGGGTGTTCAGGTTATTGATCAGCCTAAAAATTCAACAGAGCAATGGCTTGTTTCTGTGGTCTCAAAACAGGCGGAAAAAGCAGGCATTGGTATGCCAGAAGTCGGCATTTTTAATAACCCTACACCCAATGCCTTTGCAACTGGGATGAATAAGAATGATGCTTTAGTGGCCGTGAGTACTGGTTTACTTAATGCAATGAACAGAGATGAAGTAGAAGCCGTGCTTGGGCATGAAGTCAGCCATGTTGCCAATGGTGATATGATCACGATGGCATTGATGCAAGGTGTGGTGAATACTTTTGTATATTTCTTTGCCTCTGTCATTGGCCATATTGTGGATAGGGTCATTCTTAAAAATGAACGTGGGCATGGCATTGGTTATTTTGTGACCCAAATGTTAGCTCAGGTCGTGTTATCCTTTTTAGCCTCCATGCTTGTTATGTGGTTCTCGCGCTATCGTGAGTTTCATGCCGATAAAGGCGGCGCCAATTTAGCCGGTAAACAAAAAATGATTAACGCATTAAAAGCCCTACAGCGTAGTCATGAGCCAACTGATATGCCAGAAGAATTAGCCGCTTTTGGTATTAATGGTGGACAAGTCAAAAAACTCTTTATGTCTCACCCACCGCTTGAAGAACGCATCGCTGCGCTACAAAGAAACTAAGCTATCAAATAGATAAGGCAAACTGTACACATTATTAAACTAGGGAGCACCTTAAATGGATAGGCGATCTTTTATTAAAAAATCCAGCAGCTTCGCCTTAGCAAGTAGCTGCGGCGCCTCCTTATTAGTGGGCTGCCAAACATCACCCAATATCAAAACCACTCTTTTAAAAACGCAGCAAAACAATAAAATAATTGCTCATAAAACTGTATTAGAAAACGATGACTTTGCTATTTTGCAGGCCACGACTGTCAAGGCACCGATCTTTCTACATCAACAAAAAAATGGAAAATATGTTGCCTTGCTCTTAAGCTGTACACACCAAAAGTGCACCGTTTCTGTGACGCCAGACAAGCTGGTTTGCCCCTGTCATGGTGCTAAATTTGATAAACAGGGGACGGTTCTTCAAGGGCCCGCTGATAAAAACCTTCTTGCGCTTGAACTTTCTGAACAAGGCAATGAAATTGTTATCTCACTTCCTTAATAACTGCTTTTAAAAGGCCAGACTCAACACGATTGCCGATGAGGTTTGCCATTTATCCTTTTGCTTTGCCACTATTTTAAAAGATAGTTGCGGCACCACTGTTTTGAATTTATCGAAGGTAACACCCATGTCTACCCGTGTTTGCGATAATTGATGCGCCGTTAAATCATAATAATATTCATGGCTCACAAACGGTTTAGCATTAAAAATTCGCTTGGGTAATACAACCTTAGCTCTCACTCGGCTGCGTTTAGAGTGTCCTTTTCCTTCTCGATCTCTAAATTCTTGGCGAACTCTCAATCTCCAATCAAGCTTATTGTTCCCTTTGAATTTTTGCTCTAATTGAACATAGGGCCTATTTTCTAGCGCCCAACCATCTTCTTCTAAGCTATAAACCCTTCGATAATGAACACCTAGTGTTAAGTCTTTTATCGCCAAAGGAAGTCTTACGCCAATATCTGCATGCTTTCTATGCAATATGCCTTTATCTCTTCGGGCTTCTATATCACCTTTAAAAGCCACTCCTTTTATGACGGCTTTTTTATTCACCTTTAACTGGCTTTCAGTTGCTAAGCAGCTAAAAGAAAAGCACCAAACAACAAGGCTCATTAATATGAATCGATTTAAGTTAACGAACATATAAACACCAATCTTTTATCCTGCAGTGTGTGTAATCCGCTTTCTGCTTCTTTTTTTAAAATGCATCGTTAAAAACAAATATAGCCCCGTTACCCACAAAACAAATAAAATCAATGAGCTAGGTAAAAAAACCCATAGCTTTACAGCATCATGAAAGAACGTACCATCATGAATTGACTCAATGAAATCTGACCGGCGATGGGCCACTTGCAATATTTCATTAGATTGAGTGTCTATTTGAATTTCCCAATCGCTCTTCGCTCGAACTTTAACAATGCCTTTATTGGGCCTTACATCCAGTCGGTCAATATCCGACCAACCGTTAACCTTTGCTTGTTTTACTGTTTTTGAAGTTGCTAGAATTTCATCAAAAGTAATTGAAGGAACAGAACTCACTCCGCGAGTGCTGGGCGGCTGGATCCAATCTACATCTTTTTTGAGCAGCAACAAGACGCCTGAGCCTATAACAACCAAAATAGGTAAGGCACATAAAATTGATCCCCAATAATGCGTTTTCCGATTAAATTTTTTCCAATTTACTTTCATTTTTTCGCTTTTCATTTTTCTGTTTAACTTTCAACAACACATGAAGAGATAAACTGACAGGCAACACGAGACCTATCGCTAAGTGGGTGTACTCAAGCCATTGTCGAAACGTATCTTCTGCTACGTAATACAATAAATAGCCACTAATTATCAAAAGGCAGGGCATGGTAAGCAGCAAAATACCTGTCTTTCTTTTCTGTTTTGTTTTCCAACTTTTGGGTAGGTGGGCTCCTATAACAAAGCCCACGCCAATCATCATTAAAAATGCCATTGCACCGTGAACTTGCAATGCAGGGTATTGCCAAGCATGTTTTACCAGTCCATATTTGCCTTCTTGAAGAAACCAGGTTTTAAGAATAAAAAACCCACTGCCCGAGAACCAACTTAAGAAAAACAAACTATAAAGGCCGTAACGATATGGTTTAGGGAAATAGACAGTTACCATGACGTAAATAACTCATATTTATTACTAAATTAATTGTTAAACGAGTAGGCATTACAAGTGCTGTAAGACTTGTTGCCAAGTATGCGTCCAACGGTTTACTCCATCGGTAATATGTCGGCATGACAGCGTTGCACCCGAAATATTGTCAATCTGCTTATCTAACAATAATTTCTCAGAACTATCCCGACCATTAAACTGATCTAACCATTTAATATATCGAACTTCACTGCCATAACTTTCAACATAACGCAGTACCCTAAGCCCCTTTATCTTGCCTGAACTATCGATACCCACAGCCATATCAATCATTTCATGCTTACCAATAACTTGATCTACAAGAAACCACTCGTTGCTTTGTGTTTTCCATGCATTCAATTTATTACTCAGCACACGCATATCCGACGCATCTTCTATTGCCTCAACTTGAGCGTTAGATAATGTTAAATCCATTTTTTTCATCGGTGTGTTAGCAAACAACTCACCTTTTGCTTGCTCAACCGTTAAAAAAGTTTCCGCGTGTCCTATTGAAATCAGGCTTAACAGCATAAAGCCGAGTATGTACTTTACGTTTAACGCTTGCATTAAAACTCATAACCGAATGATACGCCGGCATGGTATTTCTCATGCTCATCAAAGTTTTTACCATCTTCACTAAAGCCGCCGCCCCCTTGGAACTGAAACAACACACCGCCTGTTGCCCACCATCGCTGAGTCGCATAATGAAGCGTTGGACCTATGTATTGGCCACTTTGATACCTATCGCCTAATCTAAAATCTGTTAAATCAAAACTAGAGCGCTGCACACCTTCTTCGAATTCTCCGTTTTCTTGCACACTTAAATAATCAGATTGAGAGCGATACTCAAGACCGACCGTCCATTTAGGCATAAATCGATAAGAAACAGCCGCCATCAACTCTAATGAAATTTCTTCCTCTAATACATCGGGGGACTTTCTTCTTTCAAGCTCTACCTTAGGGTTAACAACAAATATAAGTGTGTCATCTAAAAAGTCTTTTTGAAAATAGAATGTCGTTGTTAACGAATCTTGATCGATATCTGCGCCATCTAATCTGTACGCATCTCTATGCTCAAAAGCCAAGCCTACAGATAAACCCATGACATCTTTAATAAGGGCTCAAAATATTATATTTAAGCGCCGCTTCATACCCTGCAAACTGAAATTTATCAAAGCGCTTGCCAGCCCCTCCCTGTGTACTAAACATAGGGTCATTGTCTGAATTATTCAGTGAGTAGTTATGATCAAAAAACACCAGCTCAGCGCTTACAGTTAATTTATCCGTTATTCCATACTCAATTTCTGGCCTAATATCATGTGCAACATAATCACCTGAGTTTTTTCCAACTTTAATTGTGTCACTCAGTTTGAACTCATAACTCCCTTGCGGCCTCGTGTCTGTACCTTTTGCATATAGCCATTGGTTTTCTCCTGCCACTGAAGCACCACTGGCTAACGTCAATAGACTGACTGCATACAACTTTTTCATAAAATTAATCCCTCTCCATAATTTTAATTAATAGTAATACGAATCATTCTCATTAGCAATAAGATTATTAAAAGTATTCTCTTGACAGCGCCAATCCATTTGTTTTAAATATTAATGATAATCATTCTCATTAACAAAAAAAGGTATTTGTATGAAATCCAATAGCACACCATTAGACCCTTCATCAAACATTGCAGACATGGCGACAAACATAAGCATTGAAAAACTACAGACGACTGTTTTGTTTTTAACAACCAAATATGCACAAACTAGGGAGTTAAAATTTGCTCAAGCAACCTATCAACACCTCTGTATGATTAATGATCACACCGATGCCAGCCCTGAACTAAAATACTTTGCCCAATCTTTAATTATGAAATGGCGGTTAATCGCATGTAATACTAGTTCACGCTTTTCATCACTTAATTAGCCCTGCTCTACCCTAATACGGTTTGCTTATTTGGGTGCCTATGTCATGCGACTCCAGCTGACCAAGCATTTATTAAGCAGGTCGTATTTAATAGCATTGAACATATGATGTAGCGATTTTCTCGGTAGTGCCGGCTGTGTTAGTACAGCTAAACGAAAAGTCTTATCGCTTCACTCTATCGCCGGTTGCTGACAGGTATAATGGAGGCCTAACCCACCTGATTAAGACAAATATCATGAATGACCCAATTGATTACACAAATAACCCGCTGCATGGCCTTAGTTTAAAGAACCTGCTGCTTGAGATCGTTGAGCATTACGGCTTTGAGATTCTCTTTGCTTATTTGAATATTAATTGCTTTAAGACTAACCCGAGTATTGCGTCGAGCCTTAAGTTTCTAAAAAAGACAACTTGGGCGCGTGAAAAAGTTGAGGCATTTTATCTATATGAATTTAAAAACCTGCCCAAGGTATCATCTAAAGAATTCTCAATACCACCTAGAGACCGACTTGTTCCAGCAAATCAAACGCCCGGGAAACCAGCTGAGCTAAGTTTGGAAGACGCGGAACAATTACAGACTAAACGTGTTAATAAAGCCTCTACCTATAATAAAGGCCAACACACAACGCACGAGAATAAGCGCCCGCCCGTCGAGGATAGCTATAGCCCTGAAAATACTGAGGATCCTTGGGCAAAATGGCGATAAAACCCAGCTAGGCTATCGTCTATTTAGGTGACATAAAATGGGCTGGCTGACTGCTTTATATTACCCTTAAAGCTCGATGTCTAAACCCATGTGGCGTTGAACAGCACTACTCAACTACTAAAAGCGAAATATGCTAATTACACGCCTAGACTAAGGAAACCAGTATCATTATTTGCAACAAACACGCAGCCTGCCAGTGTGTTTGGGTATCGGCTATTCGCTATTTTTTTTAAACGAATCGGAGATGGCTGAACCGTACGCTGTTTCTTGTTCACGGCCTGCAGCCTGTTCTTGCTGGTGCTCAATGTCACGTGCCTTAGCCCTTAGTGGGTTTGAGCCCATACCATCTTGTCCATCACAACCGATCAAGAAGGAACTTGTTACGATGATAAATAATATCTTTTTCATACTTAAATACAGTTATTGATGAGCCTAATGACCTATTAGTATAACCGTTATTCCCACTAAAATTTTAGCGTGAAGGGCTATTTTAAAAAAATACTTTTTGAGTGGTTCAACTGCTTAAGCGCACAGTATTTTTAAACTACTGCATACACAAAGCAACCAATACTACAAGCTCAGCTGCTTGTTATAAGCCTTGTCTATATTGCGCCATCGTCGAGACAGGAACCATTTGATTAAGCTGTTGTTTTGCTGCCTTTTGACCGCTTATTATTTGCTCAAAAGAATCTATCAATTGTGTTTTGTTCTGCTCTTCTTTTGACCCTGCACCGATATTGGTTAAATCTATAAAAAATTCATCAAATAAATCAGCCAAATCATTCACTACATCTAGGTTCAAAAACTGCTCATCATTGTAAATGCTGGGGTAGCCACCTTTTTGCTTATCAATGGCAAACGACACACCTTTTACATTGGTAATAGTCGTTGCCTTTTGACACTTAAGCATGCAGCCATCTTCAATGCTCGGTTTTTTACACCCCACCGTTTGTTGAAAGAAACATTGTCGACTGGTCATCATTAAAATGGGGTGATAAATACTGTAGAGCAATTTGAAATTTTTGGGTCGCGCAATATTTTTAATTTGCATACGATTAATTTCATTAGAAATAAACGCACCCGAACAGTTAAGCGTTTCTTGCAAGGTTAACAAAGCATATGAATTAGTGGTGTTTAAAAACGGTCCGGCAACCCAATCTATTCCCATTTCAAACGCTTTATAGGCAATACCCGTATTATTAGTAACAATACGTTTAGGGCGCACATGTTTTAGGACATTAACGGCTTCTTGGTAATCTTTACCAATTAAAACAGCGGGAAACCACGGTATTAAACGTGGGTTTTGAAGAAATAAATCAATGTATTTCGTACAGCCTTTTTTAAAACTTTCTGGCAACTTAAAGTAAATGTCCGCCTCTGTTACCTCACATAAATGCAGGTCTTTCTCATCCGCTATTAAAATAGACATAGACGGCTTCTTATCTATCGATGAACCTTCTTCTACTTTTGGGTGATTGAGCAGTGGCGGCACATCGACATCCCGCAATATCTCAACAGAATCATTCAGCAGGAAAGCGGCTTTATTTTTTAGCCGTGCCAGTTCTTTGAATGGCAGGCTAATATTGTCTGCTAAACGACTAAAGTCTATGGCTTCAATCGTATATCTCGCCTTATTGAAGCCTTTAAAACGCTTCTTGATCGCATTGGTATCCAGTGTTGACTGTGTTGGGTTTTTCAGTGGCTCTGCAGATTCGATCACATGTGTTGTCTCATCTTGCCCATTTGCAGTCTTTACCTGAATAGTTAGCACTAATGGCTCACCCACTTGCCCAGAAAAAACCAAATTCAATTGCTGCTTATCGATATTTAAGCCTTTAATTTTGTCGGCTAATTCATCACCAATTTTATTTTTATCTTCATACAAATCTTGTTTTGCTTTATGAATATGGACAATCGATACAGCCTGGCTTTTCGTCACTGCGTGTTCAACACTGTGATCTCTGGGATTATCAATAAACATGTCTTTGGTCAGATCACCCTTTAAAAAGGAATTGGTGAAATCACGATTAAAGACCTTATGTAAATTTGAATCGTCTTCTAATAAGCGCCCTGTTTGTTCAAATTTATCCATTTGTTTACGCCAGCTATCCACCACCGTATAAACATAATGCGCACCCTTAATACGTCCTTCTATTTTTAACGAGTCGACGCCCGCGTCCACTAATTCAGGTAAATCAAAATAGGCTGAATTGTCTTTTAAATTAAGTGGGAAATTATTGCCCGTGGCAGTGGTTTCATACTCATCTCGGCACGCTTGGCTGCAACGCCCACGGTTACCAGAGTTGCCGACACTTACCGAGCTTGAATAACACTGACCAGAAAAAGCTATACACAGCGAACCGTGTACAAAAACTTCGGTTAATACATCATGATCATGTGCAAAACGGGTCAGGCTTTTCACCTCATCAAGGTTTAGTTCGCGCGATAAGTTAACCCGAGAAGCGCCAATTTTGCTTAAAAACTGTATTTGCCCTTCATTGTGTGTCGTTAACTGCGTTGAGGCGTGTAAATCAAGACTTGGAAAATACTTCTTTACTAAATTAAATGTGCCAAGGTCCTGCACAATAATGCCATCCAGACCGCTATTCACTAATTTATTCAACAGTTTGATTAGGCTAGGTAATTCTTGCTCCAATATAACGACATTGAGCGTTAAAAATACCTCGCAATCGTGCTGATGCGCCAAACGTAATACGCCACACAACTCATCAAAAGAAAGGTTAGTTGCGCGATTACGTGCATTAAAAACATCTAAACCGCAATAAACAGCATTTGCACCGGCAACAATGGCCCCTTTAATTGCTTCTACATCGCCACCGGGTGCTAATAACTCTATTTGCTTATTCATTCAATTCATCGTGTCTGACTATAAAAGCTCATTCTACTGTATCCAGCACTTGCACCGGCTATTAGTCGTCACACTTCAACTCATTGACTCGATAAGCAAAGCCCCAGTCATGAGACCAATAATGAATTAAAACTGATAACCCGGTGTAGACTTAGACACAGCTATTTCATCCTCTGACATCTCAATCGAAATATCATCAAACAAAGGCGTACTTAAGTAACGCTCGCCAGTGTCTGGCAACATACATAAAATATTCGCACCTGGCTTCGCTGTTTCGGCTATTTTCAAAGCACCAGCCAAGGTAGCACCTGCTGAAATACCCACAAAAACACCTTCTTGTTGCGCTAAATCTTTCGCACACTGAATGGCCTCTTTGCCATCGATAGATAGCAGTTCATCAATACGTGAGCCAGCATCCACCACTTCTTTTGTTAACACGGGAATAAAGTCTGGCGTCCAACCTTGTATCGGGTGAGGGTTAAAGCTTGGGTGGCTTTCATTTTCAACTTGCGCAATACCACCACCTAATAAGGCTGCATTTACCGGCTCACAGACAATAACTTTGGTTGCTGGGCTTTTTTCTTTTAATACGGCTGATACACCGTTTAACGTCCCGCCTGTTCCATAACCGGTGACCCAATAATCAAGCGTTACATCGGAGAAATCTTCTAGAATTTCTTCTGCCGTCGTTTTCATATGCATTTGCGCATTTGCTGGGTTTTCAAACTGTTTTGATTGCCACCAGCCATTTTTAGCCGCCAGTTCTTCCGCCTTTTTAACCATGCCCGTGCCTTTTTCATGCGCCGGCGTTAGCACCACTTTTGCGCCTAAAAAGCGCATCAGTTTTCTGCGTTCTACGCTAAAACTCTCGGCCATGGTTATCACCAATGGGTAGCCTTTTTGTGCACATACCATTGCTAAACCAATACCGGTATTGCCACTGGTCGCTTCTACAATCGTTTGACCTGGCGTTAGCTCACCTTTACGCTCAGCATCTTCTATAACACCCAAAGCAAGCCGATCTTTAACCGACCCCATTGGGTTAAACGCTTCTATTTTGGCAAAAACATTCACCCCTTTTGGGCCAAGCTTATTGATCCGTACAACCGGCGTATGACCTATTGTTTGTAAAATATTATCGTAGCGTTGAGCCATATCAATCTCCTTATTTAAGAACTACTTTAGTTAGTATTAAATGAGTGCCTGAGCAATTTCAAGCACTTCATTGACCAAATCATCAGCATGATGCCAATCTGTTCTAGCACCCAAAAAGCACGGCCGGATAACCAGCTTATTATCCACCATGGTGGTGCTCGGAATATTAACACCATTTTTCATTAGTTGACGGTGAATTTTTTTATTTAAGCCATTTAAATCATCTACTTTTTCATTAACATAACGGAAACAACATACCGATAACGTCGGCTTTAATGCTAATTCTAAATGAGGGTGTTTTTCTACACGTTCAGCAACACGTCGCGCCATAGCATTGTGTCGACACACACGCGCCTTCATTCCCTCTACACCAATTTCACGAATCAAAGCCCATACAATGGCACCTCGAGCAGGTGCAGATAGCTCAACACCTAAATCATGATACGGAAAACCAATGGTATCCATTGAGTTCTCAATGTGTTCATTTTTTACCGTTGTTGTTTCTAGGTAAGCTGCTTCGCCTTGGTTAAAGGTTTTATATTGCGCTTGAACATCGCGCACAAAAGTCGCCCCAATACCAACCGGTGCACCTAACCATTTATGAGCATCAACAGTAATAGAATCAGCTAATGCCAGCCCCTTATATAATTCATGTACTTGTGGATCTAATGTGCCGGGTAAACCATAAGCACCATCAACATGAAACCAAATATTATGTTCACGTGCAATTTCGCCAATTTCTTGCAAAGGGTCAATCGAGCCTGTGTTCGTGCTGCCTGCATTAGCCACAATAGCCACTGGTAATGCATCGGACTTTTTATCTTCTATTAATAAACGTTTAAGCTCTCTCGGTGAAAGCCTCATCATATTATCAACAGGCACATGCACCATCGCCTTTCGCCCCATACCCAACACAGCAGCTGCACGGTGTATGGTGTGGTGACTATGCTCAGTGGCATACACTTTACAAGCGCGCTGAACACCGTCATTTGCCGGGTCTAAACCAACTTTTTCAAAGGCAGACTGCCTAGCCGCGCCTAAGCCTATTAAATTAGCCGTAGAACCGCCACTGCTAAAAACGCCTTGCATACCCTTTGGCAAATCAAACATTTCAGTTAACCAATTTAAGGCAACCTCTTCTAAATGGTTAAAAGCGGTCATGCCAACACGTTGTGGTGATGCCACTATTCCAGCCAATGTCGCAATAGACCCCATATCCGTCGCGGCTGTTGTTATATAGGATGTACAACCGGGTTTAGCCAGTTGCGACCCATTCGGCATCACATGTAAACCCAATTCACTAATCACCTGTTTTGCACCAATACCTTGCGTAGGTACTGGACGATTTAATGCTGTAGTCCAACTGTCCACGGTTGACATGGCATCAGGCTGTTCAAATCGCTGGCATTGTTCGATGGCACTGCTTAACTGTTGCAATAACTCAGGCAGGTGATTACATTCTGCTTTTTCTTCAAACATTAAAATATCAAACGTTCCGAGTTTTAAAGGGCTACTTTACCATTGCAGCATTCATCGCCAACATAGTTTTTTATTATCAGTTTCGCAAGACATGTTATAGCCTTAAATGACCCTTTATCGTCTCCTTTATCGCACTAATGATGGCAACACAGCTGTCCTTTTAGCCCCCACTTAAACCGATACTTGCTCTGCAAACTATTTACAAACCTCTTTATGGGATCGTTACTTGAACAAGTGTTATCGCTTGATTATTGAAGTATTCATCAATATTGAGCCCGTTGCTGAATTGGAATACTAGTATTGATTGGCGTAACCCTAATTAATACCCACGAGCCTATTTATCGTTAAATTCAACTTTAATATGACTTATAGATAGTCTATGGTTATGTGATAAAAATAATATCAAAGGAGCCTCATGAGCACTCAAGCAGCAAACCAGTCACTTTCATCTACCCTACTATCAGGGAGCATGGGTATCATTGTTGTATTAACCCTAGCCGCTCTTTGTATTGCACCTTTTGAGCAACACTTTTTTACCGGTTGGGTGGGTATCGCATTTATGTGCGCAACACCCACACAAGTCATTTTAAATTTGTTTTGGCATAACAACTTACCCAAACGAATCGGCGATATGCCACAGCCACTAAAAGGCATTTGCTTAACCCTTATTACTGTTGCTGCAGGTGCATTCTTCACCTTGTTATTGTCTGCCTTGGTTGGGCAAAATTATGGCGATACCCCGATGTTTATCCAGTATACGATACTAACGGTTGTGACTGTTTTGTGGCTTATTCCGATATGGCATGCTTGGCCTTTTTCTTTACTGAGTAAAAACCCTGTCATCATTGGGCTTGTTACTTTAGTGGCCACCTATGTCATAGCCTATATAGTCTGGTTTATCTTTTTTGACTACACCGCATTAGCACATATTCCTACACCCAACGGCGAGATTGTTCACCCGCTTTACCACCCAGAAATTGACCCGAAAGGCTTATTCGACTCATGGGTTGCTATGACATTTGCCGTCACAACGGCAGGGGTGATCGTTATTCATTCTTTATTTGACTTTTGGCCTATTAACAAGCTGTCGATGGGCCGCCCGCAGCCTATTCGCGGCCTTATTGGAACGATCTATGTTTTACTTTTTGCATTCATCGTACGCTGGTTTTTTACTGATTTTATCGGCATGGAACAGGTCAGCTATATGATTCAAGTACCGGTCTGCATGCTTTTTGGTGCCTTTTTGGTTAACAATATGATGCAATTTAGCCTCTTCCCTAACCTAAAGCAGCCTTACCGTGGTTTTGCGCTATTAGCTTGTGCGGTTATAGCAGGCTTAGTCATGTACCGAGTCTACAGTTATGCTGGATATTTATTCGTAGGGCATGAGCTAATCTCTGGCCCAACTGGTGGCTGGGAACTTGAATTATGGATTGCCACAGCCATGTTAGGTGTAACCTTTCCTATGGTATTCCTCGTCTCCGGTTTTTTTGATTTTTGGTTACTGAAAAAAGCAAAATAAAACCAGTATTTAACTAAAACACACCATCACCAAAGGAAAAACAGTGCCTTCCCTCAAAAATAAAGAAGGCACTGTTTCTCGACAACTCATCAATCTGGATTCAAGCTTAATTAATTTTATGGCTTAGTTAGTTTATGGCTTATTAAGTGGCTATATTATGTACTGGCAGCCCAGCGAGCTAGATTTCAAATCTCAACATTATTTAATAACATCACCAGCAGCCGAACAAAATCAGTGTTGATACATCAAAATCATCAACTGACCTCAGAACAAACGTCATCAATCAAAAACAACCCTAGAGCATGTTAACTCATCACTCTGTTTGATTTTGTACCCATTATTCTTGGCATAGTAGTATCACCATGTCAGCCATTTCAATACAAACCGATTCTCGCGCCTTACAAATACTCGCCGTATTTCATCTGCAATAATAATCGTAATGGCAAACGGAGTGCTCAAACTTAACTGCCATAATTCCAGCGGCGCGGTACCAAAGAACGTATTCATCAAAGGTACATAGGCAATTAAAGCCAATAAGATCAACTCTGACACAACACCCAGTAACACGAGTTTATTGGCAAAAATACCTACCGTTAAGATACTTTGTCGTCGTGTACGACAAATTAATACATCGGCAATTTGGCAGATAATGATGGACGCAAAAAAAGCAGTAATCGCTTGTCGATAAAGCGGGTCGGATACAGCCAACGCCTCGCCCCATTGCCAGCCACCCTCTAGCAGGATATAAAAATAACTAAAAAAACCTGCAGCCGCTTGAATCATGCCGACAATGCCGTAACTCATAAACAATAAATTTCGCGTTAAGAGCCGCTCATGTCTCGCACGTGGCGGTTTATTCATCACATCGGTTTCAGGCTTTTCTGAACCTAAGCCCAGTGCTGGAATAATATCGGTGCCTAAATCAATCGCCAGTATTAACACCACGGTGAGTGGCAGCGGGATATCTAACAAAACATAGGCGATAAAAGGCAGAATTTGAGGGATATTACTGGTTAAAATATAAGCGATAAACTTTTTGATATTATCAAAAATAGTCCGGCCTTCTTCAATCGCCGTCACAATGGTGGCAAAGTTATCGTCCATTAACACCATATTGCTCGCTTCTTTCGCGACATCTGTTCCCATCAAGCCCATTGCTACGCCCATATCTGCATTTTTAAGCGCAGGCGCGTCGTTCACCCCATCACCGGTGACCGTGACAATTTGATCTTTCTTTTGCAAGGCTTGGACTATTTGCAACTTTTGAGCTGGTGTAATACGCGCAAATATCATTTCATTTTCATCCAACAAGCTCGATAAGCCAGCCTCATCTAATGCTGATAATTCATCACCATTTAGCACCTTGCCTTTATCACTAAACAAGCCAATTTGTTTACCTATCGCTTTAGCTGTAGGGCCAAAGTCACCGGTTAGCATAAATACACGTATGCCAGCCTGCCGACATTTTAAGATCGCCTCAGGAACTTCTACCCGAGGCGGGTCAATCATGCCAACAACCGCAACAAATATGTAATGCGCATCCGGAATGCCATCATTATCAAGATTCCTATAAGCTAATGCTAAGCCTCGCTCACCTCGTTCAGCCAGCGACATATATTGCGCAACAACCTGCTTTCGGTAAGCATCGGTAAACGCCACCTTTTGACCATTTAAATGAATCTGATCACACATCGCCATCACCACTTCAGGCGCCCCTTTTAAATAGGCATGAAAATGATCGCCCTCTGGTGATTCATTAACGGTCACCATATATTTATCTTCAGAGGTAAACGGTTTTTCGGCTAGGCGTTTAGTCTGAACAATGCCTTTAATTGAGGTTAGCTTTTCTGCGTAAGCCAGCAGCGCCACTTCTGTTGAGTCACCACTGTATTTCAGCTCACTGTCTAGGTGTGCGTTATTACAAAGGGTCATCACTCGACGGGCTATGTGTAACTCCACATCATCAGCAGTCAACGATAGTCCCACATCGTATTCACGTTGGTTAGTAATCAAGCTGTTAACACTGATTTTATTCTGCGTTAGGGTGCCGGTTTTATCGGTGCAAATAACGGTAGTACTACCCAGCGTTTCAACACTTTCTAAGTTTTTAATCAGCGCATTTTTACGCGCCATTCGTTTACTCGCCATGGTGAGTGCTAATGTGACCGTTGGCAATAAGCCTTCTGGGACATTCGCGACGATAATACCAATCGCAAAAATAAGGCTGCTGATCTCGCCTTTTCCAATCGCCACGCTAACGGCAAAAAAGCTAATACCAAGCACTATCGCAATACTGCTGATTATTTTTATGAAGTAATTTAGCTCTTTACCAATGGGGGTTTCAACGTTTGAGGTTTGCTTGGTTAACTCAACTATTTTACCAATTTGAGTCGCCATACCTGTTTCACAAACCAGCACCTTAGCATTGCCACTTTGCACTAAAGTACCTGAAAACACCATATTGCGGCTTTGATATGGGTTCTCACTATCAGCCTCTAACTGTAAGGTTTCTGGCGTACTTTCACCCGTTAGGCTACTCATATCAACTTGCAGTTGATTAACGCGAATTAAGCGCCCATCTGCCGACACTTTATCACCCTCATACAGCAACATAATGTCACCAGGAACCACTTGGCTAGCGGCGATCTGCTTAACCTCACCTTCACGTTCAATATTAACCATCGTTGGTAACATTTTCTGAAAGCTTTGCATGATTTTTTCACTTTGATACGCCTGTATAAAGGTGAAAATAGCGTTGAGTAATACCACGCCATACAGGGCACAACCAATATAAAAGTTACCTTGCTCTGGGTCCAAGTAATCAGCAAAGAAAGCCAAGCTGCCGCCAACCATCAGCAAGACGGCAAAGAAATTCTTAAACTGTAAGAGGAATTTTATATAGCCAGGTGTTTGCTGCCGCACATGTAACTCATTCGTACCAAAGGCTTTAATGCGGCGTTCAGCCTCTTCATCTGACAAGCCTGTTTCATGGCTATCAAGTGATTGATAGAGCTCACTAATCGGGCATTGATGAGGCTTTTCCATAATCACACTCTTAGCAATTTACACTCGATTAGCCGCGAAACTAACAAACCATTATGATTATCTTGGCAGTTTTATCGTTCAACTCAGCCATCAATAAACGTTAACTTAGCTAAATAATCATAATGTGGCCCTTGCTGAACTATCTCGCAACTAAAGCCATTTCTGTCAGCTGCATCTTGTAATAATTCCTCAGCAACATATAACCAATTAAATGGCTTCCCAGTAATACCTTTATAAGATAGGTTAAACTCGACCTCACCATGATATTTATCATTTAAATCAATCAGGTAAGAACCATCGTCTTGCTCGTAAAGGTAGATAAGATCTGAGCTATCTAACAATATTTGCCCATTCGGTGCCAACAAACTTTTTGCTTTTGAAAAAAAGGCATCAAAGCCCTCTAATGTTTCAACTAAGCCGATTCCATTCATTAATAATAATAAGGTATCAAACGGCTCTTCAGGTAAATCATAAAAGTTACACAATTTAACCGTTGATAAACCGCGCTTTTTCATCAACGCCACTGAATGAGGCGATATATCTAAGGCAGTCACATCGAGTCCTTGATTCTGCAAATACAAACTATGTGAGCCTGCACCTGCGCCTACATCTAACACTTTTCCATGTGCTAGCTTAAGCGCTGTTTGCTCTAACGCGGGGCACTGCTCATAGGAACGGAAAAAATAGCTGGGCGCTAGCGTATCTTGCTCTGCAATATCCATATCAACGAAGATAGGCGTATCATCTTGCGTTTGATAAAAATTTATCAGCGCAGACCCTATCGGGTCCTCATTTTTATTTATCAACACAGTTTTAAGAAGGGTGTTTTCATTTAAGTGTCCTGTGTTTCGCTGTTGGCTTCGCGTTTCTTTTTGAGTTTATCTTGCCGATGCTGCTCAATCAATTCAGCCATTTCACCACCAATATGTTCCTCGCCGCGTTGTTTTGCCAATTCAATTTGATGTTGACGTTCAATAAACCGTGCTTTTTGCTCCTCATCCGTTTTATCAAAACAATGATGGCAACTGATTCCCTGCTGATAGTGCGGATGCAATTTATCTTCTTCGGTAATGGGCATTCTGCAACCAAAACACTGATCAAAACTACCTTTTTCTAATTGATGATCCACCGACACGCGGTTATCGAAGACAAAACATTCTCCTTCCCATTGCGTTTGCTCCTCTGGCACTTCCTCAAGGTATTTTAGTATCCCACCTTCCAGGTGATACACCTCATCAAAACCCTGTTGTTTGAGATAAGCAGTCGATTTTTCACAACGAATACCGCCGGTACAAAACATCGCTACTTTTTTATGCTTCGTTGCATCTAAATTTTCTTTTACGTAATCAGGAAATTCGCGAAATGTTTGCGTTTTAGGGTTTAGCGCCCCTTTAAATGTACCAATCGCCACCTCATAGTCATTGCGGGTATCCACCAATAACACATCAGGGTCGTTAATCAGTGCATTCCACTGTGTTGGTTTAACGTACGTACCCACTATATCGTTAGGGTCAATATCCTCGACACCCATCGTGACGATTTCTTTTTTAAGCTTCACCTTAGTGCGGTTAAACGGTTGCGAATCGACATACGATTCTTTGTGAACAAGGTTTTTAAACGCTTCTTGATTTCTTAGCCACCCTAATAGGTGGTCTATCCCATTGCGTTTTCCTGCAACGGTGCCATTAATGCCTTCAGCGGCGAGCAGTAAAGTACCCTTAATACCCTGATGTTGCATTAGCTTAAGTAAAGGCTGTTTTAATGCGGCGTGGTCAGCTAATCTAACAAAGTGATAGAGCGCACAAACAACGTAGTCTTGATTTTTCATATGTATCCTCAATGAGCTGGCTGGAACGTAAATCCAGTGCCTTGGTTGATTATTATATCAAACCGGCCAAAAACTTAGCGCAAACTCTTAAGAACCCACTCTGTTTAATAGCCTTTTAGGTTAACTATTTGATTTAAGTCATTATCACTTAAGTACATTTCACCGTCTTGGATATTACACTGTAAATTCATCGTTCGGCCCGCCAATGCTTCTACCCCACTGGCTGTAATGTGCACGATACTGAGATTTTTAAACCGTGCTAACTTTTCGCCGTGTTGTTGCCACCAAACAGTCGCCTTACCTTCGTGATAGGTATAAATAATCACTTGTTGTGCTCGTCCACAAGCCTTACGGATACGTTTTTCATCTGGCTGCCCAAGCTCAATCCATAATTCAATCTCACCTGTTAATGATTTTTGCCATAATTCCGGCTCATCATCGGTTGATAAGCCTTTGGTCAATGTCAGGTTTTCATTAGCATTGGCTATAAAAGCAATTAATCGAACCATCAACCTGAAATCATTTTCTGATGGGTGTTGGGCTACTGTTAACTCGTGAGTTGCATAATAATGGCTATCCATATTAGCGATACTCAAAGACACTTTATTAATGGTTGATCCGATAGCCATCTACGTTAATAATTTTTTTTAATCACAAAAAAACAGGCTAACAGATTAAAGCATTTTTGACACAGCTCATTGACGCATTCCCCTCTAATGATTGATAGTTATTACACCTTTCAATCATTAGCTCCAAACACAATAGAAAACCTTCCGACGAAAACTCTAGCGTTATTAACTAATCAATAGCCATCATGACACTAGCTGAAAAAAAAACCATCCATAGAGCAAGAGAAAAAACTCTTGGCGTGCCAGAATTAATTGCCATTGCATTGGGAGGGATGGTTGGCGGAGGCATTTTTACCATTTTGGGCATTTCTGTTTCAATGGTCGGTGCGTATACACCCGTGGCTATCTTTATCGGCGGAGGAATTGCCTTATTAGCCTGTTATTCATATATAAAGCTGGGCGTTTACTACCAAGATGAAGGAGCTACGTACTCGTTTTACAAAAGAACCTTTCCCGAATCGCGGTTTGCCGCCTCATTAATTGGTTGGTGTGTGATTTTTGGTTATATCAGTACACTTGCTTTATATGCCTATACTTTTTCTTCTTACGCCGTTAGTGCTGTTGATTTTGCAAACAATGAATGGGGACGAAAAATCGTTGCTGGACTGATCATTTTAAGCTTCACACTAATCAATATATGGAGCGTTAAAGGTATGGGTAAAATTGAAGACATTATGGTCTATAGCAAATTAATTATCCTAATCGTGATCTCCTTTGTGCTGATTAACAACAGCCAGACCTCCCTGCTTGAGCTTCTGCAAAACGAACAAAACACTAGCCTTCTATCAATACTTATTGTGGCATCACTGACCTTTGTCGCCTACGAAGGGTTTCAACTAGTCATCAATGCAGTGAATGAAATGGAACAGCCTGAGGTCAATATTCCAAAATCAATTTATTCTGCAATTTTTTTAGCTATTTTGATTTATGTTGTGATTTCACTTGGCGCCATTTTAGCTATCTCATTTGAAGAAATTATCGAGAACCAAGAATATGCACTCGCTGCTGGAGCAAATCACACACTCGGCCACTGGGGCACAGACCTTGTTATTATTGGTGCACTGTTAGCCACCAGTAGTGCAATTAGTGGCACCTTATTCGGTGCTTCAAGGCAAATGGCCGTCATTGCTCAAGATGGTTACTTTCCTGCCATTCTCGCCAAACGCTCTGGCCAAATACCCACTGCGTCCATTATCGGTATGTCAATAATGGCACTTTTATTAATATTAGTTGGAAGTCTACGCATTATTCTTGAGTTTGGTAGCATTACGTTTTTGCTTGTCTCTGTATTGATGGCTTATGCAAACTTTAAAATTCGGCAGCTAACAAAGGCTTCCCCGTTAATAACAATAAGCTCCATCGTCGGGCTTTTTTTAGCCACCGCACTGATCATTTATTATGAGTTTACGCATCAACCGCAGCAATTAGCTTTTATCGTAGGAATATATGCTTTGCTGACCTTAAGCGCTTGGCTTTATTCTAAAAAAAACCAACCTTAATTAAGAGCTACACGACAGCATAGAACAACCTACTTTATGCTTCGCCCAATCTGGCCTTTTTTGATTGAGGTGTTCTTTATCAGGTTGTTCATCATATGGGTGCCTTAAAACCTCTAAGAGCTCATTCACCATGCTGTGATCGCCTTTCTCTGATTTATCGATCGCCAGTTGAGCCAAATAATTACGTAATACATATTTAGGGTTAACGCTGTTCATTAAGGCCCTTCTTTGCACCGCATTTTGCGGCTCTTGTTCGCACCGTTTCACATAGCGAACTAACCACTCGGTGATCGCCTCTTTCGCCTGCAGCTCAAGCTCATCAATATAAAACGCTGGCTTTAAATGCTCTATCGCTGTTGCGACGTTAAAGTCATCAGAAGTTGTCTGAATATCTGCTAATCGTCTAAAGAAAATCGTCATATCTGTTTCATGCAAACTAAAAAATGACAGCAATTGTTTAACCAACTCACTATCAGTCTCTTCTTCAAGCTGCGAAAAACCGAGCTTTTTAGACATCATTAATAACCATTGTTGACCGTAACGCTCAGCATACTCGTTAAGCGCTTTTTCTAACGGTTCTGCCTCCTCAATCAACGGATAAATCGCATTTGCTAATTGATATAAATTCCAGTGCGCTATTTTTGCTTGTTGAGCAAAGGCATAACGATGATGTGTTGCATCGGTGGTATTAGGTGTCCAGTTAGGGTCATACGATTCAAGCCAACCATAGGGACCATAATCAATGGTTAAACCGAGTATCGACATATTGTCGGTATTCATGACCCCGTGAACAAAACCAACTCGCATCCATTCTATGACCATATCGCAAGTTAATCTGCAGACCTCTTCAAACCACTTCAGATAAATCTGCTTAGACGGCACTGAGTCTTTTTCTAGTAAGTGCGGAAAATCGGTTTCAAGCGTGTAATCAACAAACTGTTTTAATAGCTCTGTGTTTTGCTGAGCATAATATTGAAAATGCCCGAAACGCGTAAAGGATGGTGCGAGCCTACACACGACAGCCCCCGGTTCAGGCGCTGGGTTACCGTTGTACATCACATCACGCATAACATGCTCGCCAGTACTTGCTAGACTAAGTGCCCGCGTGGTTGGCACGCCAAGATGAAACATCGCTTCACTGCACAAAAACTCTCTAATCGAAGAGCGTAAAACAGCTAACCCATCTGCCGTTCTAGAGTACGGTGTTGGCCCGGCTCCTTTAAGCTGCAAAGCCCAGCGTTCACCCTTTTTATTAACAATTTCTCCTAAATTAATTGCTCTCCCATCGCCCAGTTGCCCTGCCCAATTTCCAAACTGATGGCCGCCGTAACAAGTAGCATATGGCTGCATGCCATCGAGTTGTTCATTCCCTGAAAAAGTATTGAGAAACTGTTCTGATAAGCAATCGTCTTCATCTAAGTCTAATAATGCCGCCGCTTCTAGAGAGTAAGAAACCAGCGATGGCGCCTTCATCTGTTTTGGACTAACCCATGAAAAACAAGCTCCCTGAACCTGCCGCGGGTAATTCTCGCTAACATTATCGGCAGGTAACTGGCTTACAAATTTATTACTAAAGGTTAAATTATTCATACTGCCTCCTCGGTTGGCATTAAGTCGGCAAATACAAAGCCATCACGTTCCACGACTTCACCCAGCAACACCCCAATGGAGTACTTAAACATCGGGCCAGCATACGCAAAACTATGAAACTCACCATTTTCACCGCATGGGTCAACACCAATCGGTAAGTCATCTAAAAACTGTTGGTTAAAATCACGCCCTACAAAACTGGCTGGCAACTGCTTAGGGTCAATACAAGTAATGTGCGTTTTTAAGCCAGCTGCTAACATCTGTTGAGCTAGTTGATCGGTCGGTTTCAACCAGAGTGGGAATAAAGGCTCTATCCCAGTTGGTTTTAAGTTGTCTATTCGGTATTGGCGAATATCCTCTAAAAATAAGTCGCCAAAGGCCATATGCGTGGCACCCAGCTTTTCGATGGATTCAAAAAAAGCACTCATTGCTCGGTTATATTCATTATTACTACATGGCGATGGAATGGGGATAATATATAAGGGGAGGTCTGCCGCCGCCGCTTGTTGCTTTAGCAGTTCCACACGAACTGCATGCATCGCAACACGTTGGTGTGTTTGATTGACCGTTGTTACTAAACCAAGCAGTTCAATATCCTCATCTTGCTGAAGTTGATAAAGTGTCCACGCGCTATCTTTACCACTACTCCACGATAATAAGGTTTTTTTCTTTGTCATGTTAGCGTTACACCTTCTACCGATTGTTCAAAAGAAGTAACTTTTGCTTTAATATCGTTGGGGATTGGGGCTGTTTGTTGACGTTTCATATCAAACCAAACTATCACTCCTCGGCTTGTTAGTACGGGAGTATCCTGACCTTTGTGATAAATATCGGCTAACATTGTTGCGCTTTTATTACCCATTTGACTAATGCGCGTATGAACCTCAAGTAAGGCTGGATAATGGACTTGTTTTAGATACCTACATTGCATATCCGCTAATACCCAGCCCGACTCTATACCCGCTTTAAGGGTTAAGCCCATCACCTCTTCGCAGTAAGCAACTCGACCGGATTCAACATAACGAACAAATTCAACATTATTAATATGTCCATAAACATCTGCGTCACCCCAGCGAACAGACAATGGAAAGACATGGTTAAATTCTTGTTTACTCATCAACAGCCCTTTGAACCTTATAAATTATTCATTACGTTTGTCATTATAACGACTTGGACACCGCCGCTTTAGGACAATATATTTCAATATTCTTAACGCTTAGAGCTATAGAAAACATACCCATCATTTAAGTGCCCTATTGCAAACAACCATAACAGTCGACCTATTGAACACCCCTTTCTATTTCACCGCGCTTATTTAAAACCCGCTTCACGATCTTACCAGCACCATTTTTAGGAAGTGTATCCATAAAAACGACTTTTCTTGGCACTTCATAACTGCCTAAGTGTTGACGACACCAACGACGTATATCGGCTGAGCTCGCCTCAACGCTCTCTTTTAACACGACATAAGCAACGGGGATTTCACCATGTAGTTCATCTGTTTGCCCAATTACCGCTGCTTCTAATATTCCGTCAAAGCGATACAGCACCTCTTCAATAATCCGCGGATAAACATTCATACCGTTAACAATAACCATATCTTTTTTCCGATCGAGAATACTAAAGTAACCCTCTTCGTCAACGTTACCTAAGTCACCGGTTAAGAACCAATCTTCATAAAAAGACTCTTTGGTCGCCTCTGGCAATTGCCAATAGCCCTTCATCACATTATCGCCACGAACGGCAATTTCACCAATTTCACCTACCGGCAACTCCACACCCTGTTCATTAAGAATTTTCATTTCAACATCGGGTACAGGCAGACCAACCGTGCCTATTTTTCGAATGCCGCCTACTGGATTTACACACGTTACCGGTGAACACTCTGTTGGCCCATCGCCTTCATAAATGGGCACGCCAAATTTTTGTTCAAAACGATTTAATATGTCTACCGGCATCGACGCGCCACCAGACACACATAACTTAATTGAACGAAAGCGTGCACACTTATCGTTACGAGTATTTAGCAACACGTTGTACATACTAGGCACACCAAGAAAAACGGTACTGTTAGTTTTTTCGATGATGGTAAGCAAATTATCAGGTTCAAACTTGGCAACGGGAACAAAAGCACAGCCATGGGTCAGAGGAGTCAGCATGCCCACAGTCGCTGCAAACGCATGAAACATTGGTAACACAAGAACAATCACCTCTTTACCTGCTTGCCATTTCATTGCCTGAAAGACACTAGATGTGTTGCTCACTAAATTGTGATGTGTCAGCATCGCACCTTTTGGTTTCCCCGTAGTACCGGACGTGTATAAAATAGCCGCTAAATCATTAACTGGGTCAATTTTTATATTTGGTAATGAGCCATCATTATCACAAAGTTGCTTCCAATCAGCAGATTCTTCACGATTAGCGTGGATACAAATATTAAATAACGGTGCTGATATCTCTGCAGCAATGTCATCCATATTCGCCTGAAAAGCTTCATGGTAAATAACACCTTTAACCTGTGCATTTTTCATCACATAAATGATTTCAGCCGCTTTTTGAAGTAGATTAATAGGAACCACAACAGCTCCAGCCTTAACGATACCCATATAAGCTATCGCAAACTCAATACTGTTTATGCAATACAAGGCGACTGTGTCGCCTTTTTTAATACCCCGTTTTAGCAGCCCGTGAGCAAATTTATCTGAAGCAGTTTTTAACTCTATAAAAGTACATGACGTATCATTATCAATAACCGCAACACTATTAGCATAGGTGCTTGAAGTGGTGTTAAACGCTTCTATTAAAGATATTTTATGGCTCATTTATGCTCTCTTTTATTGCCATTTAATGGCTTATATTTATTAATGAGTAAGCGGTAAGTTATTTACTCTACGATGTTAGTTATTTATCACACATATGATTAGCAGCCAACCATAACGTGACAATATACTGATAGCAACCTAGAAGCGCTAAAGCAAGCATTTCATTTTAATGGACTAAAAAAATAGTTTAAGTAGGTTTAATGATTGTCGTTAGCTTTTTGATCGAACAGCTCTGTTTAACAGCAAGTAATTACAAGATAGCTTACCGATAAGACTTAGCCGAACCAGATGATAAGAAAGCTAGATTAGCTCTGAGATAACAGGGTATTCTATTAAATGGACTTTAGTGAATAACCAGTAATCTCAACTGATGAGCAACCGTAAAATAAACACCAGCAGGCAAAGCATTTTGACTGATACCGTTATTACCACGAATAGATTAGCAATAATTGCTACTTACCACTGAGGTCGAGAACTTAGATGCTTTTATGTCTAATTCATGCCACTACGTTTAAGTAGTCGGCATAGACATTATTTAACTATTTTTAACACCGGTTTTTTAGTTTCTTTTTTTGCCGGCGATTTATCAGGATCTGGCGGCACGTCATCTTCAAAGCGTTCATCAAACATCATCCCTTTACCATTTTCTTTTGCATACGTCGCTAAAACAGCATTGATCGGGATATATAGGTTTTCAGACTGACCAGAGAACCGAGCAGAAAAAGAAATAGCCTCATTATCTAAAAACCAATTTTGTACTGCGCTCGGGTTAGTATTTAAAATAATACGCTCATCCGATACATATGCAGTCGGAACAATGACCCCCTCATAGCTTGTATCAACTAAAAGATAGGGAGTCATTCCGTTTTCAAGTATCCACTCATGTAAAGAGCGTACTAAATAAGGCTTGAGTGGCGTCATTGATAATTAAGAGGCCATTAATATATGACTTTCCATCATATCAAGCTCTTCTTTGCTCATGCTTTCTTGGAAGGTGTCACGTTTTGTGACTCGAGCAATATAGTCCTTAATGGCCTTTGCTTCTTTAGGTAATTCAATACCATATAGTGGTAGACGCCAAAGTAAAGGAGCCAGTACACCATCTACCAATGTAAACTCATCACTTAAAAAGTATTTATTTGATTCAAACAATGGAATAGAAGCGATTAAGTTTTCTCTAAGTAGTTTCTTTGCTTTTGCCGCTTTTTTCTCACCTGCGTTAACAATATCATCAAGTAGGGTATACCAGTCTTGATCAATTCTATGTATTAACAGACGAGAACGTGCACGGGATACAGGGTCAATAGGATATAACGGTGGATGCGGAAAGCGTTCATCCAAATATTCCATAATAATTCTTGAATTAAATAAGGCTAAATCCCTGTCAATTAAAATAGGTAAGGTTCCATACGGGTTCAACTCTTGTAAGTCTTCTGGAAACTCCTTGCTATCTACAAATTCAACTTCAGCTGATGCACTTTTTTCGCACAATATAAAACGAGCACGGTGACTATAGTGACACACAGGGTCTGCAAAAAGCGTCATGATGGATTTTCTATTCAGTGCATTTATCATTATTTTGTCCGTTTTATTATATGTGAAAGAGCTTTGTGTTAAATACAAAGCTCCTCAACTAGTACCGCTTATTATATTTTTAGTGAACGTCTTTCCAATATTCTTTCTTTAAGAAATAGAACACGACAATCATCAAGAAGATAAACATCAAGACTTTCCAACCAAGGCGTTGACGTTCAAGTTTTGCTGGCTCGCCCATGTAGGTCATAAAATTAACAAGGTCATTCATCGCCTTATCAAATTCTTTTTCAGTCATTCGACCAGGCTCAACGATTTCTAATCGATCTATCACTTTACGAATAGAACCATCTTCAAGCTCAACATCTTTATAGACTGCTTGCTGCATACCTTGTAAGTCTGCCAATACATGTGGCATCCCTACTTTTGGAAACAACGCATTGTCCACTCCAAACGGGCGCGATGCATCTACATAGAAGCTTTTTAGGTAGGTGTATAACCAGTCAGAGCCACGAGACCTAGCAATCAATGATAAGTCTGGTGGGTTAACACCAAACCACTTTACTGCATCTTCTGGACGCATTGAAATGGTCATACCATCAAATATTTTTTCACCCGTGAACATTAGATTAAGCTCAACTAATTCAGGCGGGATTTCTAAATCCTTCGCCATTCTTGAGTATCTAAGTTGCTTAGCTGAATGACAACTTAAACAATAGTTAACAAAATACTTAGCACCCCGTTGTAAAGACGCCTTGTTATCTAAATCTATCCTCGCCGACTCAAGTTCAATTGCCCCACCTGCAGCAAACAATTGTGATGAAAATAGTACTAATAAAGCCAAACTTAGTTTTTTCATTTCTCTTCTACCCTCTCTGGAACATATTTATCTTGGCCAAGGTTTGAATAAAATGGCATTAATAAGAAAAAAGCAAAATAAACAATCGAGAAGAGCCTAGAAGCTATGGTGCCTATTTCTGTTACAGGCTGCATTCCAAAGTAACCTAAGCCAATGAAACTAACACAAAATGCAACTATCGCCGCTTTAAATATAGGGCCTCTATAACGTATTGATTTATTCACACCCCTATCTAACCAAGGCAATAGGAATAAAACAAAAATTGCACCACCCATTGCAACAACGCCTAGGAACTTATCAGGCACCGCTCTTAAGATTGCGTAAAACGGTGTGAAGTACCATACCGGGGCAATATGCTCAGGTGTCTTCAATGGGTCCGCTGGTATAAAGTTTGCGTGCTCAAGGAAGTAGCCTCCCATCTCCGGCATATAGAAAATAATTAATGCGAAGACAAACATGAACACCGCGACACCTACTAAGTCTTTGACTGAATAGTATGGGTGGAATGGTATTCCGTCTAACGGTACACCTTTATCATCCTTGTGCTTTTTAATCTCGATACCTTCTGGGTTGTTAGAACCCACTGCATGCAATGCCACAATGTGCATAAACACCAAAATAACCAGTACTAATGGAATCGCAATCACATGAAAAGCAAAAAAGCGGTTAAGTGTTGCATCAGAAATAACATAGTCACCACGTAACCATAGTGCTAAATCTTCACCAACATAAGGAATCGCTCCAAACAAAGACACAATCACTTGTGCTCCCCAATATGACATTTGGCCCCATGGTAATAAATACCCCATAAAAGCTTCAGCCATAAGAGCGACATAAATAATCATGCCGAATACCCAGACTAATTCACGAGGTTTTTTAAATGAGCCATAAATCAAACCACGGAACATGTGTAAATACACAACGATGAAAAAAGCAGATGCGCCTGTTGAGTGCATATAGCGAATCAACCAACCCCATTCGACATCACGCATGATGTACTCAACAGAGTCAAACGCTAACTTTGCATCTGGCTTGTAGTTAATTGTTAAGAAAATACCGGTAATAAATTGATTAATTAGCACCAATATCGCTAACGAACCAAAGTAGTACATCCAGTTGAAGTTTTTAGGTGCATAATATTCTGCAAGATGCTCATTCCACACTTTGCTTAGTGGGAATCGTTCATCCACCCACCCTAACGCATTTTTTAACATGCCACTCATTATGCTTGCCCTCCTGATGAACCAATTAATATTCTGGTGTCTGTTATATATTCATGAGGCGGCACCACAAGATTTAATGGTGCAGGTACGCCCGCGTAAACTCGACCGGACAAATCAAACAACGAACCGTGACATGGGCAGAAAAACCCACCCTTCCACTGAGGACCTAAGTCTTCTGGAGCCACTTCGGGTCTATAGGTTGGAGAGCAACCCAAATGTGTACAAATACCAACTGCAATAAAAACTTCTGGCTTAATAGAGCGCGATACATTTTTACAAGACTCTGGTTGCTCAGATTCATTTGAATCTGGATCCCTTAATATATCGGTCATTTCAGCCATCTCAGCGAGTGCTTCTTGACTACGTTTCAACACCCAAACCGGTTTCCCACGCCATTCAACACGAATCAGCTGCCCGGGTTCTAACTTACCAATATCAGCCTCAACTGGAGCACCCGCCGCTTTTGCACGGTCACTTGGGTTCATTGACGCTATAAATGGAACCGCCACATAAGCCGCACCCACTCCCGTTACCGCAGTAGCTGCAGCGGTTAAAAAAAGACGCCTGCGCTTATCTACTACTTGTTCGCTCATCTAAATCTCCATAAAATCATCGTAAATTACACATGCACATTTTGCACGGCACTTATTCGCAGGATTTTAGCATATTTTATTTTTTTAGGGTCAGCTAACAAAGCCTAGAAGAGAAATTGTATCCCATATACAACTCTTTTTTGATTTACTGCTTTAGTATTGAAGCAAATTTTTCAATAAATAAATCATTTTCCGAACGTGTGCCTACTGTGACGCGAAGGCATTCCGCCGGCAAACCGGGATTACTAGCCATTTTTTTAATTAACACACCGGCTTGCTTTAATTGCTCAAAAACACGCTCCGCAGAATCGGATAACAATGAGAATAATATAAAGTTGGCATCACTCGGGAAAACTTTCACTCCAGTAAATGACGTTAAGCCGCTCAGTAACCGTTCGCGTTGTTCGCGAATAACGGCGGCTTGCTGATTTAGAGTATCAATGTGTTTAAATGCAAATGTAGCCGTTAATTGTGTAAAAACATTAATATTGTATGGCAGGCGTATTTTTTCAAGCTCGTCTGTCAGACATGGGTGGCCCACTACAAAACCAAGCCTCAACCCTGCCAAACCTAATTTAGACACTGTCCGCATCACTAATAAATTTTTAAAATCTGGCGTTTGATTCATAAACGTTTTGCATGCGAAAGGCTGATACGCCTCATCAATCACGACTATGCCATTAGCCAATTCTAAAATTTGAATTAAATCATCATCATCAAATAAGTTTGCCGTCGGGTTATTTGGGTATGATAAAAATATAACAGCCGGGTCTTCTTGTTTAATTGCAGTCTTCATAGCCGACATATTCAAGCTAAAGTCTTCGTTAAGCGGCACACCGGTGAAAGGCAAACCGAGAGAATTTGCAATGTGCTGGTACATAACAAAACTTGGTGTTGGCGCTATGACAGCACTTCGATCCTTCATCGCCATTAAAATAAGTTGTATCAGCTCATCAGAGCCATTACCAAGCACTACCCCTAATTCTGCTGGCACATCAAAGCAATCACGCAACCCAGTTATCAATTCCCTAGCTGATGGATCTGGATATCTATTAGGCTCAACATTTGAAAGTAGTTGTAACCACTCGTCTTTCATTACCTTAGGCCACGGAAATGGGTTTTCCATCGCATCCAACTTAATCAGCCCTGTTGCTTCTGGCACATGATAAGCCGCCATTTGCTGTATTTCTGGGCGAATTAAGTCTTCAACTATTTTGTTTGTTTTTGACATCTTACTAGCCGTTTATTTTACGGTATTCTGCAGATTTTGCATGGGCTGTTAAAGCCTCACCGCGCGCCAAAATAGACGCTGTATCAGAGAGTGCTGAGGCCCCAGTTTTACTGCAATTAATCATGCTAGTGCGCTTTTGAAAATCATAAACGCCCAGTGGTGATGAGAATCTCGCTGTGCCAGATGTCGGTAAGACATGGTTAGGTCCAGCGCAATAATCGCCCAGTGCTTCCGGCGTGTATCTACCTATAAATATTGCACCCGCGTGTTCAATCTCTTCAGCCCACTGCTCAGCATTATCTACTGATAACTCAAGATGCTCTGGCGCTATTTTATTAGCAATGCTTATCGCTTGTTCTTTTGTTTCTGCATAAATAAACCCACCCCTACCTTCTAATGAGGCTTTTATGACCTGTGAACGCTCAAGCGTAGGAAGTAATTTTTTTATGCTCGCCTTAACCTCTTCAATGAACCCTTCATCTAGTGAAACGAGTATCGACTGCGCTTTTTCGTCATGTTCTGCTTGCGAAAAAAGATCCATCGCTATCCAATCTGGATTGGTTTTTCCATCACAAACAATAAGAATTTCAGACGGACCAGCAATCATGTCTATACCTACTTGACCGAAAACCATCTTTTTTGCTGTCGCGACAAAAATATTACCCGGCCCAACAATCTTATCAACTCTCGGCACGGTTTCTGTTCCATAAGCAAGCGCTGCCACGGCTTGCGCCCCACCCACTTTAATCACCTTATCTACGCCCGCAAGCCAGGCAGCCGCAAGAACTAATGCGTTTAGTTCGCCCTTAGGAGTCGGGGTAACCATTACAATCTGTGATACCCCCGCTACTTTCGCAGGAATAATATTCATCAACACTGAAGATGGGTATGCCGCTTTACCGCCCGGCACATATACACCAACACGTTCAAGTGGGGTAACTTTCTGACCGAGCGTATTACCCATCTCATCGACAAAATCCCATGATTGTGCTTTTTGCTGTTCGGCATAGTGACGAATCCTATCAGCGGCGACTTTAAGTGCCTTTGAGTGCTCATCCGGTAATTGATCCCAAGCACTAGCGAGCTGCTCTTGTTCAACAACAAGGTTATCGGCGCTGGCTTCCCATTGATCAAACTCTTGAGTATATGACAATAGCGCCGCATCACCATGCTGGCGGACAGCCTGTATTATTTCACTGACGGTTTGATTAACCGAGCTATCTTCTACATCATCCCAAGCCAACAAATCAGCAAGTGATTGATCAAAATCAGTACTCGATGCGTTCAACGTTTGTATATTCATTTATTAACGCCTGTTATCAACAGCCACTTCTAATGTCTTAATCAGCGTCTTAATTTGTTGATACTTCATTTTCATTGAGGCTTTATTAATGACCAGCCTAGAGCTAATGTCCATAATAAAGTCTAGTGGCTCCATACCATTAGCTTTTAATGTATTACCAGTATCGACTAAATCCACAATACAATCGGCCAAGCCTACAATAGGTGCCAACTCCATAGAGCCATATAACTTAATAATTTCTACTTGTTGGCCTTTTTTAGCAAAATATTGTTCCGTTAACGACACGTATTTAGACGCTACTCGAATTTTACCGGTTGGTAGTTTTTTACCCGTTACAATCGCCGTCATTAAACGACATTTTGCAATATTTAAGTCTAACGGCTCATAAAGGTTATCGCTACCATGTTCAACCAGCGTATCCTTACCCGTCACGCCGACATCTGCTGCGCCATACTCTACGAAGGTTGGCACATCAGTGGCCCTTATGATGACTAAATTAACCTTACCACAAACACTTGGCACAATCAGTTTCCGTGTTTTAGATAAATCCTCAGATGGCTCGATGCCCGCCTCAGCCAACAACGGGAGCGTATCTTTTAAAATCCGGCCTTTTGAAATTGCTATTGTTAACATTGAACTAGCTAGGTACTCGGCGTATTTGACCGCCTAATAAAGCGGTTTTTTCTTCAATACATTCATAACCACGGTCGATATGGTAAATCCGCTCAATAATTGTTTCGCCTTTAGAGACTAAACCAGCAATAACCAGACTTGCAGATGCTCTTAAATCTGTTGCCATCACTGTTGCGCCTTCCAGCATTTCTTTACCGACACAAATAGCTGTATTACCTTCTAATTTAATATCAGCACCTAAACGCTGTAACTCATGAACATGCATAAAGCGATTTTCAAAAATCGTTTCTGTAATAACCGATGTCCCTTCAGCCAGCGTATTAAGCACCATAAATTGTGCTTGCATATCAGTTGGAAAACCTGGGTATGGCGCTGTTTTAAAAGACACGGCTTTAGCACGTTGGCCCTTCATATCCAACTCAATCCAATCGTCGCCTATGGTCAATTCTGCACCGGCTTCTTGCAATTTTGACAACACCATATCTAAGGTACCAGGGTCAACGTCTTTGATTTTAATCTTCCCCCCGGTTGTTGCAGCCGCCACCAAATAGGTGCCCGCTTCAATCCTATCTGGAAGAATGTCATACACTAAATTTTTAGTTGCTAGCGATTCAACACCTTCGATGGTCAAGGTGTCTGTTCCAATACCTGATATTTTTGCACCTAATTTATTTAGAAAGTTAGCTAAATCACTCACTTCAGGTTCACGTGCAGCATTTTCTATAATGGTTGTTCCTTCTGCTAACGTCGCAGCCATCATCAAGTTTTCAGTCCCTGTCACTGTCACCATATCTAACACAAGCCTTGCACCTTTAAGCCGATCGCATGACGCATGAATATACCCATTCTCAACTCGAATATCAGCGCCCATTGCCTCCAAGCCCTTTAAGTGAATATTCACCGGTCGTGAACCAATTGCGCAACCACCTGGCAAGGAAACTTCTGCTTTACCAAAACGTGCTAATAATGGGCCTAAAACAATAATTGATGCCCGCATTGTTTTTACCAGTTCATAAGGTGCTTTAAAGGTGGAGATCGTAGATGAATCTACTTCAATTCTTACTTTTTCATCGACCGATAAGGTAACACCCATCTGTCCTAGCAGACTCATTGTGGTTGTAATATCATGCAGATGAGGAACATTCCCAATAATAACTGGGTTTTCGGCAAGCAACGCACCTGCCAAAATTGGCAAGGCCGCATTTTTTGCACCTGAAATACGTATTTCTCCTGAGAGCGGCCCACTGCCTTGAATAATCAACTTATCCATTTTCTACCTACCTATTATATTTACTAACGCCACTAAACGATTGGCAGAATTCCATCAAGACCACTAACTCGGGCGATTTCTAACATTTGCTCAGGTATTTCTTGAAAACAAATACCCTGACCAGACCTCTGCGCCATGGCCATCCACTCAACCAATAAAGCCAAGCCTGCGCTGTCTGTTTTTTCAACTGAGTTTAAGTTAAACGCTAGGTCAGCCTGACCGGCAAAAAACGGCTCAGACGCTAATAACAACGCCGCAACATGATCAAACCCTAAGGTACCTGACACACATATTACACCTTCATCATTTTGCTCTAGTCTTGCATTACTCATTGATAAATCCAGCCTGCTGTAAAACTTATTATTCTTCGGAGCTACTGCTAAACAAAAATTGACCAATAATCTGTTCAAGCACTAACGCTGATTGCGTCATCTCAAGTTGACTGCCGTGAACAAGTACTTCTTCTTCACCGCCAGGCTCAAGCCCAACAAACTGCTCCCCCAACAAGCCTGCTGTTAAAATACTCGCATTACTGTCAGAAGGTAATTGGTTGTACTTTGCATCGATCTTCATCGTGACAACAGCCTCAAATGAGTCTGGGTCAAAATCAATCGCCTTTACTCGGCCTATGTTGACGCCAGCCATTGATACTGGCGCACGCACTTTTAGGCTACCAATATTTTCAAAGTTAGCAATAACATCGTAACCTTCGTCACTATTTGCATTGCTTAAATTGCTCACTTCCATAGACAAGAAAAACATCGCAACAAAGCCAATGGCTACAAAAAAACCTACTAAAATCTCAATCGATCTTGATATGTGCATACCTAGATATCTCCAAACATCAATGCAGTTAAAATAAAATCTAACAATAAAATAGCAAATGCAGAGTGAACAACCGTTCTCGTTGTTGCTCTCCCCACTCCTTCAGAAGTAGGCACCGCATCATAACCTTCAAAAATAGCAATCCATGTGACTACCCAACCAAACACTACACTTTTAATTAAGCCATTAATAATGTCTTCGTTGAAATCAATCTTAGCCTGCATTTGAGACCAAAAACCACCTTCGTCAATGCCAAGCAAGCCAACGCCGATAAAGTATCCACCTAAAACACCAACCGCACTAAACAATGTCGCTAAAATAGGCATTGAAAGCAAACCTGCCAAGAAACGTGGCGCCATAACTCTTTTGACTGGGTCAACAGCCATCATCTCCATTCCAGACAATTGCTCAGTGGCTTTCATTAAACCAATTTCTGCGGTTAGTGCTGACCCCGCACGACCAGCAAATAACAATGCCGTTACCACTGGGCCTAACTCTCTAACCAGTGACGCGGCAACCATGACGCCCAGCATGCCTTCTGCGCCAAAGTCTGACAGCGTATAAAACCCTTGTAATGCCAGCACCATACCGACAAAAACTCCTGAAATAATAATCAAGGAAAAACTCAGCACACCAACCGAATACATCTGTGCAATTAACAATCGCGGCCTCATCAAAACACTTGGGATGCTCAGCAAAATGTTAACAAAAAAAACAGATCCTCGACCCAAACGCTCAAGCATACTCAATGATGCAGCCCCTAAGCGTTGCAAATAATCTAGCATGCTAAAGTCACCTTTATTCTCACGTCTCTATTCCCATTAAGTCTTTTGCATACTCTTTGGCTGCATAATGAAAAGGAACAGGCCCATCAGCCATTCCCTGCATAAACTGTTGCGTCCATTCAGAGTCTGATTGTGCTAATTGCTCCGGCGAGCCGTGCTCAACCACTTTGCCCTTTGATACCAGATAAACATAGTCTGCAATGGCACAGGTTTCTTTCACATCATGTGACACCACAATACTCGATAGGCCTAATGCATTATTCAACAAGCGAATTAACTGCACCAACACACCCATCGAAATGGGGTCTTGTCCAGTAAATGGCTCATCGTACATAATCATCATTGGGTCTAGTGCAATAGCTCGAGCCAATGCAACACGTCGCGCCATACCACCGGACAACTCGGCCGGCATCATATCCCTTGCGCCGCGCAAACCAACCGCATTTAACTTCATTAATACTAAATGGCGAATTAACGACTCGGGAAGCTGAGTGTGTTCACGTAGCGGAAACGCCACATTGTCAAACACCGAAATATCCGTTAGCAATGCACCACTTTGAAACAGCATTCCCATTTTTTTACGCAGTTGATAAAGGTGCTTATGTTTTAGCTGATGAACATTCTGCCCATCTACTTCAATAGAACCAGATGAAGGTTTCAACTGACCACCAATTAACTTCAACAAGGTAGTCTTTCCTGTCCCACTAGGCCCCATAATGGCCGTGACTTTTCCACGCTGAATATCCATATCTACGCCATCAAAGATAAGCTTTGATCCGCGAGAAAAATGGACATCTCTAACTTTTATTAATGAAGTCGTTTCCGTCAATGACGTTTCCCTAGTTTCTTTCAACACTATTATCAGCGTTATTGAAGATAAAATAAATCAGGCATTGTCCCTACCTTATCAATGCACGTCAATCCGAACTTTCACTATTTATGGCGCAATCTTTTAAAACCCAATTGTTTTTTTCGCTTAAACTATCCACTTTTTATGCGACAATAAATTTCGCGTTAACTTAACCTATTCTCCTTACCTTAATCTTATGCTTGTATTTTCTGTTGCGCTGCTTGCAGGCTTTTTCTTTTTAATTTTTTCAGCTGATTATTTTGTTAAGGGCACTTCCGCTATTGCGCGAAATATTGGAATATCGCCGTTAATTATTGGTCTCACCATCATTGGCTTGGGCACTTCGGCCCCTGAAATGTTGGTTGCTGGAATAGCCTCTGTTCAAGGCAACACTGGTCTTGCAACAGGCAATGCCGTTGGCTCAAATATCGCTAATATTGGTCTAGTACTCGGTGTTACCGCGTTAATCAGCCCCATTTTGATAAAGTCATCTTTACTTAAACGCGAACTACCTATTTTATTGGTCATCTCTATAATCAGTTACCTTTTACTCGTTGATGGCCACCTATCAAGATTTGACGGACTTATTTTAATTGCTGGGCTCATTGCTTTCCTTTACTGGTTATTACGCAGCGCTCAACAGAACAAGCAGCAAAAAAAAGACATCTTAGCAGCCGAATTTGATGACGAAATCCCAAGCGACCTAAGTACAAAGACTGCCTCTTTTTATGTCATCATCGGCCTTACTATCCTCATTATTAGTTCAAAACTACTAGTTTGGGCAGCCGTCAATATTGCCATCCTCTTTGGTGTTAGTGATTTAGTCATTGGATTAACCATTATCGCCATAGGAACTAGCTTGCCAGAATTAGCAGCTTCTATTATGAGCGTTATTAAAAAAGAGCCTGATCTTGCTGTAGGAAACATTATTGGGTCGAATGCCTTCAACTTATTAGCTGTCTTATGTTTGCCTGGGCTTCTTCACCCTGGCAATGTAGATCCACAGCTCGTTTCACGCGACCTCCCCATTATGCTTGGCTTTACTTTATGCCTATTCATTTTTTCATATAGTTTTAATGGCCAACCTAAGATCAACCGTTTTAAAGGTGGGGTTTTTATGCTATTTTTTGTCGCCTACCTTAGCAAGGTATACTTAGATACTCTTGGAATTTAGCACAACTGAACACCGACCTAATGCCTGATAACCATCATCGAACTCAACTTAAGCAACTAGGCTTGGCCGTTGTACAAACCGAAGCAGACGCTATTGCTAATCTCGCCGGACACATTGACGAACATTTTATCGATGCGTGTGAACTGATGCTTAAATGTGACGGCAAAGTTGTCGTCATCGGTATGGGAAAATCAGGCCATATTGGTAATAAAATTGCTGCCACGCTAGCCAGCACCGGAACACCTGCTTTTTTCATTCACCCAGGGGAAGCCAGCCATGGCGATCTTGGCATGATCACTAAAAACGATGTCGCTTTAGCGCTTTCAAATTCAGGCGAAACCGGAGAAGTGCTCACCATTTTACCCATTCTTAAACGTTTAGGCATTCCACTCATTTCTATCACAGGCAATCCAAGTTCAACCTTAGCAAGCCTTTCTGACGCACCCATTAATGCCAGTGTTGCTAAAGAAGCTTGCCCATTGGGCCTTGCGCCTACCTCCAGCACCACAGCTGCGTTGGTTATGGGCGACGCCTTGGCCATTGCGTTACTTGAGGCACGCGGCTTTACCGAAGCGGACTTCGCTCTTTCACACCCAGGCGGCAGCCTAGGAAGGCGTCTATTACTTCATGTTAGTGACATTATGCATCAGGGTGATGATATTCCAATCACTGAAGAAACAGCGCCGGTAAGCGCCGCCTTGCTTGAAATGACAGAAAAAAAATTAGGAATGACGGCTATTACAAACCAACAAGGTGATTTAACCGGTATTTTCACCGATGGCGATTTACGACGCATGCTTGAAAATAATATTGACATCCACGGCACTGAAATCAAACAAGTGATGACCCGTGGAGGCGCGACTATTAGCTCAACACAACTGGCCGTCGAGGCCTTACAACTGATGCAAGATAAAAAAATTAACGCATTATTGGTCACCGATAACAACCAACTGGTTGGTGCTCTTAATATGCACGATATGCTAAAAGCAGGGCTATCATGATTGAGCTAACTGATGATTTTCAGCAACGGGCACAAGATATCCGATGCGTTATTTTTGATGTCGATGGGGTGTTAACAGACGGAAAATTGTTTTTTGACCTAAAAGGCAATGAGTACAAATCTTTTCATGCACAAGATGGACAAGGCTTAAAACTACTCCAGCAAAATGGTATCGATGTTGCCGTTATTTCTGGCCGCTCATCCCCCCTTGTCGAGCAAAGAATGAAAAACCTTGGCGTGACAAATATTTACCAAGGCCAAGAAAACAAAACCGCCGCGTTTAACCATTTACTAAAAAAACTTAACATTACCCCAAATCAAGTGGCGCACGTTGGTGACGACTTACCCGACTTAGCGCTAATGACACGAACTCGCTTAGCCATTGCCGTTAAAGACGCAAACCCATCTATACTTGGATACTGCCAAGGCCAAACAGAACGACTCGGGGGACACGGTGCCGCTCGAGAAGTCTGTGATACTATTTTAAGCATTCAAGACAAACTCACGCCTTCTGTGCAACTGTTCTGTGACACCTAACACCCTAATGAAACCTCTTAAAATCCTTGCCTTGGCTCTATTTGCCGCTGGCACTTGGTGGATTGCCTTCACACAAGAGCCAGAAGCGCCTGTACAAACGGCAAAACCAGGCCATAAAATTGATTATTTTTTAAAGCATTTTGAAGCCCTCAGCATGACCTTATCGGGCGAACCAAAACAACGAATAAAAGCAGAATACATGCAACATTTTGTTGATGACGACAGCACCGAGCTTACTCGCCCTATCATGACCATGTATTCATCAGACAAACCTGATTTACACATTAATTCGGAGACTGGTTATTTATCTTCAGACGGTGAACTTGTTTTACTCAATGGTGCCGTAAACATCAGACGAGAGGCATTAAAAAATATTGCGCCACTTGAAATCGACACGCATAATCTACGCATTCAATTGCCCAACGATTTTGCAGAAACCGATGAGTTTGTGAAAATAAAATCTGGCACTAACGCCATTGAAGGCATGGGCTTACGTGCCCACTTTCGAGAACCCATTAATATTAAAATACTAGAACAAGTTCGAGGCCGCCATGAAATCAACTAAACAAACGCTTCTTTTTTTAACACTGACATTAATCTCAGTGACAACACCCTTGTGGGCGCTCAGTACAGATAAACAAAAACCGGTAGAGGTTGAGGCCGATAACTTTAATTTAGATGACGCGAAAAAAATTACCGTCTATTCTGGTAACGTTATTATCACCCAAGGCAGCATGGAAATTATAGCTGATAAAGTCACCATTCATGGCGTTCGCGGTACCACCGATAAAGTTATTGCCATTGGAAACCCAGTTAAATTCAAACAACAACCTGATGGTAACCAAGGACTTATTCGAGGTGAAGCTAATCGGTTTAACTACTTGGTAACCAAAGACACTTTGGTGCTATTAGACGATGCCACTTTATGGCAAAACGGTAACACCTTCGCCAGCGATCGAATTGAATACGACAGCAAGCGCTCTATCGTCAAAGCAGGTGATAAAAAAGCAGGCTCTAAACGTGTAAAAGTAACCTTAGAGCCTGCAAAAAAATAATGAGCACCTTAAAAACACATAATATCTGCAAACAATTCAATAATAGAAAAGTTGTTGATAACGTTAGTATTAACGTAAAAAGTGGTGAAGTTGTTGGTTTATTAGGCCCAAATGGTGCAGGCAAAACAACCTCTTTTTACATAACCGTTGGCCTCATTAAACCTGACAGTGGCGATGTCTTTCTTGATGACGAAAACATTACTCAAAGCCCTATGCATGTTCGCGCACGTCAGGGTCTTGGCTATTTACCACAAGAAGCCTCTATTTTTAGAAAATTAAGCGTAGAAGACAATATTCGCGCCGTTCTACAAACACGAAAAACACTCTCACCCGGCCAGCAAGAACTGGTTCTTGATGAGTTATTAAATGAGTTTGCAATCGATCAATTACGTACTCAAAATGCCTTAGCACTTTCTGGCGGTGAAAGACGCCGATTAGAAATAGCCCGTGCGTTAGCCACTGAACCTCGTTTTGTATTGTTAGATGAGCCTTTTGCCGGCGTTGACCCCATCTCTGTTATTGATATTCAAAAAATCATCCATCACTTAACCGAACGAGATATCGGTGTCCTCATTACCGACCATAATGTTAGGGAAACCCTAGGTACTTGTGATCGTGCATACATCCTAAATAATGGTCGTGTTATCACCGAAGGATCAGCTGAAGATATCTTAGAACACCGCGAGGTACGGGACGTTTATCTAGGGCATGAATTTCGCATGTAATTTCCAATTAAAAGTCATTCTTTTTGTTGAAATATGGGCTAAACTTACAACATGAGATGTCAGCAAGTTTTTAATTCTTTTGTACAACAGGCGGTATAAATGAAGCAGTCATTACAGCTTCGAATAGGTCAGCATTTAACAATGACCCCTCAATTGCAACAGGCTATTCGCTTGCTGCAATTATCGACAGTAGAGCTTCAACAAGAAATCCAAACCGTCCTAGATGGCAATATGATGTTGGAAGTTCCGGACGAAGAGCTTCCTGCTAATCAAGATGCTATAGACAAGAAAAATCTCCCCGCCGATGAAAAAACCAGCGAAGGTTCACAGGACCTTCTACCTGACGAGTTAGCCGTCGACACTTCATGGGATGACATTTACGACCTAACCCCCTCACCCGGACTTAATCAAGCTTCAGACAGTATCGCCCCTGACCCTGGTAGTATCAATTCTGCTAAGCAGACTTTACATGATCACCTGACGTGGCAGATGGAGTTAACCAATTTCTCAGATACTGACCGCGTCATAGCCACCACCATTATCGACAGTATCAACGACAACGGTTATCTAAATTCAAGCCCTGAGCTTATTCACCAATACCTGTCAGAGCAACTAGACAATTTAGATCTAGATGAAGTTATTGCTGTTTTACATAAAGTGCAGTCATTCGACCCCATAGGTGTTGGAGCACTTGATTTACAAGATTGCTTGCTCATTCAATTAAAGCAATTGCCAGAAAATACGCCGTTTTTGTCACTTGCTATCGAACTGGTCAGCAACTGTATGCCAGCACTTGGCTCTCAAGATAGTACAAAACTTAAACGCCAGATGGGCGTTGATGACGATACATTAGGGCAGATTATTGCTCTTATTCAGCAGCTCGATCCACGACCAGGGTCAGGTGTTGAAGAAACCAGTACCGAATACGTCACACCTGATGTTTATGTTAACAAAGTAAAAGGTCGCTGGCAGGTTTCTATCAATGGAGAGATCGCGACAAATATTCGTATTAATCCTTATTACCAAACGCTGATTAAACACGGCGATAAAAGCACCGACACTCAGGCCATGAAAAACCACTTGCAAGAAGCGCGTTGGTTTTTAAAAAGCCTACAAAGCAGAAATGAAACGTTGATGTTAGTCGCACAAGAAATTGTTAACCGGCAGCATGAATTCCTTGAGCATGGCGCTATCGCCATGAAGCCGATGGTATTACGTGACATCGCTGAAACCGTTGAAATGCATGAATCAACCATTTCACGCGTTACGACAAACAAATACATGCATACACCCAACGGTATTTTTGAACTCAAGCATTTCTTTTCAAGCCATGTTTCAACTGACACAGGTGGAGAGTGTTCCGCTACTGCGATTCGAGCCTTTATTAAAGAACTTGTTAGTAACGAAAACCCTAAAAAGCCTCTTAGCGACAATAAAATTGCCGTTATACTGGGAGAAAAAGGCATTAACGTTGCGAGAAGAACGATCGCCAAATACCGCGAATCCATCTCAATACCCCCTTCTAGTCAAAGGAAGCGAATTCTTTGATTTTTTACCACCAAAACAGGAGAGTTATATGCAATTAGATCTATCTGGACACCACGTTGAAATTACCGATGCAATTAGAGAATATACAAATACAAAATTTGGTAAAATTAAACGTCATTTTGATAAAGTTATCGATGTACATGTTGTTTTATCCGTTGAAAAACTTGAACAAAAAGCAGAAGCGACTATTCAGCTAAACGGCTCAAAAATTTTTGCTGAAGATACGCAAGAAAACATGTATGCAGCCATCGACAACTTGGTTGACAAGTTAGATAGACAAGTTATAAAACACAAAGAAAAGACTAACGCTCACCGCTAATTAATTAAGGCCGACTTCACCGTCGGCCTTTTTACTGACTTATTATGAAATTTATTATCGTTAGTGGTTTATCCGGATCAGGAAAAAGCGTCACTTTAGATACCTTGGAAGACGCCGGTTTTTACTGCACGGATAATTTACCTGTTGCCTTATTATCAGATTTTGCAACATTGCTGACAGATTCAAAAAAACCTCTCTTTAGCAAAGCCGCTGTTGGCATCGATGCACGTAATGACCCGTCGTCCTTGGAGCAGTTCAGCGGTTTTATTGAACAACTAAAAAGCAATAATATCGATTATGACATTATCTTTCTTAGAGCCAGTAAAGGCAGTTTAATTAAGCGTTTTAGTGAAACTCGACGAAAACACCCCTTATCTGACAGCAATACCTCGTTAGATGAGGCGCTAGACTTAGAACTTAACCGACTTAGCTTAATCTCAAGTCATGCAAGCATCCAAATTGATACAACGCACAGCAATGTGCATGAGTTACGCGGAATCATTCGTGAACGTGTAAGCTTTGATAACAGCACAGGTTTGTCGCTTCAAGTCATGTCCTTTGGGTACAAACACGGTGCACCCAATGACGTCGACTTTGTATTTGATGCTCGATGCCTCCCTAACCCATATTGGGAACCAAGTTTGCGTGAATTCACCGGGTTAGACAAACCTGTTATCGAGTTTCTAGATGATAAACAACTCGTTCAAGATTTTCTTCAAGATACCGCTAAATTCCTGACTCGCTGGGTGCCAGAGTTTATCAATACAAACCGTAATTATTTATCCATTGCTGTAGGCTGTACCGGTGGACAACACCGCTCTGTTTACCTCACAGAAAAGTTAGCAAAATACCTTACTTCTCAAGCACTTAACGTAATCACTCGACACCGCGAATTAACCTAAGTCTATTCGGCCTTGACAGTTCGCATAAATAACAAAGCAGTCAACAAATGATTACGCTAGAATATTAGGTGTTTACAGTACCTGATTTTTATTATTGATATGTCAGCTTCTCCACAACATGAGAACACCCATGAGCACCTACGTTTACTCGCCGGTAACCTCGACAGCGGTGCTTTATCAAAAATTGAAGCCCAACTAAACGAACTTCATCCTGCTGAAATAGCTAACCTTCTCGAATCACTACCACTACAAAACCGACGTATTGTCTGGGAGCTTACCAACCCTGAACTAGCCGGTGACATTTTAGTTGAAGTAAATGATGAAGTACGCCTAGGGCTTATCGAACATACCGATGAAGACGACTTAGTTGCAGCTGTCGGCTCACTAGATACTGATGATCTGGCTGATATTTTTGAAGACCTTCCGAAGGTTGTTTTGCATCAGGTTGTCCGTGCCATGTCAAACCAAGACCGACGACGACTACAGTCTGTCATGTCTTATGATGAGGATAGCGCGGGGGGGTTAATGAACCCTGACATGGTCACTATTCGCCCAAATGTGGATCTTGGTGTGGTTTTAAGGTACCTAAGACAACGCAGTGAATTACCGGCGAATACTGACAAATTATTTGTTGTCGATAGAGATGATCGTTATTTAGGTATTTTGAACATCTCAGATTTGCTGACAACCAATTCTAAAGAGTCGGTGAGCAACACCATGATCACTGACCAAAAAGCCTTACTGCCTACCTTATCTGCTAATGAGGTGGCCCTATTCTTCGAAGATTACAACCTCGTTTCAGCGCCTGTTGTTGATGAGGACAATCGATTACTTGGGCGCATTACCGTTGATGATGTTGTTGATGTTATTCGTGATGAAGCCGATCGCTCCTTGTTAAGCTTAGCCGGTCTAGATGAAGATGATGACATGTTTGCACCTGTCACAAGGAGCGCTAAACGTCGTGCAGTTTGGCTAGGAATTAATTTATTCACCGCTTTTCTAGCTGCTTGGGTTATCGGTATATTTGCAGCAACCATTGAACAGGTCGTTGCCCTTGCGGTTCTTATGCCAATTGTTGCCAGTATGGGTGGAATTGCCGGTAGCCAAACATTAATGCTGGTAATACGAGGCATTGCACTGAATCAAATTGGCACTACCAATGCTCGTTGGCTATTATGGAAAGAATTAGCCGTCGGCAGTTTAAATGGTATTCTATGGGCTTGCGTTGTCGCCGCAATAACTGGGTTTTGGTTTCAAAGCCAATCTCTGGGCCTTTTGATTGGTGTTGCTTTGGTTATTAACTTAATCGTTGCTGCACTGGCCGGCGCCACCATTCCGTTAACGTTAAAGAAAATGAATATAGACCCAGCTATTGCTGGGGGCGTTATTCTAACGACGGTCACTGACGTTATCGGCTTCTTTTCTTTCTTGGGCCTCGCAACCGTTTTTCTAATTTAAATCAGTCCAAACGCTGACTTACGAACCAGCAATGGTCATTTCACTAACTAAAATAGACCCTGTCCGCGTATTCCCTCTAAGGTCTACATCATTACCCACAGCAACAATAGATTGATAAATATCTTTTAAATTACCCGCTATCGTCACCTCTTCTACTGGGAACTGGATGACCCCATTTTCAACCCAAAAACCTGCGGCTCCTCTGGAGTAGTCACCGGTCATTGTATTCACTCCCTGACCTATCAATTCAGTCACTAGCAAGCCTGTATTCATTTCTTTAAGCATGCCATTAAAATCCAGCTCACCGGACTTAACGGTCAAATTATGTACGCCACCAGCATTAGCCGTGGTTTTCATCCCAAGCTTACGCGCTGAGTAACTACTTAAAACATAACCTTCGACTACGCCTGCTTTAACAATGTTCCTTGCCGATGTGGCCACACCTTCAGAATCATACGTTGCACTACCCATTGCTTGAGCTAACAAAGGCTGTTCATAAATATCAATAAATGAAGGAAAAACTTGCTGACCTAAACTGTCCAAAAGAAATGATGATTTGCGATATAAATTTCCACCTCTAATGGCTGATATAAAATGGCCGATCAGGCCACCGCTGACTTCAGCAGCAAACATAATAGGGCTTTTTCTAGTGCTAATGGCTTTAGCTCCAAGACGGTTTATGGTTCTTTTAGACGCCATTTCACCTACTTTTTTAGCATCATCCATTGCACTAGCCTGACGAGCAACGGTGTACCAATAATCGCGCTGCATAGTTCCATCACGTTCACCAATAACTGAGCAGCTCATGCTATGGCGACTAGCCGGATAACCATGATTAAACCCAAGGCTATTGGCTAGCACTCGGGTGCCCTCAAATGTTTGAATACTGGCACCCTCTGAGTTGCTAATGTCTTTATCATAAAAACGTGCGGCATCTTCACACCTTACCGCCATTTCAATGGCTTCATCCGCACTAATAGTCCATGGGTGATATAACGATAAGTCAGGAAAAGTTGTTGCCAAATACTGCTGTTCTGGCAGCCCAGAAAATGGATCTTCTTCAGCATACTTCGCAATTGCACACGCTGCAGACACCATTTCTTTAATTGCCGCAGAATCCAATTTTGTGGAACTAGCAGAGCCCTTCTTATGGCCCTTATAAACGGTAATACCAATACCCTGATCACGATGATGCTCTATCGTTTCAACTTCCCCCAAGCGTGCATTCACAGAAAGGCCTTGCCCAACACTAATAGCCGTTTCTACTTGGTCTGCACCCTGTTTTTTTGCTTCTAATAAAATATCGGCTGCAATATTTTTCAATTGCTCCGTTTTTTGTTCACTGTTAGTTGATGTATCCACTGACTTAGGCATGCGTCCCTCCTACTGTCAAGCCATCAATTTTTAGTGTTGGCTGGCCGACTCCAACCGGAACACTTTGACCTTCTTTACCGCAGGTTCCAACCCCTTGATCTAATTTGAGATCATTCCCCACCATGCTGACTTTGTTCAAGACATCTGGGCCATTACCAATTAACGTTGCGCCTTTGACAGGTTGGGTTATTTTTCCGTTTTCAATTAAGTAGGCTTCGCTGGCTGAAAACACAAACTTACCCGAGGTAATATCCACCTGCCCCCCTGCAAAATTGACTGCATACAAGCCATTTTTTACCGATGACACTATCTCAGCTGGCTCACTTTTACCCGGCAACATATAAGTATTTGTCATTCTAGGCATTGGTAAATGTGCATATGACTCACGTCGGCCGTTTCCAGTTGCTGCATGCCCCATCAGGCGCGCATTCATTTTATCGTGCATATAGCCCTTCAATACACCATTTTCAATTAATGTTGTACACGCCGTCTTAGTACCTTCATCATCCACCGACAGTGAACCACGCCGACCTTCCAACGTTCCATCATCCACCACAGTGCATAATGGCGAGGCCACCTTTTCACCAATGCGTCCACTAAACGCTGAGCTGCCTTTGCGGTTAAAATCGCCCTCTAATCCATGGCCTATTGCTTCGTGTAGGAGAATCCCCGGCCAACCAGGCCCTAATACGACTGTCATGGTACCTGCTGGAGCCTCAACTGCTTCTAAGTTAACCTGCGCTAAACGCACAGCCTCTCTTGCATAACTCATTGCTCGATCTTCTTCTAAGAAGTATTCATAACCTTGTCGCGCGCCACCACCCGAACCACCTTGTTCACGTCGCCCATTTTCTTCTATGATAACCGACACATTCATTCTTACTAAGGGTCGGATATCGCTGCTTAGACTGCCGTCATCCGTTGCCACCAGTACAACTTCGTAAACACCCACCAAACTAATAACGACTTGTTCAATACGTGCATCCAATTGACGTGTTTGCTGATCAATACGTTTTAATAAAGCCACTTTCTCTTCACGAGTCATGGTATTTAATGGGTCAATGGGTGCATACAAGCTAGGCATATCATTGAACATAGTAGCCTTTAAAATACCCGAACGTCCCCCACTCGCTATTGCTTTGACGCTGTTCGCGGCGGCTAACATATTCGGCAGTGTTAGTTCCTCACTGTAGGCAAAACCTGTTTTTTCCCCGCTCACCGCTCGAAGACCAACGCCTTGTTCTATATTGTAATTGCCATCCTTCACGATACCATCTTCAAGAACCCACGACTCACTGCGTGACGATTGAAAGTAAATATCTGCCTGATCAATGTTAGTCGACAGTAATGACCCCATCACATTGTCTATATCGTTAATTGATAAACCGACAGGTTTAAGAATCAAACTTTCTGCTTGTTGAATTAAATCGCTCATAATGTCTCGTTATTAAAGTCGTCTATGCTGAATCGCCGGTAGACTTGTTCTGACCTTGTTTAGTTCTGATTTTTTGAATGTCGCTAGGGCAATACCATTGTCGATGTCTAAGCTCGATAGCACATCACCCCAAGGACCGACAATCATACTATGTCCGAAGGTTGAACGGCCATTATTATGCTGACCACCTTGGTTAGCCGCAATCATATAACACGAATTCTCAACGGCCCTAGCCCTACATAATAATGACCAATGTGCTTGACCTGTGAGTTCAGTAAAAGCCGACGGTACGACCATAAACTCCGCCCCTTGGCGTAACAGTTCACGGTAAAGTTCGGGAAAGCGTAAATCATAACAAATAGACAACCCCATCTTACCAAACGGCGTATTAACTACCACTGGGGAATCACCTGCTAAAAAGGTCTCTGATTCACGATAACGCTTCTTGCCATCCGCTATGTCTACATCAAATAGGTGCATTTTATGATAATACGCCTGTCGCTCACCCTTAGCGTTATAGACCAAACACGTCGCATATACTTTGTCTTGTACCGGCGAGCTTATCGGTAAAGAACCCGCCACTATCCAACACGCCGTCTTTTTTGAGAGTTCACTTAAAAAACTCTGGATTGCCCCCTCCCCTAACGTTTCAGCAATCGATAGAAGTTGCCCCGAGTGCTTGGCCATTAGTGCAAAGTTTTCCGGCAACACAACCAGTTTTGCTCCCTCAGACACCGCTTGGTTCACCCAATATTCAACGGCTGTTAAATTATCTGCAAGTTGGTCAGATGATGTCATTTGAACAGCCGCCACCGTTAACTCTTTTTTCATCATGGCATTACGGCTCATTAGCCTTCTGCCCTGAAACAGGTAACTGGCCAAGTGTTGCATCAAAAACAGGCGTTAACACATTATCCATCATGCCAAATATTTTACCCCCAGGTTGACTAATTTGTTCTATCGTCGGGTCACGCCATGGCCCGGTAACACTATATTGATAGCCGGCCAATTTATTCACTGTTTTGCCAGCAATTTTTTGAGCGATAAATACCGCTGCGCCGACCAAAGGACCACCAGCGATAGCACCGGCTAAAGGTAAGCTTTCCGTTGTTTTTGGTGTCACCGTAATCAACTGATCTAATTGTTCGTTAACTAAACTAACATCCCCTTGAAAATCTAAGCGAGCCGACGGGCTTTCTAAATAAAAACGCTTTGTAGATGCCTCGCCTTTTAGCAAGTTAAAGCGCCCTTTTATTTTATCAAAACTCAAGCCTTTTTGTACCAAATCACTAAAGTCGAGCTGCAAGCGCCTTTGCAGTGTATTTAGACTCAACAAACCAAAAATCCGCCCAATGCCAGGCTCGACATCTAACAAACGCCCTTGACCTGATTTTATCTCTGCATACCCACTGAGCGTATCTTTTGAGAAATCTTGCGGCTCGCCTAACCAGTTCAAATCAAAATAAAACTCGACGGGCGCATCTTTCAGTTTCTTGGTGATGTGCATATCCGCTAACAAAGAACCTAATGACTGACTATTAAGCGTTCCTTTTAAACCCGTTATACTTTGCCCATCCAGAACTTCCCACGCGCCGCCCGCTTTAAAGTCATCACGATCTGATTTTAAAGATAATGTTTCAATCACGACTCCATTATCTTTTTGACGAAGCTGCAATGTCAGCGTTCCTAGTTTTGAGCGCCCAATAAAAAACTCTTTGCTACTCAAATCTAGATTTGGGATATCAGTAGGGCTCATTGGCGGTATTTTGCCGCTATATACCTGCCCCTCATTAGAGGGTAGTTTCAAGGTATCTAACTCTAGACTTATTGTGCTTCCATCAACAAATTTGTCCGGCACTTTATATCGACCTATAACAGTTGGGCTGTTGACCTCGCCCGACCAAGTTGAGTGCTGATGCGTGCCACTAACAAGCACATTATCAAAAATTCTATCTAGCCATTCTAGCGTTCGAATATTGAGGTTAAATTGGTTGATCATGGGCGGCTCTGATATACGACTTGTGTCAACACCAAGAGCTTGCTGCCACTGTGTAATATTTAACACCTCGATTTCCCCAGATAACTGAACTCCCTGCTTTACCGGTAGTTTCGACTCGTCTTTACCAAAATGAATATCTGCTTTTTCTAGGGCCAGTTTTTTATCCTGACTATTGGTTAATCGTATATAGGTTTTAAGGCTGTCTCCATACCAGGCTTTAATTGGTAATGAGGACTGACCCAGCTGCACTATCGCCTTAAAGGGCTTTACTTGATTTTTTTGCTTACCTACCGGCGCGGGTAAGTCCACCCCTACCCCTTTGAGAGAACTGCTTAATGTGATCGTCGATAACCTTCCAGTCGCTAACCCCTTATGCGGTAACTCAACCTTTACCTTGGCCAAACCAGCACCCTTAATATGCCTCCAAAAGTCTGACGGGTACTGTTTTGCAAGACGCGAAATAGTTAACGGGCCCTTACCTTCAATGACCGTACTATCTTTTTCCGTCTTGATCGCTAGACTAAGTTTTTCATCTAAGAAATGCCCAGTAATTGAGTCCCCACGTATGCCTTGGTCGTCATATTCAATTTCACCTTCAATAGCATTAATAACCAGCCCAACATCAGGAACCGTTAGGCGATTATCTTTTAATTGCGCTTTCGCTTTCACCTTTGTTTTAAGGTTTTTCCTAAGCGGTATATCAAGGTTTAAATCTAAAACCGAGGACCCAGACACAGTGCTGTAGTCTAATAAGCCACTCATCTGTTCATTAAGCGGTGACTGCTTAAAAAAGGTATATAAGCCTTGAATATCATTCTTAACCTTACCGCTTAGGTGTAAGTATTTATCTGTTTTAAAATCTGCGATATTAACAAGAACATGATCAATTTCATTACCCGCTATTAAGCCTTCATGCCCATCAATCTTCATCCCTTCATTTTTAAATTCAATATCCGCTGACACGCCTAACGCATCTGGCCACTTATCTGCATAATGTAAGCGGAGATTTTGTGCGCTAAATAGCACTTGAAAAACACCTTCATTTTGACGATATGGGAAACTTGATAATGGACCGCTAAGTAATAACCCACCTCCTTGAACCTCACCTTCTATAAAAGCTGCATCTAACCAATTAACAACCTGTTTGCCCATGATACCAACCGGTAAATAAAGCGCTGTATAGCGGCTATCCGCTGCACCAAAATTTGTTTGCAAGTCGATCGAAGGTTTTTCATCGCCATCAGGTAACGTAACGTTCACCCGTGTTTGTGTCGCAATATGCGGTGAATTCATCGTGATATGATCAGACTTTATTGACCAGCCATACGCGTCTTTATGCCACGTTAATTGACCATTTAGCTGATCAACCTTTATCGGTTCTCTAAACAGCGGCGTAAAGTGTATCGAGCCGTTATCCACATCAAGCTGTAACCAACCTTTATCTTGCGTTGCACAGCCTGTTCCAGAAAAATTATTAATACTTGGAAATGCTTCATACGCCTCGCTCGTCAAGCCTTGAAGCTCGCCGCAAGTAGCCCAGCTAAGCTGTGTGTCTCGGCGTTGAATAGAAACACTTGCATGATTTAATAAACCCGTTGGTTTAACCTCTTTAAGAATAGGTAAGACAGAATCGTCTGTCACATTAACAGACTGAAAAATACTGGTAATGGCCTTTAAATTAAGCCCATTTGCTGTTACATCAAAGGAATAATTATCCGCATTATCCGAGCGATATTGCACATTAAATTGGCTTTCCTTCTGCATGCTGTTCTGTGTTTTAAACACAACATCTTGGGCTTTTAATGTCCAACCATTCAAAATGGTTTCCCAAGCAAAATGACTACTAAAGTCAGACACATTGATTTCATTATCGCCCTGCCTAAGGCTGGCTCTTCGTACCAAGGCATTGCCTTTAACCTTTGACAATTTAGCGGCTTTCCACGTACTCCAAAGCTCAACATCACCTTCACCTTGGTCAATAGACAACGTTTCTACTTTTAACCGCGTCAGGTATTCAGCTATATCAATGCCTTCTGCCTTAAAGTAGCCTTTAGCATCCCAGTTTGTTGTTGATAAAACATCCCCTCTAACTTTAATAGCTAAAACAAAGGTTCCCCCTTTTTCTGTTGGCAATGCCGCAGTCACTTTGAGTGCATGTTCTGGCCCCTTGTTTTGAAAAATGATATTTGCCTTTTCAAGGGTAATGTCTGGCAAGTCTCGTAAATCGTCTTGCCATATGATCTGACTATCCATTACTTCATAACGTCTACCCTCTAATAACCAAGAAAAGTCACCTGATGAAGCATCCGTGTTTTTTGCAGTTGTCAAACCAACGAGAGAAAAACGCCCATCAGCAAGCCGCTGTATTTTAATATGACTATTAACGATGGTTATTTTATTTGGCTTGGTTTCCCCCGTCACCAAATCAAGTGGATTAAACGATAAGCGAATTTCACCCACCTTGAGTGCGTTTGTTTGTTTGTTCAGCCCATTTATTGTTATCCCTCTTAGGCTTAACTGTGGATTGAAACCAGACATTCTCGCCGACAAGCTGGTAATACCAACCTCAGCACCTATTTCTTCAGACAAGTACACTTCTAAATCATGTTTGTACTCGGGCACCTCTGTTAAAAAAAATCGTGCCGTCATTAGCAATACCGCAAGCACACCAAGACTTACGGTAAAAAACCATAATAAGGAATGTCCAAATAAACGTACTTTACTCACTATTAATACTCTAGTTTTATACTAGCACCACATCATATTGTTCTTGGGTATATTCATTTTCTGCTCTAAAACGAATGCGTATACCAACAAAAGATTCTAAGTCTGCCAATGTTGTTGATTCTTCATCGAGCATCATGTCGACAACTTCATTTGACGCCAACACCAATAGCTCCTTTGCTTCGTATTGCCGAGCATCTCGTATAATTTCACGAAAAATCTCATAACACGTCGTTTCTGGTGTTCGCACCATCCCCGTGCCTGAACACGTAGCACAAGGTTCACACAACACTTGCTCCAAACTTTCCCGCGTCCGCTTACGTGTCATTTCGACCAAACCTAACTCGGAAACATTACTAATTGTATATTTTGCATGATCCTTAATCATTGCTTTTTCTAAGGCATTCAACACCGCCGCTTTATGCTCTTCGTTATGCATATCAATGAAATCGATGATGATAATGCCACCCAAGTTTCTCAGCCGTAACTGGTGTGCAGTAACTTGAGCCGCTTCCATATTAGTTTTAAAAATAGTTTGCTCTTGATTACCTCGTCCTAAATAACTGCCAGTATTAACATCAACCGTTGTCATTGCTTCTGTTTGGTCAAGTATCAAATGCCCACCTGACTTTAACGGCACTTTTCTTTCCAATGCTGCCTTTATGTCACTTTCAATGCTGTACATATCGAATAAGGGCCGATGGCCTTTATACAATTCTAATAAGTGTTCTACTTCTGGCATAAACTTGATTGAAAAATCCAGCATTCGATCAAAGTTACTCTTCGAATCTATAACAATTTTAGTGACTGATGTTTGATACCAATCCCGTAATATCCTCAAAGCCAAAGGTAAATCTTCATAAATAAGCCCAATAGGCACTTCTTTTACTTGAAGACTGATCACTTCCCAAAGTTTGTTAAGAAACAGCATATCAGCGCGAATACTCTCTTCACTAACCCCTTCTGACGCAGTTCTTGCGATATAACCACCTGAGTAACCTTGCTCTTTAAAAATCTCCATACACGCTAGCAACCGTTCTCGCTCGGCTTCGTCTTCTAATTGTTGGGACAGCGCTAATTTTTCAGAATAAGGCAAAAAAACTTGGTAACGAGATGGAATTGAAATACTCATCGTTAAACGCGGGCCTTTTGTACCAATGGGGGCTTTCAAAACTTGTACGACAACTTTTTGACCTTGCTGCAAAAAATGCTCGATGCCTTTGTCTTCCGAAGGAGTTTCCCCCGCCACCAACACGTCAGATGCATGTAAAAAACCAGCCCGGCCGATACCAATTTCCACAAAAGCCGCTTGAATACCTGGCATAACACGACATATTTCACCACGATATAAATTTCCAACAACATCTCGTTTACGCTGGCGCTCAATAATCAGTTCTTGCAAGACACCATTTTCAAGCACCGCCACCCGTGTCTCAGGCGGCGTGATATTTATCAGAATTTCATCGCTCATTTTTTCTAAACCATTGGTTATTTAGTATTGATGAATATAGTTAGGGTATCGACCACTTTACTATGAAAAGCCTTTTTTACTGCGTTGATTTTACGCTTATTACACCGCCGCATTTATCAATTTGCTGATAAAAACAGATAACCAACTTGCAAATAAAAAATGTAAAAACTAGTCCCACACAAACATTAATAGTTTTACCGCTATGGGACGGAAAAGTTGCCGATAAACCTGAGGCTGACTAAGGCTTTTGTGTTATGCCTAATAACGACCCTCTATAAGCGCCTGTCATGGAGCCATTCAACAATAGCATCACGTTTTGCCCCTATCATTCCAGTTGAAAAAATTAAACAGTTTTACCTTGGCTTACATCAAGTCCATGTTGTTTAAGTAACTGAGCTGTTTCATAGATAGGAAGCCCCATAACACCTGAAAAACTGCCATTCAATTCGGTAATAAAAACTGCGCCTTTACCTTGTATTGCATAGGCGCCGGCTTTATCTTTTGGCTCCCCTGTTAACCAATACCATTCAAGCTGATGATCTGAGAGAGTTGAAAATGTCACCGTGCTTTCACTAACGACACACGCATTTTGTTGCCCCATAACGGCCACCGATGTTAACACTGTGTGTCGCTTACCTGACAGTTTCCTTAACATTACCAAGGCATGTTCTTTGCTATCTGGTTTACCTAAAATCTCCCCCTCGATAACAACGGTCGTATCAGACCCTAGCACCAACACCTCTTGTTCCGGATAAAAAACCTTTGCTGCTTTGGCTTTCTCTATTGCCAAACGCTGAACATAATCATATGGCAACTCACCCTTTAACGGAGTTTCATCTATATCGACAGGTTTTACATTAAACTCAACACCCAACTGACGCAGCAATTCAGCCCGCCTTGGTGATGCCGATGCTAATATTAATCGCTTCATTCTCTATGGTAGGGATGGTTATTCATCAGGCTCCAGCCTCTATATAATTGTTCAGCAAGAACAACACGCACAAGAGGATGAGGAAACGTCAAGGCGGATAAGCACCATTGTTCATTGGCTCTTTTTAAGCACTCGGCGGAAAGACCGTCTGCACCACCTATAATAAAAATTATTGACGGTTGAACACCTTGCCAAGCAGATAACTTATTTGCAAGCTCTTCTGTTGACCACTGCTTTCCTTTCACCTCAAGGGCCACGACATAATCAACATCTTTAATCATGGATAAAATCTTTTTCCCCTCCAGCTCCACCACTTTCGACACATTACTTTGCTTAGTCCTTTTTACAGGAGGAATTTCAATCATTTCAAGTGAGCATTCACGAGGCATTCGCTTTGCGTATTCCTGATAGCCATGACTCACCCAGCTGGGCATTTTTTGCCCTACTGCTAAAATTTTCAGCTTCATATACGACCTATGATTTATGAAAAAGGCGGCTCAACTGAGCCGCCTTTATACTTTCTTTTGAGCCCTTATCGTAACAAGCTCCTTAAAATACGCTGTAAGCTAACGCAGTGCTACCTAACATTTAATGGTGTTAATGTTATTTCCACTCGCCTGTTTTGTGCTCGCCCTTCTTTTGTAGAGTTACTTGCAATCGGACTTTGCTCACCATAGCCCATTACATTAAACCGTTGGCCAACCACACCTTGTGAGCGTAGGTAGCTCGCTACACTTTGTGCGCGCTGTTCAGATAAACCTTGGTTATACGCTTCATCACCTACACTATCTGTATGGCCAATGACCGTAATGGTCGTATCTGAATATTCTTTAAGAATAATCGCCACTGAGTCCAGCACTTGATAGAAGCCTGCATTAATACTTGAGTTACCAGTTGTAAACGTAACATTGCCGGGCATATTCAATATAAGGTTGTTTCCAACACGGCTAACGCTTACCCCTGTTCCACTTAGACGTTGACGTAATTTCGCCTCTTGCACATCCATATAGTAACCAACACCACCGCCTGCTGCCGCACCCAAGACTGCACCTTTCAATGCCGTTTTTCGGTCCCCTTTCATTGCGCCTATTATAGCGCCTGTTACAGCACCCGCTCCTGCACCCATCGCCGCTTTACTGGTTTGTTGTTCTTGTGTATATGGGTTTACTGTCGTACAACCAGCTAATGTAAACATTAAACCAGCTGCAATGCCTGTTACTAAGGTTTTATTATTCATCCAAAATCTCCCTATTAATACGTATGGTTAAAAACCATTGATTCATAAAATCGAGCATTTAAAATCATTGCCATTTCTTTGTTTTGTTCCTTATCTTAACTCACTTAAATGAACAAACAATGAACTTAAATCAATCTTTAAGTATCTGTCTCGACCGTCCAAAGCTTTTCAAGTTGGTAGAACTCACGAATATTCGGCTGCATAACATGAACAATCGTATCACCCAGGTCTATTAGCACCCATTCACCCGCATCCATTCCTTCAACACCGAGGGGGATTAATCCGTGCTTTTTAGAAACCATCGATACTTCCATTGCAAGAGACTTTACATGTCTATTTGATGAGCCTGTCACAATCACTATATGATCAGCAAAAGAGCACTTACCGCTCACATCAATCACTTCAATGTGCTGACCTTTTTTATCATCCAGCGCTTCGGTGACTTTTGTTAATAACTGCTGAGCCATATTTTCTATACCTTATTTTCTAATTATTGAGTTATCTATAAAAACTGTTTTTGTTAATCACGTCTAAACACTGACTCGTCAGCATTTCTTTTACAGTTTTTTTATCTTTAATGCGTTGTCTAATCTGTGTTGCCGAAATATCGAGAGGCTTCACTGACTGACAGTAAATTTTACCATGTGTTTGCTGCTTTAGTTGCGACTTATCCTTTGTTAAAAAAGGAGTAATATAACTTTTTACTGCTGCTTCAAACTGGTTATCAAACCCAGCACGATCGGTCACCACGATATGCGTCAATTTTATTAGCTCTTCCCAGCGATGCCACGACATCAAACCATTAAAAGCCTCCATGCCTAACACCAACACCAGCGAGTCATTTGGATACTTTCGACGAAAATCCGATAACGTATCTACCATATAACTCGGCCCACTTCGCTCCATTTCGCAACTATCCGCCACTAGCGAGGGGTACTCACTCACTGCCAACTTCAATAAAGAGAATCGTTGTTCCGCTGATAACACCGGCGCAATACGATGCGGTGGATTAGCTGATAAAACCATTCTCACCTCATCTAAGCCTATCTCTTTTTGCACTGCGCTTGCCGCTGTCAAATGCCCCAAATGAATGGGGTCAAACGTCCCGCCATATATTCCAATAAATTTGGCCATCACTCACAGCATCTCAAAACAAGCAAACAACAAGCCCATTAATGAAGCAAAACTACTGACGAATATGCCCATCACCTAACACAATATATTTTTGCGTCGTCAAACCAATCAGCCCAACAGGGCCACGCGCGTGCAGCTTGTTGGTGCTGATACCTATTTCACCACCCAAACCATACTCAAAGCCATCTGCAAACCGTGTCGAGGCATTGACCATCACAGAGCTCGAATCAACCTCACGTAAAAATTGCATTGCCTTAGAATAATCGGCCGTCACAATTGACTCGGTATGCCCAGACCCATGCTGATGAATATGATCCATAGCAGCTGTCATATCATCAACAACCCGAATTGACAAAATAGGGGCAAGGTACTCTTCGTCCCAATCAGCCTCAACAGCTTTCTCGCAACTGGGTATAATTTGACAAGTTTTTTCACAGCCACGTAACTCCACTCCCTTATCAGTGTAGAGTTTCGCTAATTCCGGCAAGATATCTTTTGCAATACCTTCGGCCAGCAATAAAGTTTCCATTGTATTACAGGTACCATAACGCTGTGTTTTTGCATTGAGCGCAATCGATTTCGCCATTTCTTTATCCGCCAAATCGTCAATATAGACATGACATACTCCATGCAAATGCTTAATCACTGGCACCCGTGCTTCTTTAGTGACCCGTTCAATCAGGCCCTTACCGCCTCGTGGGATAATAACATCCACAAAATCTTCCATACGTATTAACTCACCAACCGCATTACGGTCCGTTGTTTCAACAACTTGAACCACCTCGGTTGGTAAGCCTGCTTGATTTAAACCTTTGGTAATACAAGCTGCAATGGCTTGATTTGAGTGTTTTGCTTCCGAGCCGCCACGTAAAATACTTGCGTTACCTGACTTCAGGCATAACGCAGCCGCATCGGCAGTTACATTAGGACGTGACTCATAAATAATACCGATCACACCTAATGGGACACGCATTTGACCAACTTTTATTCCCGAAGGTCGTGAGTTAATTTGACTGATTTCCCCTGCAGGATCAGGTAAGGCGATTATCTGCTTTAAGCCTTCTGAGATGGCCTGTACACGTTCTTCATTCAACGCTAAACGATCTAATAAAGCAGCATCAAGGCCACTGTCCTGGCCAGCTTTTACATCTAGCGCATTGGCCTGTAAAATAGCACTTTGTTGATGTTCTATTTCATCAGCTATAAACGCCAGAGCTTGATTTTTAACGCCAGTATCTGCATTAGCAATAACACGGGCAGCACGTTTTGCCCGCTCACCCACGCTATACATATAGTCTTTTAGTTCACTCATTTTTTTCCTATAAAAATCATTATTTTTGACATTAATTATACTACGGTTGGTTATTGAAACGTTTCGGCTCACAAAACGCTAAACAAATTTGCTCAATCATCAGCCATTCATCCCCTGTCTCAACACCTTTTGTCACCCGTTCGGCCTTTGCGCAAGCCTGAATCATCGCTTGCCACTGACCAAGCCCTCCTCTAGATAGAGCCTTCATATAAGTGTTTTTTTTACTGTCCCAAATCCGGTGCTTTTTAAACGTTGCGTCACGTCGACCCATTGTTTTTTCTTCAAAGCTTAAGCTGGCAAGAATCCGTAATTCGCGCATTAAAGCCCATAAAACGACAGGTGCCGCCAGCTTTTCCCCTAACAAGCCTTTTAATATTTGAAGTGCTCTTGCCGCGTCACCCAACAGCAAGCTATCGGTCAGCTTGAAAACATCATACCGTGCATTATCTGCCACCGTATTTGAGATGTCTTCTATTGATAATTCTACTGGGCCAAATAATGTGTGAAGTTTTTCAATTTCTTGATCAGCAGCCAGCAAATTCCCCTCAACACTGTCTGCTAGCAATTTAACACCTTGGGCGCTTGCCTTTAAGCCTTTTCGCTTCAGACGATGGTCCAACCATCTCAACAATTTATCATCAACCAGAGGCCACACTTGCACCACTACCCCATGTTGATCTATCGATTTAAACCATTTTGACTTTTTTGCAGAACCATCTAACTTGCCGGCGACAATAATCAGTAGATTGTCGGCAGACAAATCATCTAGCATTTTTTCTATCGCTTGTGATCCTTCTCGCCCCGGTTTAGCCGTTGGTAAATTTAATTCAATTAGGTTCTTTTCGGCAAATAATGACTGGTTCAAACTAACGGCATAAAGCTGGTTCCAATCAAACTGCCCCTCAACATGCAACACCTGACGGTTCACAAACCCCGCGTTTCTGGCCTGCTGACGAATTAAGTCAACAGCCTCACCTTGCTGTAATGGCTCAGCACCGGACACTAAATACACCGGTGCTAGTTTTTTATTCAGCGAAGAAGATAATTGATTAACGTCTAACTGCATAGGCTCTGGCCCAACACAGGCCAGCTAATTGAGTTAATGAACCACCGCGTCTACTTTTACTGCTTGTATATGCCTTAAAATTTGTTGGGCCGCATCTCGTTTTAAATCACGCGCAATAACCGCTGACTCATTGGTTCGACCTATAATGTCATTTTCATCGTTGATGAAATCACGCACTAATAATAGCGCTTGGTCATCTAAAAGCACCTGACCATTCGCCATCACCAAACTATAAATGACGGAGTACTGCATTTCTGACTCACGAACTTTACCTCTTGAGTCCACACTCAAGGTTCTATTTTCTGACTCTTCTTTTTTAATCGTTAATATCGCATCGGCATCTGAACGCTGGCTTACCACTTCTGCGGAGTACCCAAGCAGCTCTTTCAAATCTCTTACTAAGTCAGTGTGCTGAGGGCCAGCCACATAAATTTTCTGAAGTTCAGCAGGTAGCTCGAAAGCTCCTCGTAATTTAAAACCGCACGCCGTTAATGAAACTGACAACAGGCAAAGTATTGTCATTAAACGCAGTATCACAAAAAAGTGTGTTCGAGTGTTCATCATATTTTAGTCCGCTAAATAACAATATTAACCAGTCTCTTCGGCACAATAATAACCTTTCGAACAGGTTTTCCGTCAATAAATTTATTAACATTGTCCTCTGATAACGCTAACTTTTCTATGCTTTCTTTAGATGCATCGGCCGCCACCATCAGCTTAGCTCTTAATTTGCCATTTACTTGCACCACCATTTGCACTTCGTCCAACACCAACGCCGTCTCATCAAATTCTGGCCACGTTACGTCGATCAGTGGATCCTGATGACCCAAGGCTTGCCACATCTGATCACAAACATGAGGAATAATCGGCGACAACATCAATACAATGCTTTCTAACGCTTCTTGTAGCAAGGCTCGAGAAGCATCCGTTTCGGCTTTAAATTTAGACACTGAGTTTAACAATTCCATATTAGCCGCAATGGCTGTATTGAACGTTAAACGGCGACCATAATCATCATTGACCTTATTTAAGGTTTCATGGACCTGTCGACGAAGCACCTTATCTTCACTGCTTAATTGATCAACTGTATATCCGCTGATTAAGCCGCCATCGACATGCTCTTTGACTTGACGCCATAAGCGACGAATAAATCGAAATGAGCCTTCGACTGCGCTGTCAGACCATTCTAATGATTGCTCTGGAGGCGCAGCAAACATAGTGAATAGGCGCACCGTATCGGCACCGTACTTTTCAATTAAACCTTGCGGATCAACCGTATTGCCTTTCGATTTTGACATTTTCGTGCCATCTTTAAGCACCATCCCTTGCGTTAACAAGTTCTTAAACGGCTCATCGCAAGACACCAAGCCAAGGTCACGCAATAATTTTGTATAAAACCGCGAATACAGGAGATGCAAAATAGCATGTTCAATACCACCGATATATTGATCAACCGGCAGCCAATAGTTAGCTCGTTCATCTAACATCGCTTGATCATTATCTGCACAACAATAACGTGCAAAATACCATGAAGACTCCATGAACGTATCAAACGTATCGGTTTCTCTTTTAGCTTGCTGACCACACGTTGGACAGCTTGTATTAATAAATTCTTCGTGCCTTGCTAAGGGCGACCCGACCCCTTCCAAGGACACATCCTTAGGCAAAATAACCGGTAACTGCTCATCGGGCACTGGCACAGTACCGCAGTCATCACAATAAATAACCGGCACAGGTGTTCCCCAATAACGTTGACGTGAAATACCCCAATCACGCAAACGAAAGTTAACCGTTTTTTTGCCCTTACCCTTGGCACTTAATGATTCAGCAATTGCATCGAAGGCCTGCTGAAAATCTAAACCATCAAATTCCGCTGAATTAAGTAACGTTCCTTTGCCCGTATACGCTTGCTTTGTAAGATCAATCTCACCAGGGTTATCGGTAGCTATAACTTGCTTGATTGCTAAGCCATACTTGTTCGCAAACTCGAAATCACGCTGATCATGAGCAGGCACTGACATCACTGCTCCGGTTCCATAATGCATTAATACAAAATTTGCGATCCAAATAGGTACCGTCTCACCCGTTAATGGATGAATCGCCTTAAGCCCCGAATCAATGCCCTTTTTCTCCATTGTCTCCATCGCAGCTTCCGATGTTTCCATGGTTTTACATTGATCTAAAAATTCAGCAATATCGGTATTATTTTCTGCCGCTTGGAGAGCCAGAGGGTGCTCTGCCGCAACCGCAACATAGGTAACACCCATTAAAGTATCTGGTCGTGTCGTATAAACAGGTAAGGTACTATCACTGCCTTCAATATCAAACGACAGTTCAACACCTTCTGAACGACCAATCCAGTTTTGCTGCATAGTGCGAACCTGCTCAGGCCAGCCTTCCAACTCTTTCAACGAGCTCAATAATTCGTCAGCATAGTTTGTAATTCGCATAAACCATTGTGAAATTTCGCGTTTTTCAACCTCGTTATCACAACGCCAACAGCAACCATCAATCACCTGTTCATTTGCTAACACCGTATTACAATCTGGACACCAGTTAAGCGGTGCTGTTTTTTTATACACCAAGTCTTTTTCAAGTAAGCGCGTAAAGAACCACTGTTCCCAACGATAGTAATCATCATTACAAGTGGCTACTTCACGCTTCCAATCATAGCCAAAACCCAATTGTTTAAGTTGGGTGCGCATATAATCAATATTATCTGAGGTCCAGCCACCAGGGTGCACTCCATGTTTCATCGCTGCATTTTCCGCCGGTAACCCAAAGGCATCCCAACCCATCGGTTGCATCACATTTTTACCTTTCATCCGCTGGTAACGGCTAACTACATCACCAATGGTGTAATTACGAACATGTCCCATATGTAACCGCCCACTCGGATACGGAAACATAGACAAACAATAGTATTTTTCCTTTGTTGTGTCCTCGGTTACTTCAAAAGCCCCCGTTAATTGCCATTTTTCTTGAACACTCTTTTCAATAAGAGAAGGTTGATATTCTTCTTGCATTTTTTTACCGTCGGACACACTATTTAATAAGGTGGGTAGAATACCTTAGCTACCTATAAATCTAAAGTTGAATTAAATAGAAGGTTACATCTTCTGTTTGTATAAACTTTAAGCCCAATGGGTCTGAAGTTGAATTGAGAAGACTAGACCTTCATACAGGGAGATCTTATGAACAACTCAATACAAGATAAGTTACTTCAAGCCTACGATAAGATGATGCAACGCCTCCATGACACCGTTGAACGGGCTGAAAAAATTGCTATTCCAACTCTTAGTGAAAACCTAAAACATGCACAAGAAAAAGCCGTTAAACTAGGCGAACTGACAAAAGAGGAAGCAAGTAAAGTTGCCGACTATTTAAAAAGGGACTTAGAAGACGCCTCAGCCTATCTACAAACCACAAAAAAGGAGTTCTCTGACTGGCTATCTTTTGAGTCAAATTTGATAGAGGGTAAAATCGGTGACTGGACCCATTCGGTCGTCGATAAAGCAAAATTAGAGTGGGAGAACTTAAACTTAGATACCATAAAGGGAACGCTTTACCATTCAGGAGAGCTTACAGGCCCTGGCACTCTTGAGTGCACCCAATGTAAACAGACACTGAACTTTAAAAAAACCGGACATATTCCCCCATGTCCAACCTGCCATAAAACTGAATTTAAACGTCGCAAAAAGAAGGTGGTTAAAAAATGAACCGTGTTATTTTTAATAAAAAAGGTGGTGTTGGCAAATCTACTATTACCTGCAATTTAGCCGCAATTAGTGCGTCGAAAGGTAAAAAAACCTTGGTCATCGACCTTGATACACAAGGCAACTCAACTCACTATTTACTCGGCCAGCAATCAAATACGCTTGAATCCACATTGGCAGATTTTTATACCAACACCCTTAACGTAAGCCTATTTCCAAAAGATTTCAGCGATTTTATCTATGAAACTGGTATGCCAAATTTATATGTCATGCCATCACACCCAGGCATGGACAATCTACACGCAAAGCTTGAATCTCGTTACAAAATATATAAATTGAAAGAAGCGTTAGACACCATGGGAGAGTTTGATAATATTTTTATCGACACGCCACCAGCGCTCAACTTCTACACCCGTTCGGCACTAATCGCCGCAAATAGCTGCATCATTCCCTTCGATTGCGATGTTTTTTCAAAACAAGCCTTGTATTCCTTACTCGATACTGTCGCCGAAGTTAAAGCTGACCATAACCCAAACTTGGAGATTGAGGGTATTGTTGTCAACCAGTTCCAAAAACGCGCAAAACTACCGACCCAGCTACTAGAAGAACTTATTGACGACAATTTAAAGCTTTTCAAAAGCATGATCTCCCCTTCTGTAAAAATACGAGAATCCCATAGCGCAAGCCAATCCATGATCCAATATGCGCCAAACCATAAAATCACCGAGGAGTTTAAAAGCCTTTATCAGGAATTAAAGAAAAAATAATTGGATTCTCCCCTAACGTTAGGTTTACACTCTACGGCGGTTATAAATTACCTACATTTAACACTTTTTAAAATCAACACAGCAAACGTAAGGTCACAATGAAAAAACTATTTGGCTTATTTGGTGGGGCAAAAAAAACCCCTTTAAAGGCAACTATTCAGCCATCTGGCAAATCATTTGAAGTTCCAAAAAACAACACTTTGTTACAGACTGCGCTCAATGAAGGGGTTAATTTTCCGTTTCACTGCACGGTGGGCACCTGTGGAAATTGTCGCTGCAAATTACTCGATGGTGAAGTTAAAGCCATCATGGATTTTTCATACACCTTATCAGAACCAGAACTTGATGAAGGCTACATTCTTGCCTGCCAAAGCTTATTGAAGACCGATGTTATCATTGAGCTTGAAGCCGACGCTAACCAACCCAAACACTCAGTAAAAACCTATAAGGGAACCATTACTGACACCCACATGCATACACATGACATTATGGAAGTGACGGTGGAATTAGACCAAGCAATTTCATTCACCGCAGGGCAATTTGCCGATATAGGACTTGAGGGGTTTTCTCGCCACCGCAGTTACTCTTTCGCCAATGCGCCGGCTGCTAATGGCCAAAAAACGCTAAGTTTTCATGTTAGAAATGTGCCCGGTGGCGACTACACCCAATGGCTGTTTGAAAAAGACCGAAAAGGCGAAGCCTTTGAACTGCACGGCCCTAGCGGTGCGTTTTGGTTAAGAACTTCAGATGCGCCAATTCTCGCCATCGCAGGTGGTAGCGGCATGGCACCACTAAAATCTATTTTAGAAGATGCCTTAAAAAATAACATTAATAGACCCGTTACCTATTTATTTGGTGCCCGTGCTCAACGCGATCTCTATTGTCTTGATGATATGAAAAAACTAACAGAAAAGTGGTCCAACTCTTTTAAATTTGTACCCGTGCTGTCCGAGGAGCCTGAAGATTCAGACTGGACTGGAAAACGTGGTCTGGTCACCGACTTTATTGACGATGAAACTATCGGTTTTTCCGTGTCTGATAGTCACGCCTACCTATGTGGCCCGCCAGGAATGATTGATGCAACACTGGTAAAGCTTGAAGAGGCTAATATCAGTTTAGATAATATTCATTACGACAAATTTTTGGACTCTAGGCAGTTAGAGAGCTGATTTTCGAACTACCCTAGAGTTAAATCTGTTTCGCCTTCAGCAAACCAGCATAAGAGCGTCATGTTCATCTGGCCGCCTTTAGTCTGTTAAGCACTGTAGGCGGGGCGATTTTTTATACGGTCCCTTTTTAAAAAACTCACCAGTACCATCACCACAACAAAACCTAAAAAGCCCCACCAACCACCTTGGACAAAAGGGGTAGCGCCCTTTAACGGCGTTATCTCCCCAGTTAATGCAGTGCGTCTAAACATCGGCGCTTGTTTAATAACTTGCCCCGCAGGGTCAATAATTGCCGTAATACCCGTATTGGTAGACCTTAATAAAAAGCGCCCACTTTCCAACGAACGCATCCGAGCCATCTGAAAATGTTGGTACGGTGCAATCGTGTCGCCAAACCAGGTATCGTTACTCACGTTCACTAAATACGCTGCCTCAGGAAGCCCATCAATGGATGTTTGCTGAAAAGCATCTTCGTAACAAATAGACGATGCAAACGGAAAACCCGCCCCTTGTAAAAGCGTTTGCTGATCACCTCCGGCTGAAAAATCGGACATGGGTATTTTTAGAAAATTTAAAATAATGGTCGATAGAGGCTTCAATGGCATATATTCACCCAGAGGCACTAAATGACGCTTAAGGTAAAAATCATTCGAATATCGAACACTGTATAAGCCATTATAATAATCGCTGCCATTAGTAGACATGACGGGTAGCCCTAGAACAATATCTATATCACGTTCATCTACCTCCCTTTTTAGTTGTGGTATCAACGTGTTTTCCACCCGATGCAAAAAAGCAGGCACAGATGTTTCAGGCCAAACAATTAAATCAACACCATGCTGTTGCCTTGTCATTTGCAGATAAATGTCGATGTTTTTTTGCTTAAATGACGGCAGCCATTTTATTTCTTGTGGGATATTACCTTGCAATAAGGCTACTTTAATCGGCGCTCCTGCAGGCTCCGTCCATTCGATGTTTTTAAGCATAAATCCACTGAGCCAAACGGACACAATTAAAGTACTAGCAAACATCATCTGCCTTTTTCCTAACTTATGAAGGCAGTATGAAATCGCCCCAACCATTACGACTAACAACCAAGAAACCCCCAACACCCCAACGATAGGGGCCCAAGCAGACAGCCAAGTATCGACTTGGCTAAAACCCAGTGACAACCATGGAAACCCAGTAAACAAGACGCCTCGTAACGCTTCTAACCCAACCCATAAACTGGGCAACGCCAATAAATACCGAACCGCAAGGCGCCGGTAAAAAAATCGGTTCATCAAATATGCAAATAACGCCATATAAAGCGCAAGAATGGCCACCATTCCTAACATGATAATGATGGCTAACCACAATGGAGCATTTGCAAAGTGGTGAATACTAAAGTAAACCCAATAGACACCATGAGCAAAATACCCCCAACCAAAGGCATAGCCCATTAACGCTGCTGTTGATGGCCTTAATTGGCGTAAGGTCAATAGAAATAAAACGGGAGACAGCACCGCCATAAGCGGAAGGTCGTAAGGTGAAAACGCTAGTGGGAGTAAGGCACCAGAAAAAATTGCAGCAATAACACGCATGCCCTGCTTAGGATTCATCAGCATTATTCGCCCTGCATTTTCCTGACTTTATTCTTCCTCAACCGCATCTAGAATGGTCATACGAAGTAAATGAACACGACGATTATCAGCCCTTAACACCTCAAATAAAAAGCCATCAATTTGTGTTTTTTCACCATGTTCAGGCACATGACCGAAGCTTTTAACCACCATACCACCCACTGTATCAACATCGTCTGGATAATCGGTTTCAAAACGTTCATTAAAATCGGCAATTTCGGTTAAGGCTTTAATGTTGTATTCATATTCGCTACGCTGAAGAATAAACGCTTCTTCTTCAAAATCATGCTCATCTTCAATCTCACCAACAATTTGCTCAAGCACATCTTCAATCGTGATAAGACCCGCAACTGAACCATACTCGTCAATCACAATCGCCATGTGATTTCTATTCGCACGAAACTCATGCAACATCACATTTAAACGCTTACTTTCAGGCACAAAAATCGCGGGGCGCATGACATCCTTTACGTCAAACTTTTCATCCTTATTAGTAACAACATAGTTCAATAAATCTTTCGCCAACAAAATACCAGCCACTTGTGAGGTTTCTTCATCTTGAACAGGAAAACGAGAGTGTGCTGACTCCGTCACGCGAGGAAAGATATCTTTCAATTCTGCTTCTCGAGGAATAAAAACTATCTGCGAACGAGGAATCATAATATCTCGCACCTGTAACTCTGAGACTTGCAAAACACCTTCAATCATCGCTAAGGCATCCTGCCCTAATAAATCTCTTTTCTCCGCATCACGCATTAACTGCACTAGGTCTTCACGATCTTTTGGCTCGCCCATTAGCGCCTGCCCTAATCGTTCTATCCAAGATCGATTTTCAAGTGTGTCATTTTTTGTCTGGTTCATATTATTGCTCAACCCTCATAAGGGTTCTTAATCCCGATACTATTCAAAAGTTTTATTTCTAACAATTCCATGACCTGAGCATCATCGTCATTAATGTGATCATAACCTTGAAGGTGTAAACAACCATGGATCACCATATGCGCCCAGTGTGCAGCCGCTTGCTTCCCCTGCTCTTCCGCCTCACGCAACACCACAGGTACACAAATAACTAAGTCGCCTAGGGTTTCTTCCGATAAGGCACCGTCAGGCAAACCACTTGGGCTTTCGAACGGAAAGCTTAAAACATTCGTTGGCCCTTTCTTTTGACGATAGGCTTCATTTAAAGCAGCTGACTCATCTTCGTCTACCAATCTTATAACGACTTCAGCATCTTTTTGCTGTTGGAGTCCAAGTTTAACCCAATCAATCAACGATTGTTGCTCAGGCAATTCGCTACAGTCACTGGCTATTTGTAATTCAACACTCATGATTTAGCGTGCTTTTCATAGGCCGACACAATTTTTTGTACGATCGGATGCCTCACCACATCTGTATTTTTAAACTGCGTAAAACTAATGCTGTCTATGCCCTTTAAAATCTTCATGACCAATTTCAAACCCGATTCGGTATGCCCTGGTAGGTCTATCTGAGTAATATCACCCGTCACCACCACTGTAGACCCATAACCAATTCGTGTTAAAAACATTTTAATTTGTTCTGGCGTTGTATTTTGCGCCTCATCTAAAATAATAAATGCTTCGCTCAATGTTCGGCCTCGCATAAAAGCCAATGGCGCAATCTCTATTACATTTCGTTCAATAAGTTTTTCGACTCGCTCGACACCTAACATCTCATATAAAGCATCGTACAAAGGTCTTAAATATGGATTAATTTTTTCACTTAAATCGCCCGGTAAAAAACCCAGTCGTTCACCCGCCTCTACCGCTGGGCGAGCTAGAATAATTCGTGATACTTTCTCTGCTTCTAAGGCTTCTACTGCACAGGCTACAGCCAAATATGTTTTACCCGTCCCTGCCGGCCCAATGCCAAAAACAATATCATTTTTTGGAATACTTTTAACGTAAGACTGTTGGTTACCACCACGTGGCTTAATTACTTTTTTTCTAGTATGGATAACGGCGGTGTCATCTAGATCCACCGGTTGCTCTACAGACATCTTTGTTTCCTGCATTAATAAATGTACCTTTTCAGGTGTTAATTGATCGCTTTCGGTACTTTTATACAGCGCTTTTAACGCCGTAATCGCTACTCCAACCCCAATCTCCAAACCGGTCACGCTAAAATGATGCCCTCGATGTTTTACATCAACATCTAAACGCCGTTCTAACTGTGTGATATGCTCATTAAATTGGCCGCACAAACTGGCCAAACGTTTATTGTTGGCTGGCGTTAAGATCACATCAGTGGTTTTAAGTTTGCTACTCAATTTATGAAGCTGTACGCCTTTCTTGAAGAGACTGACTAGCCTCCCTATCTGCTGCTGTCACTACCCGTCCCCTTAGAGAGTATGGCAAGGCTTCTGTAATTAACACATCAACAAATTGCCCTTTTAGCCGAGTATGGCCAGCAAAGTTTACAACGCGATTATTCTCTGTACGCCCGGTCATTTGTAAAGAATTCTTCTTTGACTCACCTTCCACCAAAAGCCGTTGAACAGTGCCAACCATGCTTTTCGAAATATCTGCCGTTTGCTGGGTAATAATATTCTGTAGTCGCTCAAGACGTTGCTTTTTAACATCCATATCAATATCATCTGGCATTTCTGCCGCTGGCGTTCCTGGACGAGCACTAAAAATAAAGCTAAATGAAAAGTCGAAGCCTATTTTTTCGATTAGCTGTATGGTGTCTTCAAACTCCTCATCGGTTTCTTGTGGAAAACCAACAATGAAGTCTGATGAAAAGCTCATATTCGGACGAATCTTTTTAAGACGTTGAAGTTTTTCAATATATAAATCTATTTCATGCCCGCGTTTCATTCGTGCCAACACGCTATTGCTGCCGCTTTGCACTGGCAAATGAAGGTGATCAACTAACTCTGGAATATCCTCATACGCTTGAATTAAACTTTCTGAAAACTCCTTTGGGTGTGATGTGGTATATCGGATACGATCAATACCATCAATTGCTGCAACGTAATGCAGCAGTAACGCAAAATCTGCGATATCTCCATCGCTCATTTCTCCGCGATAGGCGTTAACATTTTGCCCCAATAAATTAACTTCTCTAACCCCTTGCGACGCTAAACTCGATACTTCTGCAATCACATCATCTAAAGGTCTACTGACTTCCTCGCCGCGTGTATAGGGAACAACGCAAAAGGTACAATATTTACTGCACCCTTCCATAACTGATACGAAAGCTTTCGGCCCTTCTGCACGAGGTTCTGGCAAATTATCAAACTTTTCAATTTCCGGAAAAGAAATGTCCATTACCAGTTTCTTTTTTGTTTGCGCCTCTTTCAACATCGCTGGTAAACGGTGCAAGGTCTGTGGACCAAACACTACATCAACATAGGGTGCTCTTCGCCGTATAATTTTGCCCTCTTGACTGGCAACACAACCACCTACGCCTATTAATAAGTCGGGGTTCTTTTCTTTCAATGGGCGCCAGCGCCCTAATTGATGAAAAACACGCTCTTGTGCTTTTTCTCTAATTGAGCAGGTATTAAGCAGCAATACATCTGCTTCTTTTTCATTATCTGTTAACCGTAGGTCATGCGATTGCGCAAGCACATCCGCCATTTTTTCAGAATCATATTCATTCATCTGACAACCATGGGTGCGTATAAAAAGTTTTTTAGTCATATTCGTTAATTTTAACACGCAACGAGAGGCCGTTGCTCAACTTGGTCCACCAGCTTTTCTTACCATCATGCCCTTTGATGGGTTATAACCCCAAACGGCCACTAACAAAAACACAATAAACGCCACTAAGGTATACACAAAAGCAGCTAGGTTAAACTGCCCATACAGCGCAAATCGAAGCAACTCAACCGCTTGTGAAAACGGATTATAACTTGCCAAGGTATGCAATAACTCGCTTGATTCTTTAATTTTCCATAACGGATAAAGCGCCGTAGACATAAAAAACATTGGGAAAATAACAAAATTCATCACCCCTGCAAAGTTTTCTAACTGTTTTATAAAAGACGACAGCAACATTCCTAACGCTCCGAGCATTAAACCCGCTAGGACCAACGCCGGAAATAAAGTCAGATAGCCCAGCCATGGTGCTTGAATGTCATAGAACCACGCAATCAGCAAAAACACATACGCTTGAAGGATCGAAACAAACGTCCCGGCCATTAATTTTCCAGTGAGTAAAAACCAACGTGGCAAAGGGCTAACTAAGAGTGTTTTCATGCTACCCATTTCGCGGTCATAGACCATCGATAAGGAACTTTGCATGCCATTGAAGAGTTGAATCATGCCAATCAAACCAGCAGTAATATACACCTCATACAATATGTACGTTTCATACGGTGGCATAATCGCAATTCCCAAGGTAGAGCGAAAACCCGCTGCAAAAACAAACAACCAAACCAAGGGCCTAACTAACGCCGCAATAAAACGTTCACGTTGAAGCAAAAATCGCCACAACTCTCGTTTTATAATACCTTTCAATGCAATAAAGGCATGCTTAAGCCTCATGATGATATCCCCTGTGTTAAGCGCTTAAACGCACGGGAGATGTCATCTGTAGAGTCCCCACCACATACTTGGCTCACCGGCCCTTGTGCTTTGATTTCCCCTTGATGCAAAACAAGCAACTTATCAGACGGATACACCTCATCGATCAAATGCGTTGCCCAAAGAACCGACAACCCATCATCTTTGCATAACGCATGCACGTGCTCAACAATCCCTTTACGGCTTGACACATCCAAACCAACAGTGGGCTCATCTAATAACAATAAAGATGGCTTATGTAACAGCGCTCTGGCTATTTCCACACGCCGACGATGCCCGCCATTGAGCTGACGAATTTTTTCATCTTTACGCGCCAACATACCCTGCCTTTCTAGTTCTTCACTTACTCGAACGGAAGCCTGTTTACGCGACATACCGTGCAACGAGGCGTGATAATAAAGATTTTGCAGAACACTTAAATCCATATCTAGTGTTGTTTGCTGAAACACCACCCCTAAATTCGCCAAAGCCTGACAAGCTTGCGTCTTAACGTTAAACCCATTAATGCTAATTTCACCGGAACGACTGTCGTACAAATGCGTTATCAACGAAAACAAGGTCGACTTGCCCGCACCATTAGGCCCTAACAAAATAGCGCACTCACCAGCTGCTATTGAAAAATTAATGTCCGATAAGGCTGCTGTATTTCCATACGCATAACTTAGCGTTTTAACAGCTAATGAAAGACTCATTATTTAACCGCAATACCCCAAGGGTAACGACCAACCCGTACAGATTTTGTTACTGTTAAGGTTTCCACATCAATAATCGAAATGTCATTACTGACACCATTAGTTGTATACAACCGCTTTAAGTCTGGCGAAAACGCAAGGTTCCATACCCGTTGGCCAACTAATAAATACTTGATGACCGTCATTGTTTCAATATCCAAAACAGCAACACGGTTCGCAGGACCCAACGCAACAAATAAAAATTTATTATTCGGGTGCGCCAACACACCGACCGGTTGAATAAGCGCCTTATCAACCCCGGCTATTTCAAACTGTACTTTACTGACAATTTGCTTCGTCGACACATTAATACGAGACAAAGAACCTGCTATTTCAGAGCTTACAAACAGCGCTTGACCGTCTACAGAAAACTCTGCTGCCCTAGGACGTGAATCGACCAAGGTATTCTCTTTTATCGTTTGCTCTGTAGGATCAATCCAATGGACCATATTAGTTGTTTCAGATGTATTAACTACCCACTTTCCATCAAGAGACACAGCAATACCTTCAGGTTCCACGCCAACCGGGATCTCAGCAATTACGTTCTTTGTTTGCAAATCAATCACTGTGACAATATTGTCATCTTCATTAGATACGTACAACCAAAGGCCATTAGGGTGAATCTTGAACAATTCCGGGTCATCACCTGATGGCAGCTCACCCACCACCTTTAAGCTTGCGGTATCTATAACCTGAATGGTGTCATCGTCACTCGCTGCGACATAGAGTTGTGTTTTATCGTTGTTGAAGGCTACACCACGTGGGCGCTGACCCAACGGCACTGTTTGCAACAACTGCCCTGTTTCACCGTTAACCACAGCCAAGGCGTTGTCTTTTTCTAATGTTATATAAAGTGTATCTGCAAAACTGACTGTCGAAAAAATTATTAAAAACGCGAAGAGGTATTTATTCATTATTATTTTTAGCGTAATTCACATGTTGATTCGAGCTTATCATACCCTAGCGTATCTAAATAAGTCCGCGGGTGTAAAAACTCTTTAAGCGGCAATACCGAGACAATTGAGCGTGGCGTTGCCAATAAAACAGGCTGACGTAACTGTTGATTCCAACGCCTAAATGTAAGCTTTACACCTTTAAAACCGGCCAAACTAAAACGATCACTGAGGATATATTTTTTTACTTCAGCTGGCTCCACTTTATTGGCTCGTGTCACCGCCTCACCTACCGTACGAACGGCTAACCATGACGAGTAATCAACATCATTCATCCAGCGGCCAGCTTGCTTATAAAACCTATTTTGCATTTGAACTGCGCCCCATCGCTCGTGGGTTCTATGCCAAGCACTTGGCACTAAACCCTGCGTGCCAATAATAGGTCGAGGTAACCAAGTATTCATCGTTAAGTATTCACCAAATAAGCCTTTTACATCCGCTACCGCTAAAACATCATACTCAGCGCCCTGAGTAAATACAGGGATTTCTGCTTGCGCTGTGCGACGAGCATCATGATCAAAATTCCACGTTTTTTCTTTTACGATTTTTATCCCAAAACGTTTTGCAGCACGCTTAATAGCATTAGCAAAGCGTTGGTCTTCTTCATCGTTCCCCTTAACCAAAAACCAATTTTGCCAGCGTTTTTTCAGCATCCATTGAGCAAGTGCATCTGCTTTCATAGCATCACTTGGAATAATATGAAAGATGTTTGCACTACAACTGTTATTCCTTAGCCTGTCATCTGTCGATGAAACATTGAAGAGCAATATATTCTTCGGCTTGGCCAAGGCAGAGATTTTTTCCAGTGTTGATGCTTGAACATCGACGAGGATATAGCGATAACCTCCTTCTACCAATAGATTGAAGGCGCTAATTACATCAGCATGAAGAGGCACCTCAATGTGCTTCAAGTCATAATGATGTCCTGTAAATTGCCCTGTGGTATTATTATCCTTGATGCCTAAGGTGGCTCCTTGAATACCTTCATCCGTTAGTATTGGGTCAAGGTTTGATAAGGCCGGCGGCACTGCTCTTTTTTCCGTAAGCAAGGCCAAACTCACCTTAACATCATTTGCTAGCACATGATTGGAGCCCATCACCATTAAGCAAGTTAAGAAAAAAACCACGCGCTTGTTTAATACCATATTATTCATTTTTTAACCGGCTCTTTAGCAATGGATACTGCCCTTTCAGGCGCTTCATGCGCCATCCGTGTGCAGCTTGACTTGTTTTTGATTTTATTTTGATTAAAACAGCACGTCTAGTGCAATTAAAGTCTAGAATGTGAGGCAAAAAAAAGCGACTCATAAAGAGTCGCCAAGAGGAGGAGAACATTATTACATTGGGCAGCGATCTGAGAGCAGAGCTGCAGTAACAATGTGATGTGAATATTATATTGCTTTGCAGCATACGTCAAGACTTATTCTAAAATTTACACATAAAAAGTTAGCCCGCTTTAAATAAAAGGAAAATAATGATTAATACATCTAAATATAATCGAGGTAGCAATGAACATTGAATCCTCGGCAGAAAACCCAGCTTTAGATGTTATTGAGCGCCACCCTAACAAAGCGACTCGCAAACCCATCTTATTTATTCATGGTGCGAACATGTCTGCATGGTGTTGGGACGAATACTTTATGCCTTTTTTTGCAGACCTGGGGCATCCAACCTATGCCATCAATCTACGCGGCCACGGGAAAAGCGGCGGAAGCGCCATGCTCGCTTCAAATAGCATTGCCGATTATGTTAATGACATTCAACGAGTTATCGATGAAATTGGCGAACCCCCAATTCTGATTGGTCACTCCTTAGGTGGGCTGATTATTCAAAAATATATAGAAAAGGAAACCGTTCCTGCCTGCATACTGATGGCTAGTGTTCCTGTTGACGGTCTTATTCCATCAATTATTGATTTGGCCTTGAACCCAACTTTTTATATGCAAATGAACCTTGGCGAACTTATCGGCACGTGGTTTTCACCGGTTGATCTTACCCGTAAATCTATATTTGCTGGCCACGTTAATGACGATGTTGTGATCCGTTATTGTGCTGAAATGCAACAAGGCTCTCCAAAAGCTTTGCTTGATACCTTATGGCTTGGTCTGCCTACGTACAAAAACCCTTTCGAGATCCCGATGTTAGCGCTCAGTGCTGATGAGGATACTTTCTTTAGGCCCGCACACATCAGAAAAACAGCAAAGGCATACAAGGCAGACTTCATTAATATGAAAAAAATGGGGCATACCATGATGATTGACGCTCACTGGCGTGAAAGTGCTGAAACCATTCAGCATTGGCTAGAAAAAAACCTTTAGCCGCTCATTAACGACATATACCTTAATAAAAAGGGCTGAATACACAGCCCTTTTTACGATCACTTAAAGCACCACAGCGATTTAAGATATCATCGCTTTGCTTTTCTCAACAATTAAGTGAAGTTTCTTCAAAATGACTGATAATTGCTCAATTTCCATTTCACTTTCAGCTTGAATTAATGACACCAAGTGCAAATAACGATCAATATCAGCGCGTTGAGTAGAGCACCACTCAGTGAGCCTTTTTTCCGTAGTATCGCCTTTATCAAATGATTTAAGTATAGCCGTTAACAAGGCACGATTTTCAGCATGCAATTCATCTCGTAAAGCCGACCGAGCCAAGGATTGCCAGTAGTTTTTCCGCGGTAAATAACTAATACATCCATGCAACCAACTGAGTTTAAGTTCGTTACTAACCACCGAATACACAGACAGAACATCCTCTATACCTCGATCAACAATACTGTTCACCGCAATAATATCTAAAGCAACAAACTCCAACTCTAGACAGGCAATCTTGTTAGCTAATACCTCATCCACGCCGCCTTCTTGGTAGTAAGCAGCTCGCTGCTCAACATGCTCTTTTTCAACGTCTGAAGCATGCGTTATCATCTTTTCCCCTATTAGGGAAACATTCTTAGCAAACTCATCAGTCACGTCGGTAACTGAAACGACTTGCGAACGGTTTCTCTGCAACCAATACATCGTACGTTCAACCAGCTTTCGTACATTCATCAACATATCGATCTGCACTTTGGGCGATACTTTATTATCTAGCGCCTCAATCTCGCTCCATATCACTTCTATATTAAAAATCTCGCAAGCAATCTTATAATTTTTAATAACCTCATCAATACAGGCACCCGCTTCATCTTTCATTCTAAAGGCAAATGATGGCCCTAGCCGGTTTACCATACTGTTAACTACCTGATTAACAATGATATCGTCTCGTAAGCGATGCTCCTCAATAGCGCTTACAAATTTATCCCGTAAGTTTGATGGGAAGTATGCCAATAACTCTTGTTTAAAATTTTCATCTTGTATAACTGAAGCGCCCTTCATTAAGTCCTTTAAAAGTAACTTGCTATAGGCAAAAATCACCGCCAACTCTGGGCGATGCAAGCCCTCGCCTTTAGCCTTCCGCTCTTCTATTTCTTCTTGGCTTGGTAAGAACTCAACTGTACGGTCTAACCGACCCTCTTGACCAAGTTGGTTGATCAAACGCCCATGCACTTCCAGCATGTCTGAGGATTGGCTTTCAACCATCGTAATGGCTTGTGTTTGCAGGTAATTATTTCTTAGTACCAACGTACTGACCTCATCGGTCATCTTGGCAAGAAGAGCATTGCGCTGCTTAATGGTCATATCGCCTTGCTCAACCAATTTATTAAGTAAGATTTTAATATTCACTTCGTGGTCTGAGCAATCCACACCTGCAGCATTATCAATAGCATCGGTATTAATGCGCCCTTTAGCCGCGTATTCAATCCGGCCTAATTGGGTAAACCCTAAATTTCCGCCTTCACCCACCACTTTGCAAGCAAGCTCTCGACCGTTAACCCTTAGTGCATCATTGGCCCGATCTCCTACATCAGCATCCGTCTCGATGCTAGATTTTACATACGTTCCTATACCACCGTTCCACAACAAATCTACCGGCGCTTTTAGCATCGCTCGAATAAGATTATTAGGCGTTAACACCTTATCGCTAACGCCTAATAACTTCTGTATTGGTGGCGTGAGGGCAATAGATTTATCTGCCCTTGAAAAAACACCTCCACCCTTCGAAATCAACGCCTTGTCATAGTCACTCCATGATGAACGTGGCAATTTAAATAACCGCTTACGTTCTTCAAATGAAGCACTGATATCGGGGTCTGGGTCTAAAAAAATGTGCATATGATTAAATGCACCGATAAGCCTAATCTTTTCAGATAACAACATTCCGTTACCAAACACATCTCCGGCCATATCGCCAATTCCGATCACGCTAAAAGGAGTTGTTTGAGTATCGACGCCTATCTCTCTAAAGTGTCGCTTTACCGACTCCCAAGCCCCTTTGGCGGTAATGCCCATTTTTTTATGGTCATACCCGACAGAACCTCCTGATGCAAATGCATCACCCAGCCAAAAGTCACGCTCAATAGCTATATTATTCGCAATATCAGAAAATGTTGCTGTCCCTTTATCTGCCGCCACCACTAGATAAGGATCATCATCGTCATACCGCACCACATCATGTGGCGGTATCACTTTTTCACCTTTCAAATTATCAGTGATATCTAACAAGGCACCAATAAAAATACTGTAACAAGCAACCACTTCTTCCATCATCTCGTCACGCGTTAAGCCGTCTAGAGAACGCTTAACGATAAAGCCACCTTTAGCGCCGGTTGGCACGATCACCGCATTTTTTGACATCTGCGCTTTCATCAAGCCTAAAATTTCTGTTCTAAAGTCCTCTTTTCGATCTGACCAACGCAAGCCACCACGCGCAACTGAGCCCCCTCTTAAATGTACCCCTTCAACACGAGGCGAATAAACAAATATTTCAAATTTTGGTCGCGGAGACGGCAACTCGGTCAGCGCTTCTGGGTTTAGCTTAAACGAGAGATACGGCACACCCGTACTATCGACAGTGCATTGGTAATAATTTGTCCGTAATGTTGACTGAATTAAATTCAAATACCGCCGTAGAATTCGATCTTCATCTAGCGACACGACCGTCTCAATTTCAGCAAGAATCTCTGCTTCCTGCTGCCCAATTTTTGTTTTTTTAGCTTTAATAAATGGGTCAAATCTAAGCTCAAATAAGCGCACTAAATGCCCCGCAATAATTGGGTTACTTTGCAAAGTTTGCTGAACATATGCCTGGCTAAAGGTTATTCCTGCTTGCCGCAAATACATATAATAGGCACGCAGTAACATAATCTGTTTCCAATCAAGGTTTGCCTTAATGACAAGCTGATTAAATCCATCGTTCTCAATATTTCCAGTCCAAACCTTTTCAAAAACCAATTGAAAGTTTTCTTTTATACTTTCTATGTCAGGCAGTTCTGTGTTGTACACCAAACCAAAATCATGCACCCAGTAACTCGACTGTGATGATAGATCAGTCACTTCAAACGGTCGCTCATCAAACACCGTAACACCCATGTTTTCTAGTACCGGTAACGTTTGCGATAAAGGAGCTGGCACCCCCTTATTAATTAACTTAAATTGTAAACCCTCGCCGTGCGACTCTAATGGTTGATACAAAGACATTTGAATTTGTTGGTCGGCACTGACTTTTAAACGTTCGGCTTTTTCAATATCGGCCACAGCAAACCTAGCTGGATAGTTATCTTTATACGCCGAAGTAAAACCATCACCATAACGATTCCAAAGCTCTGTGCCTTTCGTTTCCCCATGTCGATGAACTAAAGAAGATAATAAATCGTCCTTCCAATCTCTGAGCGCTTCAATGATTTCACTTTCCACTTCAGATACATCAAACTCACCCACCCAATCAGTATTGGTATGCACCATAAAATGAATCCGTGCAAAAATAGACTCGCTAAACTGGACATTAAAATCTACGCTATCGGTTTGCAGTTTAGCGCAAATGATCTGCTCCATTTTTTTTCTAGCCATCGTGTTGTAGCGATCTCTAGGCACGTAAACAAGCATTGATACGAAGCGCCCATACGCATCAATTCTTGCAAACACCCGAGTCCGTTGACGTTCTTTTAATTTTAGAACCCCCAGCGCTAAACTCAGTAATTGCTCATCATTTGAATGAAATAACTCATCTCGAGGCAAATCTTCTAGCACATTCATTAACGATTTGCCGCTGTGGCTATTTTCCTTGAAGTTTGATTTAGCAAAAACTTTGCTGATTTTTTTGCGTATTAAGGGGATTTCTCTCACCCTGACAAGGTAAGCCGCTGATGTGTATAGCCCTAAAAATCGATACTCGCCAATCACCTCACCGTGTTTATTGAATTTTTTTACCCCAACATAATCCATATACGCAGGACGATGAATAATAGATTTTGTGGTTGCCTTAGTCACAATTAACGGGCATGGCTCACTCATAAAGTCGCATGCCTTATCCGTTATAGGAATAACATCAGCTTGTGGGATAGCCGCTAGCTTATCTCTTAATATACCTTTACCGGAACCTTCTACAATTTTAAAACCATCCGATTCATTACCTTTAACCAACTCATATTCCCGACAGCCAAGAAATAAAAAATTATCGTCTTTAAGCCAGCTTAAAAAGGCTAACGATTCGTCAATATCTTCATTATTATCTTTTGGCGAAAACTCTTTTAGCATCTCGGCAGACTGCTGAAGTGAATTAATACTAGCTTTCCAGTCTTCATTAACCGCCGTATTGTAGGTGATCACTTTTTGAACTTGATCTGCCAACAGCTCAAGCCCGCCTCCCTTTGAAGCCTGGCGATCAACTTCTAATCGAATCATTGACTCACTGACTGTGCGCTCTTTACTTTGCCCAGGCTTAAGAAGGCCATTTTCATCACGCACGACTTCAATAATGGGGTGAACAACCAAGTGACAAGTTAAGCCGCTTTGATTTAAATTCATTGTTAACGAATTCAATAAAAACGGTCTATCCATGGTGACTATTTCTATAATGCTATAAGGGGATTGCCAGCCATGAGTTTCAAAGTCAGGGTTATAGACATTGACTTTAGACTCTTCACCTTGCCTAGACTGCGCTAAATTCCAATGCGCAATCGCCGCTCCATACAGGTCATCCAGCTCTCTTTCTGCTAAATCCTCCCAAGCCACGTCACGATAATATTCGTTAATAAAGCTCCGAATAATAGGCTCTTCTTTTTTATCAAAACGGTGATTGATAATTTTTTCTAGCTGAGAAAAAATTTGTTCTTTTTCTTTTAACTCTGTCACCATTAACAGCCTCTCTATTGATCGATAAAATTAAGTATAGGAGATTTTCTTTAAGATGTGCTTATTTTGCTGGCTACTGGGTAATAGATAAGCTTATCGCCCCCTACAACCGTTGCTGCTGTATGAAGTTTTCTAATTGTTGCTGCCCCTGTTGTTCAAGCCGTATGAACTTAAGGTTAAAACAAAATAAATCCTGTGCTAAGCGGTAACTATTTTGTATGCTGCACGTGGCTTTAAGCGAGTTATCTTCCATCTCAAATTCAACACCCAAGTGCAGTGGTTTTGCTGGATTTAGTTGATAGCCTTTCGGCATAATCATTTGCGCGGTCATTTGGTCACAGCAGATGCCTAACCCACCTACAGAAATATTTTCCCCTCTCACTATCAACGTTATACGCTCGGCTGTTTCCAACTTCACCTCTTGTTGATAGTCAACTCTTACATATTGTCGTTCATAAACTCGCACTGTAGATCCACCTTACTCTAAGTAAGTCGCAATTAAATAGTTTCTAAGGTTTTCGTGTACAACAGTTTTAGCTCTGTACCTGCCCAACCAACAAGAATACAGATCACCTTACCGCTAATGTTAATAACCTTATTGTGTTTTTCTTCATACCCTCAGCCATCTATTGTACAGGCCTGCAAATAAAGACAAAACACCTTAACAACACGGCTAATTGCTGCGACTAAGCGATAAAATAATGCTTTCCCTTGCTCCGTTAGCATCCCAACGTTAACATTGAATTTTTAAACTAAAGACTCTCTATATAAAGTGAAAAAAAGCTGTCTACTTATCACTCTTCTATCGCTGATTTTTAGCGCCATAAGTTATGCTCAAGACCCCTTACGCCTAGCAACGACAACAAGCACTGAGAATTCAGGTCTTTTGGCACAATTACTACCCGCCTTTACTCAGCAAACGGGCATCCAAGTTGATGTAATTGCCGTAGGAACCGGCAAAGCACTTCAAATGGCCCGCAAAGGCGATGCCGACGTTGTGATGGTTCATGCAAGACAAGCCGAAAATATTTTTATTGCCGAAGGTTTTGGCGTTAATCGACGTGATGTGATGGAAAATGACTTCGTCATCGTCGGCCCTGTTACCGACCCTGCTCATATTAAAAACCAGAAAAACACACTGAATGCACTCAAGCAAATTGCCGCTAAGCAAGTGTCTTTTATTTCTCGTGGAGATAATTCTGGAACGCATAATAAAGAACGCTCCATATGGGGCCAAGCTAATTTGAAGCCCCGTGGCCCTTGGTATAAGGAAGCAGGACAAGGCATGGGAAAAGTATTGTTAATGGCTGATGAATTGGGCGCTTATACCTTAACTGACCGAGGCACTTGGCTGGCCTATAAAGACAAACTGTCACTCACTATTTTAAATCAAGGCAGTGTTTTACTAAAAAACCCTTATGGCATTATTGCGGTAAATCCTGCTTTGCATAAAGACATTCAATACTTAAAAGCCATGTCACTTATCGCTTGGGTAACCTCGCCAGCAGGACAACGCCTTATCGATACCTTTCAAAAAAACGAGCAACGTCTTTTTTACCCAACCGCCATTAAAGACGTCATGACCAGTGAATGATTTAAGCCAAGCTTGCATAAATGCCTTTCAGTTGTTACTGAGCGGTCATGATGATATTTGGGAAATTATCTCGCTCTCATTTGGCGTATCTATGTCGGCTATTTTGATTGCCACGCCCTTTGCGATGCTGATTGCCTTTATATTGGCTTTTTTCGAATTTCCCTTGCGTAGAGTGCTCATTTCTTTATTTAATACCTTTATGTCTGTCCCCGCCGTCATTGTTGGCTTAACACTTTATTTAATTTTATCGCGTAGCGGCCCATTAGGAGATTTGAGGCTTTTATTCACCAGCCAAGCAATGGTTATCGGCCAAGTTATGCTGAGCTTTCCATTATTAGTCGCAATGGCTCATGCCTCTTTTCAAGCTGCAGACCGGCGCGCTTGGGAAACGGCTATCACCTTAGGCGCAAAGCCTTGGAGGGCTTTTTTCACACTAATATACGAAGTACGTTTTGGCTTAATTGCTGCTGTTGTTGCCGGCTTTGGTCGCGTGGTTGCTGAAATTGGTTGTTCTATGATGGTTGGCGGTAATATTCTTCACTCCACACGTAACATTCCTACCGCTATCGCCTTAGAAACCAGCAAAGGCGAGTTCGCTCAAGGCATTGCACTTGGCATGGTTTTACTGTTACTGTCCTTAAGCTTGAATGCAGGCATTTCGATCTTTCAAGGTAAAGGGGAATTAAAAGCATGAGCACATTAGTTAGTTATAAAAACCTCGCTATTACCTTGTCTGGAAAACTGGTTTTAAATATCAAGCATCTCGATATACCCGCCCACCAATGCACACTCTTAACTGGTCAAAATGGATCGGGAAAAACCACGTTATTAAAAATAATGAGTGGTTTATTAAAGCCTGATTCAGCCAGCATTAACTACCAAGGTTTAACGCTCAACTGGAAGCAAGCCAAAGCTTACATCCAAAAAGACATCATCTATTTACATCAACAACCGTATTTATTTGATGCCAGCGTTACTGACAATATTGCTTATGGACTGTATCGATCAGGCGAACGCAAAAGCAATGTGCATAAAAAAGTCACGCAAGCATTAGATTGGGCAGATTTATCGCATCTTGCCCACCGCCCAGCCAAACAATTATCTGGCGGTGAAAAACAACGTGTTGCGTTGACTCGCGCACGTATTTTATCGCCGCGCTTATTGCTGCTAGACGAACCAACCGCAAGTATGGACAGTACTGCAAAACAACAAACAGCCAAGCTATTACAGCGACTCAAAGATGAAGGGGTTACCATTATGATCAGCAGCCACGAAGCACATACTGTTGAACATATTGCCGATCACCATATTCATATTGAGCATGGTAATGCCCTAATACGCCCACCTAATTCAAATAACGTGACAATGATAAACACCGCAAAAAAAACTTCATCATATGAATAGAGTAGACGTACAAAGTAGTTGTAGCGACGACAATGAAGCAGACACCTTAAGCGTCGATGCCGCCTTGCTGAAAATGTTAAACGCTGTTGCAGAAAAAAGCGGCAGTGAACATATTCCATTAACTTCGGCTGTTGACCGAATACTCGCAGCCCCCATTCTTTCGCCAATCAACGTTCCTTCACACCGCAATGCAGCCGTTGATGGCTATGCAATAATACATACTGATTTACCCAGCAGCGGGGAAATCAAAACATTAAACATTGTTGGTCGTATTGTTGCTGGGCACCCTTATAAAGGTCGCTTAAAGCAAGGCGAGTGCCTACAAATAATGACTGGCGCACAAATGCCTGACGCTGCCGATACCGTTATTATGCAAGAACATGTAGAAATACATGACAACACCATTCATATTGATGCACGGCATAAAAACGGACAAAATGTTCGCCAAGCAGGCGAAGATATCCAACAAAATCATACTGTTTTGGAAGCAGGCATTAAATTAACACCGCCACAAATTGGTCTCATTGCCTCTTTAGGTATTTCAGAAGTTCATGTTAAAACGCCACTAACCATTGCTGTTTTTTCAACCGGCGATGAACTTCTTAGCCTTGGAGAGCCTCCACGTGAGGGCTGTATTTATGACAGTAACCGCTACAGTATGATTTCTGCATTAAAGAAAATAGGCTGCAAGGTATTAGACATGGGCATCATTGCAGACGACCCCGAACAATTACGCAGCGCTTTTAAACTAGCATCAAACAGTGCCGATGTTATTTTCACCTCTGGCGGCGTGTCTGTTGGAGCCGCCGATTACACCAAACAAATACTCGCAGAAACTGGCTCTATCAATTTTTGGAAAGTCGCTATAAAACCCGGTAGGCCCATTGCCTTTGGCCATATAGACAATACAACGTTTTTTGGCTTACCCGGTAACCCTGTCGCAGTCATGGTCACCTTTTATCAATTTGCCTTACCCTGCCTACAAAAAATGATGGGGCTAACAACACCATTAATTTGCCCAACTATTCAAGCCAAGAGCACACACTCTATTCGAAAAATTGCAGGACGTACTGAGTTCCAGCGTGGATTTTTATCAAAGAACAATAACGGCGAATGGGAAGTCAGCACCACAGGAAAACAAGGCTCTGGTATCTTACGATCAATGAGTGATGCAAATGCCTTTATCATTCTTGAACACGAGCGCCCCTCCATCAATAAAGGCGACTGGGTAATAACGCAGCCATTTTCGGCCCTTTTTTAAGGCTTTATAAGCCCATAAAACATGCTAAGTCTCAATTAAAATCTGGCTTGAGTGAATCACGTTAATTGACCACAACTGGCCTCTCTTTCTAGGCCAACCACGAACCTCAAGTTGTTTACCTTTATAGCTGTCTAACGTTAAAAAATAACGTTTGTTTTCAACGCTAATCCAAATATACACTTCATCAGATAGCCACAACTTTGCACCTTTTTTACCCCTCGTTATTTTTTGGACTTGCCCACTAAAACGACCCCAGCCCTGAGCTCTATTTTTTGCAATATCCTCAACCGCCTTTTTCTGATAAGCCTGCAGGGACCATAAACCAATTTTCTTTTTCTCGGCCTGTCGTTGCATCGCTTTAAAACGATGGGCATATCGAAGATTAGGTGGATGAATACTCAGGGTCGCTTGACCACTACGAAGCATTTCTAAATTAATGTGTTGGCCATCGTCTAAAAATAGATGCGCCAATATACGACCATAGCGATCTTTTTGTTCGACATCGTATTCAACTAAAACCATTTTGTTTAATACCCATTTTTTCAACGCCTTTTTTGCCGCAACGGCTCCTGCTTCACTAGCCCGTCCCTTGTAACCCATTTCAGGCGTATTAATGCCTAATAAACGAACCGTCAAACCATTTTTAAGCACAACAGTATCACCATCAATAACATTGATTACTTTTAATAATGACCCAGCCTGAACGGTAGAACACGCGACTAGATACAGCAGCAAAAAAGTAACGAATGTAAATTGCCTGATAGAAACAACGCTAAAAGCCCGACTGATAATGTCTTTTTTAATATGATCAATTAACATATTCCACCGCCCATTAGCCTATAATTAGCTCAGCCATAATACCTATGGCTATTAACTTTTTAACAATAAATAATAACAGGTAGGTGTAGGTTGTATTTACGCATACAAAAAAGACTCAAAAAATTTCTTGATCACCAGCAAGGTGACGCGCTTTGTGACGGATTAAAAGGTATTGAAAAAGAAAGTTTGCGCGTAACCCCTGAAGGGAACATAGCTCAAAGCCCACATCCTACTGGCCTTGGATCTGCCTTAACAAACCCTTACATCACCACTGATTATTCAGAGGCATTGCTCGAATTTATCACCCCACCTTTTAGCAAGACGGCCGATACCTTAAACTTTATGGAGGCCGTACATTCCTATACTTACCAACACCTTGGTAATGAAATGTTATGGGGTACCAGCATGCCGTGTATTGTTGATGGAGACATGAGTATTCCTATTGCCAATTATGGCTCATCCAATATTGGCCAAATGAAACATATTTATCGAATTGGCTTATGGCACCGTTATGGCCGAAGCATGCAAGCCATCGCAGGCATACACTTTAACTACTCTCTACCAGAGAAGTTTTGGCCCATTTACCAATCTTTAGAGCAAGACACGCGGCCTAGGCAAGATTTCATTTCACAGTCATATATGGATATGGCACGAAACCTACACCGATACGGCTGGTTAATTTTATACCTATTCGGCGCCTCACCTGCTATTTGTAAATCGTTCGTTAAAGGTCAAGAACACGACGATTTCGAAGAGTTTGATGCCGGCACACTGTACAAACCTTATTGCACCTCTCTTAGAATGAGCGATATTGGCTATAAAAATGACAGTCAATCGAACATCAACATTTCATACAACAGCCTTGACAAGTATGTCGCTCGACTAATAGCTGCTACGCAAACGCCTTTTGCTGAATACGAGGCCTTTGGCGTTAAAGATGCTAATGGACAATACCAGCAACTTAATACCAATATTTTGCAAATTGAGAATGAGTACTACAGCAACGTTCGCCCTAAACAAATTACTCGCTCAGGGGAAAGCCCTAGTCAAGCGTTAAAAAAGCGCGGTATACGTTATGTTGAACTTCGTTCAGTGGACTTAAACCCATTTGACCCTGCCGGTATTAATGAACAACAGTTACACTTTTTAGAAGCCTTTATGATCTTTTGCTTATTGGCTGACAGCCCTTCCCTTTCATCGGAGGATAAAGCTTGCGTAGATAAAAACTTAACCTTAGTCGCCTCTGCTGGTCGACAGCCAGGATTAAAGTTACGCCGTAATGGTGACAGCATCAGCTTAAAAGATTGGGGATTAGAAATTTGCCAAGAAATGACTCTGCTTTGTGAGACGCTTGATGCCGATGATAAAACCAAACCATACAGCAATTCACTCGCCGCACAGATCGCTAAATTGAATGATGTGGAACTTACCCCTTCAGCAAAAATACTCAACGCCATGAAAGAGCAAAAACTTCCATTTTTCAAATTTGCAATGAAACAGGTCAAGAAACATCATACCTTCTTCAATCAGCACAGCATCAACAATGAGCAACAGCAGTGTTTTGAAAAAGCAAGGCAACAGTCTATCGACGAACAACGAGAGATAGAAAGCAGTGATACAGTCGAATTTGATGAGTTTTTAGAACGCTATTTAGCGCAAACTAAAAATGTTTAGTTATTTTATCTAATATCAACACACCATTACTTCTATTCATATCTCATTTTAGAATTTTTGAAATAGATGATTCTTGCTACACTGACAGCTAGCCATTTACTAGAGCCTTAATATGAACATCCAAACACTCCAAAGCCAACTGGACAATAAGCAACCACGAGACATTCTTAAAACCATTTACTCGCAGCTAGATGACCTCGCTATTTCATTCAGTGGTGCCGAAGATGTAATATTGATTGATATGGCATGCAAACTTGGATTAAAACCAAATGTCTTCACCTTAGATACCGGACGACTTCACCCTGAGACATACCAGTTCATCCAAACAGTGATGGACCATTATAAAATTAAAATTACCGTTTTATCCCCCAACCAAGATGCTTTACAAGCTTTAACCCACGAAAAAGGCTTATACAGCTTTTACCAAGATGGCCATAAAGAATGTTGCGGCATTAGGAAAGTTCAGCCATTAAAGCAGCATTTAACGGCTTATTCTGGCTGGATAACAGGCCAACGACGTGACCAAAGTAAAGCCACTCGTGATAGCCTTAATATTGCTGAAATTGACACTGCTTTTAGCGGCAAAAACACGGAACTGCTAAAGTTTAACCCCTTGTGTCATTGGACTTCAGAACAGGTCTGGTCGTATATACGTGCTCTGGAAGTCCCGTTTAACCCGTTACATAACCAAGGGTTTATTAGTATTGGTTGTGAACCTTGTACAAGGGCCACCTTACCGCACCAAGATCCTAGAGAGGGGCGATGGTGGTGGGAAGCTGCAGAGAGTAAAGAATGCGGATTACACTCAAGTTTAAGCAAACCTCGCTAGAAAGTTATTGCCCCTTAGAAATGAGGTAAACTTACTCCCTCAAATAGCTTATCAATAGCCGATTGCTCCTTAAGTTCCATCGCTTGATTAATGACTGCTTGTGTTAGATGCGGCGCAAATAAATGTATAAACTCATACATATAGCCACGTAAGAAGGTATCTTTACGGATACCTATTTTAGTGATACTGGTGCCAAAAAGATGTCCAGCATCTAATGCCACCAGATCATTATCTACTTGTTCGTCATAGGCCATCCGCGCAACAATCCCTACCCCAAGTCCAAGCCTGACATATGTCTTAATGACATCCGCATCTACCGCTGTTAAAGCAATATCTGGACTTAAACCTTGTGCTTTAAATGCATCATCTAATTTAGATCGCCCAGTAAAGCCAAACACATAAGTTATCAGCGGGTGTAGCGCAACATCAATAAGGCTTAGCCGATCAATTTTAGTTAACGCATGGCCCTTCGGAACCAATATGCACCGTTCCCAAGAATAACAAGGCATCATGACTAAGTTATCAAATAACTCTAAAGCCTCCGTTGCAATGGCAAGATCCACTTTCCCTTGCGATACCATTTCAGAAATTTGTACCGGCGTACCTTGTTGAATATCTAAGCTAACATCTGGCATTTCTTGCATAAATGTTTTGATGATAGACGGTAAAGCATAACGTGCTTGAGTATGTGTTGTTGCAATCGATAGCAAGCCCTTAGTTTGATCTTTATATTCTTTAGCAATATTTTTAATATTCTCTGCCTTCATTAACATTTCGCCCGCTATGCTAATAATTTTTTTGCCGGCTGGCGTCATGTCAGTTAAATGCTTGCCATTACGTGTAAAAATGGGAATACCTAACTCATCTTCTAAAATACGAATTTGTTTACTTATACCCGGTTGCGAGGTATAAATTGTTTCAGCTGTCGCTGACACATTAAGATTGTTTTTTGAAACTTCCCAGATATAACGGAGTTGTTGTAACTTCATAGATTAATATTCTTTTGTTATAAATATAGAAATATATATTCCTTTTTATTATAAGAGAATTGATTTATATTACAAGGTCATATTAATAGCTCGGTTTCTCCCATTGGATTACTTATATATATTAGCAGGCGCAGCTGTAGGCTTCGTAATTGGCCTAACGGGTGTAGGTGGTGGTTCTTTGATGACCCCTCTACTTGTTCTTGGCTTCAACGTTCAACCAGCGATTGCTGTTGGCACAGACCTTTTATACGCAGCCATTACAAAAGCAAGCGGCATTTGGTCACATCAAAAACTTAAAAATATTGACTGGATGATTGTAAAAAATCTATGCCTAGGTAGCATCCCAGGCTCAATATCTTGCATATACATCATCCAATACTTTAATTTATCAGCAGAAGCATTTGAAAGCATTATATCGATTAGTCTAGGCATTATGCTAATCTTGACCTCAGCAGTTATAGTTTTTAAAGACAATATAGCAAGGCACTTCAAAAAACCTGCTGACTACACGCCAAGCCCATTTATTATTATCTGCTTAGGCCTTGTGCTAGGCATACTGGTCACCTTATCGTCAGTTGGGGCAGGTGCTATTGGTGGTGCGCTTTTATTACTCCTCTACCCTCGTTTAAGAACCAGAACCATAGTAGGCACCGACATAGCACATGCCGTACCGCTAACTGCAGTAGCAGGCCTAGGACATTTTCAATTAGGGCATATAGATTTCCAATTATTAATCAGTTTGATCATTGGCTCATTGCCAGCAATCTATCTAGGCACTATGGTCGGTGAAAAACTGCCTGAGAAAACATTAAAATATATCGTCGCAACCATTTTATTACTAATTGGCATTAAGTTTGCGATTTAACACGGCAATTAAATCACAGTACATTCAATTTTATGTGAGCTAGATTCTCAAATTGAATATAATAACAACAGAAACAAACCAACAAGGATTATAAAATGACATTCGTAGTAACCGAATCATGTATCAAATGTAAATACACCGATTGTGTAGATGTATGCCCAGTAGATTGCTTTCATGAAGGGCCAAACTTCCTAGTCATCGACCCAGATGAGTGTATTGATTGCACACTATGCGAACCTGAGTGCCCTGTAGAAGCCATTTATTCAGAAGATGAATTACCCGAAGGGCAAGAAGAATTTATTCAAATTAACGCCGACCTATCCCAAACTTGGCCTGTTATCACTGATGTAAAAGATGCACCTGAAGATGCTGATGAATGGGCAAACAAAGAAAACAAATTAGACTATTTAGAAAGATAAATAAAATAGTTAAGCATAAAAAAACCGGGCTAAGCCCGGTTTTTTTATGCTTATCAAGCAGATCAAGATTCGATAATTTCTTCCGAACCAGATTCCACATCACGATCGACTAATTCAACATACGCCATAGGCGCAGCATCACCAGGTCTGAATCCACATTTAAGAATTCGTAGATAACCACCAGGGCGATCTTTATAACGAGGAGCTAGATCATTAAACAGTTTCGTAACACTGTCTCTATCTCTTAACCGTGCAAAAACTAAACGTCTTTTAGCAACGGTATCTTCCTTAGATGATGTAATAAGAGGTTCAATGAAACGACGAAGCTCTTTGGCTTTAGGTAATGTTGTACGAATAACCTCATGACCGATGAGAGAGTTAGCCATATTTTTAAACATTGCTTTACGGTGGCTGCTATTACGATTAAGTTGCCTACCTGATTTACGATGACGCATAGTTAAATCCTTAAATTAAATTGAACCTACAGCTCTATCACTAGTAATTAAACTAGATGGTGGCCAGTTTTCAAGACGAATACCTAAAGACATGCCCTTTGAAGCAAGAACATCCTTAATTTCTGTTAATGATTTTTTACCAAGATTTGGTGCTTTTAATAATTCAACTTCAGTACGTTGAATTAAGTCACCAATGTAGAAAATTTGTTCAGCTTTCAAACAATTTGCTGATCGAACCGTCAGTTCTAGATCGTCAACAGGACGTAATAGAATAGGATCGAACTCAGGTTCTTTAGGTTCCTCAGGAACTTCTACAATGTCTTTAAGGTCAACAAAAACAGCAATATGATGATGTAGAATCGTTGCAGCCGCTCTAATCGTTTCTTCAGGATCATTCGTACCGTTTGTTTCAAGCTCAATAATTAGCTTATCAAGGTTAGTACGTTGCTCAACACGAGCTGTATCTACATTATAAGAGATGCGCTTAATAGGGCTAAAAGAAGCATCTAATAAAAGTGTACCAATCGGTAAATCTTCATCATCTTGTTTACGTGAAGCGGCTGTCTGATAACCTGAACCCCGTTCAACTTTAATTGACATGGAAAGCTTACCATTGGCAGTTAAATTGGCGATAACAAGTTCTGGATTCGCTATTTCAACATCATGATCAATTTGAATGTCAGCAGCAGTAACTTGACCTTCTCCAGATTTTTCGATTGTCAAATAGGCTTCATCTTTTGCATTTAGATTAACCGCAAGATTTTTAAGATTCAACATGATATCAATAACATCTTCTTGGACGCCATCGATTGTTGTGTACTCGTGTAAAACACCTTCAATTTTAATTTCGGTCACTGCGCAACCTGAAATTGAAGATAAAAGAACACGTCTTAAGGCATTACCTAAAGTGTGACCATATCCACGTTCCATTGGTTCTATGGTTACTTTAGAACATGTAGGAGATATAGATTGAACTCCTGTAACCTTAGGCTGTAAAAAACCTGAAAGTAAATTTTGCATTATATTTCCTCTTTAAAGATTACTTAGAGTACAGCTCAACAACAAGATGTTCATTGATTTCTGCAGGTAAGTCAGAACGCTCAGGTTTGACTTTGAAAATACCTTGCATTTTTTTAATATCAAGCTCTATCCACTCAGGCACACCACGTTGCTCAACAAATTCAAGAGCAGATTTGATACGGTTTTGGTTCTTTGAGCTTTCCATTACTTCGATAACATCTTCAGATTTAACCTGAAACGAAGGAATATTCACACGAACACCATTAACAACAATTCCGTTATGTCTAACAAGCTGCCTTGCTTCAGAGCGTGAAGCAGCAAAGCCCATTCTGTAAACGACATTATCAAGACGGCATTCTAACAATTGCAATAAGTTTTCACCGGTAGAGCCTTTAATACGGGCTGCTTCAGCATAATAACCACGGAATTGTTTTTCAAGTACGCCATAAATACGACGTAGTTTTTGTTTTTCGCGAAGCTGTAATGCATAGTCTGATAAACGAGTACGACGTTGCCCGTGTTGACCAGGAGGGTATGCTCTTTTTTCCATTGCACATTTAGCTGTGTAGCATTTTTCGCCTTTCAAGAAAAGCTTTTCGCCTTCACGACGACATAAACGACATTTTGAATCAGTATATTTAGCCATAATAATTTCCTAGTTATACACGTCGTTTCTTTGGCGGACGACAGCCATTATGTGGAATAGGTGTTACATCTTCAATAAAAGTAATATTAAAACCAATATTGTTTAATGCACGTACTGCAGATTCACGACCAGGACCTGGGCCTTTAATCTTAACTTCAAGATTTTTCATTCCAAAATCTTTCGCAACTTCACCGGCACGTTCAGCGGCAACTTGAGCTGCAAAAGGTGTACTTTTACGTGAACCTCTAAATCCAGACCCACCAGCAGTTGCCCAAGATAGTGCATTGCCTTTACGGTCTGTTATGGTAACGATCGTGTTATTAAATGTAGCATGTACATGGACAATTCCATCAACTACATTTTTTTTAACTTTCTTCTTACTACGACTTGGTTTAGCCATACTTCAAATATCCTTTAATTGAATCTTACTTTCTAATTGGTTTCCGAGGGCCCTTGCGGGTTCTAGCGTTTGTTTTAGTACGCTGGCCTCGAACAGGTAAACTTCTACGATGACGGATTCCACGGAAGCAACCCAAATCTAGTAAGCGTTTAATATTCATAGAAACTTCACGACGTAAATCGCCTTCTATTAAATATTTTCCGACTTCTTCACGTATCAGTTCTAATTGATCTTCAGATAGTTCGCGAACTTTAGTTGTTGTATCAATTCCAGCTGCAGCACAAATAGCTTTTGATCTAGTAAGACCAACGCCATATATAGATGTCAGTGAAATAACAATGTGCTTATTATCAGGTATATTAATACCAGCGATACGTGCCATTAATTCTCTCCGTTATTTTGGCCAGTAGAAAACCGGCAATTTTAATCTTTATTTCGAATAACTACAAGCTTAAATATTAGCCTTGACGTTGCTTATGTCGCCCATCTTTGCAGATAATGCGTATTACTCTATTACGACGAACAACTTTACAATTGCGACAAATTTTCTTTACTGATGCTCTTACTTTCATAATTTACTCCTACTAACCTTAACTTATTTGTTTTTAAGGTTCGCTTTTTTCATTAAACCTTCATATTGCTGTGACATAAGGTGACTTTGCATTTGCGCAATGAAATCCATGACAACAACAACGATAATTAACAATGATGTTCCACCAAAATAAAACGGCACATTCCAATAAACAATCAAAAACTCAGGTAACAAACAAACAGCCGTAATATACATAGCACCAAGCAACGTTAATTTTGTAATAACCGCATCTATATATTTAGTTGTTTGCTCACCAGGTCGGATACCAGGAATAAAAGCACCTGATTTTTTAAGGTTATCCGACGTATCTCTTGAATTAAATACTAATGCAGTATAGAAAAAACAAAAGAATATAATCGCTGCTGCATAAAGCAACACATAAATTGGCTGGCCCGGAGATAACATACTAGATACATCTTGCAACCAACCCATTCCTTCACTGTTACCAAACCAACCTGCAATAGTTGAAGGAAATAAAATAATACTTGAAGCGAAAATGGGTGGGATCACACCTGCCATATTAAGCTTCAACGGTAAAAAACTAGACTGACCCGCCATCATTTTATTACCTTGCTGACGTTTAGCGTAATTTATAGTGATTCTTCGCTGAGCACGCTCAACAAAAATCACAAATGCCGTCACAGCAATAGCTATAAAGAACAGCATAATAACCATAAATGCGTTCATTTCGCCTGTTCTAACTAATTCGAGTGTACCACCAATAGCACTCGGTAATCCTGCAACAATACCACCAAAAATAATAATTGATATACCGTTACCAATTCCACGTTCAGTAACTTGTTCCCCTAACCACATAAGAAACATCGTCCCACTGACAAGTGTAACTACTGCAGTAAACATAAAAGCAAAACCTGGATTAAATACCACCGGTAAGCCGCCAGCAGATTGCCCTTGAATTGCTGTAGCAACACCAAACGCTTGAAACGTTGCAAGTACTACCGTGAAATAACGTGTATATTGAGTTATTTTACGTTTTCCAGATTCACCTTCTTTTTTAAGTTGCTCAAATTTTGGAACAACAGACGTCATTAACTGGATAATAATAGACGCAGAAATATACGGCATTATTCCAAGCGCAAAAATACTCAGTCTTTTGAGCGCACCACCTGAGAACATGTTAAACATATCAAGAATAGTTCCAGCTTGTTGCTCGAACATTAATGATAGTGCCTTAGGGTCAATTCCAGGAACTGGCACATGCGCGCCAATACGAAACACGAACAAAGCACCAAGAACGAAAAACAATCGTTTTCGTAGTTCAGGTAATTTGCTTAACCCGCCAGTTGCGCCTGAGGCTGATGAACCAAGTACAGACATTGATTAAGCTAAACTGCCGCCAGCTGCTTCGATTGCCTTAACGGCACCAGCAGTTGCAGAAATTCCTTGTAATTTTACCGCTGAAGTCAATTCACCAGATGAAATAATTTTAACTTTTTTAGTAAAAACAGGAACAATATTAGCGGCGATCAATGATTCAATTGTAACAATCTCATCATTTAAGTTATTTAACTCATGCAACCTAACTTCTGCTGTTAATTTCTTTTTAGCAGAGGTAAATCCAATTTTAGGAAGCCTACGCTGTATTGGCATTTGACCACCTTCAAAACCGATTTTAGGCATTCCACCCGATCGTGATTTTTGACCTTTATGACCACGACCACAAGTTTTACCTGATCCAGAGCCGATACCACGGCCAACGCGTTTTGCAGGTTTTGTACTACCAGCAGCTGGTTTAATTGTATTTAGTAACATTTTAAATCTCTTCTACGTTAAGCATGTAATGAATTTTATTGATCATGCCTCGATTTTCAGGTGTATCAATAACTTCAACTGATTGATTGATTTTGCGTAAGCCTAAACCAGCAACACATGCTTTATGTGATGCTAATCGACCATTCTTACTACGAATCATTGTTACTTTGATTTTCTTTTCACTCATTATTATTACCCGATGATATCAGCGACTGATTTTCCACGTTTCATAGCAACTTGTTCAGCATTCGTCATATCAGACAAACCTTTAATAGTTGCTCTAACAACGTTAGCAGGATTGTTACTTCCAACACATTTTGCAAGCACATCATGCACACCAACAACTTCAAATACAGCACGCATTGCGCCACCAGCAATAATACCAGTACCATCAGAAGCAGGTTTCATAAAGACTTCTGCAGCGCCATATTTAGCAGTAATTGGATATTGCAATGTATGCTCACTTAAATTAACTGTAACCATATTTTTGCGTGCTTGTTCCATCGCCTTTTGTATAGCTACAGGAACCTCACGTGCTTTGCTAATACCAAAACCAACACGACCGTTACCGTCACCTACAACAGCAAGTGCAGAGAACCTAAATTGACGTCCACCTTTAACTACTTTAGAAATTCTTCTAACGGTAATTAATTTTTCTTGTAAATCGTCTTGTTGATTATTTTGTCCAGGTTGTGATGCCATAATTGCCTCTAAAATTCCAATCCATTTTCACGTGCAGCGTCAGCTAGTGCTTTAACGCGGCCATGATATTTATATCCAGAACGATCAAAAGCAACTTCTTTTATACCTGCTTCTACGGCACGTTCAGCAATAGTTTTACCAACTACGCTGGCTGCTTCAATATTTCCACAATTTTTTACTGATGATTTAATATCACTTAATAGTGTAGATGCGGAAACAAGCACCTTAGATCCATCAGCAGTCATTACTTGTGCGTATATATGACGTGGTGAACGGTGCACGCTTAAACGTGCTTTTCCACTTTCTTTAATACGTGACCTTGTTTTGGTTGCTCTACGCAAACGTGAAGTTTTCTTATTCATTATTCCGCCTATTTCTTCTTAGCTTCTTTCATAACAACGTGCTCACCAACATACCTAATACCTTTACCTTTGTATGGTTCTGGTGAACGATATGCACGAATATTAGCAGCAACTTGACCAACTAATTGTTTATCACAACCCTTGATAACAATTTCAGTTTGAGAAGGTGTTTCAATCGTAATACCTTCTGGAATATCATATTCAACAGGGTGAGAAAAACCTAAGGTTAAGTTAAGAGTTTTTCCTTTAACCTGTGTTCTGTAACCAACACCACGTAATTCTAATTTCTTTTCAAACCCATCAGTTACGCCAACGACCATATTGTTAACAAGCGCTCGTTGAGTACCGGTTAATGCGATAGAACCTTTCACTTTATTATTTGCTTTAAAGGAAAGAACGTTATCGTTAACATCAATATCAACACACTTAAACAATTCACAGCTAAGCTCGCCATTTTTACCTTTAACAGATAAGTGACCGTTAGCATTGTTGAACTCTACACCTGCAGGCAATACAACTGGATTATTCGCAATTCTTGACATAATAAAACCTAACCTAACTTACGTAACAAAGAACTTCACCACCATGACCTTCAGCTCTCGCTGTACGATCAGCTAACAAGCCTTTAGATGTAGAAATAATAGCCACACCTAAACCACCCTTAACTTTAGGAAGTTCATCTTTTGATTTATAAATACGTAAACCAGGTTTGCTGACACGGTCGATTGTCTCAATAACTGGTTTACCTTGAAAATATTTCAACGTAATCTCTAACTCAGGCTTACTTTTTGAGTCTTCGATTTTAGTCGAACCACTTACAAAACCTTCTTGTTCTAAAATGTTAGCTAATGCTTGTTTTTTAGTAGAAAAGGGCATTCTAACTACAGCTTTTTCAGCAGACTTCGCATTACGAATGCGAGTTAACATATCTGCAATTGGATCACTCATACTCATTTTAATACTCCTTCTTTACCAGCTAGCTTTAGATAAGCCCGGTACATCACCGCGCATCGTAGCTTCACGTAACTTGTTACGTCCAAGACCAAACTTTCTATAGTAGCCATGTGGTCGACCGGTCATATTACAACGGTTACGAACACGAGACGCACTTGAATCACGAGGTAAAGACACTAATTTTGTTTGTGCCTCTGTTACTTGTTCAAAAGTAGACTTAGGGTTTCTAATAATTTCTTTAAGCGCTGCTCTTTTGGCAGCATATTTAGCCACTAAACGAATTCGTTTATTTTCTCTAGCTATCATTGATTTCTTAGCCATTTCTTAACCTTGTTGTTTAATGGGAAAATTGAATGCTTTCAATAAAGCACGACCTTGCTCGTCATTCTTAGCACTTGTCGTAATAGCAATATCCAGCCCACGTAGCGTATCAATCTTGTCGTAATCAATTTCAGGGAAGATTATTTGCTCAGTTACACCAAGAGAGTAGTTACCTCGTCCATCAAAAGATTTATCACTTAAGCCACGAAAATCCCTAATTCTAGGAATTGCAATTGAGATAAGTCTCTGAAGAAAATCATACATACGCTCATTTCTTAAAGTGACTTTACAGCCAATTGGCATATCGTCCCTTATTTTGAAACCAGCGATTGATTTTTTTGAAATCGTAATAATTGGCTTCTGGCTTGAAATCTTTTCTAGGTCAGAGACAGCATTTTGGATAATTTTTTTATCAGCAACAGCCTCACCAACACCCATATTAAGTGTTATCTTAGTGATCTTAGGCACTTCCATAACAGTCTTAAGATTCAATTCCTTTAATAAAGCAGGAATGATTTCTTTTTTATAGCGTTCTTCTAAATTTGACATAAAATTCTCTATTTCTTAAGCGTCAAGCACTTCATTATTTGATTTGAAGTAACGAACCTTCTTACCATCTTCAAGTACTTTAAAACCAACTCTATCAGCCTTGTTAGTTTGAGCATTATAGATAGCAACATTAGAGACATTGATTGGCATTTGCTTCTCAATAATCCCACCTTCAATACCTTTATTAGGATTAGGTTTTTGATGTTTTTTTACTGAATTAATTCCTTCAACCAAAACTTTTTCATCAGAAACAACAGAAAGAACTAGGCCTTTTTTACCCTTATCTTTCCCTGTTAAAACGATTACTTCATCACCTTTCTTTATTTTATTCATAATTAATTCAATCAGTTAAATCACTTCAGGAGCTAAAGAAATGATTTTCATAAACTTTTCATTTCTTAATTCGCGAGTAACAGGGCCAAATATACGAGTTCCAATTGGTTGCAAGTTTGCATTTAAAAGCACCGCCGCATTACCATCAAAACGAATAGCTGAACCATCTGGACGACGTATTGCTTTTCTTGTTCTAACGACGACTGCATTATGAACATCACCCTTTTTTACTTTGCCACGTGGGATCGCATCTTTAATGCTGACTTTGATGATGTCACCAATTTTAGCATAGCGTTTATGAGAACCACCTAGTACTTTAATACACATAACATTGCGGGCACCGCTGTTGTCTGCCACATCAAGTCTTGTCTGCATCTGAATCATTACTTAACTCCCACTCACTCTATTTAGTTTTTTCAATGATTTCATGAAGTTTCCATGATTTCGACTTTGAAACAGGTCGACAAGAAACTAAAGAAACGATATCGCCTTCAGAGCATTCGTTACTTTCGTCATGAGCATTATATTTAGTTGATCGTTTAATCACCTTGCCATACAAAGGATGTTTAACTTGACGAGTGACTTTTACAGTGATGCTTTTATCACCTTTATTGCTTGTCACAACACCAGATATAGTTCTTAGAGTCTGCTCTTTTGCACTCATTTAGATTCACCTGCTTGATCATTCAAAATAGTTTTAATACGAGCAATATCACCACGTACTTCACCAAATTGATGAACTTGATTTAATTGACCAGTAGCATTTTGCATACGTAAATTAAATTGCTCTTTTCTTAATTCAAGCAATAATTCGTTAAGCTCCTGAACTGTTTTTTCTCTTAATTCTGATGCCTTCATTACATTATTGTCCGTTCAGCAAATTTTGTTTTAAAAGGGAGTTTTGCAGCAGCTAAATCAAAGGCCTCAACTGCTAACTCTTTTGATACACCCTGCAATTCAAATAACATAGTTCCTGGTTTGATTTGCGCAACCCAGAATTCAACACTACCTTTACCCTTACCCATACGTACTTCAAGAGGTTTTTTTGTAATTGGTTTATCTGGGAACACGCGGATCCAAACCTTACCACCACGCTTAATATGACGTGTAATAGTACGACGACCAGCTTCAATTTGACGCGCAGTCATTCTACCGCGTTCAATAGATTTCAAGCCAAATTCACCAAAACTAACACTACTACCACGATGTGCAAGTCCAGTGTTTCTGTTTTTATGTGCTTTTCTAAATTTAGTTTTTTTTGGTTGTAACATATCGCTTACCTATTCTCCCGTCGCTTCCTTATTACCTAAGATTGGTAGGGCAGACTTTTCGTCAAAAACTTCACCTTTGAAGATCCACACTTTGATACCTAAAATACCATATGTAGTTAGTGCTTCAGTAAATCCATAATCAATATCAGCACGAAGTGTATGTAGTGGAACACGTCCTTCTCTGTACCATTCGTTACGAGCAATATCTGCACCGTTCAAACGTCCACTTACTTTAATTTTGATACCTTCAGCACCTAATCGCATGGTGTTAGTAACCGCTCTTTTCATTGCACGTCTGAACATAATTCGACGCTCAAGCTGTTGCGCAACACTTTCAGCTACTAAAAGAGCATCCAGTTCAGGCTTACGAATTTCCTCGACGTTTATCTGGACAGGCACACCCATGATATTACTTACTTCCGCACGTAGCGAATCAACATCACCACCTTTTTTACCAATGACAATACCAGGACGAGCCGTATGTATTGTAATTTGTGCATTACCCGCAGGACGATTAATTTGGATTTTGCTTACAGAAGCTGCCATTAATTTCTTTTTTAAGAAATCCCGTGCAATTAAATCTTGTTTTAGCATGTCAGGATACGCTTGTGAACTAGCATACCAACGCGAATTCCAATCTTTAACTATACCAAGGCGTATACCAGTTGGATGTACTTTTTGACCCATATTTATTTACTCTTTTATTTAGTATCACTAACTTCAATAGTTAGATGGCAGTTTCTTTTAAGAATTTTATTACCACGACCTTTAGCACGCGCTTTAAATCGTTTGTAAGTAGGTGCTTCATCAACAAATACTGTTGAAACATATAACTCATCTACATCAGCACCTTCATTATGTTCAGCATTAGCAATAGCAGAATTAAGAAGTTTCTTGAAACTATCTGCTGCTTTACGTGTACTAAAACCCAATAAATTCAAAGCACTCTCAACATCCATGCCTCTGATTTGATTTGCAACTAATCGGCCTTTTTGGGCTGAAAAATTAGCGTTTTTTAATTTAGCTTTAACTTCCATCACTGCACCAATGTTTATCTGGATTTTTTGTCAACAACATGACCACGGTATGTACGCGTTAACGCGAACTCACCTAATTTGTGGCCAACCATATTTTCGGTAATCAATACCGGCATATGCTGTCTTCCGTTGTGAATAGCTATCGTCAAACCAACCATAGTTGGCGAGATCATTGAACGTCTAGACCAAGTTTTAATTGGTCTACGATTATTACTTTCTGCGGCTGCTTCTACTTTCTTCATTAAATGAAGATCAACAAAAGGGCCTTTTTTTATGGATCTTGGCACAATATATCCTTAACGTTTTGTTCTATTTCTAACTATTAATTTATCAGTACGCTTATTTTTACGCGTCTTATAACCCTTTGTTGGCATACCCCATGGAGATACCGGGTGGCGACCACCAGAAGTACGACCTTCACCACCACCATGCGGGTGATCAACAGGGTTCATAGCAACACCACGTACAGTTGGTCTAACGCCTCTCCAACGTTTTGCCCCGGCTTTACCAAGGGAAATCAAGCTATGCTCAGAATTACCAACTTCTCCGATAACTGCTCGACAACCAGATAAAACCTTGCGCATTTCGCCAGAACGTAACCTTAACGTAACATGATCACCATCTCTCGCAACAATTTGCACAACGGCACCAGCACTACGTGCTATTTGGGCACCTTTATTTGGCTTTAACTCAACACAGTGTACTTGTGTACCAACAGGTATATTCCTCATTGGTAAACAATTGCCTACTGTAATTGGGGCTACTTCAGAAGAAATCACTTCATCACCAACATTTAAGTTTTTTGGTGCAATGATGTATCGTCTTTCGCCGTCATTATATAGTATCAGCGCAATATTGGCAGATCTATTTGGGTCATATTGCAGACTTTCTACCTTACCAGGTACATCGAATTTGTTTCTTTTGAAATCGATAATACGATAATGTTGCTTGTGACCTCCACCACGATGTCTTGTAGTGATCCTTCCGTTATTATTGCGCCCGCCTGACTTGCTTTTTTTAGCTAAAAGCGGCCCATGTGGTGCAGACTTACTAAGCTCAGCATTTTTTACTCTGATTACAAAGCGTGAGCCTGGTGAAGTTGGTTTTGATTTTACAATAGCCATAAGATTAATTTATCTTCCAGTTAGGCAGAAACAAATTCTATTTCTTGCCCAGATTTAATACGAACATACGCTTTTTTTACATCTGATCTTTTACCAAAACCTTTACCAAAGCGTTTAACTTTTCCTTTTACATTCAATGTTTTTACAGACTCAACATCTACACTAAATAGTTTTTCAACGGCAGCTTTGATATCAGCTTTATTAGCACTGCTATCAACCTTAAAGACATATTGATTATTAAGGTCAGCAGCAATAGAGCTTTTTTCCGTAACAACAGGCGCAGTAATTAACTGCAATAAGAATTCCTGATTCATTTTAAGCGCTCCTCTACTAATGCAATTGCATCAGCTGTTATACAAACTTTTTCATATGCTAGTAAAGAAACAGGATCAATTTCATAAGCAGTACAAACATCAACTTTATGTACGTTTCTACTAGCTAATTGCAAATTAACGTCTTCAGCCGCTAAAACGATTAAAACATTAGTTAGACCATTTTCAGCCAATTTAGCATTTAATAATTTTGTTTTAGGTTCTTCAATACTTAGCTCATCAACAACTACCAATCTATCTTGACGGATAAGCTCAGATAAAATTGACTTCATACCAACAGCGTACATTTTTTTATTTAATTTTTTGCTGTGATCTTGAGGTTTAGCTGCAAACGTTACACCACCAGTTCTCCAAATAGGACTTCTGATTGTTCCTGCACGAGCACGACCAGTTCCTTTTTGTTTCCATGGCTTGATACCACCACCGCTTACTTCTGATCGAGTTTTTTGCGCACGTGTTCCTGCTCTAGCATTCGCCATATAAGTAACAACAAGTTGATGAATTATCCCCTCGTTATATTCTTGGCCAAAGACCGCTTCAGAAACATCTTTACCTACGACAGGCGTTTGAATATTCATAATTTTGCCTATTTATTTGTTTTAATAGCAGGTGTAATAACAATGTCACTATTCTTTGAACCCGGTATCGCACCTTTAATTAATACCACAGACTTGTCTGTATCAATTTTTACGATTTCAAGGTTTTGAGTAGTCACTCTTTCGTCACCCATGTGACCTGACATTTTTTTACCCTTTAAAACACGACCTGGTGTTTGACATTGCCCAATTGATCCAGGCGCACGATGTGATAAAGAGTTACCGTGTGTAGCATCTTGCATTTGGAAATTATAGCGTTTGATAACACCCGCATATCCTTTACCAATACTTTTACCACGCACATCAATTTTTTGACCAGCTTCAAATATATCAAGTGATAAATCAGAACCCACTTCAAGGTCAGAGTCTTCTTCAAGTCTAAACTCCCATAAACCTCTTCCCGCTTCAACACCAGCTTTTTTGAACTGGCCCGCCTCAGCTTTATTAACTCGAGAGTTCTTTACATCACCCGTTGTTACCTGCACTGCAGAATAACCATCGGATTGTTCATTTAAAACACGTGTAACACGATTTGGCAAAATTTGTACTACAGAAACAGGAATTGACTCACCTTCTTCTGTAAACAATCTTGTCATTCCGCATTTACGGCCTACTAAACCTAAAGACATGATTTATCCTTTATTTTATATATTTAAAACTGATTTAATTCAGTTTAATTTGAACATCAACACCAGCTGATAAGTCTAGCTTCATCAGCGCATCAACAGTTTTATCAGTCGGCTCAACAATATCCATCATACGTTTATGCGTACGAAGCTCATATTGATCCCTTGCATCTTTATTAACATGCGGAGAAATAAGCACTGTAAAACGTTCTTTTTTTGTTGGTAAAGGAATAGGACCCATTACTTGAGCGCCTGTACGTTTCGCAGTCTCAACTATTTCACGTGCCGCATGATCTATTAAACGGTGATCAAAGCCTTTTAAACGAATTCTTATGGATTGTTTTGACATTTCAATTACTCAATAATTTTAGCAACAACACCGGCACCAACTGTTCGGCCACCTTCGCGAATAGCGAAACGTAAACCTTCTTCCATGGCAATCGGGTTGATTAATTTGACGGTCATTTGCACGTTATCACCTGGCATCACCATTTCGATACCTTCTGGCAAGTCACATGCACCTGTTACGTCTGTCGTTCTAAAGTAGAACTGTGGACGGTAACCGTTGAAGAATGGTGTGTGACGACCACCTTCATCTTTACCTAACACATAGACTTCTGCTTCGAAGTGTGTGTGAGGTGTGATTGATCCAGGCTTAGCTAATACTTGACCACGCTCTACGTCTTCACGTTTTGTACCACGTAGTAAGATACCAACGTTATCGCCAGCTTCACCTTGATCTAATAATTTGCGGAACATTTCAACACCGGTACACGTGGTTGTGACCGTGTCTTTGATACCAACGATTTCAATTTCTTCACCAACGTTGATAACACCGCGCTCAATACGACCGGTTACAACTGTTCCACGACCTGAGATTGAAAATACGTCTTCAACTGGCATAATGAAGTCGCCGTCTACAGCACGTTCTGGTAATGGGATGTATGAGTCAAGCGCTTCAACTAGTTTAAGCACGGATGGAACACCAATGTCTGATGTATCGCCTTCTAGGGCTTTAAGTGCTGAACCTGTTACGATTGGTGTGTCATCACCTGGGAATTCGTACATGTCTAATAGTTCACGTACTTCCATTTCTACTAGTTCTAATAGCTCTTCATCGTCAACCATATCCGCTTTGTTAAGGAATACGACGATGTATGGAACACCCACTTGACGTGATAACAAGATATGTTCACGTGTTTGAGGCATAGGGCCGTCTGCAGCTGAACATACTAGAATGGCACCATCCATTTGCGCCGCACCTGTGATCATGTTTTTAACGTAATCGGCGTGACCTGGACAGTCTACGTGAGCATAGTGACGTGTATCTGATTCATATTCAACGTGTGATGTTGCAATGGTAATACCACGCTCACGTTCTTCTGGTGCATTGTCAATTTCATCAAAGGCTTTAACTTCTCCACCCATGGCTTCAGCCATAACTTTCGTTAACGCAGCCGTTAATGTTGTTTTTCCGTGATCAACGTGGCCAATTGTGCCTACGTTTACATGGGGCTTATTTCTTTCAAATTTTTCTTTAGACATTGTAAATACCCGTCATTACTTAATATTAATAAAAAATTCTGCTTTTAATCTTTTCTTCTAACGCTTTAGGCACTTCAGCATAACTATCAAACATCATGCTGTATGTAGCCCTACCTTGCGTTGCAGACCTAAGGTCTGTTGCATAACCAAACATCTCGGCAAGCGGCACATCTGCATCAACCATCTTTCCAGCAGGACAATCATCCATACCATGAATAATCCCCCTACGCTTATTTAAATCTCCAACTACATGACCCATGTACTCTTCTGGTGTCACCACTTCTACTTTCATCATTGGCTCTAGCACTTTAGGATCTGCTTTTGCTGCGCCATCTTTAAAACCAAGTGAGCCGGCTATTTTAAACGCCATTTCATTTGAGTCAACATCATGATACGAACCATCGTACAAAGTAACTCTAATATTTATCATGGGGTATCCTGCTAAAACCCCATTTTTCATTTGTTCTTTGACACCAGCCTCAACCGCACCAATATATTCGCTTGGTACTGAACCACCGACAATCGCATTTACAAACTCAAACTCTTGATCTTCTAGTGGCTCAATCTTCAACCATACATGGCCATATTGACCCTTACCACCAGACTGCCTTACAAACTTACCTTCTTGCTTCACGACTTGACGGATAGTCTCACGGTAAGCAACTTGTGGTGTTCCCACATTGGCTACCACATTAAACTCTCTAAGCATACGGTCAACGATTATCTCAAGATGAAGCTCACCCATTCCAGAAATAATTGTTTGCCCTGACTCTTCATCAGTATGCACTTTAAATGATGGATCTTCTTGTGCAAGCTTTCCCAATGCAACTGCCATTTTATCTTGATCTTGTATGGTTTTAGGCTCTACCGCAATTGAAATCACGGGATCCGGGAACTCCATACGCTCAAGTGTAATGGGTGCATTAATTGAACATAAAGTATCACCAGTAGTAACATCTTTTAGTCCAATTGCTGCCGCTATATCACCAGCATATACTTCTTTAACTTCTTGCCTATCATTCGAATGCATTTGCACCAATCGACCAATACGCTCTTTCTTATTTTTAAGTGGGTTATAAACAGTATCACCTGCTTTTAACACACCTGAGTACACTCTAAAAAATGTTAACGTTCCAACAAATGAATCCGTTAAAATTTTAAATGCTAATGCTGAAAATGGTGACTCATCATCAGCACTTCTTATTTCTGGCTCCTCACCCTCAGATACTACTGAGGAAATAGCCGGCACATCTATCGGTGATGGTAAAAAATCCACAACCGCATCCAGCATTGCTTGTACGCCTTTGTTTTTAAATGCACTACCACATAATACAAGCACTAACTCATTATTGAGAGTTCGTAAACGCAGTCCAAGCTTAATTTCTTCTTTAGATAACTCGCCAGAGTTAAGATACAGCTCCATTAACTCATCATTACCTTCAGCTGCTGCTTCAACTAACTGTTCACGAAGCGCTTCACATTCATCTTTTATTTCTTCAGGTATTTCACCTGTTACATGTGAAACACCTTTATCACTTTCATTCCAATAGATCGCTTGCATACTTATTAAGTCTACAACGCCTTTGAAAGCATCTTCAGCACCAATTGCATATTGCAAAGGCACTGCATTACAACCTAATCGAACTTTTAATTGATCGACCACACGCATAAAATTTGCGCCAGCCCGATCCATTTTATTCACAAACGCAATACGAGGTACTCTGTATTTATCTGCTTGCCGCCAAACCGTTTCTGATTGCGGCTCAACACCACCAACAGCACAGAAAACAGCACATGCTCCATCTAAAACTCTTAACGAGCGCTCAACTTCAATGGTAAAGTCAACATGCCCTGGTGTATCGATAATGTTGATACGATGCGTATCATACTGCTTATCCATCCCAGACCAGAAACATGTGGTGGCCGCTGAAGTTATCGTTATACCACGTTCTTGTTCTTGTTCCATCCAGTCCATGGTAGCTGAACCATCATGAACCTCACCCATTTTATGCGACACACCCGTATAAAACAAAACACGCTCTGTTGTTGTTGTCTTACCAGCATCAATATGAGCCATGATGCCTATATTCCGATAACGCTCAATTGGAGTACTGCGAGGCATCTTTATTCCTAAATTATTCTAAATATAATTACCAGCGGAAGTGAGAGAATGCTTTGTTCGCCTCAGCCATACGGTGAGTATCTTCACGTTTTTTAAATGCAGACCCTCTACTTTCTAAAGCATCAATAACTTCACCTGCCAATCTAGCAGACATAGAACGCTCACTACGTTTACGAGAAGCATCTATCATCCAACGCATTGACAAACCCATTCTACGATTTGGACGCACTTCTACGGGCACTTGGTAAGTAGCACCGCCTACACGACGAGACTTAACCTCAACTGCAGGTTGAACCTTCTCTAACGCCTTAATAAGCGCATCAACAGGTTCTGCATGACCCTTGCCTTCAATCGTATCAAGAGCGCCATAAACAATCTTCTCAGCGATTGATTTCTTACCATCAACCATGATCATATTCATAAACTTTGCTAACACTAAATTACCAAACTTTGGATCTGGGAGGATTTCGCGCTTTATCGCTTTTTTTCTTCTAGACATTATTTAAACTCGTTTAATATTAGTTTTTAGGGCGCTTAGCACCATATTTAGAACGGCCTCTACGACGCGCTTCTACACCAGATGTATCCAGGCTACCTCGGACTACGTGGTAACGTACACCAGGTAAATCTTTCACACGACCACCACGAATAAGTACAACTGAGTGCTCTTGGAGGTTATGGCCTTCACCACCAATATAGCTAGTTACTTCTGCGCCATTGGTCAACCTTACACGAGCTACTTTACGAAGCGCTGAGTTTGGTTTTTTTGGTGTTGTTGTATAAACACGCGTACAAACACCTCGTCTTTGAGGACAAGCCTCTAGTGCTGGCACATTGCTTTTTTCTACTTTACGCTTTCTAGGTTTACGAACTAGTTGGTTAATAGTGGTCATATCTAATTTAGAGCTCCAAAAACTCGTGCAAAACATTTTCCACACATCCTATGACGTGCGTTTAAATTCTTATTTAGGTTATTTCAGTAAATATAAAAAATCCAATCTACCGAAGAGCGGGAATTTTAGGCAGATATCACTTATCTGTCAAGCATAATGAGTGCGTAATTATTCTTAGATAAGAAAATGCCAACCCATGGTTCAGGTTGGCATTCTTTAATCCCGCTACAATAGAATAATTAATTATTCTTGCATGTTAAGCGCTTGCTTCAACGCCTCTTCTGCCTCGTCATGTGCTGCTGCTGTAGTCACTTCTTCAACAATCTCTGGGCTCATCGATGCTGCTTTATTTTTTCTGCGTTCTAGGTGATGAGCCAAGCCTGTTCCAGCCGGTATAAGTCGACCAACAATGACGTTTTCTTTCAAACCATGCAAGTCATCTCTGGTACCTCTTACAGCTGCATCTGTTAGCACTCTTGTTGTTTCTTGGAAAGATGCTGCAGAAACAAACGATTCAGTCGCTAAGGATGCCTTTGTAATACCGAGTAGTACATTATCAGCTGTCGCAGGTACTTTACCTTCTGCTTCTAGTTGATCATTAACTTCAAGGAAACGAGTCTTTTCAACTTGCTCACCTTTGATGAATGAACTATCCCCACCAGACGTAATTTCAACTTTTCTTAACATTTGCCTGATAATTACTTCAATGTGCTTATCGTTAATCTTCACGCCTTGTAAACGATAAACATCTTGGATTTCATTTACCAAGTATCTCGCTAATTCAAAAACCCCTCTCAATCTTAAAATATCATGTGGTGTTAATTCACCTTCAGCAATGGTTTCACCTTGCTCAACGTGTTCACCTTCAAATACTGTGATGTGTCTCCATTTTGGTATAAGCAATTCTTTAGTTTCACCATCTTTATCAGTGACTACTAAACGACGTTTACCTTTAGTCTCTTTACCAAAACTTACTGTACCAGTCATTTCAGCTAAGATAGCCGGATCTTTTGTTTTACGAGCTTCAAATAGATCGGCCACACGAGGAAGACCACCGGTAATATCACGAGTCTTACTTGATTCTTGTGGAATTCGCGCCAAAATATCAGCATTTTCTACGCTCATTCCATCAGTGACATTAACAACAGCACCTGCAGGCATAACATAATGCGCAACAATGGTAGTACCAGGGATATAGACCGGCTCACCTTGCTCATCAACCAAGGTAATAGCTGGTCTTAAATCTTTACCGCTACTTCCACGCTGTTTCGCATCTGTCACCACTAAAGATGTTAAGCCTGTGATTTCATCCGAATGTTGTTGAACAGATACACCTTCTACAAAATCGGTAAAGATAACTTTACCATTTACCTCTGTAATAACAGGGTGAGTGTGCGGATCCCATGTTGCTAAGACCGCGCCGGCTGATAAGGTGTCACCTTCCTTAGCTGATAATTCAGAGCCATAAGGTATCTTATAGTTTTCACGAGTACGACCATATTCATCAACAACACTGATCTCACCGGAACGAGAAATAACAATCAGTTTATTCTCTTTGTTCTCAATTGTTTTTAGCTTGTCATTAAACGTTAGTGTACCTTCAGATTTTATCTGAATACTATTGATCGCAGCTGAACTAGACGCCGCACCACCAATATGGAAAGTACGCATAGTAAGCTGTGTACCAGGCTCACCAATTGACTGCGCTGCTACCACACCTACCGCTTCACCTAGGTTAACTAATTGTCCTCGGGCTAAATCGCGGCCGTAACACATCTTACAAATACCCTTACGATTTTCACAACTAATCGCAGAACGGACCATCACCTTATCTACACCCATTTCTTCAAGACGTTCTACCCATGCCTCGTCAATTAGTGTATTCCTTTCAACAATAATTTCATTAGTTGCGGCGCTAATGACATCTTGCGCGATAACTCGACCCAGTATTAAATTACCCAGTGGCTCAACAACCTCTCCACCTTCAATTAGCGGTGTTACTTCAAGGCCATTTTCAGTACCACAATCATCTGTTAAAACGACCATATCTTGTGCCACATCAACCAAACGACGAGTAAGGTAACCAGCATTCGCAGTTTTTAAAGCCGTGTCAGCCAAACCTTTACGAGCACCATGTGTAGAAACGAAGTACTGTAGAACGTTTAAACCTTCTCTGAAGTTAGCTGTAATAGGTGTTTCAATAATTGACCCATCTGGCTTAGCCATCAGGCCACGCATACCAGCAAGCTGTCTAATCTGCGCTGCTGAACCACGAGCACCAGAATCAGCCATCATGTAAACAGAATTAAATGATTTCTCCTTAACTGTTTCACCTTTGGCATCAACGACATCGTCGCTACCTAAGTTATCCATCATTGCCTTAGCAACTTGCTCATTAGTATGAGACCAGATATCAATGACTTTATTGTAGCGTTCGCCATTAGTCACAAGTCCAGATGCATATTGACTCTCAACATCTTTAACTTCTTTTTGCGCTGATTTGATTAATTTACTTTTACTTTCCGGGATAACCATATCGTTAATACCAAACGATACCCCTGACTTAGTAGCATTTGAGAAACCAAGATACATAAGCTGATCAGCGAAAATAACCGTTTCTTTATCACCCAATTGGCGATAAGACGCATCAATTAACTGCATAATCGCTTTTTTAGTTAAATCTTTATTAACTAAATCAAAGTCTAATGATTTTGGAACAATATTCCATACTTGAGCACGACCCGTTGTCGTTTCAACAAGACGTCTGGTCACTGTGGTTTCACCGTTTTCATCAGTGTGCATCTCTTCAATACGAATTTTAACCTTTGAATGAAGACCAACAACGCCTGACTGGATAGCACGTGCCGCTTCTTCTACATCACTGAACGCCATGCCTTCACCAAGACCATTGATACGTTCGCGTGTCATGTAGTACAAACCCAACACAACATCTTGTGAAGGCACAATCACTGGCTCACCGTTTGCTGGAGACAAGATATTGTTTGTCGACATCATCAATGTTCTGGCTTCTAACTGTGCCTCTATCGATAATGGAACGTGGACAGCCATTTGATCGCCGTCAAAGTCAGCGTTAAACGCAGAACAAACTAACGGATGTAATTGAATCGCTTTACCTTCAATCAAGGTTGGTTCAAATGCTTGAATACCAAGACGGTGAAGTGTAGGAGCACGGTTCAGCATGATAGGATGCTCACGAATCACTTCTGCAAGAATATCCCAGACTTCAGGCCCTTCACGTTCAACCTGTTTCTTAGCTACTTTAATGGTTGTTGCTTCACCACGTAATTGTAATTTGTTAAAGATAAATGGCTTAAATAATTCAAGCGCCATTTTCTTAGGTAAACCACACTGATGTAATTTTAAGGTAGGTCCAACAACAATGACTGAACGCCCAGAATAATCAACACGTTTACCTAGTAAGTTTTGGCGGAAACGACCTTGCTTACCTTTAATCATATCAGCTAAAGATTTTAACGGACGACGATTCGTACCTGTAATAGCACGGCCTCGTCTACCATTATCTAACAATGCATCAACAGATTCTTGAAGCATACGCTTCTCATTGCGAACAATGATGTCTGGCGCACTAAGGTCTAATAGACGATGTAAACGGTTATTTCTATTAATAACACGGCGATAAAGGTCGTTTAAGTCTGATGTCGCAAAACGGCCCCCATCTAATGGCACCAAAGGTCTTAATTCAGGTGGAAGTACAGGAAGCACTCTTAAAATCATCCATTCTGGTTTGTTTTTAGATTCAACCAGAGCCTCTAAAACTTTTAGACGCTTAGATATTTTTTTAATCTTCGTTTCAGATTTAGTTGCATTAATATCTGTACGACACGATTCCATTTCAGCGTTCAAATCAAGGGCTTTCAAAAGCCCATCAACCGCTTCCGCACCCATCAGTGCTGTAAATTCATCACCATGCTCTTCAAGGGCATCTAAGTGCTCTTCTTCTGTCATCAAAGTACCGGCTTCAAGCGCAGTTAAACCCGGATCAACAACAACAAATGATTCGAAATACAATACTCGCTCGATATCTCGTAATGTCATATTGAGTAATAAGGCGATACGTGATGGTAGCGACTTAAGGAACCAGATATGAGCAACTGGAGAAGCAAGGTCAATATGACCCATACGTTCACGTCTCACTTTAGACAATGTGACTTCTACACCACATTTTTCGCAAATAACACCGCGATGTTTTAGACGTTTATATTTACCACACAGACATTCATAATCATTAACTGGGCCGAAAATTTTTGCACAGAAAAGGCCATCTCTTTCTGGTTTAAATGTACGGTAATTAATCGTTTCAGGTTTTTTAACCTCGCCATATGACCATGATCTGATCATATCAGGTGAAGCTAGACCTATACGAATGGCATCAAACTCTTCAGTTTGGTTTTGTTGCTTTAAAAAATTGAGTAGATCTTTCAAGACCGTATCTCCTTGTTATCAGTTTTTGTTCAGCTAAATGCTAATAGAAAAAGAAATTAATCTTGTTCTAACTCTATATTGATACCCAGCGCTCTAATCTCTTTAACTAACACGTTAAATGACTCTGGCATTCCTGGATCCATTGTGTGATTTCCATCCACAATGTTTTTGTACATTCGTGTACGTCCAGAAACATCATCAGACTTAACTGTTAGCATTTCCTGCAAAGTATATGCTGCACCGTAAGCTTCTAGTGCCCATACTTCCATCTCACCGAAGCGTTGGCCACCAAATTGTGCTTTACCACCAAGTGGTTGCTGAGTCACTAAGCTATAAGGTCCAGTTGATCTAGCATGCATTTTATCGTCAACCAAGTGATTAAGCTTTAGCATATACATGTAACCTACCGTCGTTTCTCTATCAAACGCTTCACCTGTACGGCCATCATAAAGTTGCACTTGACCCGTGTCTGAACGTCCACCAAGTTTCAACATTTGCTTAACTTCTGTTTCTGATGCACCATCAAACACTGGCGTAGCCATCGGAACACCGCCCTTTAAGTTTTCAGCCAATTCGAGAATCTCATCATCACTAAATGAGTCTAAATCTTCTTTACGACCACTGGTGTTATATACTTTATCTAAAAATTTACGTACTTTATCGACATTGGCTTTTGCTTCAAGCATTTTACCAATTTCATTACCTAAACCTTTAGCAGCCCACCCTAAGTGAGTTTCTAGCACTTGCCCAACGTTCATCCGCGAAGGAACACCCAATGGGTTTAGGACAACATCTACAGGGGTGCCATCTTCCATATATGGCATATCTTCTTCAGGTACAATCATTGAGATAACACCTTTGTTACCATGACGACCCGCCATTTTATCACCCGGTTGAATGCGTCGTTTAACAGCTAGATACACCTTAACCATTTTCAATACACCTGGCTGAAGGTCATCACCCATTGTAATTTTCTTACGCTTTTCTTCAAATAATTCATTAAGATCAATTCGTTGCTGTTCAATTTGTTCAGCTACTGCTTCAAGTTGAACATTAAGCCCTTCATCTTTGAATTTAATTTTTAACCAATCATGATTAGAAATACTAGATAGGTATTCTTTCGTAACTTTAGTGCCTTTTTTCAGTTTCTGTGGCCCAGAAACGGCCTCTTTGTCTAAAATAAGCTTTTCAACACGTAAAAACGTATCACCTTCAACAATCCTTAATTGATCATCAAGGTCTTTCTTAACACTGGCTAATTCTGCATCTTCAATTTCAATTGCACGTGCATCTTTATCAACTCCATCACGTGTAAATACTTTTACATCGATGACAGTACCTTGCATGCTTGAAGGAACTCGTAATGAAGTATCTTTTACGTCAGAAGCTTTTTCACCAAAGATCGCCCTTAACAATTTTTCTTCAGCAGTTAACTGACTTTCGCCTTTAGGTGTTACTTTACCAACAAGAATGTCGCCACCTTTAACTTCGGCACCGATATATACAATTCCAGATTCATCAAGCTTAGATAATGCACCTTCACCTACATTTGGAATATCAGCTGTAATTTCTTCAGAGCCTAATTTCGTGTCTCGTGCAACGCAGACTTTTTCTTCAATATGAATGGTAGTCAGGCGATCTTCCTTAACAACTTTTTCAGAAATAAGAATCGAATCTTCAAAGTTATAGCCATTCCAAGGCATAAATGCGACCATCATATTTTGACCAAGCGCTAATTCACCCATGTCAGTCGATGGACCATCAGCAAGAACGTCACCTTTAGCAATCAAGTCCCCTGGTTTTACCAATGGACGTTGGTTAATACAGGTGTTTTGGTTAGATCGTGTGTATTTTGTACAATTGTAAATATCTACACCCGATTCACCTGTTAACGTTTCTTCATCATTAACACGAACGATAATTCTTGACGCATCAACGTCATCAATTACACCACCACGCTCTGCAACAATTGTTACCCCTGAGTCAACAGCAACAGCACGCTCCATACCAGTACCTACCAGTGGCTTATCTGCCTTAAGGGTTGGAACTGCTTGACGCTGCATATTAGAGCCCATCAACGCACGGTTAGCATCATCATGCTCGAGGAAAGGAATAATAGAAGCCGCAACAGATACAATCTGTTTTGGTGATACATCCATATAGTCAATTTTATCAGCTGTTGCAATGGCAAACTCTTCTGCATGACGACATGTCACCATGTCTTCTACAAACCGGCCATTTTCGTCAATTTCAGCATTCGCCTGCGCGATATAGAAACGACCTTCTTCAATAGCTGATAAAAAGTCAACCTGATCAGTTAATTGGCCATCAACAACTTTTCTATACGGAGTTTCTAAGAAACCGTACTCATTAGTACGCGCATAAACAGCTAATGAGTTGATCAAACCAATATTTGGCCCCTCAGGTGTCTCAATAGGACACACTCGACCGTAATGAGTTGCATGCACATCTCGAACCTCAAAACCTGCTCTTTCACGAGCTAAACCACCTGGGCCTAAAGCAGAAACACGACGTTTATGTGTGATTTCTGATAACGGGTTATTTTGATCCATAAACTGCGACAATTGGCTTGAGCCAAAAAATTCTTTAATCGCAGCCGCTACAGGTTTTGCATTAATGATTTCCTGAGGCATTAAACCTTCAGAGTCTGCAATTGAAAGGCGCTCTTTAACAGCTCGTTCAACACGAACTAAACCGACTCTAAATTGGTTCTCAACCATCTCACCAACAGAGCGAATACGTCTGTTACCCAAGTGGTCAATATCATCAACTGAGCCTTCACCATTACGGATACTAATTAGCTCTTTAAGTACATCAATAATGTCTTCGTTACTCAGTACACCAGGACCTGTTATTTCTTCACGGCCAAGACGAAGATTAAACTTCATTCGCCCAACTGTTGAGATGTCATAACGGTCTAATGTGAAAAACAAGTTCTGGAATAACTTTAGCGCTGATTCTTTCGTTGGTGGCTCACCTGGTCTCATCATACGATAAATTTCAACCAAGGCATCTAGCTGATCTACGGTTGAATCAATTTTCAACGTATTTGAGATAAAAGCACCTTTATCAAGATCATTTACATACAGTGTCTCAATTGTCGTTGCACCGCTATGTACAATATCGTCGATATTATCTTCAGTAACCTCTTCATTCAGATCGACAATAATCTCACCTGTTTCTTGGTTAACTATGGGCGTAGCCATAATTTTTCCAATCAGGTATTCACTCGGTACATCAATTTGCTTAACACCAGCTTTGCTTAAGTCACGAATGTGTTTAGCTGTTACTCTACGCCCTTCTTCAATAAGGGTTTTACCATTGACCTTAACATCAAAACCAACAATTTCACCACGTAACCTTTCAGGCACGAGTTCCATTGTGAGTCCATTTTTGTTTAGGTGAAATACATTCTTTTCAAAGAACATATCTATAATTTGATCGTTAGTAAACTCTAACGCTTTAAGTAATACAGTGGCCGGCAATTTTCTACGACGATCGATACGTACATATACGATATCTTTATGATCGAATTCAAAGTCTAACCAAGAACCACGGTATGGAATAACACGGGCAGAAAAAAGTAATTTTCCAGATGAATGCGTCTTACCTTTGTCATGATCAAAGAACACACCAGGAGAGCGGTGCAGCTGCGACACTATAACGCGTTCAGTACCATTAATAACGAACGTACCATTATCAGTCATTAAGGGTAATTCACCCATATAAACTTCTTGCTCACGTATATCTTTTACGCGCTTAGAGCCCGCAGGAGAGTCTTTATCATAAATGACAAGCCTGACCTGTACTCTTAATGGTGATGCATATGTAGCACCACGTGATTGACATTCTTTAACATCAAACTTGGGCTTACCCAATCGGTAACTCACATATTCCAAAACAGCATAACCGGTATGACTAGTTATTGGAAACACACTACCTAACGCAGCGTGAAGACCAACAGAGTCAAGTTCATCTGCTTTTGCAACTTCGGATTGAAGAAAACGTTTGTAAGAACTAATTTGTGTTTCTAACAAGTAAGGCGTTTCCATTGCTCCTTCTTGTCGACCAAATGTTTTACGAATACGTCTTTTCTCAGTATATGAGTACGCCATTTTTAAACCCTTTTTAATCAATTACTTCTAAATTTAGACTACATTCCAATTTAGAAACTTAATACCCTACAACGGGAAATAGGCCGACAGTTAACAACTGCCGACCCTATTCTTTTAAAAGCTTTTATAGCTTTTTAGTAACAACAAGAATTACTTAATTTCAGCAGCAGCACCTGCTTCTTCAAGTTGTTTTACTGTTTCTTCAGCTTCATCTTTTGACACTGCTTCTTTAACTGGAGCTGGAACACTTTCTACTAATGTTTTCGCTTCTTTCAAGCCTAGGCCTGTGATACCACGTACCGCTTTAATAGCAGAAACTTTGTTATCACCGAAGCTTGTCATAATAACGTCAAACTCAGTTTTTTCTTCTACGGCAGCCGCTTCGCCACCCGCAGCTGGTGCAGCCGCTACAGCAGCCGCTGCAGACACACCAAATTTTTCTTCCATCGCTTCAACTAGTTCTACGACGTCCATTACACTCATGTTTGAGATTGCTTCTAAAATATCTTCTTTGGAGACAGCCATTGTCTTAACCCCTATAATTTAAATTTGTTTGAAAAAATAATACCTATGCAGCCTGCTTTTGAACGCGGACAGCATCGACAGTTCTAACCAATTTCGCATGTGGCTCAGCAAGTGTTCTGACGAATTTCTCGACAGGTGCTTTCATCACAGACATCAACATACTGATTGCTTGGTCTTTTGTCGGTAGTTTAGATAGTCGTTCGAGTTCTGAAGCCTCAAGTAATTGGCCACTGACAGAAACAAATTTTGTTTCTAGCTTTGCATGGTCTTTACTAAAGGTTTTCACCAATCGAGCCGCACAACCTGGATCTTCCATCGAGAACGCTACAATTAGCGGGCCCGATAAAGCGTCTTGAATACATTCAAAATCTGTATTTTCAACTGCTTTTCGTACCAACGTGTTTTTTACCACACGTAAATACACACCAGATTCACGAGCTTGTTGACGAAGCTCAGTCATCTCAACAACAGTCAAACCACGGTATTCTGCTGCAACCACTGAAAATGCATTTGCAGCTACCTCAGCCACTTCAGCAACTACCGCTTGTTTTTGCTCAAGATTTAGTGGCATATATACCTCCTGACTACTGTATGTAATAACCTAAGTTATTACGGTTTATAAAACCCAAAAAGGGCACCCTAACGGGGCCATCCTTTAAAATAAAATTAAGGACTTTACCGCCTGCGTAGGAAATTAAGCAAAATCTGCTCCTACGGTCTTTGACGATTGTTAATTATTTTAACAATCCAAAGTTTTGCTTCGAAAACGAAGCTTCTAGCCAATAGAAACGCTAGATTGATCAACCATCAGGCCAGGGCCCATTGTGGTTGACACACTAATTTTCTTTAAGTAAACACCTTTAGCAGCAGCTGGTTTAGCTTTGATCAAATCAGACAACAGTGCTTCCATGTTTTCTTTAAGTGCATTTTCATTAAACGTTGTTTTACCTATACTGCAATGGATAATGCCAGCTTTATCAGTTCTATAACGCACTTGACCACCTTTAGCATTTCTTACAGCGGTTGCCACATCTGCAGTAACTGTTCCAACTTTCGGGTTAGGCATCAAACCACGTGGGCCCAATATCTGCCCAAGTGTACCAACAACACGCATAGCATCAGGTGACGCAATCACAACATCAAAATCCATCTCGCCCGCTTTAACTTGGGCAGCCAAATCATCCATACCTACAACATCTGCACCTGCTTCTGTTGCAGCTTCAGCATTTGCACCTTGAGTAAACACTGCAACGCGAACAACTTTACCCGTACCATTTGGCAATAATGTAGATCCTCTAACATTTTGCTCAGATTTACGTGAATCAATGCCAAGATTGACACTTACATCTACTGATTCTTCAAATTTACTGATGGCCAGTTCTTTTAGAATTGAGAACGCATTGTTTGCATCATATGCTTTCCCGGGCTCAACTTTCTCTTTAATTAGTTTTGCTTTTTTGGTTAGCTTAGCCATTTACACACCCTCCACATCAATACCCATACTACGAGCACTACCCGCAATCGTTCTTACAGCAGCATCCATATCAGCTGCAGTAATATCTGCATCTTTTACTTTGGCAATTTCTTCAAGCTGTTCACGTGTCACCTTTGCAACTTTTACAGTATTTGGTGTACCACTACCTTTTTGAATACCGGCTGCTTTTTTTAATAAAATTGAAGCTGGAGGTGTCTTGGTGATAAATGTAAAGCTTTTATCAGCGAAAACAGAAATAACCACAGGGATAGGCAAGCCTTTTTCCATACTCTGGGTTTTAGCGTTAAACGCCTTACAAAACTCCATGATATTTACACCGTGCTGACCCAACGCTGGACCCACTGGTGGACTTGGATTTGCTTCACCTGCTTTCACCTGTAACTTAATATAGGCATCAATCTTTTTAGCCATCTTACTCTCCTTATTGGGTCAAACGCCTTACGGCTCCCCTGTTAATAACAATCAGACCTTTTCGACCTGACCAAATTCTAAGTCTACCGGTGTGGCACGACCAAAGATCAATACGGATGCGCGTAACGAGCTTTTATCATAATTGACTTCTTCGACTGTACCATTAAAGTCTTTGAATGGCCCATCGTTAATGCGAATAACCTCACCTACTTCAAAGAGTACTTTAGGTCGTGGCTTCTCAACACCTTCTTGTATTCTATTAAGTATTTTATTTGCTTCAGCTTCTGAGATAGGTGCTGGACGATCACTTTTACCACCAATAAACCCTAATACTTTATTTGTGTCTTTTACCAAGTGCCAAGTATCATCATCTAGTTCCATTTGAACCAATACATAGCCTGGAAAAAACTTGCGCTCACTTCTTTTTTGCTGACCTTCACGCATTTCTACAACTTCTTCAGTTGGCACTAAGATCTCACCGAACTTATCTTGCATACCTTCACGTTCAATCGCCTCTTCCAATGAGCTTTTTACTCTGTGCTCAAAGTTTGAATAAGCGTGAACCACATACCAACGCAACGTCATATTATTAGCCTTAACCTGTTATATAGCCAATGCCCCACATAAGCAGGCCATCAAACATCCATAATAAAATTCCAACAAACAAAACCATCACTGCAACAATTAACGTCGTCTGCATGGTTTCTTTTTTAGTTGGCCAAACAATCTTTTTAAGCTCAATTTTAGAGCCCTGAGCAAATTGCCACAATGATTGCCCTAAGCCTGTGCTATACACCAAACCAACTGCAAAAGATAACGCAACAAGCAACCCTATTACTCGAAACAACAAAGACTCATCTGCGTAATAATAAAACCCAGCTATTGACGCGACTATAACTACAACTGCTAACGCTAATTTTGCTACATCCAGTTGACCAGAGCCTTGATCTGTTTCTGCATTCATAGTGATTAATTTCTCTCGATCAAAGTAAGAAAGGTCAGCACCTTCCAAATGGCAGGCCAGGAGGGAATCGAACCCCCAACCTGCGGTTTTGGAGACCGCTGCTCTGCCAATTGAGCTACTGACCTATACTTATTGAATTAAATTTTATTATGTTATTACTCAATAATTTTAGCAACAACACCGGCACCAACTGTTCGGCCACCTTCGCGAATAGCGAAACGTAAACCTTCTTCCATGGCAATCGGGTTGATTAATTTGACGGTCATTTGCACGTTATCACCTGGCATCACCATTTCGATACCTTCTGGCAAGTCACATGCACCTGTTACGTCTGTCGTTCTAAAGTAGAACTGTGGACGGTAACCGTTGAAGAATGGTGTGTGACGACCACCTTCATCTTTACCTAACACATAGACTTCTGCTTCGAAGTGTGTGTGAGGTGTGATTGATCCAGGCTTAGCTAATACTTGACCACGCTCTACGTCTTCACGTTTTGTACCACGTAGTAAGATACCAACGTTATCGCCAGCTTCACCTTGATCTAATAATTTGCGGAACATTTCAACACCGGTACACGTGGTTGTGACCGTGTCTTTGATACCAACGATTTCAATTTCTTCACCAACGTTGATAACACCGCGCTCAATACGACCGGTTACAACTGTTCCACGACCTGAGATTGAAAATACGTCTTCAACTGGCATAATGAAGTCGCCGTCTACAGCACGTTCTGGTAATGGGATGTATGAGTCAAGCGCTTCAACTAGTTTAAGCACGGATGGAACACCAATGTCTGATGTATCGCCTTCTAGGGCTTTAAGTGCTGAACCTGTTACGATTGGTGTGTCATCACCTGGGAATTCGTACATGTCTAATAGTTCACGTACTTCCATTTCTACTAGTTCTAATAGCTCTTCATCGTCAACCATATCCGCTTTGTTAAGGAATACGACGATGTATGGAACACCCACTTGACGTGATAACAAGATATGTTCACGTGTTTGAGGCATAGGGCCGTCTGCAGCTGAACATACTAGAATGGCACCATCCATTTGCGCCGCACCTGTGATCATGTTTTTAACGTAATCGGCGTGACCTGGACAGTCTACGTGAGCATAGTGACGTGTATCTGATTCATATTCAACGTGTGATGTTGCAATGGTAATACCACGCTCACGTTCTTCTGGTGCATTGTCAATTTCATCAAAGGCTTTAACTTCTCCACCCATGGCTTCAGCCATAACTTTCGTTAACGCAGCCGTTAATGTTGTTTTTCCGTGATCAACGTGGCCAATTGTGCCTACGTTTACATGGGGCTTATTTCTTTCAAATTTTTCTTTAGACATTACGCACCTTTTATTCGAATATTAATTTAAATTAAAAACCACAATCACTTCTTAACAACTAGATACAACTGGAGCCCATAATCGGAATTGAACCGATGGCCTCTTCCTTACCAAGGAAGTGCTCTACCCCTGAGCTATATGGGCTTGACCCATGCCGCAATGGAGCGGGTGATGGGAATCGAACCCACGTGTTCAGCTTGGAAGGCTGACGTTCTACCATTGAACTACACCCGCGGTCATTTCGGCTCTACCAAAAATGGTGGAGGGGGGAGGATTCGAACCTCCGAAGGCTGAGCCGTCAGATTTACAGTCTGATCCCTTTGGCCGCTCGGGAACCCCTCCGAAATTAGCCGACTATTGTCTTTGATTTAATTTTGGCTGTCAACAACCAATATACTTCTTAATAAAAGATTTTAGTCTGTATGTAAACTTTGCATTACCGACTGGATATCACCGGCACAAATACCCGGTATTTTCTCAATTGCACGATCCATTGCAGCCTCAATTAATACATTATCCGCTTTACTGGGCGCCTTTAATACATAATTTACAACTTTATTGCGATCACCTGGGTGCCCCACCCCAAGTCTAAGCCTATAAAACTCTTTGGATGATAAATGCGCGATTATATCTCGAAGACCATTATGCCCGCCATGACCCCCTCCTTTCTTCAATCGCACTATGCCAGGCTCCAAGTCCAACTCATCATGCACAATCATGACATTTTCTGGCTGGACAGAATAATACTTTGCATAGGCCGATACTGACAAGCCACTTTTATTCATAAATGTTTGCGGCTTGATTAACCTAACCATGCTGTTACCAATTACGCACTTTGACACATCGGCTTTAAATTTAGCGTCATAATTAAAGCGCACACCTTCTCTTTGAGCCAAAGCATCTAACAATAAAAACCCGACATTATGTCGGGTTTTTTTATACTCATCGCCCGGATTGCCCAGACCGACTATTACTGAAATCATTTATTACTCGCCAGAACCCTCTTCGGACTCACCTTCAGCTGATTCAGCACCTTCAACATCTTCGTCTACTTCTGCTGCTCTGTTGGCTTGAATTGCAACCACCTGCAGATCGTGGTCTTCACCTTGCAACAAGGCAACCATTTCTAGACCATCGGCCAACTTAATGTCGGACAAGTGCAAACTATCACCAATTTCTAGAGCCGATACATCCACTTCTATAAACTCAGGCAAATTATTAGGTAAACATTGGATCTCAACATCCACTAGGCTATGCGTTACCACACCACCCTGTTTAGCGCCCGGAGCCTCTTCTTCACCAATAAAGTGAATAGGCACATGAACTTTTAATTTTTCCTTCATGCTGACACGCATAAAATCCGCATGCATTAAAATATTTTTCGCAGGATGACGCTGTAACGCTTTAATAATAACGCTTTCTTTCTTTCCGTCCACATCAATAGATAAAATATGCGAGAAAAAGGCTTCATTTTCCGTGCTATGCATTAATTGATTATGGCCCAAAGTTATCGAAACAGGTTCTTCACCCGCCCCATAAATTACAGCTGGAACCATTTCTTGTTTGCGTAAACGACGCGTTGCACCTTTACCTAAGTCATTACGAATCGATGCCGCCAATTCAAAGCTGATACTCATCTAACTTTCTCCAAAAATAATATTTAATTTGCGCTAAACAGCGTATTTTGCCACATTTTTTAATCTACGTATAGCGAACTTACTGAATCGCCTTCTACCATTCGACGAATTGTTTCTGCCAGCATCTCAGCAATACTCAATTGTCTTATTTTTTCACAACCCAATGCTGTTTCACTTAAAGGAATTGTATCTGTAACAACCAATTCATCAAGCACTGAACCTGATATATTTTCTATTGCCTTTCCTGATAACACAGGGTGCGTACAATACGCCTTTACACTTATTGCGCCATTATCTTTTAGCGCCTTTGCAGCCAAACACAAAGTACCCGCTGTATCCACCAAATCATCAACAATAACGCATTCTCTGCCGCTTACATCGCCAATAATATTCATCACTTGCGAAACATTAGCCTTTGGGCGACGCTTATCTATTATTGCCAAATCTGCATCGTCTAAGCGTTTTGCAATAGCCCTTGCCCTTACTACACCGCCGACATCAGGCGACACAATCATTAGGTCTTTTGTTTTTCTCTTCCATATATCGCTCAACAAAAGAGGTGACGCATAAACGTTATCAACCGGGATATCAAAAAAACCTTGGATCTGATCGGCATGCAAATCAACTGTTAGTACATGATCTGCACCGGCAGTATCAATCATTTTTGCTATTAATTTAGACGTTATAGGCACCCGCGCTGAACGTGGGCGGCGATCCTGTCTAGCATAGCCATAATATGGAATAACCGCAGTGATACGATTTGCGCAAGCTCTTTTCAGCGCATCAATCATCACCAATAACTCCATCACATGGTTGTTTGTTGGTGCGCATGTTGGCTGTATGATGAACACATCTTTACCACGAACATTTTCGCCAATTTCAACCATTACTTCGCCATCGCTGAATATCTCAACGCTGGCACGGCCAAGCCTCATATTAAGATGACGAACGATATCTTTAGCTAACGATATATTTGCGTTACCAGTAAACACCATGATGCCATTATCTAGCACTATGAACTCCCACTAAAGTATTGAATGATATAAGTATAAAGAATGGCTGGGGCGCCAGGATTCGAACCTGGGATGCGGAGATCAAAACCCCGTGCCTTAACCACTTGGCCACGCCCCAAACTTTATGGCTGCAGATTATACCTGATTTAACCGATTAAAAAACTGTTTAAGCGACTTCTGTAAAGGTGATTCGCTTACGCCCTTTACTACCCACTTATTCCAGCCATCAGGTAACCTTTCTGACAGCAGCACCGCCTCTTGCCGAGTATCGCATTTAGCAAACATACTCGAGCCAGTGCCTGTTAAATAAACCTTAGAGAATTCAGAAAATTGCAGATAAACAGCATCCAACTCTTGACTTATTTCTCTAACAACCGGCAAGCAACTATTATCTTCTTGCCCGTCTAAAAAGTCGCGTATTGTGATGGCTGAATTATCCCGTGTCAAACTGTTATGTGAAAAAACTTCTTTTGTTGAGCAATGATAAGGAGGATTTACCACAACAAACCACTTTTCAGGCAAGTCAATCACTGTCATTTTTTCACCAATACCTTCCGCCCATGCTGACAAGCCCCTAACAAAAACAGGCACATCCGCCCCCAGTTTAAGGCCCAACATTTCCAACTCTTCAACTGAATAACCGAGCCCCCAAACTGCATTAAGCACAATCAACGTAGTGGCCGCATCAGAGCTACCTCCTCCTAAACCGGCACCCATTGGTAATATTTTCTTAAGTATTATCTTTGCACCTAAACTTGCATTTGCTTGCTGCTTTAGTAAATTAGCCGCTTGAACAACCAAATTAGTATTTGTTGCAAGACTGACCGAATTGCAACTTAATGTGATCTCACCATCCTCTGTAGGCACGACGTTTAACCAGTCAGAAATACCTATTAACTGGAAAACTGTTTGCAACTCATGGTATCCATCAGGTCTTTGTCCAACAATATTTAGCATTAAATTTAACTTTGCCGGTGCTGGCCACCAATGCTCTTCCCACTCTGTCACCGCTATTTTTCCATCCACCATTTATCTACAACCAATTTAATTTTTAAGTCTTCTTTTATAAGCGTCACCCTAGCGGGCAATACAACTTCCCCATAAGTCTGAAACCGTTCTAATTGCACATTCCAGCCACCCTGCTCAAACAACACGGTATCATCGAGATATTCCCTGCTTGATGGTCCTTGAAACTCGGGGGATAACACACCTCTCACCCAATATTTCATATGCTTTAAAGGTGCTGAATACCCCAATAATGAAGCCAACTCCTCCTCCGAAACATGCTGTAAAACACCCTCTTCATCGGTCAGTAAAATACCTTGCTTTGAATACAATATTTTTGCAACCACGCCCCCTAATGAGGTGCTTAAGGTCAGGTCATCTATACCCTTTCGATGATTCCACTCTAGCGTTGTAAACCAAGACTGCCGCATATTTCGAACAGATAAACGACCCAGCAAACGCCACTCATTAATAGCTAAAACCTTCTCTGCGTTGTGTAAGGTCGGTAAAGAACTTTCCTCAGTTTTTATAATGCTTGTAGAGGCACAGGCCATCAATTGCGAAACTAACAGAAGACAAACAAGACAACGGGTCATTTTAGTTTCTGCAATACTTCAAGTAGGTAACGGTTATCTTTATCCCGTTTTAGTGCTTCCTCCCAGATGGTACGCGCTTCTTTTTGACGCCCTAGCATCCAAAGAGTCTGACCAAGGTGAGCAGCTATTTCACCTTCAGGTGTTTGACTGTATGCTCTTTTTAACAAAACCAGTGCGCTTTCGTAATGACCTTCACGATAATCCAACCACCCCATACTATCTAAAATAGCGGGGTCATCTGGCTTTAATGAAAGCGCCTGCGTTAGGTAACCCCTCGCTTCTTTAAAGCGAAAGGTTTTACTCGCCAATGCGTAACCCAATGCATTTAAGGCATTAACATCCTTAGGCTCTTTTTCTAATACAAACAATAAGTCTTTCTCTGCAACGGACAATTTATCTAGCTCCGTGGCTGCGATTGAGCGCGCATATCTGAGCGATAAGTTATCCACATTTTCACTAATTGCCGACGATAATAAGTCATAAGCCAGCTGATAATTCTGAACATCCACCAAAAGCTCCGCCTCTAACAGGTAAAACCGTGCTGTATTTTTTGGGTATTCATTGCGCAACTGTTGCAAAACACTCCTGGCGCCTTGCAAATCTCCCATTTCTGACTTAATCATCGCGATTGAGACCCAAGAATCTACATGGTGAACACCATTATCCACCTTCTCAAACCACAACAAAGCATCTTGGTACTGTTTCTGATAATAATATATTCGCCCTAAATAAAAGGCTGACTTCGAAGCAAACACCTCTTCGTTATATAAATTTTCAAATACTTTCGCCGCTTCTATAGGGTTATCCAACTTTAAATAAACAAGGCCCAATGCAAAACTTGCCTCTGGGTAGCTTTCCCCATCAGACAACAACTTTAAAAACTGCTCTTTTGCCTCTTCGTACTGTTCATTCTTGGCTAACAACTGACCATAACCCATCAGCAAAGGTTTCGCTTTAAGGTTCTCGACAGCGTTTTTTAAAACCTCTAACGCACGCTCTGTCTCACCTTTTTGCTCCAACACTAGGGCAAGCTGAGCAAACCCCACAGGCCAGGTCGAATCCAACTCAGTAACCTTCACCGCATCCTTTTCGGCTTGAAGCAGTTGCCCTAAATGAGACATCATTTGCGAGCGAGCAAGATAAGCTCCAGCCTCTTCAGGATAATAACTCACCAACTCATCGATCAGATGACCAGCCAAGTCTTTAGACGCATGACGGGAAACAATGTCGCCAATGGCCAGCAAGGTATTTCGTTGAGGCATATCGCTTTCTTTAAGGATTGAAGTAATCAAATCCAAACTCTTCTCTGCCTCACCCGCACGCAAGTAAACTGTTAGAGCAAGCCGTTGCGATTGAAGCGATAGCTCTCCTTTTGCCACCAATATATCAACGGCTAACTTAGCTCCAACGATATCATTACTATACAACGCTATTTGTGCAGCCCTAAGCGCTACCTGTGGATCATTCGAGCGCTTAGCCGCATCAACATAGAATGCAGAAGCCATTTTGACATCCCCACGTTGACCTGCCACCTCGCCACCTAACAAACTATACAATAAAGCAGCATCTAGCTGGCTCGGTTGTACCTGCTTCGTTTTAACCTCAGGCGTTTCTTGCACAAGATTCGATATTGCTTTGCTTGGCTCTACCACTTCAACAGCATCGTTTTTACCTACGTGTGTACAACCTATAGATAAAACAACAAAAACCATCATCACGAACTTTAGAATCATATTTTTCTCACCCACACCCTAATCAACATCAGCCGCCTATAAAACTAACACCTCATTCTCTTGTTACAAGGCAAATCGAAAACTACCTGTTTAAACATATAGAACATTCATAGGGCTAAAACGCTTATAATAACCCAATTAACCTAAAGTAAAACTACCAAAAGCGCATGCTGCTTACGCTCGGACTCAATCACAACACAGCACCTATCGAGATTCGAGAGAAACTCGCTTTCTCTCCTGAGCGCCTCGGTCAATCGCTTCAGTCATTAGCGCAGCTTTCATCCATTGAAGAAGCCGCTATTTTATCCACCTGTAATCGCACCGAAATATACTGTGATATAGCAACGCAACAAACAGATGAACTGATCGCTTGGCTTGCCAGCTACCATCGCCTAGATGAAAGTAGTATTAGAGACTATCTATACAGCCACATTGGCCCCCAATCAATAAAGCACATGTCACGAGTCGCCTGTGGGCTTGACTCCTTAGTGCTTGGCGAACCACAGATTCTTGGTCAAATGAAAACGGCTTATCAACATGCCTCTGAGGCCGGCACCCTGGGAAAGTATCTTGGTCGCTTATTCCAGCACACCTTCCAAGTCGCGAAGAAGGTGCGTACCGATACAGCCATTGGCTCTAGCCCGGTATCGGTTGCTTTTGCTGGCGTAAAATTAGCACAACAAATATTTGGTCAATTACAAGATCAAACCGCCTTACTTATTGGTGCCGGGGAAACTATCGAACTATCAGCCCAACACCTAAAAGAGCAAGGCATTGGTCGATTAATTGTTGCTAATAGAACCCTTGAAAAAGCACATGCCATTGCTTCTCAAGGTAATGGATACGCCATTGAAATTAAAGATATCCCTGAGCATCTCGCCGAAGCAGACATTATCATTTCATCAACGGCTAGCTCACTACCCATCCTTGGCAAAGGGAGTGTTGAAACCGCCATTTCAAAACGTAAACACAAACCCATGTTTATGATGGATTTGGCAGTACCACACGATATAGAAAAAGAAGTTGGTTCATTAAGCGACGTCTATCTTTACTGCGTAGATGACCTAAAAAATATAGTTGATGATGGACTTCAATCACGTCGCGAAGCGGCCGAACAAGCTGAAGATATAATCGACATTCAAATCTCGCACTTTCAAACATGGCTACGTGCGCAAGATGCCTCAAAAACCATTTACCAGCTTAGAACCCAATCGGACAATATACGTGAGGAACTCCTTCAAAAGGCGATTAGTGCGGTAAAAAACGGCCAGCCCGCTGAACAAGCTCTAGAACGTTTAGCAAACGATCTCACGAAAAAAATATTACACGCACCTAGCAGCACCCTGAAGAAAGCTGCATCCGAAGGTAACAACGAATTACTATTAGCCGCTCAACAACTTTTTAACTTAAATAAATAACGTGAATATAACTATCCTACAAAAGCTAGACACTCTGTCTGAACGTTTCGAAGAAATTGCTGGGCTACTCTCTGAACCCAGCATACAAAGCGATCAAAATAAATTTCGCTCTTTGAGTCAAGAGTATGCCCAATTAGATCCCATTGTTAGCACCTACCAGAACTATCTAGCGACACTAGAAGATAATGAGTCTGCAAAAGCCATGCTGAATGATAGCGACCCGGATATTAAGGCTATGGCAAAAGATGAGTTAAAGGACACTCAAGCAGCCCTTGAAAAACAAGAAAATGAATTGCAAATCCTTTTGTTACCTAAAGACCCTAACGATGGAAAGAATGCTTTTCTTGAAGTTCGTGCGGGAACAGGTGGTGATGAAGCAGCTATTTTTTCAGGCGATCTTTACCGTATGTACCTACGATTTGCTGAGAAAAAAGGCTGGAAGTTTGAAATCATGAGTGAAAACCAAGGCGACCACGGCGGATACAAAGAAATTATCGCTCGAATAGAAGGTCACGACGTGTATTCACAACTGAAATTTGAATCCGGTGCTCACCGTGTTCAACGTGTCCCAGAAACCGAATCTCAAGGCCGCGTTCACACCTCTGCATGCACGGTAGCTATCATGCCTGAAGCCGATGAAAAAGATGATATTGAAATCAACGCTGGCGACTTGCGTGTCGACACTTTTAGAGCATCAGGATCTGGCGGACAACATGTTAACAAAACAGACTCTGCGATACGTCTTACTCATCTTCCCACCGGCACAGTTGTAGAGTGTCAAGACGAACGCTCACAACATAAAAATAGGGCTCGCGCGATGTCCTTATTAAAAGCCAGAATCATGACCGCTGAACAAGAAAAAGCTGATGCTGAACAAGCTGAGTCTCGTCGTTCGCAAGTTGGTAGCGGCGACCGCTCTGAACGCATTCGAACCTATAACTACCCACAAGGCAGAGTTACCGACCACCGCATCAACTTAACACTGTATAAACTAGATGAGATCATGCAAGGCGCACTAGATCAGGTGATCGACCCATTAATTCAAGAACACCAAGCAGAACAACTAACACAGTTAAGCGCAGAAGAATAAACCCTCGTTTTGAAGCCCCCCTTGACAATAAAAGAGGCTCTTACAGAAGCTGCAAAAACACTGGTTAGCAGTGACAGCTGCGTGCTTGATAGCGAAGTATTACTAGCCTTCGTACTGAATAAAAACCGTAGCTATTTTAGAGCTTGGCCTGACGAGCTTCTAACTACCGAGAAGCTGGACAGGTTTCAGCAACTTGTTGAACAGCGACAAAAAGGGCAGCCGATCGCTTACTTAGTTGGCGAACGAGAGTTTTGGTCACGACGATTTATCGTTTCAAAAGACGTCTTAATTCCTCGACCCGACACCGAGCTACTCATAGAAATTACCCACGAAACGTTCGCTACCGACCAACATTTCTCAGTATTAGATTTAGGGACTGGTAGCGGCGCCATCGCTATCACCTTGGCATTAGAGTTTCCAAACGCCTCGGTGACAGCCCTTGATAACAGCCAAAAGGCCTTAGCGATTGCTGAAAAAAATGCCCTGCAACATAAGGTCCACAATATTCAGTTTTTGCGTAGCGATTGGTTTGAAACAGTGCCCAATACGAGGTTTGATTTAATAATAAGTAACCCACCTTATATTTGCCCAAATGACCCTCACCTTTTAGAAGGCGACCTTCGTTTTGAACCCTCTTCGGCATTGATTGCTCAACACGAAGGCCTACAGGATCTTGAGCATATTACCTCGCAAGCAAAGTCTTTCCTTAAACACAACGGACTTATCTTGTTTGAGCATGGCTTTCAGCAAGGCACTTTGGTCAAAAACTTGTTAGAATTGTACGGATTTAAATCAACCCAACATTTCCAAGATATTCAAGGGCACGTTCGGGCAACATTAGGCACAAAACCATAAACATTAGGGTTAAAAATGCACGAAAAAGAAATTGTCTTACCTAGAAAACTCGTTAATGAATTACTTCATAACGCACAATTATCAGAAGACCTCGAGGTCTGTGGTTTTATCAGTAAAAACAAAACGGGTCAGTACACCTGCCATCCTGTTCAAAATATAGCTGAAACACCTAGCAAGCGTTTTCTAATGGCGCCTGAAGAACAAATCAGCGTAATGAAAGAAATCCGCGATAAGGGTGAAGAGGTTTTTGCTATCTACCACTCGCACCCCACCGCACCCGCTAGGCCTTCAATAAGCGATACTGAAATGCCTTCACACCCCGAAGCCTATTATTTAATTATTTCGCTAAACACCAAAGGTGTCTTAGAGATGCGCTGTTTCAAATTATTACACGATGAAAATATTGTTGAGATAACCCTAAGAATGGTTGAGGAATAACAACCAGACCGGGGCATCCCTTATTGGCTATTTACTTAACGCTATCGTTGCCAAAAACATTGCTCGTTTTAGTTTTCTTTTGGGCTCATCTGCATAGTCGCTCAATATATATGCTTCTCTGTAGGCTGAAACAGCTTCATCATATCTTTTCAAATACATGTTTCCATCGCCGACTAACAACCAGCCTTTAACCGTTGGTTCATCTTTTAGTTTTTCAGATATACGCGCAACCTGCTGCTCAACTTCCGCTTCCTCTGCTGACAAAGTCTTAGTCGCCAGCCCTTCTTGAGTGGGTTCCACGCCATTTTTAGTCGCGTGGCCACAGGCAGCCAACCATAACGCGATAACAAAAACACTCAACACCTTCAATATACTCATAACATCCTCGCTATTTATTCTAATAATTAACGTAACACTTTAAGAGAAACTACCCTTTTAGTTTACTTTCCAGCAATTTATTTAATTCTTGTGGATTCGCCTTACCCTGGGTTTGCTTCATCAACTGACCAACAAAGAAGCCTATCATTTTTGTTTTACCGGCTCTATATTGCTCAACTTGCTGAGCGTTATCAGCCATTAGCTGATCAATCATGTTTTCTAAGGCACCTGTGTCAGAAATTTGTTTCAAACCTTCTCGCTCAATCACGTCGTCTGCAACATCCTGACTATTCCACATAAACTCAAGGACTTGCTTAGCGATTTTTCCAGAAATTGTCTTATCTGCAATGCGTCTAACCAAGCCTCCTAATCGTTCAGCACTCAAGGGACTTTGCTGGATATCTAAATTATTGTTATTCAAGTTTGCGCTCAATTCGCCCATCACCCAATTAGCAACAAGCTTCGCCTCTCCATCTGAAAAGTTAACAGCATCTTCGTAGTAATCTGCCATCGCCCGTTGTGTTGTTAATACGTCGGCATCATACTCACTTAAACCATACTGCTGTTGGAAACGTTGTTTTTTAGCCGCAGGTAATTCTGGCAAGTCATTACGCACTTCATCCAACAACTCTGCTGTGATTTCGACTGGTAATAAATCAGGGCACGGGAAGTATCGATAGTCGTTCGCTTCTTCCTTAGAACGCATAGAGCGTGTCTCATCTTTATTAGCATCATACAAACGAGTCTCTTGAACCACTTGTCCGCCTGTTTCGATCACATCAATTTGGCGCTCAACCTCATGTGCAATGGCTTTTTCAATAAAACGAAATGAGTTTAAGTTTTTTATCTCTGCACGGGTTCCAAAGGCTTCTTGCCCTACTGGTCTGACTGATACATTAACATCGCAACGAAAAGAACCTTCCTGCATATTGCCATCGCAAATTCCTAAATACTGCACAAGAGTATGTAGTTTTTTAACATACGCTACTGCTTCTGCGGCAGAGCGCATATCCGGCTCAGAAACAATTTCAAGCAACGGTGTACCTGCTCGATTTAAATCTATTCCCGTCATCCCATGATAGTCTTCGTGCAACGATTTACCCGCATCTTCTTCTAAATGAGCCCGCGTAACACCTATTGTTTTTGTTTTACCATCCACCTCTATATCTAACCGCCCTAAACCAACAATCGGCTTATCAAATTGACTTGTTTGATAACCCTTAGGCAAGTCAGGATAAAAATAGTTTTTCCGTGCGAACACTGAATATGGAGCGATATGCGCACCAATGGCCAAACCAAATTTCACCGCAAAACGAACGGCCTGCTCGTTCAACACCGGCAATGTACCCGGTAAACCAAGGTCCACCGCACAAGCCTGCGTATTAGGTTCTGCGCCATAAGCCGTTGAAGCACCCGAGAAAATTTTAGATTGAGTCGCTAACTGAGCATGAATTTCAAGACCTATAACTGTTTCCCACTGCATCCTTATACCTCCTGCTCGTATCCAGCCGGCACCGCAAGATGCCAGTCAGTCAGTTGTTGATATTGGTGCGCCACATTTAACAAGCGAGACTCTTCAAAATAATTTCCTATCAACTGCATACCTACCGGCTTGTTCTCCACAAAACCACACGGCACTGACATTCCAGGCAAGCCTGCTAAATTAACACCAATGGTAAAAATATCTGAAAGATACATTGAAACAGGGTCTCCCTTCTTCTCATCTGATTTAAAGGCAACAGAAGGTGCTGTTGCACTAGCGATCACATCTACTTCTTTAAACGCTTCTACGAAATCTTGTTGAATCAAACGACGAACTTGTTGAGCTTTTTTATAATACGCATCGTAATACCCCGCAGACAAAACATAAGCGCCAATCATAACTCTTCGTTTTACCTCGTCACCAAACCCCTCTCCACGCGAACGCTTATAAAGATCCTCTAAGTCTTTTGGCGATTCGCAGCGATACCCAAATCGAACACCATCAAAACGAGACAAATTAGCAGAACATTCAGCGGGGGCAACCACATAATAAGCAGGCACTGATAGGTTAATATTCGGTAGGCTAATTTCTTTCACATGTGCCCCTGCAGACCGAATGGTATCAACCGCTTCTTCTACTTTTTCTCGAATATCACTATCAAGATCATCGGTAAAAAACTCTTTGGGCAAGCCAACGGTCAAGCCTTTGATCGAGTCACCCAAGCCGCTTAACAAATCATCAACGGGTCTATCAACACTGGTTGAATCCCTCTCATCAAAACCAGACATCGCTTGTAGCATGATCGCTGCATCTTCAGCACTTTTCGCCATCGCACCACCTTGGTCCAAACTAGAGGCGAACGCAATCATGCCGTAACGTGACACACGGCCATAGGTTGGTTTAATACCCGTCACCCCACAAAAAGCTGCTGGCTGACGGATCGATCCACCTGTATCTGTACCACTAGCCAACGGCGCCAAACGTGCCGCTACCGCCGCTGCTGACCCACCCGATGAGCCACCTGGGACCGTTTCCAAATCCCAAGGGTTTTTTACTCCACTATAAAAACTGGTCTCATTTGACGAGCCCATCGCAAACTCATCCATATTGGTTTTACCCAACATCACCGCACCAGCTTGTTCTAATTTACTAACCGCTGTTGCCGAATAAGGGGCAATAAAATTATCCAGCATCTTTGAGCCACAGCTTGTTCGTAAGCCTTGTGTACAAAAGATATCTTTATGTAACAAAGGAATCCCCGTTAACAAGCCGGCATCTCCTGATGCAATTAGTTGATCCGCCTGTTGAGCTGCAAGTAATGCGCCGTCTTCATTTAATGTAATGACGCTATTTAACGCCCCATCGTATCGATTGATACGCTCCAAAAAGTATTGACTAAGCTCAACACTGGATATTTGTTTGTTGTGAAGGTCGCTGGACAGTTCTTTTAATGATTTGTTATACATTGATTACCAATACTGTTTAAAAGGTATATATGCTTATCGCTATAAGCCTTTGTTTAAATAAATATGACACCGCCTCGTTAAAGGGCGACTAATCGATCACTCGCGGCACTAAAAACAAACCGTCTTCAATAGATGGCGCATTGTCCTGCAAAATATCACGTTGATTGCTTTCTGATACCACATCCGCCCGTAAACGTTGAAACTGATCAAGTGGGTGGGCCATAGGTTCAATATCAGTTGTATCAACTTGATTCATTTGCTCAACTAACAGCATTATATTCGACAAGTCTGACGCATATGACTCAAGCTGCTCGTGCTGAATACCGAGCCTCGCCAAGTGTGCGATTTTCAGTACATCTTCTGACTGAATTGGCATAAAATAACCCCCTTGTTTTATTCATACTTTAAAACAGTGCAAATTAACACAATTCGCGCCTTGCCCAAAGAGGTAAAGGGTTGTTAAAGTACAAAATTCTCACCACCTACACTTATAAAATTCATGTTTAAAAAAATACGCGGCATGTTTTCCAACGATTTATCCATCGATTTGGGCACAGCAAACACACTAATCTATGCACTTGGCAAAGGCATTGTGCTTGATGAACCCTCTGTTGTTGCCATTCGAGAAGATAAAGTGCGTGGCGAAAAAAGCTTTGCCGCTGTCGGCAGCGAAGCAAAAGCAATGCTGGGTAGAACACCCGGAAATATCACCGCGATTCGCCCAATGAAGGACGGTGTTATTGCCGACTTTACTATCACTGAAAAAATGCTTCAGTACTTTATCCATAAAGTACATGAAGGTAAATTTCTACGCCCTAGTCCTCGTGTGCTTATTTGCGTACCGTGTGGCTCTACTCAAGTTGAACGAAGAGCCATTCGAGAATCGGCATCAGGTGCTGGTGCACGTGAAGTATATTTAATTGAGGAGCCAATGTCAGCGGCAGTTGGTGCAGGCTTACCGATAGATGAGGCACGCGGCTCCATGGTGTTAGATATTGGTGGCGGCACATCAGAAATCGCCGTTTTATCACTCAATGGTATCGTCTACTCGGAGTCAATTCGCGTTGGTGGTGACCGTTTTGACGAAGCGATTATCAATTACGTTCGACGTAATTACGGCACTATCGTCGGTGAATCGACCGCCGAAAGAATTAAACACACGATTGGCTCAGCTTACCCAGCAAATGAAGTTAAGGAAATGACCGTTACTGGTCGAAACCTAGCAGAGGGCATTCCCCGAAGCTTTACACTTAACAGCAATGAAATTTTAGAGTCATTACAAGAACCTGTTACCGCCATTGTTAGTGCTGTGAAACAAGCTCTCGAGCAAACTCCCCCAGAGCTAAGCGCTGACGTTGCTGAAAATGGCATTGTGCTAACCGGTGGCGGTGCATTACTGTATGGTTTAGATGAGCTTATCCATGAAGAAACAGGCGTACCTGTTCGCACAGCTGACGACCCTCTAACTTGCGTTGCGCGAGGTGGGGGCAAAGTACTAGAGTTGATCAATGAAAAAGGGCCTAATACGTTTGCATTAGAGTAAGAATAAGAGGTTATTCGCCATAAAACCAATTTTCTCAAAAGGTCCTGCTACCAGCACACGCTATATTGCCGCCGCCGTTATTTCTATTTTGCTTTTGCTACTTGCACAGCAAACGAACCAACTCACGCGCCTTAAAGACAGCCTTTCTTTTATCGTTCACCCTGTTCTCATCGTTGTGGACCTGCCTAGCCAGCTCTATGCCTGGCTGACTGAAAGCACAACAGAGTTATCTGAATTAGCTGACGAAAATCAACGCCTAAAAGATGAGTTATTATTTCTTAAAGTCAAACTGCAAAAATTTGAGGCGCTTGAAACAGAAAATACCCGGTTGCATAGCTTATTGGAGTCTTCATTCAAAATTGGAGAACAATTTATTTCAGCGTCTCTTATTAAAGTAAACCAACACCCAAACACAACCAATATTGTGATTGATAAAGGCAGTCGTTTCGACCTTTATAAAGGACAAGCCGCCCTCAACGAAGACGGTGTACTCGGTCAGATTACCAACGTTCACCCGCTCACTTCGTCTATCATCCTGATTACTGACCCCAATCATGCTATACCTGTTGAAATAAACCGAACAGGCTTAAGAACCATTGCCTCTGGTAGCGGACTAAAAAATACATTAACGCTACCATACCTACCCCATAATGCTGACATCAAGATAGGCGATTTATTAACGACATCTGGACTGGGCGGTGTTTTCCCATCTGGTTACCCTGTTGCCACCGTCACCAAACTGGCCCCGTTGCCAGGAGAAGCTTTCATGCATGCCGAGGCTAAAACTGTCGCCAAAATAGACAGCACTCGTGACATTTTATTGGTATGGAGCCAACAACAGCCCATTCCTATTTTATCAGGCGTCCCTGAAGAACCAGAAGTACCCACAGACAATGCACGCTAAATCCTCTGGTGGTGCCATCATTGGCTTAACTTTATTTTTTTCCATGGCCCTTAGCATTGCACCTTGGCCTGACCATTTGGCTATATTAATGCCCAGCTGGACGTTGCTAACATTAATCTACTGGAGCATCGCTTTACCGCATAAAGTTAGTATCTTGACTGGTTTTTCAACCGGCCTACTGTTCGATGTTTTAACAGGCAGTTTGCTCGGACAAAATGCGCTAATATTCAGTACCGCTTCTTTTTTTAGCCACTCTCTTTATTCACGCCTAAGAAATTATCCTGTGTGGCAACAATCTACGCTTATTTTAATGTTCTTAGGGTGCATAAAACTACTCTCTTTATGGCTTAACCACTTTATTGTTCACATTGAGTATACTTACCAACATGGGCTTCAAGTTCTTTTTAGCGCGCTGGTATGGCCTGCTATATTTGCTGTCTTACGCCTCATCAGAAGACACTTTAAAGTACAGTAACCTCACATGAACACTCGCTTCGACCTCAAGAGCTCACTCCAGGAAAATCGCCTTTTCCTATTGCGAGCCACCACATTGATCGTTTTTGTTCTTATTTTATTTTTTGCGCTGATTGCCCGTCTTACCTATTTACAAATCGCAACACATGAGAAGTATGTAGACCTCGCTCAAAATAACCGCGTAAAACTATCAGTTATTAGTCCTGTTCGTGGTTTAATTTTCGATACAAAAGGTCGCGTTCTTGCTGAAAACAACCCTACTTATAGTCTTGAATTAGTACCGGAACAAACGCCAGACCTTGCGAACACCCTCGAACGCTTGAGTGCCTTATTACCCATTTCTAAAGATGAATTGGCGTTATTTGAAAAACGTAGAAAACAGCAAAAACGCTTCGCTAGCGTCTCCATTAGAAATCGATTAAACGATCAGGAAGTGGCTATTTTTTCTGCCAACCGTCACTTATTTCCCGGTGTTGACATACAGGCACGTCCATTAAGACACTACCCTTTCCCTGAGCTAACCGCACATGTAGTGGGTTATGTCGGCGCCATTAATGAACAAGAGCTGAAAACTATTGAGCCAGCCAACTACCGAGGGACTCGATTTATTGGAAAAACCGGCATTGAAAGAACTTACGAAACTGAATTACATGGTTATGTTGGATACCAGCAAACCGAAAACACAGCACAAGGCAGATCATTAAAAGTCCTCAGCTACACACCACCATTATCAGGTAGCGATCTAACTTTGAATCTAGATATTGAGCTACAAAAAATCGCTCACGACGCACTCGGTGATTACACCGGAAGTGTTGCCGCAATAGATACTCGTACTGGCGCAGTTCGCGCCTTGGTGAGCAAACCAGGCTTCAATGCTAACTTGTTTGCTAAAGGTATCGATCAAGCCTCATACAGCCAATTACAAAACTCTTCAAAACGCCCTTTATTTAACCGCTTTCTTCGAGGGCAATATCCCCCAGGGTCTACCTTAAAGCCATTTTTAGCGCTCGCCGGCCTCGATTACAAAACCGTTCACCCACATCAAAGAATCTTCTGCCCAGGCTTCTATCAACTACCCAAACAAACACATAAATACCGTGATTGGAAAAAAACTGGGCATGGTATGACCACGCTTCATGACTCAATCGTTCAGTCGTGCGATGTTTATTACTATATATTGGCCCATGAGTTAAAAATTGATCGGATGCATGACTTTCTGCAAAAATTTGGTTTTGGGCAAAAAACAGGCATTGACATTCTGGGCGAAAGATCGGGCTTATTGCCCTCAAGAGAGTGGAAGAAACGCACACGAAATCAGGTCTGGTATCCTGGCGAAACATTGATTGCTGGCATAGGGCAAGGTTTCAATTTAACCACACCCCTTCAGTTAGCCCATGCAACGGCTCTTATTGCTAACAAAGGCTCCACACATATTCCATCACTCGTTGCTAAAATTAATGATAAGCCTCAGCAAACATCAACCACCCTGCCAATTACATTAAATAACCCTCAGCATTGGAATACCATTATTGATGCCATGTATGATGTCGTTAACGGTGCGCGTGGCACTGCTCGAAAAATTAGGGAAGGTGCGCCCTACAAAATAGCTGGCAAAACGGGAACTGCTCAAGTGTTTACCATCAAACAAGATGAAAAATATGATGAGGAAAATGTGCAAGAACACCTCAAAGACCATGCCCTTTTTATCGCTTTTGCACCCGCACGTGAGCCTCAATTAGCCGTTGCTATCGTGGTAGAGAACGGTGGTCATGGTGGCTCGGTTGCTGCGCCTATTGCCCGTTCTATTTTCGATCAATATATACAAGTTACCCCATGAATTGGTCTTTCCAAAAAGCCTCACAAATGAGCCTCTATCATCATCGCAAAGAGAGCCTCTTTCAGCGATTGCATATTGACCTCACCTTACTCATTCTACTGGCCCTCTTATCGTCTATTGGCATTCTTATTTTGATGAGCGCCGAACACCAAAATATTGGATTATTAAACAGGCAAGCCACTCGATTAGCTGTTGCCTTTTTTGCCATGTTTATCATTGCTCAAGTGCCACCTCATGCGTTAAAAATGTTTGCTCCTTGGTTATTTTTTCTCGGCACGCTCTTATTACTGGGCGTGTTATTTGTTGGTGATATGGGGAAAGGCGCTCAACGTTGGCTAGACCTAGGCTTCTTTCGCTTTCAACCCTCTGAATTACTGAAACTGGCAACCCCCATGATGGTGGCTTGGTACCTAGCAGAACGGCGACTACCTCCCAGTCACAAACATGTCGGTCTCGCCACTGTTTTTATAGCTATCCCTACCGTCTTAATTGCCAAACAACCTGACCTCGGTACCGCTATCTTAATAGCCAGCTCGGGATTAACCGTGCTGTTTCTTGCCGGCATTTCATGGAAGATCATCATCGGCGTCATAGCAACTGGCGCAGGACTCGCCCCTGTTCTATGGAGTTTTATGAAAGACTATCAAAAACAACGGGTTCTTACCTTTTTGAGCCCAGAAGAAGACCCATTAGGGGCTGGTTACCATATTATTCAATCAAAAATCGCCATTGGCTCAGGTGGTATCAATGGCAAAGGCTGGATGCATGGCTCGCAAGCACGCCTAGAGTTTTTACCCGAAAGTTCTACCGATTTTATTTTTGCCGTCTTCTCTGAAGAATTTGGCTTGATGGGTTGTGTCGGCTTATTAACCATTTATTTGATTATTTTCATCCGCTCCATTTACATTGCGATTCAGGCACAAGACACCTTTTCACGACTGCTTGCAGGTAGCTTATCGCTAACCTTTTTTATCTATTTATTTGTAAACGTCGGGATGGTCACGGGTATTTTGCCAGTCGTTGGTGTACCCTTACCTCTAGTGAGTTATGGCGGTACATCAATGGTGACATTATTACTTGGATTTGGCATATTAATGTCGATACATACTCATCGAAAATTACTTTCTTCTTAAGGACAAACGATGCGCAACATAAAACTTTTTTCTTTTCGATTAGCATTAACCCTTCTATTAACGCTAGTCTCTATTAGTGCTTGCGCCTCAACATCGTCGTCGCCTAGCAACCCTAGCCTTTATCACGACTTTATTGAAAAAATGGTCGAAGAGCACCAATTTAATCGTGACGAATTAACAACCTTATTAAATAAATCGGTTGTTAAAGAAAGCATCTTAAAAGCCATGTCATCACCGGCGGAGAAACGCCTAGAGTGGCACAGTTACCGTAATATTTTTCTTAAACCTAATCGCATTAATGGCGGTATAAAATTCTGGAAAGAAAACAAAGACCTATTGGATGCCGCCACCGAAAAATATGGCGTACCAGCAGAAATCATTGTCGCCATTATTGGTGTTGAAACACGTTATGGTCGCAACACAGGGTCTTATAAAGTCCTCGATGCCCTAACAACCCTTGGTTTTCATTTTCCAAAACGCGCTAAGTTCTTTCAACGTGAGTTAGAGCATTTCTTATTACTGTGTCGTGAAGAAGGCTTTGACCCTTATGAACCCAAAGGGTCTTATGCTGGAGCCATGGGGAAGTCTCAATTTATTTCAAGCAGCTACCGTGCTTACGCTGTTGATGGTGATGGCGATAACAAGCGGGACTTGTGGAATAGCCAGGCTGATATCATTAACAGCGTGGCCAATTACTTTTCAAGACATGGTTGGAAAAACACAGACCTAGTCACACAACAAACTAACGTTACAGGTGATGCTTATAAAACCTTACTCAATCGTTCACTCAAACCAAAGAACACCTTAAAACAACTGGCTGAACATCAGGTGCAAACACCACCTAATCTTGCAGATGACACTATCGTCAGATTATTGGAACTTAAACAAAAAGACCACTCGGAATTTTGGCTAACATTTCATAATTTCTATGTCATCACCCGCTACAACCATAGTCACTTATACGCAATGGCCGTTTATCAACTTGGTCAAGAAATTAAAAAGGGCTTTATAAATAACACATGATCCGCCTTCACTTTTTTTTATTATGCTGCTTGTCTGCTTACTTTTTAATAGGCTGCACAAGCCAACAACCTTTCGTTACCGATAGCGCCCCATCCGTTCACCCTGCCGGTATTGAACTAACCCCAGATGCGATCCCTAAAATAGAAGCTAAGAGCCGTGGAGGCAACCCCAGCTCCTATGAAGTTTTTGGCAAAAAGTATTACGTACAAGCGTCCAGTAAAAACTTTGTTCAACGCGGCCTCGCCTCTTGGTACGGCACTAAATTTCATGGCAATAAAACTTCGAACGGTGAAACCTACGATATGTATGCAATGACTGCCGCGCATAAAACCCTGCCTATCCCAACCTATGTCGAAGTCACTAATCTTTCTAATGGCAAAAAAATCATTGTTCGCGTTAATGACCGTGGCCCTTTTCATGATGAACGAATTATAGATTTATCGTATGCCGCTGCCGCTAAACTCGGCACCCTTAAAAACGGCACATCAATGGTAGAAATCAAAGCTCTCGACCCTCACACCTATCTTTCAACCTCTTTAGATGAGCCACCTGCCGCACCAAAAAGCGACCTCACCTTAAGGTATACTGTTCAGCCACCTCAACCCTTTACTGAACAAAAGGGTTTGTTATTTATTCAAGCGGGGGCCTTTAGCTCTGAAGAAAATGCCAATAAACTCAAATATGAATTGACCAATTTACTAAAAACCCCAGTCACCATAGAGTCTGGTGGTAGCACGTCAAAACCATTGTATTTTGTGCGTGTCGGCCCTTATATACGAATGAAAAGTGCCGACTCAACAAGATCAAAACTTTACGAGTTAGGCTATAAGAGCACTTTTTATATCTCTAAATAAGCCAGCTAAAACAGCCTTCCTCCTAGCCCTTAATGATACGTTTTGCATGATATAATCCGAGCTTATCGTTACCCTAATACCTAACATTGCATTAATATGAAAAGAATTATCCTGCTGCTGAGCTTTTTTCTCTCTTCTCAAGCCATCGCGTTACCTATTCCTTCCGCCCCAAATTTAAAAGCGAGAAGCTACCACCTGACCGACTTTCACAGTGGAACAGTTTTAGCCTCTAAAGACCCTGATTTAAAACTAGCCCCCGCCAGCATGACAAAAATCATGACTGCGTTAATTGTCTTTCGTGAACTAAACCATGGAAATTTGAATTTAGACGATCAAGTTCGTATTAGTGAAAAAGCATGGCGAACTCCTGGTTCTAGAATGTTTGTGGAAGTTAATAAATTCGTTACGGTCGATGATTTAATTCACGGAATGCTTGTGCAATCAGGTAACGATGCCACTGTTGCATTAGCCGAACATATCGCAGGGGATGAATCAACTTTTGCACAATTAATGAACCAAGTTGCTAAAGACCTTGGCATGAAAAATAGCCACTTTACTAATAGTTCTGGTCTGCCCGACGAACAGCATTACACTACCGCTAGAGACCTCTCAGTTCTAACTCGCGCCTTAATCATTGAGTCTCCCGAGTTATATAAAATAAATGCGATCAAATCATTTTCTTTTAACGGTATTACTCAACAAAATAGAAACAAGCTGTTATGGCGTGATAGCACAGTAGACGGCGTTAAAACAGGGCATACAGAGGACGCTGGTTATTGTTTAGTTTCATCTGCTGTTCGCGACAATATGCGTTTAATTTCTGTCGTTATGGGCACAGACAGCGTAGCTGCACGAAATGATATCAATCAGGCCTTGCTGAATTATGGTTACCGTTTTTATAAAACTCACTTGCTGTATAAAGCACAACAATCACTAACCACCACCCGCGTCTGGAAAGGCGCGATTAAATCTTTACCAGTAGGCTTGGCGAAAGACCTTTACCTGACTATTCCTCGCAATGAATATAAATCATTAGATGCGAGCCTAGAGTTAAACCCCCAGCTGATTGCACCCATAAAAAAAGGCCAACTTGTTGGCAACGCGGTTATTCAACTTAAAGGTGACATTATTGCCAAACGCCCACTCATTGCTTTACAAGATATTCCGGAAGGGTCATTTATGGACATCCTAAAAGATGAAGCATTGTTATTGCTTGAGTAGGAGAATTGATGGTGTCGCACAAAACTGATGTTTTCCTTAATGGCCAATTTCTGCCACTAGCTGAGGCTAACGTTTCTGTATTAGACCGTGGTTTTTTATTTGCCGATGGTGTGTATGAAGTTATTCCTGCATACGGCGGCAAGCTTTTTCGCCTTCAACAGCACTTAGACCGCCTCAATAGTAGCTTAGCCGCTATTCGCATGAAACCGGTCATGAGTGATCAACAATGGACAAAAACACTCTCCCAACTGGTTTCACCGCATACGCAATCTGACCAATCGGTCTATGTTCAAGTAACACGTGGTGCTGGCACAAACCGTGATCACCAATTGCCAACTGAGTACTCCGCAACAACTTTTGCAATGTGCCAAACAATAGACCCCAATAGTCTCGATTCTATTGCTAACGGCATTAACGCTATCACTTTAGATGATATTCGCTGGGATTGGTGCCATATAAAATCCGTCGCCTTACTTGGCAATATATTATTGAAGCAACAAGCCAGTGATCAAGGTTGTACTGAGGCTATTTTATTACGTGATGGTTTTGCAACCGAAGGGTCTGCTAGTAACTTGTTTATCGTTAAAGACCAGCAACTTATTACGCCACCCAAAAGCCATCATTTATTGCCCGGCATTACACGTGATCTTGTTTTAGAGCTTGCTATCAAAGAAGGCATTTCATGCATTGAGCAAGAAATATCAGAACAACAACTGTTTGATGCTGATGAAATTTGGTTAACCAGCTCTACCAAAGAAATTATGCCTGTAGTTAAATTAAACCGCCAAGCGGTCGGCAACGGACAACCGGGGAATTTATGGCAACAAGTCTCAACCAGCTATAGTCAATTTAAGAACCAATTAAGAAACCAGTAAAATGACTGATAACCCAGACGATCAACATAATGCATTAATGGACTACCCTTGTGAGTTCACCATCAAAACAATGGGGCTATCAAACATTGAGTTTGACGTAATCGTTGTCGAGATTGTGCGTCGCCACGCGCCTGATCTGAGTGAAAATGCGGTATCGTCGAAATTCAGTAAATCTAAAAAATACGTGTCTGTTAGCATCACCCTTACTGCTCAAAATAAACAGCAAATGGATGCCATTTATCAGGACTTAACGGACTGCGAACACGTTTTAATGTCTCTGTGAGCATTGACACAACACCCCCAGATTTACCATTAGTTATTCGTCAGCTTAACCAGCAGGACTACCTAGCAACCTGGGAAGCGATGAAAGCCTTTTGCATTGATCGTACCGGCGAAACACATGATGAAATTTGGTTTGTTGAACACCCCTCTGTTTTCACCCAAGGGGTGAGCGGTAAACCCGAACACGTCTTGAGTGCCAGTGATATTCCTATTATTCAAACAGACCGTGGCGGTCAAGTCACCTATCACGGACCTGGGCAATTGGTCATGTACGTTTTATTGGATTTACGCCGCCTAGGAATAGGTGTTCGTGCACTGGTTGATGTGCTCGAAAATATTACTATCTCAGGTTTAAAGAAATACGGATTAAAGGCTGCTGCACAAATAGATGCGCCGGGCGTCTATCTTAATGATAAAAAAATTGCTTCCTTAGGTTTACGGGTAAAAAAAGGCTGTAGTTATCATGGACTCAGCATAAATGTTGATATGGACCTAACACCCTTCAGCTTTATTAACCCCTGTGGTTATAAAGGTCTCGAAGTTACCCAATTATCCAAACATGGCGTAAAATGCACTACTGCAGACTTTTCAGCCGTTTTATTGCATGAATTAAAAGAACAACTCAATTATTCCCAATTAATACTCGGCCCCAATACACTACACGTTTAACACTATGTCACACGATACTGATACTTTAAAAGCACCCTCTCGCGCTACACCCGAAACACATCAACGCAGTGAAGCAAAGTTGGCTCGCATTCCGATTAAAGTTGAGAAAAAAGCTGACATTTTACGCAAACCCAAATGGATACGTGCAAAAGTACCCAGCGGAAACCGCGTTAACGCCATAAAAAAGGCTCTTCGTGAACACGGTTTATATTCCGTTTGTGAAGAAGCGGCTTGCCCAAACCTTGGCGAATGTTTTAATAATGGCACCGCCACCTTTATGATTATGGGTGATATCTGTACACGGCGCTGCCCATTTTGTGACGTTGCTCATGGTCGGCCAAACCCGCTAGATAAAGATGAACCACAAAAACTCGCCGACACCATTAAAGATATGAAGCTCCGTTATGTGGTCATTACATCGGTAGACCGTGATGATTTACGTGATGGTGGCGCCGACCATTTTGCCCAATGTATTAGTGCCGTGCGTGAAAAAAACCCTACTATACAAGTTGAAGTGCTAGTCCCTGACTTTAGGGGCCGTATGGATATCGCGGTCAACATATTAGCGCAAACACCACCAGATGTTTTTAATCATAACCTAGAGACCGTTCCACGTTTATATAAAAAAGCGCGCCCCGGCTCAGACTATCAGTGGTCGCTTGATTTATTAAAGCGTTACAAAGACGCCCACCCTGATATTCCAACTAAATCGGGACTTATGCTTGGTTTAGGGGAATCCAACGAAGAAACCTTAGCGGTAATGCGAGATTTACGCGCGCATGGATGTAACATGCTGACCTTAGGCCAATACTTACAACCTAGCCAAGGGCATTTAGCTGTGGAACGATATGTCACCCCAGAAGAGTTTGATGAATTAGCCAAACTGGGCAAAGAGATGGGCTTTTCACACGTCGCCAGTGGACCGATGGTTCGCTCTTCTTACCATGCCGATCAACAAGCCTCCGGGGTCATCGACTAGCCTAACGTTTGAGTGGCGTTAACGCTGTTTAAGCTTTAACGCCAACTCAGCAAGCCTTTCCGGTGTTCCTACATCAACCCACTCCCCCCGATGAAGCTCGCTGCTCACTCGCCCTTGTGCTATAAACTGACGAATAATCGGTGCTAAAGGAAAAACACACTCTGTTTGCTGTTCAAAAACAGCGCGGCTAAACACGCCGATTCCACTGTAGGTATAACGTTGACTGTCTTGATTTTTTTGCTCGCCATCCAGCAAGCAAAAATCACCGTGTTGATTATGATCAGGGTTATTAACAAGCACCAGATGAATATCTTTCACTGTCTTTTTTCTTAAACGCTGGAATGGAAAATCAGTCCATACATCCGCATTGACCAATAAAAACGGTTCATCACCTAATAAAGGCAAGGCCCTAAAAACCCCACCGCCTGTTTCTAAGGCGTTATCGCCTTCATCTGAATATTCAATGTGAACGCCCCACTGCTCCCCTTTTCCTAAGGCCGTTTTTATTTGATCGCCCAAATAGGCCACATTAATAACAAAGTCATTAAAACCTTGCGATTTTAACGCCAATAGGTGATGCACAATTAACGGCTGACCCGAAATTTCAAGCAGCGGTTTCGGGCAATTGTCGGTTAAGCGGCCCATTCTTTCGCCTCGACCTGCCGCTAAAATCATGACCTTCATGCTTCTTCACGCTCTTGTTGAAGCGTTGTAAATCTCTTCATTAATTGGTACTTATTAATCAAATCTGCTAATGGCTTTAATGTTTCATAGCGTGAACACACACGGGTTATATACGCCAGTGTGCGCGGTATATCCTTTAAGTAGCCTTTTTTACCATCCCTTAATAGCAAACGAGAAAAGATACCTACTGCTTTCATATGTCGTTGAACACCCATCCAATCAAACCATTGGTAAAAACGAAGCGAGTCAAAATCATCGCTACAACCACGTTGCTTACGTTGTTGTAGAAACGCATCCAGCCAGGCATAAATTTTTTCATCTGGCCAATTTATATAACAATCCCTGTATAAAGAGACTAAGTCGTAGCTTATTGGCCCGACAACAGCATCTTGAAAATCAATCACCCCTGGGTTGTTCTTCTGTGTCACCATCAAGTTTCTTGAATGGTAATCTCTGTGTACAAAAACCTGTGGCTGCTCGAGAGCAGAGCCTGTTAAGGCGTTTTTAACAGTCACTAGTGTTTTCTTATCTTCAGATGATAACTCTACACTTAATAGCTGACTGATAAACCACTCATCAAACAAGCCCATTTCTTTGTGAAGCAACTGAGAGTCATAATGCGGAATTGACAGTTCTTTCAGCGCTATAGCATGCATCTTATGTAGAACAGTCGCAGCATCTTGGTAGAGCCCATTAACAGACATTTCGTTCAATTTATCCAAATAGCTGTCTGTTCCTAAATCACTGAGCACGAGAAACCCTTCTTCAAGCGATTTGTAAAAAATTTCCGGTGCATAAATGCCGTTTTCGCGTAATACCTCAGCTATCATGATAAAAGAGGTACAGTCTTCTTGAGCAGGGGGCGCATCCATCACAACAAAAGATTGTGCCTGACATTTAACCCGAAAATAACGTCGAAAACTTGCATCACTTGAAGCAGGCTCACAACTAAAATCATCGGTTAAGAGAACCCCCGACAACCATTTAATTAAACGCTGCTTACGCTCATCTCTTACCATAAAAAATACTCTATCAGACCTAATTAACGCAGACCGAAAGTTGCGTGTTAATATATCGAAAAAATTACATGCTATCGTTGAAGATAAGCACCATTCTATGCGATTTTATACAACTTACGTTAGACTCAAGCAAAAAGGTTCAGCCATTATCTGCTCATACAAACACTTTCTTTTAGCCCTAGTGCTTTTATTGATGGCAAGCCAGGCATTTGGTTTCAGTAACTCTCAGTGGGATTGTAAATTAGCGAATGATGGTCAAACCTGGGATTGTTCCGCGTCTACCAAACCGATTGAAAAAAGTGCCAAAGTAGATAGTCCGCAACAACCCTCTAAGGATCAAACAACCGTTGCAGACAACACGACTGATAAACCAGCGCCCCCCTCTGTTCCAAGGGTTCGAGTTGCTGGCCAACCAAAAGTCATACAAACAAACAAAAAAGCACCGACTCAGACTCAAGTCACAACATTAAAAAACACTGGCTCATGGGATTGCAAAACTGGTGAGAATGGAACTTGGGACTGCTCACAAACCAGCGCGCCTTCTACAATGGTAGCCACCCTAGACAATAGACAGAGCATTGCCTTGTATGATGATAATGCAGGCCGGGTTAGAAATAATGCGCTGTTTCATCAAATGGTTAGGCAACTTAAAGTTGACCCTTGGGACACTTGTGAAGTCACTACCGACTCACTTCGCGAAAGCAGAAACAGCATTCAGCAAAATCGTTTAAATTCTGAGGTAAACATACAATCAGACTACGCCGAAGTCCTTGATAAAAGTAATGCCAAATTTAGCGGCGATGTCTTGGTTAATCGTGCTGATCAATCTATTACCGCCGACCAACTGACATATAATAATCAACAAGAAAGCGCCTCTGCTTCAGGTGATGTTTTCTACCAAGAAAATGGTTTCGCCTTGCACAGTGACCAAGCTGAACTACAGCTTGCTAAGGATACCGGGCAATTTAAAAACAACCAATTTATTCTTGAAACCACACACGCTCGCGGCAGCACCCAAACAACAACACTGGTTAACCGTAATATCACCCAGTCAACAAACGTTACTTACACCACCTGCGCACCGAGTGTTAGTGACTGGGAGTTACAGGCAAGAACACTTGAGTTGAACAAGGAAACTGGTCGCGGAACTGGACGTGACGTATGGGTTGAAGTATTTGATATTCCATTGCTTTATACGCCTTACATTAGCTTCCCTATTGATGACCGACGTCAATCTGGGGTCTTGACACCGACCTTTGGAAGTTCTGACACAACAGGCGTTGATTTCTCTCTCCCTTACTATTGGAATATTGCGCCAAACTATGATGCAACTATTACTCCTCGCATCATGAGCAACCGAGGGTTTATGCTCGGAGGCGAATTTCGCTACCTAACAGGTAGCAGTGAAGGACAGGTATCTGCTGAAATTCTAAGCGATACAGAGACGAGCGACTTACGAGGTCAATTTTCATTACAAAACCAATCAACCATTACATCTCGTTTGAGCTCAGATATAGACTTAAACTACATCTCCGATGATGATTATTTTGAAGATTTTGGTAATAGCCTCATCAGCTCTAGTAACCGTTACCTAAAAAGCCAAGCCAGTTTAAATTACCGTGCCGATCACTGGAGCCTACTAACTAAAATAGATAACTATGACTCTATTGATGAATCCCTCTCTAGCACCGCACGTCCTCATCGCCGTTTACCTCAGGTGCTGTTTAATTTACGTGAAACAGACGTATTTGGTATCGCTAAAGTCGATATGCGCAATGAGTTTGTTTACTTCGACCATAGTTCAGATGTTGATGCCAAACGTGTAGACCTTCACCCAGGCATTAGCGTTCCTTTAAGAAACGCCAGTGGCTTTATAACCCCTAGACTAAGCCTAAGACATACCGAATATCGGCTGAGCGATCAAGCCAGCACCATTAACAGCGGTCAAAGTAGAACGCTTCCAATACTCTCTGTAGACTCTGGATTGTTTTTTGAAAGAAACCTTAATTTTGCCAGTGGCATGATACAAACACTGGAACCACGCGTATATTATTTATACGTTCCCCATGAAGACCAAGATGATATTCCATTGTTTGATACCTCTGAATATGACTTTAGCTTTAATCAATTATTTAGAGAAAACCGTTTCTCCGGCGCTGACAGAGTAGCCGACGCTAACCAGCTTACCTTAGCAGTCACTTCACGTTTTATTGAGTCTAATACGGGTAATGAACGCCTAAGAGCCAGTATTGGTTCCATTGTTTACTTTGACGACCTAGATGTACAACTTAAACCAACCAACAAGCCTATTACCGACGATACTTCTGACTTAGTAACAGAAGTTTCCGCAAAAATCACAGATACATGGTCCGCTCGTTCAGCCTTGCAATACGACCCACATGCTGGCAAAACAGAAAAAGCAACTCTGGGTCTTCACTACCAAGATGGGGCAAATCGTTTATTTAACGCAACCTACCGTTCACGCTATGAAGGCACTACTGACTTCAGAGGAAACTCTAATGATATTGAACAAACCGACTTATCATTCAAATGGCCAATTAGCAAAGAATGGAGTACGGTTGGCCGCTGGAATTACTCACAAGAGCATAACCTAGCACTTGATACCTTCTTAGGGTTAGAGAAAGACACCTGTTGTTGGCGCTTAAGAGTCATCGCTAGGCGCTACGTTAACGACGCAATAGACGAAGAAGCTAAAGAAGGCATTTTCTTTCAATTTGAACTAAAAGGCCTTACCAGCTTTGGTGAAAAACTAGACTCTTTCCTTGAAGAAGGCATATTAGGCTACCAAACACCCGAGCAATAACGTCCAGAAAAATCACTCTCAACAGTAAATAGAAGGTTACATAATAGCAATCCAAATGTTATTTTAACCTTCTATTTAAGCCCCTTTTAACTTGTGAACCTTTCCATCATGAATAATCTTAATCGCGCTCTCTTTATTAATGCAATCGTGCTATGTAGCTTCCTTTCGCCTGCTGTCTTCGCACAAGAGTCTATGAACCGCATTGTCGCCATTGTTGATAAAGGCGTTATTTTAAAAAGCCAATTAGACGAGCAAGTTAAACAAACCTACCAACGCCTACCCGCTGAACAACGTGCCTCAATATCAAGAGACGATATTGAAAAACGTGTATTAGACCGTATGGTACAAACCGAACTACAACTACAAATTGCTAGACGAAGTGCAATGAAAATCTCTGACGCGGAAATCGAAGACTCCATGCAACGTATCGCAGCCGCCAATAAACTTTCAACAGAAGAATTTTTAGACGTTCTACAAAAAGATGGCGTTACGCTGAAGTCTTTTAAGAACTCAATTAGAGATCAGATGTTAGTCAGACGTGTACAAGCAAGTTATGTACATCATGAAGTTAAAGTTTCAGACCAAGAAGTCGCCAGTTTTCTAAACTACCTAGAACAAAGCGAAGGAGATCAGTCGACAGAGTATCATTTAGGACATATCCTCATTGCTACGCCTGAAAACGCATCACCACAACAAATAACAACCGCTCGTAACAAGGCCGAAAAAATTATTACTAGCCTTAAACAAGGAAAGAAATTCTCTACGCTGTCCATTGCAAATTCAGACGCCAGCAATGCATTGGATGGTGGTGACCTTGGGTGGATGAAATTAGCGCAAATGCCGTCATTATTAACGCCCTTCGTTGAAAAAATGCAAGTCAATGAGTTTTCAGACCCTATTGAAAGCCCTAGTGGGTTCCATATTATTAAACTGTTTGGGACACGTGGCCAACAAAAGGTAATGATTACTAAAACACATGTTCGTCATATTCTTATTAAAATTAATGCATTGATTACCGATCAAATTGCGCAGGACCGATTGCTTAATCTTAAACAGCGTATTGAAAACGGCGAAGACTTTGCTGCATTAGCAAGAACAAACTCCGAAGATAGAGGGTCAGCCATTAATGGCGGCGACTTAAATTGGGTGCAACCCGGTGCTCTGGTGCCTGCTTTTGAAGCCGCCATGAACACACTCGAGATCAATGAAATTAGCCAACCTGTACAAACCCAATTCGGCTGGCACTTAATTCAAGTGTTAGGTCGCGAGGAACAAGATAACACCCAACTGATGCGCGAAGCTCAAGCACGTTCTCAACTTCAAAAACGTAAAGCAGATGCTGCGATTGAGTCGTGGTTAACTAAGTTAAGGGATGATGCTTACATTGAATATCGCTTGGATAACTAATTATCTTTTTTATCCAGTGATCATGTAATCATGCCATTACCTCGAATTGTTATTACACCTGGCGAACCTGCCGGTATTGGGCCTGATATTTGTCTGCAAATCTGCCAGAAACCATGGCCCTGCGAGCTTATTTTTGTCGCTGACCCTAACCTGTTAGCCCGTAGAGCTACTGAACTAAACCTTTCCATCGACATTCAACAAGCAGACCTAAGGCAAGCCTCTAGCGCCCATAAACCCGGCACTATCAACGTGTTTCCAATTAAACTCGCCAAGCAAGAAATTAGTGGGCTCTTGGATGTCAGCAATGCCGCGTATATCGTTGAAACGCTCAAAGCCGCCGCTCAACTTTGTCTCGACAATCAATGCCAAGCACTCGTTACTGGGCCTGTCCAAAAGAGTGTTATTAATGATGCTCATATACCCTTTTCTGGCCACACTGAGTTTTTAGCTGATTATTGCGGCAGCTACCCAGTAATGATGCTAGCGACCAAAACCTTACGAGTTGCTCTTGCAACAACGCACCTTCCACTAAGCAATGTTAGCGCAGCCATTACCCCTACTTTACTGGAAAAAACGATTACAATTTTAAACCATGATCTTCAACGGCAATTTGCCATCGCCAACCCGCGAATCGCCGTCTGTGGGCTCAACCCCCATGCAGGTGAAAATGGTCACTTGGGCAATGAAGAAATTGACACCATTATTCCTTCACTTGAAAAATTACGCCTAAATAATATCTGCCTGACTGGCCCCCTGCCGGCTGACACCGCGTTTACACAACCCGTGCTTGAAAAACATGATGTGGTGTTAGCAATGTACCATGACCAAGGCTTACCAACCCTTAAGTTCTCTGGCTTTGGCGACGCTGTTAATATCACCTTAGGTCTACCAATTATTCGCACATCTGTTGATCACGGCACAGCTCTTGATTTAGCCGCCACAGGAAAGGCCAGTGCAAGCAGTTTAGCATCTGCTTTAGACACTGCCATACAACTCGCACAAAGGTCAACCCTTGAACAAACAACATAAAGCTCGTAAACGCTTCGGCCAGAATTTTCTACAAGATAGCCAAATTATTCATCAGATAATCATGGCCATAGACCCTATCGCCACTGAACACCTTGTTGAAATTGGGCCAGGGCAAGGCGCTATTACAGAACCACTCCTTGATGCTCAATGTGAGCTTGATGTTGTAGAGTTGGATAGAGATTTAGTAGAGCAACTAACTAGCCGCTTTTCTCATATCGACCGCTTTACCCTTCACAGTGCAGATGCCTTAACCTTTGATTTTTCTGCTTTAGACCATGGCCAGCCATTGAGAGTTATTGGTAATTTACCTTACAATATTTCAACGCCCTTATTGTTCCATCTATTAACCCAAGCCTCGCATATCAAAGATATGCATTTTATGTTGCAAAAGGAAATTGTTAATCGGCTTCAAGCACAGCCTGGCAGCAAGCAATTTGGTCGCCTAAGTATCATGGTACAACTTCATTGCCAGGTTGAAGCACTATTTGATGTCGAACCAGAATGTTTTCACCCACAACCTAAAGTCATGTCGAGTATCGTCCGTATTACTCCTTACCGCCAACAAAAATACCTGATTGATGATATGCAGCTATTTGAGACCATAGTAAAGGCCGCCTTTTCTCAGCGTCGTAAAACCATTAAGAACACATTAAAAAATATTTGTGATGACAACGCACTTGACGCCGCTAACATCGCCCCCAGTCTTCGTGCAGAAGCCCTGACAATTGATGACTTCGTTAACCTTAGCAATCAACTCAGTCGTGCTTAAGTTAAATTACTGAGCAACCAACGCTGCTTCAACAGGATATATCAGCTGTATTACGTGGTAGGACAAGTACAAGTAACAAAACGTTAATAATAAACTCACACCCAAACTCTTTTGTATTGTTTGTCGAATAATATTTGCCAGCACAGCAAAGCTCCAACAAACAATTAGAAAGACGACCAAACCCAGCACGCCGGTTGAGCCTTCACTACCAGTCATACCACCCATCAAAAAAACAAATGGAGCACTGATTACGGTAATTAAAGCACCGCTTCCGTAAATCGCTGTTACTGATTGATTAAAACGATTCTTGAGTGCAAAGAAACTCAATAATATATAGACGAATAAGCCCAACAATATGGTTTCAATGAAGGATTGAACAACTGCCTCACCGAATGCCATAGAGCTTGAAAGCAGTAAACTACCTGATAGAAAATAAATAAAAAATACGGCTTTCAATAATATTGTAGAGTCCGGCACATCTTGCGGCCCTTTCTTGATGAGACAAAGATCAACAAATAGCCGTAACACTGTTTTAAAATCATTATTCATGCCGCAAGTATGCTGTACCATAGGCGTTTATTCAATGCGCTTTGTGTAAATCGAAATGATATTAAGTGAAAATAATCAAATAGAGCTCAGGATTATTGAACTCAACCAAGAACATCAAGATTTACACTATATCATCGACCATTTAAGTGAAGAAATTCAGCCTGATCAACTGAGGATTCGTCGATTAAAAAAAAGGCGACTATTTATAAAAGATCAAATCGTACACTTGAAAAGCACCTTAATCCCCGACATTGATGCCTAATGGAAAAAATTAGTTACGAACAATACCTACAACTGATTGACGGTGCGCAGGTAATAGAAAAAGATGGCGCCGGTATAAAAGTACTGGATACTCAGCAAGGTGAAATCATTAAATTATTTCGCCGAAAACGATTCTTTTCGACTGCTCTTTTAAAACCTTACGCAGTTCGTTTTGTAAACAACGCTCAACAACTTGGCACCCTTGGTATTCCAACGGTTAAAATTAATCGACTACTTTGGTGTCACAGCATTAAGCGTCATCTCGTTGTATACCAACGCTTAGACGGCTTATTACTGCGCGATGTCTTAAGCGATAGCACACTCAATAGCGATGCCCTCTTTCGACAATTTGGAAGCTTTATTGCCAAGCTACACAATAAAGGAGTTTATTTCCGCTCTGCCCATTTAAAAAACATTCTTGTTTGTCCTAATGGGGACTTTGCACTGATTGATATTTCAGATATGAAAATCAAGAAAAAAGCCCTCAAGTTAACGTTACGCATACGGAATTTTCAACACATACTTCGTTATCAGGCAGATAAAGACTTACTCAAAAAACACACTGAACCCTTTCTTTCAGCTTACCTTGAGGCCAGCCCGTTAAACAAAACCGATGCAGCAGCTCTAAACCGTGGCTTACAGTCTAATTTGAGTAATACATCAGCGACGTAAACAAAGTACAGCAAGAACACATCACCTAGTCGACGTTATGTTTTCTCACTAAAATATCTTCCATCACTAAATATTCCAAGTCAGACCCATAAAACATATTTAGGGCATCGGTTGGTGAACACACCATCGGTTCTCCACGACGGTTTAGCGAGGTGTTTAACACGACCCCATTGCCGGTGATCTTTTCAACTTCGCTAATTAGCGAATAATAACGAGGGTTAGTTTTTTCAGTGACAATTTGTGCCCGTGCTGTTCCATCTTCATGCACTACTTCCGGAATACGTTGTTTCCAACTTTCTGCCACATCAAAGGTAAACGTCATATAAGGGCTTGGGTGATCGGTTTGCAATATATCCTCAGCCACTGTATCTAAAATACTTGGGCAAAAAGGTCGCCAACGTTCGCGGTATTTGATCTGTGCATTAATTCTATCTGCCACACCTTTACTACTGGGGTTGCCAATAATACTTCTATTGCCTAACGCACGAGGGCCAAACTCCATACGGCCTTGGAACCATGAAATAGGGTTACCCTCAGCCAACAACTTAGCTGTGTATTGCGTCGTATTTTCCAACACTTCATACTTTGGTTTATTCGGGTGATCTAAACAGGCCTGAATACACTCTTCATTGGTGTATTTTGGCCCAAGGTAGACATGTTCCATTTTTTCAATCTCGTCACCTAATTCTTGAGCCGCATAACTCGCCGCACCAATCGCTGTTCCTGCATCACTTGCAGCAGGTTGTACAAACAGTTCCTTAACATCAGGTCGAGCAATAATGCGCTGGTTCAATTTAACATTAAGAGCAACTCCACCGGCGTAACATAACTTGCCAGTTTCTTTTAAGGTGTCGCCTAGATAGGTATCAATTAGGCCCAGCGCTACTTTTTCAAGCAAGGCTTGAATGCTTGCAGCATAATCAATATACGGGTCATCAATCTCATCACCTTCACGCTTTGGCCCCAGCCACTCAATCAACTTTGGACTAAAGAAATAGCCTTTGCCATTTTCTTTATAACGACGTAAGCCCAAGCAATTAACCAACTTAGTATTCACTCGGAAATCCTTACCATCGGTTTCAATTAAACGTGAAAAATCAAACCGGGAAGGGTCGCCATAGGGTGCCATCCCCATTACTTTAAACTCGCCATCAAGCATTTCAAAACCGAGAAATTCGGTAATTGCGCCATAAACACCGCCCAGTGAATCAGGATCATAAAATTCTTTTATTTTATGAATTTTTCCATGTTCACCGTAACCGAAAAAGGTGGTTGCGTATTCACCTTTTCCATCAATGCCAAGAATAGCCGTTTTTTCTTTAAAACCACTTAAGTGATACGCACTACTCGCGTGCGCTAAATGATGTTCAACTGGAACATACTTAACACGCTGAGAGCCAATGCCAAGGTCATCGAGCATTTTCATAACACTATTGAAGTTACGCTCATATCGACGGTTACCATTAAACAATGCCATCAGCGCACGATCTGGCGCATACCAATGCCGTTTTGCATAATGCCATCTCGCAGGACTAGATAAGCCTATTTTCGCGTACGGAAACGCCACTACGTCGACATCGCTTGGTTTAATACCCGCGTACTCTAGACAGAACTTGGTAGATTCGTAGGGAAACTGACCTTTTGCGTGTTTATCTCGTAAAAAGCGCTCTTCTTCAACCGCCGCAACTAATTTCCCATCAATGTATAACGCTGCTGATGCGTCATGACTAACTGCACCCGACAAACCTAAAACTATCATAAATAATCCGTTTTCAATTCCTGTTATTTCACCTAGCTTGGTGATTCTTTTTGCAGCATTTTACAGGATCCAAGGTTCTTGCTGTTTATAATTTCAACCCACAAGACAGCCTTTTCAGCGCCCATTAAATTTATTTTTTATTCAACTTATTCCAAAGCCGTTGTGAAGCACTGCTCAAATAGCTCTCACCTTGGTAGGTCTTATAAAATGCTAACTTATCTTCATCACTCCACGTCTTAGCATGTCGTAATAAGGTATCTAAATCCCTATACATAGCTTGCTTCTTTGTCAGCACTTTTTTTACTTTTTCCAAGTCTATAACGCGTAAATCCACCCCACCTGCTGCTAATTGCTTTGCGAAAACATGCTTTGGATATAAACAGTTATGCTGAAACTTATGCTTATGCATGCTATGGAGTAGTTCAGCCAGTTTTTCAAATAGTGCCGTTTTTTGTTGTTCGTTTGCTAACAGTGCCGAGCCCATCCTATAGTCTTCGGACGATAGCGGAGCATAGCCAGACAATTCCTCGGTCATAATAAAAGCACGTTGATGCCCATCTTGCTTCCATTGTTCAAAAAAAACGACTTCTAACGATGGAATATTATGCTGCTGAAAAGCACGAATAACATTGAATTCTCTAGCAAATGTGGAAAACCCTTTAATGGGGTGCCCCAGTGTACGCGTCACATGGTCCTCTTGACGTTTTAAAAACACCCCGACTGAACCACCTAGCGGCAACTTTAACTCAACCCTAGAAACTCCGCTCCAACCACCTCGGCGGTAATTAGGCTCTTCAAACCAATCTGCTTTCAGTGCCCATACTTTTTCATAACTGTCTAAGTCATTAAAAACGAGTATGTCCCGCCATTTTTCAGCTATATAATGTTTCATTTGATCACCAACTTACACATCTAATGTCCTCTAGGAAATCATTATATCGGTATATTTTTCACGGTACTCGATTAAATATAGTCCCTCAATACCGCTCCACTTTATCGACTATCGGGCTCAATGATGCATCGAACTGGCTAACGTTTAATACTGGTAAAACTTTATCATCAGGCAAAACCACCTGCCTAAAAATTACTCTGCCAAGCAATCAAGGAGTTTTTTATTTCAAAAGGTATGTCTATAAAAAAATCGCTGGGAATTTTTCTTACGCCGAAGCAAAGCCGCTAATGAGTCAATTAACTACCAACGTTTTAAGAATCTTGGCATTCCTACCTTAGATACAATTGCCTTATATGAACAACGCTCCTTTGGTCGCTTAGATACTGCTTGCATCGTGACAAAGGAACAACCTGATACCATGCAATTAGATCACTTTTTCAAAAAAGTCCTGTTAAAAATGCCCAACAGTGAGCGCAGACTTATACTTAATAGTCTTAAGGAGCAATTATTCCAACAAATAAGAACCGCTCATGACACTGGGCTGTTTCATTTAGATCTCAAATGGCGGAATATCCTTATCCAACAAACAGGACAGACTTACACACCTATATGGATAGATTGCCCACGAGGCATTCAGCGTAAATTTTTTAATTACCGCCTTAAGGTGGCCGACTTAAGCGGCTTAGCCCGCAAAGCACTCTCCTTCTTTACCACCCAACAATTATACAGAATGCTTTATTCTTACCTTGGTCCCTCCGCATCAAAAGCAGAGGCTAGAAAGCTGTTTTTGGATATTGCCAAGCATTTAAGCCGCCGCCCACCTAAAAAGATAACGCCTTAAGCTTTTATCGGTTTAGCTTTTAAGATCCGTGCTTTTCTTTTTACTTCAGCCCAAAACTTTTTGTTCCCGGTTAATTCTTTAGTCGCTTTATTCCCAGTGTAGTGATGAATAAAGTAAAACAAATCCTGACGACTGAGGCCAAGATCCATACTTGAAAACCACAAAGCGGCCAAATCTTTTACTAACCAGCGCATCGGCGTTTTAGCTCTTATTTGTACCCGATGTAAGTCTATTAAATAAAGATCAACATCTTTATTGCCATTAAGGGCTTCAAGTTCATTCTCTTTCAATAAAAAATGGCAAATATACAAATCTCGATGATTAATGCCATTTTCATGCATTTTCCGCGTTATGCTAGCCACACGTCTAATCAATGCTCGCTTTAATTTTAGCGAAGGCTTATCTACTGCCCAATTTGCACAGAAATCTTCTAAGCTTATGGCCGGTTCAAGTGACCGTGTTAGCACAAAGGATTCTTGCTCGGCGATATTCCACCCACGCCGCCCATAAGCTGCAAGTGTCATCGTCTTAATGCCAAGCTTTGTTAGAGCACGAATGGCATCATATTCATTTTCGGCACCCAATATAGGTAACCGCCCCTGAATAATGTTTTTTAAAATCTCCCTCCAACCAACACCTTGGTGAATTTTTGCAAAGTAAAACGTCTCCTTAAGAAGAAACTTAAATGTTTTACGTCGTGCCACTTGTCGATACATTTCACCGTCAAGTGCCATTAACTGATCAAAGCTAGGGGTGTCGCCCCAGTCTTTTTGAAACTCTTCCGTTACTTCAAGTTTCATTCCGTTTCCTATTTATGACAGTTTCAATCGCCTCTACTGCTTTTTCAGGCATGCTGTATAAGTCTTCTTTCTTTGCAAATGCTAATGCATGGTCACGCCGTTCATTGGTTTTACCATCCGTTAGCATGCTCACTAACTGTTCATTAAGTAACTGCTGATTAAAGGGTGACGACATTACTGCACCTGCTTTAGACTGCGTAACATACTTTGCATAACCACACACATCCGTTACCAACATGGGTAGACCTGCAACCATTGCTTCTAAAATAACCGTTCCCGTATTCTCCTTACGCGCAGGATGTAACAGCAGATCAGCCGCTAATAAAAAATCAGGCACATCTGACCGCCCTCCCATTAAGTGAACCCGTTCACTTACCTTGTTTTCTCGGGCCAAACGCTCATAGCTAGAAAGGTCATCTTCACCAACAACCATTAAAGACGTTTTACTCTTCAACCCTTCAGGTAACGCCGCTATTGCTTTTATCGCTCGGTCAACGCCCTTGGTTTTAAACCCAGTTCCAACCATCAAGACCATTAAATCTTGCTCAAACATGCCTAGCTGTTGACGAAAAGCTGCCCGCTTATGTATTGCATCTAATGGTCTACGTCGGTTGATATCAATGCCTGGCGGTAACATCACTAACCTTTCAGCAGCAGTCTGGTAGTGCTTTTTAAACAGTGCCATTTGCACATCTGATATCATCAAACATACCGTACGACTGGGCGCTTTGAAAACAGCTTTTTCCACCCCAGCGTAAAAACGATATCGCGGATTGAGTTTATTGAAAAACGACCGGGCAGAAAAGCGATCGATGTAACAAGGATCCGCGGCATAATACACATCAACACTAGGAATTTTATTAAAACCGATCACTGCCTCATACGATTGTTGCTCCAACCTTGATCTCAATTGCTGGTGAAAGTCAGCAACTTTGGCATGATTACTCCACCCCGAGGAACGCAACACAGAGACATTATAGCCAGCCTTTTGATCACCTTGCCATTCCATTACATACACATCAACTTGATAACCTTTCTCAAGGCAAATATCCGCAATACGCATAAAATCACGCGCTAGTCCGCCGTACGGGAAATACTTATAAAGTGCAAAAGCTAAACGCATGGAAGCTAAAATAAAATCCTATTGAATTAAAATAATTTTACCCCTAAACACCCTAGCAATGGTCAAACTATGCGTTAAAATGTTGGATTGTTAAGCGCAACGGTTAAACATTGAACAAGCAAACTAAAAAAGCCCCATCAAGCACTAGCATTAAAATTTACTTAAGGCTACTTGAATACGTTTGGCCTTATTGGAAACCTTTTTCCGTTAGCCTCTTAGGGTTTCTCATTTTCGCCCTCACGCAACCCGCTCTTGCTGCCTTGATGGAGTACTTAGTCGATTCATTACAGGCTGAAAATAGATCGGAAATTTACTGGGTACCTTTAGCAACTATCTGTATTGTCTTTTTTAGAGGCATTGGCTCATTTTTAGGAAGTTATTACATTGCAAAAGTCGCTAACAACGTCGTACATAATTTACGTTGTGAAATATTCAACAAATACACTGCCCTGCCTAACTCATATTTCGATGACCAAAACTCTGGGCACTTGCTCTCACGTGTTACCTATAACGTCTCTCAAGTCACATCTGCTGCAACAGATGCCATTAAGGTTGTGGTCAGAGAGGGCTTAACCATTATCGGTCTACTCGGCTATTTGTTGTACATGAACTGGGCTTTATCTTTAATCTTTTTAGCCATTGCACCCATCATTGGCTTACTTGTAAGGTATGCCGGCAAGCGCTTTAAAGCCATTAGTAAACGCATTCAAACCTCAATGGGCGATATCACCCATGTCTCGTCCGAGCTGATCAACAATTACCGCGTTGTTCGAAGCTTTGGTGGAGAAGACTACGAAAAAAAGCGTTTTAAAGAAGCCAGCTTTTCAAACTTCAAACAAGCAATGAAAATGGTACAAACAAGCGCTATAAACACGCCTGTTTTACAACTCATCGTCGCTTGCGCTTTAGCACTAATGATTTACCTGGCTTTATTATTAATGACGAATTCAACACCCGGTGAATTTGTTGCCTACATAACGGCAGCAGGACTCATTCCAAAACCTATCAGGCAATTAAGTGAGGTCAACGCCAAGATTCAAAAAGGCATTGCTGGCGCTGAAACCGTTTTTGAAGTGCTAGATACTGAACCCGAAAAAGACGCTGGTGACTACGTAGCTAATACGGTTAAAGGAAAAATTGAAGTAAAGAGTTTAAACTTCAAATACCCAGAAAGCTCAAACATGGTATTAAACAATATCAATATTGATATCAAACCCGGCATGATGGTAGCCCTTGTTGGAAAGTCAGGTAGTGGAAAAACAACCTTAGCTAACCTTGTCCCGCGTTTTTATACTCACCAGCAAGGTCATATTCTTTTGGATGGTGTTGATGTAAACCAGTACACTTTGAAAAATTTACGTCAGCATATTTCACTCGTTACTCAAAACGTCACATTATTCAATGATAGCATCGCTAATAATATCGCCTATGGTGCGCTTAAAAACACATCTCTAGAAGACATTAAAAAAGCAGCAAAAGATGCCAATGCATATGACTTTATTGAACAACTTCCTGAGGGCTGGGAAACAATCGTTGGTGAAAACGGCGTAAAACTATCCGGTGGACAAAGGCAACGAATAGCCATTGCTCGCGCCTTGTTGAAAAAAGCACCTATCCTCATTTTAGATGAAGCCACCTCAGCATTGGATACCGAATCAGAAAGAAACATACAAACAGCCTTAGATACTGCGATGAAAAACAGAACAACCCTTGTTATTGCTCATCGCTTGTCAACCATTGAAAAGGCTGATCTCATTCTTGTTATGGAAAACGGTGAGATTATTGAACAAGGCAACCATCATGAACTGGTTGCTAAAAACGGCAAATACACCCAACTTCATCAAACCCAATTTGTTAACACCTAAACACTAATTTGCGCAAACATGGATGTATTTAAAAACAATTCAAATGAACAGGCCGATCAGCGTGAATTAAGAAACATACTTATTATAACGGCTCTTATCAGCCTTTTTCTTTCACTATGGCAGGTACTTGTTGACCCTATCATCAACTCCGACGGTATTTTATACGTATCAACCGCTTATCATCTGCAAAATGGTGATTGGGAAGCCGCTTCTCGGCAATATAACTGGCTTTTCTTTCCTCTAATAATTGCTCAGCTTTCTAACCTGACAAGTTTATCTTTAGAAAATTCCGCTTATATTCTAAATGCGTTCTTTACCGCCATAACATGCACAAGCTTCATTCTCATTGTGAAAGAGTTTGGAGGAAAAGATAAAGCAACTCTCTGGTTTGCCAGTTTAATTATTCTTTGTTTCCCAAACCTGAATGAATACCGCAATATGGTCATCAGAGATCTCGGTTATTGGGCTTTTTATCTACTCAGCTGTTACTTCTTCATCAAAGCTTATCAACATGTACGCATCAAAACGATTGTCCCGTTATTAATATCATCAGTTTTAGCAACATTATTCAGAGTTGAAGGGTTACTGTTTACACTCTTCCTTCCCGTTCTCGCTGTGATGCATCAACCCTTTTTAAAGAACAAGAAAAGGCTCGTTGTACAAGCCTTAACAATCTTGCTATTAACCGGCCCTACATATATCTTTATCTACAACCAAGATACCAATGGCTTTTCAAAACCCGTACAAATAGAACGCGCCATTGAAAAACCTTTCACTGAAATTGAAAAATCTCTTACAACTACAGAAGGTTACTTAGAAAGCCTTTCTCCTAAAGGTTTCTCTAACGATTACGCGCCAACAATCCTTGGCTTTGTATTTATTTTAATTCTATTTACTGAAATTTTTAGTGCAATGAGCCCTTTTTATGCGTTCATGTTAATGGCCAGCTTATTCAAACAGAATGACTTTCGAGAAAACCCATTATTTAAACCATGGATATATTTAATACTGATTAATCTCATTATTTTATGTGGTTTTCTGGCCTCACGTTTCTTCTTAGCCGGCCGCTACCCTATTCCACTTGCTTTAACTTTATTAATACCCCTCCCTTTTATAATTCAAATAATCTATCAAAGGCTCCAAGATAAAACATTAAGCCTTCAGCGAGTTAGGTTTATTAAGTTAGCAGCCGTGTTGTTTGTCATTTTAAGTGTTGACGGCCTTGTATCAACGGGAGCAAGCAAAATGTACCTCAAAGATGCAGGGCAATGGATTGCTGCCAACCAGAGTCTGCAGGGTTCGTTTTTCACCAACGATCAATTCATTAGCTTTTATGCCACTGGAGAAAATAAAAACCGAATTAGAGAAATAAGCTACGAAAAAGTTCTGCGTAAAATAGAAAAAGGGCAGCTTAATAAATTCAATTTATTAGCTATCAAAGTAAGCCGAAAAAATCACGCAAGAAAATCATCCCTTTTAAAATTAATGGCTATAAGACCTTTAAAAACGTTTAGCAACAGGAAAGGTGACAGCGTTTATATTTTCAGACTGTAACAAAATCCATTTCTCAATATTTTGAAAAATAAATCTCGATTTAAAGGCAAGATTAGTGAAAGTTTGTATATGATTCTTAGTCTTTAACAGTTTTTCCTATAGTTATTGATGTTGTAATCCTGCATTAATAACACAGGCCAAGGTTTTGATAAACTTCCAAGTAAAAAGTTACATATGGTTTATTTAATCATAGATAGCATTGTTGCTTTCAAAGTTTATTGTAGAATGAGCGATAAACAAAAAAGAAGATCGTATACTAAAACAACCCTATATATAAATATGAATTCTAAACCTGTAAGTTGCCCCGTTTGTCAAAACCAATCTCATTATGACTTTTCAAGCCGAGATATAATGTTTGACCATTACGAGCGCTACGATTACTTCAAGTGCGTAAATTGTTTAAGTGTATTTCAAAACCCCATGCCTTCTGATGAAAAAATAAATAGCTTTTATCCTACGAATTACTCTGTTTTTGATGCTAAATCACAGGTTAGAAAGATTAGCCTCATAAAGGAAGCAATCTACTTTATTAAACATGAGTACAAACACCTAAAACCAAACTTTTTCTTTAAACACATTGCAACCATAGTTGCACCTTTATACAAAACAGATAAACCAGACTTTATTGAAAACGGAATTTTGTTAGATGTTGGGTGTGGCAATGGACGGTATCTAAACACCATGAGGCAATTAGGCTGGAATGTTCAGGGTGTCGAGTTAAGTGAAAATGGTATGAAAGTATGTCGAGAAGCAAATTTACCTGTCCATCATGGTGATTTAATATCTGCAAAATTTCCCGATAAAAGCTTTGATGTCATAACATTAAGACATGTAATAGAGCATGTACGTGACATACACCCACTAATGGCCGAACTTGCTCGTATTCTGAAGCCAAGAGGCAAACTTCTAATAGAAACACCCAATAGCCAAGCTTTAGGACGTAGTTATTGCGGAGCTAATTGGTATGCTAATGATGTACCTAGACACCTAATCCTCTTTTCACAGAATAGTTTGTCTACGCTAGGGGCAGAGCATGGCCTTAAAATGTTTAGCTGTCGATTCCAAACATCGCCAAAAATCATCCTTAACAGCTTAGACTACATAACAAACAATGAAGGGACCCGCTCTAAAAAAATAGCTTGGAAAAGGTTATTAGCTCGCTTTTATATTTGGTCAGCCCAACTTAGGAAACGTGGAGATACAATACATTCTGTATTTGTTAAATAGTCAGTTGCCGAATAAAATCCTTTTTATCTCGAAGTCTATAACGTCGTCCTCTACTCGTTATAGAGCGCTACAATTTTACCCTTACTTATACCAACATGATTTTACGCCAACACACAGTCAAATATCCGGAGGGGTTTTCACCTTTTTAAAAACTTTATACATAGCAAATAAGGCGGATACCGTAGTTGTATTGAGGAAAACATTTCCTTTTATTCTCACTTGGCTTCTAAAACTAGTCTCTAATAAACTGATCTTTGACTTGGATGACGCCATTTTTTGCAGTACAGATGGCTCTTCGTCTATAACACGTAAAAAACGTTTTAAGAACATCGTAATGTTAAGCGACCATGTTTTTGCTGGAAATACATTTCTTGCCGAAAACACTCTTTTGTTTAATAAATCAGTAACTGTTATTCCGACGTGTTTAAATGTAAAAAAGTATGATATTACCGTTAACAAACCAGATGACCATATTGATTTAGTCTGGATTGGTAGCAAATCAACATCCAAATACCTGTTAAACATTTTACCAATACTCGAACAAGCAGCTAAGGAACAACCAAAACTTAGATTGAAAATTATTGCTGATTTCAGTCTAACTAACGCAAAAATCAACACGCTGAACATACCTTGGGCTGAACATACGGAAGCAGAGGAGCTTGCATCTTCACACATTGGCATTGCACCCATGATTGAGAATGATTGGACACGCGGTAAGTGTGCATTAAAAGTACTTCAATATATGGCTGCAAAATTACCTGTTATCTCCTCCAATGTCGGTGTTAATAGCGAAGTAATTTGTATTGGGAAAACTGGTTACTTAGTATCAACAACTAACGAGTGGCTAAACGCCATTGAGCAATTAAGCGCTAACCTTCTAAAGCAAAAAAGCATGGGGATTGCCGGCCAAAAACAAGTAAAGTTGCACTATGACAACCGAGTTATATTTAAAAGAGCATTACCTATCTTAAAACCATAAATCGATTGCTCTAATATTCAGCTGGCCATCTTTCTCAGGAATTGCACTTATTATCCGAATTCGCGTATTAAGATTTTCTCAAACTCACTAAAGTAAGGGTTCTCATGCCACTTAGACGGCCAACTCATACCAAAACGCTGGATGTCTTTTTTATATTTTTGTAAGAACTCTTTATATTGTAAATCAGATTTCAGCCCATCCAAATCAATAAAAACCGCTCCTTCTGTAGGGCAAAGTATATTCTGTGCTTTTAAATCACCATGACTTATCTGACTACGCTTTAAAAGCAAAAATAATTCATATATGTTTTTCGCCCACTCCTTTCTATCTTGCTCATTAAATTTACTATTTTCAAAAACATACCATGCTTGGGGGGCATCAACATACTCAGACAATAAATAGGAACGACGCCTAAAAATGCCCAACCGCTCCTCAATGAACGCATACGACTTTGCTGTTGGTATTCCTAGCATTTCCAACAACAAACCATTTCTCCATGAAATGGCTGCTCTTGACCACATCAGTGCTTTTAAGATTGAGCGGACTTTTTTCTTTATGTTATATCGTTTGAGAACGTATTTTTTGCCGGCTATTTCTACTCGCGCAACTGTTGCTGTTTGACCATCCTTCAACAAATAGCCTTGTTTGATAAGGGCGTCTGGAGTTTCTAAGGCCCTTGCAACATCCTCAGTAAAAAAACTACGTTTAGCAACTAAAAACTGGTTGCTGTTTTTTTTACAAATATAGGCGGTGCATTCCCTAAAGACTTTTTTGTCGATAAACCTCTTTTGCCGCCATCGCCTTTGCTTTATTAATAAAGTTTGCCAGCCTTTTTCGTTTATGTTTTGCTTTTTACCGAGTTGTTTTGTTAATACACCAAAAGCCATCTCATCAAAAGTTACCGGTAATTGTGCATACAAAAGTGCTAGGTTATTAATTGAAGCTTGAGTACTTAACGGGGCGTTCAAGAGATTAATATCGCCGGCATCAATAATAAAAACTTTACCATTGCTAATTAGGAAGTTGCCTAAATGAGGATCTTTTATTTCAAAACCCGCTTGGTGACAAGCCAATACCAACTCGGTGACTGATGAAAAAATAGCTTCAAATTCGGCTTCGCTTGGTTGCTCATCCATCCAATCTAATAAAGACCTTGAGTCTTCAATATATTCTATCAATAAGACCGTTGCACCCTCCAAACTCGCTAGCAATAACACCGATGGTGTAGAAATTTTTGCTTTTATGAGTGCCTTTAACAATAACGCTTCTTTCTCTGCCTGCAGTTTATGAAGAGATCCATAAAAGAACTTTGCAACAACCCTTTTACCTTGCCAATTTGCCAAACAGGTTAAGCGTCTTTTCGGTAAGTGCCTTAATTGCTTATTCAGCTGAACATCATCAGCCTCTAACTTTATGTTAATGGAATGATCAGGGTTTTCAGCCCAACCTTCTAATAAATCAGCTATCTTCACGTCATTAACTCTAGGAGGTTATTTAATATTTTTTGGGGAGCTAAGGTTTGATAACAAGCGGGGGCAACAGGTGATGGTTGGGTGTACTGGCAATCTTTTTGTAAGCAGGGTGAGCAATCAAACGCGGTTTGTAAACATTGGTTACGCTCGCCCATCGTACCGGTTAACTCTGCACTGGTGGCGCCATAAATCGTAACGGCTGGTGTTCCACACGCTGCTGTTAAATGTGATAAACCGCTATCTACACCCACCACTCCTGATGCGTGCATAAGAGTGGCTGCAAGCTCTTTTATGGTCGATTTTTCTAGAACCGTCGCTTTATCATCTAGGAGTGCAAGTCTATCGGCTCGTTCTTTTTCTTGTGCATTGCCCCACGGCAAATACACATAAAAGCCTGCATCACCTGCCAATTTAACAAGTTGCGCCCAGTATTCTTCAGGCCAATGCTTACTCGCCCATGTAGTGCCATGCAAAAAGACTAAATACGGCTTTTCTAATGATTTAAATGTTGCAAGATCAGCTTTTTGCATGCCGTACGATAGGGGCTCCTCATCAAATTCATAACCCAAACTCTTCGAAAATAATTGCCTAACGCGCGTTATGGCATGCTGATCTTTGGGTACATCAACTTTATGCTTATACGCCATTGCCGCCAACGGTTCACGACAGCTAGTTTTCGAGAAACCATATTTAGCCCCCGTTGCATAACGTGTAATAATTGCGCTCTTAATCAACCCTTGTGCATCAATAACAACATCATATTTTTCTTTTTCAATCTCTTTAATACACGCTTTAATTTCTGCACGGTATCTCCAAATACTCTTCCGCCAACGACGCACCGCGACAGGAATAACTCGGTTAACATGGGGGTGTAACCTTGGGGTGTCTTGAAACGATTCTTCAACCACCCAATCAAATGAAATAGCTGGAATGGCTTTCACTGCATCTGCTAACGCAGGTAGCGTATGAATAACATCACCCAACGAAGAGGTTTTAACGACTAGAACTTTCATGCCCAGTCGTTAAGCGATATCCAATAACGCCACTACTCGCTCTGGCGAAATTTTAGTCAAACAGTCTAAATGAGTCAGAGGGCATTCGCGTTTAAAACAGGGTGAACACTCTAAACCAAGGGTGATGACTTCTGCTTCCGGATGCAGTGGCGGCGTGAAATTTGGATCTGACGAACCGTAAATTGCAATGGTTTTGATATTCAGCGCTGCGGCAACGTGCATCAAGCCAGAGTCATTACTCACAACAGCATCACATAGGGACATTAAATCCAACGCTTCAGTTAAGCTGGTTTTTCCTGCAAAATCACGGCATTCACCACCGGCTATTTTATTAATGGTTGCCGTGACAGGCTCATCTTTAACCGAACCGAATAAATACACTTGCCAACCTTTTGTTATGGCCTCTTTCGCCACTGCCGCATAGTGTTCTTCTGGCCAACGTTTAGCTGGGCCGTATTCTGCGCCTGGGCATAGCCCAAGTACTTTTCCTTCAGCATCCTCAATATTAAATCCGCCTTTGACCACCTCAACACTGGCAGGGTCAATCAATAAACGTGGCTGAGGAATTTCAGGAAGAATGGCGCAAGGTTCGGCAGCTAACGCAACAAACCGCTGTACCGTTTTTGTTAAGAATTTTTTATCTAAGGCACGCGGATCATTAAGTAAGCCCCAACGCATTTCGCCCAAGTAACCCGTGCGTTTTGGAATGTTAGCAAAGTAAGGCGTTAGTGCGGATTTCCAAGAATTAGGTAACACAATTGACTGATCATATTGCTCATCTTGCAGATTTTTGCCCAACGCCTTGCGGCCTTTAAAATCAAATTGACCATGCCCTAATGGCATCACAATCGCTTTGCGAACTTCTGGCATACGCGCCATGATCGCCAGTGACCATTCAGGGGCTAATACATCAATAGAACAGTTTTTATGGCTCTTTTTCAGCGCCATAAATAAGCTTTGAGCCATCACCATATCGCCCACCCACGACGGGCCAACAACTAATATGCGATACGGTGTACTCAACTAATTTAGACGTACGTTAGCCAATCGCTATGTTCTGGCGAACGACCTTGAACCGCATCAAAATAAAGCGTTTGCAAACGCTCCGTTATCGGTCCTCTACCGCCATTTCCAATCGTGCGATCATCCACTTCACGAATCGGCGTTACTTCGGCTGCTGTACCCGTAAAGAAAGCCTCATCAGCGACATAGACTTCATCACGCGTAATTCGTTTTTCAACCACTTGCAAACCACATTCTTCAGCTAATTGGAAAATAGTTTCACGTGTAATGCCTTCCAGTGCTGAAGTCAAATCAGGCGTAATCAGCTTACCATTACGAACTAAAAATATATTTTCGCCACTGCCTTCAGCTACATAGCCTTCATGATCTAGCAACATGGCTTCGTCATACCCGCAAGTTATCGCCTCTTGTAGCGCCAAAATCGAATTCATGTAATTACCATTGGCTTTGGCTTTACACATAACGCTATTTACGTGATTACGAATATAAGAAGACGTACGAATACGAATACCTTTTTCAATACCGTCTTCGCCGAGGTATTTACCCCATTCCCAGGCCGCTATCATAACGTGAACTTTAAGGCTATCCGCACGAATACCCATCCCTTCAGAACCATAAAAGCACATCGGGCGAAGGTAAGCCGATTTTAAATTATTTTTCACCACCGCTTCACGCTGGATTTGATTCAGCGTTTCTTTATCAAACGGAATTTGCATATTTAAAATATGAGCCGAGCGGAACAAACGGTCAGTATGATCCTGCAATCTGAAAATAGCGGTGCCTTCATTTGTTTCATAGGCACGTGTGCCTTCAAACACACCCATACCATAATGCAGAGTATGCGTAAGCACGTGGACTTTGGCGTCGCGCCAATCTACCCATTCACCGTCCATCCAGATGACGCCATCTTTGTCATCCATTCCCATAGTTAACTCCTAATTTATTTGTGAAACTAAACGACCATTCGTTTAGTTATTTATCATTATTTCATCCCAAACTAACGCCACCTGCCGAACCTGCTCTTCAACCACATCAACTGGTACCATTGTTGGCTGTTCTGCTAATGAAGCATGATGCGAGGCTTCTCGATAGGCTTTGTATGCCCCATCAAGATTCTGCTGTTGTAACGTCGATAAGAAACCAATCTTGTTCAATTCATGTAACAGACGAATATTGTCTGTATACGTTAATAGACTGTCATGTTCATTAGCATTAGCCAATACACCGAATTGTACAATAAACTCAATATCGACAATACCTCCAACACCATGTTTAAGATCAAAAAAGCCCTGCTTTTTAGTCAGTAACGTTGAACGCATTTTTTCTCGCATTTCAACCACCTCATTTCTCAAGGTTGTTATATCTCGTCGAAGCCCTAACACCTCACTTCGAATCTTGTTAAATCGCTCAGCTACGTCAGAACATCCAGCAACAAATCGCGCACGTACTAGAGCCTGATGTTCCCACGCCCATGCGTTTTTTCGCTGATATTGCTCAAATGATGACTCACTGCTAACTAACAGACCAGAATTTCCATTCGGCCGCAGTCGTAAATCCATTTCATACAATAAACCAGAAAAAGTGCGCGTTACCATGTAAGTAATAATTTTTCGCCCCAAGCGCATATAGAACTCACCCAATGAAATCGCACGATCACCCACTGTCATCTCATCTATTTGAGCCTCTTTATGCAAAAAAACCACATCAAGATCTGACCCAAAGCCCAGCTCAATACCCCCCATTTTTCCAAAGCCAATCACCGCAAAACCACTCACCGACTGCGCGCTTGCATTCGCGGGCGTTCCATATTGTGCGCAGATCGATTTCCAACTCAATGTCACCACTTTTTCAACAATGACCTCTGCTATCTCCGTCAGTTTATCGCTCACCACCATGACCGGCAAAGTACCTGTTAAATCTGAGGCGGCAACATGTAAAACACTGGTCTGCTTAAACAACCTTAATGCTTCCATCTGAGCTTCAATATCGTCCGAGTCTATAGATAATAAGGCATTATCTAAATCAGCTTGAAGCTCATCTTTTGACGGCACCTGATATAAACTATGAGGATCAATCAATTCATCCAATAGAATGGGCGATCTTGTCACCTGCGTTACAATCCAAGGGCTCAATATCGCCAACCGAGTTAACTGATTAAAGACACTTGGGCTTTCAACCAAAAGAACTAAGTACGCAACACGGTTACAAATCTTTTCAAGCATAGCCAGAAAAATGAGTACTGTTTTTTCTTCTGGCTCCACTATGAGCAAACGCTCTAACAACATGGGCAATAACCGAACGATGTATTGCCGACCTTTCTCCTGTAATTGTCTAACCGGATAACTGTGGCAAAAATGGATAATGCCTTTTCGCGTTTCCTCACTCACTGAGCCACCTTTGGCGGCTAAAAAGCTATCCAGCCCTTCCTCAGTTAAGTCTAACCAGTCGGTATTATCAGTTTGTTCGCTAGGCTCATCAAAATCGACCAGCCTGTCAAAATATTGATGTACTCGCTTCATCGTTTGTTGTGTTTTTTCAAGCAGCTCAAGCCAGCTTGAAAAGCCCATTGAAAGTACTAGCTGCAGTTGGTTTTTAGTATCGGTGGGTAAATCATGTGTTTGCCGATCATCTATCTCTTGAATATGATTTTCTAAACGACGTAAGTAGCGATAATCTTCGCTAAGTTCTTGCGCTGCTAATGGTGAAATTTGATTCCTATCAGCCAATAAGCCTAACACTTTCAAAATACCACGCGCTTGCAACGCTTTATCCCGACCACCTCGAATCAGCTGGAACGCCTGGCCAATAAATTCAATTTCCCGAATACCACCCGGCCCTAATTTAACATTATGCTCAACACCCTTTTTTTGTAACTGCGCTTCAATCTGTCGCTTCATCACGCGAATAGAGTCGAACACGCCATAATCTAAATAACGGCGAAAAACAAAGGCCTTTATCATCGTCGTAAGTTCAGCCTTACCTTCTTTACTTCCGGTTATCAGCCGTGCCTTCACCATCGCATAACGCTCCCACTCTCGCGCATGGCTTTGGTAATAAATTTCCATGGCATCGTGGTTTAGCACTAATGCCCCACTTTCACCAAAAGGGCGTAACCGGGTATCTACGCGAAAGACAAAACCATCCACTGTAACCTTGTCTAGCAAGCGAATAACCATTCTGCACATTTTAGTAAAGAACTCTTCATTACTTGTAGACCGTGTACCATCGGTTTCACCCCTTGATGGGTAACAAAATATAAGGTCTATATCCGAGGAAAAGTTAAGCTCCTTCGCGCCCAGTTTCCCCATACCAATCACTATTAACTGCTGCTCTTTGCCTTGCTCATCACGGGGAATACCCGAGCGTGCACAAGCCATCGAATACGCCCATTCCACTGCACATCGGATCAACGCATCAGCCAATGCAGACAAATACTGCAAAATTGAATCGACCTCAGCGCCAGCGAGATCAAGCCAAGCAATCTGTAACATGTATTGATTGCGAAACTGGCGAAGCAGGCGCATCATAGTCGCTTCATCAGTAACTCCATCGACCCTGCCCGTTAACTCTTCAAATAGGCTATCAACACACCAGTTAATTGGGTCCACCCCTTGCAATAGCTTCTCGCTTATCTCAGGAAAGCGTACTGCTTGGCGTTGAATAAACGAACTACTCGCCAGAACTCGGCCAGCTAAATGAGCATCCATTTCTGCAAGCCGACGTTGATCAAATAAATCCGGCAGCTCACTGACCATATGCGTTATATCTGCATGTAATTCGCTAGGCAATTGAGCCAATAATTCACTACTGTCTAATATTGTCATAAAGTCACTTTAATCGTAAATATCTCCGTCATAGTCTAATATCATATCCTTTCTATAAATTTAGTCTAAAATCATTGTACTTCTTTACACCCTAGTCTATAACGGGGTATTAAATCAAAACTCAATAAAATCAATCATCTATATAATGAACATTGTTATTTATAAGGTTACCCATATGATCATCGATTTAGCAGTACAGGTTGCAAAAAAAAACCACTCAAAACTCTACCGCTACGTTACGGCGCCTTAAACATAACTAAACCAATGAAAGACGACATGTTTAACCAAAAGGGTTTCTTAATAAATGAACAAAAGTCTTCTTCTAACTCTTCCTCAATCGTAGAGCCTCAAACAACTTCAAAGATTAAAGAAAAACTGGGCATCGGAAGAGATTTCTTTCAAGCAACGATGGAGTCAGTGCATGAAGGCGTTATCGTTACCGACCTCAACGGCATCATTCACTATAGCAACCCCGCTGCCCATAAATTATTAAACACTCAACAAAAAGACTGTACCCACCAAGCTATTGATGAGGTTTTAATATTAAAAACCAATGAATCGTTGCCCATTGAGTTGGTTAATATCAATAAAGAAACGTTGGAAGCAAAACAACAAGTTGCTTTTATTGAGCACGAAGATGGCAACAAATCTACGATTGAGTGGTCTCGCACTTTTATAACCAACAAAAATGCCGAACGTTTAGGGCTTGTCTTTACTATTAACGACATTACAACGGCCTATCATTTAACCAACCAATTAAAGCATCAAGCCTCTCATGACTCATTAACCGGCTTATTAAACCGTGGTGAATTTAGCCGCCGCTTATCAAACTGCCTATCTGCAACTCAAGAAGCCAATATTAGACATAGTCTGATCTTTATAGACCTCGATCAATTTAAAATAGTTAATGACACCTGTGGACACCAAGGTGGCGATCAATTACTCAGGCAACTCTCCTCCATTCTTTCGCCTTTAGTCCGAGGACGAGATACCTTAGCAAGACTTGGTGGCGACGAGTTTGCCATTTTGCTGGAAGCATGTCCTAAAGAGGCTGCACTTAAAGTGGCTAACGACGTCTTATCCACCATACAAAAGTTTCGTTTCACCTGTGATCATAAAACGTTTAATATCGGCGCCAGTATGGGCATTGCACACTTTTCTTCCGGATTACAATCTGAAAGTGACCCACTAACAGTCGCTGATGCTGCTTGCTATAAAGCAAAAGAAGAGGGTAGAAACTGTATTATAGAAATGGATATCTCAAATGTTCAGCAACAGCCGGGCATACCTCAACACCAAATGCAATGGCTTAACAAGCTAAACACTGCGCTCGACACCGACCAATTCATTCTCTATCAACAAAGAATAGCCCCAACCAACCCTGGTAGTAACCAATCTTTACATTACGAAGTCCTACTCAGAATAAAAGATAATGAAAGACTCATCAGCCCCGGCGCTTTCTTACCACCAGCTGAACGTTACGGGCTGATACACCGAATTGATCATTGGGTCATTAAAAACACATTGGCATGGCTGTCTGAACACCCTGAGGTGTTAGCGAAAACAAAATTATGCAGCATTAACCTATCAGGCCTATCGTTGTCAGACGAGAATCTTTCCCATTATGTCACTCGATACCTCAAACAATATGCTATTGATTGTAAAAAAATATGCTTTGAAATAACCGAGTCATCGGCCATTCAAAACTTATCGTTGGCATTTGAGTTCATACACAATATGCACGAGTTGGGCTGCTCTTTCTCATTAGACGACTTTGGTACGGGCATGTCATCCTTCTCTTACCTTAAGCAATTACCCGTTAATCATTTAAAAATAGACGGTAGCTTTATTCGTCATATTGAGTCCGACCCCATTGATTTAGCGATGACCCGCTCCATCAATGAAATTGGTCATGTTATGGGCATGAGTACAATTGCTGAGTTCGTTGAAAATGAAGAAATTTTTCAGCTGCTTAGGCAACTCGGGGTAGATTATGCTCAAGGCTACCACATAGCTAAACCCGCACCCCTAGATGAACTGCTTGATCACCTAACTTAAAGCCTTACCATTTTTAACCGCAGCGCATTTGCAATCACAGATACAGAGCTTAAACTCATCGCTGCGGCGGCAATCATCGGCGACAATAAAATCCCTAAGAAAGGGTACAACACGCCTGCTGCAACCGGCACACCTAAACTATTGTAAAGAAAAGCAAACACAAGGTTTTGCCTGATATTTTTCATCGTTGCTTTACTCAATTTACGCGCGCGGACGATACCTCTCAGGTCACCCTTAACTAGTACAACCCCAGTGCTTTCAATAGCAATATCCGAACCGTTGCCCATTGCAATACCTACATTTGCTTGCGCCAGCGCGGGGGCATCGTTAACACCATCCCCAGCCATCGCTACCACATGGCCATCAGCTTGAAGACTTTTAATAACATCCGCTTTTTCTGCCGGTAAAACACCCGCTTTAAATTCATCAATCCCCAACTGATTGGCTACCTGCTCAGCTGCCCCCTGCTGGTCACCCGTTAACATCACGACTTTAACACCAGCTTGATGCAGTTGATCTATCGCCTCATGTGTTGAGGGCTTTATTTCATCCTTTAACAAAAACACTGCACAGGCCTGATCATTTACCGCCATATACAATAAAGTTTCTCCTGCACTGTTATCAGATAACGACAAGCTATTAAAATCACCCGTATCGATCCCGTTATCATCCAGAAAACGTTTATTCCCTAACAATACAGACTGCTGATTAATCTCACCAGACACTCCTTTTCCAGTAGTAGCATTAAAATCAACCACCTCAAGTAGAGTTAACTCTTGCGCTGCATTCACAACCGCCTCCGCCAGTGGATGTTCACTGACTTTTTCAAGGCTTGCCGCCAATAAGAGCACCTCGTCAGTCGTCATCTTACCTAGTGTTTTGATACCCGTTACACTGGGCTTCCCCTCTGTTAATGTGCCGGTTTTATCAACCACCAAGGTATCCACCTTTTCCATCAACTCTAACATTTCAGCATTTTTGATTAACACGCCCATGTTCGCACCACGTCCCATACCCACCATAATCGACATCGGTGTCGCTAAGCCTAGGGCACACGGACAGGCAATAATTAACACCGCAACGGCATTAACAACAGCCAAACTTAGCGCATATTCGGATGCCAAGGCATACCAGGCAAAAAAAGTCACCACAGAAATACTAACAACAATCGGGACGAACCACGACGCTACAACATCCGCCACACGCTGAATCGGCGCACGACTACGCTGTGCCTCGCTAACCATATGAATGATTTGTGACAACAACGTCTCATTGCCCACGTGCTTCGCCGTTAAGGTAAAGCTGCCAGTGCCATTAACTGTACCGGCAATAACTGAGTCTCCTGCTGTTTTCTCCACCGGCACAGGCTCACCGGTGACCATCGACTCATCTATTGAGCTACCGCCATCGAGTAAAACACCGTCCACAGGCACTTTATCGCCTGGGCGAACACGCAGCACATCACCGACAACAACATCTTCTAATAAAATTTCCTCTTCATCGCCATGCCCATTCACCCGTCGCGCTGTATTAGGTGATAGCCCCACCAACAAATGAATTGCTTTGTTGGTTTGACCGCGTGCTTTTAATTCCAACACTTGACCCAACAATACCAAGGTAATAATCACTGCAGCCGCTTCAAAATAGACAGCAACAACACCCTGTGCATTGAACATTGAGTCCGGAAAGGCATTAGGGAAGAACACCGCCACGAGGCTATACAGCCAAGCGACGGTTACACCCAAGCCGATCAAGGTGAACATATTAAGGTTCCATGTTTTTATCGACTGCACGGCGCGTTCAAAAAACGGCCAGCCCGCCCATAATACAACCGGGGATGCCAGCAGTAGCTGAATCCATTGCCATGTTTTGGCCGATAAAAATGATAAAAACAAATCCCCTACCACCATTTCTGACATGGCTATAATAAATAACGGCACCGTAAATATAAGACTAAAAGTAAACCGTCGACTCATATCATCTAATTCTGGGTTTTCCTCTTCCAAAACCACCGTTCGCGCTTCTAAAGCCATACCGCAAACCGGGCATGAACCCGGTGACTCTTCCACCACCTCTGGATGCATAGGGCAAATATACTCGGTCTTTTTAGATGGAGGTACAAAGGCTTCCGGCTCCAATGCCATACCACATTTTGGGCAAATATCTGGGCTATCACTTTCAACACCCGGACACATTGGACAGATATATTTAGCCCCTAGAGCAGCAGTAGGTTCAGGTCGTGCTTGACCCGACAGGTACATGTCTTGATCTTTGTTAAATTTTATCAGGCAGCCTTCACAACAAAACCCATACCATTGGCCCTTATATTCCGTCTGGTACTGAGTATCTTTAGAAACATCCATGCCACATACAGGGTCTTTATGGCTCATTCCCTTCTCCTGTTGAGCTTCATGACAACAATCATGCATGTTAGCAACTCCTCATAAAAAAACTGATCAAGATTATTTATAAACTATATTCACACATCTAAGGCTTTAGCGTTCTTCCAGACCACAAGCCCTGTTGCGATAATAATGACATGAATAACCAGCGTAATCAGTGCCACAACAACATCCTCATGGTTCATCGCACTGTAGATATCCCAAATGCCAAAGATCGTTTCTGTGATAAACACCACAGGAATCAACGCAGGATAGTAGCGCATTGGGTTTCGTGCGCCAGCAATCAACACCACGCCTATTGCTGCTAAACCAAGCCCTACAATCAACCAAGCATCTAGCAACAATTGAAATATAACCTCATCTTGATATAGCTCAACACCTGGATACATCAAAGGTACTTGCGGCCCCCAAAGGCTTGGCCACAATAACACCAAGTTTAATATATAAAAAATACCAATACCGACCATCCAAACTTTTAAGCCTTTCATCAGATTGCTCTCCTAGATTTTGATTAATTTTTTAAAGCACGAATACACTAGCATTTACTTAACAATAATCAAAGAACGGCGTTACAATAAAACTAAGCATATTGATGCTTTTAGTAGACAATGACCCACATTTATTTTGGGATTTTTAACTAACGATAATTATAAGGAATAACACGTATGAAACTTTATTACTCCCCAGGATCATGTTCTTTATCTCCACATATTGCTATTCATGAAGCAGGTTTAACAGCTAAAACAGAGCTAGTAAAAGTAGACTTGCAATCACACACTCTCGAGAATGGTGATAACTATCTTGACATTAACCCTTGCGGTTATGTGCCTGCGTTACAGCTTGATAGCGGTGAATTTTTATTCGAAGGTCCTGCTATTGTGCAATACATCGCAAGCTTAGCACCTGAAAAAAACCTAGCACCTGCTGCTGACACGTTTGAACGTGCAAAGTTACAGCAATGGTTAAACTTTTTATCAACAGAATTACATAAAGGACTTGCGCCTTTATTTAACCCTGCTCTTTCTGATGATACAAAAGGTGTTTTTATTGAAGGTTATAGCAAGCGCCTAACTCAATTAGTTGAGTCAATGGGTGATAGTGAGTACCTAGTAGGTGATCAGTTCTCAGTAGCAGATATCTACTTATTCGTTATCTTAAGCTGGCACCCATACTTTGAATTTGATGCCTCACCTTGGCCATCACTTAAAGCATTCCAAGAGCGTATTGGCTCTCGCCCTGCTGTACAAGAAGCACTTAAGCATGAAGGTTTAGCTTAAGTCTTAAGCAAGTAATCGAGGTGCCCATAAGGCACCTCGGTTATTTCATTACAATTTAACGCAAACATTCCGTGTTTCAGTATAAAACTCTAAGGAATGAACACCACCCTCTCGTCCAATACCTGATTGCTTAGAGCCACCAAAAGCGGTTCTTAAATCACGTAAGAACCAGCTATTAATCCAGGTAATACCCACATTAATTTTGGCAGCCACGCGGTGAGCGCGTGACAAATCCCGTGTCCATACGGTTGTTGATAAACCATATTCTGTATCATTGGCCCAGTTAATCACTTGTTGCTCATCGTCAAATGGCGCAATGTGGCAGCAAGGGCCAAAAATTTCTTCCTTCATGACCGTTGCATCTTCTGCAAGCCCTGTCCAAATGGTTGGCTCCACCCAAGCACCCTCTTTTAATTCTTCTGGCATGCTGGGAACGCCACCTCCCGTGACAACTGTTGCGCCTTCCTCAACTGCTTTTGCATAATAAGACAGTACCTTTGCTTGATGCTCATGGCTAATCATTGGGCCAAAATTACAGTTTTCATCATCCGGCCTACCGTGGCGCACTTTTTCGACTTTTTTCTTCAGTGCTTCCACAAATTTATCAAAAATGGGCCGCTCAACATAAACACGCTCCGTGCCTAAGCAGACCTGTCCAGAATTCAAGAATGAGGACTTGTATATCCCATCAACCGCTTTATCAAAATCACTATCTGCAAAGACAATACCCGCATTTTTACCACCCAGCTCAAAGGAAACATCTCGCATCCCCTCCGATGCGGCTTTCATAATGGCCGCTCCTGTAGTCGTTTCACCGGTAAAGGTAATAGCGTCTACCTTTGGATGATGTGTTAAATACTCACCGGCAGAGTCAGGCCCAAAACCGTGAACAACATTAAACACGCCTTTTGGTACGCCTACTTTATTCATGACTTCACCCAATAAAGTAGTGGTTAATGGCGTCTCTTCAGAAGGCTTAACCACCACTGTATTACCACAAGCCAGCGCAGGCCCTACTTTCCACGTCATTAACAAAAAGGGCGCATTCCAAGGCGACACCACACCAACAACACCTTTTGGTACACGAATAGCATAGTTCAGCGCACCTAAACCATCCGGCGTTGTGGTTTGAAATGACTCATTCGGAACATTCTTAATGACATCAGCAAAAATTTTAAAGTTTGCCCCGCCTCTAGGAATAAACGCATGCGTCATAATACTTTTAGGTTGCCCCGTATCTGCCATTTCCGCTTCTACAAAATCATCAAAACGTCGGGTAATCTCATCGGCAACACCATATAAAATCTCAACGCGTTGCTCCATGGTAAAAGCTCCCCATTCTCCATTTAAAGCGGCACGCGCTGCGTGGACTGCACGATCAACATCAACCTTACCCCCTTCAGATACCTGAGCGATAAGGCGCCGGTCAACAGGGGAGCGTTTTTCAAATGATTTACCGTCAACAGCGGATACAAACTCGCCATTTATGAAATGATTAATATGTTGCATATGCCTTCCTTAAATAGTTAACTGAATGATAAAATAATTTATTCTACCGTGGCTAAATACACCACGCATTGATCATCATCAATCATAGTCTTTAAACGACTTAAAATTAATGTCATCAAAACACAAGCTTATCTAAAATAAGCCAATATCTGAGTTTTAATACCTTACTTTAAAGCTTTAAACCCTGCATTATCAAACAACCTGTCGCTCAAATCTAACTAAAGATAGATTTTTCTTAAATTTTTGATAACGGATATTTTTTAAACTACAATGACTTTAATCAATATTTTAGTCTAAAGAACTTAAAAATCACTTTTGGAGAACAGTAACTCATGAATGATGAGGAAAAAAACACATCTAATTGGTCTATCGATGAGATCAAAAAGTTAGTCAGCGATGAAAACGGAATTATAGATGCACGCATCTATAATGATGAGGCGCTCTATGAACTTGAGCTTGAACGTGTATTCGCTCGTTCATGGATCCTACTTGGACACGAGAGTCATGTTCCTAATACCGGCGACTTCCTAAACACTTATATTGGTGAAGACCCTGTCATTCTAGTGCGGCAAAAGGATGCTAGCCTTCGTGTTTTCTTAAACCAGTGCCATCATCGAGGCATGAAATTATCCCGTGATGACGCAGGCAACGCCAAAGCATTTGTTTGCACATACCACGGCTGGGCTCACGACATTTCTGGCCAGTTAATTGATATCCCTTTCGAGAAAGAAGGCCATTGTGAACCCCTAGACAAATCAGAGTGGAGCCCCTTGCAAGCCCGTGTTGAAACCTATCGCGGACTTATTTTTGCCAACTGGGATGAACAAGCACCTTCGTTAGACGAATACCTATCTGACTCAAAACCTTATATCGATGTGATGTTTAACCGAACCGAGGCAGGCACAGAAGCCATCGGCGGCATTCAAAAATGGGTTATCCCCACCAACTGGAAATTTGCTGCCGAACAATTTTGTAGCGATATGTATCATGCTGCCACTATGTCTCACTTATCTGGTTTTACCGCTGGTTTACCTGAAGAGCTTAACTTGAACGATATTGATATCCCAACTCAAGGCAACCAGTTCCGCGCTAAATGGGGCGGTCATGGCACCGGGTACTATGTAGATCAACCCGGTCTTTTGCAGGGCATTATGGGCCCGGCCATTACTGAATATATTACCACCAGCCCGCAGGCCGAGATCGCTTCAAAACGCCTAGGTCCTATGTTTGGTCAACGTATGATGGGGCAACACATGACCATCTTCCCTACTTGCTCCTTTTTACCGGGCGTTAACACCATCCGTACTTGGCACCCTCGTGGCCCTAACGAAATCGAAGTATGGGCATTTATTGTGGTTGATGCTGATGCACCTGATCATATTAAAGAAGAGTTCAGAAAACAGAATATTCGCACCTTTTCTGCCGGTGGTGTTTTTGAACAAGACGATGGTGAAAACTGGATTGAGGTTCAAAAGCTTTTCAGAGGCAATAAGGCTCGAAAAACTAAGCTTAATATGCAAATGGGGTTAGGTGACTCAACTACCGATCACCCTGACTTCCCTGGCCGCATTAGTGGTGTTTACAGTGAAGATGCCGCTCGTGGCATGTATCAGCACTGGTTAAGAATGATGACTGAGCTCAGCTGGGACACCTTAAAACCTTAACTTTAAGAGCTGATCTTAACCTAAAAATTACTTTTGGAATCGACTATGGCCTCACCTATTAACATTAAAGAAATTATTTCAAGCCCTGCGGCTGACCTTGCACTACAAAACGAAATTGAGCAGTTTTATTACCGCGAAGCGCTACTATTAGACAACATCAAATACGAAGATTGGTTTGCCTTATTAGATGACGACATTCACTATTATATGCCCATTAGAAGAAACGCTATGCAACGACGTGGACGCGCTCGAGCTAGTGATTTAGTTGAATATACTAACCAGCATGAATTCGCTCATTTCGATGAAGACAAAACCACAATGAACGGACGTTTAAGAAAGCTTCTCAGTGACTTTAGTTGGTCTGAAAACCCAGCTTCGCGAACACGTCACACCGTTTCAAACGTGATTATTACCGAAGGTGAACAGAAAGACACCTTCAATGTTTGCTCATCATTTATTGTTTATCGAAACCGCTTAGAAACGCAGGTGGATATTTTTGCAGGCGAACGTCACGACGTGCTGCGCCGCTCAGATAATACATTAGGCTTTAAAATAGCCAAACGTACCATTTTAGTAGACCAAAGCACCATCCTATCAAACAATATTAGTATCTTTTTCTAGTTAGATAGAAACCAGACTACCATGAGGTTGTTGCCAATATTCGCAGCGACCTCATGGCATAATAAACTCTGCTCTAAAATACCCTTGATCCAAAGAGTAGCCGAACCGACAGCCAGATTCTTTCGGCCTTAGCGCATCACCACTAAACCCTCATATACCTGCCACAGCAACCGCTAACGAGCCAAACATTAGCAAACCGCCTGCTAGTCGACTAATTAATTGTTTACGCGTCAGTTTTTCCATTTGGCTCAAACCAAACCGGGCTAATACATAAACCACACCTACGGCAATAAAGCCTCTTGACGCTTGCACAATATTTATCATCGTTGCCTCTTCCGATAACTTAAACGCATACATCAAAATAATAAGCCCCATGAAGTGCGCTAACGCATATATAAGCAATGATTTACCAAACGGTTTTGAAACCTTCCAGTCATTTTTAAACAAAATTGGTGAAAGTGGCATTAATAATACGGCTGGAACAACAAAAACAAACACCGCCAATTCCAACCCCCCCATGCCATTTTTCAATACATGGACGACAATTATATCGGCCAAGGCAAAGAAGAAACACGTTAACAATACAAAGAACAATGCCAACGGCGAGCCATGTAATTTACCGTCATTTAAAAAAAACAAACTAACGAAAGCACCTAGCCCTGCAAGATAGACACTCGGCGGATAGGTTTGTTCAAAAAACAGTACCGACAAGCCAGCCACTGCAAAAATTTTACAGCCCAACATCGGCACTACAAATGACGCATCACCATGCCGCATTGCATTGAGATAACTTGTTTGTCCCAATAGCACGAGCACACACATCGATAAGACTAGCCAAAACTGCTCCCACAATTGTGCTAAATCAACAAACGGCAATAATAGTACCGCTAGAAACCCCACTGCATACTGACTGTAAAAAGCTAACTTTTGGCGATTCAATGAATGCGCTAAGAACTGTTTAGTATACGTAAAGCTAAACGCATGAAAAACAGATGCCAGCAATGTTAGCCAGACATAGGAGGGGATAATTGATATCAAAATGATGACCTAGATAGGAATAAACCAGAATATTATTACAAGCTAATATAATACCAATATTCAGGCTCTGTATCAGCTTTATTAATGACAGTTTACCTTAACATCCGTATCAATATGACTGACTGTGATTCACTACTCATTCGCTAACACTTTTAATACTTAAACAGCATATACAAATTTATTTAATACGAACCAACCATAGCCACATTAGCCCATAACAACAAGGCGCTGGGTTAAATGAAAGAGCGACCTCCTTTAATATCACCTATCTCATTTAAATTTTTCATGGCGCATTAAAAAAGCTTATGAGCACATCACCCATAAGCTTTTTATAAAACAAGAAAAAGGCTAATCCTTATTAAAGCGATCTAGCAAAGAGCCAGCAGCTGCCTTTAACAATAAGGTATCTGCTCCAATCAAGAAAAAACTAGCTCCCATTTGTTGGTAGCGCTCTGCTTGTTCAGGATCACCACAATAAACACCCACCGGCTTTCCAAGTTCATGAACACGCTTAATTGATCGCTCAACGACCTTACAAACTTCAGGGTGTCCAGGTTGACCTATATAGCCCATTGCAGCCGCTAAGTCTGCAGGGCCTATAAACACCGCATCTACACCATCAACTTGAGTAATCGCATCAAGATCCGCAATGCCTTCTTTACTTTCTAGCTGTAAGACTAAACAAATATTATCGTCTGCTTGTTGAAGGTAATCTTTGATGCTCCCCCAGCGAGTTGCTCGGGTCAAAGCCCCTCCCATACCTCGCACACCCTTCGGTGCATAACGTACCGCGTCGACTAATTGCTTCGCTTGCTCAGCCGTGTCAACCATAGGAATAAGCAATGTTTGCGCACCAATATCAAGCACCCTTTTAATATCGCCAACATTATGATCTTGCAAGCGAACAACTGAGTTAACGTCATACGCACTCATCGCTTGCAGTTGATGCATAATATTTTTGATATCATTAGGGCCGTGTTCGGCGTCGATCAACAACCAGTCAAAACCGGTCGTCGCCATCAGCTCTGCTGCCGTAGAATCGGCCAGTGCCATAAAGGCGCCCAGTTGTTTTTTATTCGCCTGTATCGACTGCTTAAATATATTCTTTGTCATCGGTAATGACATATTTCTCTACCTCTTAAATATTTAATTAGACGAAACGGAATCCAATGCTACCCAAAGTGCCAAAATCAGCATGAAAAGTATCTCCACGTTCGACTGACAAAAGGCGCGTAAATGAGCCACCTAATATCACTTGCCCCGGTTCCAGCGATATACCATGCGGAGCAAAACGCTTTGCCAGCCATACAATCCCATTACCTGGGTGATTAAGCACGCCCGCAGAAACGCCCGTTTCTTCGATTAAACCATTACGCGAAATGACACCACCTATCCACCTTAAATCAACATCCATTGGCTTTACTGGTCGGCCACCAGTAATTAAACCAGCACAAGCAGCATTGTCCGCAATAGTATCAAACACTTTGCGTCGTTTGCCGGTTTCTGGGTCTACACGTATTACCCGTGAATCAACTATTTCTACAGCTGGACAAACATAGTCAGTAGCTTTCAGCACATCCGTTAGCGTAATATCTTCACCAACAAGGCGTTTCCCTAAAACAAATGCTATCTCTACTTCAACCAACGGCGCAATAAAACGGTCAAATGGAATTTCAGAGTTATCTGAAAATACCATATCATCCATTAACGTACCGTAATCAGGCTCGGTTATTTGCGATGCCATTTGCATAGCACGGGATGTTAAACCAATTTTTCGCCCTACAATTTTTCGCCCTTGAGCCAACCTAATTTTTGTCCATTCAGCTTGGATGGCATAACCATCTTCAATGGTCATTTCAGGATACAGCTGAGAGAACTGCGGGATAGTCTCACCACTGGCTAGCGCTTTATCAAGCGCTAGCGCAGAGGCTTCTAATATTTTTTGGTCTAACACCTGATTTCTTTACCCAAGAAGTGAGACATAATAATTGGATACATACCGTCCCAACGTTGTGTTTGAGCCCAGTGACCACAACGATCCAATACATGTAGCTCAGCACGTTTCAAATGCTGTAAGAAGTACATGCTAGTTTCTAGTGGTACCACTTTATCTTGGCGACCGTGAATAATCGCCCATTCATGGTCCATAGAAGCAAGAATAGGTGGTGGAATAACGAGCACTGTATTCATCTCTTCATTCATCGCTTTAAACATAACTTCTTGGATAGGACGCATTTTAGGGTCCATTGCTTTATCAAAACGATCTTGCATCACTGCTTCTAAATCTTCAAAGATACTTGGATCATAAACAAAGCTTTGAATTAACTCACGGTAACGCGCTTTTCTTGGATCATCATAAAAAGTCATCATACGTGTAAGCGTGGATGATTTTTCGAATGGCGCACCGATAGCGCCCATCAACATACACTTATCAAAACGATCTGGCATTTCAACAACACACTGCATAGCAAGGGCACCACCCATTGAATTACCAATAATATGTGTTTTTTCAATGCCTAATTCATCAAGCAAGCCTTTAATTTGCTCCACGCGATAGCCCATCCATCTAGCGATTTTTGTCGGCACTTCTTTCGGTAATTCTGATTGGCCGAAACCAATCGCATCCGGTGCAATCACATAAAAATCTTTTGCTAAAATAGGAGCACATTGCGCCCAATTTGACATCGCACTGGCTCCTGGGCCTGCACCATGTAATAACAATAGCGGTGGATTTTTAGGGTTTCCTGCAATAATACAATTACTTGCAAGCTCCCCTGAAGGGATCATTTTTTCAACCATTTCAAAACTCATATTTCTCTTCCTCTATATTAATTTATAAAAAACTTCTACAACTCTAAAAACGATGGCCCTTAAAAGGCCCATTAGTTTATTCACCACTATAAAATAACAGTATTCATTTAACGTCTGCTATAACACTGGTCCACCACGTTTAAGCCAATCTTGCATATCCCAATACTCACGCCACGAACTTATTTTGCCATTATTATCAAACTCAAATATACCTAATACTGGCAGTTCTTCCATCATCGTGCCATCTTTAAAAGCAAAGGTATCGACTCGTTCGGTTACAACACGCTTACCATCTGCCACCAAGGTTAATATTTTAAATTCAGTGCTTGCTGTCATCTTTAAAAAACCTTCTACAGAGCCTGCTATTTGCTCGCGGCCCTTTAATGGCCCTAGCGGTAAGTTATGGTAAACAGCATCATCACTCATTAACGATAAGATTGTATCCTGATCCATTTCATCCCAAGCCTCACAGAATCGCTTAACCGTTTCCTCATTATTGGTTACCAGCATGCCCCTCCTTCTTATTTATGAGAACCGCGCTTTTCATACCACTTAGGGCTAGCATTCAACATGCATGACACAAAACGCAGATGTTGGCGACTCAAAAGAAAACTAACACTTGTTATTTTTACAGATCGGCATAATGCTAACCACTTACAGCGACTAAATCAATGCTTTTTATGCTTGAGATTTAGTAAAAATCTACTCTTAACTTTAATCTAATTCTCAAGTCGAAGCAAAGCTAGTTGATTCTCCTCATTATTGTATTTTTTTTAAAACTTTGGCAGGCCATCATCATTCAGCTGTTCTTGTTTTAGACTGAGCTTTTAAAAAGCAATGTCAGCTATAGTTTCGATAGAACCAAGTTACCTATATGATCAACCTGACATTGCCAACCAGCGGCTAGGTACGTGGTTGCCACCTGTTCAACAATGAGCGCTTCCCCATTAATTACGTCATTCGACATTAACTCTTTTCGTTGGTAAATGTGCATTCCATCATCCATTTCAACAGGCACCTTACCGTCTTTATCACGTGAACACTGTTCAACTAACCTAGGCTTCGGCATTTCACCCGATAATGACACCCTCAGATTAACTAATTCAACGGCCAGCTCTAGATCATGCCCATAACGGCTCTTATGCATCGTATGAAAGTCTTTAATCACTGTCGCCGAATCACTCCATTGTATTGGCAACGTATACGACTGACCGACATACCTTAGATCAACCAGGTAGTTTATTTTTATATCGTCTAAGGACACGCCTTCCGCCATTAACTCTGCTTGGCCTTGCCTCACTAAAGTTAAAAAACCATGCTCTATTTGCTCAACAGCTACATCATCCAACCGCCCTAGTAAGCTTCGGGACAACTCACGCGAGCGTGGCGCTGCTAACATCCCAAAGGCAGACAGCACACCCGAGTTAACAGGGACTATGGCTGTTTGCATTCCCAAAGCCTCCGCTAAAGCACACACATGCAAACTGCCTGCCCCACCAAACGTCATTAAGGCATATGGCCTTGGATCAATACCACGCTGAATTGAAATAACACGTAACGCTCGTGCCATATGTTCATTCGCTAACTTAATAACCCCTTGCGCTGCCTCTTTAGGTTCACATCCCAAGTCTGCCGCTAAGCTCTCCATTGCTTGATTTGTCGCCTTTATATCTAAGGGCATATCACCACCAAGAAAATAACGCGTATTAATTCTAGCCAAATATACATTGGCATCAGTTACTGTTACTGCCTGCCCACCTTTGCCATAACAAGCTGGCCCAGGTGAGGCACCCGCAGATGCAGGTCCAACACACAGCAACCCACCTGCATCAACAGATGCAATAGAGCCACCGCCTGCACCAATGGTATGCATATCCACCATTGGAACCGCAACGGGATAACCCTCAATTTGCCCCTCGTTTGTTAACGCTATCGCACCATCTAATAAGGCCACATCCGTAGACGTCCCCCCCATATCCAACGTTAACAGACGATCAAACCCTGCTTTTTCACCTATGTGTAATGCGGCCATTAATCCACCAGCAGGGCCAGACAAAAGCATTCGAACCGCTTGTTTACCTGCCTGTTCTGCGGCTATCGTTCCACCAGAACTTTGCATCACAGAAACGGATGATGCTTTAACTGCTGCTCTTAGTCTATCTAGATAACCAATGACTAACGGCCCAACATAAGCATTCAACCAAGTCGCCATACCGCGTTCATATTCTTTATATTCAGCCAAAACCATCGATGAACGCGATACAAATAAACCTTCAGGCATGGCCGCCTCTAATCGTCTTTCTGCTGCATCATCTAAAAAAGAGAATAATAAATTAATCGCAACTGCTTCTGGTTCTGGTTCTAGATAATTTATTTTTGAAATCAATGTTGCGATCTGCTCATCGCTTAGCGGTTCAATCACTTCACCCTGCGCTGAGACACGCCCGCCCGTTTCCAAACACAAGTTTGAGGGCACCGGCGGCTCTTCCGGTTTTGGGTTTAAGTTGTAAAGCTCTTTCCTTGCTTGGCGACCTATCGTTAACATATCCGCTAAGCCATGGTTTGTCACAAAGCAGCAACGGACACCTTTTTTTTCTAATACAGCATTAGTCGCCACTGTTGATCCATGCACAATCAACAAACTTTCATTATCAACGCCCAAGGCATTAATGCCTTGCAAAATAGCTTTTTCAGGAGCCTCTGGGGTTGAAAGCACCTTATGAATACGCACGCCTTGATCGTCTATGTAAACAAAATCGGTGAAAGTGCCGCCAGTATCTATACCTAATAACATGAAAAAAGCTCAACCTTTTAAACCTGTATTTTTACATGCCTCTATAATAGATTCACCCCTATTTATCTGACCATCGTTGCTTGAAAGGAAGTCAGGCACATATTAGACTCCTTCGTTTAACCCCCTAAACTAAGATCACAGATACTAAATTTGATGAGCAGCCTAATAGAAGTTAACCATTTATCGCGTCAATTTGGTCACCATTGTGCTGTTGACGATGTAAGCTTTTCGCTTAATAAAGGCGAGGTTCTTGGCTTTTTGGGGCCAAATGGGGCTGGTAAATCAACCACCATGAAAATGATTTGTGGCAACTTAACACCCACCGTCGGTGAAATTAAAATTAATGGTTATGACATTATCGACCAACCCAAACTTGCCAAAGCTGAATTAGGGTTTTTGCCTGAAATACCCCCTGTTTATCCAGACCTGACGGTAGATGAATACCTGCGCTACTGCGCCAAACTGCACGGTTTACGTAAACACGCCATTAAACTCTCTGTAGAACGTGGAAAGCTAAAATGTGGTTTAAGCGACATGGGGCATCGTTTAATTGGCAATTTATCAAAGGGTTATCAACAACGCGTTGGTATTGCTCAAGCTATTTTACATAACCCATCGGTGATTATTTTAGACGAACCCACGGTTGGCCTAGACCCTATTCAAATTTTAGAAATTCGTGAACTCATTCGTGAACTTGGCAATGAACACAGTGTCATTTTATCCACTCATATACTGCCCGAGGTTCAGCATTCATGCAGTAGAGTACAAATCATTCATCACGGAAAACTGGTATTAAATGAGCCTGTTGAAGGCTTATCTCGCAGAATGACGTCTTCGAGCTTAATAGTGCGCTTTCGTCAACAACCGAACGAGGAAGTACTGCAAAACGTGCCCAACATAACAGCCCTTGAAGCCCTCGACACCGGGCAGTACCTGATTCAGCATACCCAAGGCACTAGTATCTCAGAAACGATAGTCGAGCTGTCGGTAACAAATAACTGGGGCTTGCTAGAGTTGACACCTCAGCAACACGATATGGAACAAATTTTCCTTTCAATCACTCAACATTCAAATAACCATGAATAGTTTCACGATTGCCAGCCGAGAACTGCGCAGTTTATTTCTGTCACCACTTGCGTGGACCATTCTCGGTGTTAGCCAGCTTATTTTGGCCTACATGTTTTTAACACAAATTGATTATTATTTAGCGATACAACCCAAACTTATTGGTATACCGGGTGCGCCTGGCGTAACCGATCTGATTGTCGCACCGCTGTTTGGTAATGCTGCTGTCATCTTGTTACTTATTATTCCACTGCTAACCATGCGAACCATCAGTGATGAACGCCGCAACAAAACCATTAGCTTGCTGTTTTCTGCTCCCGTCAGTCTAACTGAAATTGTGCTTGGTAAATTCCTTGCCATTTTTGCTTTCTTACTGATTATTCTTTTATCCATCACCCTAATGCCGCTCTCGTTATTGACTGTAGGCGAACTCGATATAGGCAAGCTTTTCGCCTGCCTACTTGCCATGGTCTTACTGATGGCTTCGTTCAATGCGCTAGGGCTTTACATGTCTGCTATTGCCTCTCAACCAACGGTTGCAGCAATCGGAAGTTTTGGCGCTTTATTACTCTTATGGATTATTGATTGGGCTGGTAACAGCAGCAGTGTGCTTGAATATATTTCTATCATGCGACATTTCGAAAACTTACTACGCGGCTTAATACACTCGACTGATATTTTTTACTTTATTTTGTTTATAGCCGGGTTTTTAATTCTCAGCATTCGCCGATTAGATAACGACCGTTTACAAAAATGAAAATATCCCGCAAAGCACACCAATTTATTCGGCTGCAAAATGTCGTTTTCACACTTTTATTTCTTGGCGTACTTGGCCTACTCGCTTGGCTAAGCACACAATATACCGCCCAATTTGATTGGACAGCCAATAGTAGAAATTCGTTATCTACCCCGAGCATCCAATTACTGAAACAATTAACACACCCCATAGAGGTAGACGCGTACGCCACTGAAAATGATATTTTGCGCCAACAAATCTCTGAGCTTATCGATAAATACAGCCACCATAAAACAGATATTACATTAACCCTTATTAACCCCGATATACGCCCTGACCAAGCACGTGAAGAAGGTATCACCGCCGATGGTGAGTTAGTGATTCGCTATAACGGTAAACGCGAATCACTACAACAGTTAAACGAGCAAGCCTTTACCAATGCCCTACAAAGGCTTGCTAATAGTGATCAGCGTTGGGTTGTTTTTCTCACCGGGCACGGCGAGCGCAACCCAGCAGGTCATTCAAATTATGACTTTGGCCTATTCGCAAACGAATTAAAAAACAAAGGCATTAATAGCCAAACCATTAATCTAATGGATACGCCATCCATACCAAACAATACATCCTTGCTCGTCATCGCTGACCCACAGGTAAATTACCTAGCCGGAGAAATCGACGTGATAAAACAATATCTTGCTAAAGGTCGGGCATTATTATTGTTGGGCGAACCTAATCAATCCGAGCCTCTTAAGCCTTTAACTGAACTGTTAACGATTCAACTCTTGCCCGGCACTGTGGTCGACGCCACTACCCAAGTCTTTGGTATTGATGACCCAACCTTTGCCTTGGTCACCGCATACCCTAACCATTTAGCAACCAAACATTTAAAGGCTATGAGCTTGTTTCCAGGCGCCGCTGGGCTCAGTCTATTAGCTAACAGCCCTTATCAAGCCGCCCCCTTATTATCTACGCTGGAACGTTCATGGACAGAAACAGGTGATATTGAAGGGCAAATACAATTTGACCCCGATACGGATGAAAAGCAGGGGCCCATTACAATTGGTTATGCGCTGAATAAAAAAGATGACAATACCAAAGAGCAGCGCATTATTGTTTTGGGCGATGCGGATTTCTTATCCAATACTTTTCTTGGTAATGGCGCTAATTTAGACCTTGGTCTTAGCCTAATTCAATGGCTCAACCACGACGACTCCTTTATTGATATTCCTGCAAAAACAGCGCCCGATACCACACTAGAAATAAGCCAACAGTGGTCGCTTATTTTTGGTCTTGGGTTTTTGTTTCTGCTACCGGCCCTCTTTATCGTCAGTGGCCTGCTCATTTGGCTTAAACGCAAAAAACGTTAAGCTATGAAAAATCGTCTACTTATCAACTTGCTACTAATTACCTTAGTGGTCTGTCTAGGCATGATTGCGTGGCTAAAGCCCGGGCATGAAGCCCCTAAAAAAACCAACCTAGCTGGGTTAGACATCAACACTATTCAGCACATTAAGATCGAGCGAACAGCGGCTAATACCATCGAATTAAAGCGCCTACAAAACCAGTGGTACTTAACCCAGCCTGTCAACACACTAGCCTTAGCAGGCAAGGTAGAAAGGTTACTTAAAATATCTCAGATCAAACCAACCACTAGCTACCCATTAGAAAAACAGCCACTCAGTCAATTTGGCCTAGATACACCAACAGTTAAGGTCTCTTTTAACAAAAAAACACTCAATATTGGCAAAACAGAAAGCGTTCAATCACGTCGCTACGTCAGCAACGACACACAATTATTTTTATTAGATGACACTTTTTTACATCATCTAACCGCGCCTGTTGATGCTTATATTGACACTCGGCTGATACCCAATAACGGTCAGATTATTGGCTTAAAAACACCCGAGATAACGCTTCAACGACAAGAAGATAATACTTGGAAAAATATCCAATCACCCACTGACGAGCTCTCATCAGACGCGGTTCAAATGCTTCTCGATGAATGGCGATTTGCCCGCGCTATTACTGTTACTACAAAATTCGACGCCACACCTACCGAGCAGATTATTATTTCTCTCTACGAGCAGCCAAACTTGACCTTTCATTTAATAAAGCAAAAAGACAGCGTCTTGCTAGTCTCCAATGATAAAAAACTTGCATATCAGTTTAGTGATACAAAATATAAGAAAATGACAACTCTACCGAGATTGGAGACACCCAATGCCTGAGTTACCAGAAGTCGAAACGACTCGTCGCGGAATTGCCCCTCATATTGAAGGCAAACAAGTTTCACAGGTCATTGTCCGACAAGCAAAATTACGTTGGCCCGTTAGCCCAGAAGTTTCCACCTTATTACCGGGTCTTTGCATTAACCATGTTAAACGTCGTGCAAAATACCTATTGCTTGAAACCGATAAGGGCACGTTAATTATCCACCTAGGCATGTCGGGTAGTTTACGCATCGTTCAGGCTTCAACGACACCAGAAAAACACGAGCATATTGACATTATTTTTAGTAATAACACCTGCTTGCGCTATAAAGATCCGCGTCGTTTCGGTTCGCTGTTATGGTCAACAGATGTCATTGAAAATCACAAATTAATACAACACCTTGGGCCAGAGCCTTTATCCGACGCATTTAATATTGACGATTTTTATCCAAAGGCTCAATTAAAAAAAACACCCATTAAAAGTTTTATTATGGATGGGCAAGTCGTTGTCGGCGTTGGTAATATTTATGCTAGCGAAGCATTATTTCAGGCAGGCATTCACCCTAAACGTGCCGCTAACAAAGTTTCTAAAAAGCGCTTGATTAACCTCGTTTTTGCCATTAAAAAAATCCTAGCGCAAGCTATACAACAAGGCGGCACAACGTTAAAAGATTTTGTTAACAGTGACGGCAACCCTGGTTATTTTCAACAAACACTTAATGTTTACGGGCAAAAAGACAAACCTTGCCCAAGGTGCAAAACACCCATTAAACAAATCATTATTGCTCAACGATCGACCTTTTACTGCACCCACTGCCAACGTTAAATACTTGACGAGCTAACGCCTGCCAATAACGTTTTTTAATTCTTTATTAGGCATACCCTCCTAATTCCTATAGAGTTATAGCTCTAAAGGGAGTTTGCTTGTTTCAGTTAAAAAATAAATTCATTCAACAGTTATTCGGCAGTTTTATGGACCTGCTGCCAATTTTTTCAGTGGTTCTTTTTTTTCAGTTATTTATTCTGCGCCAACCCATCCCCAATATAGCGGATATAGCTATTGGTACAGCTTTTGTTGTACTCGGCTTAACGCTGTTTATTCAAGGTCTTGAAAAAAGCCTATTCCCCATTGGTGAGACAATGGCCTATGCGTTTGCTAAGAAAGGTAGCTTATTGTGGTTACTAGTCTTTGCCTTTTCATTAGGCTTTGGCACCACTGCAGCCGAACCCGCCTTAATTGCTGTTGCCGACGAAGCAGCACGTATTGCAGCGGAAGGTGGCATGATCGAGAAAACTAACAAAGCAAAAGAATCTTATGCTTTTGGTCTTCGGTTTACCGTTGCCTTCTCTGTGGGCTTTGCCATTTTGTTAGGGGTACTAAGAATTATTCGTGGCTGGCCTCTGCATTATTTGATTATTCCAGGCTATATCGGCGTTGTGGTGATGACTTTTTTTGCACCCGAATCAATTATCGGTATTGCCTACGATTCAGGTGGCGTTACTACGTCTACTATCACAGTCCCCTTGGTAACCACTCTCGGCGTTGGCTTAGCCTCAGCCATTCAGGGCCGCAATCCAATGACTGACGGTTTTGGCTTAATTGCCTTTGCATCACTCACCCCGATGATTTTTGTGATGGCATACGGGGTCATTTTATAATGATATTGCTGGCGGAATTGTGGAGCACTTTCTTAAGTACCTTACGTGATGTCGCGCCAATTATTTTTGTTATCCTTTTCTTTCAATTGGTCATTATCCGACGACCATTTAGTCATTTGAAAAACTTAATAACCGGAATGGTTTACGTAGTCCTAGGGATGACTTTCTTTCTTGTGGGTTTAGACAAAGCCCTTTTTCCTTTAGGCACCAGCATGGCCGAACAATTAACCAGCCATGACTTCATCAACCCAACAACCGATCAACGTATTTCTATTGCTTGGCAAGACTATTATTGGGTTTATATTTTCGGGGGCTGTATTGGCTTTGCTACAACATTAGCAGAACCTGCTCTTATTGCTGTTGCTATCAAAGCTCAACAAATTTCTGGTGGTACTATTAAAGCTTGGTACCTAAGGTTGGCTGTGTCTATTGGTGTTGCAGTTGGTATTTCACTAGGGACATTTCGAATTGTAAGCGGCATTGATTTATATATGTTTATTATTGCTGGCTACGTCGTTGTCATTATCCAGACTATTTTTTCACCAAAACTCATCATTGGCCTTGCTTATGATTCAGGTGGCGTTACCACATCAACCGTCACCGTACCGCTAGTTACCGCATTAGGTATCGGTTTAGCTTCAAGCATTCCTGGCCGAAACCCATTGATGGATGGTTTTGGCCTTATTGCCTTTGCCAGCCTATTTCCCATCATGACTGTGTTAGCCTACGCACAATTTGCTGAGTGGATAAATCATCGCGCACAACTTAAACAAGCAGACCAAATAGGAGAATAAAATGCACTTTAAACTCATTATCGTCTTTGTTGATGACAACAAAACTGACAAAGTCCTTAAAGCGGCTAGAGAAGTAGGCGCCACCGGCGCTACTATTATCAATAATGCACGCGGCGAAGGTATTAAACAGCAAAAAACATTCTTGGGTCTAAATTTAGATACTCAACGAGATGTTTTGCTTTTCTTGGTCGAAGAACATTTAAGTCGAAAAATTATCGAAGAGGTATCACGAGCGGGTTTATTCGATGAAGAACCGGGCAGCGGCATCGCCTTACAAATAGATGTTGAAGATGCTATTGGCGTGCTACATCAAGCAAAAAAAATTACCCAATCAATAGAGACAGAACTATGAATGATGCAAAACTTATCACCGTACGCGATGTGATGAAAACCGAGTTTTATATGATTGATGGAACAGCCACCATCACAGAAGCTATTAGAATGATGAAAAAAAATAAAACCTCGGTTTTATTTGTCGATAAATTTCACGAACATGATGAGTATGGCGTGATTAATGCGGGCATTATTGCAAGACTTGTTTTGGCAAAAGATAGAGCACCCGACCGTGTCAATGTATACGAAATAAATGAAAAGCCACTCATTAACGCACACCCCGACATGGATATTCGTTACTGTTCTCGTTTATTTGCGCGCTATAATTTGATGCGCGCACCGGTTATGGAACAAGGCAAAATTATTGGTGTTGTTAGTCCTATTCAGCTAGTGCTTGATGGTTTATGTGAAATTACTGGCATTTGTTAATTAGCCGTATAAAAAGCTCATCAAAAACGCAGCAACGCGATTTATTTTGCTGTGCTTAAAGGTACTGACTCAACAATAGCTGCCCCAGATCCTCTACGGTCACTGGCGGCAACAAGTTTATTAGACTTTTTATCCCACAAGACTGCGTGCATATTGCCATAATGCCTTCCAACAGACTTTAGTTTGTGGCCTTTTTCGGTCAACTCCAGCAAAGTTTCTGCTTTAAAAGTATCTGGCTCATGTTGAATAACATCCGGTAAGTATTGATGATGATAACGTGGCAAGTTGACCCAAGATTCAGGACTATGTCCTTGCTCGGCATCCAAAATACCCAATAACACCATACTAATAATTCGGCTGCCTCCTGGTGTACCCAAAACGCCCACTTTTTCCTCTGTTTCAATAAAAGTTGGAGACATGCTCGATAACATTCGCTTACCTGCTGCGATTGCATTTGCCTCTCCGCCCACCAAGCCGTATACATTTGGCGTGCCTGGCTTAATAGAAAAATCATCCATTTCATCATTCAACAAAACACCCGTCCCTTGAGGCACAAATCCAGAACCAAATGGGTAATTAATCGATAAAGTTGCCGCCACACGGTTACCCCTTTTATCGATCACAGAGAAATGCGTTGTATCATGTCCTTCAATTTCGTTTAAACCACTAATGTGTTGACTGGGTGTAACCTCATCTAGCCTTAAATCTTTAGAGATAGTATGAGCATACGACTTTTCACTCAGCTCACTTACTGGCACGCTGACAAAATCACTATCGCCCATATGTAATGCGCGATCACGGTACGCTCGTTTCATTGCTTCAACCACAACATGAATTCGTGTGGCTTCGTCCATCGTTGACAAGTCATATTGTTCTAAAATATTTAGCGCAATAGACAACACCAATCCACCCGATGAGGGCAAAGCAGCACTGGTCACCTTGATATTTTTATAATGCGCAACCACCGGCAAACGCTCTTTCACTGTGTATCGAGCCAAATCCTCTTTGGTCCATATGCCCCCAGCTTGTTGCACACCTTTTACTAACTTATCTGCAAGCTCTCCACTATAAAACCCATCAAAACCTTGTGTTGCCAATAACTGCAAAGTATTAGCTAAATCGTTTTGTATAATGTTTGCGCCCAAGGCAGGTACCTTTCCATCACTTAGGAAAATAGCCTTCGCAGAGTCATTTGACGCTAAAACCGCCTGACGAAATTTAGCCAATCGCTGGTAATGCTCGTTAACTAAAAAACCGTCTTTAGCCAGCTTTATCGCCGGCTGCAAACTATCCGACAGTGCTAATACTCCATAATGCTTTGCTAAATGATCTAAAGCAGCTGGTAAACCCGGAATACCGGCAGCTAATGCCCCATCGACCGAGGCATTCTTAATTGGCTCACCCTGACTGTCTAAATACATATCACGTGTGGCGGCCAAAGGCGCTACTTCACGCCCATCTATCATCACTTGTTTACCATCATGTTGGCGATGTAATAACCAAAATCCACCACCACCCAGTCCAGAACCGAAGGGTTCGACAACTGCCAGTGCCGCACTAACGGCAATGGCTGCATCAAAAGCATTACCTCCTTGGTTGAGCACACTAAGTCCTGCTTGAGTTGCCGCCGGGTGTGCACTTGCTACTGCTTGTTGATGCAGCTGTGTGGCAGGGGTTGCATACGCTGTTATTGCAAATAAAATACTGGTGAAAAAAAGAATTTTTTTCATTTTTTTAATCCTCATTTGTCGCCATTAATTGCTGATATTTCAATAAAAGCTGATCGTTAGTTTCTTCGTTATTCGGATCTTTTGGTATACATTCAACGGGGCAGACTTCCACACACTGAGGCGTATCAAAATGCCCGACACACTCTGTACAAAGGTGAGAGTGTATTTCGTAAATTTCTTCGCCCATAAAAATCGCATCATTCGGGCATTCAGGTTCACAAACATCACAGTTGATGCACTCATCGGTAATAATTAATGACATTTTTCTAATTCACCTTAGCTAAAATAGCTTTTTCAATCTCATGCGGAACAAAATCACTGACCTGCCCACCAAGCCGTGCAATATCGCGCACCAAGGTCGAGGAAACATCACACCAGTCAGGGTCGGTTGTTAAAAATACCGTTTCTAATGCTGGCATCATTTTTTTATTCATACCTGCCATTTGTGATTCATATTCAAAATCCGCAATGCTGCGAATGCCTCTAACAACAATATTGGCTTTATGTTCTTTTGCTAAATCAACCAGCAGGCCATCAAAAAACACCACATCAATATTGTCATATTCACATAATGCTTGTTTTGCCATATCCAAACGCTCTTGGCTTTCAAATAAAGGTGACTTACCTGCACTTTTTGCAACCGCCACCACTATCGTATCGAATAATTTGCTGGCTCGCTGGATACTATTAATGTGTCCATTTGTCATCGGATCAAACGTTCCAGGGTAAATTGCTTTTTTAATCATTTGCTTCTCGATGATATAGGTAATAGGCCACTTGACCTGTTTTTTTTTGTCGGTGCTCTGTCCAGTTTTTTGGCAGAAAATCTAAATTTAGCGCGTTTTCGCATTCCAAATAAATAACAGCATCATCCGATAAGCAGCCACTTTCTTCAAGCCGTTTCACGCATTCACTAAGTTCACCTTGCTTAAACGGTGGGTCAAGAAAAACAACATCAAATAGCGCATCTGTTTGTTTACGCTTATCGTTTAAAACATCCAACGCCATTCGTTGCATTAATTGAATATTATCTGCTTTTATCAGTTCTTTATTCGTCCTTAGTGCCTTTATTGCCTTAATATCTTTTTCCACCATTAAAACAGAACTCGCACCACGCGATGCCGCCTCAAACCCTAATGCACCACTACCTGCATATAAATCTAAACAATTAGCTTGCGGTAAGTAAGGTTGCAACCAGTTAAATAGCGTTTCACGAATTGGGTCTGTAGTTGGACGCAAACCGTCAATACTAGGAAATTCGAGTTTACGCCCTCGCCATTGTCCACCAATGATACGAACACGGTTTCCCTTAGCAGCCATTAATCTTTTTGTACGACAGATTGGCCAGCAGTTACCATGACCATTTTTTCCATCTTCAGATGTCTTTGGAAAGCTTGTTTTATTTGCTGCTGTGTGACCGCTTCTATTTTCTGCATATAGCTATTTAAATAATTTAAGGGCGCACCACTAACAACGATTCTCACCACATTTCCTAACAATTTTTTATTGCTGTCTAACTTAAGCGCGAAGCCCCCTATGATATTTTTCTTAGCGGCCATTAGCTCTTCATCTGTTGGTCCGTCCTGTATAAAAGTTCGCAACGTTTGTTTAACAGCCATTGACGCTTCCTTTGCTTTTTCATTACGTGTCTGTAGGCCCATTACAAATGGCCCCTTTTGAATCATCGGGTGAAAATAACTGTAGGCACTGTAGGCCAGCCCTCTTTCTTCACGAATTTCTTTAACAATGCGTGAGCTAAACCCGCTGCCACCGAGAATATGGTTACCCACATACAATGGAAAGTAGTCTGGATCATTATGCTGTAATACCGGCAAACCATACAGTAAGTGCGTCTGCTCAGATGGATATTCTAGATGAATAACCCTACCTTTTTGCGGCGTCAGCACCGCTTCAATCGGCGCCGCTTTTTTACCCGCTAACAAATCAACCACCAACTCCTCCACCATGCGTTCGGCCTGATCACGCGAAATACCGCCGACTAAAACAACCGCAAGGTTATTGGCTACATAATACTGCCGATAAAACTGCTTTAAGTCGTTAACTTGAATCTCTTTCACCGTACTTTCGACACCTTGTATTGCATGCGAATAAGGGTGGTTTTTATATATTTCTTGGTAGAGCGCCAATTGCCCCAGTACTCCCGGTGACTCTTGGCGCTGCTTAATCCCCAGTAATGTACGAGCCTTAATTCGATTAAAGTCCTGCAGAGGAAAGCTCGGTTTGCTTAATACTGCTTTCAATAACCGCCACGAGGTTTGTAGCGCTTTTTCATCTGTTAAGCTTCGGTAACTAATTGTTGTTAAGTCACGCGATGTTGATGCACTGAGTTGCGCCCCAACACTGTCTAGTCGCTCTGCAATATCTTGCGCATTAAGCCCCGCTGCACCTTGAGTCAGTAAAGCACTGGTTAACGCTGCCACGCCATTTTTATCTCCGTCCGCTGAACTGCCTGCCCGCAAGACTAGTTGTGCGTCTAAAATTGGCAACCCTTCAGTTGGCACAAAATATACCTGAACGCCGTTATTTGTTTGCCAATGTTGAATACTTGGAAGAGCCAGCGATAACGGGCTGAGTAACAACAGAACACTACTGACTATAACCTTTATTTTAATTTTCATTAGCGTCCCCCATCGGCAGCATATGAACGACTGTTAAATGATCTTCAATCAAATATTGTTGTGCAACGGCACGAACTTGCTCAGCCGTCACAGCGTTTACTTTTTCAACATAATCATGCGCTTTTTGCCAACCAACACCTACAGTTTCAAGCATACCCAACTGCATCGCCTGATAAAAATTGGAATCTTTTTCATACACCGATGCAGCTATCACTTGCGCTTTAACCCTGTTCAATTCTTTTTCCTCAATTAAATCCGTTTGCAAGTTTGCTATTTGCTCCACTAAGGCCTCCTCAAGCTGTTGAATGCTTTTATCTGCAGCCGGCGCACCATCAAACAAAAACAATGTCGGTAGCCGAGCATTCATGTCGTACCCTGCACTGGCACTGGAGGCAACTTGAGAACCCCGTACTAAATTTGAGGGCAATCGTGCGCTACTACCGCCGCTTAAAATACCGGATAACACCTCTAATGCGTACACATCCTCTTCATTCTGCACAGTGTTGAGCACAGGTACTTTATAGCCCATCAATAAATAAGGGACTTTAGCATTCTGCTTCACAATACTACGTCGCACACCCACCTGTGGCACTTCTGTTCTTTTTTTAATCGGCTTAAACGCGACCGCAGGAATAGGCTCAAAATATTGTTCTGCCAACTGAAAGACCTGCTCATGCTGAACATCACCGACAACCACCAGTGTTGCGTTATTTGGCGAATACCACTGTTTATACCAAACCGCTAAATCCTCTAGTTCCATATCTTTTAAGTCCTGCATCCAACCAATGATAGGGTTTCGATAGGGACTACTGGTGTAAGCCAGTGCTTTAAAGTATTCGTACGCCTGACCTCGTGGTTTATCTTCAGTACGCATACGGCGCTCTTCCATAACCACTTGCAGCTCTTTGCTGAACTCCTTTTCTTGCAACTTTAAATTTTGCATCCGTTCTGCCTCAAGCCGCAGACTTACCTCAAGGCGTGAGGCCTCCATGGTTTGAAAATACGCCGTATAATCAGCACCGGTAAAGGCGTTTTCACGACCGCCATTTTCAGCAATTATTTTAGAGAACTCACCCGGCTCTAGGTTTTCTGTTCCTTGGAACATCATATGTTCTAGTACGTGCGATACACCGGTAATACCATCATGTTCGTAACTGGCCCCTACTTTATACCAAATTTGCGACACCATAACGGGTGCTCGCCGATCTTCTTTAACCAACACTTTTAAGCCATTTTTTAGCACTTTTTCGTGTACCATATCAGGCAGAGTTTCTGGCGAAGCAAAACTGTTCAGCGAATAAACGATATTCAGAATAAAAAGTGCCACAAATAACTTCTTCATTTAGTTCTCACTTAACTTTAAAACGAATTTAGAATAGGGATTTTACGATAAAGTTCCCACCAATAGACACAATATCATGTTTGGATTTGGCAAAAAGAAAGATACCGACACAACTAAGCAGCCGCCTGTCGAAGAACCTAAAGAAGGTTTTTTTGGCCGCTTAAAAAACCAGTTAACAAAAACACGCAGCGGATTGACCGGTGGTTTAGGTAATTTATTTTTAGGGAAAAAACAAATCGACGACGATTTGTTTGAAGAATTAGAAATGTTACTGCTAACAGCTGATGTCGGCATTGAAGCCACTCAACACATCATTTCAAATTTAACTCAGCGAGTTGCGCGCAAGCAGCTAGCCGACCCACAGGCTCTCACCCAAGCACTTCAAGAAGAGATGCTATCGATCCTTGAGCCAAACCAACAAGCTTTAACCATTCCTGACAGTGACGGCCCTTTCGTTATCTTAGTGGTCGGCGTTAATGGCATGGGTAAAACGACGACCATTGGTAAACTGGCTAAACGTTTACAAGCCGAGGGCAAAAGTGTCATGTTAGCGGCTGGCGATACATTTAGGGCCGCTGCGATTGAACAATTACAAGAATGGGGGAAGCGTAACGACGTTGAGGTTGTTGCTCAACATACTGGGGCTGACTCTGCTTCGGTTATTTACGATGCCTTTGAGAAGGCAAAAGCGCGCAACATTGACGTCTTACTGGCAGACACTGCTGGCCGCCTACATACCCAAACAAACCTAATGAATGAGTTAAGCAAAATCAACCGTGTTATTAAAAAACTGGATGACAGCGCGCCACACGAAACCATGCTGGTTCTTGATGCAGGCACCGGACAAAATGCCCTCGCCCAAGCTAAGAATTTTGATAAAGCCACCCCACTAACTAGCATCACTCTTACGAAATTGGACGGCACCGCAAAAGGTGGTATTATTTTCGCCATTGCCAATCAATTCAAACTACCCATTCGTTTTATTGGTATTGGTGAAGGCATCAATGACCTACGTCCTTTTGATGCCGCCGAGTTCACCACGGCTCTATTTGAAAAATCTGAAACTGACCATTAGCGCTCATGCTTCAATTTATCAACGTCAGCAAACGTTACCCTGGTGGTGCCGATGCGCTTAAAAACGTTAATTTCGAGTTAGAAAAAGGCGAAATGGCCTTTCTTACCGGCCACTCTGGTGCGGGTAAAAGCACCTTACTAAAACTTATCGCGATTCTTGAACGTAGCACGCAAGGTCAAGTGATGCTCGACAACCAAAACATTGGCCGCCTTTCCAAACGGCTTGTTCCCTATGCTCGGCGTAAAATTGGCATGATATTTCAAGATCATCGTTTACTGCATGACCGTACCGTTTTTGATAATGTCGCCTTACCTTTAATTATTGCTGGACTGGATCGTCATGAAATTCAACGCCGTGTTCGCGCAGCGTTAGATAAAGTCAATTTACTTGGAAAAGAAAAGCGCTACCCCATCACTTTGTCTGGCGGTGAGCAACAACGTATTGGTATTGCACGGGCAGTTGTTAATAGGCCGCCAATGATTTTAGCCGATGAACCAACAGGAAACTTAGACCCTGCTTTATCCGAAGAAATAATGCAATTGTTTGAACAGTTTAACCAAGTGGGCGTGACTGTACTGGTCGCAACTCATGATATTGCCCTTATTGAACGCATGAATTATCGAACATTAGTACTTTCTCAAGGTGAAATAGTGAGCAATCATGGCTAGTCGTCGACAAAACGTACAAAGACCTACTAGTCTATTTAGTTTACGTGCTTACGTGCTAATTCACTTGCATACTTTTTTTGCCAGCCTTGGTCGTTTTTCAAGAGCACCCTTTAACTTTATGATGACGGTCAGCGTCATTGCCATAACATTATCCCTGCCGTCCGGTTTATTAGTTTCTATTAACAACCTTCAATCACTTAGCGGGCAAATTGACTTAAACAACAATATTTCATTATTTCTTGATCAGTCGGTCAACCTTGAGCAAGCGTCCAAACTCAGTCAGGCACTACATGAACATGATCAGATCACCCAATCACTTTTAATTAGTAAGCAAGCAGCTCTAGAAGAGTTTCAGCAATATAGCGGATTTGGTTCAGCCATTAGCGCACTTGCCAGCAATCCATTACCGCATGTTATCCAAATCACCCCTATTATTCAGCTAAACAACCGTGAGGCACTTGAGGCCCTGGTTAATGAACTTAAACAACGAGCCGATATCGAACTGGTCCAACTGGATATGGGCTGGCTCGACCGGTTAAATGGCATCCTCAACATAGCCCAGCGTGGTGTTAGCATTATCACTGTATTACTGGGTTTTGCTGTACTCTTAATCGTTAGCAATACTATTCGATTAGAACTGCAACACCGTCGTGATGAAATTGACATCACTCGACTAGTGGGTGCAACACGCAGTTTTATTATGCGCCCATTTATCTATAGTGGTTTTTGGTATGGTTTTCTGGGTGGTATTTTCGCTTGTTTGCTGGTTAATTTATCTGTGTGGCTAATTGATGGTCCCACCAGTTCTTTATCTGCTTTATATAATAGCTCGTTCAGCCTTAGCTTTATGCCTTTAGGGCATGCTATTTTATGGGTTATCTTCTCTATCAGCCTTGGTATTATTGGTTCATGGCTGGTTGTTAGTCGATACTTATCAGAACTAGAAAACTGAGTATCATAAAGCCTTTAAATTGCTTTATAAAATGAACCTTTGTTATACTTGCTGGTCTTATATTGTGAGTGTTAAGTTATTCAAGCACACAAAAGGAGGGATAGTATGACTCATGCTTTAGCATTACCTAATCAATTATCAGCTGGATCTTTAGATGCTTATATAGCCTCTGTTTCCTCTGCGCCTGCGTTAACGGTAGAGCAAGAAAGAGATTTAGCAAATCGTTTACGAAATGAAAATGATTTAGAAGCTGCTCGCATGCTCGTTTTATCTCATATGCGTTATGTTATCCATATTGCCAAAAGCTATAGTGGCTATGGCCTTGCACTGCCAGATCTCATTCAAGAAGGTAGCATTGGCTTAATGAAAGCCGTTAAACGCTTTGACCCTGACATGGGGGTTCGTCTTGTCTCGTATGCCGTACACTGGATTAAATCTGAAATTCATGAATTTGTAATCAAAAACTGGCGTATTGTTAAAATTGCGACGACAAAAGCTCAGCGCAAACTGTTCTTCAACTTAAGAAAGCACAAAAAGAACCTAGCATGGCTAGACGAAAATGAAGCCGACGCTATTGCAAATGACCTAGGTGTCGATAAATCTGCCGTTTACGAAATGGAAAAGCGTTTGAGCAATTTTGATATGGCTTTTGACGGTCATCAAGATGACAACACAGAATCAGACGAATTGATTCATACGCCTGCGACATTTGTGACTAAAGAAGAACACGACCCTGCTACTTTACTAGAAACATACAACGAAGAGGCTCACGATGCTTCTCGCTTAAATACTGCCCTTAGCAACCTTGACGATAGAAGTCGATCAATTTTAGCAGAGCGCTGGTTAAGCGAAAAGAAATCAACTTTGCATGAGTTAGCAGATAAATATCAAGTCTCTGCTGAACGTATTCGTCAATTAGAAAAAAATGCGATGAATAAGGTAAAGCAAGAATTAATTGAGTATAGAGCCTCTTAAAACCGCCTAAAGCCCAAGAATCTCACCTTGGCTTTAGGCGTAGAGTCAGCTGTTTCCCGACTTGTATCATCTCGACCTGCTTTAAAAAACTCATCCCTAATAAAACAACCTCACCATCCATATGTGGGTTGATATGTGCCGCAACATTTTTTAGTTCAATCGACCCAAGGCTAACCGACTCAAGCGTAACCCGATACACCACAATATCACCATTGGCGGTTCGCGTTCTTTGCGGGTAACCTTCCGGCAATCCCATCTGTTTAGCAACTTTAGCGGGAATACTGATATTGGTGGCTCCAGTATCCAAAACAAACATAACCCAATGACCATTCAATTTGCCATTCGCTACATAATGACCTTGTTTATTTTGTTGTAACGTTACCTCAGCCACACCATCCAAGTCATAGATAACATCAGGGCGCTCGTTGGGGTTCGCTTGCAAGTCAAGGTATCGATCGAAGCCTATCACTAACATGGCTAAAAGGCCCAACCATGTTAGCCAAACCATTATTTTTGAAAGCTTAGTATTCGGTTCTACACTTTTCATTAGCAAATATTACACACACTTACGGCTCACCGCATTATGACAGGTAGTTATTTAACTCGCTGTATGTGTAACGGTATTAAATATTTTGCCTATTTAAATCAAAGATAATGATCGATAAGTAAGGCGGCGAATAACAGCATTAAATATAGAATTGAGTATTTAAATGCTTTCATTGCAATAATGTCATCAGCTGTTTTCTTAAGCAGCACCGCATAATATAAAAAACCGAAACCTAAGCCGATAGCACTAACCAAATAGAGCATGCCACTCATGCCTGTCAAATACGGCAATAAACTCACTAATATTAATAAAACCGTATAAAAAACAATGTGTAACCTAGTAAATTCGGCGCCATGAGTCACCGGTAACATCGGAATATCTGCTTTAGCGTATTCCTCTCTTCGCGCAACAGCCAGTGCCCAAAAATGTGGCGGCGTCCAAATAAAAATAATTAGGAATAACAATAAAGCATGTGGGTCAATTGTCGATGTAACCGCACTCCAGCCCAATACAGGAGGCGCTGCACCCGCAGCACCACCAATAACAATGTTTTGCGGTGTAGCATGCTTCAAATAAACGGTATAAATAACTGCATAACCAATTAATGAAAGAAAGGTTAAAAAGGCCGTTAACTCATTTACCAGAAAGATTAGCACTAGCATTGCAATAGCACCAATCGTAAAGGCAAATCCAAGCACCTGTGTACCGTTCAAATCCCCATGTGGTAATGGTCGCCCTTTTGTACGAGCCATTTTGGCATCAAATTTTTGATCTAGGTAATGGTTAATCGCTGCTGCTGAAGATGCTGCCAAACCAATTCCAATCGTGCCGAATACCAATGGTTGCCAAGGCACCATGCCCGGCACTGCTAAAAACATTCCAACCACTGCTGTAAAAATAATCAGCAGGACTACCTTAGGCTTACATAATTCGTAATAGCTTTTCCAACTAATAGTGTTAGTTGAATCATTAATCATCTGTTCACTCAAAATATAACCCTAAATTATAGTACTGGCTTACCAAGCCTAAATCTTACATACACTACACTTAATAAAAGTAATGCTGCTACTGCATTATGCGCGACAGCAACGTGTAGAGGCAAATTTAGCAACACATTTAATATGCCCAGCATTACTTGCATAAATAATAGAGCACCAAGCATTATTGCTTCTTTGACGGCACTTAAACGGATCAGTAAATATATCAAGAAACTAAATAATATAGTTGTTATTAAGGCGCCTATACGATGCACCCAGTGTATAGCTGCACGCGCTTCATTACTTAACACACCAAACTCATAGTCCACACCTAAGCCACGCCATAACACAAACCCTTCTTTATAATCCACAGCTGGGTTCCAGCTAGTACCAAAACAAGTCGGAAAGTCTGGGCAAGCCAACGCTGCGTAGTTTGTACTTGTCCAGCCGCCTAAGGCAATTTGCACGACTAATACTAACAGAGCAACTGATGTAACACCCCTGACAGTGTTTTTTTTGTCTGTCTGTGCTAACCGTTTTGTCTGAATACGCAGCAACAGCAACAATAACAAACTAAGTGTTGCTAACCCACCGAGCAAATGACTCATAACAATCGCCGGTTTAACCAACAAAGTTACTGTCCACATTCCAAGCGCCCCTTGAAACATAACTAACAATAATAATAACGTCGTTAAGCCTCGCTGACCAAGCTCTGGTTGCCTCCAAGCCATAATCGTTAATATTAGTATTACAAGACCTAGGCCACTAGCAAAATAACGGTGTATCATTTCCTTCCACGCTTTAGATACCTCTAGAGGGCGCTCAGGGTAATGTTCAGCGGCATGCGCAACACCTTCATGCGATTCGTCGACAATGAGGCTTCCGTAGCAACCAGGCCAGTCTGGGCAACCTAGCCCTGCATCTGATAAGCGAACATATGCGCCCAATACAACGACAAACAAGGCCAAGAGTATTGCAAAAATAGTTAAGTTTCTGAACATGTTTTTAACCTATTTGGGAGGCCTTAAATAAAAGTTTAAGGTCTTTTTGAATACCATATGGGTCTGCGTCTTGCGAATATTTCATCATGATGTTCCCAAGAGGATCCAACAGCAACATATCACCATCGTTGATGTTTTTAACATTAGCTTGTAACTTTGCAAGATGCTGATCACTCCAACGTAAAACAAACAACTCAGGAGCCTGTGAAAGAAACACATTATCTTGATGTTCGGATTTGTCTAAATATACTCTTTTTAATCGCTTCGCATCTTTGTTTAACAATACGTGCAGTTGTTGAACAATATGAACAGACTGTTCACACAATTCAGAACACTCCCCATCCGTATCAATATGCACAAGAACCCATCGCCCCTTCAAGTCCTTGATCTCATCTTCTGAACCAACAAAGTAGTCACTTAATTCAGAAGGTATTGCTGGTACAATTAATTCACCATAGTTTTTAGTACTGCCACCGTCAAGCCATTGTGGATTATTGAACAATAGCCAGGCCGTTAAAACTGGCACAGCAAACATACTTGCAATAAATATAAGTTTAAGTCTATTTTTAATGACGTTATCCATTCTTTTTTCTACCTAGTTTTATGGTTAATACAAAATAAATAATGACCCAAGCCGTCGCTAAAGCAAACCATTGAAATGCGTAGCCATGGTGTTTTTGTGGGCCCATCTTCATTGGAACCCAACGACGATCATAGCCATTAGGTTCTTGTTGGTTTAATAACAGTTGATATGGCAAAACAGTATAACCTAAGCGTTCCGACACCTTATCGACATCAATTAATTGCGTTACCGAAGGCCAACCATTAGACAGTGTATCTGCTCCATCTAGCTTTATACCAACACTGGGGAAATGATCTAGTTTCCCACTAATTGTAACCCCATTAGCCGGTAAACTGACATTTGGTAAAATATCTCTAGTCGGTCCAGCAGGCACCCACCCTCGATTCAATAAAATTGCTTCTGAAGCATTTAATTTTAAAGGTGTTAATACAAAGTAGCCCTGTCGACCATCTTTCACTTGATTATCTATTAAAATTTGTTGATCTGTGTCTAACAAACCAGTTGCCTTAACTGGCCAGTAACGTAAGCCTTTATTAGCTCTCAACTGCAACGTTGACAACTCAACAGACTCCATGTTCATTCTGATGGACTGCAAATCTAATATATCTTGCTTTTCTTGAGCTCTATTAAGCTGCCAATTACCCAAACTTAGAAGCAATAACAAAACCAATATGGCAAGTATTGTTAAATATATATTCGCTTTGAATTGCATAATAAAATATTGTTAGTCTTTACACTAAGTTTAAATGACAATAGGAACATTATAATTTGAGAAATATGCAATGAACCCCTTCATTAAATACCTAATTGTTTTTACATTATGCGTCATTATTTACAGCCTCTTTAAAGCTTTCTACCATTTGTCTCGTAGAAAATCTTCCCCTAAAGAAGTGGTGAAGTCACTCGCAATACGAATTGGCCTATCATTAACGCTATTCATTTCATTATTATTATTTTCTTATCTTGGCTTTATTAAGCCTCATGCTGCCATACCCACCCAGCAAAGTAATCAACAACCATTAAATCAATGACAATAAAAAAGGCGCTATCTTGTAGCGCCTTTTTTAAATAAACCTCAGTCTCTATAGCCAATAGACAAAGACAAATAATCCCAACCAAACCACGTCAACAAAGTGCCAATACCAAGCCGCTGCTTCAAAAGCAAAGTGATTTTCTGGCGTGAAGTGTCCCTTCATGCTACGAAAAAGGATAACTGCGAGGATAATAGCACCCATTGATACATGAAACCCATGGAAACCAGTCAACATATAAAAAGTAGACCCATAAACGCCCGAAGCCATGGTTAAGTTCAAGTCATTATAACCGTGACTGTATTCAAGGGCCTGTAAAGCAACGAATACGAAGCCCAAAATAACCGTTAACGCCAATCCGATAATAAGTTGTTTACGTTTATTAGCAATTAAACCCCAATGTGCCCAAGTCACCGTCACACCACTTGTTAACAGAATAAGTGTGTTGATCGCTGGCAAACCCCATGGGCCCATTTTCTCATATTCACCACCTACATTTGCTGGTCCATTTGTTGGCCACATCGCCTCAAAGCCATCCCAAATATATTCATTGGTACTCGCTCCTGAGCCTTCGCCGCCTATCCAAGGCACTGAAAATGTTCGAATATAATACAAAGCACCAAAGAATGCGGCAAAAAACATTACTTCAGAAAAGATAAACCAAACCATGCCGCCACGAAAAGAAGCATCTTCATTGCTTTTATAAGCACCCGATTCACTTTCATTAATAACTTCGCCGAACCACCCAAACATCATATAAACCAAGACTAAAAAACCTACCGTCATGATAATAGATGCAGAAGGAGCATTATTTAGCTCGGCAGCAAAACCACCAAAAAATAACATCAAACCAATGGAGCCAATAATCGGCCATTTCGCATCGTGAGGTACGTAATACGCGTTTTCAGAAGACATAAATTTACCTATTCTAATTATTTATTCTGTAAGGAACATAAAAGAACCTATATAAAAGCTTAATGCCATAGCGACCAAAATAGCCACTGTGATTAATTTTTTTTTGCGTTGTTCTTTCATATTAATAATGCGTCTAGCCCTTAAGCTAGACGCTCATACCTTTATTTAATTTCAGGTGCCGTTGAAAAACTATGATACGGCGCTGGAGAAGGCAATGTCCATTCAAGACCTTCAGCTCCTTCCCAAACTTGATCCGTTGCTTTTTCCCCGCCTTTGATTGTTTTATAAACAATGAAGCAGAAAAATACTTGCGACAGGCCAAAGGCAAAACCACCAATACTCGACCACATATTAAATTCTGCAAACTGAACTGAGTAATCAGGAATACGACGAGGCATTCCAGCAAGCCCTAAAAAGTGTTGAGGGAAGAACAATACATTCACAGATATCGTAGATAGCCAAAAGTGCCATTGGCCCATTTTTTCGCTATACATATTGCCTGTCCACTTTGGAATCCAATAATAAACAGATGCCATGATTGAATACACCGCACCGGTCACCAATACGTAATGGAAATGAGCGACAACAAAATAGGTGTCATGGTATTGAAAATCTGCAGGGGCAATCGCCAACATTAAGCCTGAGAACCCACCAATCGTAAACATAATGACAAAACCAATCGCAAATAACATGGGTGTTTCAAATGTCATCGAGCCTTTCCACATAGTGGAAATCCAGTTAAACACTTTCACCCCTGTTGGTACCGCAATCAACATCGTTGCATACATGAAAAACAATTCACCTTGCAGCGGCAAGCCCACTGTGAACATGTGATGCGCCCAAACAATAAATGAAAGGAATGCGATCGACGAGGTCGCGTATACCATTGAGCTGTAACCAAATAGAGGCTTACGAGCAAACGTTGGAATAATCGCAGAAATGATACCAAAAGCTGGCAAAATCAAAATATACACTTCTGGATGACCAAAGAACCAGAAAATATGCTGGAACAACACAGGATCACCACCACCCGTTGCACTAAAGAACGTTGTATCGTAAAAACGATCTGTCAAAAGCATTGTGATTGCCCCTGCTAACACAGGCATTACGGCAATTAATAAATAAGCTGTAATGAACCAAGTCCATACAAATAAAGGCATTTTCATCAATGTCATGCCAGGAGCACGCATATTAAGGATGGTAACAATAACGTTTATAGCGCCCATCACAGATGAAATACCCATCATATGAATCGCAAAAATCATAAATGGAAAGCCGTTACCACCTTGTAGTACTAACGGTGGGTACATAGTCCAGCCACCTGCTGGCGCACCACCATCCATAAAGAATGTTGCCAATAGCATTGTAAATGCAAAAGGTAGTATCCAAAAACTCCAGTTATTCATCCTAGGTAATGCCATATCAGGGCCGCCAATCATAATGGGCAACATCCAATTGGCTAAACCCACAAAAGCCGGCATAACAGCACCAAAAATCATGACTAAAGCATGAACAGTTGTCATTTGATTAAAGAAGCCTGGATCAATAAATTGTAAACCTGGTTGAAATAATTCCAAGCGTATAACCATTGCCATTGCACCACCAACCATAAACATCACTAGTGCAAATACTAAATACAGTGTGCCAATGTCTTTATGGTTTGTTGTTGTTACCCAACGCATAAAGCCTTTTGCTGGACCATGATCGTGGTGATCATCATGTGAATCTATAACAGTCGCCATTATCTGAATCTCCTAATTATCTTTTAAGTCTCTTGGATTAAGCGCGTCAAGTGCTGCTATTTTCGCTCCCTTAACCCCTGATTTCTGTTCGGCTAACCACGCTGCATAATCTTCTTCAGATTTGACTTCAACAACGATAGGCATAAAACCATGGTCACGACCACATAACTCAGCACATTGACCTCGGTAAATACCTGGTTTATCCACTACAACCCAAGCTTCATTAATATAACCAGGGATCGCATCTTTCTTCCAGCCAAAATCTGGTACCCACCAAGAGTGGATAACATCACTTGCTGTTAATAAGAAACTTACTTTTTTGCCCACAGGCAGCACCAATGGGTTGTCGACATTTAACAAGTAATTCTCAACAGTGGCTGGATCAATTTCTGAACCAACTTGACGTGCTTCGTTACTGGCAACATCTAATGTGCTAAAGAAGTCTACGCCTTCACCGACATACTCATAACGCCATTTCCACTGGTAGCCGGTTACTTTGATTTTCATATCAGCTTCAGACGTGTCATGCATTTCAATCAACACTTTCGTCGCTGGAATAGCCATAACAATCAGAATGATGAATGGAATAATAGTCCACACCAATTCTGCCGCCATGCTTTCATGAAACTGTGATGCCACTGCACCGCGTGATTTACGGTGATAAATCATCGAATAAATCATCGCACCAAAAACAACCACGCCAATCGCTACACAGACCCATAGGATCAACATATGCAAATCATGAACTTGCTTGCTCGTCTCAGTTACACCCACCGGTAAATTCAACCCATAGTCCGCCTGGGCGATGCCTGACATCAACGTCAATACAGTGCCACCAGCAAAAAGTTGCTTTAGTTTAATCACAGAAACTGCCTCCCTTATTTTTTATCTTTCAAAACTAATTTGATATTGACACGATTAGCATTTTCAAATGTCGCATCACCAACTTTTCGTTTACTTTTAGTTACAAAAGCATCCGACCTCAATTTAATGTTACTACCTTGTAAGACAAGGTCTCTGGGCGTCAGTTATATAGTGACGTCTCCAGTAATATTTATTTAACAACTAACGATTTTACTTTTATCCGAGTGAGTTCGTTCTCCTTCACTCACTTAAGATATACAAAGTAAAATCAATTAAAAATATATAGTATTTTCAGAATACCCATGAAAATCTGAGTGTTAGTGTCAGGCATTCTATCAATGACTTCTACCGACTTTACCCATTAATTTTCATCTATCCAAGCATAAGACAGTATGGCCTCGCAATTTAACGAAATTCAATCAAATAATCAAGTAGACCCTTTATCTTTCTTTGATCCACAGCACTCTTTTTTTCTTTATCTGGTTGATATTCAATATTGCCTATAAATTTAGATTTCATTCGCTGCTTTAATGTCCGTATATTTTCATTTATCTCCATAAACTGACCGTTTAGGTCATTACCGATCCAACCTGCAATCCGACACCCCTTGTTCAAAATTGCAGCCTCGGTCAATAACGCATGATTAATACACCCAAGCTTTAAACCAACGACTAGAATAACCGGAGCATTAAGCGCTAACGCCAAATCATCAAAACCAAGCTGATCATTTAGCGGAACCATCCAACCTCCGGCTCCCTCCACTATCACCATATCAGCTGCCAACTTATGTTTTGCGTAAACCGCCTCAATGGCTGGCAAGTTAATGACCACGTTTTCTTGTTCCGCCGCAATGTGCGGTGCTATGGCTGGTTCAAAACAATAAGGGTTTACATCCGAATAGCCGAGCCCTGCCGTAGATTCCCGCATTAAATCAATTGCGTCTTCATTTTTAAATTGACCATCCTGCCATGTAGCACCAGCAGCAACCGGCTTAAAACCAGACACCGTCAACTGACGCTCTGCTAAACCCCTTATTAAGGCAGCCGCGACATAAGTTTTTCCAACATCCGTATCGGTACCCGTAATAAAAAAACTCTTCAACATTAAACTTTACTCACTTTTTTTAGCATAAACATAAACTGCCTGAAAAGTGGCAGGGACCCCTTGCTCTGTTCGTAAACTTTCATACACTTTGAGCATAGCCTTAAATGATTTAACACCTGTTAAACCAAGCCGTCGTCCTTGATTCATATTGTGTGCTCCCATCCCTTTCAGGCTTACCATCAATTGTTTTGGTGATGAGTAATAATTCACAATATTATCCGTCAGTATCGTTATGTCGTAAAAACCAGCACGTTGAAGCGCTTGCCGAATCACTTCTTCACCCACAAACGAATTAACGTGTACCGCCTTATCACTTTGCTGCCATGAGCTTTTTAACTCAGTCAATGTTGCAGGCCCAAATGTGCTGAACACAAACAAACCTTTCGGCTGTAACACCCTATGTGCTTGAGCAAACACTTTCTCCAAGTTTTCACACCATTGAAATGCCAGATTAGAATAAATCACATCCATAACGCCATCATTCAGTGGTAACTTTTCAGCATCGGCACATATAACGCCTTTCGCCTGCGAAGTCCCTAAATAATGACGTGCATGCTTCAACATACCAATTGCAATATCTAAAGCATACACATCCTTCACTTCATTTAACTCAAATAATTTCTTGGTTAAATAGCCCGTTCCAGCGCCAATATCAAGAACGCTTTGATTCGCATGATTTTGAGCTTTTTTGTGTAAAAGTAAGCGATCACCAATCAGCCGTTGAAGAGAGGTATGTTCGTTATAGTTTTGTGACGCTGAGTCGAATGATTGACGCACCATTTCTTTACTATAAGTAACTTTTTGAAACCCGCCAACGCTCATAACTCCCTATCTCCAGCAGACATAAATCGTACTAACTCTTGTGATACCTCATTCGGGTGTGACAAAAAAGGAACATGTGTGGCGCCCTCTATGACACACACAGCAACACGAGGATTAATTTGTGCGAACTTATCTGCTACCTCAACTGGCACCAATTGATCCTTCTCCCCAAGCAACAGCATAGTCGGACAGTTTAGTTTTTTTAACGCAAGCCGATAGTCAGCCTGAGATAAAATATCCAAACCGCTAATCAATCCTTTTGTTGATGTTTCACTGCGCACCTGTAACACCGACTTTAGAAACCTCTCGATTGTTTGAGATGGTTCACCACCATCTGTTTGCAATTTAACAAAGCGTTTCATAGTTGGCAGCGGCTTTCTTTTCAAGTGACTAGAAAAAACATCAAATACTGCTTTAGATTGGGCAGGCTGCCAGTCGGCAGATTGTACGAATTTTGGTGTGCTCGCCAACATGACAAGCCGATTAACACGCTTCGGGAAGTGATCTGCATAAGCCAAGGCAACCAACCCGCCTAATGACCAGCCCAAAAAACTACACTGCTGAGGTAATTGTGCCGCCATCATCTCCAGCAAGTCACTCATCTGCCATGGCTCGTTATACTCGCTGTTTCCGTGCCCCGGCAACTCAACACAAATAACACGAAAGGACTGTTCCAAAAGAGCTAACCAATTATTCCAAACCAAGTTATTCATGGCCCAGCCATGTACTAACACAAGATTTGGCCCTTCACCCGATTCTTGTATATTTAATGCTGTTAACAGAACAATTCCTCCAAACCCAGCAGTAAATTATCAACTTGTGAGTCCGTATGGGTTGCCGATAACGTAATTCTTAGCCGCTCACTCGCTTTTTTAACCGCTGGATAACGAATAGCGCCCACTAAAACACCTTTCTCTTTTAAATACTCACCCGCAGCCATGACCGCCTCATTACTACCAAGAATAATCGGCTGGATAGGTGTCTGCGAAGGCATCAAGTTAAGCCCTAATTGCTCGGCGCCTTTCCTAAACCTAGCGACCAAATGCCGTAACTTTTCTCTGCGCCATGTTTCTTGTTGGCAAATTTTTAAACTTTGTCTGGTGGCTGCCATTACCGCTGACGGCATTGCAGTGGTAAAAACGTAGGTACGCGCTTGTTGTATCAACGTTTCGATAAGTTCTTCACTACCTGCAACAAAAGCCCCTGATGTTCCCAAGCCCTTGCCTAACGTCGCCATCAAAATGGGGACTTGTTGCTGATTTAAGTCGCATGCTTCCAACAATCCACCACCTTTTTCACCCAACACCCCTAGCCCATGCGCATCATCAATCATCAACATTGCATTTGAGGTTTCCGTTAGACCAACCAAGCCCTGCATGTTGGCTTCATCACCGTCCATACTAAACACGCCATCACTAACGACCAACTTTCTGCGAGTTGATGAGCCTTCGAGCAATTGCTTTAACTGCCCCATATCACCATGAACAAACCGTTTAACCTGAGCACCAGAAAGTCTTCCGCCATCAATCAGCGATGCATGATTAAGTTTATCTTGGAAAATCTCATCGCCTTTATGAGCCATTGCCGATATTGCGCCTAGATTTGCCATATAGCCAGTTGAAAAAATCAACGCACGATCACGCCCGGTAAATTCTGCCAGTTCTTCCTCAAGCGCATGATGTTCGGCACTATGGCCACAAATCAAATGCGCAGAACCACTTCCAACACCGTAACGTTCAGCAGCTTGTTGAAATGCTTTAATAACCGACGGATGATTTGCTAACCCCAGGTAGTCATTGCTCGAAAAGTTATCGAACATTTGCCCGGCCATTTGAACACTTGCACCTTGAGGACTTTCAATTGTTTTGCGCAAGCGATAGCGCTGCAGACGCTTTAACTCATCGAGCTTTGTTGCTAACTCCCAAGGATCCATACAAAAAACTACACCGTTGCAGGATAAATACCTAATCGCTTAAACAATTGATGGTCTGCACTTTCTTCTGGATTTTCTGTGGTTAACAGTTGATCACCGTAAAAAATGGAGTTTGCGCCTGCAAAGAAACACATCGCCTGCATTTCATCGGTCATATCAGAACGACCAGCAGACAACCTGACTTGAGAAGTTGGCATTAAAATTCGAGCCACTGCGATCGTTTTTATAAATTCAAGCGAGTCTATCGCCTCGGCACCGTCTAATGGCGTTCCTTTTACTTGCACTAATTTATTAATCGGTACGCTTTCTGGCGGATGCTCCATGTTCGCTAATGTTTGCAACATCTTTGCTCGGTCATCACTGGCCTCACCCATGCCGACAATTCCGCCGCTACACACGTTAATGCCGGCATTTCGAACCGTATCAATCGTATCTAAGCGATCTTGATAGGTTCGCGTCGTAATCACCTCTTTATAGTAGTCTTCTGACGTATCAATATTATGATTGTAATAATCTAGCCCAGCGTCTTTTAACTGTTGCGCTTGGCCATCTTCCAACATTCCCAAGGTAACACAGGTTTCCATTCCCAAGGCTTTTACCTCTTCAACCATTTTGGTGACTTTATTTAAATCACGATCTTTAGGGCTACGCCATGCCGCCCCCATGCAAAATCGGCTTGCACCATTCGCTTTAGCTTCTTTAGCCGCATCAACAACTGCTCTAATTTCCATTAATGCTTCTTTTTCCAGCCCCGTATCGTAACGAACACTTTGTGGGCAATAGGAGCAGTCTTCAGGGCATGCGCCCGTTTTAATACTCAATAAGGTGCTAATTTGAACCGCATTTGGGTCAAAATTCTCACGGTGGATAGTGTGCGCTTTAAAAAGCAAATCGTTGAATGGCAAATCAAACAGTGCTTGAATTTTCTTTAACGGCCACGTGTTCCTAACTATATTAACGGCAGCTTTTTTTTGCTCGCCAATCGCTTCTGATGCTATGCTCATTCAAAAATACCTTTTCAACTGGATATAAATTGACAATGGTACATTAGGTTAAAAAGTTGTCAAAATTAATTTATACAAAAATGGACAACTGGTCAAATATTATCCAATTTAACCTTTACCCGCCCACTTGTTTTATTTGTGATCAGCCAGGGCATAATGCATTAGACCTATGCACTGAATGCCTACAAGAACTAAAACCATCAACACACGCATGCCCAGTCTGCAATATAGAGCTCAGCGCTGTATCATCCATTTGTGGCCGCTGCCTACAAAGGCCACCCTGTTTTGACCATGTGTTTTCGTTATACCGATACGAAGGTATTGCACAATTTTTAATTAAATCATTAAAATTTCAAGCAAAACACAGTTGCGCAAGAACCATCGGGCACTTAATGGGGCAGCACTTCAAAACTCTCGAAAAACTACCTGACGCCCTAATAGCTGTTCCACTACACCCAAAACGCCTAAAAGAACGAGGGTTTAACCAAGCAGAACTTATCGCTCAACATATACATAAAGAGCTCAACATTCCTCTGGTTTCGCCCGACCTGACTCGAATCATTAACAGCACGAGCCAAACCAGCCTTAAAGCCAGCGAACGTCGAAAAAACTTAAAGAATGCTTTTTGCTATGAGCCATCAATAGAACTTAGTTCCATTGCTGTTATTGATGACGTGGTCACGACTGGGTCGACAGCAAACGAAATTGCCAAAACGCTGAAGAAAAAAGGAGTGCAACAGGTTGAAATTTGGGCTTTTGCTCGGGCTTAAGCAACAATACCTTTTACTGCATAGTCCGCAGCTATACCTACAAAAACGATTAAACCGAGCCAGTTATTATTTAAAAACGCCGCCATACACTTTGAGCGATCTCGATCTTTGATCAAATACTGATGGTAAATAGACAGTAAAAACGCAATGAAGACGGCTGTAAAATAAAGGCTGCCCAAATCTGCTTTTTGCCCAATCATAATCAACGCTATAAAAAATAATAACTGGAAAAAACCAATCAATACTTTATCCAAATCACCGAACAAAATGGCCGTAGATTTAACCCCAATTTTTAAATCATCATCACGGTCAACCATTGCGTACATCGTATCGTAGATCACTGCCCATATCACTGTAGCGGTAAAGATCAGCCAAGCCATCGCAGGCACAGTATTTGTTTGAGCAGCAAAAATCATAGGAACGGCCCAGCCAAATGCCATGCCTAAGAATATTTGCGGCAAATGAGTATGGCGTTTCATAAAGGGATACAACGAGGCTAAAAAAACAGCACCCAATGATAAATAAATTGTCAGCGTGTTCATCAGTAACACCAACAGCGACGACGCAAAAACCAAAACAAAAAATAATTGCAATGCTTCAGTGGGCTCTACTTGCCCTAAGGCTAGCGGTCGATCTTTTGTTCGCAACACATGCGGGTCAAGTTTTCTATCTGCATAATCGTTAATCACACAGCCAGCCGAACGCATCAACACCACGCCCAACGTAAACACGATCAAAACCAGAATATCCGGCTTGCCATTACTGGCGATCCAAAGCGCCCAATACATCGGCCAAAGTAATAATAGGCTACCAATTGGCTTATGCATGCGTGTTAAACGCCAATACGCCTCAATGTTTTCTTTTTTTAATTCTAATTTCATCATTAATTAAACAAAGCTGGTAAAAAAAACTCGCTAACCAAAAACACGTGTTTATTAAGCTGATAAGCATTACGACGTGCCCAGATATGCGGCTGACCTTCAAGCATTTTTTGAGTTTGTAGGTTTAACTGATGACAGCCAATTTTAGCCAGATCAAGCCCTACTCTTTTTAACCTTGGGTCACTAAAAATGACTTCGCCCAGCGGTTTGTCCCCTAGGTGTGTTAATTCTTGCAAGTGATGGGCAGCTTTTCTTGGCAAAGTGGTCCGTGCAAATACAAACGGTTGATTATTAATATTCAGCTGCACCTCACGAATAAGCGCATACCGATACGGGCGCTGATTTAAATAGCGGGCATCCGCCAATAAAGGTTTTGCCAGTCCTTGCCCTAACACATTGACACTAAAAGGCTCATCAAATGTATTTTTCATTCGCACAGTAAGTGAATTAGGCTCTAATAACCAGTCTACCACCTGTTGCGGCATCGAGTGTATTGGCCATCGGCTTAACGCACGCCATACGGGTTCTTGTAGGAAAAAGTTATTAATGTTCTTCAACACAGCCTGACTCAATTAAACTTGCGCATATTCTACTGAATTCGCTATCCAACGGTGAACTAATGGCTCAACTAACTCCGGCTGTATTCGCAAAACCTCCTCCGCAGACAGTGCCACTTGATCTAACAACTCAGCATCTCGCACTAAGTCAGCCACTTTAAACCGCATAAAACCAGCCTGTCGCTGACCTAATATTTCCCCTGGACCACGCAATTGCATGTCTTTTTCGGCAATTTTAAAACCATCCGTTGTTTCACGCATAATTGATAACCGCTCACTGGCATTTTTTGACAACGGCGCCTTATACATCAGCACACAATGACTTTCTCGTTGCCCCCTGCCGACCCTACCTCGCAGTTGATGTAGTTGCGCCAAGCCCAAACGTTCGGCATTTTCAATGACCATTAGACTTGCGTTAGGTACATCAACACCTACTTCAATAACCGTTGTCGCCACCAGAACCTGTAATGCTTGCTGCTTAAATTGCATCATCACAGTCTGCTTTTCTTGTGCTGTCATCCGACCATGTACCAAGCCAATTTTCAACCTTGGTAAACACTCTCGCAGCAAATCAGCCGCTACTTCAGCTGCCTGACACTGTAAAGCCTCCGACTCTTCAACCAGCGTACAAACCCAATACACTTGCCGGCCATCCTCAACCCCTTTTTCAATTCGCTCAATAATTTGTTCTCTTTTAGAGACCGGAAGCACCGCCGTGGTCACTGGTGTTCGCCCGGGTGGTAGCTCGTTAATAATCGACAAATCTAAATCTGCATACCCTAACATTGCTAGGGTTCTTGGAATGGGGGTTGCTGTCATCACCAACTGATGCGGATAAACCCCTGTCTTCGCTCCTTTATCGCGTAACGCTAATCGTTGATGCACACCAAACCGATGCTGTTCATCAATAATGACTAGACCTAGGTTTGCAAAGATTACTTTTTTTTGAAACAAGGCTTGTGTGCCAATTACGATGTTAGACCGACCTTCGGCAATATCGGCAGTAATTGACTCGTATGTTTTACCCTTATGTTGCCCAACAAGCCAATCCACTTGAACACCTAGATCTTTTAGCCACAATTGGAAGTTTTTGAAATGTTGCTCTGCTAATAGTTCTGTTGGTGCCATCATTGCTACCTGATACCCCGCCTCTGTAGCTGCTAAGGCAGCACACGCTGCAACCACTGTTTTCCCTGAACCAACATCCCCTTGTAATAAACGTTGCATCGGGTGTGAACGTGCCAGATCTGACAATATTTCTTGAATCACTCGGTTTTGTGCATTAGTCAGCTCAAAACCCAATGATGTTAAAAAACGCTGTCGACTTTCCCCAGCCGATTTAAAACTCGGCGCAACATCACAACGAATGCCTTTTTTTAACCGGCTTAAACTAAGGTGATGAGCCAGTAATTCTTCAAATATTAAGCGTTTAAATGCCGGTCGCTGACTGGCATCCAAGCTTGGCATTGTGTCTGGGTAGTGTAATTGCTGCAAACTGTCTACTAACGTAGGCAGACCGCGTTGACTCAACATGGACTGCGGCAAACAATCACGAATGCCCATCCCTTGTTGAAGGAGCAAAAAAGCCTGCCTTATCAGTTTCCTAAATGATGCTTGATGTAAGCCATCTGTTACTGGGTAAACCGCAAGCAAACCTTCTTGAATTACACCGCGTTGCGCTTCATTAATCAGCTGATATTCAGGGTGGACCACATCAGCAATCCCTTGTTTACTATAAGATTTAATATCACCAAAACAACGTAGCCACTGACCACGCTGCATAGCTTGTTTTTGACTGTTTGAAAAGTGAAAAAAACGTAATGTGACAAAGCCCGTCCCATCACTCAAGCGAACGAGCAAAGAGCGTCGCCCCCTAAAAACCACCTCTGCTAACTCAACTTGACCTTCAAATAAAGACGACTCCCCTGTTTTCAACGAGCCTATCGCAACCACCTTGCTTCTGTCTTCATAACGAAATGGCAAATGAAACAAGATATCTGCAACACTCACGATCCCTAGCCGACTTAATTTTTCGGCTACTTTTTCGCCAACACCTTTAAGGTAAGTTATGGGCAAATCATCCAAATAACTATCCACCACTATGACAGCCTTCTATGCAATAGTATTAATCGTCAACCAATACCATGACAGCGTCCATTTCAACACGACTATTTTTTGGTAATTCAGCCACGCCTATTGCCGCTCGTGCTGGGTAGGGCTGCGAAAAGTGGGCCGCCATTTTTTCATTGACCACCGGAAAGTCCGCCATATCAGTTAGATAAATATTTAGTTTTACAATATCTGCCAAACCACCGCCTGCCGCTTGTGCCACAGCGGTTAAGTTTTTTAATACTTGTTCAATTTGCTCTTCAATGCCGCCGCTAACCAGCACCATAGTTTCTGGCAATAGTGGAATTTGACCGGATAAATAAACCGTTTGGTCCACCTTAATCGCCTGCGAATAAGTGCCGATAGCATCTGGTGCTAAATCTGTATGAATGACTGTTTTTTGCAAAGCGCCCTCCTTAGTTCCTAATTCGTGCTATTTTTATAACCGATGCAAGTGCATGTAAACGACGCATCACCCTTGCTAAATGCTTCCTGTCCCGTACCGTTATGGTAAAAACATCACTAGAAGCATCTGCAGAACGTGAGGCTATTTTGATGTTTTCAATATTACAATCATACGATGATAATATTGACGCAATCTCTGCTAAAACACCCCGCTCGTTCTTTAACTCTAAGCCTATATCGGAACTAAACTCGCCTTCCACAATATTGGCCCACTGAACACTTAACCAATTTTTGTGTTTGCGTTTATATTCCCGTGTGTTTTTACAATGCACCCGATGTACCACCACACCACGCCCAGGGTTAAAGAAACCAATAATTTTATCGCCTGGAATTGGCCTACAGCAGGTACCCAAATTAATCAGCATCCCATCTGCACCGTGGATATTAAGCGTGGCTGTTGCTTGCTTACCCTTGGCAATGTCGATGAAGGAGTCTTCATCCCCAGCTGCTGCAATTAAATGTTGCGCAACCAACAAAGGCATTCGATTACCAAAGCCCAAATCCATCAATAAGGCATCAAGCGAACCAATTTGCTGTTCGCTTAAAAACTTTTGTAATTGTTCAGGGTCAACATCATCAAAATTTAAGCCGACACTTTTAAACTCTGCATTCAACAGTTGACCACCAAGACGAATAGCATCACGCTCTTTAAATTCTTTAAGGTGATTTCGAATAGCGTGCCTTGCTTTGTTGGTTACAACAAAATTTAACCAATTGGGGTTACAGACTGCGAAATCACTGGTCATAATTTCAATAGTTTGGCCATTTCTAAGCACTGTGTGCAACGGCTCCATTATTCTATTTATCTTCACGCCAGCACACGCCATACCAATATCGGTATGAACCGCAAAGGCAAAATCAACCGCCGTAGAGCCTTTAGGCAATTTAACAATTTTGCCTTTCGGCGAGAACACAAAAATTTCTGTCGGAAACAGATCCACCTTTAACGTATCAATAAACTCAAACGAGTCATCAGAACCCTTTTGCGTTTCTAACAGGTTCCTTAACCATTCATGCGCTCTCACTTTTGCATCATGCGCAACATCTGTTGTTTTATAAAGCCAATGTGCGGCAATCCCTGACTCAGCCAAACGATCCATTTCTAAGGTTCTAATTTGAAGCTCTATTGGCACTCCAAAGGGACCAACTAATACGGTATGTAATGACTGATAACCATTCGTTTTTGGCAAAGCGATGTAATCTTTAAACCGACCCGGTACCGGTTTGAATAAATTATGCAGCAAGCCTAAGGCTTGATAGCATTGCTCAATTGTCTCGACAATCACCCTAAAGGCATACACATCAAACACTTCGTTAAAGGGTATGTTTTGCCGTTTCATTTTTCGATAAACGCTGTATAAGTTCTTTTCACGCCCGTAAATAACGCCCGGAAAGTCGGTGTCTAAAAACTTTTCTACCAGTAATTTCTCTACTTTATCGACGACCTCTTTTCGGTTGCCTCGAGCTTTTTTAATACTTTTATTGATAATCGCTCTGCGACGAGGGAACATTGCTTCAAAACTAAGGTCTTCTAATTCAAGCCGAAACTCATGCATCCCTAGCCGATGTGCAATAGGCGCATAAATATCTAATGTTTCTTTGGCAATCCTCCGTCTGCTAGCGGGTTTCATCACCTTAATTGTTCGCATATTATGCAAACGGTCAGCTAATTTAATAATAATCACTCGCAAATCTTTTGCCATTGCCAAAAACATTTTGCGCATATTTTCAGCCTGCGCTTCTTCACGAGTTTTAAAGTTAATTTTTGTGAGTTTACTCACTGCATCAACAAGGCCAGCAACATCATCATTAAATAACGACGCCAATTCCTCATAGGTCGTGTCTGTATCTTCAAGAAGATCATGCATTATGGCAGCCATAATGCAGTCAACATCCATTTTCATATGACTTAAAATGAGTGCGACAGACACTGGGTGACAAATATAATCTTCACCACTCAATCGGTATTGTCCAGCATGTGCTTCACTGGCCACTTGGTACGCCTGATGAACCTGATCCAATTGCTCCTGCGATAAGTACTCAGACAACACTGACATTAGCTCTGCTAACAAGGCCGTTTGCGGCAATTCAACGTTTTCTTTTTCTACATCCATCTACAATTATTTTCTTTTTCACATAAAAAATGCCCATGAGAGCATCATGAGCATTTGAGTCTATCACCAAAACTCTATTGGCGAATAGGCAGCGTTTCTAATTTTTTAGTTGGCCAACCTTAGTTTTCTTCAACAGTCACTTGCTCAGTTGAATCAGCGTCTTCAATAAACAGCTCTTCAATCGGTGGATTATCAACCAAGTCCAACGCTTCTTCGGTGATATGACCGGCTGCGATTTCTCTCAGAGCAAGAACAGTTGGTTTATCATTTTCAAGCTCAAGGCTTGAATCAGCACCATCCATTATCTGGCGCGCACGTCTTGAAGCTAATAAAACCAACTCAAAACGGTTGTCTAATTTTTCAAGACAGTCAGAAACTGTTACACGTGCCATTTGAACCCCTTTTAAATATGAAATAATTTGAATAGTCGAACATTATACTATATTTTTAAATAATTAATTAAGCAACTGATTAATCAAAGCCGAGTGGGTGAGTTTTCCCCTTTTCATGGCTAATCGTTGAGTCTTTACAATCATGGCTAGCTCGTCCAAAGCCACTTCAAAATCATCATTGACCACCAAGAAATCATATTCTTCATGATGCACCATTTCATCCACTGCTGTACGCATTCGCTTATTGATAACCTCGTCGCTATCTAACCCACGTCCTCGCAACCTTTCCTCGAGAACCTGCTTGGACGGTGGCAAAATAAATATTGAACAGCTATCCTTCATCACACGGCGAACTTGTTGCGCCCCTTGCCAGTCAATCTCTAGAATAATATCCACCCCTTGTGCTAACTTTTCATCAACCAAGCGCTTGGACGTTCCATACGAATTGCCAAAAACGGTCGCGTATTCTAAAAAGCCATCTTGCGCAACAACCTGTTGAAAGCCTTCCTCGCTGATAAAGTGATAATCAATACCACTCACCTCACCTGACCGTGGTGCTCTCGTTGTACTTGAAACAGACACCTCAATATCTGAGAGTGTCTCTAATAACGCCTTCACTAAACTTGTTTTACCAGCCCCCGAGGGTGCAGATACGATAAATAATTGCCCTGTTCTCGTCACTTTTGTCCTTTATTCTATGTTTTGAATTTGTTCTCGCATTTGTTCTATCAGAACTTTTAACTCAACAGAAACATTCGTTGTTTGGATATCTGCCGACTTTGATCCCAAGGTATTCGCTTCTCGATTAAGTTCTTGCATCAAAAAATCTAACCGTCGTCCAACCGGTTCTTCTTGGTGCAAAATCCTACGTACTTCCTTAACATGTGACTCAAGCCTATCTAGCTCTTCTTCAACATCCATTTTTTGTAAAAAATAAACGAGTTCTTGCTCAAGCCTTGCTTGCTCAGGCTCATCCATCAAGTCTTTAATTTTCTTTTCTAGCTTTTCACGCAGTAAGCCCTGCACTTCTGGTAGCCGTGTTTTAGCTATGTCCATTTGTTCTTGAATCAGCTCACAACGCGAATCAACCATTTCCAATATATTGGCGCCTTCTCGTTCACGCGAGTCAATCAATTGCTCTAACGCCTGATTTAATAATAACATCGCACCATCATGCACCGGCTCTAAGTCCTCCCTTACCTCTGCTTGCACACCCGGCCAACGTAAAATATCTAACGCAGACAGCTTCTGAAACTGTTCCATATTCGTTTCGATCTTCGAGGTTGCTGTTAGCAACTGCTTCAAGCGTGCTTGATTTATTTCAATGCTTTCTTCGCCTTGCTTTTGTTTTCTGTAAACCAAGTTACAATCAACTTTGCCACGCTTTAGCCGCTTGCCAACTGCCTCACGAACTAATGGTTCAATCGTACGAAATATTTCAGGCAACCGAGGTGAAACATCTAAATAACGATGATTAACTGACCGAATCTCCCAAATCAACGTGTATCCTTCAACTTCACACTCACTACTTGCAAAAGCAGTCATACTTCTTATCATTTTGTCGCCTATACTTAACGTTAAACAATAAATATTAGGCTGTTTTTAAAAAGATTAATACCCTGATGACAAAAAACACCTTCTCACTTCCTGCACACGCAACAACAAATCATACCGAGACCTTACCCTCTGGCACTGTTGTTAATGAATATATTATCGAACGCGTCATTGCACAAGGCGGTTTCAGCACCGTCTATTTAGCTCGCCAACTAAAAGATCAGCAACAAGTTGCTATCAAAGAATACAAGCCTAAACACCTAACTAGACGCGATGGCAACGCTGTCATGCCTATTGACTCGGCGGCACTAAACTTATTCCAACGTGGCCGCCAGTTATTTATGAAAGAAGCCACCTTATTAACAACCATCAAACACCCAAACATTGTTAGCGTGCTTAATTTTTTCCTCTGCAATAATACCGCTTACTTAGTGATGAATTATGACTACGGTATAACCCTTGGAAATTGGTTAAAAGATTCAACAAATATCGCGACCACTGAGTTTTTACTGGACGTTTTTCTACCCGTAATGCGATGTATTAAAAACATGCATCACAGAGGGTTACTTCATCTCGATATTAAACCCGATAACATTCTATTAAGACCCTCATGCAACCCTCTCATCCTCGATTTTGGTTCAGCACTGTCTTACAAAAACCAACAACAGCTAAATTCACATAGCATGACAAAGGGTTACGCTGCACCAGAACAACACGAGCAAAGCAAAACACTAGGCCCTTGGAGTGATTGCTATGCAATAGGCGCTAGCATGCGCACTTGTTTAGATAGAACCGCCCCTATAAGCTCATCAGACGTTGTCGCTATTGAAAAAAGGCAATCGGCCCACCGTCTTTATAAGAAGCAAATTAATGAAAATATTCTTTACGCTATCGACTGGGCCATGCAAGTGTCACCCTCTAAAAGGCCCCAATCCATCGACGACTTATTGAATATCATAAACTACCGCCAGAATTCTTAATTCAGTCAGATAAAGTGATTTTTCTGGCCTATAATGCGCATATTATCAAACGTGGCATTTTCAACGTTGCCCGTCATTCAATATTATTATCATAGGAAAAAACATGAGACCCAGTGGACGTAACCCTGACCAACTTCGCGAAGTAAAAATAACAACCAACTTTACGATTCACGCCGAAGGGTCTGTATTAATTGCCTGTGGTGACACCCAAGTCCTATGCACCGCTTCGGTTGAAAGCCGTGTACCAAGGTTTTTAAAAGACAAAGGTCAAGGCTGGGTCACTGCTGAGTACGGCATGCTTCCGCGTTCAACACACAGCCGTATGGGTCGCGAAGCTGCGCGCGGCAAACAAAGCGGTCGCACACAAGAAATTCAACGTCTCATAGGTCGTTCTTTGCGTGCCGCCGTTGATCTAAACGCACTAGATGGCTACACGATCACTATCGACTGCGATGTTCTTCAAGCAGATGGCGGGACACGCACCGCCTCTATTACGGGGAGTTTTATTGCTTTGTCATTGGCTATTGAAAAATTACTCGATGAGAAAAAAATCAAGAAAAACCCAATCCATGGTCAAATTGCTGCTGTCTCTGTAGGCATTTTCAACGGCGTGCCAGTACTAGACTTAGACTACCCCGAAGATTCCGAAGCGGAAACTGACATGAATGTCATTATGAATGAAGCAGGTGCCTTCATCGAAGTTCAAGGCACTGCGGAAGGGCATGCTTTCCGTCGTGAAGAACTGGATGAAATGTTAAACCTTGCCGCATCTGGCATTAGCGAATTAATGCAGCAACAGCGTGACGCCTTAGCAAAATGATCCAACAACTTGTGCTGGCCAGCAGCAATAAAGGGAAAATAGCAGAAATTCAGGCGATGCTTAAACATCAAAACATTGAGATTGTTTCACAATCACATTTTGATGTGCCTGATGCCGAAGAAACCGGCACTACGTTTATTGAAAACGCTATCATTAAGGCTAGACAAGCAACAAAAATTTCAGGTTTACCTGCCATTGCGGATGACTCTGGACTAGAAGTTGATGCCCTTAATGGCGCGCCTGGCGTCTATTCTGCCCGTTATGCAGGCTTACCCAGCAACGATAAAAAAAATACCGCAAAGTTACTCAATGCGTTAGCCGACGTAGCTCAGGAAAAACGTACAGCACGCTTTCATTGCGTGATGGTTTTCATGGCACATGCTAATGACCCTTCCCCTTTGATCTCTCATGGTGTTTGGGAAGGGCGTATCGCATTTCAAGAAAATGGCGATAATGGTTTTGGCTATGACCCCGTTTTTTTTACCCCTGAACACCAGTGCCTCTCTGCTGAGCTAGCGCCCTCTATCAAAAACACAATCAGTCATCGCGCCAAAGCATTGAACCAACTCATGCCTCAAATTTCTGATTACTTCACGACGCAAGCATGACAAAAGGCTCAACAGATTATAGCCTCTATATTCATATCCCTTGGTGCATTAAAAAATGCCCCTATTGTGACTTTAATTCACATGAAAAAAAAGGCGACTATAACGAAGAACTGTACGTTAACGCGCTGATAAAAGATCTCTCAACCGAAATAGAAACTGTTAACAATAAGTCATTAAAAAGTATCTTTATCGGTGGCGGCACACCCAGCCTCTTTTCCGCTGCTAGTATTCACCGCATTCTAGAGGCAACCGATAATGCGCTGGGTATTAATAAACAGACTGAAATTACCTTAGAAGCTAATCCTGGTACAGCCGAAGCCAAGAAATTTTCTGACTTTCACGCAATTGGTATTAACCGCCTATCCATTGGCGTGCAAAGCTTTAATAACGAACATTTGAAAAAACTGGGCCGTGTTCATGATGCTGAGCAAGCGCATAATGCCATCCAACTAGCACAAAAAGCTGGTTTTAATAGAATCAATCTTGACCTCATGTTTGGCTTACCCGGCCAGAACATCCAACAAGCCATTGACGACGTTGAAATGGCACTAAGTTACCACACAGGCCACCTGTCTCATTATCAACTCACCCTTGAAAAAAACACCTTATTTTATAAACACCCACCAGCGTTACCGCATGATGAGTTAATTTGGGATATGCAAGTTGCCTGTCAAACAAAAATTGATAACGAACTTAACCAATACGAGGTATCTGCCTATGCTGCCGAGGGGCAGCAGTCTCGTCATAACCTAAATTATTGGCAATTTGGCGACTACATTGGAATCGGCGCGGGCGCACATGGCAAGTTAACCGATGAACAAGGTACTATCTCACGCTATTGGAAAAAGAAACTGCCTCGAGACTACATCAAGCTGGCGGGCACTCAAGATGTTATAGGTGGAAAAAATATCGTTAAAGACGCTGAGTTACCTTTTGAATACATGATGAATGCTTTGCGCTTAAAATCAGGCTTTACAGTTGACCACTATCAACAACAAACACATCAAAACGCTTACCAAATACAAGCCATCTTAGACTCACTGGTTAACAAGAAATTATTACAGCGGAACGCTTCAAGCTACCGCTGCACCGAGCAAGGATGGAACTTTCTAAATGATACCGTAGAACACTTTTTACCCAGCGAATGAACGAATTACTGATTAACAAAACTTACAGTTGCCCATACTGCGGAGAACGAATCGATACCTTCATCGACACCTCTCAAGGCAACCATCAAACAGTCGAGGACTGCAGTGTCTGCTGCCGCCCGATTGAGTTAAACATAGAAATTGATATCAGCAGCCAAGAAGTTAACCTAACTGCACAAACTGATTCAGAATAATATCGCGCCAAAAGATTGCTTCGTTCCTACGAAATAGAGCACCTTTCAGTATAAAATAGCCCAACATTAACCCAGATAATCAGACCATGAAAAATTACAAACGCGAGTTTATTGAATTCGCCCTGCAATGCAACGCACTCAAATTCGGACAATTCACCCTAAAGTCTGGCCGAATTAGCCCTTACTTTTTTAACACCGGGCTATTTAACACGGGCTATCGTTTACGAAAATTAGGGCATTTCTATGCACATGCCTTGATAGACTCTGGCATGGATTACGATATTTTATATGGCCCCGCTTATAAAGGCATTCCACTTGTTTGCGCTGTGTCTATTGGCTTATCTGAGGTGTCAAATCAAGATATACCCTATGTTTTTAATCGTAAAGAAGTCAAAGACCACGGCGAAGGTGGCTTGTTAGTCGGCTCAGAACTGAAGGGTAACGCTATCATTGTTGATGATGTTATTAGTGCCGGAACCTCGGTTAGAGAGTCTGTCGATATTATTCGATCAGCTAATGCGACTGCATCCGGTGTTCTAATCGCGCTTAATCGGCAAGAAAAAGGTCGTGGCGACACCTCAGCAATCGACGATGTGGAAGAAAGCTATGGCTTTAAAGTCGCTTCTATTATTGGCTTAGCAGACATTATCGATTACCTCAAAGAATCAGCTGAACCTGAGCATTTAAACAGTATTCTTAAGTATCAAGAAACTTACGGGACTGGCTAGCCCCCACCACGAAGAAACTTAAGCAAAAACACGTCCATAAACTGCGCTTGCTTTTCATCATCCATCGTTGAAAAGTCAAAGCTCACGGGCAACATTGGTAGGCGCGTAGAGGATACTTTATGCGTACCCTCATGACCTAAGCTAAGACGCGCCTGTTGATCAGCTACTGTAAAGATAATGAGATTTTCATCGCGTTTATAAACCAATTTATTTTGGTTCTCGAGCAACGAAAGAAACTCTTTGCGCGAGAACCCCATGTCTAATGTAAATTGTTTTTTTTTAAATAGTTTCATTATTCAGCCTCACTTGTTGTCAACTCAAAGAACACTGGCTTTGCTGTTCAGGTTGCAACTTTTCGATTCATCACACGTTCCTTTAAAGCTAAAATAAAGCATAAAAAAAGCGAGACTTTTGTCTCGCCCTTTCTATTAGCACTTTGATCAGCTAATGGATATCAAACGCCGATGAATGCCATTTATCTTATAACGTCAGTCGTTATTTTGCTGGCATCGCTTTCGCCGCATAACCTTTCATTTTGTCATACCCAGTCCAGTTCGCATCTTGATAAGTAATAGCATCCGTTGGGCATGCTTTTGCACACTCTGGGTCACCGCCACATAAATCACATTTAATCACTTTGCCACTGTCTGCATTATAGTTAACCGTTCCGAATGGGCAGGCAATCGTGCAAACTTTACAGCCAACACATAAATCATTAACAATTTCTTTTGCGCCTGTTTCTTTATTCAACTGAATCGCTTCAACAGGACAAGCATGCATACACCACGCTTCATCACATTGGGTACACGTGTAAGGTACAAAAATACCTTCTTCATGAAATGGGAAGATTTTAATTCTGGATTTTGCTGGGTTAAAAACACCCTCGCCTTCATAAGAACAAGCCATTTCACACTGCAAACAACCCGTACATTTATTTGCGTCAATAACTAATGACATCTGCATAACACCCTCCTGTGGGTTCTATTTACTTTTAATAACATTAACAAAAAATTTATACCGTAAAGACATAAGGCCTAATTTGATTGGTAAAACTTACCTCTTTGCCACACTCACACTTAACCGCCCGTAACACTCATATGTCGAAAAATAACAGGTTGTTCTGTCATATCAAAATCATGCCCTTTAGGCTTTATGTCCATTGACTCTATAAGCGCTTCTTTGACCTTATTTAAATCTGTTGGGTTCGCTCTTAGTACCTGCTTTAAATCCATTGAGTGCTCTTGCCCCAGACACAATAACAACAAGCCCGATGCTGTAACACGCACTCTATTGCAAGTATCACAAAAGTTATGGCTATGTGGAGAAATAAAACCTACCAAATTATCATAACCTTTTACGCCGTAATAACGTGCTGGACCACCCGTATTTTTTGTACTTGGTAGCAATTCAAATTGTTGTTCTATATCGCGCTTAATTTCATCACTAGAGTAATACGCCTCTTGTCTCGAGTGACTTTCTATGGCCCCTAAAGGCATTTCTTCAATAAAGCTGATATCGAGCCCCTCTTTCATTGCAAACTGAACTAAGCTGTTTACCTCATCGTGATTCCTATTTTTAAGAATCACCGCATTTAGTTTAATTTTTTCAAAGCCCGCTTTTTTAGCAGCTTGAATACCTTCTAAGACAGTATTAAGGTCACCCACTCGCGTTACTTTTTTGAATTTATCCGCATCAAGACTATCTAAGCTGATATTGATTCGTTTGACGCCAGCCTCTTTCAATGGGTGTGCTAATTTAGTTAATTGCGAACCATTTGTCGTAATAACTAATTCTTCCAAGCCCTCTAACTTAGCAACATCTGCCAGCATATTGACGATATCTTTTCGTACCAAAGGCTCACCCCCTGTTATACGAATTTTCGTCACGCCCATTTCTACAAAAGCCTTCGATAAACGAGTTATTTCCTCTAAGCTCAATACCTCTTCGCGCGGTAAAAACTCCATATCCTCGCTCATACAATACACACAGCGAAAATCACAACGGTCTGTCACAGAAATTCGCACATAGGTGACTTGTCGACCAAATTTGTCGATTAACTTATTTGTGTTTATTATTGGCGATACGGCATTCATACAATCTAAACTGCTTCTCCTAATTTTTCTTAAGAAACTCCCGCACTTCAAAAGGTTACGAGCTTCTTGAGAATTACTTTCAATTGAAAATTATTCTCATTTATAATTAATGACTTACAGCCACATTCGTACTTTGTACACCTTACCGCAGTTTAAATTTATAGGTCAATAAATTAGTTCATAAAGCTAACTCCAAACTAGGGCTTTTATATACCTCCCAAGGCCTATTTCATCATTCACTTCACCTTCACCGTAATTAAGATAAACTAGCTTCTATAACAATTATTACAACAGCCCCCTTTACTATAGATGCGACTATCATTAAAAACATACCTCACCAGCTACGTACTGATTACTGCATTTATTTTATCTTATAGCGCTGTCGCCGATACAGGCACGCCGATAAAAATATCTGTCCTTAAGTTTGGTACTGTTAACTGGACATTAGAAACCATAAAGAAAAACCGACTTGATAAAAAAAATGGTTTTGAACTCATCATCCAGCCTTTAGCCAACACTCAAGCGGGCAAAATTGCACTGCAAGCAGGTGCCGCCGATATTATTGTCTCAGATTGGACATGGGTTGCGCGCCAACGCCAATTCTCATCTGATTATTTATTTGCCCCCTATTCATCCGCGGCAGGTTCTATTATGGTGCCTAATGACTCAGCTATTCATTCCATCAAGGATTTGAGCGGTAAGAGATTAGGGATCGCAGGAGGCGAGCTAGATAAAAACTGGCTGTTACTCCGAGCATTAGCATTAAAAAAAGGCATCGACCTTCAAACAAGCCTCGATACATTTTTTGGCGCCCCACCGCTGCTCAATAGCCTCATCAAACAAGGCCAGTTGGACGCCCTAATCAATTATTGGCACTATAGTACGCGTTTAAAAGCAGATGCTTATCGTGAAATTATTAATACGCATGAGATTATTCAGCAACTCGGTATCAACAAAACCGTTCCCATCCTTGGCTACGTTTTTAGTGAAAAATGGGCACGAGAGCAGTCAATCAGCCTCAATAATTTTCTCACCGCTAGCCATGATGCCACTCAGCTCTTATGTACTTCCGATAAACACTGGAAAGCCATCTTGCCGCTAACCAAGACACACAACACACTGACTCAACAACTGTTACGCAAGAGTTATTGCGAAGGACAAATTAAAAAATTTTCAGCTGAAGAGAAACAAGCCATTGCTGATATTTACTCTATATTAGCCGATATTGGAGGTGAAAAACTTGTCGGGACAGTCAAGCAATTTGACCCTAATTTATTTTGGAATAGCGGCCATTAATTAATCAACCTCATGATGCTACGCTCCTCATTCTTAAACTCGGTGTTATCATTAGGGCTGCTGATATTAATTTGGCAACTTGCCGCGGTCACATTTAACAGCCCCGTCTTACCCTCACCTTTACTGGTTTATAAGACACTGGCACATGCTATTCAAACCCATGAATTACCACATCACCTTGGCGTAACTTTATATCGGTTAATAATTAGTTTTTTTCTGGCCATGCTTATAGGAACCGCCATTGGGATTCTTTTAGGGCGGCACAATTCACTCAATCAATTTTTTGATAGTTGGCTAATCATTCTGCTAAATATCCCTGCTTTGGTGACTATTATCTTGTGTTACATTTGGTTTGGTTTGGTTGAAACAGCTGCTATTTTCGCTGTCGTTATCAACAAGATTCCCAACGTTATCGTCACCATTAGAGAAGGCACTAAAAACCTAGATGAGCACCTTATGGAAATGACTAGGGCTTATCGATTTGGGCGCTACAAGACATTGCGTCATGTAATTCTCCCCCAGCTCTTTCCTTACATTATGGCTGCCGCCAGAACCGGCCTTGCTCTAATATGGAAAATAATTTTAGTCGTTGAAATGTTAGGCAGAAGCGATGGCATGGGTTATCAAATACACCTGTTTTTTCAACTTTTTGATATCCCCAGCATTATGGCTTATACCGTTTCTTTTATTATTGTTATTCAATTGATAGAAAGCATGATATTAAAACCCTTGGACAAAAAATCTCAACGCTGGAAATAACGTACGATGAGCTCTCTTACTGTCGATATAAAAAAGAAGAACTTTCCAAAAAGTGGGCTTAAGGAAACGTTCACCGTCATAGAAAACCTTTCTTTCGATATAACAAATAATGAGTTTGTCTGCCTTGTCGGCCCATCAGGCTGTGGCAAAACAACGCTGCTTAATATTATCGCGGGCCTTGATAGTGATTATGACGGTACTATTAATAATCAAAGCAGCAAGCTTCGACCCAGTTACGTTTTCCAAACTCCCCGTTTATTACCATGGCGAACTGTCTTGGAAAACATTCAATTAGCAACCCAGCCCGATGCTTCTTTAGCCAGCATAATAAAAACTCTTCAATCCTTAAACTTAGGCGACCATCTACATAGCTACCCCCATCATTTATCACTGGGAATGCAACGACGGGTTTCACTTGCAAGAGCTTTTTGCTTACCAAGTAACTTGTTGTTAATGGATGAGCCGTTCGTTTCGCTCGACCAGGCCAACGCGAACAAAGCCAGAGGGGCTTTATTAAACTTATGGCATGAAAAACCAAGGTCTATATTATTTGTTACCCATGATTTAAGCGAAGCGATAACACTAGCCGATCGCATTTTATTTTTATCCGCCCCCCCTAGTCATATTATCGCCGAGGTCAACATTAGCCTGACGAGAACTGAACGCACACCCAATCAAGTTAACGCATTTAAAGAGCATCTGAAAACCAGCCAACCAAACATTCGCCCATTTCTATAAGTTAAACGCCTAAACTGGCTATAAATATATGACGTCTGTTTTCTTAAGAAACTCATAAACAAAAAAAATCCGCTACCAAATTTGGCAGCGGATTTTTATGGCTATTAAACCATCCTCAAAAAGAGGACTTCTCACAAATAGTCAAGCAATTAGTTTCACTTTAAGCTGCTTTTTTAGCTGCTTTTTTTACAGTGTCTTTAACTTCTTGAGTTACTACTGAGTTGCTTTCTTGAACAAGCTTAATCACTTCTTCGTTATAAGCCTTAACCTCTTCAATCAATTCTTTACTCTCAGCTTGTACTTTTTCAAAGCTACTTTGGGCCAGTTCAACCTGATCTTTAACAAAAGCACTTAGGCCTTCAAGATCTGTAATGGCAGTAGCCGCTTTAATGCGTGCTTCAGTGAGAGCAACATATTCTTTAGCTGCAGCTTGTTGTGCGGCAATAGCTTTTTCGAACTGTGCTTTATTTAATTCAACTAATTTTTTTGCGGGAGCGAATAAAGTTTCTAGATTATTTAACATGTCATATCCTTTTATTTTTTTTAAGGTATAAGCAATAACTTCTTCTTTGCTGCGTTGGATTATACAGTGTTTTTATTGCAGTGCAACACTTATTTAATTATCGCATTTTGCACGCACTGTCAACACCCCTTGAACCACTAGTGGTATTAGTCCCCTTACTAAATATTTATATTGCAGTCTTAAAAGAACATACGCTAACCTCTTTGGTTAACGTATCATTAACGACGACGATATCCATTTAATAGTCTCGATTATTCAGCGTAATGAATGGTAAAAAAGTCTTATTTAACCAAAAAAGAGCAGTGTTATGTTTATCGCAATGAACCGCTTTAAAGTAAGCCTTGGCAAAGAAAACGAGTTTGAAGAAGTTTGGCGTTCACGCGAATCTCGCTTAAATGAAGTCCCTGGTTTTAAAACATTTCACCTTTTACGTGGCCCAGCACTTGAGGATCACACCCTATTTGCCTCACATACAACATGGCAAGATAAAGCGGCTTTTGATGACTGGACTCACTCGGACGCGTTTAAACAAGTGCACGCTCAAGCCGGGCAAACAAAAGGTTTATATATTGGGCACCCTAACTTTGAAGGGTTTGAAGTCGTTTTATAGCTTAGGTGGTTTAGTTGTTTTTTTTGTTACATCAGTCTCGTCTTCCCGCTTGAACTCACCTTCGATGATATCCCCATCCAACGCGTCTTCACGGCTGTCTTGTTGAAACGGGCCATCTTGTTGGAAAGAGGCTTGGCCCATTAACGAGCTCTGCAGAATAGAGCGCGCAAAGCGATATCGTAACGACGGCACTAAACAAAGAAAACCAATAATGTCCGTCAAAAAGCCTGGTGTTAACAGCAAGGCCCCACTGACCAGCAACATAGCACCCTCAACCATCTCCACTGCTGGTACCTCAGCTCTAGACAGGCTTGCCTGTATGCGCTGTAGTGTTGCTAGGCCCTGCAATCTAAACAGGTAAGCACCTAATACCGCTGTCAGCAAAATCAACACAACGGTAGGAAACGCACCGATTATGCCTCCCACTTGAATGAGGAAATAAATTTCCACCACAGGGACAACAATTAAGAGTAACAAAAATACAGAAAAGGGATTCATAGCCAACAGCTTACACAGGAACGATGCCTTTGTAAAAACTGGCATACAGATAAACAGCACAATAACAACATTAAAAAGAAAGATATCAGGAGCTCTTCAGGTCCTAATCTCTATGCAAAACAAAATCAGCTCCTTTGTATTACCGGTGGCGTTATAATGCCTACAAATAACAATGAACAACAAGCACCTGAGCAATGCTTGATATTTCAAGTTAGCATACTGACCCAATCAATTACTCAATGAAAACAAGAAATGTAATTATTTTATGTCTTCTCCTTTGCGCTGTATTTTCTACATCAATGGGGCTTGCAGCTGAGGCAGACCTTAATAAAAAAAATATTACCGATACAATAGGTGATTTATTTGATCGATTCAGCACTTCCCCCTCTGATGCATTACTGGAACCAGACGATGCCTTTAAATTTTTTGCAGAGGTAAACGACCAACAACACATTATCTTAAATTGGCAAATTGCTGACGGTTATTACTTATATCAACAACAGGTTGAGGTAACAGTAATCAACCCTCAAGGCGTTCAGTTAGAAGCAATAAAATTCCCAAAAGGCAAGCGCAAAGTAGATGAGATATTTGGTGATACGGTGGTTTATTACCATGATTTACAACTCACCCAACGCTTAACCAATCCACTTGTTAAACCCACAAACGTAACGCTCAACATTCGATTTCAAGGCTGTGCTGATATTGGGGTTTGCTACCCGCCCATGAATAAAACGGTGAGCTTATCCCTGCAACCGACAAACCACCTAAATATTACCCAGCCGACAAAACCTACCCCTAGCAATATTTCGGAACAGGGCAGAATCGCCAAAGCCCTTGTGGACAATACCGTTTGGTTGACCGCTTTAACCTTCCTTGGGTTTGGTCTATTACTCTCATTGACGCCTTGTGTATTTCCCATGATCCCTATTCTGTCTGGCATTATTATTGGGCATGGCAAAAGCCTTACTACACGTAAAGCCTTTTATTTATCCTTTAGTTACGTGTTTGCCTCGGCAATAACGTATGCGCTTTTCGGCATATTAGCGGGCCTGTTTGGTAGTAACTTACAAGCCACCTTTCAAAACCCTTGGATTCTCAGCATTTTTAGTGGGCTTTTTGTGTTACTCGCTTTATCGATGTTTGGCTTGTATCAAATACAGCTGCCTAATGCACTCCAAAGTAAACTATCTCAACTGTCACAACACCAAAAACACGGCTCCTTATGGGGCAGTGCAATCATGGGTATTTTATCGACACTTATTGTTGGCCCCTGTGTTGCTGCGCCACTCGCCGGGGTGTTGATTTATATAGGACAAACGGGCGATGCTGTATTAGGCGGCCTTGCACTATTCTCGTTAGGCATCGGTATGGGCATTCCCTTACTAATTATCGGTGTTTCTGCGGGTAAATTATTACCTAAGGCCGGGCACTGGATGGAGCCCATTAAGTACTTCTTTGGGGTGTTATTATTGGCTGTCGCTATCTGGCTTGTAGAGCGCATTTTACCGGCCAGCATCACACTCCTTTTGTGGGCAAGCTTATTTATTATTTGCGCCATTTACCTTAAAGCACTGGATCGGTTACCAGAAAATTCTTCGGGTTGGCAAAAACTATCCAAAGGAGTCGGTGCTATTTTGATGATCTATGGTGTTATTTTAATGCTCGGTGCAGCCTCCGGCGGAAGCAACCCCTTAAAACCTTTAGCCAACTTTAGTCTTTCGCAAAAAAATAACACTCTACAGCATAGCCTGCCATTTAAGAGAATCCAAAATATTGACGACTTACAGGCTGCTTTACAGCTTGCCTCTCAAAACAAACAATTCGTCATGTTAGATTTTTATGCTGACTGGTGTGTTTCCTGTAAAGAAATGGAAGCCTTTACCTTTAGTGAACCATCTATCCAACAGGCTTTAAAAAACACCCTGCTATTACAAGCAGATGTCACCAAAAATAATGATGAAGATCGAGCATTATTAAATGCTTTCTCACTTATTGGGCCACCAGCCATTTTATTTTTTTCGCCTAACGGCACTGAAATAAAACAACATCGAGTCATCGGCTATATGGCAGCTGACGATTTTCTAAAACAACTACAAATACTGAAATAAATGAAGAAGAAGGCTCTATTTTCAATTGGTTTTATACTTATCTTCGCTACTGTTGCTATCACTTTGTTTAGCAAGAACCCTTTAACTATTAGCTCTAACGACACGACAGCTACTCAGCAGCCCCCAACCATGCGGCCAGAGTTTTCTTTCCCCGACCTTCAAGGCCAGTTACGAAACATAAAGGAATGGGACGGCAATTATATCGTGCTTAATTTCTGGGCAACTTGGTGCCCACCTTGTCGTGAAGAAATCCCTGAATTCATTGCCATACAAAAAGAATATGGTACAACCAACCTACAGTTCATTGGAGTTGCCATTGATAACACGGTCTCAGTTAACAAATTTGCTTTAGAAGTAGGCATCAACTACCCAAATTTAATTGCCGAAATACAGGGTCTGGATCTAGCAAGGCAATACGGCAACACCATGGGCGCCCTTCCTTTTTCTGTTATTATCAACCCTGAAGGCCGCATTATTACTCGTCAAGTAGGGCTTCTTGAACGATCCAAAATTCTTAAATCCATTCAGCTTTCAAAAGGCTAACTCCTGCTAACTTGCTTATATTTGTCTTTATCTTTCGCGAAATAACATTTTATATAGACTTTATCCAAAAGCTTTGGCAAAATCCCCCCTTATTGCAAGATGAAATTGCATAACCAATTATTTTTAAGTTAGTACATTATGGCAATTATTTCAGTCATCAACGGCCCAAACCTAAATATGCTAGGCACACGAGAACCTGGGATTTATGGCGCTCAAACTCTCGCTGATATAGAGCATTCCTTAACTCAGCTGGCCGAACAACACGGACACGAATTGCTTTTCTATCAAAGTAATGCAGAGCATGACCTTGTTAATAAAGTACAACAAAGTAAGCATGATAAGGTTGCTGTTATCTTATTAAACCCAGCGGCTTTTACGCACACTAGCGTTGCCTTGCGTGATGCCCTATTAGCAAGCGACACACCTTTTATTGAGCTTCACTTATCAAATGTTCATGCTCGCGAGTCATTTCGCCAACACTCTTATTTTTCAGATATTGCCAAAGGTGTTATCTGTGGCTTCGGCCCCGACAGTTATAAATTAGCGCTGCTTGCAGCTCTCCCATTAATACAAAAACCATCAAGAGATTAATTATGGATATAAGAAAAGTTAAAAAACTGATCGAACTCATCGAAGAGTCAGATATTGCAGAAATTGAAATTCACGAAGGTGAAGAGTCTGTACGTATCAATCGTTACTCTTCAACACAACCTGTTGCCGTAACACAAATGCCTGCACCTGCTGCCTCTCCAGCCGTTGCCAGCGCTGCGCCTCAAGCAGCTGCAAGCGACAATACTGAACAGCCGTCTGGACATGTTATTACTTCTCCAATGGTCGGCACGTTTTATGACGCACCTGCGCCAGGCTCGGCCCCTTTCGTCAAAATAGGTCAATCCGTTCAAAAAGGCGATACCTTGTGCATTATTGAAGCAATGAAAATCCTTAACCAAATTGAAGCGGACAAATCTGGTGTTATTGCATCAGTGTTGACTGAGAATGGCCACCCAGTCGAATTTGATCAGCCACTTTTCATCATCGAATAACCGCCCCTGAGACGAGAAAAATATGTTCGATAAAATTCTTATTGCCAACCGTGGTGAAATTGCTTTGCGTATTTTGCGTGCCTGTCGCGAAATGGGCATCCAAACAGTTGCCGTTCACTCCTCTGCCGACCGTGATTTAAAACACGTTCGTTTAGCAGATGAATCCGTTTGTATTGGCGGTCCTTCATCTACAGAAAGCTACCTAAACGTACCCGCCATTATTAGTGCTGCAGAAATTACCGATGCCCAAGCTATTCACCCCGGCTACGGCTTTTTGTCTGAAAATGCGGACTTTGCTGAACGCGTAGAACAAAGCGGCTTTACATTTATTGGCCCTCGCTCGGAAACAATTCGCCTAATGGGTGATAAAGTCTCAGCGATTGAGGCAATGATTAAGGCTGGCGTGCCTTGCGTTCCCGGTTCAGATGGCCCGTTAAACGATGACAAAGAACGAAATGTCAGATTAGCCCGTGATATTGGCTACCCCATTATCATTAAAGCTGCTGGCGGTGGTGGTGGCCGCGGGATGCGTGTGGTTCATACAGAAGCAGCCCTTTTGAATGCCATTTCACTGACCAAAACCGAGGCTAAAAACTTTTTTGGTAACGATATGGTGTATATGGAGAAATTCCTTGAAACGCCACGCCATATCGAATTCCAAGTGCTGGCCGACCAACACGGTAACGCCATTCACTTGGGAGAACGTGATTGCTCAACTCAGCGTAAGCACCAAAAAGTAATTGAAGAAGCGCCCGCAATTGGCATCAGCGAAGAGGTTCGCCAAGAAATTGGTACTCGCTGTGCGAAAGCCTGTACAGATATTGGCTACTATGGAGCAGGAACCTTTGAGTTCTTATATGAGAAAGGTGAATTTTATTTCATTGAAATGAATACACGGGTTCAAGTAGAGCATCCAATTACAGAAATTGTCACTGGTGTCGATATTGTTGCTGAACAACTGAAAATTGCCGCTGGTCTACCACTTGGTTACACGCAAGATGATATTAAAATTTCAGGTCACGCTATTGAATGTCGTCTAAATGCTGAGCATTCTGAAACCTTTATGCCTTCACCAGGGAAAATCACACAGTTACATATCCCAGGCGGTCCTGGCATTCGCTTTGATAGCCATATCTATAACGGCTACACCGTGCCTCAATACTATGACTCGATGATCGGCAAACTGATCGCATCAGGCCCCTCTCGCGACTCTGCACTTGCTCGCACAAAAACAGCTCTTAACGAAACGGTTATTGATGGCATTCACACCAATATCCCGTTATTAAAGGACATTGTGGTCGACAAAGATTTTGCCTCAGGCGTCTATAATATTCATTACCTTGAAAAGAAACTGGGGATGTAATCGGCATGGCATGGCAACAATTGACCATTGCAACAACTCAAGAGTTAGCCGCAACGATTGAAGGCTTATTAGAAAACCTTGGCGCTCTGTCTGTGACCATCACAGACAGAGCCGACCAACCTATTTATGAGCCGCCATTAAATAGCACGCCTCTATGGCAACATGTCTCCATTACAGGTTTGTTTGACGAACAAGACGACCTTAAAAATATCGAGCAATTTTTTAACCAACAACTTGGCCATCAGGGCGAGTGGCAATTAACTATTGAGCGTCTAGAAGACCAAGTCTGGGAACGTGTTTGGCTTGAAAATTTCCAACCCATTAAATTTGGCGATAACTTTTGGGTTTGCTCTACCGAACATGACATTGCAGATTCCAATGCAACCTTATTACGACTCGACCCTGGTCTAGCATTTGGCACTGGCACACACCCTACGACCGCCCTTTGTCTCGATTGGTTAGCCAAACATGATCTTACAAAAAGCAATATTATCGACTTTGGATGTGGCTCTGGCATACTCGCTATTGCAGGTCTTTTATTAGGCGCAAAAAGTGCTATTGGCATAGACATTGACCCTCAGGCACTTATCGCCACAACGAGCAATGCCGAACAAAACAATGTACTTGATAAAGTCAAGGTTTATGCCGCTGATCAATACCCTCGAAAACCCCAAGCCATTGTCATTGCGAATATTTTAGCTGAGCCGCTTATCTCTCTATCAAGCGATATTTCAGCCTTAGTTAAACCCAAGGGCCATTTATTATTATCTGGCATCCTTAGCGAACAAGTAACGCAAGTTATTAGCGCCTACCAACATGAATTCATCTTCTGCCCTGCCACCATTAGAGACAATTGGGCTTGCCTCCATGCCGTTAAAAAAACTTGAGCAATGCCTTATGCACTTTGTCCTTTTTGTTTTAGTACATTACATGTCACCCCTGAACAATTAGCAGTTAAGTCAGGCGTTATTCGCTGCGGCCATTGCCATAAAGTATTTAATGCACGGGAAAATGAACTCAGCGCCGATATTGAGCGAACTATTCCCATTAAGCCCAATGAAGACATCACTCAGTCATCGACTGCTACCCAAGAGCACTCGTCTGAAGCTGATTCTCCTCCAATTATTGCGGCATGGGAGTCTACAAAAACCACCCATCACTATAAACTGCCTTACGGTCTGCTTTCATTTGTATTAGTGTTAGCGCTTCTCACTCAAATTGCCTTCATTGAATCAACACGATTAACTCAGAACACACAATTACAACCCTTCTTCAAAAAACTCAATAACACCTTCGACTTATCAATTCCTAGCTACCAAAACCTGGATGAAATTCACATCATTGCACGCCAGCTTACGCCTCACTCAAAGCTATATGAGCTGCTGTCTTTTCAACTCACGATCAAGAATTCCGCCTTAGCCGAACAACCCTATCCAAGCATAAAATTGCTACTAACATCGACTCTCGGTGAGCCAATAGCTCAAGGAGTTTTCACTAAAAATGATTACCTAGCAGACAGTGAAATCAATGATTATTTCGCACCTCAATCCCTAAGGAACATTACGCTTACCTTCCAAAAACCTAGCAAAACTGCCTTTGGTTTTGAAATATCCTTTCAACCTTAAGGTAAAATGCTTGCGATAAATCGCCGCTAAGGATTGACTCAAGATCAGACAATAGCGACACTAAACACCTGAGAGTGTCGCATAAAACTCTCAACTCAACCCCTTTAAGTTCTTATGAAAATTGGTCCGTATACATTAAGTAACAACTTAGTCTTATCCCCAATGGCTGGAATAACCGACAGACCTTTTCGTCAACTTTGTCGGGAATTAGGCGCTGGCTTAGCGGTGTCTGAAATGACTGCGTCAAACCCAGCTTTACGCAAACACCGACGAACCTTATTAAAACTCGATCATAATGGCGAGGACGAGCCTCGCTCGGTACAAATTGTTGGCACAAATCCCAAACAAATGGCTGAAGCGGCTCTCTTTAATCAAGCCAATGGCGCACAAATTATTGATATCAACATGGGCTGTCCTGCTAAAAAAGTATGTAATGTCGCTGCTGGTTCAGCCTTATTAAGAGACGAACCTTTGGTTGAAGAAATTTTAAAGTCTGTGGTTTCTGCCGTCCACATTCCGGTAACGCTAAAAATAAGAACTGGCTGGGATCCACTCAGTAAAAACGCCCCCACCATTGCTAAAATTGCCGAGCAAGCCGGCATACAGGCCCTTGCGATTCATGGTCGGACACGTGCTTGTAAATATGATGGAAACGCTGAATTTGACACCATTAAACTCGTTAAACAATCCATCAACATTCCGGTATTTGCCAATGGAGATATAACTACCCCTCAACGAGCACGTGACGTATTACATCACACCAATGCAGATGGTCTGTTAATAGGCCGTGGTGCCCAAGGGCGACCTTGGATTTTCAGAGAAATTGACCATTTCTTGAAAACAGGCGAGACCTTAGCGCCACCTGACTTTGAGGAAATAAGACAGGTTGTTATTCGCCATATTACGCAGCTACATCAATTTTATGGTGATATTATGGGCGTCAGGATTGCCAGAAAGCATATAGCTTGGTATTTTAAACACCTAGATACATCATTACTGCCTCTTGTTAAGAAAAGTTTTTCCATCCAAGAGCCTCAGCAACAACTAGATTTTATGGATAAAATTTTTCATGCCCTTACACAAACACAACACCAAGTAGCATGAGTTTAGATAAATCAAAACAACCTTTATGTCACCAAGTGACACAAGCACTCGAAAACTATTTTGCACAACTTGACGGTCAAGAAGTCGTTGACCTACACGCACTAGTCATCAGTGAAGTTGAAAAACCATTATTTGAAGCGGTGCTAAACCATACTAAGTCTAACCAGTCTAAAGCTGCGAAGATGCTTGGTTTAAGCCGTGGCACACTGAGAAAGAAATTAGCCAGCTACAACTTGGATATTTAACCCTAGTTCAGTTCTAAGCCGAGTAGCAAAAAGCTCAGCAAAAACATACGACTTTCTATAGAATACCCTGTTTTCAGATAGGCCAATTAGGCCTGACACTCTTTCACAAACAGGTCAAAAAATGAGCAATAAAATCACTCGCGCTTTAGTTAGCGTTTCCGATAAATCAGGCATTATTGAGTTCTGTCAACAATTGAGCAGCTTAGGTGTTGAAATCATTTCAACCGGCGGCACCGCTAAATTACTACAAAACAATAATATTCCTGTTGTAGAAATCAGTGATTACACCGGGTTTCCAGAAATGATGGATGGCCGCGTCAAGACGCTGCACCCAAAAGTTCATGGTGGTATTTTAGGTCGCCGTGATATTGACCAAACCATTATGCAAGATAATGATATCAAGCCGATCGACCTAGTTGTTGTAAACCTATACCCCTTCCAACAAACAGTGGCAAACCCAGATTGTGATCTTGCAACGGCCATCGAAAATATCGATATTGGTGGGCCCACTATGATTCGCGCTGCGGCTAAGAACCATAAAGATGTCACCATTATAGTTGACCCTAATGATTACCAACAAACCATTGAGTCTATTAAGGCAACTGGCGGAGTCGATGCGCCTAGTCGTTTTAATTTTGCCGTTAAGACGTTTGAGCATACTGCTCAATATGACGGCGCTATCGCAAATTATTTAGGGACCATTCAAGAATACGGCGATAAAGCCGACTTTTCTCGTACTATCAACCTACAATTTAAACAAAAACAAGTGATGCGTTACGGTGAGAATCCTCATCAAAAAGCAGCCTTTTTTACCGAAGAGGCCTCTCAACCCGGCACAATTGCTTCAGCAGTTCAGCATCAAGGCAAAGAGTTATCCTATAACAATATCGCCGATACCGATGCGGCGCTTGAGTGTGTTAAACAGTTTGATGATTCGCCAGCCTGCGTAATCGTGAAACATGCAAACCCCTGTGGCGTAGCCCTTGGTGATAACATTCTGGACGCATACAACCGAGCTTACCAAACAGATCCTGAATCTGCGTTTGGCGGCATTATTGCGTTTAACCGCCCACTTGATTTAGCAACAGCTAAAGCCATCACAGATCGTCAATTTGTTGAAGTCATTATCGCCCCAGGTGTTAACGAAGATGCCTTGGCCGTCATCGCTGGCAAGAAAAACCTTCGCCTACTGGACAGCGGACCATGGGAAAAAAGCGACGAAGATCGCTATGATTTCAAGCGTGTTAATGGCGGCCTACTTGTCCAAACTATTGATAAAGAGTTATTCACAGATCTAACCGTTGTTACCAAACGACAACCCAGCAAACAAGAAATGCAAGATTTATTGTTCAGCTGGAGCGTTGCTAAGTTTGTTAAGTCAAATGCTATCATCTACGGCAAAAACAACATGACTATCGGCGTAGGCGCCGGTCAAATGAGCCGTGTTAATTCTGCGAGAATAGCCGCGATTAAGGCTGAACAAGCAGGTCTAGATGTTACTGGCTCTGTCATGGCATCTGATGCATTCTTCCCCTTTAGAGATGGCCTCGATAATGCTGCTCAAGTGGGTATTCGAGCAGTGATTCAACCTGGTGGGTCAATGCGTGACGAGGAAGTTATTCAAGCGGCTGACGAGCACGATATTGCCATGGTCTTTACGGGCATGCGCCACTTTAGGCACTAATCAAGGAGTTCTATAATGAATGTACTAATCGTAGGCGGCGGTGGGCGTGAACACGCCTTAGCGTGGAAAGCAAAGCAATCTTCTAACGTAGATACGGTCTATGTAGCACCCGGTAATGCAGGCACCGAACAAGAACCCGGCATTACCAATATTGACATTCAGGCTGAAGATATTGATCGCTTATTAACCTTTGCCTTAGAAGAAAAAATTGAATTGACCATTGTTGGCCCCGAAGCTCCGTTAGTGGCCGGTATCGTTGATCAATTTACCGCTAACGGTTTACGTTGTTTTGGCCCGACCCAACTGGCTGCACAACTTGAAGGATCCAAAGCCTACTGTAAGGACTTCTTAGCACGCCATAATATTCCTACCGCTGACTATCAAAGCTTTAGCGATATCGAACCTGCTTGCGACTACATTCGCAGCAAAGGCGCTCCTATTGTTGTAAAGGCTGATGGTTTAGCCGCTGGCAAAGGCGTTATCCTTGCGGAAACTGAACAAGAAGCCATTGACGCGGTCAACGACATGTTAGCTGGCAATGCCTTTGGTGAAGCAGGTCATCGCGTTGTGATCGAAGAATTTTTGCTCGGTGAAGAAGCCAGCTTTATTGTCATTGCCAATGGTAATCAAGCACTGCCCATGGCCTCATCTCAGGACCATAAAGCACGTGATAATGGAGATTTAGGTCCTAACACGGGTGGTATGGGTGCTTACTCACCTGCACCTGTTGTAACACCTAAAATGCATGACCTCATCATGGATACCATTATTCAACCAACATTGGATGGCATGATAAAAGACGGTATTCCATACACCGGGTTTCTATACGCAGGCGTAATGATTGACGCTCAAGGAACACCCAAAGTACTTGAATACAATTGTCGATTTGGCGACCCAGAAACCCAACCCATCATGATGCGCTTGAAGAGCGACCTGACTGAGCTGTGTAATGCCGCCCTTGATAATAAATTAGATACCATCTCAGCTCAGTGGGATACTCGCACAGCTATTGGTGTGGTTCTTGCCGCTGGTGGCTACCCTTTCGACTATCACAAGGGTGACATTATTACTGGTATTCCAACGGAAACCGATGATGCTAAAACCTTTCATGCTGGTACCAAAATGAGCAATGGTGATATCACCACTAATGGCGGCCGTGTCCTGTGCGCCTGTGCCCTAGGTAACAGTGTACTCGACGCGCAATTAAAGGCCTATGAGACGGTCGGTTCAATTCAATGGGACAATGTATACTTCCGAACTGATATTGGCCACCGCGCTATAAAGCGCGAACAATCGGCCTAGCCTAATAAAATATCAACACGCAAAAAAAGAGCGTTTAAATATAAACGCTCTTTTTTTGTTTCTTAAAATTATTAATTGCTAACGCTTCATTGAATCAAAGAACTCGCCATTTGTTTTTGTTTTCTTAAAGCGTTCTAACAAAAACTCAATCGCACCCATTTCATCCATTGGATTAAGAATTTTGCGGAGAATCCAAGTTTTTTGAAGGATATCAGCGTCCACTAAATATTCTTCTCGACGTGTGCCTGAACGGTTAACGTTAATCGCTGGGTAAATACGTTTTTCAGCAATTTTACGCTCAAGATGAAGCTCCATATTACCCGTGCCTTTAAACTCCTCGTAAATCACATCGTCCATACGCGAACCGGTTTCAACGAGAGCTGTTGCAATAATTGTCAAACTACCGCCTTCTTCAATATTACGTGCCGCACCAAAAAAACGTTTAGGACGTTCAAGTGCATTAGCATCCACACCACCAGTCAAAATTTTACCTGATGAAGGCGCTACAGTATTGTAGGCTCGACCCAAACGGGTAATAGAGTCTAACAAAATAATAACGTCTCTTTTGTGCTCCACCATTCTTTTTGCTTTTTCAATAACCATTTCGGCCACCTGAACATGGCGAGAAGCAGGCTCATCAAATGTACTGGAAATCACTTCACCTTTAACGGTACGTGACATCTCTGTCACCTCTTCAGGCCGCTCATCGATCAATAGAACCATTAAATGGCTTTCTGGATTATTTGCAGCAATAGAGTGCGCTAAATTTTGCAGAATCATGGTCTTACCAGCTTTAGGCGGTGACACAATTAAGCCACGTTGCCCCTTACCAATGGGTGATACCAAGTCAATAACACGGGAAGTTAAATCTTCAGTGGTACCATTCCCCATTTCTAAAGTTAAACGTTCATTGGGGAAAATAGGCGTTAAGTCCTTAAACGCTATTTTGTTTTTTGCATGTTCTGGTTTTTCATAATTAAGCTTATCGACCTTCAATAGTGCAAAGTAACGCTCACTATCTTTAGGTGGGCGAATTTTTCCCGAAATGGTATCCCCCGTTCTTAAACCAAACCGACGAATCTGACTCGGCGAGACATAAATATCATCTGGACCCGCTAAAAACGAACCATCTGCCGACCTTAAAAACCCAAAACCATCTGATAATATTTCAAGAACCCCATCACCATATACATCATCGCCTTTTTTGGCTATTTTCTTAAGAATTTGAAAGACAGTGGTTTGTTTTAATGATCGTCCAGTGTTATCAACACCAAGTTCTTTCGCAAGTTCAAGGATTTCAGTTGCGGGTTTACGCTTCAGCTCAGTTAGGTTCATATAGATTTAAGGTTGGAATAAAAAGGTATAAACGTGCACATTTAGCACTAGAGGTTTTTTAATTGATTTTTTTGATTGTTTGCACGGCAAGTGGCGTGCTTAAGGGGTTCTTACTTATGGAAGTAAAGGTAGCATTAAAAAACACCCTCGTCTACCTTTAAGGCGAAGGCGTTGTATTTTTTTAGATATTACTGTCAATAAATGCTGATAATTGTGATTTAGTCACGGCTCCTACTTTGGTCGCTTCCACTTCACCAGCTTTATAAACCATTAAGGTTGGAATGCCTCGCACACCAAAACGCCTTGGCATCGCTGGGTTTGAATCTATATCCAACTTAACGACTTTCAACTTACCGGCATATTCGTCTGCAATTTCATCGAGGATCGGTGCTACCATTTTACAAGGACCACACCATTCAGCCCAAAAATCTACTAATACTGGTTGTTCAGACGCCAAAACGTCCTGTTCAAAACTATCATCGGTGGTATGAACTACATTTTCACTCACTATTTATCTCCGTTCGGTTAATACTACGCACTATTACATCATAATAGAGTACGATATCAGATGCATAGCTTACCATGAATATTTCATTCCTAACTAAACTTCCAATTCACTCCTCTATTTCTTCAACAATTACATAACTTATGTCCGACACCCATCTTACTGATACTCAATTTTCTTCACTTGGGCTCACTGCCCCTTTAATTCAAGGTTTAGACGAGGCTAATTTCATAAAGTGCACGCCTATTCAGGAACAAACCTTACCCATCAGTTTGCTCGGCAACGATGTCGCAGGACAGGCGCAAACAGGCACTGGAAAAACCATTGCTTTTTTACTCGCCACGTATCACACCCTACTAACAAAAACGCCTGCCGATAATAAAAAAGGTGTTAGGGCGCTTATTCTTGCTCCAACGCGTGAACTGGCGATACAAATTGCAAATGATGCAAAAATTATTGGTAAACACACTGACATTAAAGTCGGCCTTGCCTACGGTGGAACAGATTACGATAAACAACGTAAAACCATAGAGGATGGTGTGGATATTTTAATTGGCACCCCGGGACGAACCATCGATTTTTTCAAACAAAAAGTATTTAACCTTAGAAACACCGAGGTCCTAGTACTAGATGAAGCAGACAGAATGTTTGACCTTGGGTTTATAAATGATATTCGCTATTTATTACGACGATTACCTAAACCTGAAAACCGTTTAAACTTATTGTTCTCGGCAACACTTTCGTTCAAAGTTACCGAATTGGCTTACGAGCATATGAACAACCCTGTAATGGTTCGCGTTGAACCCGAACAAATAACTGCAAAACAAGTGGTTGAGTCTGTTTATTACCCTGCTGATAATGAAAAAATTCCCTTACTTCTTCATCTGCTGACAAATGAGAAACCCGAAAGAGGGATTATTTTCATTAATACCAAGCACACTGCAGACCGTTTACATCGTTACCTAAAGGGCAACGACTTTGATAACGCCGTGCTTTCAGGCGATGTACCACAAAAAAAACGACAAACCATTTTAACTCGCTTTCAAGACGGCAAACTACCTTTATTAATTGCCACTGATGTGGCCGCTCGTGGATTACACATTCCTGCTGTTAGTCATGTATTTAATTTTGACCTACCTCAAGATGCCGAAGACTATGTTCACCGAATTGGTAGAACCGCCCGCTCAGGCGCCAGCGGTAAAGCCATTAGTTTTGCCTGTGAAACCTATGCTTACTCACTGCCTGACATTGAAGCCTATATATCACACAAAATTCCTTTCGAAAATATTGATGGCGCCTCCTTACCGGATGTTAAACCAGCTACTAAAAGAACCGCTAAACCATCTACTCACAAACGCCCAGCAAACGCTCGAACACAACAAAAATCACGCTCACATAAACGGTAATTAAGCCGTTTATTTTGGCTGAATAGCGCCAAGACTTTCGACTGCTAAATAGTCATGTACGATACGCGGTGGCTCAGCGCTATCGGGTTTAGTAATAGCGACGATGTATTGAATGCCAAATGTATCGGCTGCCTTCAACACACTTAAACTATCATCCACCATCACGGTTTTAGATTTATCAAACTGCTCCAGCTGATGAAAAGCATGCCAAAAACTTTGCTGCTCTTTGGGGTAACCAAAATCATGCGCAGAAACAATCGCATCAAAAAACTCTACCAAACCTGTTTTTTGCATTTTTAGGTTTAAACTCTCTGCATGTGCATTTGTTACCAACACACAGCGTTTACCCGATGCTTTTATAGCTCCTAAAAAATCGCGTGTATGCGGCAATTCTTTAATATGTTCCTGTGTTTCAACTTTTAGCTTAACAATATCAATACCTAATGCCTCGCTCCAATAATCTAAGCAATACCAATTTAACAAGCCTTCTTGGGCTTTAAAAAGAGGCTCTAGCTGTTTAATTGCTTCATCAAATGAAATACCTTCCTTATTAGCAAAATAATCAGGCACAACACGTTGCCAAAAATGGTTGTCGAACCGTAGATCCAACAAAGTACCATCCATATCCAATAAAACAGTTTCTATTTCCGACCAATTAATCATCTGGTAACCTAACCTTTACAACGTTAAACTTTTCGACTTACCTTCAAAAGGCATACCGGTATGTTAAACCATTTCAGCAAACGCTTATCCCTTTTCCTAATAAGTGGTTTATTGCTTACCATCAATGCCTCTCAACATTCCCCCACCCATGCTATTTAAGCGCTAATAAACAGATACTTACACAATAACTCAACTCACTTATGAACAAAGCTAAACGCCTAGAAATATTCGAGCGACTCGCTCAAGCTATCCCTGAACCTGAAACCGAACTTAATTACAGCTCACCTTTTGAGCTTTTAATTGCAGTTATCCTTTCTGCTCAAGCTACCGACAAGGGAGTTAACAAGGCGACCGATAAATTATTCCCTATTGCCAACACGCCTGAAGCTATTTTTGCACTCGGTGAAAAAGGACTCAAAGAATATATTAAAACTATCGGGCTTTTTAACACCAAAGGCAGCAACGTTATCAAAACCTGTAAAATGTTAATGGAACAACATAATAGCCAAGTCCCTCAAACTCGCGAGGAACTTGAAGCCTTACCGGGCGTTGGGCGAAAAACGGCAAACGTTGTTCTAAACACTGCCTTTGGTGTTCCGACTATCGCTGTTGATACGCATATCTTTAGGGTCAGTAATCGTACTAAAATTGCCACCGGTAAAAATGTCTTAGAGGTTGAAAAGAAACTTGAAAAAAACGTACCAACAGCACACAAGCTTGATGCCCATCATTTACTGATTCTTCATGGTCGATACACGTGTATTGCTCGAAAACCACGCTGCGGTTCATGCGTCATTGAAGATTTATGTGAATTTAAAGACAAAACCATCTATTAGATCATTTTTAAATCAACCTTATTAATTCTAGTAAAACTAAAACAAGCTGTAAGTTTTTTAAACTTTGCTTGGTCTATTAAAGCGCATATAGTAAACCGGCTTACTCTTGTCGGTACTGCAGACAAACGCACTGAAATAAACAGTGACCCGAGAATAAAAAAACAACAGGATATTCTTATGAAAAACCCTACAAAAAAACCAATCATCACCGCGTTAGAGGCTGCCTTTGTCACCTCAATGGCATTTACTCCAGTCGTAAACGCAGACACAAACCCATTTGGCGCAACTGAATTAAAAACTGGCTACATGGTGCTTGCCGAAGGTAAATGTGGTGAAGGCAAATGCGGTGAAGGTAAATGTGGTACTGAAAAAGCTGCTGACAAAGTAAAAGAAGCAAAATGCGGTGAAGGTAAATGTGGCGCTGAAAAAGCTGCTGACAAAGTAAAAGAAGCAAAATGCGGTGAAGGTAAATGTGG